>ENA-ORCV01000013-ORCV01000013.1-marine-metagenome-genome-assembly--contig:-NODE-13-length-628163-cov-11.474785_pt1 | contig 628163 bp, 594 predicted proteins | sample MGYA00237779_ERZ508509 | MGnify/ENA primary metagenome ERZ508509 (study PRJEB26180, sample SAMN06268772) | marine metagenome | isolation source: Bioluminescent Bay, La Paraguera, Puerto Rico | place... | reverse complement strand
TCCACCGCCTTCGGCGGTCCCCCTCCCCCAGAGGGGGAGGATTGTGCGGCACCCAGGCCCGTCTGATCCGCCGTACCCATCAGTAGGTCAGGATCACATTGGCCAGCACCGAATAATAGGTGCGGTCGTTGCCGAGAGAATCGAACAGGTCGCGGAACCCATCGCCCGAAACCAACGCCGCGCCGCTCAGCCGCACGACGATGTTCTGCGTCGCCTTCGGCCGCCAGATCGCCGCCGCCGACAGGTCCCACCCGATTGCCTTCGGGATCGAACCCTCGTTGCGCAGCGCCTGCAGCGTGGCGGTGTTCTCGAACCACAGGTGATTGGCGTTGGCCGAGAAGCGGAATTCGGGCGTCAGGTCGAAATCCGCGCCGGCCCCGGCGAGGATCAGGCCCGGATTGTTGAAATTCGACTGCCCCTGCTCCTTCGAGCTGCGCAGCGAATTGAGGATGCCGTTGCGCCCGTTGACCGAAATCGCGCGCCCGCCGCCCGCAAAGGGGATGGTCTGGCGGATCCAGTAGCTCGTATCCGCACCCGCGAAGACCGGGTTCTCGAACACCGCGTCGAAGCCGGTTTCGGTGTCGTCATACGGGTCGCCGTCGCCACTCGCATAGGCGCCCGACAGGCGGAAGCGCATCCAGTCGCGGTCGTAGCTCAGCTCCGCCGCGCCGAAGAACGCCCGGATATCCGCCTCGCGGCTGGTGAAGAAGCTGTTCCGGTCCTCGCCGAACGCGCCGTAGAGGCTGGCGGTGAGGTTGACCCGCCCGATCCGCCCGTCGGCGTTGTAGCCGACATAGAACACGTCGTAGTCGCGCCCGCGCAGATCGCCGAGCAGCGCCGGGCGGACCGGGAAGCCGTTATCGTCGATCTGGATATCGTCCGCCTCGCGGTTGCGGTTGTAAGCGAGCGTCAGCTGGCTGGTCAGCGCGGGGATGAGGAAATCCTGCCGGTAGACGTTGGCCACCACCAGCCAGTCGTCGCGCGGGGTCTGCAGCACCGCGTTGAGGCCGCTATTGGTGTCCTTCTCGAGCCGCCAGAAGGCGGCGAGATTGTACTGGAACCGGTTGTTGTCGCGCGTGCCGAAGAAGCGCAGGCCGAGCTGGTTGTCGTTGAACAGGAAGCCGCGGAAATCGGCCTGGAACGGCTGGATCCCGATCCGCACCGAATCGAAGTCGTAGCGATCGGAGACGTTGCGGAAATGGTAGTCGAAGAACGCCTCCTGCACGCCGAGGAAGTGGTCGAAGCGGTGCGTCGGCTTGGACGGTTCGACGAACAGCACGCGGCGCTCGGGCACGTCGACATAGTTCATGTTGAAGGCGAAGGTGAGCCGGTATTCGACGTCGGGCGGCTTGTAGGCGGTATTGCCCTTGAGCAGCGCCGCCCCGACGATGAAGGTCTGCGCGGCGACGATGCTGTCGGGGCTGCCGAACACGTCGTTGCGGTCGGGATCGGCGGTGGTCTGGACTCCGACGGGAATCGGGAAGCTGCGCGGTTCGAACACGCTGTCGCTGATCGCGTTGACGATGAAGAACCAGTCGTCGCCCTTTATCGGCAGCCACGGCACCTTGGCGCGGTTTATCGGCCGGTCGCCCTTGTAGGTGTTCTGGTTGTACGGGTCCCACCAGCGCTCCTGCACCAGTCCGAGGCTTTCGATCAGCCGCCAGCGGTCGGGGATCGGGACCTGGTCGGTCGGAAATGCCTCGGGCGGCGGCGCGCGCACCGCGCCGGGATTGTCCTGCGTCACCGGATCGGGCAGCGGGTTGGTGTAGCCGGGGCGGCGGCGGCCCTCGATGCTTTCATTGTCGACCGGCGGCGGTTCGGGCGGTTCGGCCTCGACCGGGGGCGCTTCCTGCGTTTCGTCGGGCGGCGATTCGGGTGGGGTTCCGACCGGGCTTGTCACCTGCAATATCAGCGGGAAGATCAGCGGGGCCGCCATCACAGCCCCTCGCACACATTCTGCTCGGCGGTATCGAGGAACGGGGCGAACGGGCAGTTGACGTAGCGCAGCCGCACGTTGCGCCCGTTCACCGAGACGACGATCCGGTCGGCGCGGATCGCGGGTGCGGCATTGCCGACGCTCCCCGCGCGCTGGCCGCCATTATGCGTGCCTAGGAAGGCGACCATGTCGTCCTGGTCGATCCCGTCGCCCGAGACGCCGATCCCCCCGACCAGCTGGCCGCCGCGATAGATCGGCACCGAGCCGGGGAAGATCTGGATGCCGTTGGCGAGCCGCTTCATCCCTCCCGGCGCGTCGGGCACCTGCGTGCAGCGCTGCGGCGTGTCCGGGCCGTTGCCGAGGATGAACGCGAGATGCGCGCCGATATTGGGCGTGACGAGGTCGAGTTGCAGCCCGGTCGCGAACGGGCTGAAGGTGCGCGGGTCCTCGACCGAGAGCGGTCCCGCGACCGGGCCGACTTCGCCGTCGGGGAAGTAGGGGCGCGACAGGTTGCCGCCCGAGCGGTCGGCGAAGGCGAAATTGCCGGTCAGCGCGTTCGCATCGCCGAGGAAGGCGCGCACGCGCGGGACATAGGCAGGGATGTTGGTGACCCCGGCGACCACAGGTGTGGCGAGCAATTGCTGGCCCGCCACCGGATTGGAGAAGAACGCCGCCGTGCGCGCCTTCTGCAAGCTCACATCGGTGCCGAAGATCGGCCCGTCGGGCGAACGCACCAGCCCCAGAATCTGGCCATGGGTGTCCACGAGGCTAATCGAGGCCTGCATCCGGCTGTCGAGCGGACGGCGGATCTGCGCGCGCGCGCGGCTGAGGACGATGAACGCCTCTTCCAGAATCGCGCGGACCTCGGTGGCGGTCAGCGGCTGCGCAACGCTCGCGCCGTCGGTGCCCGCGCGGATCGGGTAGCGGTTGGCGCCTGCCCCGTCGGTGAGAACATAGGCATCGGGATTGGCGAATTCCGCCGCGGTGCTGCGGCGGATGCCCGAAGCCTCGGTGCCGTAGGCGGTCCCGCCGCGCAAAGTGCCGTCGGTGTAGCCGGTCACCGCCACCAGCCCGCCCGCCGGTCCGTTGATCGCGCCGAAGCTCGTCTGGAGCGGGCCGAGATCGCTCACCGTCATATCGGTGAAGCGCAAGCTGGTCCCGTCCACCGGAATCCGATCGGCGACGATGCTGGCTGGGGGCGCGAACCCCTGGATGCCCGCCAGCGCAGCCGCCTCCTCGGCGTCGATATCGACGTCGAGGATATTCGCATCGAAGCCGTAATCGCCGTCGCCCGCGACGCCGATCCCGCCGACCACCACGCCGTTCTTGTAGAGCGGGAAACCGCCCGGGTCGGCCGCCAGCCCGAGCGGCGCGCGGTTGGGGCCGATCCGGTTGCCGCCGAAGCGGGTCGCGAGGTCCGAGCAGGGCAGCTGGCTGAACTGGACCCCGAACAGCGGTCCGCTTTCGAGCCCGGCGGTTGAAGGCGCAGGCGGGAAATGCTCCTGCACGATCTGGCTCGCGGTGCGGGTCGAGAAGGCGTTGCCGCCGCTCGACAGATAGGCGCCGGTGATCGCCTTGGAGATCGCCGCCGCGCGCGTCGGCACCATCGCACCCTGCAAGCCGACTTCTTCGCCCGGCGCGGCGTCGCCCCCGATCTGCCGCGTGCTGAGCTGCGTCAGCGCGGGCGCGCCGGTCATTTCGAACACCGCGAGCACGTTGCCGACCCGGTCGACCACCGCGATCACGCCGGGCAGCCCGCGCGCCTGCGCCTCGCCGACCGCCTGCGCGATCACCTGCTGGACGTCGCCCGTTGTAAGCGATTCCTGCGCCGGATCGGCGAACAGGCGGCCCGTTGCGGGAGGGGTCGGTGTGGGCGTGCCGCCCCCGCCGCCGGCCGGAGGCGGTGCATTCCCGCCGCCACCGCCGCAGCTCGCCAGCGCGAGCGCCGAGACCGTCGCAACCGCCCTCCGCGCCCAATGTGTTCTTTGGCGCATCAGCGCAGCGCTCCGATCGCGCGGGTCGCCTGGCCGAGCGCGGCGCGGAACTGCGTCGGGTTGTAGCTCTCCGGGCTGCGCACCGCCCCGTAGGCGCGGTTGATATTGGCGCGGATGCCCGCCGCCGCGCCGGTGGTCACGCGCCCGTCGCGCACCATCGCGTTCAGGAGCGTATCGACAGCCATCACCGCCTGCGCCGACCCGGCATAATCGGTGAAACGCGCCGACAGCGTGCGATCGGCGATTGCCTGGACGACGGTGAAGGCATCGCCGCTCGCATAGCCACGCCCCGCCAGCGCGCCCGACAGCGCCGAAGCCTCGCCGCGCAGACGCTGCGCCGCCGCCGCCGCCTCCGCCCGGCCCTCGCCCATCGCGCGGTGGAAATCGCGGCTCGCCGCGTCGAACCGCTCCGCCCGGCCCGGCGCGAAGGCCTTCGCCGCGGCCGACAGCATGATGATGTTCTCGTCGTTCCATGGCGCCATGCCGAACGGGATCGGGCGCCCCGGATTGGTCTCGAAAGTCAGCCGCCGCTGCGGGCCGTCGGCGATCGCGCGATGGCACGAATGGCAGTCGTAGAAATAGTATTCGGGGAACACCCCTGCGGTGCCGAACCCGGGCCGCGCGAACAGGTCGGTCGAGCGCGCCACCGCCTCCGCCTGCCCGACCGCCCACAACCGGACATTGTCGGTCCGCCCCTTGCGCGCGGCATAGTCGGCGTCCTCGTCGTGATGCTGCTGGAGCGCGGAGAACAGGTCGAGCTCGAACGAAATGCGCGGGTGCCCCGCCGCCATCATCGCATGCGTCACGAACTGCCCGGTATCGCTGCTGCCGTAATGACAGTCGAGACAGAGGCGCGCGCGCACCTGCGGGTTGTCGAGCGGGGCCAGCCCGGCGGCGACGTTGGAAGCGTGCGTAGCGGGCTTGGCGTAATGCACCGCGAGCCAACCCGAGGACGCGCCGTGACAGCTCTCGCACCCGACCCCGTCCGAAAGCTGGAATCGCGGGCCCTTGGGCGAGCCCGGCTCGTAGGTCGCATGGCAGCCGAGGCAGGCCGGGGCCGAGGTCGGTGCGCCGAGTCCGAGGCTGGCGGCGATCTGCCGCCCGCGCGGGCTCGCGAGCACGGCAAAAGCGCGGCTGTGCGCGCCGGCGACCGAGGAGGGTTCCTGCCAGGTCGCGATCTCGTCCTGCCGCACGACCTCGCCATTGCCCTCGGCGCGGCCGTGGCAGGTCGAGCCGGCGCAAGTGGCGACGCCCTCGTAGCGCGCGCCGCTGCCCTGCGCACTGCCGGGCGCGGCGGGCTCGACCAGCAAGGCGATGGCAAGCGCCGCCGCCGCAAGGCCCAGCGCACGCCGGACCCCACCCGAACCGGCAATCGCGCGAACGGCACTGTCGAACCGAGTGATCATCCCTTCCCCGTCGCCCGGCGCCCCTGGTGAAGTCCTGCCCTAGCTCATGGCGGAGGTCAAAAGCTCCAGCTGGACCATGCACCCTTTCCCGATCAGCTGTTCGGCAAGTCCCTCGGCGTCCACCGCCGGATCGTCGAGCATGGTGAAAGTCACTTCGCTCGCCGACGCGCCGTCGGGTCCCATGATCGTATAGCTGGCGCCCTCGGCCAGCGGCATCTGGTCGGTGTTCCAGCCGGTATCCATCTCGCCATCGGCGAAGGCGACATGGACGTGATCGGGCGATGTCGCGCTCGCCAGCACATAGGTCGCATTGCCTTCCGTGCCGGGCCGCCACAGCCGCACCGCATCGGGATTGGCGACGCACACCGTGCCCGATTGCGACACGTCGACATACCACAGGTTGGGGCTGCGCAGCATCGCCATCACCCCGTCGGGTGCGCGTACCGCCCCGGTGCGGACACGCTGCGAGGAGCGCTGGCGCGTGAGCACCGCGAAGGTCGAGCGCTTGCTCGCCCCACGCGCGCCGACGCGGTGGGTGCCCGCACCCGAAATTACGCGCGTGCCGCCGCCGGTCAGCACGGTGACGCTGTCGCCCGCCTTGAGCGTGATCCGCGCGTCGTCGTCGAGCTTCTTGCCAGGGGGGTACTGGCCCGCCGAAGGCCCGCTCGACTTGACCACCACGCCCGCCTGCGCCGCGGATGCCATGGCGGCGGCGGCCAGCGCCAGGCCGATCGAAATCGCTCTAACCGAGGACATAGGCGTTTCCTCCCTGCATGTTCTGTACCCTGTGTAGCAGATTCGCCAAGGCCTTGTCCTTGCCATGTCTGGTTGCGACGTCGGAAACGATACGTGTCGCAGCCTCGCGGTCGCTCTCCATCAGGCCTGCGGCCTCATCGAGCGCCTTGCGGTCGGCCGCGGGAAAATCGGGCGCCGGCTCGAAGATTTCGACCGGTTGCGCGCGTCCGCGCAGCACGACGCGGCCCATCGGCCGCCACCAGTCGAGCCCGCTCCGCTCGACGAATTCGCGGCTTGCCATCACGGAGGAATCGAGCGCCTTGTTAGCCGCTTCGAGCCGCGCTGCGGTGTTCATCGAATCGCCCAGCGCGGTGTACTGGATGCGCGTGTCGCCGCCGAAATTGCCGACCACCGCCTCGCCGTAGTGCAGCCCGACGCGGGTCTTGCCGATCGGCGGCAGCTGCGGGTCCATCGCCGCAACTTCGGCGCGAAACGCCTCGCCCGCCTGCCAGATCGCATAGCCCGCCTTCGCCGCCCGCTCGCCGTCGTCCACCCGCGCGATCGGCGCGCCCCAGAACGCGACCACCGCATCGCCGACGAACTTGTCGATCACCCCGCCATGGTCGAGCACCACCTGGCTCAGCAGTTCGAGATAACGGTTGAGCAGTTTGGCGACCGTCTCCGGTTCGAGCGCGTGGCTCATCTTCGTGAACCCCTCGAGGTCGGAGAACAGCACGTAGATCGGCTTCTTCTCGCCATGCAGCGCGAGCAGCCGCGGGTTGTCGATGATCTCGCGCGCCATTTCGCGCGGCAGGTACTTGCCGAGCGCCCCTTGCGCGAAATTGCGCTGGACGGCGCCCGAGGCGCGCGCGGCCGAGGTCACTGCAGTAAAGGCGAGGATCCAGCCGAGCAGCCAGCCCGCCGCCGGCACGCCGAACGTATCGATACCCTGCAATTGCATCGCGAACGGAGCGCCGAGCAGCGCCGCGAATTGCACCGCCAGCAGCAGGTAAAGCCGCCAGCCGCTCCATTCGAGCAATGCGGTCAGCAGCGCCATCGCCACCACCAGCAGCGCCAGCCCCCACAGCGCCGCCGACGGCACCGGCGGCAGCGCCTCGCCGTCGAGCATCTGCGCGATCATCTCGGCATGGACCTGGATTCCCGGCGGGTCGGCCCCGGTCGTCGCTTCGGCCTCGCTGCGCCCACCCAGCGCGCGCGACAGCGGGGTGGCGACGCGGTCGATATCGACGATGTCCCCGCCGATCAGGACGTAGCGCCCGGCGACGAATTCGGCGAGCCCGGTCGCCATCTCGGGATCGGCGAACAGCTGGATCGGCAGGGTGAGGAAGACCGGCCGGCTCTCGTCGGCGGGCAGGCGGTAGCGCAGCGCGCCCTCGTAGCCGGGCAGGGTCGAACCGGCCCGGCCGCTGTCTTCTAGCATCACCCGGCCGAGCAGCGGCGGCAGGTCGGGGCGGATCTCGCTCCAGCGCCGCGTGACCCCGGTTTCGTCGCGCAGCCGCACGCTGCCGGGGCGCGCCTTGCTCCCCTCGAGCGCGCCGAGCAGGTCGGTCAGATATTCCTGCTGGTTGTAGGTGATGCTGCCGAGATTGGTCTCGATATCGGCATAGCCGACCGCGACCGGCGTCTCCATCGCGCGCAGCGTCTCGACCAGTTCGCCGTCCTCGTCCTGCGGCTGGTCGAACAGGATATCGATCCCGATCGCCTGCGCGCCCATGCCGTCGATCGCGCGCAGCGCCTCGACCAGCATGCCGCGATCGAGCGGCGAGCGCTTGCGCGTGTCCATCAGCGTCTGGTCGTTATAGACGATAAGCACCATACGCTGGTCCTGGTCGACCGCGTTGCGGTCGGCATAAAGCGTGTAGCGGGTATCGTAGAGTTCGCGTTCGGCCTGGGTGACGGCGGGGATGTCGGACGGGCCGACACCCCACCCGAACCGGGCGAGGAACAGCCCCGCGAGCACCAGCAGTACGGTCAGCGCCAGCCGTCGCGGTCCCGCCTCGCGCACATTGCGCCAACCCCTGCGGATAAAACTGTCCGTGCGCTCGTCGCTCAATCCCGCCCTCCCAGCGGATGCCGTGCGACCCGACTACCCCATAGCAGCGGCGGCAGCTTGTAGGAACTCGCCGCCGCGCCGTGCGAAATGTCAGCTGCCGCCCCGCTCGCTCCGGGTCGGAGTGCCTGCCGGAGCCTCATCCTCCTGCCACGCCAGCACCGGCTTGCGCGCAGCCTGCGTTTCGTCGAGGCGACGGCGCGGGGCATGATACGGCGCCTGCTTGAGGCTCTCGTCGCCCGCCCTGGCGCGCTCGGCCACGCTGCGGAAGGCGGCGATGAACTGGTCGAGCCCCGCCTTGCTTTCGGTCTCGGTCGGTTCGACCAGCATCGCGCCGTGCACCACCAACGGGAAATACATCGTCATCGGATGATAGCCTTCGTCGATCAGCCCCTTGGCCAGATCGAGCGTCGACAGCCCGTCGGCGAAGCCCTTGTCGCCGAACAGCGCCTCGTGCATGCACGGCCCGCTGTCGCCGAACGGGGCGTGGAGCACATCGTCGAGGCTGCGCAGGATGTAGTTGGCGTTGAGCACCGCGTCCTCGGCCACCTGCCGCAGCCCGTCGGCGCCGTGGCTGAGCATATAGGTCAGCGCACGGGTGAACATGCCCATCTGGCCGTGGAAGGCGGTCATGCGGCCGAAGCTGCGCATCCGTCCGCCGAAATGCTCCTGCGAGAACGCCTCGGCCCCTTCCTCTTCGACCAGATGCACCACCCCGTCCTTCGTCCGCGCGGTATAGGGCAGCGGGCCGTAGGGGCTCAGCGCTTCGCTCAGCACCACCGGACCCGAGCCCGGCCCGCCGCCGCCATGCGGGGTGGAGAAGGTCTTGTGCAGGTTGATATGCATCGCATCGACGCCGAGATCGCCGGGGCGGACCTTGCCGACGATGGCGTTGAAGTTGGCGCCGTCGCAGTAGACGAACCCGCCCGCCGCGTGGACCGCGTCGGAGATCGCCTTCATGTCGCGCTCGAACAGACCGCAGGTGTTCGGGTTGGTGATCATGACACCCGCCACGTCGGGGCCGAGGCGGGCCTTCAAAGCATCGAGATCGACGCGGCCTTCGGGCGTCGCGGGAATATCCTCGACCTTGTAACCCGCGAAAGCGGCGGTGGCGGGATTGGTGCCGTGTGCGCTTTCGGGCACGAGGATCACCTCGCGCGCATCGCCCCGCGCTTCGAGCGCGGCGCGGATGCACAATATGCCGCACAATTCGCCATGCGCGCCCGCCTTGGGGCTCATCGCGACGCCGTGCATGCCGGTGAGGTCGATCAGCCAGAAGGCGAGCTCGTTGATCACTTCGAGCGCACCGCGCACCGTCTCGACCGGCTGCAGCGGGTGGACGTCGGCGAAGCCGGGCATCCGCGCGACCTTCTCGTTGAGGCGCGGATTGTGCTTCATCGTGCAGCTGCCGAGCGGAAACAGGCCGAGATCGATCGCGTAGTTCTGACGGCTCAGCCGGGTGTAATGGCGGATCGTTTCCGGCTCGGACAGGCCGGCGAGGCCGATCGGATCGCTCCGCTCCATTCCGGCGAGACGGCGCGATGCGCCGGGCTCGATTTCGGGCAGGTCGACGCCCGTGGTTTCGGCATGGCCGATCTCGAACAGCAACGGTTCCTCGAGCATCAGCGCGCGGTTGCCGGTGACGGTCTCCTGCCCGCTGCGCCGCTCGGGCGTCATTTCGGGCTTCCAGCCGGATTTGTTCGCCTGGCTCACAACACAAACTCCCGTTCGCCCTGAGCTTGTCGAAGGGCTGCTTTTCCTTCGATCGCAGCACTGGAAGTGAAGAACGGGGCTTCGACAAGCTCAGCCCGAACGGAGGAGGGGTGAGTCATGACAAGGCCTCCCCCAGAGCCGCAGCAAGCGTTTCGATATCCTCCCCCGTGGTGGTCTCGGTCACCGCCACCAGCAGCGCATCGTCGAGCCCGTCCGAATCCGGGTAGAGCCGCCCGAGCGATACCCCGGCAAGAATGCCCTTGCCGGCGAGATCTCGCACCAGCTTGCGCGCGTTGCGGCCGATGCGAATGGTGAATTCGTTGAAGAAGCTCTCGTTGAGCACCTCGACGCCGGGCACCTGCGCCAGCCGATCCGCCGCCTTGCACGCAAGGTCGTGGTTCCACGCCGCCAGCCGCCGCAGCCCCTTCTCGCCAAGCAGCGTCATGTGGACGTTGAAGGCCAGCGCGCAGAGGCCCGAATTGGTGCAGATATTCGAAGTCGCCTTCTCGCGGCGGATATGCTGCTCGCGGGTCGAGAGCGTCAGCACGAAGCCGCGTTTCCCTTCCGCATCCTGCGTCTCGCCGCACAACCTGCCGGGCATCTGGCGGACATGCTTGGGATCGCGCACCGCGAAGAGGCCGAGATAGGGCCCGCCGAACTGGAGCCCGACGCCGATCGCCTGCCCCTCGCCGACGACGATATCCGCGCCCAGCTCGCCGGGGCTTTTTATCGCCCCGAGCGCCACCGGCTCGGTGTTGACCGCGATCAGCAGTGCGCCCTTTTCATGCGCCGCCTCGGCGATCTCGGCGAGGTCGGGGATGCGGCCGAGGATATCGGGATATTGCACCACGACGCAGCTGGTCTGCTCGTCGATCCGCGCGATCAGCCCGGCATTGTCGGGCCGGGGCTGAAGCGCGGGCGGCGCACCGGCGATCTCGTCCTCGGTGAACCTGGCCATCGTTCGCACGACCTCGGCGTAATGCGGGTGCAGCGCCCCCGACAGCACCACGCGCTTGCGCCGCGTTACCCGCCCGGCCATCGCCACCGCTTCCCAGCACGCGGTCGAGCCGTCGTACATCGAGGCATTGGCGACCGCGCAGCCATAGAGCCGCGCGACCTGCGTCTGGAACTCGAACAGCATCTGCAGCGTGCCCTGCGCGATCTCGGGCTGGTAGGGGGTGTAGGCGGTCAGGAACTCGCCGCGCTGGATGATATGGTCGACGGAGGCCGGGACATGGTGGCGATAGGCCCCCGCGCCGAGGAAGAACGGCGCGTCGGCAGCGGCGAGGTTCTTCTTCGACAGCCGCCGCATATGCTTCTCGACCGCCATCTCGGAGGCATGCAGCGGCAGGCCGTGGATCGGCCCGTCGAGCCGGGCTTCCTCTGGCACGTCGACGAACAGGTCGTCGATCGAGGACGCGCCGATGGTGGCGAGCATGTCGGTACGATCGGTATCGGTGAGAGGGAGGTAGCGCATCGTTACTCCTTGACCCCCTCCCGCTTGCGGGAGGGGAGCGAGACTTGGGCCGCGCAGCGGCTCTAGTCGCAGCGGGGTGGGCCTATCGGCCCATTCCCACCCCTGACCCCTCCCGCAAGCGGGAGGGGGAATTCGTTACAGACTGTCGCAGAAACTCTTGTAGGCCTTCGCGTCCATCAGCCCTTCGAGCTCGTCCCTGTCGGCGACCGTCAGCTTGAAGAACCAGCCGTCCTCCTCGGGCGAGGAATTGACCAAAGCGGGATCCTCTTCGAGCGCGTCGTTGGTCTCCATCACCTCGCCGCCGATCGGGGCGTAGACATCGCTCGCCGCCTTGACGCTTTCGACCACCGCGGCATCGCCGCCCTTGTCGAGCACGGTGCCGACATCGGGCAGTTCGACGAACACGATATCGCCGAGCTGTTCCTGCGCATAATCGGTGATCCCGACCGTCGCGAGTTCGCCCTCGAGATCGATCCATTCGTGTTCGTCGGTGAAGTAACGGGCCATGCTCTCTAGCTCCCTCGGAAATAGCGGTGTTCGACGAACGGCAGCGGTACGACCGTGGCCGCGAGCCGTTTCCTGCGGACTTCGATTTCGACTTCCGTGCCCTCCGCAGTATGGCCGGCATCGAGATAGGCCATCGCGATCGGCTGCCCGAGCGTGGGCGAGAAACCGCCGCTGGTGATGCGGCCGATCTCGGCGTCGCCCGCGAACACGGGCGCCCCCTCGCGCGCGGGCAGGCGGCCCTCGATCTTCAGCCCGACACGCTTGCGCTCCGGACCGTCGGCGAGGACCTTCGCAACCGCCTCGTGCCCCATCCAGCCGCCGCTCTCGCGGCGCTTCCTGGTCAGCGCGAAGGTCAGGTCGGCGCTGACCGGGTCGACGGTCTCGTCCATGTCGTGGCCGTAAAGCGGCAGACCCGCTTCGAGCCGCAGCGAATCGCGCGCGCCGAGGCCCGCGGGACGGACCTCGATCTCGGCGCACAGCCGTCCGGCGAGGCCCTCGGCGAATTCGGCGGGCACCGAGATCTCGAACCCGTCCTCGCCGGTATAGCCCGAGCGGGTGATCCTCAGCGGCCATTCGCCGAACTGGTAGGTGGTCGATTGCATGAAGACGAGGCTGTCGGGCACGCCGCGCATCACCCGGCCGAGCGCCTGCGCCGCGTTCGGACCCTGCAACGCGAGCAGCGCCCGGTCCTCCATATGCGTCAGCGTCACCTCGTCGGGCAGGTGCTCGCGCAGATGGGCGATATCGTCCCACTTGGTCGCGCCGTTGACGACGAGATAATAGGCCGGCTCGCCCCAACGGCCCTCGATCCCCTCGTCCTCGTCGCCCTCTATCCATTCGGTGGCGTTGGTGACCATCAGATCGTCGATCACCCCGCCCGCCTCGTTGAGCAGCAAAGTGTAGCGCACGCGCCCCGGCTTGAGGCTGGCGATCGCGCCCGGCACCAGCGCCTCGAGCGCTTCGGCGGCACCTTCGCCGGTGACCATCAGCTGGCCCATATGGCTGACATCGAACAGTCCGGCCTGCTCGCGCGTCCATTGGTGTTCGGTGACGATGCCCTCATACTGGATCGGCATGGCATAGCCGGCGAAAGGCACCATCCGCGCGCCCTGCGCGCGATGCCACGCGTCGAGCGGTAGGGCTTCGGGCGTTTCGGTATCGTCGTTGTCGCTCATACGGTCCCCAGCTGCATGGCGGCGCTCCGCAGCGAAGCGCCGTTCCACACGCCCCCTCTGTCGGGAAACCTGAGAGACTGACCCGCAAAATACGGGCTTACCCCTTCGGTGGCCGCGCATTTCTGCGAAGCGCTTTCCAGAGTGTCTCCGGCGCGCGGTCCCGGGGCCTGAGAGATTCCGGGGCGGTTGCTCCTTCGGCGCCTTGTCCGAGGACAAGGACTCTCCCGCGCGACGGCCACGGAATCGCTTCCGCGGGCGACGAACAAGCCCTGCGCGATTTGCGCGGTGCGGTCAATCGGGTAGGTGTTTGTTGTCTTCCGGCGGTGACGAGACCTGCCGCTGCTTGGCAGACATCGGCCCGCCGGGGCTGTTCCATCCCACGCCCCCACCCGGCCACCCCGACCATAGTATCCTATGGGTGGCCGGGTGGGGGCGTGGGATGGAACAGCCAAGGGCCAGACGGAGGTCTGGCCCGCACGTAACGAAGACTCCGGGTGGGGGCGTGGGACGGAACAGCCAAGGATCGGACGGAGGTCCGATCCGCACGCAACAAACCCTCTCTACCCTCGATTCAACCACAACAGGTAGAGCGCCGACAGCGCGATCCATGCACCGCCCGCGGTCTTGAGCCTGCGCGGCCCCAGCGCCAGCGCGATCGGGCGGGCGAGGAAGGCTCCCAGCATCGCCCCCGGGGCCGCCAGCAGCACGACCTCCCATTGCACCGTTCCCGCTTCGATATGCCACGCCAGCCCCGCGACGACGCTCGCGGCCGAGACAATGCAGGCGGTGCCGACGCACAGCACCACCGGGTAGTGCCGCAGGAACAGGTAGAACGCGACCAGCTCGCCGATCCCGACCGAGAACAGCGCGGTCAGCACGCCGCCCGGTATCGCGATCGCCGCCAGCATGGCGAGGTCGATCCGCGCCAGCCGGTCGCGTTCGGGCACCGCACGGTTGACGGTCCAGGTCGCCACGACGAGGGCACAGCCGAGCACGATCGAGAAGCTCTTGTAACCGAGCAGCACCGCGCGCCCGTCGAACGCGACCAGCCGCTGCGTCGCCAGCAGTGCCGGCAGCGACAGCGCCAGCACCAGCGCGCAGACGCGCCAGTAGTCCGAGGCGCGCACCCGCGCCTCGAGCGGCCCCGGCTCGTGCTGGTGATGCAGCCGGTCGGTCCAGCGCAGCGCGCCGAGGCTCATCCCGAACGCCTGGATCCCCATCGACACCGCCACCACCTGCAACGGATCGAGCGCCATGACGCCGTGATCGCGCAGCGCGTTGAACACCGGCACGAACACCACCCCGCCGCCGGTCCCGCTGGCATTGGCGACGATGGCGCCCACCACGCCGATACCGGGCAGGAACCACAGCGCTTCGATCAGGCCGCTATCGGTGTCGACCGGCACCCAGCATGCCACCCAGACGCACACCAGCAGCGCCCCGCCCGCCAGCGTCAGCGCCGAACCGTGGCGCAGCGCCGGCTGGACCGCGTTCAGTCGAGATTGGGCCTGAGCCATCGCTCCGCCGTAGCAAGATCGACCCCGCGCCGCGCGGCGTAATCCTCGAGCTGGTCGCGACCGATGCGCGCGACGCCGAAATATTCGCTCTCGGGGTGTCCGAAATAGAACCCGCTCACCGCCGCGGTCGGCAGCATGGCGAAATTCTCGGTCAGCGTGAGGCCGGCATTCTCCTCCGCATCGAGCAGGTCGAACAGGACCGGCTTGAGCGAGTGGTCGGGGCATGCGGGATAGCCCGGCGCGGGGCGGATGCCGCGATACTGCTCCCTGATCAGCGCCTCGTTGGCGAGCTGCTCGCCCGGGGCATAGCCCCACAGGTCAGTGCGGACATGGCGGTGGAGGCGCTCGGCGAAGGCTTCGGCGAGCCGGTCGGCGAGCGATTTGAGCAGGATGTCCGAATAATCGTCCTTGGCGTCCTTGAAACGCGCGGAATGCGGCTCGATCCCGTGGATGCCGACCGCGAAGCCGCCGATCCAGTCGCCCGCCGGATCGATGAAATCGGCGAGGCACATATTGGCCCGGTCGCGCGATTTCTTCACCTGCTGGCGCAGGAACGGCAGGACGACGTGGTCCTCGCGACTGGTGCGGTGGATGGTGACGTCGTCGCCGTCGCGCGCGCACGGCCAGAAGCCCGCGACGCCCTTGGCGGTGAGCCATTTCTCCGCGACGATCCGGTCGAGCATGGCATCGGCGTCGCGCTTGAGATCGCGCGCGGTCTCGCCGACGACCTCGTCGTCGAGGATCGCGGGGTACGTGCCCGCCAGTTCCCATGCGCGGAAGAACGGCGTCCAGTCGATGTAGTCGCGCAGATCGGCAAGATCCCAGTCGTCGAACACGTGCACGCCCGGCCGGTCGGGCGGGGCGGGCTTATCGCTGTAGAACGGGTCGTAGTGGTTCGCCCGCGCTTCCTCGAGCGACAGCAGCACGCTTTTCGACTTGCCCTCGCGCGCCTCGCGGACCCTGGTGTATTCGCCCGCGGTCTCTTCGACGAAGCCGTCGCGTTGCGTGTCCGACAGCAGCCGGCTCGCCACCCCGACGGCGCGGCTCGCGTCGAGCACGTGGATCACGGGGCCGTCATAGGCGGGATCGATCCTGAGCGCGGTGTGGACCTTGCTGGTGGTTGCGCCGCCGATCAGCAGCGGCATCGACATGTCGGCCGCCTGCATCTCCTCGGCGACAGTGACCATCTCGTCGAGCGAGGGGGTGATCAGGCCCGACAGGCCGATCATGTCCGCCTCGTTCTCGTTCGCCGCTTCGAGGATTTTCGCCCACGGCACCATCACCCCGAGATCGACCACCTCGTAGCCGTTGCACTGCAGCACCACGCCGACGATGTTCTTGCCGATATCGTGGACGTCGCCCTTCACCGTGGCCATCACGATGGTGCCCTTGGCTTTCGCGCCTTCCTCCTTCTCCGCCTCGATGAACGGGATCAGGTGCGCGACCGCCTTCTTCATCACGCGGGCGGACTTGACCACTTGCGGCAGGAACATCTTCCCCGAACCGAACAGGTCGCCGACGACGTTCATGCCGTCCATCAGCGGGCCTTCGATAACCTCGATCGGGCGGCCGCCCGAGGCCGCGACCAGTTCGCGCGCCTCCTCGGTATCGGTGACGACATGCGCGTCGATGCCCTTGACCAGCGCGTGTTCGAGCCGCTTCTTCACGTCCCAGCCGCGCCATTCCTCGGCCGCCTTTTCGTCCGCAGCGCTCTTGCCCTTGTAGCTCTCCGCGAGGTCGATCAGGCGTTCGGTCGCGTCCTCGCGGCGGCACAGGATGACATCCTCGCACGCCTCGCGCAGTTCGGGCTCGATCGTATCGTAGACGTCGAGCTGGCCGGCATTGACGATCGCCATGTCGAGCCCCGCGGGGATCGCGTGGTAGAGGAACACCGAATGCATCGCGCGGCGCACGGTCTCGTTGCCGCGGAAGCTGAAGCTGAGGTTGGACAGGCCGCCCGACGTCCTGGCGTACGGGCACACCGCCTTGATCTCGGCGACCGCCTCGATGAAGTCGAGCCCGTAGCGGTTGTGCTCCTCGATCCCCGTCGCCACCGCGAAGATGTTGGGGTCGAAGATGATATCCTCGGGCGGGAAGCCAATCCCGGTGAGCAATTCGTAGGCGCGGGTGCAGATGTCGACCTTGCGGTCCCTGGTGTCGGCCTGCCCGGTCTCGTCGAACGCCATCACCACCGCGGCAGCGCCGTAATCCATGCATTTGCGTGCATGGGCGAGGAATTCCTCCTCGCCTTCCTTCATGCTGATCGAATTGACGATCGGCTTGCCCGAAACGCATTTGAGCCCCGCCTCGATCACGTCCCATTTCGAGCTGTCGACCATCACCGGAACGCGCGCGATATCGGGCTCGGCGGCGATCAGCTTGAGGAAGGTGGTCATGGCGTGCTCGGCGTCGAGCAGGCCTTCGTCCATATTGACGTCGATCACCTGCGCGCCGTTCTCGACCTGGTCGCGCGCGACCTCGACCGCGGTCTCGTAATCGTCCGCCATGATCAGCTTCTTGAACCGGGCCGAGCCGGTCACGTTGGTGCGTTCGCCGATATTGACGAATTGCGCCCCGGTTGGGCGGGCGGTGGTTTGCGCGTCGGTCATTTCTTGTCCGTCATCCCAGCGAAAGCTGGGATCTGGTCCAGCTGGGTCGGGCGGTTTGGAGAGAGATCCCAGCTTTCGCTGGGATGACGTGTGTGCTCATGCCGCTATCGAAAAGGGTTCGAGCCCGGCAAGCCGCATCCCGGTCTCGACCTCGGGAACCGCCCGCGGGGCCACCCCCTCGACCGCCTGCGCCATCGCGGCGATATGGTCGGGCGTCGAACCGCAGCAGCCGCCGACGATATTGACCCGCCCGTTTTCGGCCCAGACGCGGATCTTCCTCGCGGTTTCCTCGGGCAGCTCGTCGTATTCGCCGAGTTCGTTGGGCAGGCCGGCATTGGGATAGGCCATCAGCAACGTATCGGCGATACCCGACAGCAATTGCACGTGCGGACGCAGCTGCTCCGCGCCGAAGCTGCAATTGAGCCCGACCGTGACCGGCTTGGCATGCCGCACCGCGTACCAGAACGCCTCGACCGTGTGCCCCGACAGGTTGCGCCCCGACAGGTCGGTCAGCGTCAGCGAGATCATCAGCGGGATCTCCCGCTCCAGTTCGCGCTCGAGCTGCTTCACCGCCATGATCGCGGCCTTGCAGTTGAGCGTGTCGAACACCGTCTCGATCAGGATCGTGTCGCAGCCGCCCTCGAGCAGCGCGGCGCATTGTTCGCGATAGACCTCGACGATCTCGTCGAAGGTCACCTCGCGGAAACCGGGATCCTCGACATCGGGCGACAGCGACAGCGTCTTGTTGGTCGGCCCGACCGCGCCGCACACGAAGCGCGGTCTGCCGTCCTGCTCGGTGCGCGCGTCGCACGCCTCGCGGATGACCTTCGCCGCCGCGACATTGATCTCGTGCACCAGCCCCTCGGCGCCGTAATCGGCCTGGCTGATGCGGTTCGCGTTGAAGGTGTTGGTCGCCAGCACCGTCGCGCCCGCATCTAGATAGGCGTCGCAAATCTTGCGGATCACCTGCGGCTGGGTCAGGTTGACGAGGTCGTTATTGCCCTTCTGGTCCGCCTCCAGCCCGGTATCGCCGGCATAGTCCTCCGCTGCCAGCCTGGCGCGCTGGATCGCGGTGCCGTAGGGGCCGTCCTTGACCAGGATGTTCGCCGTCGCGGCTTCGATCAGTCTCTCGCGGATGCTCATCTGCCCTGCTCCTTCGGGCGCATGCCGAGCATGTGGCAGATCGCGTAGCTCAGCTCGGCTCGGTTCAAGGTATAGAAATGGAATTGCCGCACCCCGCCCGCATAGAGGCGGCGACACAGCTCGGCGGCGATCGTGGCGCTGACCAGCTGGCGCGCCTCGGGGCGTTCGTCGAGCCCTTCGAACAGGCCCTGCATCCAGTGCGGGATCGCGGTGCCGCACATGTCCGACATGCGGCGGACCGCGGCGAAGCTCATCACCGGCATGATGCCGGGCACGATCTCGCCCCCGATTCCCGCCGCCGCCGCGCGGTCGCGGAATTGGAAAAAGCAATGCGGGTCGAAGAAGAACTGCGTGATCGCGCGGCTCGCCCCGGCCTCGAACTTGGACTTGAGATTGTCGAGATCGGCCTGCGCGTCGGGCGAATCGGGATGCACTTCGGGATAGGCGGCGACCGAAATCTCGAACGGCGCAACGTCCTTCAGCCCCGCGATCAGCTCGGCCGCATTGGCGTAGCCGCCCGGATGCGGCGAATATTTCGACTGCCCGTCGGGCGGATCGCCGCGCAGCGCGACGATATGGCGGATGCCCTCTTCCCAGTAATGCCGCGCGACCGCGTCGACCTCTTCGCGCGTCGCCTCGACGCAGGTCAGGTGCGCGGCGGCGGGGATGCCCGCCTCGTTCTGGATCCGTACCACCTGCTCGTGCGTGCGCTCGCGGGTCGAGCCGCCCGCGCCGTAAGTGACCGAGACGAAACGCGGCCCCAGCGGCCCGAGCGTCGCCACGCTGTCCCACAGCGTCTGCGCCATCTTCTCGTTCTTGGGCGGGAAGAACTCGAACGACACCTCGATATCGCCCGCCAGTCCCTCGAACAGCGGGCTGTCGAGCGCGGTGCGCGCTTCGTGCATCTGGTCGAGTGCCAAGTGATTCGAACTGCTCATCGCGCCGCCTTCCTGCTGGTGACATCCTCGGGCCCTCCCCGGCGGGTGCCGAGCCAGATCTTGACCACCAGCTCGCCCTCGTCGAGCGCGATCGGCGGGGCGGGATCGTAGCCCGCCTCGGACAGCAGCGTGTCGAGCGCGCCGTCGGTGAAGCCGAGCCGGGCATGCGCATGGCGGTCGCGCAGTTCCTCGTGCTGGTGGGCGGCGAAGTCGACAATCGCAATCCGTCCCCCGGGGCGGGCGACGCGCGCCGCTTCGGCCAGCGCGGCCGTCGGATCCTGAGCGAAGTGCAGCACCTGATGGAGCAGCACGGTGTCGAAGCTGTGCGGGGCGAAGGGCAAGGCGGCGAAATCGCCCTGCACCAGCTCGACCCGGCCGGCGGGCAGGTCCTGCAGCTTGGCGCGTGCGACCCGCAGCATGTCGAGGCTCTTGTCGAGCGCGACCACGCGCGCGGCCTTGCCCGAGAACAGTTCGGCCATCCGTCCGGTGCCGGTGCCGATATCGAGCACCTCGCCCAGCGGCTCGCCGTCGAGCGCCTCGGCGAGCCGCCGCTCGACCAGGTCGTCGGGGCTGTGGAGTTTGCGCAACTCGTCCCATTCCTCGGCGTGGCGGGCGAAATAGGCCTCGGCGCTGCTCGCGCGCGCGGCGCGGATCGCGGCGAGCTGGCGGCGGTCGTCCGCGCAGGCGGCGGCGAAGTCCGCGTCCTCGCGCTCGGCGATGGCGAGCAGGCGGGCGACCGCTTCGCCGACCGCATTGCCGCGCTCGCGCCCGGCACTTGCACGCAGGAACACCCAGCTGCCTTCGCGATGCCGCTCGGCCAGCCCGGCGTCGCACAATATTCCGGCATGGCGCGAGACGCGCGGCTGGCTCTGCCCGAGCACCTGCGCCAGCTCGCCGACCGCCAGTTCCATCGCCGACAGCAGCCGCATGATCCGCAGCCTGGTGGGGTCGGCAAGCGCCCGCATGATCGTCTCGATCCGCATCAAGAGCGACATATAAAGATATTTTTATATGTGCAAGCGAAGTAGGTGCCGCGTTCGAAGAGGCTCCGTTTGCGCGACCGTCCAAGGCGTTGCGTGGCCCTCCCCCTTGACGGGGGAGGGATAGCGGAGGTTATGCCCGCAAAAGCGGGTATTACCGCAGCTTGGGTGAGGGAGATTGGCCAGCGCTGCGCCCGTCCCCCTCATCCAAGGTCCGCTAGGCGCCTGCGGCGCCAAGCTTCCCTATCCTTCTCCCGTCGAGGGAGAAGGAGCTTCCACCTCGTCACCGCCGGAAAACAGACTCGCCCCCGTCCCGGAACCACGTCTATGCCCGCCCCAAAGGAGCCCCCCATGCAATACACCCAGTTCGGCAATACCGGCCTCACCGTTTCGCGGCTGTGCCTCGGCTGCATGAGCTTCGGCGATGCGTCGAAGGAAGGCCACGACTGGGCGATGGATTTCGACGCCTCGCGCCCGATGGTCCGGCAGGCGCTCGAGGCGGGGATCAATTTCTTCGACACCGCCAACGCCTATTCGGGCGGGACGAGCGAGGAATATACCGGCAAGCTGCTGGGGGAGATGGCCCGGCGCGACGAGGTGGTGATCGCGACCAAGGCGTTCTTCCGCTGGCGCCAGGCGCCCAACACCGGCGGGCTCTCGGCCAAGGCGCTGATGCACGCGGTCGACGACAGCCTCAGCCGGCTCGGCACCGACTATATCGACCTCTACCAGATCCACCGGCTCGACCCGCTCACCCCGATGGAGGAGATCGTCGAGACCCTGGATGCGATCGTGCGCAGCGGCAAGGTGCGCTATCTCGGCGCATCGAGCATGTATGCATGGCAGTTCCAGAAGCTGCTCCACCTCGCCGACCAGGCCGGGCTGAAGAAATTCGTCTCGATGCAGAACTATGTGAACCTGCTCTACCGCGAGGAGGAGCGCGAGATGCTGCCGCTGTGCGAGGACTACGGGATCGCGGTGATGCCGTGGAGCCCGCTCGCGCGCGGCAGGCTGGCGCGGCCCGCGGGCACGGGCGGCACCGAGCGCGCCGACACCGACCGGCTGCAGCCGGTGCTTTACAGCCGCACCGAGGAAGCCGACCGCAAGGTCATCGACGCGGTCGAAGCGATCGCCGAGGCGCGCGGCGTGCCGATGGCGCAAGTCGCGCTCGCCTGGGTGCTGCACAAGCCCGAGGTCACCAGCCCGATTGTCGGAGCGACCAGGGCGAAGCATATCGACGATGCCGTCGCGGCGCTCGACCTGACGCTGACGAAGGAGGAAATCGGCGCGCTCGAAGCGCCCTATGTCCCGCATGAAGTCACTGGAATCTTTGGCATGCCGCCCGCCGAGCTGACCGTTTCCGTGGCCGATTAACCACAGTTTCCGACCGATTTTCAGGAACCCCGGCGCCAACCCGTGCATTTACAGCGCCGGACGGAGGGTAATGTTTCACGGTCATGGAGGACCACCATGTCGAGTTCCACCTTCCGCAGCAGTCGGCCCGATGGCTGGATCCAGCCGCGCCCCTATAGCGACCCGACGCTGCGCAGGACGCGTTACGGCCCGATTCAGCCGATGACGCAGCCCGGCTTCTTCGCGCGCCTGCTCGGCCGCGCCTGACGCCGGGATCACCAACCGAAAAACAAAGGGCCGGTCGTCGCGACCGGCCCTTTTTCGTTACGCCGACCCGGGCCGTCAGTACTCTTCGGGCTCTTCGGGGGTCTCCTCGTGAAAGTCCCGGCCGGCGGTCCGCTCGCCGCGCGCCAGCGCAAAGACCACGCCCGACAGCAGCGCCAAAGCGATCACGTTGGGCAGCAGCATCGTCGCGTTGGAGATATCGCCCAGCCGCCACACCAACTCGCTCGGTTGTGCGGCACCGACAAAGATCACCAGACACCACAGCACGCGCCAGCTGAAATGCAGCCTCTTTTCGCCGGCTCGCGTCGATCCGGGAGTACGGTCGTAGAGGAAGGTGATCGCGCGTTCGCCGTAATAGGACCACGTCAGCAGAGTGGTGAACACGAACAGCAGCAGCGCGATCGAGGCGACCAGCGTGCCGATCGGAATGCTGCCGATCTCGACCGGGAAGGCGGCGGCGAAGGCGCCGCTGGTCATTTCGAAGCCGACCCGGTCGGATTGCCACGCATGCGCCACCGCTTCCCCGCCGGCGGTGAACTCGCCGCGCACGGTCAGGATGACCAGCGCGGTCATGGTGCAGATCACGATCGTGTCGATGAAGGTGCCGAGCATCGCCATCCGGCCCTGCTGTTCGGGATCGTCGGTCTGCGCGACCGCGTGCGCGATCGGGGTCGAACCCTGCCCCGCCTCGTTCGAGAACAGCCCGCGCGCCACGCCCGCGCGGATCGCCATGATGATCGCCGCGCCGGTGAAGCCGCCGACCGCGCTTTGCGGGTTGAACGCACCGTGGAAGATCAGCGCGAAGGTCTCGCCCAGGTCGCCGAAATTGAGGATCAGCGCGATCACCGCCATCACGATATAGGCCGCCGCCATGAACGGCACGACGCTTTCCGCGACCCGCCCGATCGACTTGATCCCGCCGATGATGACCACGAAGACGAGGATCGCGACGAGCAGCCCGCCGAGCCATTCCTCGAGCCCGAACAGCTCGTTGAGTCCGTCGGCCACCGCATTGGCCTGGATCGAATTGCCCGTCACCAGCGCGCTGAACAGCGTGCCGAGGCAGAAGATCACCGCCAGCCAGGTGAATTTCGGACCGAGGCCGAGCATGATGTAGCTCATCGGACCGCCGCGCTTGACCCCGTCGCTGGTCGTCTCGCGATAGCGGATCGCCAGCGAGCCTTCGGCGAAAGCCAGCGCCATGCCGAACAAAGCGGTGATCCACATCCAGAACACCGCGCCCGGCCCGCCCAGCGCGATCGCGGTCGCGACCCCGGCGAGGTTGCCGGTGCCGACCTGCCCCGACAGCGCGGTCGAGAGCGCGGCGAAGGGCGAAATCTCGCCCGCGCCGGAGCCCTTGCGCGAGGCGAACAGCCCCTTGATCGCCGCGCCGAACCTGGTCAGCGGATAGAATTTGAGGCCGACCATGAACCACAGGCCGACGCCGAGCAGGATCAGCGCCAGCGGCGGGAAGGGTATCACCGCCTCGCCGTTCCACGTCCCGCCCCAGATGAAATCGGATATGTTGGTGACCGGCTGCACCAGCCGCTCGCCCAGACTCGTTTCCTGGCCTGTCGCCATGTCGAAATGTCCCCTCATGCGTCCCTTGTCGAAGCGATGCAGGCTATAGGCGGTTGCGCGGCTTTGCCAGTGCTAAAGTTGCGGTTGCAGCGAGCGCCAAGCCGCGCCTTGCTTTTGCGCGGCGGGCCGCCTAAATGCGCAGCCGTCTTCCGACATTGGAAACAACGAAAGCCCTCCCGGACTTGAACCGGGGCGGCGATCCCCCAATTCCGGAAGGCAGTAACAGGTTTATTCAGGACGAGGGTCAGCCCATGGCCGAAGAGAGCAAGCGCAAGACATCCCCGGCGGAGTTCGTCGCCCAGGTCCGTGCCGAAGGCCGCAAGGTCGTGTGGCCGACCCGCGAGGAAACCATCCGCACCGCGATCTTCGTGTTCATCATGATGGTGATCCTGTCGCTGTTCTTCCTCGGCATCGATTCGGTATTCGGCGCGGTCGTGCAATGGCTGCTGTCGCTGGCCTGATTTATCGGCCTGATCGCGCAAGGATTTAGACGGGACTTACAATGGCACGCTGGTACATCATCCACGCCTATTCGGGCTTCGAGAACAAGGTGCGCGACGCGATCATCTCCGAAGCCGAACGGCTCGGCCTGTCCGAGGCGGTGGAAGAGGTCGAGGTCCCGACCGAGACCGTGACCGAGATCAAGCGCGGCAAGAAGGTGCAGGTCGAGCGCAAGTTCATGCCCGGCTACGTGCTCGCCAAGCTGACCATGACCGACGACGTCTACCACCTGGTCAAGAACACCCCCAAGGTGACCGGCTTCCTCGGCAACAACAACAAGCCGCAGCCGATCTCCGAGAAGGAGGCCGCGCGCTATTTCGGCGGGGTCGAGGAGGCGAAGAGCCAGCCGAAGCAGGAAATCAGCATCGATTACGAGATCGGCGACCAGGTCAAGGTGCTCGACGGGCCCTTCGCCAGCTTCAACGGCGTGGTCGAGGAGCTCGATTTCGACAAGCAGAAGGTCAAGGTCAGCGTCTCGATCTTCGGCCGCGCGACCCCGGTGGAACTCGATTTCGACCAGGTCGAACTGGTGAAGTAAACGAACCGGGGAGGAACGGCGATGGCAGCGAGACGCGGTTTGCACGCCCTCCTGCCGGCCCTTCTCCTGGCGCTCGGCACGCTCGCACAAGCACCGCTCGCCGCGCAGGATAGCGGCGCCGTCTCCGCCGCCGAGCGCGCGCGGTTCGGCCATGGGAACCTGCGCCCCGGCGCCGACGGCAACGATCCCTCCTCCCCGCGCTACGCCAATTTCGACGAGGCCAAGGCCGGCGATCTCGCGCCGCCGCCGTTGTTCGCCGCACCCGAAGATGCGACGCCCGCAGGCTGGCCCGCGCGCCGCGCCGAGCTGGCGCGGATGGTCGAGGACGAATGGGTCGGGCGTATCCCGCCCGCCGCCGACGCGCTGACGGTGGATTGGGAACGCGAGGTCACACCCGAGGGCGGGGAGCATTGGATCGGGCGCGTCGGCCCCGACGGCGGGCCGGTGGTCGACGGCGTGCTGACGCTGCCCGAGCAAAGTGCCGGCCCCGTGCCGGTGGTGATCGAATACACCTATGTCTGGCCGCCCGGCTTCCGCTTTCGCGGTCCGCCGCCGCCATCGCTGCGCGACGCGGCGCTGGCGCGCGGCTGGGGGCATGTCGCCTATCGCCCGACGCTGCTGCAGGCCGACGATCTCGGCAAGATCGCCGACGGTGTCATCGGCCTCGCCGGCTGGCCGCGCGCCGAGCGCGACTGGGGCGCGCTGCGCGCCTGGGGCTGGGGTGCAAGCCGGTTGCGCGAACGGCTCGCCGCCGATCCGCGCATCGACGGCAGCCGCGTTGCGCTCGCTGGCCATTCGCGCTTCGGCAAGGCGGTGCTGGTCGCCGCCGCGTTCGACCACGGTTTCGCCGACGCGCTGGTCTCGAGCAGCGGCGCGGGCGGGGCCAAGCTGATGCGGCGCGATTTCGGCGAGCGGATCGAGAACATGGCCGATCCCTACGCCTCGATCTGGTATGCCGCGCGGATCCGCCACTATGCCGGGCGCGCGAGCGTGGCCGACTGGCCGGTCGACGCGCATATGCTGATCGCCTTGCGCGCGCCGCGCCCGCTGCTGATCGCGACCGGGCTCGCCGAACAGGGCGACGGGTGGACCGATCCGCACGGACAATGGCTCGCCACGCTGGCGGCGCGCGAGGCGTGGCGGGCGGCGGGCGCGGAGACCTTCGCCGCGACCGGCCGTCCGGAACCCGGCAGCGGCCCGGTCGATACGCCGCTCGCCTTCCTGCAGCACGGCGAGGGCCATGTGATGTGGCCCGCCTACGACGCGTTTCTCGCCCATGCCGAGCGATTCGCTCACGGCACCGGAGACGCGAATCCCTAGCGCGCAGGCGCAAGACCGCCCGCCAGCGTCGGACAGGGTGCTCAACGGGCCCTTCCCCGCCAATCTTTGTGACAATTCGGCAACAAATGACGCTCCGGGGCGCTTCCGGCAGCCGATTCTGCTGCGGACGCGCGATACTCGGCACGGCGGGGCGTTTTAGCTGACCTTCGAGCAAGAAGTGCTATCTTGCCGTCTCAAGTTAAAACGGAGTTGCACTTGGTTTGTCAAATAGCCAAGTTTTTTTACTAGGCTTTACTTGATCGAAAACCCCCTAATCGTCAAGTCGCGAAACGGCGAATATTAGCCAAAAACAACGATATAATCGAATTTGCTTGTGCCCCCCGATTTTCGCGGCATTTTCCCCCTCCTTGGTTTTCCAAGGGGTCTTTCAGGGGGCAGTAATGCGCTATTTTTCCGTTAAGTTTCAGTCATTTGTTTTGGCAACCTCGGCGCTCGCCCTGGTCCATGGCCAGGCCGCGGCCCAGACCGCCGAGGCCGAGGTGCCCGCAAATGAAACCGAAGAAGAGCCGATCGTCGTCATCGGGACGCAGATCCAGGGCGCGCAGATCAACGACGTGCTGCCCGTCACCGTGCTCGACGAGCAGGCGATCGAGAACACCGGCGCTTCGTCGGGCGACGAGCTGTTCCGCTCGATCCCGCAGGCGGGCACGGTGGCCTTCAACGAGCAGAACGCGACCACGCAGAACAGCGCGCGCGGCGATGTCGGCTCGATCAATCTGCGCGATCTCGGCACCGGCAACACGCTTCTGCTGATCAACGGCCGCCGCATGACGCTGCATCCCGGCTTCCAGACCGAGCTGCTGGTGCCGGTGGTCTCCTCCGACACCAACGAGATCGCGCCGGGCAGCGTGCGCAGGATCGAGGTGCTGCGCGACGGCGCCTCGGCGATCTACGGCGCCGACGCGGTTGCCGGGGTGGTCAACACCATCCTCAAGGGCAACATGAAGGGCGGCTTCATCGAGGGCGACTGGCGCGCCTCGGACGGCACCAGCCTCTACAATTACCGCCTCAGCGGCGGGTTCGGGTTCGATTTCGGCGGCGGGCGCGGCAATCTGACCGTCTATGGCGGCTATTTCCACGAGAACGGCCTGCTCGCCTCGGAACGCGACTATGCCGGCGAGGAAGACCGGCGGCCGCTGGTAGTGGGCACGCCGTTCGAGGACGACGCCTCGTTCAACAACCGCAACACCTTCGGTCCGTTCGGCCAGTTCGACATCCAGGGCCCCTCGCCCGCCAGCCGCACGCCGATCGGCGACGACGATTTCTATCTCCAGCCGGATTATTTTCCGAACTGCGCACTCGATTTCGGCAACGGCATCTGCGCCCGCGCGGGCACCACGCCGACCACCGACGTGCGCTACAACACCAATTTCGGCAACCACCTCTACAGCCGCAAGAACCGCTACAACGCGATGGCGCTGCTCAATTACGAACTGACCGACAATCTCGAAGCCTATTTCGAAGGCAGCTATTACCGCTCGGAAAACCGCCGCTTCATCGAGGCCTCGGCGATCCTCAGCGCGGTGCCGGTGGGGATTTCGCGCAACGCCTATTACAACCCGTTCGGCCCCGTCACGCGCAACGGCCAGCCCAATCCCGAACGCCTGCCCGGCACCACGATCGCCGCCGGCGGCGCCGACGTCATCATGGAGCGCTACCGCTTCGTCGATGTCGGCAATCGCGACGTATCGGTCGACAAGGACACCTACCGCCTGGTCGCGGGGTTGCGCGGCAATTTCGGCGCGTGGGACTTCGATACCGGCTTCCTCTACTCGGAAGCCGATTCGGTCGACCTCGCGCGCAACCGCGTCTCGCTGACGCTGATGCAGCAGCAGATCAACCTGACCACGCCCGACGCCTACAACCCGTTCAACGGCGGCTGCGTCGATTCCGACCCGGGCGAGGGCGACTGCACGCCCAACCCGCAATCCTCGATCGACCCGTTCCGGATCGACGTCTTCCGCAAGGGCGGCACCAGCCTCGCGCTGGCCGATTTCAAGCTCAGCCGCGACGACCTGTTCTCGCTGCCGGGCGGCAATCTCGGCGTCGCTGCGGGCATCGAGTGGCGCCGCGAGACCTTCTACGACGATCGCGACCCGCGGCTCGACGGCACCATCACCTTCACCGACAGCGTGACCGGCGAGTTCAATGGCAGCGACGTCGCGGGCACCAGCCCCTCGCCCGACACCAGCGGCGAACGCAACGTCTATTCGGCCTTCGCCGAGGTGTTCGTGCCGGTGGTGAGCCCCGACATGGATATCCCGCTGGTGGAGGAATTCAACGTCCAGCTCGCGGGCCGGATCGAGCATTTCGACGACATCGACGCGACCGCGATGGTCCCGCGCATCGCGGCGTCGTGGACCACCTTCCCGGGTGTCACCTTGCGCGGTGCATGGTCGGAAGGCTTCCGCGCGCCGAACCTCGTCCAGGTCAACGACGAGGGCACCACCCGCTCCAACACGCGCGACGACTTCGTCGTGTGCCAGGCGCGGGTCGAGAAGGGCACGCTGTCCAATCTCGGCGCGTGCCCCGGCGCGGGTACGATCAGCTTCCGTTCGGGCACCGAGAACCTCGAGCCCGAGGACAGCGAGAGCATCAATGTCGGCATCGTGCTCGAACCGGGCTTCATTCCCGGCCTGACGCTGACCGCGGACTACTGGCGGGTCAAGCAGACCGGGCTGGTCGGCACGTTCGGCGACGACAACGCGATCGCGCTCGACCTGCTGCGCCGCCTCAACGGCAGCACCAATCCGAACGTGATCCGCGAGGATCCGACCGCCGACGACATCGCGCTGTTCACCGGCACCAGCCTCGCCCCGGCGGGGGCGATCATCCAGGTGCTCGACCCCTACCTAAACCTCGACAGCCGTCTGTCGAAGGGGTGGGATTTCGGCCTGTTCTACCGCGTGCCCGATTTCGGCCTCGGCCAGTTCCGCCTGCGCTTCAACGCGGCGCGGCTGACGAGCTTCATCCAGTCGGCGGGCCCGGACGGGCAGGAACTGCTCGACGGCATCGCCGACGGTACCCTGCCGACCGACGTCACCGTCGGCGGGCTGGGCCAGCTGCTCGAGATCGAGGGACGTCCCAAATGGCGCTTCAACGCCGCGGTCAACTGGGAGGACGGCCCGGTCGATATCGGGCTCTACGGCCAGTATACCGGCGCGGTGTGGGACACCAGCGTGACCCGCGACGTGCTGATCGAATCGGACGATCCGAACGCCAATTTCTACCGCGTCGACGACTGGTTCACGGTCAATTTCTCGATCGCCTACTCGATCAACAACGACACTCCGCTCGACGGCACGCGGCTGCGTTTCGCGATCAACAACCTGTTCGACAAGGACCCGCCGCTGGCCGACGAGACCTACGGTTTCTTCAGCGAGCTGCACACGGCGCGCGGCCGCGTGTTTCACGTCGAACTGCGCAAGAAGTTCTGACCCGCGGAACGGTCGGGACGAAGACTGGGGGAGCTTCGGCTCCCCCGTTTTTTGGGTACGCTGCTTTCCTTGCGAACGCGCAGGCCCTTCCCCCTCGAGGGGGAAGGATAGGGGAGCTTGGCGCCGAAGGCGCCTAGCGGACCTTGGATGGGGGGTGAGAGCCGCGTGTGCCATTCGCCCTCATCCAAGCTGCGGTAACTCCTTCGGAGCAACCTCCGCTATCCTTCCCCCATGGGGGAAGGAGCGATGTTGCGGCGATGCGCGTTCCCTCTCGGAGCCATTTGTTGCGTGCGGGCCGGACCTCCGTCTGGCCGTTGCGGCACCGGCCCACTCCCCCGCCCTTCCACGCGTTTTAGTCATCCGGCGGTGACGAAGCCCGTCACGGCGCGGCAATCGTCGGCCCGCCGGGGCTGTTCCGTCCCACGCCCCCACCCGGCCACCCATAGGTTACTATGGTCGGGGTGCCCGGGTGGGGGCGTGGGACGGAACAGCAAGGGAAGCACGGAGGTGCTTCCCGCACGCAACAAGGACTCCGGGCGGGGGAGTGGGCCGGTGCCGCTTTTGGCGGTCCGACACTTGCAACCCAGCAACAGCCCTCGGCACCACCGCAAAATCATCTCGCACACGCGCTGATCGTCCGCGCCTCGATCCGCGCGCGCTCGGCCTTGACTCGCGACGCGAACGAGGTGTGCGCCCTCAGTTCGATCCGCTGGCGCTCGCATTTCTTGAGCTGGAAGCGGACCTTGCGCGCGCCGAAATCGAGCGACACCTTGCGGAAATGCTCCATCAGGTCGGTGCCGAGCAGCAGAGCGGGCGTCTCGTCGAGCCCGAACACCCGGAACGGCGGCACATCGGCGAAGGCGATCGGCACGTTGTACACCTTGACCGGGCCGAGCTGGAGCTCGCGCACGATCACGACTTCGAGATCTGCCGGCTTGCCGGTGACGCCCGCAATGCCAACCGTCAGCCGGTCGCGCGAGCGCGTGCGGCGGAACAGCAGGTCCTTCAACGCGGCGTTGCCGATGCTGATCTCGGTGCCGGTATCGATCACCGCCTCGACCGCATGCCTGCCGGCCTCGACCTCGGTCAGGATCAGCTGGCCGCGCTGCAGCCGCGCGCGGACCACGATCTCGCCGCCCCATTCGGGTTCGGGATCGTCGGTACCGTCGACAGTGATCGTGCGGTTCTCGAAATCCATCATCAGCCGCTGGTCGACCAGCGCGTCGAGCCCGATCATCCCCTCCGCACCGATATGGCGCTCGCGCAGCACGGGCACTTTGAGCCCCTCGAACGTCGCCGGGCCCAGCTGCAGGCTGTCGACCGTGACGCGCTCGACCCAGGTCGTTTCGGTCATCGCGTTCAGGATGCGCGGCTCGGCCGCCGGCATGGCGAGCGCCGCCGCGATCCGCTGCCCGACCACCGAGGTATCGGCGCCGCTGTCGACGATGAACCGGTAGGGCCCGGTATCGTTGACCCGCACCTCCACCGTCATCCGGCTGGCGAGCATGTCGGCGTCGATCTCCTCCCCGCCGATCGCGAGCTCCTCGTCGAATTCGGCCGGGGGGAGCGTGGTGCGGACCGATTCGGGATCCTCCGCCCCGGGCTCCGCCGGCTGGCTGCTCGCGGCCGATGCGCAGGCCAGGGCGCTGCAGAGAAGCGCCGCACGCACAACACGCGCGGCGAATGCGGGTTCGATCCGTCCAACGGTCATGATCCCGGCAGCCTGCCCCGGACGAACGCCGCAGTCTACTGCCTATCGACGAAAGTCCGAGCCGCGTCCGCCGAGGCCGGGACGCATACGGCTATTTCGTCTTGCGCTTTTTCGCTGCGGGCTGCTTGCCCTTGGTCGATTTCATCGCCGCCAGCTCGGCCGCGATATCGGCATCGCGCTGCAGCGAGGCGATTTCGGCGTCGACGCTCGCCGGTGCGGGCTCGGCCCTGTCGCCGCTCGCGAAACCGGCCCGCCGTTCCATGCGCGCGATACGATCGAGGCGGCGGTCGGTGCGGCTGTCGCCGGTTCCCTCCGAAGCGCAGCCCTGCCGCCCGCCCGGCATGGACTTGAGGCGGGCGGAGACCTCTGTCCGCTTGGTTTCCAGTTCGCCGATGGCGGCTTCGATTTCGCGCGCTTCCTCGCCGGCTTGCTTCGATTCGGCGGCGAGCGATTTCGCCCGCGCGCGCTCGTCCTCGCGCGCCAGCAGCGCCGACCGGGCGAGGTCTTCGCGCTTGTGATCCATCGCGGTCTTGGCCTTGGCGGTCCATTCCTCCGCCTGCGCCGACACGGCCGTCGCCTGCTCCGCGCAGCGCTCGGCGCGGCGCCTGGCCTGCGACAGCTCGCCGTGAAGGGCGATCAGGCTTTCCTCGATCTCGGTGCACAGATTGCCCAGCATCTTGGCCGGGTTGCTCGCCCGGTCGACCATCGAGTCGACATTGCTCGAAACGAGTTCGCGCACGCGAACGGCGATATGGATCATATGAAACCCCTTCAGTCCGAGGACGATACTAATGGACCGGAATGCTTAAGGAAAGACGATTGTCGCGGGGCTCGCCCGCGCGGCCATGCGGAAACCGTTTTCCTACACGCCGCCGCCTGTGATAGCCTCACTTGAATCGAGTCGCGATCGCCTCACGAAGCCCCGCCATCCCCGGCGGGGCTTCGGCGTTTCGGGGCCGCTCTTTGGGAAAGTTCGTACGGGGCCGCGCGGATGTACTATTTCAACTTGCATTTGTTGCAACTACCCAGCGCCAGCGCGGGCGAATCGCTTGCATTCGTGCGCGAAATCGCTATGTGCGCGCCTTCCTCGGCGACAGCTTTGGAAACCCGTGCGGAAGGCGGAGCGATCCGCTGCTCGACCGCTTACCATGAGCCTCGCGTCTCCGGATGCGCGGCGACAGTGAGAAAGGAGGCCTCTCATGGCCAAGAAGATCGAAGGTTACATCAACCTTCAGGTGCCCGCCGGCATCGCCAATCCCAGCCCGCCCATCGGCCCCGCGCTCGGTCAGCGCGGCGTCAACATCATGGAATTCTGCAAGGCGTTCAACGCCGCCACGCAGGACATGGAAAAGGGCGCGCCGATCCCGACCAAGATCACCGTCTATGCCGACCGCAGCTTCACCTTCGAGACCAAGAGCCCGCCCGCGAGCTTCCTCATCAAGAAGGCGATGAAGATCAAGTCGGGCTCGAAGGAGCCGGGCAAGGACATCATCGGCACGATCAGGACCAGCCAGCTGGCCGAGATCGCCGAAGCCAAGATGAAGGATCTCAACGCCAACGATATCGACCAGGCGGTCAAGATCATCGGCGGCAGCGCCCGCTCGATGGGCATCGAAGTGGTGGAGGGCTGATCATGGCTACGCTGACCAGGAAGCAGAAAGCGGTCGCCGAGCTCGACCGCGAGAAACTCTACACCGTCGACGAGGCGATCGCGACGCTGCGCGAGCACAAGGCGAAGTTCGACGAGACGGTCGAGGTCGCGATGAATCTCGGCGTCGATCCGCGCCATGCCGACCAGATGGTGCGCGGCATGGTGTCGCTGCCCTCGGGCACCGGCAAGGACGTCAAGGTCGCGGTGTTCGCCAAGGGCGACAATGCCGACAAGGCGCTCGCCGCCGGGGCCGACAAGGTCGGTGCCGAAGACCTGATGGAAGACATGCAGGCGGGCAATCTCGATTACGACCGCGTGATCGCCACCCCCGACATGATGGGCGTGGTCGGCCGTCTGGGCAAGGTGCTCGGCCCCAAGGGGCTGATGCCCAACCCCAAGCTCGGCACCGTCACCCCGAACGTCGAGCAGGCGGTCAAGGACGCCAAGGGCGGCCAGGTCGAGTTCCGGGTCGAGAAGATGGGCATCATCCACTCGGGCATCGGCAAGCTGTCGTTCACGGACGAGGGCCTCAAGGCCAATTTCAAGGCGATGACCGACGCGATCGTCAAGGCCAGGCCGAGCGGCGCCAAGGGCAAGTTCGTCAAGAAGGTCTCGCTGACCAGCACGATGGGCCCGGGCCTGAAGATCGATCTCGGCGAGGTCGAAGGGGCGTAATTTTTTGTGCTACCGCGCTGCGCGCTGCTTGAGCGCGCAAATTTTCAAGGGCCGGGGGTGCGAATCTCCGGCCCTTTCGTTTCAACCGCGCAGCGCCTTGCGCGCCGGCGACAGCGCGCCGGTCTTCTCCGCGAGCGATTTCGCGATCGCCACGCCGCCGTCGAACGCCTTGAGCGACCCGAGCAGCAGGCGATTGGGCAGGTCACCCCGCAGCAGCAGGAACGAGCAGCATTCCACGCTGCCGGTGCCGAACATCGCCTTGTGCGCGCCTTCTCCCTCGGTGAAGTCGAACCAGCGGTAGCGTCCCTCCGCAAACAGACGTTCGAGAGCTTCCATCTGCAACACCGTGCCGGGCGAGAGCCTCGCCCAAGCCTCGTCGTAGCCGAGCCAGGCGTAGCGCACGACACCCCGGTCGACCGGCAGGTAGAGATAGCTCACCGCCTCGCCGCCCGCGAAAAGCAGATAGGCGCGTACGCGATCCTGTTCCGCGCGCGAACCCATCTCCTCGCGCGCGGCCTCGTCTTGCGGCAGGCCCGCGTCGAGCAACCGCGCCTGATAGGTTCGCTCGGACAGCGGGACGGCGTGGCGCAGGAATTCCCCCATTTCCGAGGAGGTGCGATATTCTCGGATATCGAGCTCTCCCCCAGCTTCCCTGGCGAATTTGCGGCACTTGCGGCGCAAGGTGGAGCGGGTCTTCGCCGAGAAGCACGCGAGATAGTCTTCGAACGTGCCGGCCATTTCGATATAATGGCGGCGATAGGACTGTATCCCGCCGATGAGTGTCTCAGGGTGCGCACGCAGGATGGGATCGATCCGGTCGACCGGCGCCGACAGAACGCGATAGCCATCGCAGCCGGGCGGCAGGGCGGGGAGGCGGACCGCATCGCCAGCGATCAGCTGCGGCAGCCCGAAGGACACCGTCACCAGTTCGCGCGGAATGCTCAGCAGATGGCGCGATCCGAGCGTGAAGCGCACCGGTACGGGCGCAGCGCCGCTCACGCGCCGTACATCGCGTTGACCACCGCCTGCTCGACCACGCGAAGCCCCGAGCGCACCTCGCTCAGCGGCAGGACGGGGCGAGGCTCGGCCAGGTCGAGCGGTCCGGGTGCGCTCTCGGCGTAGGTCGCGGTTCTGACCCCGTCCAGGGCCGCAATCCCGGCGCAGAGCTTCTCGAAGCGCTTGCGGACGAGACGATTTATCCTGCGCCGCTTGCGGCACAGCAACTCGAAGCTGTGCGACACGAAAGTGAAGTTGCGCACCTTCTCCTCGCTCGCGAATTCGAGTGCCGCCAGCATTTCCCATGCCGATAGCGCCGTGATCTGCGCATGCCGCAGGTCCTTGCCGAAGGTGCCGATGCAGCCGACCGGCACTTCGACCACGCCGCAATGTTCGACCGGGTGGCGGTCCTCCGGACCCAGCGAGATCGCGCAATGCCCGTCGGCGATGCCGGGGCAGTGGCTCGTATCATGCGTGAAGCCGAGTTCGGCGAGCGCGCGCAGCGTATCGTCGTTGGCGCCGTAATTACCCGCGCGCAACGCGACCGGCCGCGGCGCACCTGCCGCCATCAGCATATCGCGTGCGCGGTCGAGCAGCGTGCATTGCTCTTCGAAAGCGAAATCCTTGATGTTGTGACCCGTCCTGCCGGCGAGCGGATTGCCGGCGCCAGCCAGCGCGAGCCACTCGGTATGGACATGGAGTTGCACGTCGTGGCCGCGCTCAACGGCCGGACCGACGATGTCGGCAATCGCTTCGACCCCGTAGATCAATGCGGGCATAGGATCGACGAAGAACACCGCCTTCAGGCCGTGCCGATCGAACATGTCGAGCTTGTAGGTAAGCCCGGCCGGCCCGTCGGGCGTCTCGCAGGAAATCGAGCGCGCAAAATTCTCCTCGCGGCTCGCCGGACGCTTACGCGCGGCGAGAGCATAGGAATATTCGGTATCGATCGTGATGAACACGTTCGTCATGTGCCCGGGCGATAGCGCAACAAGGTTAAAGCGGCGTTTTAGCTTCCGATTTGGGTGTGTCAGACCCCGCCCGGGGTGAAATCGAAGCCCAACTCGCCCAACCCTTCGCACAGCGTGTGCAGGCAGCTTTGCAGTGCATCGGCATCGGTCGAGCGAATGACGAAATTGGCCCCGACCTTGCCTTCGCGGAAAAACGGATAGCTGCCGATCTGGCACTTTTCGTGCGCCTTTTCGACTTCGCGCAGCAGCAGGGCGACTTCGCTCTCGGGGATGAAGCCGCCGACCGTCTCGCTCAGCAGCGGCGCGCCGCCTTCGAGCGTGCCGGTGAGCGAATCGAGCATCTGCGCAGTGATGTGCGGCACGCCCGCCATCAGGTGGATATTGCCGATCTTGATGCCCGGCGCGCCCGACATCCGGTTGGGGATCAACTCGGCCCCGTCTGGCACGCGGGCCATGCGCAACCGGCCCTCGTTCACCCCGCCCTTGTCGGCGTAGTACCGCTCCAGGACCGCACGCGCTTGCGGGTGCACGACCACGTCGACTCCGAGTGCTGCAGCAACCGCATCGACCGTGATGTCGTCGTGCGTCGGGCCGATCCCGCCGGTGGTGAACAGGTAATCGTTCGCCTCGCGCAGCGCATTGACCGCCTCGACGATCTTTTCGAGTATATCGGGCACAACGCGCACTTCGGCCAGCCTGATGCCCTGCACCTGCAGCCAGCTCGCGACCTGCGCGATATTCTTGTCGTGCGTGCGGCCCGAGAGAATCTCGTCGCCGATCACCACGAGCCCGGCGGTGTAGATGCGGTCGGTCATGATATCCGCCTAGCCCGGCGGGCAGCGCAATTCTACTCCGCCGCTTCCAATTGTTCCTCGCGCTCGACCACGTTCGCGCCCGCCTTGCGGAACACCAGCAAGCCGTCGTCGACTGCGCCCTCGCGCATGATCTTGCGGTCGAACACGTATTCCTGGTTGAGCCGCCACGGATATTGCGTCGCGCTCTTGGGCATGATGTCGAGCGCGCGCTGGATGTAGCCCGAGGAAAAGTCGAAGATGTCGTCCTCCTCCAGCGCCGCCTCCTGCACTTCGCTCAGCGCGGGCACCGCGACGTCGGCATCGTGCTGCTTCATCTCGTTCAGCACGCGGCAGATATATTCCGAATTGAGGTCGGCGCGCAAAGTCCAGCTGGCGTTGAGATAGCCGAACACCACCGCGAGATTGGGCAGGTTCGAGAACATGCAGCCCTTGTAGTAATAGCGCCGGCTGAAATCGACCGGGACGCCGTCTTGGCTGACCGCGATCTTGCCGCACACCGCCAGCTTCAGGCCGGTAGCGGTGACGATGATATCGGCTTCGACTGTCTCGCCGTTCTCGAGCTCGATCCCGCCCTTCACGAAGCGCTTGATCCGCCCGGTGACGACGCTGGCCTTGCCGCGGTTCATTGCCTCGAACAGGTCGTCGTCGGGCACCAGGCACAGCCGCTGGTCCCACGGATTGTAGGGCGGTGTGAACGACGCCTTGTCGAAATTGTCGCCGAGCGCCTTCTCGATCCGCTTGTGCAGCGCCTCGCCGACCTTGCCGGGCTTCTCGCGCGCGCGCTTGAAGCCGAAATCCTGCAGCTTGATGTTCTTCCAGCGGGTGATCTTGTAAGCCAGTTCCTCGGGCAGGATCTTGCGCAGGAAATTGGCCAGCCCATCCTTGGCGGGGCGCGAGAACATCCAGGTCGGGGTGCGCTGGAGCATGGTGACGTGCGCCGCCTTGTCGCTCATCGCAGGGACGATCGTGACCGCGGTCGCGCCCGAGCCGATCACCGCCACCTTCTTGCCCGTGTAGTCGAGATCTTCCGGCCAGAATTGTGGATGCACCACCTGTCCGTCGAAATCGGCAAATTCGAAACCTGGATCGTAGGGGCTGTCGTAATCGTAATAGCCCGAGCCGAGATAAACGAAACGCGCGGTCATCACGCTTTGGCTGCCGTCCGCCTTCTCGACCGTCACGTGCCAGCGCGCCTCGTCGCTGCGCCAGTCGGCGGAGAGCACCTTGTGCCCGAAATTGATGTGCCGGCGGATGTCTCGCTCGTCGACGATGCGGTCGAGATATTCGAGGATCGCAGGGCCGTCGGCGATCGATTTCTCGTGCTTCCACGGTTCGAACACGAAACCGAGCGTGTGCATGTCGCTGTCCGACCGGATCCCGGGATAGCGGAAGAGGTCCCATGTCCCCCCCAGGTTCTCGCGCCGCTCGACAAGGGCATAGCTGCGATCGGGGCACATCGTTTCCATGTGCGCCGCCATGCCGATGCCGGAAATCCCGGCGCCGACTATCAGGACATCGAAATCTGGGGTTGGTGCGGGCATGGGCCTCTCTCCTTGACGTTTAGGTAAACCATGACGGCGCGGTTGGCGAGTCCCGATGGCAATTTGCAACTGACTGCGCTTCGCCCATCGGTTAGGGCGCCCGATATGCGACCGGCCCGACTGCCCCTTCTCGCCCTGTTTTCCGCTTCGCTGCCCGGTGCGCTCGCCGCGCAGGAAAGTGACGAACGCGGCGAAGACGTCATGATCGTGGTTACCGGCACCGGCCTGCCCGAGACCCCGGCGGCTCCGGCCTATGCGGCGGTGGAGATCGCACGCGAGCGGATCGTCTCGGCGCCCTCGGGGCGGATCGAGGAGGTGCTCGGCGCGGTCGCCGGGTTCCAGCAATTCCGCCGCTCCGACAGCCGTTCGTCCAACCCGAGCGCGCAGGGGGTGACGTTGCGCGCGCTCGGCGGCAACGCGACCAGCCGCGCGCTGGTGCTGCTCGACGGGGTGCCGATGGCCGACCCGTTTTTCGGCTACATCCCGCTGAGCGCGATCGCGCCCGAACGGCTCGGCTCGATCCGGGTGACGCGCGGCGGGGGATCGGGGCCGTTCGGCGCCGGCGCGCTGGCCGGGACGATCGAGCTGGAGAGCGCCGACTTCGCGACGCTCGGCCCCACATCCGCATCGTTACTCGCCAACGACCGCGGCGAGACCGAAGCGAGCGCTTCGATCGGATCGCGGCTCGGCGGCGGTTTCGGGGTAGTCAGCGGACGCTGGGACCGTGGCCGCGGCTTTTTTACCACCCCCGCAGTGGATCGCGTTCCGGCAACCGCGCGCGCTGCGTTCGACAGCTGGTCTGCCGGGGTGCGCGGCGTCGCACCTCTCGCGCCCGAGATCGAATTGCAGGCACGGGGGCTGGTGTTCCGCGACGAGCGCACCTTGCGTTTCGACGGCGCCGATTCGTCGAGCGAGGGGCAGGATGCCAGCATCCGGCTGATCGGGCGCGGACGCTGGCAGTTCGATGCGCTGGCTTACGTGCAAGCGCGCAACTTCTCCAATATCGTGATCAGTTCGACCCGCTTCGTGCGCGTACTCGACCAGCGCAACACGCCCTCGACCGGGCTCGGCGGCAAGCTGGAACTGCGCCCGCCGGTCGGGGGCAATCATGTCTTGCGGCTGGGCGTCGACTATCGCCGCTCCACGGGCGAATTGCAGGAAGAGGCCTACAGCGCCTTCAGCGGCAATCTGACCGAACGCCGGCGCGCCGGGGGCGACAATTCGGATCTCGGCCTGTTCGTCGAGAACGACTGGTCGCTCGGCGAGCTTGTTCTCACCGGCGGACTGCGCGCCGACCGTACGGCGATCACCAATGGCTTCTACCGCGCGCGCGATGCGAGCGGTGCGCTGGTCGAGCAGACCCTCGCTCCGGACCGGACGGACTGGACACTCAGCTGGCGCGCCGGGGCTGCCTACAGTGCCAGTGAAGCGCTCCGCCTGCGCGCCGCCGCCTATACCGGATTGCGACTGCCGACGCTCAACGAACTTTACCGCCCCTTCGTCGTCTTTCCTGTTGTGACGCAGGCCAATGCGGCGCTCGAAAACGAGCGGCTGGAAGGATTCGAGGCGGGTTTTGACTGGACACCGGCCGGGGGCGTGGAACTCTCGCTGACCGCATTCGACAACCAAGTCGAGAACGGCATCGCCAACGTCACGCTCGCGCCCAACCTGCGGCAACGGCAGAACCTGCCCGCGATCGAAGCGCGCGGGATCGAAGCGGGTTTGTCCGTCTCGCGCGGTGAGATCAGCTTCGACGGGACGCTCGCCTATACCGATGCGCAGGTGGAAGGCCGAGGCCCCTCGCTCGAGCTCGACGGCAACCGCCCGCCGCAGACTCCCGAATTTGCGGCGGGTGCCACTGTGGCCTGGGAACCGGCGCAAGGCTGGCTGCTCTCGGCCACGCTTCGCCATGTCGGCGCGCAGTTCGAGAGCGACCTCGAAACCGACCGGCTGCCCGCGGTCACTACGCTGGGAGCCCATGCGAAGGTGCCGCTTGGCGAGCGGTTCTCGCTCGTGCTGCGCGGAGAAAACCTTACCAATGAGACGATCGTCACGCGCAATTCGGGCGGATCGCTCGATCTCGGCGTGCCGCGTACGGTATGGGCGGGATTGCGATTCGGCTATTGACCCGTCGCCCGCGCGCGCTGTTCTTCCATTCCCATGGCGACGAGCAGCGGTTCCGCTTCCTGCCTTGCCCTGAAATCGGCCTTGCTTCCCATGCCGCGCCAATCGGCAAGCACCAGCGCCTGCGCCACCGCGCCGCCGAGCGTGGTGCCGGGACCGGTGACGATGAACAGGTCGGGTGCGAATTCGTGCGCGGCTATCGTGACGGCGCGGGTGAAGTCGTAGCTTTCGACGACCTGATGGCCGAGCGTATAGTCCCTCAGCACCACGGCGTCGGTGGCACGCGGCCACCAGATCGCGCCGCGCCCGTCGATCAGCGGCAGGTCGGGCTGGCCGAACAGGTCAGGCGAGAGCGCCGCGCGGCCTTGCTCCGCCACCGGCTGCTGCAGATGAGTGTGGAAGGCGGCATGGTTGCCGAGCCGCATCGGAAAACGCCCTTCGACCGGCTCGACCGCCGCCTCGAACGCCTTCAGACCCGCCTCGTCGCCCGCCAGTACGAGCATCCCGCCGAGATCGATGGACAGTGCCAAGACGTGATCGGTGCGCGCATCGATATTTGCGACCAGCGCGAGCAGTTCGGCCTTGCGCGCCGGATCGGGGCGCCAATCGTCGCCGAGAAACGGATGGACCAGCTGCCCGCCGATCAGCGCCTGCTGCATCAGCGTACCCATCGTATTGGCGACGGTAAAGCCGTCCTCCGCCGACAGCGCTCTGGCGCAGCCGAGCGCCGAATACCAGCCCATCGAATTGCCGGTGACCGCGACGATCTCGATTTCCTCGCGGTCGATGGCGAGGAAATCGCCCAAGGTGGCGGCGTAGATCAGGCCAGAGGCGTTGTCGCCGCGCGTATGCTTGGCGAGGCTGAATCTCTCCGCGCTATCGAGCGCGGTTAGCGTCTCCTGCCCCGCCGCCTCGCGCTGCGCATCGAATGCGGCGAGGAGGCCGGCATCGGGGAAGTGCCGCGCCAAATAGCCGAGTTCGGCTTTGTTATAGGTCCCGCGACCGGGGCAGATGACGACGGCGGTTTTCATGCGGCGCACTCCGCGAGGTTGCGCGCCGCCGACACGATTCCCTCCACGCCGGGCATGGTTGCGGCATAGGCGGGGCCGGTCGGGATGAAGCTGTCCTCGGCACAGCAGCGCGCGAGCGGCTTGTCGGTCCGCTCGGTCAGCAACATGATCAGCGCCTCGGCGAGCCCGCCTGTGCGGCGCGTCTCGTCGACCACCAGCACGCGCTTCGCATCGCCAATGGCTTCGAGCAGCGCTTCTTCGGGCAGCGGGTTGAGCCAGTGCAAGTCGATCGCACGCGCCTCCACGCCGGCCTCGGCCAGCCGCTTCTGCGCCTGCAGCGAGAGATGCAGCCCGTTGGCGTAGCTGACGATGGCCAGGTCCGTACCATCGCCGTGGCTGGTCACCTGCCCGAAGCCGATCCGCTCGCCCGGATCGGGATAGTGCCGCAGCCACAGCCCGTCACCCGGTTCGTGCAAATCGCGCATCGGGTAGAGCGCGATCGGTTCGAGGAACACCACCAGCCGCTGCTCCTCGCGCGCCAGCCGCACGCATTCGCGCAGCAGCTTCGCCGCGTCGGCGCCGTTCGAGGGACAGCACAGGATCAGCCCAGGGATATCGCGCAATACGGCGAAGCTGTTGTCGTTATGGAAATGCCCCCCGAAGCCTTTCTGGTAACCGAGCCCGGCGATCCGCACGACCATGGGGTTGGTGAATTGTCCGTTCGAGAAGAACGGCAGCGTCGCGCCCTCGCCGCGCAGCTGGTCCTCGGCATTGTGGAGATAGGCGAGGAACTGGATCTCGGGGATCGGCAGCAGCCCGTTATGCGCCATGCCGAGGCCGAGGCCGAGAATCGACTGTTCGTCGAGCAACGTGTCGATCACCCGCGCGCGCCCGAAGCGCGCGCTGAGTTTCTGCGTGACCCCATAGACCCCGCCCTTCGCCCCGATATCCTCCCCCATCAGCGCGATTTCGCGGTGTTCGAGCATAGAATCGGTCAGCGCCCAGTTGATCAGCCGCGACATGATCTGCGGCTGCTCCATCGCCTTGAGATCGCCGCCGAAGGCCTTGGCGCGCGCTTCTGCAGAAGGCCCGTTCGACGGTGTATTGTCGCGTCGAGGCGGGATCAGGCTGGCCATGACCCGTTCGGCGGTTTCGAGCCGCGGACGAGTCACCGCTTCAACGCGGATACGCTCGACGCGGTCGAGCGTCTGCCGGTAGATCGCCAGCGCCTCCTTTCGTTCGAGCGCCTCGGCCTGCTCCAGCAGCCGCACCGAATGCAGCAGCGGATCGTTGGCCTCGTCGGCTTCGACCTGACCCCTGGACATGTAGGCGGTCTGTACATCGGCTCCGGCATGGCCGTAGAGCCGCACCGTGCGGATATGCAGGAAGGCCGGCTTGCGGCGGGTACGGACGTACTCCGCTGCCTCGCGGGCCGTGCGGTAGGTGTCGTAGATATCGAGCCCGTCGCAGGCAAAATATTCGAGGTCGGGCTTGTTCGAGAAATTGGCGGCGATCCAGCCGGTCGGGGTCACGGTGGAAATCCCGATCCCGTTATCCTCGCACACCCACAGCAGCGGCATCGGTACATGCTGGTAGGCGGTCCAGCAGCTGGTGTTGATCGCCCCCTGCGCGGTAGAGTGGTTGGCGCTGGCATCGCCGAAGCTGCACAGGACGATAGCGTCGTCAGGCAGCACCTGATGCTCGGGCCGCACCCGTTTCGCGAGCCCGATCGAATAGGCCGCGCCGACCGCCTTGGGCAGGTGGCTGGCGATGGTCGAGGTCTGCGGCGGGATCGTCAGCGCTTTCGAGCCGAGTACCTTGTGCCGCCCGCCCGAGATCGGGTCCTCGCGCGAGCAGGCGAAGCTCAGCAGCATGTTCCAAGAGATGCTCTGCCCCGGCACCTGGTTGGCGCGCTCGATCTGGAACGCCGCGTCGCGGTAATGCAGGAACGCCATGTCGGTCGGGCGCAATGCGGCGGCGACTGCGGCCATCCCTTCGTGGCCCGAGGAGCCGATCGTGTAGAACCCCTCCCCCGCCGCCTGCATCTTGCGGCTGGCGATATCGAGCGCGCGGGTCAGGCAGCCCGAGCGGTAGAGCCGAACCGCACCCTCGTGGGTCAGCGGGCCGGCGGGCTCGGCACCGGCAGGCAGGTCGCCCTCGCCCACGCGGCGGAGGAAATTGTCATGAACGATCTGGGCCCGATCCATGCGGCGCGCTTAGGGCAGTACGGTTTCGATTGAAACCGTATCACTCACCAAGGATCGCCGGCAGCCTCAGCCCCTTGTCGCGAGCGCAATCGAGCGCCTCCTCGTAGCCCGCGTCGGCGTGGCGCATGACGCCGGTCGCCGGATCGTTCCACAAGACGCGTTCGAGCCGCCGCGCGGCATCCTCCGTTCCGTCGGCGACGATCACCATGCCAGCATGCTGCGAAAAGCCCATCCCGACCCCGCCACCGTGATGCAGGCTGACCCAGGTCGCGCCGCTGGCGGTGTTGAGCAGCGCGTTGAGCAGCGGCCAGTCGCTGACCGCGTCCGAACCGTCGCGCATCGCTTCGGTCTCGCGGTTGGGGCTAGCGACCGAGCCCGAATCGAGATGGTCGCGCCCGATCACCACCGGCGCCTTGAGCTCGCCGCTGGCGACCATCTCGTTGAAAGCGAGGCCGAGCCGGTGGCGGTCGCCGAGCCCGACCCAGCAGATCCGCGCGGGCAGGCCCTGGAAGGAAATCCGCTCGCGCGCCATGTCGAGCCATTGGTGGAGGTGCTCGTCGTCGGGGAGCAGTTCCTTCACCCTGGCATCGGTGCGGTAGATATCCTCCGGATCGCCCGACAACGCGGCCCAGCGGAACGGACCGACGCCGCGGCAGAACAGCGGACGGATATAGGCGGGCACGAAGCCGGGGAAGTCGAACGCGTTGGCGAGCCCCTCCTCGAGCGCGACCTGGCGGATGTTGTTACCGTAATCGAGCGTCGGGATGCCGCGCTCCCAGAACGCCAGCATCGCCTCGACCTGTTTGCGCATCGAGGCGCGCGCGGCCTTTTCGACTGCCTTCGGATCGCTCTCGCGCTTCTCCCGCCACTCGCCGAGCGTCCAGCCGAGCGGCAGGTAGCCGTTGACCGGATCGTGGGCGGAGGTCTGGTCGGTGACGATGTCGGGGCGGATGCCGCGTTCGGCAAGTTGAGGAAACACATCCGCGGCATTGCCCAGCAGGCCGACCGACTTCGCCTCCCCCGCTTCGGTCCAATTCTCTATTAATTTCAAGGCCTTATCGAGATCGTCGGTTTTCTCGTCGAGGTATCTCGTGCGTAAACGAAAGTCGATGCTCTCCGGGTTGCATTCGACCGCGAGGCAGCACGCCCCCGCCATCGCCGCGGCGAGCGGCTGCGCGCCGCCCATCCCGCCGAGGCCTCCCGTCAATATCCACTTGCCGGCCAGGTTGCCGCCATAATGCCGCCGCCCGGCCTCGACGAAGGTCTCGTAGGTCCCCTGCACGATCCCCTGCGTGCCGATATAGATCCATGAGCCGGCGGTCATCTGGCCGTACATCATCAGGCCCTTGCGATCGAGCTCGGAGAAATGGTCCCAGTTCGCCCAGTGCGGCACGAGGTTGGAATTCGCGATCAGCACGCGCGGCGCGTCGGCATGCGTGCGGAACACCCCGACCGGCTTGCCCGACTGGACCAGCAGCGTCTCCTCGTCCGAGAGCGTCTTCAGGCTGTCGAGGATCGCCTCGAAATCGCCCCAGCTGCGCGCGGCGCGGCCGATCCCGCCATAGACCACCAGCTCGTCGGGGTTCTCGGCCACTTCGCGGTCGAGATTGTTCCGGATCATCCGGAACGGCGCCTCGGTCTGCCACGAACGGCAGGTGAGGTCAGGCCCCGTCGGCGCCTTTATGTCGCGCGCGTTGCGGCGGTCGATGGTCATGCAAGCTCTCCGAAAGTGCTTTCGATCCCGGCGAAGACGCGCGCGAGCGTGTCGCGCAAGACTGCCGCCTTTTCGGTCGAGTAGGGAAAAGGCGGCGTCTCGCGCTCGAGATAGGCCGACTGCGCGATCTCCATCTGGACCGCGTGGATATTCCCGCCGGGCTCGCCGTAGTGTCGCGTGGTCCAGCCGCCGCGAAAGCGGCCGTTGACGACATGGGTGAACGGCCCGGCAGCACAGGCTTCCGCCACCGCCCGTTCGAGCGCGGGCGCGCAGGTCCGCCCGCTGTCGGTACCGACATTGAGGGTCGGCAACGTCCCGTCGAACAGAAAGGGCAGCTGCGAACGGATCGAATGGCAATCGTACAGCACCGCGAAGCCGTGCGCGGCGCGCACCCGCTCCAGCTCGGCGCGCAGCGCTGCATGGTAGGGGCCGTGGAACGCCGCGAGACGACGCGCGATCTCCTCCTCGTCCGGCACCTCGCTCCAGATGTTCTCGCCCTCGAAATCGACCAGCGGCACCAGCCCGGTGGTGTTCTGTCCGGGATAGAGGCTCTCGCCGTCCGGCGGCCGGTTGGCGTCGATCACGTAGCGCCCGAACTCGGCGCGCACCACGCTCGCCCCGGGCACCAGCCCGTCATAGAGCAGCGGAATATGCCAGTCGGTGTCGCACAGCGCACGGCCGCGTTCGTTCAGCGCGGGGAGGATATCGCCGGGCACGAAGGTCCCCGAATGCGGCTGCGCCAGCACCAGCGGCGAATTGCCGGGAACGACGCTGACCGGCTCGGTCACGCGAACCCGCCGATCGCCGCGGCTTCGAGCCCCTCGGCCAGCGCACCGCTCGCGACCAGTTCCGCCATCGCCGCGATATCGGGCGCCATCAGCCGGTCCTCGGTCAGCGAGGGACTCGCGGCACGGATGCGCGCGATCACCGCCTGCAGCGCCGCGCTCGTTTCCAGCGGCGCTCGAAAATCGACCCCCTGCGCCGCGGTCATCGCCTCGATCCCGAGGATAGCCGCGAGATTGGCGTTCATCTCGCCCAGCCGCCGCGCGCCGTGGCACGACATCGACACGTGGTCCTCCTGGTTGGCCGAGGTCGGGGTCGAATCGATCACCCGCGGATTGGCCAGCGCCTTGTTCTCGCTCATCAGCGCCGCCGAGGTGACTTCCGCGATCATCAAGCCCGATTGCAGCCCGGGCTGCGGGGCGAGGAAGGCGGGCAGGTCGAAATTGAGCGTCGGATCGACCAGCAACGCGATCCGCCGCTGCGCGATGCAGCCGATCTCGGACAGCGCGATGGCGATCGAATCCGCCGCCAGCCCGACCGGCTCGGCGTGGAAATTGCCGCCCGAGACGATGCTCCCGTCGCTCAGCACCAGCGGGTTGTCGGTCGCGGCGTTGGCCTCGATCCGTAGCACTTCGCCGGCATGCGCGAGCTGGTCGAGGCAGGCGCCGACCACCTGCGGCGCGCAGCGCAGGCAATAGGGGTCCTGCACCCGCTGGTCGTCCTCGCGATGGCTCTCGCGGATCTGCGAGCCCTCGACCAGTTCGCGCACGATGCGCGCGGCGAGCACCTGCCCGCGATGGCCCCGCAGCGTGTGGATTTCGTCGCGGAACGGCGCGGTCGAGGCCATCGCCGCATCGAGCGAGAGCGCGGTGGTGACGAGCGAATTGACCGCCAGCCGCCATCCGTCGAACAGGTGCGCCAGCGCAAGCGCGGTCGAGACCTGCGTCCCGTTGAGCAGCGCGATCCCTTCCTTGGCCTCGAGCACCAGCGGTTCGAGCCCGGCGCGCTGCAGGGCATCGCCCGCGGCCATCCGCTCGCCCTTGTGGAACGCCTCGCCCTCGCCGATCAGCGTCGCCGCGACATGCGCCAGCGGGGCGAGATCGCCCGAGGCGCCGACCGAGCCCTTTTCGGGCACGACCGGGACGACGCCGGCTTCGACCAGTTGCTGCAGCCGCTCGACCACCACCGGCCGCACGCCCGAGGCACCGCGGCCGAGCGAGACGCATTTGAGCGCGATGACGAAGCGGACGATCTCCGGCGGCAGCGGCTCTCCGAACCCTGCGCTGTGCGACAGCACCAGATTGCGCTGCAACGTGCCGAGGTCCTCCGCCCCGATCCGCACGCTGGCGAGCTTGCCGAAGCCGGTATTGACCCCGTAGATCGCCTCGCCGCCCGCAACCGCCTTGCCGAGCCGCTGCGCCGATTGCGCCACCGCCGCCATGGCGTCGCCATCGAGGCGGAACGGATCGCCCGAACGGTACAACGTTTCGAGCGCTGCCAGGTCGAGCGCGCCGGGGGAGAGATCATGCATCGTGGTATTCTCCGGCGACGACACGCCCGCGCAGCAGGCGCCCGCCGATCCAGTAGGACAGGAAATCGGGATGCGGCGCGTCCCACACCGCAAAATCGGCGCGGCGGCCGGGGGCGACGATGCCGCATTCGTCCTCCAAGCCGAGCGCCCTGGCCGCGTGCCGCGTCGTGCCCGCCAGCGCTTCCTCCGGCGTCAATCCGAACTGGACGCAGCCCATGTTCATCGCGAGCCGCAGCGAGGACAGCGGCGAGCTGCCCGGGTTGCAGTCGGTCGCCAGCGCCATGGCCACGCCTTCGCGCCGGAGCGCGGCGAGCGGGGGGAGCTGCGTTTCGCCGAGCGCGTAGAAGGCGCCGGGCAGCAGCACAGCGACGGTGCCCTTCTCCGCCAGCACCGCGACGTCCTCTTCGGCGAGGTATTCGAGATGGTCGCTCGACAGCGCATCGAATTCCGCCGCCAGCACCGCGCCCTTGAGATCGCTGAGCTGCTCGGCGTGCAGCTTGACCGGCAGGCCCAGTTCGCGCGCCTGCTCGAACACGCGCCGCACCTGTGCGGGGGTGAAGCCGATCCCCTCGCAGAAGGCGTCGACCGCGTCGACCAGCCCTTCGGCATGCGCGCGCTCGAGCCCGGCGATGGCAACCTCGTCGACATAGGCATCGGCGCGGTTCTCGTATTCGGGCGGCAATGCATGCGCGGCGAGCCAGGTGGTGCGGATGTGGACCGGGCGGTGCCGCTCGATTTCGCGCGCGATGCGCAGCATGCGCATCTCGTGTTCGACGGTGAGGCCGTAGCCCGACTTGACCTCGATCGTTCCGACCCCGTCGGCGAGCAGGTCGTCGACGCGGCGCAGGGCGGAGGCGAGCAGCACTTCGTCGCTGGCGGCGCGAGTGGCCTGCACGGTCGAGCGAATGCCCCCGCCCGAGCGCGCGATTTCCTCGTAGCTCGCCCCGCCCAGCCGCAGTGCGAATTCGCGCGACCGGTCGCCGCCGAACACCAGGTGGGTGTGGCAATCGATCAGCGCAGGCGTAACGAGCGCGCCGCCGAGATCGACCCGCTCGCAGGCGGCGTATTCGGACGGTAGCGAGTCGACCGCGCCGACCCATGCGATCGCACCGTCATCGACCGCGATCGCCCCGTCCTCGACCAGCCCGTAGGGCGCGGAGCCGGGCTCCATCGTCGCGAGCGTGCAGGAGGTGTAGACCGTTGACGGCATCGGCTTGCCCTACCGCCGCACGCGCGATTATGCATCCCCCAAAGGTTAGATGACGAGAACCCGCCCCACCCCCGTTCGTCCTGAGCCTGTCGAAGGACGGGGCGAGGCGCTGGCGCGCTTCGACAAGCTCAGCACGACCGGACCGAGATGATGGCACCCGCGTCGCATCGGTATAGAGATCACCCGCGATGACCAAGACCATCCACGCGCGCCGGGCGCTGACCGCCGAGGGCTGGCTCGACAAGGCCGTGATCGAGGTCGACGACGCGGGTATCGTCGCCTCGGTCGGGCAAGACGGCTTCGATCCCGCGCGCGCGGTCGGCACGCTGCTGCCGGGCATGGCCAATTGCCACACGCACAGCTTCCAGCGTGCGATGGCGGGCCTGGCGGAACATCGCGGCCCGGGTGGAGAGGACGATTTCTGGTCGTGGCGCACGGTCATGTACCGCTTCCTCGACGTGCTGACGCCCGAGGATATCGAGGCCATCGCGGCGCAGGTGCAGGTCGACATGGCCGAAGCGGGCTACACCGCCAGCGCCGAATTCCACTACGTCCACCATCAACCGGGCGGCACGCGCTACGACGATCCGGCGGAGACCTCGGCGCGGATCATGGCCGCGAGCGAGGCGAGCGGGATCGGGCTGACCCACCTGCCGGTGCTTTACACGCATGGTGGGCTGGACCGGCGCGCGTTGGAAGGCGGGCAGGTGCGGTTCGGCTGCACGCCGGACGAATTCGCCACGCTCTGCCAGCGCATTGCCGGGCACGGCAGCGCCATGCCCCCCGATTTTCGCCTCGGTGTCGCACCGCATTCGCTGCGGGCTGTGGATGAGGCAGGACTGGCTGCCTGTATCGCGCTCGCGCCCGACGGGCCGATCCATATCCACGCCGCGGAACAGACCGCCGAGGTCGAACAGGTCGAAGCGCATCTCGGGGCGCGCCCGGTGCGCTGGCTGCTCGACAACCAGCCGGTCGACCACCGCTGGTGCCTGATCCACGCGACGCATCTCGACGAGAGCGAGATCGCCGGACTCGCGGCCTCGGGCGCAGTCGCGGGCCTGTGCCCGACGACCGAAGCCAATCTCGGCGACGGGGTGTTTCCGGCCGGACCCTATCTGGCGCAGGGCGGGCGCATCGCGGTCGGATCGGATTCGAACATCCGCATCTCGCTCGCCGAGGAATTGCGCATGCTCGAACTGTCGCAGCGCCTGCACCTGCGTCGCCGCGTGGTTCTCGCCGATGCGGACTGCCCGTCGAACGGGCGCAACCTCTACAGCCGCGCGGCGGCGGGCGGCGCGGCGGCGATCGGGCGCAATGCCGGAGCGATCGCGGCGGGCAAGCTGGCCGATTTCACCGCGCTGCGCGACGATTTGCCGTTGCTCTGCCACCCCGATCCCGACCGCACCCTCGATGCGTGGATCTTCGGCATGGAGCAAAGCTGCGTCGGCGACGTGTGGTCCGCCGGGCGGCATATCGTGCGCGAGGGACGGCACGTCGCGCGCGAAGGCATCGCGCAGCGGTTCCGGACAGCGCTCGACCGGCTCCGCGCCGCGCTGTGAGCAGGATATGGAAAATGGTGCCGCTTACGTGACTCGAACACGTGACCCCATCATTACGAATGATGTGCTCTACCAACTGAGCTAAAGCGGCACATTCCCGTGCTAGGGAAGTGGAGGCCCGAGCCGGAATCGAACCGGCGTACAAGGATTTGCAGTCCTCTGCGTAACCACTCCGCCATCGGGCCTCGCCCGCACCCGAGGATGCAGGAAGCGCCCCCTAGCGAATGCGCCGCGCGCGCGCAATCGCGTTCTTGCCGCCCGCCTGCGCCCGGCTTCCGTTACGTCAGTCTGGACCCCGCCCGGCAATGCTCTATGCAGCGCCGCATGCCGATTTCGGACCTGCTCGCACCGATAACGCCCGAGGGCGGACGGGTCGTCCTGCCCGGGGTGGACGACTGGCTGCAGGGCCGCACGCTCTATGGCGGCGCCTCGGCGCTGATCGCCTATACCGCCGCCATCCGCGCCTTCGACGACCTCCCGCCGCTGCGCGCGGCGCAGATCGCCTTCGTCGCGCCGAGCGGCCCGGAGATGGAGCTGCGCCGCGAGATCGTGCGGCAGGGACGCAACGTGGCGCAGGTGCGCAGCGAGATCCGGTGCGAGGGCCGTTGCGCGCTCACTGCCTTCTGGCTGTTCGGCGCGGAGCGCGAGCCGAACGCGTTCCATCGCGCAGTCGAGATCCCCGACTGGCCCGGCGGCCCGGAGGAGGCGGAAGATGCGATGCAGGGCAAGGGCCCCGCCTTCCTGCAGAACAATTTCGAGCTGAAGCGCGCGCAGGAGCAGCGCGGCCCCGGCGCGCCGGTGGTGCGGCGCTGGGCGCGGCTCACCGACAGGACCGGCCTCGATCCGGTCTCCGAGGTGATCCTGCTCGGCGACGTGCTGCCGCCCGGCGCGATGCGCGCGATGCGGCGGCAGGGGCCGATCAGCTCGATCAACTGGTCGTTCAACCTGCTCGATACCGCACCCGATACGCGCGACGGGTGGTGGCTGTCGGAGAACGCCAGCCAGCACGCCGATCACGGCTATTCGTCGGAGCGGCTGCGGCTGTGGAACACCGACGGCAGGCAGGTGCTCGACGGGATGCAGTCGGTGGCGATTTTCGGTTGAAGAAGTTTTCCGGGGGCGAGAGTCCTTGTTGCGTGCGGTCGGGACGTCCGCCCCTCCCTTGCGGCACCGGCCCGCTCCCCCTCCCTTCCACCCCGACTTTGGTATCCTGAGGGTGGAAGGGAGGGGGAGCGGGCCGGTGCCGCTTCTGGCGGTCCGATGCTTGCCACCATGCGGCAGGCCGCATCACCGCCAGCAAACAAACCCCGGGTGGGGGCGTGGGACGGTGCCGCAAGGGAGGGGCGGACGCCCCGACCGCACGCAACAAAAACTCCCCCCTAAACATCCTCGAACTTCGCCGGGCGGTCCTCCATCCCGGCCATCACCGCTTCGATCTGGTTCCTGGTGCGGATCACACCGTGCTGCTCGATGCTTTCCTCGAGCAGGATCGCCGCCGTATCGCGTTCGAGCATGCCCGCATGCAGCCGCTTGGCCGCGCGGATCGCGTGCGGGTTGCGGTTGGCGATTTCGCTAGCGATCGCGCTCGCCCGGGCGAGCGGGTCGTCGTCGACAAGCGTGGCGAGGCCGTATTCCTGCGCCTCCTCGCCGGTGAATTCGCGGTTGGTGTAGACCAGTTCGCGCAACACGTCGTCGCGCACCAGCCCGCGCCACAGCGCATAGCCGCCCATATCGGGCACCAGCCCCCACTTCATCTCCATGATCGCCATCCGCGTATCGGGCGCGACCACGCGGATATCGGCGCCGCTGGCGATCTGCAGCCCGCCGCCGAAGCACACGCCGTGAACCGCGGCGATCACCGGCACGGGCAGCTTGCGCCACTGCATCGCGACCTGCTGGAACTTGTTCGAATTGCCGTAGGTCCGCTCGGTCAGCTCGGGGGCGTCGGGTTCGGGGGGGCGCGCGAAATTGGACAGGTCGAGCCCGGCGCAGAAGGCCCGCCCCTCGCCCGAGAGCACCACCGCTCGCACCCCCTTGAGTTCGTGCAGGTACCGGCCCGCCTCGATGATCCGGTCGAACATCTCCGGATCGAGTGCGTTCATCTTGTCCGACCGGATCAGCCGGACCTGCGCGACGCCATCCTCATTCAACTCGATCGCGACGCGATCGTTTGCGCGAAACTCCATGGGCACCTTCCACCTCCTGCCGGGAGACCACATCGTCGCCGATCCGGACGTAGCTGTCCAGTTCGTCGCCATCGGAACCGCGGAAGGATGTCAGGCTGGTGCCCGCTTCGGCATCGAGGAAATAGCCGCCGTCCGGATGCGTGGCGACGATCCAGGCGGTCCCGAACCGGCCGAGCTTGGTGCGCAGGCGGCAGATATGCACTTCGACGGTCTTGCTTCCGGCACGGTCCTCAAGACCCCATACTTCGCGCAGCAGCGCCGTTCGTCCGACGGCTTCTCCAGGGCAGTCCGACAGCCGCCACAGCAGCTCGAACTCGCGCGGATGCAGCTTGACCCGCGCCTCGCCGACGAGCGCATCGCGCAGCAGCAGGTCGAGCACGACCGGCCCGGCGAAGCGGCGCCGCGGCAGGGTATCGCGCGTCAGGATCACAGATAGCCCCCGGTCGCCATGCTGAAACACCGCCCCCGGGCGAAGATCAGATGGTCGAAGAGGTCGATCTCGAGCGCCCGGCCGATATCGCGCAGGTGCCGCGTCGAGCGAATGTCGGGCTCGCTCGGGCGGCAATCGCCCGAAGGATGGTTGTGCGCGAGCAGCACCTTGCCGGCACCGAGCTGGAACGCTCGTTCGAACAGCGGGCGCGCCCGCGCGACCATGCGGTCGATACAGCCCTGGGCCAGCGTCTCGTCGTAGAGATAATGCTGCGCGGTATCGCAGTAGATCACGTGCAGCCGCTCGCGCGAAACCGGGCCGAACAGCCCCTGAAGGTAGCGAAGCAGCGCCGGATCGAACGGTTCGACCCTGTACGGCGCGCCTCCGGCACCGGCACGGCGTCCGGCGGGCGCCTGCGCCGTCAGAGAGAGTTCCTGATACCCCATCGCATCAGGCCGGGACGGGAGAACCGCGCCAGTCGCGGTAGGGCCCGAAACGGTTGTAGCGCCGGGCGTGGAGCGAAATCCCTACCGCGATGACAATCAACTGGAAGTAGGATGGCACCACATACAGGCCGAAATAGGCGATCGGCGAAATCGCCTCGACGAAACTGCGAACGAGATGCGCGTTGACCGCGACCAGCTGGAGACCCGCCAGCACCAGGGGATAGAACCGGTTGGCCTGCAAGGCGATCGCACCGAACGCCGCCAGAACCCCCAGATCGAGCGTGAAGTGCCAGATATCCGTCGTCGACAGGGTTACCGACGCGTCGAAAACGACGTGGTACGCCCTGTCGACAATCAGCATCGCAAGCATCGTCCCTGCCGATGCGCGCTCCGGCTCGCCACCGCGATACCACGCATAGGCAAGCAGTATCACGGTGAGAACGAGCTGGATTTCCGCGCGATTGGGGTTGATGAACAGGTTCACGTCTTGCTCTTCGAAGGTCAGGCGAATTCCGGCTCGCGAACCCCGCTTTCGTCGTTCAGCCGGGCAGTCATCGGCGTGATGACATCGTTCTCGTCGGGGCCGGCGTAGATATGCGCAACCTTGTTGAGTTCCTCATGCGCGCGCAACAGGTTCGTGGACATCGACAGCGCCTGCTGTTCCGCCTGCTGAAGACGCATCAGCGCCCGTTGCGCCGCATCGACCGAAACCTCGGGGTTCTGACGCGCCTGCAGGATGATCTGCTTCAGCTTCGCGCAGGCAATCAGCGCCTCGTCGGTGACGGCTTCCGCTTCGCGGATGTGCTTGCGAATTTCCTGCGAGTCCTGCTGGATACGTACCGACATGTGCATTCTCCGACAATTCAGCTGCCGGAGACGCTCATACTCCGCCAGAAATCTGCGTTGCGGGGCCGACGATCTCCTTGCCCTCCAGCACCTCGCTGATGCTGAGTGCTGCCGTCACCGCCAGGATCACCACGACGATAATGCCGAACGCGAGCCCGACGATGACGGCGAGGCGAAAGAGGACAGCATTTTCGCCGTCGAGCACCCCGGGGACTACCCGGGGCTCGTGGCTGGTCTTCCATGGCGCCTCGATCGCAAAGGGCGCCACATCCGCCAGCTCGAATTCCCCGGGTGCGACCCGGCCTTCCTTGTCGCCGGCATCGCCCGGTTTGGGCAGGTGAGAATTTGTGTATGCAGGTTTTCTACAGGGGGCCTCCTCGGCCTCCCTCGCGCGGTCGATGAGCTCACCGAGCGATTCGACCCCGTAAATATCCTTGAGCGCGCGGATATGCTGGTTGATGCGGCTTTCGGAAACCTCCATCTCGGCCGCGATGACCTTGATCGGCATACGCCGATCGACGCGCTCGAGCACGGCGCGCTGCTTGTCGGTCAGCCTTCTGGAAGGCTTGGCGGTCATGGTTAACGGGCTCCTGTTGCGACTATAAAATAGATTAAGCCGCCATTGGTTGCAAATACCGCCGATTCCGGGCTTTTTCGGTCCCGGCGCCCTATGTGTTTACCCCTAAGGAAGCGAAATATCGCTTAACGTTGCGCGCCGCCTGGCGGAGGCGATGCTCGTTCTCGACCATGGCGATTCGCACATAGCCTTCACCCTGCTCGCCGTAACCGACCCCCGGCGCCACCGCGACGTCGGCGTGGGTCAGCAATTGCTTGGAAAATTCGAGGCTGCCCATGTGTTGCAACGCCGGCGGCAGCGGCGCCCAGGCGAACATGCTGGCGGGCGGCGGCGGGATGTCCCACCCGGCCCGTCCGAACGCCTCGACCATCACGTCGCGGCGCTTGCGGTAGCGCAGGCGGTTCTCCTCGACCACGTCCTGAGGCCCGTTGAGCGCGGCGCAGGCGGCCGCCTGGATCGGGGTGAACGCGCCGTAGTCGAGATAGGATTTCACCCGCGTCAGCGCGGCGATCAGCGCCTTGTTGCCAACCGCGAATCCCATCCGCCAGCCGGCCATCGAATAGGTCTTCGACATCGAGGTGAACTCGACCGCGACCTCCTTCGCGCCCTCGACCTGCATGATCGAGGGGGTCGGCTTGTCGTCGTCGTAATAGAGTTCCGAATAGGCGAGATCGGACAGCAGCCAGACCTCGTTCTCCTTCGCCCAGGCGACCAGCCGGGCGTAGAAATCGAGATCGACGACCTCGGCGGTGGGGTTGGAGGGGTAGTTGACCACCAGCACGCTCGGGCGCGGCGCGGTGAAGGCCATCGCCGCCTCGAGCGCCTTCCAGTAGCCCTCGTCGGGCGTGGTCGGCACCGAACGGATCGTCGCCCCGGCGATGGTGAAGCCGAACGTATGGATCGGATAGGACGGGTTGGGCGCGAGGATCACGTCGCCCGGCGCGGTGATGGCATTGGCGAGGCTGGCGAGCCCTTCCTTCGAGCCCATCGTCACCACGACCTCGCTCTCGGGATCGAGCTCGACTCCGAAGCGGCGGGCGTAATAATTGGCCTGTGCGCGGCGCAGCCCCGGAATGCCCTTCGACTGCGAATAGCCGTGCGCGTCGGGCTTCTGCGCGACCTCGCACAATTTGTCGACGACATGCTGCGGCGGAGGCTGGTCGGGATTGCCCATGCCGAGATCGATGATGTCCTTCCCCGCGCGGCGTGCCGCGTGCCGCATCGCGTTGACTTCGGCGATGACATAGGGCGGCAGGCGCTTCATGCGGTAGAAATCGGTTTGCATCACTCGCTGTCTTTGTTGCGGCACGATTGCGGGCCAGGCCCGTTGAGAAAGTCCTAGGCGAATAGCGGTCGCGGTTGGAAGCTGTTTTCGCTATCGCCCAACCAAGAGCGATTACGGGAGCGACCATGGCAGACCGGCAGGATGCGTTCGGCACTTTGTTCGACATGCAGGGCGAAGCGATGCGCGAGATGTTCGGCGCTTTCGGCCTGCCCGGCATGGCTGCGCGCAGCGATGCGGAGGGTTCTCCGTGGACCGCGGTGGCGGCGCAGTTGCAGAAAATGTGGATGGAGTTCCTCGGCGAGCAGTTCGGCGCAGACCGCGCGCAGACCGCCATGCTCGATCCGGCGCAGTGGATGCTGATGACGCAGGGCTGGGCGCGGCAGACTCCGTTCGACCCCGCGGCGACGCAGCAGCTGATGCAGGAAAGCATGCAGGTGTGGCAGGGAGTGTTCGGCTCGCTGCTCGGCGGCACCGAGGACGACGGCGGCGAGGAACCGGCCGAATTGCCGCGCAAGGACCGGCGCTTCGCCGACCCGGCATGGCGCGAGCATCCCGCCTATGCGCTGCTCCACCAGACCTATCTGATGCTGGCCGAGTATTTCATGCGCGCGGCGAAGGATGCGCAAGGGGTGCCCGACGAGAAGAAGGCGCAGCTCGCTTTCGCCACGCAGGCGCTGGTCGAGGCGATGAGCCCGGACAATTTCCTCGCCACCAACCCGGTGGTGCTCAAGCGCACGATCGACACCGGGGGGCAGAACCTGGTCAAGGGCATGCAGCACCTGATCGCCGATCTGAAGCGCGGCCAGCTGACGCATACCGACGCCGACGCCTTCACGCTGGGCGAGAACCTCGCCGCGACGCCGGGCAAGGTGGTGCACGAGACGCCGCTCTACCAGCTGATCCAGTATTCGCCTTCGACCGAAGAGGTGCTGGCCGTTCCGCTGGTGATCTTCCCGCCGTGGATCAACCGCTTCTACATCCTCGACCTGACGCCGAAGAAGAGCTTCATCAAATGGGCGGTCGACCAGGGGCTCAGCGTGTTCGTGGTGAGCTGGAAATCGGCCGATGCGAGCATGAAGGACGTTGTGTGGGACGACTATATCAGGGCGCAGGTCGACGCGATCGACCATGTCCGCGAGCGGCTCGACGTGCCCGCCGTCCACACGATCGGCTATTGCGTCGCGGGCACGACGCTCGCCGCGACGCTGGCGATCCTCGCCCGGCGCGAGGAGGCGGACAAGGTCGCGAGCGCGACCTTCTTCACCGCGCAGGTCGATTTCGAGAAGGCGGGCGAACTGCTCAACTTCATCGACGATACCTATCTCGAGACGATCGGCAAACTGACGCCCGACGGCTATCTCGACGGGCGCTATCTCGCCGCGACCTTCAACGCGCTGCGCGGCAAGGACCTGATCTGGAACTACGTCGTCAACAATTACCTGCTCGGCGAGGACTATCCGGCCTTCGACCTGCTGCACTGGAACGGCGACGTCACCAACCTGCCGGCGAAATGGCACGGCGACTACCTGCGCGACCTCTATCGCGACAACCGGCTGGTCCGGCCCGACGCGATGGAAGCCGACGGCACGCCGATAGACCTCACGCGGGTCGAGACCCCGGCCTATATCCAGGCCGGGCGCGAGGATCATATCGCGCCCGCCGAAAGCGTGTGGCGCGCGACCGATCATTTCACCGGCGACACCACCTTCCTGCTCGCGGGGTCGGGGCATATAGCGGGGGTGGTCAACCATCCCGACGCGCAGAAATACCAGTACTGGACCGGCGACAGCGGCGCCCATTCGCTCGCCGAATTCGTCGACGGGGCGACCGAGCATCCGGGCAGCTGGTGGCCGCACTGGCTCGACTGGCTGCATGACCGCGACGACGCGACAGTGCCCGCCAGGGGCAAGCGCAAGCCCGGCGGCAAGGGCGACACAGTGATCGAGGACGCCCCCGGGCGCTACGTCAAGACGAGGTAGGACCATGAACATTGCTTCGCGCCGGGTCGCCGGCCTGTCCGCTTGCGCCCTGCTCGCCGCCGCGCACCCTGTCGCCGCGCAGAGCTTCAGTCCCAATGACGGGGTGCCGTTCGATCTCGGCGACAAGCTCTCCGCCGCGGTCACGCTCGGCGATATCGACGGCGACGGCGATGTCGACGTGCTGGTCGCCAACGGGCGCCACTGGGCCGAGGCCGATTTCGCTTTCCTCAACGTCGGCAACGGGCGCCCGCTATGGGCGCATCCGGTCGGCGACGGGATGGCATCGAGCTACACGATCCAGCTCGGCGATCTCGACCGCGACGGCGATCTCGACGCGATGACGGTGCACGATTCGCTGCCGGTGATGGTGTTCCACAACGACGGCACCGGGCGCTTCGCGTTCCACTCGGTCGCCGAGAGCGACGGCGAATATGCGCGCGGCGGAGTGAGCCTCGATGCCAATGGCGACGGGGTCGCCGACCTGGTGGTGTTCCGGCGGCTCGGGGCCAACCTGCTGCTGCTCGGCGACGGCGAAGGCGGGCTCGAGCCGGCCACGGACATCGTCGCCGACGGCAGCGGGGCGACCGGCGGGCAGGCAGCCGATCTCGACGGCGACGGCGATATCGACGTGCTGGTCGCGCGGCGCGACGACAACACCAGCCTGGTGCTCGAAAACGACGGGACCGGCCAGTTCACCGTCCACGAACTCGCCGGGACCAAGGGCGATCATCGCGCGGGCGTGGTGGGCGATTTCAACGGCGACGGGATTCCCGACATCATGCTCGCCGGGAAGTCCGGCATCGAGTGGCTGGCAGGCAAGGGCGACCTGCAATACGGCCTGCCGCGGGAGGCCGCCGAGGATCTCGGCGTGCTGCAGGCGCTGGCTGCGGGCGATCTCGACGGCGACGGCGACATCGATGCCGTCGCGGGGGCGAACGGCGTCAACACGCTGCTGCTGAACGACGGTTCGGGCACGTTCAGGACCAAGGCGATGAAGGGCGACCCGGCCGACACATACGGTCTCGCGCTCGGCGACATGGACGGCAACGGCAAGCTCGATATGGTGGTTGCCAATTCGGGTTCGGACAATTGGGTGATGCGGCAGGGCCCGATAAAACGTCATTGATTCAGGCGTTTGACAATTATTGTGCAGTGCACAAAAAGTCCTTGACTTCGCAGATGCAATAGCTATTTTGTGCAGTGCAGCATGAAACGGTTCATGCACGCAAAGCACAGGATTTACGACCATGGCTACCCAGCCTGACAGCAAGATCGATGCGGCGGCGGAGAAGGCCTATGCCGAAGCCTCCGCGAAGAAGGCGGGCGCGAAGAAGGACGCCGTAAGCACTGCCAAGGTCGCCGACGCGGTCGAGGCCGACAAGCCGGCGCGCAAGAAAGCCGCGCCGAAGAAGGCTGCGGCCAGGAAGACCGCCGCGAAAAAGACCACCGCCAAGAAGGCGGCCTCGAAGAAAACCACCACGAAGAAAACCACCGCGAAGAAAACCACCGCGAAGAAGACTGCGGCCAAGAAGGCTAAGCCGGCCGCCGCGAAAACCGCTCCCAAGGAGACCATCATGACCAAAGCCAAGACCAAGACCGCCGACTACACCGCGCAGGTGAAGGAAGGCCTCGCCAACGTTCAGGAACGCGCCAAGGCGGCTTACGACAAGGGCGCCGAATACGCCGCCGAGATGAACGACTTCAATAAGGGCAACCTCGAAGCGCTCGTCGAATCGGGCAAGATCTACGTCGCCGGCGTGCAGGACATCGCCAAGGGCCAGTTCGAAGACGCCAAGAGCGCCGCCGAGACCGTGACCGCCGACGTCAAGGATATGGCCGCGGTCAAGTCGCCGACCGAATTCGTCCAGCTGCAGGGCAAGCTCGCCAGCCGCAATTTCGACGCCGCCGTCGCGCAGGTTTCGAAGACCACCGAAGCGTGGGTCAAGCTGGCCAACGACACCTTCGCGCCGCTTTCGAGCCGCGCCAGCCTGGCGATGGAAAAGGTCCGCAAGGCCGCTTGAGCCTGACGGATCCTGCGAGACCGGGCCCCTCTCCTCTCCCCTCCCCCCGGGGCCCGCTCGCAACGAACGGGGGCCGGACAGCCGACTGGTTGTCCGGCCCTTTTCGTTTGCCGCGCGTTAAGGCGTTTGCGCCAAAGCCTTGCGATAGCCGACACCGATACGATATTGGCCCGAGCGATGATTCCGACCCGCCTCCCTCCCCATATTCCGTTTCCGCCCGCGATCCGCGGGGCCAACGAAGACGGCGACGATGCGGGTACCGACGAGCAGCTCGGCGTCGCCACCCGGACCAGGACCAAGCCGAAGAAGCCCAACCAGTACAAGGTGCTGATGCTCAACGACGACTACACGCCGATGGAATTCGTCGTGATCGTGCTCAAGCGCTTCTTTCGCATGGACATGGAGGAAGCGACGCGGGTGATGCTGCACGTCCACCAGCGCGGCGTCGGCGTGTGCGGCGTGTTCCCCTACGAGGTCGCCGAGACCAAGGTGAACCAGGTGATGGATTTCGCGCGCGAGAACCAGCACCCGCTGCAATGCACGCTCGAGAAAGCTTGACTTAGCTAAGTTGACTTAGCTAATTTTGGGCGATGAACGCGCCGCCCGACAAGACCACCTTCACCGTCCACGAGGCGAAGACGCATCTGTCGCGCCTGATCGCGGCCGCGCTGGAAGGCAAGGAGATCGTAATCGCCAGGGGCAAGGAGCCGGTGGTCAAACTGGTGCCGGTCGAAAAGAAGCCGCCGCGCGTTCCGGGAGCGTGGAAGGGCCGGTTCACCGTACCCGACGACGCGTTCGCGCCTCTGACCGAAGAAGAGCTGGCCCTCTGGGAAGACAGCGAAATATTTCCCGATGAATCTCCTGCTCGATAGCCACGCTTTTCTGTGGTGGCGGCTCGACGACAAGCGGCTACCCGAGCGTGCGAAGGCCGCAATCGCCGATCCGGAACGCCGCGCCTTTCTCAGCGTAGCGACGATCTGGGAACTCGCGATCAAGGTCGGTCTGGGCAAGCTGCCTTCCGCCGCCCCGTCGATCGCCGAGCTCGCTCGGGACGATCCGGTGTCCGAATTCGAGTTGCTGCCGATACAGCCCCGGCATGCCGTGGGAGCGGGAATGCTCGAAATTCCGCATCGCGATCCATTCGACCGTTTGCTGATCTACCAGGCCAGATCGGAAAGCCTGATTCTCGTGTCCAACGAAAAGCTGTTCGACAATTTCGGTGTCGAGCGAATTTGGAATTGAACGCCCGGCCTCGATTTCATGACAGGGCATGACCGCCGCCGATTTTCGCGCTAGGGGCAGCGCAACAATCAGCAAATCACGGCGCACGTGCTCAACTTCCTACCCAAGATCGACCGCTACGTCTTCCGGCTGACCGTGCTGCCGATGCTCGGCGTGTTCGCGCTCGCCGCGTCGCTGCTGCTGCTCGACAAGATGCTGCGGCTGTTCGATTTCGTCGCGGTCGAGGGCGGGCCGATCGGCGTCGTGTTCAAGATGCTCGGCGCGCTGATTCCCGAATATGCCAGCCTCGCCATCCCGCTCGGCCTGCTGCTCGGAATCCTGCTCGCCTTCCGCAAGCTGGCGATCTCGAGCGAGCTCGACGTGATGCGCGCGGTGGGCCTCAGCTACGGGCGGCTGTTGCGTGTGCCCTATGCGATCACCGCCGCGCTGATGCTCGTCAACGTCGCGCTGGTGTTCTACGTCCAGCCGGTCAGCCGCTATTATTACGAGCAGCTCGAATACGAATTGCGTTCGGGCGCGCTCGGCGCCTCGATCAAGGTCGGCGAATTCACCACCTTGGCGGACCGGATGGCGCTGCGGATCGAGGCGAGCGAGGATGACGGGCGCAAGCTGCAGGGCATCTTCGCACGCGTTTCCAATGCCAGGGGCCAGGTGCTGTCGATCTCGGCGCGCGAAGGCGCGTTCCTCGCCACCAGCGACGATCCCAACACCATCATCCTGCGGCTGACCGACGGCACCATCGTGCAGGATACCGGCGGCGAGGATGCAACCCCGCGCGTACTCAGCTTCAGCCGCCACGACCTGCCGATCGACCTGCCCAGGGTCGAGGAATTCCGCGCCCGCGGCGATGCCGAGCGCGAATATATCCTGCCCGAACTGCTCAGGATCGGGTGGGACGAACGCGAGAGTGCGGAGAAGCGTGCCGGCAGCCAGGCGAGCTTCAATTTCCGCCTCGTCGAAGTGGTGATGATGGCGCTGATGCCCTTGCTCGCGGTGGCGCTGGCGATCCCGCCCAAGCGATCTACCAGCGCGCTCGGCGTGTTCGTCTCGATCGTGATGGTGGTGAGCTATCACAAGGTCAACCAGTACGGGGAGGATATCGCGGCGCTCGGCCGCATCGATCCGCTGATCTCGCTATGGGGTCCGATGCTGATCTTCGCCGCATTGATAATATGGATGTACTGGCGCGTCGCGCATGTCCCCGGCGGGCAGGCGATCGGCGCGCTGGAGGTGTGGTTCGACAAGCTGGTCAAGCGGCTGCGCAAGCTGTTCGGGCGCCGCAAGAAGCGCGATTTCGAAGCGGCGCCGGCGGAATAGGTCCCCCGAATGCAGCTCGATTTCTTCCCCTCGCGCACGCTGACGCTGTATCTGGCGAAGCTGTTCATCGTCCGCATCGTGGCGATGCTGGCGATCCTGGTGCTGGTGCTGATGATGCTCGACCTGCTGAGTACCAGCGGCGAGATTCTCGCCGTTGCGGGCAACGGACAGGGCGAACTGCTCAGATATGCCAGCCTGCGCATCCCCCAGTTGATCGCGCGCTTCCTGCCCTATTCGGTGCTTCTCGCCACGATCATCACGCTGATCACGCTCAATCAGAACAGCGAGGTGATCGCGATGAAGGCGGCGGGGCTGAGCGCCCACCAGGTGCTGGCGCCGCTGTTCCTCACAGCCGCGGTGGTCTCCGCGGCAAGCTTCGCCTTCAACGAACGCGTCGTGACGCGCGCGACGGCAACCCTGAAGGCATGGGAAGGCGCCGAATTCGGCCCCGTTCCGCGCGAGCCCGATACCCGCTCGAACGTGTACCTCACCGATGGCGACAATATCCTGACCGCATCGTCGCTGAACGGGCGCGGCGACGATATTCGGATGCAGGGCGTCACCTGGTATCGCCGCGCCCCCGGCGGGATGCTCGCCGAACAGGTCCGCGCCGAACGCGCGATTTATGCCAATCCGGGCTGGAGGCTCGAGGGTATCGAACGGTTCGACGTCGCCTCGGCCGGCACCACGACCGCCGAGACGATGACCGTCGGCGAGGGACTGACGCCAGAACAGATCGAACTCGACAGCGTCGATCCGGATACGCAGGGTTTCTTCGAGCTGTCCGATTCGATTTCCGCCTATGAGCGCGTCGGGCGGCGTACCAGCGAATTGCGCGCCAAATGGTGGCACAAGCTTTCGGGCCCGCTGTCGGCCATGCTGATGCCGCTCCTGGGGGCGATCGCAGCCTTCGGGCTGGCTCGCTCGGGCGCCCTGTTCGTGCGCGCGATCATCGCCATGGCGCTGGGCTTCGCCTATTTCGTGGTCGACAATGCCGCCTTGGCGATGGGCAGTTTCGGCGGCTACCCGCCCTTCCTCGCGGCATGGGCGCCGTTCTTCCTGTTCGCGCTGATCGGCGAGACCGTGCTGATCCGGACCGAGGAGTGAGCGATTTCGAGATCCGGCTCGCCCGCCCGGACGATGCCGCCCATCTGCCCGAAGTCGAACTGGCCGCGGGCACGCTGTTCCGGCAGATCGAGGGGCTGTCCGGAGTTGCGGGAATGCACGCCATCCCCGCCGAACGGCAGCGCAGGCTGATCGCCAAGGGGCATTCGCTGATCGCCGAAATCGACACCCGGATCGTGGGTTTCGTCTCCACCGAACCGTTCGGACGCGAACTGCATATCCGCGAATTTTCGGTTCATCCCGATGTTCAGCGACGCGGGATCGGCGGCACGCTGCTGCGCGCGGTCGCGATCGATGCGCGCAATGCCGGGTTCAGCGCGCTGACGCTCACCACCTTCCGCGACGTGCCGTGGAACGGGCCGTTCTACGAACGTCACGGCTTCGTCGAGCTGCGCGAACCGGCGAACCATCCGCGGCTTGCTGCCGACCTGGCAGTCGAAGCGGAGCACGGCCTGCCGCGCGAGCGCCGCTGTGCGATGATCAGGTTTCTGGACTGAACGCGAAGATTCTTCGGAACCGTGCGAGCCGACGGCGGTTGTTGCCACAATGTCGCCATAAAGGAGTACCGACAGCATGAAGAAACTTGCCATTCCCGCACTCGCGCTCGGCCTCGCCCTGGGCGCCTGTGCCGAAGCCAACGCCCCGGCCGACGAGGGTGCCGACGACACCGAAACGGTCGTCGTCGAACCCGAACCGAGCGAAACCACCATCGTCAACCCGCCCGCCGAGGGCGACGGTGAGGGATCGAGCCTGACGGTCGACGGTCAGGACGTCGATGCGACCATCAGCGAAGACGGCGTACAGGCCGAAGTCGACGTCGACTGACGCGGCCGGACCTCGCTTCACGCGGAAGGGGCCGTCCGGAAGGGCGGCCCTTTTCGTTTGGATTGGGTTCGGTGGAGAATCTTTGTTGCGTGCGGATCGGACCTCCGTCCGATCCTTGCGGCACCGGCCCGCTCCCCCGCCCTTCCACCCCGACTTTAGTAACCTAAGGGTGGAAGGGCGGGGGAGCGGGCCGGTGCCGCTTCTGGCGGTCCGACGATTGCCCCCATGCGACAGGCCGCGTCACCGCCAAAGAACCAAACGCAACCCCTCACCTCACCCGCATCGTGCTCCGCGCGATCCGGCCGACCAGGTGCAGCATGCCCGGGTGGTTGGCGCCGTCATAGGTCGACAGCTCGCCCAGCTCGCTCCGCAGCCGCCGGTGCGCCTCGGGCAGGTCGTGATAGGGCATCGAGGGCATCAGGTGGTGCAGCGCATGATAGCGCAGGCCGACCGGCGCCCAGATCTCCGCGACCATCCCCGGCGGAGGGACGTTGACGCTGTCGAGGAACTGCGCGGTCACCGTCATCGGCTCGCCCTCGTTCTCCCACAGATGCGCCACCAGCGTGCGCAGCTGGTTGAGCACCGCGGTCAGCGACAGCACCGCGAGCGCGATCAGCAGCGGGCGCCAGCCGAGAAACTGCGTGCTTGCGAGCAGCGTCCAGGCCCAGACGAACCCGCCCAGCTCCTGCCACAGCACGCGCGGGCGCAGATCGCCCTCGGGCGGGCGGCGGCGGAATTCGGGGTTGATCGACAGCGCCGAGGCGCGCTCCCAGGTCAGCCGGCGGATGGCGGGCACGACGAGCCCGAGCGGCACCAGCACGGCGAAGCGGATCAGGAACGCGGCCGGCGCGAGCAGCGCGATCAACACGAACAGCGGCAGGCTCCACGGCTTCATCAGCGCGAGCGGGAGATATTCGGGATCCTCGAGAGTGCCGTATTGCGTACGCTTGTGATGGAGCGTGTGCACGCCCTCGTACATGAAGCTCGGGGTCAGCAGCGGGATGCCGACCAGCAGGTTCCACCCCAGCCGGAAGCCGGGAAGCGCGCTGCGGTGAATATGCGTCAACTCGTGGATGAACATCAGCGCGCGATAGAAGGCGAGCGCCGACACCACGCCGAAGGCCACCGCCAATGCGAGGTTCGGCGCGAGGATCGCGCCCGCCATCGCCGCATAGCCCAGCCCCCCCGAGAGCAGCATGTCGGGCCAGTAGAACCGCCCTTTCGCCGTCCCCAGCCCCTTGGTCAGGTCGCGCGCGGCGCGCAGCATCGCCTTGTCGTCGGCATCGACGAATTGCGCGCGCGTCGCCCGCGCAGGTCGCGCGGCAGCGGCAGAGGGGTCGAGAGTGCGTTGCATGGTCATGATATTGGGTCCGGCCCGGCTCTTACCCCAGTTCGGGCGATGAGGCCAAACAGGTCTTTCCGGCGACAGTGATCGGTCGGCTTGCTTGAACTTCGCGCGAATAGCGAACACAGGGCTAACGCAGGCTGAATAGGGGTGTCCGGTGAACGACGCGCAGATAGTGATCGAACCCGTTTCGGGCAAGGCGGGACGCGCCTTGTTCGTCGATACCGGACGGCGATTCGCCGCCGAAACCCCGCACAGCGTGCCGCAATTGCGCTCCGAACAACTCGAATTGGTCGATCCGGGCAGGAATCCCTTTTTCGGCCATGCGCGCGCGCAGTTATTCGTCGCGAAGCGCGGCGGCGAAACGGTGGGACGAATTTCGGCGCATATCGACGAACTCGCGCTCGAAATGCCGCCCGCGCAGGGCTTCGGGCCGGGCACGGGCAATTTCGGCTATTTCGACGCCGATGACGAGGCGGTCGCGCACGCGCTGCTCGCCGCGGCGGAAGAATGGCTGCGCGGGCAAGGCATGGCGCGCGCGCTCGGCCCGATCTCGATGTCGATCTGGGAGGAGCCCGGCCTGCTGGTGCGCGGACAGGACCATTCGCCGATGATCATGATGGGGCACCACCCGGCGCATTACCGCGGCTGGATCGAAAGCGCCGGCTACACGCTCGCCAAGACGCTGCTGACCTACGATCTCGACGTGACGCACGATTTTCCCCCGCTGGTGCGGCGGATCGTCCAGTCGGGCAAGCGCAACGAGCGGATCCGCGTCCGCCAGGTCGACAAGTCGCGCTGGGACGACGAGGTGCGGATCGTGCTCGGCATCCTCAACGACGCCTGGTCGAAGAATTGGGGCTTCGTGCCCTTCACCGAGGCCGAGGTCGCCTATGCGGGCAAGAAGCTGAAGCCGATCATCCACGAGAACATCAACATGATCGCCGAGCTCGACGGCCGGCCGGTCGCCTTCATGCTGAGCTTCCCGGACGTGCACCACGTGCTCAAGCGAACCGGCGGGAAGCTGTTTCCGTTCGGCTGGTTTCACCTGTTGCGCTGGCTGAGGAAGCCGACCCGCTCGGGCATGCGCGTGCCGCTGATGGGGGTTCTCAAGGAGTTGCACAATTCGCGCGTCGCGAGCCAGCTCGCTTTCATGATGATCAGCCGTATCCGCGAGAACGCGGTCGAAGCCTACAGGTCCGAACGGGCGGAGATCGGCTGGATCCTCGACGACAACCAGGGGATGGTGGCGATCGCCGACGCGATAGAAAGCTCGGTCAACCGCGAATACGCGATTTTCGAAAAACATCTCTGAGCCCGGCTGTTGCGCGAACGCCACGCCGCCCTTCCGACGCGGCGAAACCGGGAACGCGCACGAATCCGGAGGGTTTGATTCGCAGACTCGGATTTCCCGTCCCGCGGAGCACCAATGCAATGGCAAGAGCGAACGCCAAACCGGATGGTCGTGGCCGGAATACACGCCCGGCCCCAAGCCGGATCGGGGGCCGGATCGGGCGTGTGCTCGTAGTGGAAGACGATGTCATCCTCTCGCTCAGCATCGAACAGGCGCTGCTCGATGCCGGCGCGAGCGACGTCGAAATCTGTCCGACCACGGACAAGGCGCTCGAAGCGCTCCGCGCGCGCAAGGTCGATGCGATCGTGCTCGACGTGCACCTCGCCGACCGCGACGACGGCTGGGCGATCGCCGAGCTGGTCGCGGGTATCGGGCCGAAGCCGCCGCGGATCGTGTTCTCGACCGGCGCGCCGCAGGATATCCCCGCCGACATTGCCGGGCTCGGCACCGTGCTCCCCAAGCCCTACGAACCCGAGGAGCTGGTGGCGGCGATCGGCACGCCGGCGAAGAAGGGGCTGCTGGAGCGACTCAAGCGGTAGGGGTTTGTGTTTTCCGGTGACGAGGGCTGTCACTTCGTGGCAGGTATCGGACCGCCGGGACTGTTCCAGCCCACACCGAGTCTTGTTAGCTGGCGGCGACGAGACCTGTCGTTCCTTTGCGAATGTTGGGCCGCCAGAAGCGGCACCGGCCCACGCCCCCAGCCGGAGTCCTTGTCGAATGCGCTCATGACCTCCGTCATGAGCTTGCGGCACCGGCCCACTCCCCCACCCTTCCACCCCGACTTTACTAACCTAAGGGTGGAAGGGTGGGGGAGTGGGCCGGTGCCGCACCCGGCGGTCCGACGCTTGCTGCGCAGCGACAGGTCTCGTCACCGCCGACCAAAAACCTCGACACACAAGAAAAAAGGCCTCCGCTCTAGCTGTGAGCGGAGGCCCTTCGGGATCGTGTCACAGCCGCTTGGACGGGAGGGGGGGTCTCGGCGGTGACAATGGGATAATGCCCCACCATCGACACGGTTCCCGCAGTTTCCGAAAAAATTTTCATGCCCCGCGAAACCCGGCCGAAACGGCCCGAAAGGGACCCGCCGGCAGCATGCGGGTTGGCAGACGGAACCAAGCTCGCGCGCGCGCGTTGACCCCGGGATACGCCGCGCAAGCGGCTTTTCGTTCTAGGGAAGGGAATTCATGTCGCTTGGGGAACAGGTCGCAGCCAATCTGCCGTTTTTGCGTCGCTATGCACGCGCTCTTACCGGATCTCAGGCGACGGGGGACGCCTTCGTCAGACAGACGCTCGAAGCCGCGCTCGCCGACGACGAGGTCAAGACTTCGCTCGAAGGGGGGCGCGTCCCGCTCTACCGCGCTTTCAACAAGGTCTGGTCGAGCGCTTATCTCGAAGTGGCCGATGCGGAGCCCGACAGCGGCTCGCACGAAGCCGCCGCGCACGACCGGCTGAAGGCGATCACGCCGCTCAACCGCCAGGCTCTGCTGCTCACAACGCTGGAGGATTTCAGCATCGCCGAAACCGGCGAGATCATGGACCTCGACGAGGAGCAGGTCAGCGCCCTGGTGCAGGAAGCAGTCCACGAGATCGACCGCGAATCCTCCACCAGCGTGCTGATCATCGAGGACGAACCGCTGATCTCGATGCAGCTCGAGGACCTGGTGACCTCGCTCGGCCACGAGATCTGCGGCACCGCCGCGACGCGCACGCAGGCACAGGAAGTCGTCGCCGACCGCACACCGGGCCTGGTGCTGGCCGACATCCAGCTTGCCGACGGCTCCTCGGGGCTCGACGCGGTCGACGATATCCTCGCGATCGACAGCGTGCCGGTGATCTTCATCACCGCCTACCCCGAGCGGCTGCTGACCGGCGACCGGCCCGAACCGACCTATCTCGTCACCAAGCCGTTCAAGGAAGCCACCGTGCGCACCGCGATCAGCCAGGCGCTGTTTTTCGGCTCGAGCAGGCCTCTGGGGTGATGATCTAGAACGGCGTTCACAATTGAGAATGTTGCGGGACCGGTAGGCGTTTGGTTTTCCGGCGGTGACGAGACCTGTCGCTTGGTGGCAGTCGTCGGACCGCCGGGGCTGTTCCGTCCCACGCCCCCACCCGGCCACCCATAGGATACTATGGTCGGGGTGGCCGGGTGGGGGCGCGGGACGGAGCAGCAAGGGCCAGACGGAGGTCTGGCCCGCACGCAACCAGGACTCCCCCTACCGCTTCTTGTACCGCATCCGGATCGCGAAGTCGCTCGGGCGGCGGATCGGGACGATCAGCACGCAGCGCACCCCGCCCGGCGCGAAATCGATATCGACCGGGTGGTCGAATTCGTGCGCCACGATCTTCTCGATCAGGTCCATCCCGAAACCGCGCGAGCTCTTGCCGCATGTTTCGACCGAGGGACCGCCGGCTTCCTGCCACACGACGCGGACCTTGTCCTCCTCGACCCGCCCCCACGACACCGAAACCACCCCGTCGCGCACGCTCAGCGCGCCGTATTTCGCCGCATTGGTAGCCAGTTCGTGCACCGCCAGTCCGAACGACAGCGCGTCGTTGGGAGCGAGTTCCACCGGCGGCCCCGCCATCTCGACGACATGGCCGCTATCGCCCGCATAGGGCGCGAGTTCGGTCTCGAGGATGTCGCGCAGCGGGGTGGTGCCCCATTCGGACTTGGTCAGCAGGTCGTGCGTCGCCGACAGCGCGCGCACGCGCCCCTCGAGACCGTCGGCGAATTCCTCGACCCGCTCGGTCCGGCGGCGCGTCAGCGAAATTATCGACAGCACGTTGGCGAGCGAGTTCTTGACCCGGTGATTGAGTTCGCGGGTCAGCGAATCGCGGATCGAGTTCTGCTCCTGCAGCCATTGCAGCGACAACCGGTCCTCGATCATCTGCTGGGTCAGCAGCCGCGCAAGCACCATCAGCAGGCTGGCGACGAGCAGGCCGAAGATCAGCGTCACCATCGACAGGCTGGTGAGCGATTCGGTGCGGGCGGATTCGACTTCGAGCACCATCGAGCGGTTCGCCACGGTCACCAGTTCGGTCACCGAGCGCCCGGTCGAGGTGCCCGGCCCCATTTCGAACAATAGCCGCTGCTCGAGCGGCTCCTCGTCGTAGAGGCGGATGTTGCGTGCCGAATCGGGCTCGAGCTCGAGCGCGGATTCGACGAAGTCCTGCGCGTTGAAAGGGCTGTAGACGAAGCCGCGCAAGGTGCGGTTCTCGCCGAACCCTTCGAACACCGGCATGTAGATCAGGAAACCCGGCGCCTCTCCCGTGCCCTCCTGCACCAGCACCACCTTGCCGCTGGCGATCGGCCGCACCGCGCGCTCCGCCTCTTCCATCGCGGCGCGCCGGACCTGTTCGGAATACATGTCGTAGCCCAGCGCACGGCGGCTGCGCTCGGTATCGGGCAACAGGAAGGTCACCGGGGCCACCCTGCCGCCGGTGAACAGCGGGCGCGGATAGACCCGGTAGGCGCCCGGCGCCTGATCGGCCATCGATTCCTCGAACGCGGCAATTTCGAGCGGATTGAGCACGCGCGCCCAGCCGATCCCCTCCGCGCCGCGATAATCCGAATCGAGACGCAATTCGTTGACGAATTCGCGGAACACCGATTGCGGCACCTCCTCGCGCGTCGCGAACAGCGCGGCACCCGCGCGCAGATAGGCGGATCCGGCATTGCCGCGCCGCTCGATCGCGGAGGCGATCGCCTGCGCGGCTTCGCGCAATTGCGCCGACTCGCGGCGGTTCTCGCCCCGCTCGATCGCGAACACGCTGAGCGCGGTGACCGCCGCGACCAGCAGGAAGATCGCCAGCGGCACCGCGCGCGGATACTCGATCAGCCACCGGCGCAGGCGGCGCCGGTGCACTGATCCACTCTCCGCCTTGGGTTGCACCGCGATCTGTCCTCGCCCGCTCGCTGTTACCGGTGTTTGCACGTATGGCAGGGAACCAAACAAGCCGCGCTTCGTTCCCCCGGGCACGGATATGAATGCGAGTGTGTCCAAACCGACACTGCGTGCCGGGTCGGTGCAGCAGGTTCGACAGGGCAGAACTCAACAGGGATGACGACGGATTGCATGACATCGGATAGGGATCAGGCAGAGAACGGCCCTCGGGGGGGGAAACCGAACGACAAGGCGGACCGCGACAAGCCCGAATGGGCGAACGGGTTGCGCCAATTGTACGATTCGGTGGTGGACGAACCGCTCCCCGACAGCTTCAAGGACCTGCTTTCGAAGCTGGACGACAAGAAGTAATGGGCGATTCCAAACGTACGGCCGCGGAACAGGCCGATTTCAAGCGCGAACTGACCGAGGTGGTGCCGCATCTGCGCGCCTTCGCACGCGGACTGTGCGGGCGCCCCGACATGGCCGACGACCTCGTCCAGGAAGCGCTTCTCAAGGCGTGGGCGGCACAGGAGCGGTTCGAGCCGGGCACCAGCATGCGCGCCTGGACCTTCGTGATCCTGCGCAACGCCTATCTCACCGACATGCGCCGCAACCGCTTTCGCGGCGAATATGACGAGAACGTCGCCGAACGCATCCTCACGGCACCGGCCGGGCAGGAGGAGCCGATCCACCTCTCCGACATGCACCGCGCGCTGCTGACGCTGCCGCCCGAGCGGCGCGAGGCGCTGCTGCTGGTCGGCGCGGGCGGGTTTTCCTACGAGGAGGCGGCCGAGATTTGCGGCTGCGCGGTCGGCACGATCAAGAGCCGCGTCGGGCGCGCCCGCGCCGCGCTCAACGCCATGCTCGCCGACGACGAAATACCCAAGCGCTCGATCGACGACGAAAGCGCGCATCGCGCGATCCTCGAGGAACTCGACGACGTGGCGACCGGCAACGGTATCGCGGCCAAGACCTGAGCGGATACTTGCCCCGCCCGGCCTCCGGCGTCACATAGGCTAACGATGGACGAGCAAGGGGCCAATACGACACCGCGACCCGCCAGCCGGCGGATGGCGTTCGCCGCGCAGGAATTGCGGCTGATCTCGGCACTTGTACTGCTGCTCGGGCTCGGCCTGTTCCTCGCGCTGCCTTTCGTGCTGTCGATCGGGTCGGTGGTATTCCTGCCGCTGGTGACCGCGGTGGTGCTGACGGTGATCCTGTCGCCGCTCGCCGACCGGCTGGCGGGGTGGGGTCTGCCCAACGTGCTCGCCTCGCTGGTCGCGCTCGCCACCTTCTTCGCGATCGTGCTGCTGGCGCTCGCGCTGATCCTGCAGCCGGCGGTGGCGCTGTTCGATTCGCTCCCGGAAATGACCCAGCGCGTCGGCCAGCGCTTCGCCGAGCTGCGCGACGAATTCGCCTGGCTCGCGCTTGCCAACGACCGGCTCGCCGAACTGACCGGCGGTACCCAGGGCAACCAGGTGGTGCTGGCGAGCCCCTCGGTGCTGCAGCAGCTCGCCTTCGCCACGCCGAGCGTGCTGCTCGAGGTGCTGCTGACCTTCCTGATGACATTCTTCATGATCGAGGCACGCGTGCGGCTGCGGCGGCATTTGCTGTTCGACCGCGCCAGCTTCGGCACCAGCATCAAGGCCGCGCGGGTGATGCGCGAGGTGCAGGACAGGGTCGCGGCCTATATCCTCACCGTGACCTGGATCAATGCGGGCGTCGGAGTGATCGTGGCGCTCGGCGCATGGGCGCTCGGGGTAGAGGCGCCGGTAATGTGGGGCGGGCTCGCCGCCCTGCTCAACTTCGTGCCCTATATCGGCCCGCTGGCAATGACGCTGCTGCTTGCGCTGTTCGGCATCGGCACGGCGGAGACCGCGATCCTCGGGATCGTGCCCGCGGCTGCCTATCTCGCGCTGCACACGGTCGAATCGAATGTCGTAACGCCCTCTATCCTCGGCGCGCGCTTCACCATGAATCCGGTGATGATCCTGATCGCGCTGAGCTATTTCTCGTGGATCTGGGGCGTGTTCGGGGCGCTGCTGTCGGTGCCGATCCTGCTGATGCTGACGGCTTTCTTCGACCATGTCGGACGGCCCAACCTGATCGGCTTCATCTTCGGCGAGCCGCTGTTCGCGACCAATCTGATGGCGCTCGGGGTGGAGGGTGAGGGGCAGGACGCGCAGCAGGGGTGATTGGGGTTGTTTGCCGGAGTTTGTAGTTTTCCGGCGGTGACGAGACCTGTCGTTGCTTGGCAGGTATCGGACCGCCGGGAGCGGCACCGGCCCACGCCCCCACCCGGCCACCCATAGGCTACTATGGTCGGGGTGGCCGGGTGGGGGCGTGGGCCGGTGCCGCAAGGGACGCACGGACGTGCGGCCCGCAGGCAACTAAAGATCCAGGTGGGGGCGTGGGATGGAACAGCAAGGTCGGGACGGAGGTCCTGACCGCACGCAACAAAGACTCCTTCTCCCACCAGCACGAAAAAGGCCCGCCATCCTCGCGGATGACGGGCCCTTTGCTCGATCACTCCCAGCTCACCCCGGATACTGCCAGGTCGTCCCGCGCGCGAGGTTCTCGCTCGCGAACGACCAGTTGAGCTTCGAGTCCACCACCGCGTCGAGATAGGCCGGGCGCTTGTTCTGGTGGTCGAGGTAATAGGCGTGTTCCCACACGTCGATCGTCAGCAGCGGGTTGAAGCCGCTGTCGGCGAGCGTGTCGCCGTCATGCGTTTCCTCGATCGACAGCACGCCGCCCTTCTCGGCCAGCCACACCCAGCCGCTGGCGAAGTGGCCGGCGCCGCGATCCTTCAGCTTCGACTTGAGATCGTCGACCGAGCCGAAGGCATCGTCGATCATGCTCGTGAGTTCGTCCGAAGGCGAACCGCCGTCGGCAGCCATCGAATGCCAGTAGAAACCGTGGTTCCAGCTCTGCGCAGCATTGTTGAACAGCCCCTGGTCGCTGCCGCGCGCCGAAGCGATCACTTCCTTCAGCGGCTTGTCGGCCAGATCGGTGCCTTCGATCGCGGCGTTGGTCTTGTCGATATAGGCCTGGTGGTGCTTGCCGTGGTGATAGGACAGCGTCTCGGCGGAAATCGCCGGGTCGAGCGCTGTGTCGGGATAGGGCAGGTCGATCAGTTCAAAAGCCATTTGGGGTCCCCTGAGTCCAGTGTTGAAATGTCCAGTGTTGAAGACGGTACTCGTTAGCCCAACGCGCAGGCGGGCGAAGGGTTGCAAGGCGCGCTAATCTTTCCGCCCGCGGTCGACCGCACCGGTCACCGCAACGTTCGTCGTCACATTGGCGAGCGTGCGCATGATATCGGGCAGCATCTCGACCGCGACCAGCAGCGCGAGCGGCTCGACCGGTACGTTCATCGCATAGGCGATCGGGCCGATCGAGATCACGAAGCTTATCGAGCCCGGCAGGCTGACCGAACCGACGCTGATGATCAGCGCCACGCCGATACCGGCGGCGAGAACCGCCGGCGTCAGCTCGATCCCCGCCAGGGTCGCGACATAGATCGCCACCGCCATATTCATCGCCGGACTGGTCGCGCGGAAGATCGCCACCGCCAGCGGCAGCACGAAATCGGCGGTGCTCTCGCGCAGCCCCAGCCGCCGCGCACTGTCGAGCATTGCCGGCAGGCTGGCGAGCGAGCTCTGCGTCGACACCGCCACCGCCTGCGCCGGGATCAGCGCGCGGACGAAGGCGAGCGGCCCGATCCGCCCGAGCACGATCCCGATAATGTAAGCGGCCACCAGCACGATCGCCCCCATCGCCGAGACCGTCAGGATATAGTGCACCAGCGTGGCGAAGGCTCCGCCGCCTGCGCGCACCGCCACCCCGAAGGCGAGCGCGAACACCCCGACCGGCGCGACCCACAGCACCCAGCCGATGATCGTCAGCATCGCATTGGCGAGCGCGCGGAAGAAGCCGAGCAACACTTCGCGCTGACCCTCCGGCAGCCGCGTGATGGCGACCGCGAACAGCGCGAAGAAGATGGTCAGCGGCAGCATCGCCGTCTCGGCCGCCGCGGCGATCATGTTGGGCGCGACCAGCGAGCGCAGGAATTCGAAGATATCGGGCACCTGCTGGCGCTCGACCGTCCCGGTATCGAGGATCGCCGAAGCGGCATCGGGCGGCGGGAACGCGGCCAGAAGCAGCGGCATCGCAATCGCGCTCGCCACCCCGCTGAACACCAGCACGCCGAAAACGAACATCAGCATCCGCCGCGCGACCGCACCGGCGCGCGCGGCCTGCATCAGCTTGGCGATCCCGACGATCAGCAGCGCGGCGACCAGCGGGATGATCGTCATCTGCAGCGCGCGCAGCCACATCGAGCCGACCAGCTCGGCGCTCTTCATCGCGACATGGTCGGCGGGCAGGCCGGCGAGCAGCAATCCCGCCACCAGCCCCGCGACCAGCCCGCCGAAAGTCCACCACACCGGCAGGCGGATGCTGACCAGCTCGGACACCTCGCCGCCTGAACCGCGCTCTGCCTGGTTCATTGTTTGCCGCCTCCCCTTCCCTTCGCCGCCTAACCGCGCCAGAAGCGCGTGGCAAATCGAGAAGCGGCAACGGCGAGGATTTGGGCGACGCATATGGGACGCAAGTTTTTCGGCACCGACGGCATTCGCGGCCGGACCAACAAGGGCTTCATGACCGCCGCCATGGCGATGCGCGTCGGGCAGGCGGCGGGCGCGCATTTCCAGCGCGGCGACCACCGTCACCGGGTGGTGATCGGCAAGGACACGCGCCTGTCTGGCTACATGATGGAGAGCGCGCTGGTCGCGGGCTTCACCAGTGTCGGGATGGACGTGGTGATGACCGGCCCGCTGCCGACCCCCGCGATCGCTCTGCTGACGCGCGAGATGCGCGCCGATCTCGGCGTAATGATCTCGGCCAGCCACAACAGGTTCGAGGATAACGGCATCAAGCTGTTCGGCCCCGACGGGTTCAAGCTGTCGGACGGGGACGAACTCGCAATCGAGCGGCTGATCGAGAGCGAGCAGGCGCTCGCCGCTTCCGCCGATATCGGCCGCGCGCGGCGGATCGACGATGCGCAAGGGCGCTATATTCACGCGGTCAAACAGTCGATCGCTTCCGACATCCGTTTCGACGACCTCAAGGTGGTGGTCGATTGCGCGCATGGCGCCGCGTACCAGGTCGCGCCCTCGGCGATCTGGGAACTGGGCGCGGAGGTGATCGCGCTCGGCGTGAATCCGAACGGCACCAATATCAACGACGGGGTCGGCTCGACCGCGCTCGCCGCGATCAAGGCCAAGGTGGTCGAGGAAGGCGCCGATATCGGCATCGCGCTCGACGGCGACGCCGACCGGCTGATCGTGATCGACGAGCAGGGCGAGGAGGTCGACGGCGACCAGATCATGGCGCTGATCGCCACCCGCATGCAGGAAAAGGGCACCCTGCGCGGCGGCGGGGTGGTGGCGACGGTGATGTCGAATCTCGGGCTCGAGCGCTATCTGACTGCGCAGGGGATGACCCTCGAACGCACGCAGGTCGGCGATCGCTACGTGCTCGAACGGATGCGCGCGGGCGGCTTCAATCTCGGCGGCGAGCAGTCGGGGCACATGATCCTGCTCGATCACGGCACCACCGGCGACGGCACCGTGGCGGCGCTGCGCGTGCTCGCCGGGCTGGTCCGCACGGGCAAGCGCGCGAGCGAGCTGCTGCATGTGTTCGACCGCGTGCCGCAGCTGCTCAAGAATGTGAGCTATAGCGGCGGCGCGCCGCTCGAGGCGGCGGGTGTAAAGGCGTGCATCGCCGAGGCGGAAAGGGAGCTGGACGGCAAGGGCCGGCTGGTGATCCGCCCGTCGGGCACCGAACCGCTGATCCGGGTGATGGCCGAGGGCGACGATCCGGGCCAGGTCGAACGGGTGGTCGACCGCATCTGCGACGCGGTGGAAGACGCCGCGTAACGGAGAGCCGTTCGCCCTGAGCTTGTCGAAGGGCTGCTCATCTTTCTGGCGCGGCACCCGAAGACAGTGCAGGGCTTCGACGAGTTCGGCCCGGACGGAGTTTATGGTTTGCTCGAAATGAGACCCGATTGCGAAACATGCGGCGCGGACCTGCCCGCCGAGGCGCCGGGCGCGTTCATCTGCAGCTTCGAATGCACCTTCTGCGCCGGATGCGCCGATGCGCTCGACGATCTCTGCCCCAATTGCGGCGGCGAGCTGATGGATCGGCCGACGCGCGCGAAGAAGCTGCACGACAGGTTTCCCCCGAGCAGCGAGCGGAAGTTCAAGGGGTGAGCAAACCGCCGCGCATCCTCGCCATCGCCGGCTCCGACAGTTCGGGCGGCGCGGGCATCCAGGCCGATATCAAGACCATCGCCATGCTCGGCGGCTACGCCATGACCGCGATCACCGCGGTTACCGCGCAAAACTCGCAAGGCGTGCAGGCGATCGCGCCGCTCGCCCCCGACCTGGTGCGCGCGCAGATCGTCTCCTGCCTCGACGATATCGGTGCCGACGCGATCAAGATCGGCATGCTCCACGACGCCGGGATCATCGGCGAGGTCGCGACGGCGCTCGACGATGTGCAGGCGCCGATCGTGCTCGACCCGGTCATGATCGCAACCTCGGGCGCGACGCTGATCGCCGACGACGCGATCGCGGCGATGAAGGCCGAGCTGTTTCCGCACGCCGCGCTGCTGACCCCCAACCTGCCCGAACTCGAACATCTCGCCGGACGCACGCTGCGCGATACCGGCCTCGTGCGCGAGGGCGCCGCGGAACTGGCGACCGCATATGGCTGCCATGTGCTGGCGAAAGGCGGGCACACCGAGGACGATCGGATCATCGACCTGCTCGTCGCGCCCGACGGAACCGCGACGCAGTTCGACCACGCCCGCATCGACACCCCGCACACGCACGGCACCGGCTGCACGCTGTCTTCGGCAATCGCCACGCTGCTCGGTCACGGCCAGGAGGTCGAGCACGCCGTGCGGCTGGCACGCAATTTCGTGCTGCGCGCGATCGAGAACGCGCCCGGTTTCGGCGAAGGCAACGGTCCGTTGGGGCACCAGGCGGTGAGGAGTTCTTAGATTGTCCGGCGGTTTGGTTGACCTGTCGCTTTGTGGCAGTCGTCTGACCGCCGGGGCTGTTCCATCCCGCGCCCCCACCCGGAGTCTTTGTTGCGTGCGGAAAGCACGTCCGTGCTTTCCTTGCGGCACCAGCCCACTCCCCCACCCTTCCACCCCGACTTTAGTATCCTAAGGGTGGAAGGGTGGGGGAGTGGGCTGGTGCCGCACCCGGCGGTCCGATGTTTGCCGCCAAGCGACAGGTCTCGGCACCGCCAGAAAACAACCTCTACCCCTCCAACTCGTAAAACGCTGCGATATGCCCCCAGGCCTCATCCGCCGTTTCGCACCATTTGAACAGGTCGAGATCCTTGCGCCCGATCGTGCCCTCGTCGGCGAGCGCCTCGAAATCGATCACCCGGTTCCAGAAGTCCGCGCCGAACAGCAGGATCGGCATCGGCTTCATCTTGCCGGTCTGGATCAGCGTCAGCAGTTCGAAGAACTCGTCGAACGTGCCGAACCCGCCGGGAAACACCGCCACCGCGCGTGCGCGCAGCAGGAAGTGCATCTTCCTGAGCGCGAAATAATGGAACTGGAAGCTGAGATAGGGCGTGACGTACTGGTTCGGTGCCTGCTCGTGCGGCAGCACGATATTGAGCCCGATGCTCTCCGCCCCGGCGTCGCTCGCGCCCTTGTTGGCCGCTTCCATGATCGACGGGCCGCCGCCCGAAGTGACCACGAACTGGCGCTTGCCCTGCTCGACGATCGACTTCTCGCTGACCAGTTTGGCGAGCTTGTAGGCTTCGTCGTAATATTTCGCCTTCCTGGCGAGGTTCTCGACCACAAGCCGCTCGTCCTCGGGCAAGTCCTTCGCCCCCTCGAGCGCGGTCTCGACCGCGTCGGGCGGCGGGATGCGCGCCGAGCCGTACATCACCAGCGTCGAACCCACGCCCGCCTCGTCGAGCAGCATTTCGGGCTTCAGCAGCTCGAGCTGGAAGCGCACCGGGCGCAATTCCTCGCGCAGCAGGAAGTCGCGGTCCTGGAACGCCAGCTTGTAGGCCGGGTGCTGCGTCTGCGGCGTGCTCTGCGGAGCCGATTTGGAAAACTGCGCTTCCTCTTCGGCGGGGTAGAATTTGCGATCCGACAGATCGCGGTCTTTTTCTTTTTCGGTCATGACACGCCCGATAGGGGCGGCGCATGGCGCGGGCAAGCGTGGCGGTACCGCGTCCCGGCGCCGCTAGGGGCTCAACCAAGCGCGCAGGACCATCGCGACCGCACCGAGCACGGCGACGCTCGCCGCCCAGATGCCCGCCATCCAGGCGAGCCGCTGCCATAGCGGTGAGGGTTGTTCGCTCAATGGTAGCCCTCATGCCCGACCTTGCCGCGGAACACCCAATAGGCCCAGGCGGTGTAGGCGATAATCAGCGGCATGGTAATCGCGACGCCGATCAGCATGAACACTTGGCTGCGTTGGGGCGCAGCGGCGTCCCAGATCGTGATGCCCGGCGGCACCACATAGGGCCACATCGTCACCCCGAGCCCCGCCATGCCGAGAAAGAACAGCGCGATCGCCAGCCAGAACGGCTTCGAATGCCGTTCGCGGCGCAAGGCGCGCAGCAGCGAGACCGCGACGATCGCAGTCAGGATCGGTACCGGCGCGGCGAGATAGATCTCCGGCTCGGTCAGCCAGCGCGCGGCGTATTCGGCGTTGAGGAACACGTTGTAGAGGCTGACCGCGCCCAGCAGAACCACCGTCGCCCACGCGGCGCGCAACCCCATGCGCCGCGCATGGTCCTGGCTCTCGCCGTCGAGCTTCCACACCAGCCACGCCGCGCCGAGCAGCGTATAACCCGCGACCGTCCCCAGCCCGGTCAGCAGGGTGTAGGGGGTCAGCCAGTCGAACCAGCTGCCCGCATAGGCGCGATCGACCACTTCAATCCCCTGCAGCAGCGCGCCGAGTATCATCCCCTGCGCCATCGCCGCGACCAGCGATCCGCCGGTGAAGGCGAAATCCCACAATGCGCGATGTCCGGGATCGCGCCAGCGATATTCGAACGCGACGCCGCGGAACACGAGGCCGAGCAGCATCGCAGTGATCAGTGGATAGGTCGCGGGGAGGATCACCGCATAGGCCAGCGGAAAAGCCGCGAACAGCCCGCCGCCGCCGAGCACCAGCCAGGTCTCGTTGCCGTCCCACACCGGCGCGATCGAGTTCATCGCCCGGTCGCGCTCGGGCCCCGCCTCGAACGTCGGAAAGAGAATTCCGATACCGAGATCGAACCCGTCCATCACGACATAGGCGAACACCGCGAAGGCGATGATGAAGGCCCAGATGGTGGTCAGGTCGACGCTCATGGCGCGTCCTCCGGCTCGTGCTTGCCGCCCGACAGGTCGCGCTTGCTTTCGTCCGACGGGTCCTGCGTCGGTCCGGGAGTGATCCCCGCGGTGCGGATGGGGCCCTTGTCGCCGCGCTTGACGCCGTATTCGCCCGCATGCGGCGGCTTGTGCATCAGATGGAGGATATACCACACGCCCGCGCCGAAGACGGCGAAATAGACCACCACGAAGGCGAGCAGCGAGGCCGCAACCGCCGGAGCGTCGAGCGGGCTGGCGGCATCGGCCGTCCGCATCAGATTGTATATCACCCACGGCTGGCGCCCGACCTCGGTGGTGATCCACCCGGCGATGACCGCGACGAAGCCCGAAGGCGCCATGACCAGCGCAGCCTTGTGCAGCGCGCGCCATTCGTAGAGCTTCCTCCGCCACCGCGCGAACAGGCTCCACATCCCGATGCCGAGCATCGCGAAACCGATACCGACCATGATCCGGAACGACCAGAACACCATCCCGACCGGCGGCTGCTCGTCGTCGGGGATCGTGTCGAGGCCCGCCAGCGGCGCGTCGAGGTCGTGCTTGAGGATCAGCGAGGATGCCTTGGGGATGCCCACGGCGTAATCGAGCCGCTGCTCCTCGTCGTTGGGTATCCCGAACAAATAGAGCGGCGCGCCGTCGGGATGGCTCTGGTAATGCCCCTCCATCGCCATCACCTTCTGCGGCTGGTGTTCGAGCGTGTTGAGCCCGTGCAGGTCGCCCGCGAAGATTTGCACCGGCACCACCAGCGCTGCCATCCACATCGCCATCGAGAACATCTTGCGCGCATGCGGATTGGCGCTGTCCCTCAGCAGGTGCCACGCGCCGACCCCGCCGACGACGAAGGCGGTGGTGATATAGGCCGCCAGCACGGTGTGGACGAGGCGATAGGGAAAGCTCGGATTGAAGACGATCGCGAACCAGCTCTCGCCGGGCAGGAATTGTCCGTTCGCGCCGATCTCGTAGCCGGTCGGCGTGTGCATCCAGCTGTTGACCGACAGGATCCAGAACGCGCTGATGAAGGTGCCGGCCGCGACCATCAGCGTGGCGGCGAAATGCAGCCTTCTGCCGACCCGCTCCATCCCGAACAGCATCACGCCGAGGAAGCCCGCCTCGAGGAAGAAGGCGGTCAGCACCTCGTAGGCCATCAGCGGGCCGATCACCGGCCCGGCGACGTCGGAGAACACCGACCAGTTGGTGCCGAACTGGTAGCTCATCACGATCCCGCTCACCACGCCCATGGCGAAGGCGATGGCGAAGATCTTGAGCCAGTATTTGAACAGGTCGTGATAGATCGGCTTGCCGGTCTTCAGCCACAGCCCTTCGAGCACTGCGAGATAGCTCGCCAGCCCGATCGAGAAGGCCGGGAAGATGAAGTGGAAGCTCACCGTGAAGGCGAACTGGATACGTGCCAGCAGCAGGGCGTCTGATCCGTCGAACATGGTGCTCCCTTACCCGGTCCGGTCGTGCCGGACGAATGCAAAAATCCGCAACGGTGTTGGGATCGATGCATCATCGTGCCGCTGCGCGCATTGATCGAGATCAAGCGTGCGTGATTGTGGCGGAGCTCTTCGAGGAGAAGCTGGATGCCCCGCGTGGATTCGAACCACGATTGACGGAGTCAGAGTCCGTAGTCTTACCATTAGACGACGGGGCATCGACGAGCGCGTCTCCCGCATGGTGCGGCGGCGTTCGCAAGGGCGCGCAAATAGGTTCGCGGCTCGCACAGGTCAAGGGCTCGAATGGTGCCCGCTCTTGCCCAGCGTGCGCGGCGGCGCTAGCATTCCGGGCAGGTCCTCGCGGATCCACCGCGAGAGGATAAGAAAGCATTGAAATGGCGGATAATTTTCCGCCGGACACGAACAGGAGGGCTGGTCGCAAAGGGGGCAACACGTCCGGTAAGGTAGCCGATTTCCGCTACAAGCGCCCCGCCCAGCCCGAACAGAAAAAGGCCGGAAATACCCGGCAGAAACCGCGCGAACCCCGCAGCGGTTCGTCGCAGCATCGCCCGCAGCATCACCCCCAGCATCACACCGGCCAGCCCGAGGGCAATTCGCATCGCGGCCAGCACCGGCCGCGCCAGGCTTACGCCGCGCTCGATCTCGGCACCAACAATTGCCGGTTGCTGATCGCGCGGCCCTCGGGCGAGAACTTCACCGTGATCGACGCGTTCAGCCGCGTGGTGCGGCTCGGCGAGGGGCTCGCCATGTCGGGCCGCCTGAGCGACGCAGCGATGGAGCGCACGCTCGCGGCGCTGCATGTCTGCGCCGAGAAGCTGCGCCGCCGCCACGTCCATCTCGCGCGCTCGGTCGCCACCGAAGCGTGCCGCCGCGCCGCCAACGGCGCCGAGTTCATCGACCGCGTCCGCCGGGAAACGGGCATCATGCTCGACATCATCACCGCCCAGGAAGAGGCGCGGCTGGCGGTGCTCGGTTGCCACATCCTGCTCGAGGGCGGCGACGGGCCGGCGGTGATCTTCGATATCGGCGGCGGCTCGACCGAGCTGGTGCTGATCGAACCCGAGGGCAAGGTCCCGCGCATCCTCGACTGGCAGAGCGTGCCGTGGGGCGTTGTCTCGCTGACCGATACGGTCGGCCGGGTCGAGGGCGATCACGGCGAGCGGCTGGCGCGCTACGAGGAGATGCGCCGCATCGTTTCCGAGAGCTTCGCGCCGTTCGCCGAACGCATCGCGATGCGCGCGCGCGGCGCGCCCGATATCCGCCTGCTCGGCACCAGCGGCACGGTGACGACGCTCGCCAGCCTGCATCTCGAATTGCCGCAATACGACCGCCGCGCGGTCGACGGGCTGATCGTCCCGGCGCATTCGATGCGCGATATCAGCCTGCGGCTGTCGGGCATGAGCCCCGAGGAGCGCGGCGAACTGCCGTGTATCGGACAGGACCGCGCCGAGCTGGTCGTCGCGGGCTGCGCGATCCTCGAATCGATCATGGATCTGTGGCCCGCCGAGCGGCTCGGCGTGGCCGACCGCGGCATTCGCGAGGGAATCTTGCGCAGCCTGATGGCCTCGCAGCTGCAGGCTGCGGCCGACGGGGCCGGAAAGTCCTGACATGGCGAGGTCGCGCGGCAATCCCGACAAGCGCGTGCGCACCGCGCGCAAGCGCTCCGCCTCCTCGACCCGCTGGCTCGAACGCCAGCTCAACGATCCCTACGTCAAGCAGGCCAAGGCCGACGGCTATCGCAGCCGCGCGGCCTACAAGCTGATCGAACTCGACGGGAAATTTTCGCTGCTGAACGGCGCGAAGCGGGTGGTCGACCTCGGCATCGCGCCGGGCGGCTGGGCGCAGGTCGTGCGCCAGAAAGTGCCCAAGGCCGCGATAGTCGGCATCGACCTGCTCGAAACCGAGCCGATCGACGGGGTCGCGATCCTGCAGATGGATTTCATGGCCGACGAGGCGCCCGCCGCGCTCGAGGCGGAACTCGACGGCGCGCCCGACCTCGTCCTGTCGGACATGGCGGCGAACACGGTCGGCCACAAGCAGACCGACCACCTGCGCACGATGGGGCTGGTCGAGGCGGCGGCGTGGTTCGCGGTCGAAACGCTGGAAAAGGGCGGCGCCTTCGTCGCCAAGGTGCTCGCCGGGGGGACCGATCGCGAGCTGCTCGACCTGCTCAAGCGGCATTTCAGCACGGTCAAGCACGCCAAGCCGCCCGCAAGCCGCAAGGGTTCGTCCGAATGGTATGTGGTGGCGCAGGGGTTCAAGGGGCGGGATTAGCCGCCTCTTGCGCTACTCGTTGGCCGTCGCCGCCTGGTCGGTCGCCACGGGCGCTTCGGCCTCGGGCGTATCCTCGGTCTCGGTCTCGACCGCAGCGTCCGCGCCCTCTTCGCCCTCGGGCGCTTCTTCGGCCTCTTCGGGCAGCGGCGCGGGCGGGGTCAGGTTCGAGCCCATCGAATTGACGTATTTGATGATCGCGATGCGCGAGGCGTCGTCCTTGAGCCCGGCGAAGCCCATCGTGGTGCCGGGGACGAACGCCTTGGGCGCGAGCAGCCACTCGTTCATCGCCTCGATCGTCCAGGTGCCGCCCTTGCCCGACAGCGCGGAACTGTAGGAGAAACCGGGGGCGTGTGCGCCGATCGTCGAACCGACCACACCGTAGAGATTCGGACCCTGCAGGGCGCCGCCGCCCTGCTCGAAGGTGTGGCAAGTGCCGCAGCGCGCCGCGGCCTGCTGCTGGCCGTCCTCGATCGTCACCTCTTCCCACACCTTGCCGATATCGAGTACCGCCTCCTCGCCCTCGGCGCCGGCGTCGAGATCCTCGATCGGGTAGCCGCCATGCCCTTCCTCGACATGGTGCGGCTCGCCGGCCTCGTAATGCATGCCGCTGACAATGGCGCCGCCGAGCGCGACGATGCCCGAGAAGAGGACCCATCCGGCTGCAGTGTTGAAACGATCGTCCATGGGTTGGGGATTCCGCAAAAGTCAGTTGGGTTGGTCTGTCGCGCGCCGCTTTAGGCATGCGCGGGCGCGAGGGCAAGTGGGGCGGTGGCAATGCGCGTCGAAGTATTTTCGCCGCAATGCCCATTGCCCGCGGCGCACCGCGCGGTTAGCGCTCGCTCGCCATGACGCTCAGTTTCCCCGCCCCCGCGCTCGCAATGGTCGAGCGGATGCAGGCCGCCGCCGCCGAACAGCCGCAGCGCGCGATCGCCTTCCAGGGCTCGCCCGGAGCCAATTCGCACCGCGCCGCGGGCGAGGCGGCGCCCGATTACCTGCCGCTGCCCTGCTACAGTTTCGAGGATGCGCTCGAGGCGGTGCGCGACGGGCGCGCGGGCTGCGCGATCATCCCGATCGAGAACAGCCAGCACGGGCGCGTGGCAGACATCCACTTCCTGCTGCCCGAGAGCGGGCTCGCGATCGTCGGCGAATATTTCATGCCGATCACCCACGCGCTGATGGCGCTGCCGCAGGAGGACGGCACGCTCGGGCCGTTCGACGCCGCCTATAGCCACCCGCAGGCGCTCGGCCAGTCGCGCCATTTCCTGCGCCAGCGCGGCATCGTGCCGCTGAGCCATGCCGACACCGCGGGCGCCGCGGCCTTCGTCGCCGAGCGCGGCAAGACCAACCTCGCCGCAATCGCGCCGAAGCTGGCCGCCGAGCTCTACGGGCTCGAGATCGTCGAGGACCGGGTCGAGGACGCGCACGACAACATGACCCGTTTCGTCCTGCTGGCGCGCGAGCAGCTCGATCCGGCAGGCCTCGCCGGCGATCCGGCGATGACCACTTTCGTGTTCGAGGTGAAGAACGTCCCCGCAGCGCTTTACAAGGCGCTCGGCTGCTTTGCGACGAACGGGGTCAACATGACCAAGCTCGAAAGCTACCAGAAGGGGGCGAGCTTCGCCGCGACCACGTTCTACGCCGATATCGAGGGCGTTCCGGGCGATCCGCGCGTCGATACCGCGCTCGACGAACTCGCCTTCCAGACCAACGAGGTGCGGCTGCTCGGCAGCTACCGGCAGGGGCGCAAGCGGGGTTAGACTCCGTTGCAGCGAAGCTGAAACGGTTACGGCATCGGACCGCTCCCCCGCCCGGCGTGTTTGTTGCGTGCGGAAAGCACGTCCGTGCTTCCCTTGCTGTTCCATCCCACGCCCCCACCCGGCCACCCATAGGATATTATCGTCGGGGTGGCCGGGTGGGGGCGTGGGATGGAACAGCCCCGACGGTCTGATGCCTGCCAAGCAACGACAGCTCTCGTCTCCGCCGGAAACCCACAACGCCGGGCGTGGGCCGGTGCCGGCTCAGCGAAGCTGAAAACGACCCTAACGAGTTTTGTAAGTTGGCTTTTCGCCGCCGGAAGGGCAACTTGAGCCCAACCCGTCGGTCAGCTTGGCCCGTCGGTCAGCCTGGGAGGTGCGGATGCGAGTCGCCGGTTTCATGCGCGTCGCGATGCTGGCAATCTTGCCGGCCATCGGTCTCTCAGCTGCCGAGCCGGCCCTCGCGCAGACGGCCGATCCCGACACGCTGGCGCAGAAGTGCCGTAGCGGCGATCGGTCGGCCTGCTTCGCCGCACGCGACGGCTACCAGAAGCTGCTCCGCGAGGAAGCGGTCGACGCCGCCGTCTACCTGCGCTGGCAGGATGCCTTGCGCGCGGCCTGCCAGCAGGCGCTGACGGTCGGCGAGGCCTGCACCAGCTACGGTTATCCGCTGTCGACCGGAGCCTACGGGATTGCCAAGGATTACGGCAAGGCGCGCTGGGCCTACAGCCGCGGCTGCGACGCGCGCGACCCGTGGTCGTGCCACAATTACGGCTTTATGACGCTGGAGGAGAACCGGTCGTCAGAATCGCCGCAGGTCGCGGTATCGCAGTTCATGCGTGCCTGCCGCTATGGCAAGGAGGAGTCCTGCGACAAGGTCAACGACATGGTGTGGCTCAGGAACGAGGACTATCCGGGCGTCGAAAAGAGCATGGCGCTCAACATCGAGGCCGAATACTGGGAGTGCGTTTATCACGACAATTGCGGCTGGGTGACCGGAGCCTACACCAAGCAGCCCGAAAGCGCCGAAACCTACGGCAAGGCCTTGCGGGTGTATCTCAAGGGCTGCCGCAACGGGGATGCGGTGGATTGCTACAATGCCGGATCGCGGTTCACCGGCAGCGGAAAATTCGCCGACTTCTCGAACGGTCTTGCGCTCGTGATGTATCGCAAGAGCTGCGAACTGGGTGACGAGGACGGATGCGCCAGGGTCGAGGACCGCACCGCGAGGGAGCTCACCGGCGACGGCAATTTCATCGATCCCCTGCTGCCCGAACACGAACTCTATCTCGTCTCGATGACGGCCTATGAGGAGGGCGAATTCCCCCAGCAATTGGCCGGCATCGAAATGATGCGCTGGCTGGCCGAGATGGGAATTCCGATGGCGCAGATGCAGGTCGCCGCATGGTTCTACAAGGGCATACCCGATCCCAGATCACCCGACACCGATTCGATCGTCGAACAGAAGCGCTGGAAGACAGCGGAACTTCTTGTCGAAGCGGCGGAGAACGGAGTGGCCGAAGCGGCTCTCTACCTCGCCGGACTGCAGTACAACGACCGGTCCTTCGGCAGCAGCGAGTACAAGAAGGGGTGGTCGTTCGCGATCGCATGGGCGCAGGCGCTTGGCTCCGAAGAAGCCGTGCAGTGGGACATCAGGCGACGAAAAGTCGAGAACCTGCGGGCAGAAATCCGCCAGCAGGGCATGGTCGCCGCGCGGCAGGAGCAATTGCGCGCGGAGGCGCAGGCGCAGCAGGCGATGATCGACCGCGCGTGGCAGCGCCTTTACGACAAATCCGATGAACGCGTGTGCGCCAACGTCATCCAGGGCGGCCGCATGACGCGCGAATGCGTCAGCCGCGACTATGCCCGCCGCAACTGGCCGGGGAATTACTGAAACCCCGGGGCCCCGCAAGGACTTGCGCCGCTTTCCGGGCTCTGCCACCAATTGCGGCGTGACGACGGGCGCAGGGGATAGTGCGGGCGAGACCGCAACCGCATCGGGCGGTGGCTGGCAGGAAGTGCGCGCCGACGATTCGATCCAGTACGCCCCGGTCGAAATACCGCCGCGCAACAACGAACTCCCGCAATGGCTGGAAGATTTCTTCGAATGGCTCGGCGATCTGCTGCGCCCGCTCGGCGAAGGGTTCGGGCTGACCTGGCCGGTGTTCAAGTGGATCCTCGTCGGGCTTGCCGTCCTCGGCGTGCTGGTCTTGCTGTGGCGGCTGCTCGCACCGGTATTCGAGCGGCCGCACAGCGAGACCGAAGAGGACGATGACTGGACGCCGCAGCGCGCCGAAGCGCTCGCGCTGCTCGAGGATGCCGACCGGCTCGCGGGCGAAGGCCGCTACGACGAGGCGACGCACCTGCTGCTCCAGCGCAGCGTCGGCCAGATCGCCGCCGCGCGGCCCGACTGGGTCGAACCGTCGAGCACCGCGCGCGAACTGGCCGCGCTGCCCGCTTTGCCCGATGCGGCGCGCCACGCATTCGCCACCATCGCCGAACGGGTCGAGCGCAGCCTGTTCGCATTGCGCCGGCTCGGGCGCGACGACTGGCAGGCGGCGCGCGACGCCTATGCCGAGTTCGCGCTGCAGCAACTGCCTGCGAGGTTTGCATGACCGCCGGGACCACAAGCGGGAGGGCGCCCGCCTTCAATCCCAGGGTCGTGCTCGCCATGCTGCTGGTCGGCGCGCTGGCGTTCCTCGCCATGCTCTATTTCATCGGCGTCGGCGAACCCGGCCGGGGCGAGAACGACGGCGGAGCGCACGGCGCGGCCAAGGGGCTCAACGGCTATGCGGCGCTGGCGCAGCTGCTTGAGGACGACGGCTACGACGTCGCGCTGACCCGCAATCGCGGCCGGCTCGACGGCGACGATCTGCTGATCCTCACCCCGCCGCATTTCGCCGATGCGGAAGAACTCAGCGATATCATAGAGGCGCGCCGCTATATCGGGCCGACGCTGGTGATCCTGCCCAAATGGTTCGCCGGCCGCATTCCGCCGGGCGCCGACGTCGAAGCGGGAAAGGGCTGGGTGACGCTGTACGATGCCGGCGAGCCCTATTGGCTCGAATCGCTCGAAGGCGAACTGGCGATGAGCGCGGAGGTCGCCGACCTGTCCAGCGACGGTGCCGAGCAGTGGCGCGGACTGGGCTATTCGGGCACGCTCCCGGAGGCAGGCAAGGTCATGGCCTTCGAAACGGCGAGCGTCGTTCCGGTGGTGACCGACGCGAGCGAGCGCGTGCTGGTCGGCTATCTCGACGACGGCGGCTACTATCCGGTGCTCGACGATGCGGTGGGCCTCGCCGAGGCCGATCCGGACGCATTGGACAGCGAGCGCTGGAACGTCATGGTCGTCGCCGAACCCGACCTGTTCAACAATTACGGCATGGCCGACCGCGCCCGCGCCGACCTCGCGCGCGAAGTGGTCTATCTGGCGATGGAGGGGCAGGATATCGGCGTCACCTTCGACCTCACGCTCAACGGACTCGGGCAGACGCAGAACCTGCTGACGCTCGCCTTCACCCCGCCCTTCCTCGCCGCGACCCTGTGCCTGCTTATCGCGATGGTGGTGGTCGCGTGGCGCGCCTTCCGCCGCTTCGGCCCGCCGCTCGCCGAAGCGCGCGCGATCGCTTTCGGCAAGTCGCGGCTGGTCGCCAACAGCGCCGCCTTCATCCAGCGCACCGGGCGCATCCACCTGCTCACCGCGCCCTATGCCGAGCTGATCGCGCAGCGGCTGGCGAAGCTGCTCGGCCTGCGCCGCGCCGAACCGGCGGCGATCGACGAGGCGCTCCACCGGCGGCTGCCCGATGCCCCCTCCTTCACCGCCCGCGCCGACGACCTGCGCGGGGCGAAATCGAAACACGAAGCGCTCCGCGCCGCGCGCGCGCTCAAGGATATTGAAAGGACCCTGACACAATGACCCAAGGGGAAGATGCAATGACGCTGGACGAGGTCCGGCAGCTGGCCGGCGCCATTCGCGGCGAAGTGGCCAAGGCCATCGTCGGGCAGGACGAAGTGGTCGACCATTTGCTGGTCGCACTGCTCAGCGAAGGCCACGTGCTGCTCGAAGGGCCCCCGGGAACCGCCAAGACCTTCCTCGCGCAGTGCTTCGCGACCGCGCTGGGGCTCGATTTCGGGCGCATCCAGTTTACCCCGGACCTGCTGCCGGGGGACATCCTCGGTTCGAACCTGTTCAATTTCCAGACCAGCCAGTTCACGCTCACAAGGGGGCCGATCTTCTGCGACCTGCTGCTCGCCGACGAGATCAACCGCACCCCGCCCAAGACGCAGGCCGCCCTGCTCGAGGCGATGCAGGAACGCCGCGTGACGCTCGACGGCGAAACGCACGCGCTGCCCGAGCGCTTCATGGTGGTGGCGACGCAGAACCCGATCGAGAACCAGGGCGTCTACCCGCTGCCCGAGGCGCAGCTCGACCGCTTCCTGTTCAAGCTGCTGGTGCCCTATCCGAGCGAGGAGGAAGAGGCAGCGATCGTGACCCGCTTCGGCAAGCGGCAAGGTCCGCCGCGTGCGGCCGAATTCGGGATCGAGGCTGTCACCGACATGGCGAAGCTGGCCAGCGCCACCGCGGCGCTCGACGGCGTCACGGTGGCGGAAGAGATCACCGGCTACGTGGTCCGGCTGGTGCGCGCGACGCGCGACAATGCGGACCTGTCGAGCGGGGCGAGCCCGCGTGCGGCGGTGCTGCTCGCCAATGCCGCGCGCGCGCGCGCCGCGCTGGAGGGACGCGACTACGTCATCCCGGACGACGTCAAGGCGCTCGCGACATCCGTGTTGCGCCACCGCCTCGTGCTCAGCCCCGCCGCCGAGATCGAAGGCCGCGAGGTCGAGGCGCTGGTCGAGGAAATGGTCGAGAACACCGAGGCCCCGCGGTGATGGTCCACACTCCCCCCCTTCCCCCTAGATGGGGGAAGGATAGCGGAGGTTATGCGCGTCAGCGCATTACCGCAGCTTGGATGGGGGTGAACGGCGAAACGCAGGCGGCGCGCGACTTGCAGGCGCTGCGCTGCCACCCCCATCCAACCGCGCCTAGGCGACAAGTCGCCAAGGCTTGGTATCCTTCCCCCATCGAGGGGGAAGGGGGCGCCAGCTGATGACCTTCCCCATCCTCCCTACCGGCCGCACCGCCTGGCTCGCCGCAATCTCGGCGCCGGTCGCGGTGCTGATCGCCGCCGCCGCACCGGGCGCGTGGATCGTCGCGCCGGCGGCGGGGGTGGCGCTGTTGGTGCTGGTGCTGCTCGACGGCTTGCTGGCGGGCCGGCTGGCCGACTGGCAATTGATCGCGCCCGAAGACGCCGAAGTGGGCGAACCGGTGACGGTGACCATGCTGGCCGACCTGGCCGGACGCGCCGGGCATGGCAGGCTCGACGCGGCCTTCGCTTGCGACGCGCGGCTTGCGGACAGCGGCGGCGCCGAGTTGTCGCTCGGTTTCGATCCCGCGACCGGCAGTTGGCAGGGCGACACCGAACTCGTGCCGGCGCGCCGCGGCACCGCGCCGCTGGGCGCAATCTGGCTGCGCTGGTCCGGCCCGCTCGGGCTCGGCGCGCGGCAGGTCCGGCGCGAGGCCGACCGGGCGGTGCGCATCTGGCCCGACCTCTCGCCCGTGCGCAGCCCCGAATTGCAGCATTTCCTGCGCGACGCGCAATTCGGCCTGATCGCGCGACGCATTCGCGGCGAGGGCACCCAGTTCGAAGCGCTGAGCGAATACGAGCCGGGCATGGACCGCCGCCGAATCGACTGGAAGGCGAGCGCGCGCCACACCCGCCTCTATGCGCGCGAGAACGAGAGCGAGCGCAACAACCAGATCGTGTTCGCGTTCGATTGCGGGCAGGCGATGTGCGAGCCGGTCGAGGGCCTGCCGCGGATCGACCGCGCGGTCACCGCCGCGCTGACCGCGTCCTATGTCGCGCTCAAGGGCGGCGACCGCGTGAGCCTGTTCGGCTTCGCGCAGCGGCCCGAACTGGCGACGCCCTTCATCGGCGACCCGCGGCTGTTCCACCGTCTTCAGACCGCCGCCGCGAGCCTCGACTACCATGCGGAGGAACCCAATTTCACGCTCGCGCTGGCGACGCTCACCGCGCGGCTCCAGCGCCGCAGCCTGATCGTGCTGTTCACCGATTTCACCGATCCGACCGGGGCGGAGATGATGATCGAAAGCGTCGGGCGGCTGGTCGAGCGGCATCTGGTGCTGTTCGTCACCATCGAGGACCAGGAACTGGCCGGATTGCGCGATGCCGAGCCCGATTCGCTGGCCGACCTCGCCACCGCGGTCACCGCCGACACGCTGACGCGCCAGCGCGCGCTGGTGCTCCAGCGGCTGCGGCAGATGGGTGTGGACATCATCGAGGCGCCGCACGACCAGATCGGCTACCGGCTGATCGACTCCTATCTCGAAATCAAGCGCAAGGGGACGATCGGGTGAAAGCCCCGATCCTCTCCACCCTGTTCGGCAAGCAGGATGTCGCCGCTCCGCCCGACATCGAGGCGGCGACCTTGCGCTCCGACCGCTTCCGGCTCGAGCGCGAGCAGGACTGGGCGCGGCTCGAGGACATTCTCGCTCGGATCGAAAAGGGCCGGCTGCGCGGCATTTCGGACGACGACGTGCTCGCCCTGCCGACGCTCTATCGCACCGCCGCTTCCAGCCTCGCAGTGGCGCGCGAGACTTCGCTCGACGCCGCCACGCTTGCCTATCTCGATTCGCTGGTCCAGCGCGCCTGGTTCCAGGTCTACGGCCCGCGCGAAGGTTTCTTCGCATGGATGCGCCGCTTCCTCGGCGGTGGGCTGAGCCGGTCGATTCGCGAGATCTGGCTCGACAGCTGCATCGCATTGTTCGTGATGATCGCCGGCACGATCACCGGCTGGCTGCTCGTGATGCGCGACCAGGAATGGTATTATTCGCTGGTCCCGACCCAGTTCGCCGACAGCCGCATGCCCGGCGCCAGCCGCGAGACCTTGCTGCGCACGCTCGAAGTGGAGGAAAGCGCGGCCGGCATGTCGGCCTTCGCCGCCTACCTGTTCCAGAACAATGCCGGGGTCTCGATCCTCGCCTTCGCGCTCGGCTTCGCCTTCGGCGTGCCGACGCTGCTGCTGCTGGTGCACAACATGGCGGTGCTCGGCGCTCTGCTGTGGCTCTATTGGGATGCCGGGCTGCTGTGGCCGTTCGTCGCCTGGCTCGGCGTGCACGGCACGACCGAACTGTTCGCCATCCTGCTTGCCGGGGCGGCCGGGCTGCATATCGGGCGCAAGATGGCCTTCCCCGGCACCAGGGGCATCATGGCCGCCGCCGCCGAGGCCGGGCAGCGCGGTGCGCAGGTGATGGTCGGGGTGGTGCTGATGCTGGTCTTCGCCGCCATCCTCGAAGCCTTCCCGCGCCAGCTCGCCGGGACCGAGACGCGCTTCATTCTCGGCAGCTTCATGCTGGTGTTCTGGCTGGTCTATTTCTACGCCTTCCGTCGGGATCGCGATATCGCGCCGGAAAGCGTCCGGGCATGAACACCGCCAGCGCCTCGCTGCGCGACGCACACCAGGCCAGACGCCGCCGCGAGGTCGTGACGCCGGAGGGCATCGCGCTCCCCTTCCACGTCGCCAGCCGCTCCGCCCGCGCCGGCGCACTGATGATCGACTTCCTGCTCCTGCTGGTGGTCAGCATCACGGTGAGCATCGTCATCCGCAACATGACCCAGGGCGCGTTCGATGCCGGAGAACCCGAGAACTCGACCGGTGCGGCGGAGTTTCTCTACGTGCTCGGTACGCTGTTCTGGTTCCTGCTGTGGAACGGCTATTTCATCGCGCTCGAAATGGGCCCGCGCGGCGCCACCCTGGGCAAGCGCATGCTCGGTATCCGCGTCGCCTCGCACGACGGCGGCCGGCTGACCGCCGAGGCGGTGCTGGCACGCAACCTGCTGCGCGATATCGAGCTGTTCCTGCCGCTGACGATCCTGCTGCTCGGCCTGATTTTCGCCGCGGCCGGAGAGGATTTCGGCTGGTCGCTGTGGTCGGCGACGATCTGGTTCCTGATCTTCATGCTGTTCCCCTTCTTCAACCGCGACGCGCTGCGCGCGGGCGACCTGATCGCTGGAACCTGGGTGGTCGATGCGCCCAAGGCCAAGCTCGCCGCCGCGCTCTCGACCGAAGGCGCCGCGCGCGGCGGATCGAGCACCGTCACGGGTGCCGAATACCGCTTCAGCGAAGAGGAACTCGCGGTCTATGGCGAATACGAGCTGCAGACGCTCGAACGCGTGCTGCGCGACGACCGGCCCGAAGCGATGGAAGCGGTGCACGAGGCGATCTGCCGCAAGATCGGCTGGAACCCGGGCGCGGGCGACGAGCGCGCCTTCCTCGAAGCCTTCTATGCGCAGTTGCGCGCCCGGCTCGAAGGGGGCATGCGCTTCGGCAAGCGCAAGAAGGACAAGTTCGATGCAAGCGGTTGATCGTCGGACATGGCTGGCCGGGGCGGGAGCGCTGGGCCTGTCGGCCTGCGTGCCGGTGCAGGCCGACCGGCCCGGGCGCTTCGCCGCGCGGCTGCGGATCGTCGAGGCTGCGGCCAACGGGGTGCTCGGGGCGAGCTTTCACGATACCGGCAGCGGCGCGACGGTGAGCCATAACGGCTATGCGCGATTTCCGCATTGCTCCTCGTTCAAGCTGTCGCTCGCCGCGCTGCTGCTGGCGCGCGACCAGGCCGGCGTGGTCGATGCCGACAGGGCGGTCCGCTGGACCCGCGACGATCTGATGAGCGTCTCGCCCTTCACGACCGAACGGCTCGAGCAGGGCGCGAGTTTGCGCGAACTGGCCGAGGCGACGCAGACGCTGAGCGACAATACCGCCGCCAACGTCCTGCTGCGCGAACTCGGCGGACCGCCAGCGCTGACAGAGTTCTGGCGCGGCCTCGGCGACGAGACGAGCCGCCTCGACCGCATCGAGCCCGACCTCAACAACGTGCCGCCGGGCGAGGTGATGGATACCACCACCCCCGACGCGATGGCGCGCACGGTTGGCGAACTGCTTTACGGCGAGACGCTGACCCCGGCCAACCGCACGCTGCTGCGCGAGTGGATGATCGCGACGCGCACGGGCCTGGGCCGCGTGCGCGCCGGTCTGCCCGGGGCATGGCCGGCGGGCGACAAGACCGGCACCTCGATCTGGCCCGGCATGGGCAGCGTCTATGTCGATATCGGCTTCGTCGAGCCACCCGGTCGCGCGCCGATTACCTTCGCGACCTATTTCCGCGCCGCGCAGCAGCATCTGACGATCAGGCCCGAGGCACAGGCGGTGCTGGCCGAGGCCGGGCGCGTGCTCGCGCAATGGGCGGGTGGGTAGGGTTTGTCTGCATTCGTGCGACAGGCCCGCACCCTTCCCCCTGGACGGGGGAAGGATAGGGGAGCTTGTGAGCGGAGCGAACTAGTGGACCTTGGATGAGGGTGAACAGCGCAGCGCCTGCCACACCGGACCCCCATCAACCTTCCGCCAATCCCCCCACCCAAGCTACGGTAGCGTGCTGCGCACGCAACCTCCGCTATCCCTCCCCCACCAAGGGGGAGGGGCACACGCTACTCCCCGGCAAAAATCGCGACTTCGTTCACACCTTCGCTCGTCGCGCGGCCTCGATACATGCCCGGCGTATCGAAGCTGAACACCGCTTCGCCCGAGGGCGACACCACGATCACCCCGCCCTCCCCGCCGAGTGCGCCGACTTCGGCCATCACCGAATCGGCGATCCGCTGCACGATCGCACCGGTCAGCGGGACGTCGGTAGCAGGGGCGCCCGAGCCGTCGGTGTCGTCGCCGACGTCGAGCGCCATCGCGCCCGCCATCCGCATGCGGGTGCAGATTTCCTGCGCCACGCCGACGCGGATGAAATATTCGCCCGAGCCGGTCGCCGATACCGCGCAGGCGCGGTTGTCGGCATAGGTGCCCGCGCCGATCACCGGCGAATCGCCGATGCGGCCCCAGCGCTTGCCGGTCATACCTCCGGTCGAGGTCCCCGCGGCGAGATTGCCGTGCATGTCGAGCGCCACCGCGCCGACGGTGCCGAACTTGTGATCGACATCCACCGCCGAGACTTGCTCCGCCTTCATCCGCTCGAGCGCCTCGCGCCGCCGCTCGGTGTGGAACCATTCGGGCGGGACGATCTCGAAATCGCGCTCGAGCGCGAACTCCTCCGCGCCCGCGCCGCTGAGGAACACGTGCGGGCTGTCGGTGCGCACCGCATCGGCGAGCAGGATCGGATGGCGGATGGTGCGCACGCCGGTGACCGCGCCCGCGCTGCGGTCGCGCCCGTCCATGATCGAGGCGTCGAGCTCGTTGGCGCCCTCCCAGGTGAACACCGCGCCGCGCCCGGCGTTGAACTTGGGATCGTCCTCCATCGGCACGATCACCGCCTTGACCGCATCGAGAGCGCTGCCGCCGTTGCGGAGCACTTCGGCCCCGGCATCGAGCGCGGCCTGCAACGCGGCTTCGTAGGCGGCGCGCTGTTCGCCGGTCATCGACTCGCGGTCCATCGTCCCCGCCCCGCCATGGATCGCGATCGACCAGCGCGCGTCCGCGGTTTCGTGCGCAGCGGCCGCTGCCGGGAGGAGGAACAGGAGGGCGAACAGGGTTCCTAGTATGCGCATCGGGAGCCCCTATCATGCGCCGAGCCGCCTATCCTACGAAAATCGCGCGGGGAATTATCCACTGCCCGGCAAAAAGGCGTTTTCGCTTTCCGCTACGGCATGCTAGTTTTGCCCATCTACGTTTCTCGGGGGAGAGAACTGATGCAATTTGGCAATTACCGTTTCGACGAAGCCATGGCGTGGCAGGTCGGCGAAAAGATCCTGTGGGCGGTGCTGATACTCGTCGCGACCTGGCTGCTCGCGCGGGCCGCGAAGTGGACCTTCGCCAAGCTGGTCGACAATGTCGGCTTCTTCCAGCGCAGCACCGGCAGCGGAGCGAGCCTGGGCGAATCGCTCGGCAAGATCGTTTCGCTGCTCATCTGGCTGTTCGGCCTGATGCTCATTCTGAGCGTGCTCGGTCTCGGCAATTTCGTCGGCCCGATCGACACGCTGCTCGACAGCGTGATGCGGTTCGTTCCCCGCCTCGTCGGAGCCGGCCTGATCTTCTTCATCGGGCTGATGATCGCGGGAATTGTGCGCGACCTTATCGTCACCGCGCTGATGACGGTGGATTTCGACAAATGGGCCAATAAGGGCGGCGTCGACACAGTCACCGGCAACACCACCATCAGCAAGACCATCGGTACGGTCGCCTATGCGCTGATCGTGATCTTCGTCTCGATCCTGGCCTTGGACGCGCTCGATCTCGAAAGCGTTTCGGCCCCGGCGAGCAACATGCTGCAGCTGATCTTCGACGCGATCCCGCGGATCATCGGCGCGGCGATCCTGCTCGGCGTCGGCTACCTGATCAGCCGCTTCGTGGTCACCTTGATCAGGGAAGTGCTCGGCGGGCTCGGCGTCGACCGAGCGATCGGCGCGACCGAATTGCTGCCCGAAGGCACCACCGCGACCGAAATCATCGCGCGCGTTACCCAGATCGCGATCGTGCTGTTCTTCGCCATCGCCGCGACGCGGCTGCTCGGCTTCCCCGAGCTGACCGTGATCCTCGACCAGATCCTCGAACTCGGCGGACGGGTGATCTTCGGCGCGGTGGTGATCCTGGTCGGCTTCCTGATCGCGCGGCTGCTGGTCCGCATGATCTCGGGCGCGGGCGAGGCGAACCTGGCGGGCACGATCGTCAAATGGGCGACGATCTTCGTCTTCACCTTCATGGGGCTGAGCTTCATGCAGGTCGGCGACGAGATCGTGCGCATCTTCTTCAGCGCGCTGGTCGTGGGCGGGGCGGTCGCGGCTGCGCTCGCCTTCGGCCTCGGCGGCCGCGACTGGGCCGGGCGCAAGCTCGAGGAATGGGACGGCGCGGCCGGTACGTCGGCCCCGGCGCCCAAGCCGCGCGCGCCGAAGAAGACGGGCGACGATCCGCTCCCGCCGGGGGCATGATCCTTTCGCTGAGACGCGAATGACAGTACGGGGCGCAGGGTTATGATCCTGCGCCCCGCTTCCATGGACGACGTACCCGCACTGGCGAAGTTCGGCCGCGAGACCTTCTGCGCGGCGTTCCAGCATCTCTACCGGCCGGAGGACCTGTCGACCTTTCTCGAACAGGTCTATTCCGAAGCGGCGGTGGCGGAAGAGATCGCCGGGCCCGAATGCATCCACCGGCTCGCCTGCGAGGACGGCGAGCTGCTTGGCTATTGCAAGCTGCGCGAACCGAGCTGGTATGCCGAACATTCCGACGCCCGCAAACCGATCGCGCTCGGCCAGCTCTACACACTGCCCACGCGCATCGGCGAAGGGATCGGTGCGGCGCTGATGGACTGGGCCATCGCCGAGGCGCATGGGCGCGGCTGCGATGCAATCCAGCTGTCGGTCTGGTCGGAAAATTTCGGTGCGCAGCGCTTCTACCGGCGCTACGGCTTCGCCAAGATCGCCGATATCGGTTTCGAGGTCGGCGAGCAGACCGACGAGGAATTTCTCTACGAATTGCGGTTGGACAAGGGAGAAGGATGATGGGGGAATTCGGCGCGACGAGCACGGCGGACGAGGTGCTCGAGGGCAAGGACCTGTCGGGACGCACCGCATTCGTCACCGGCGGCTATTCGGGGCTGGGCAAGGAAACCGCGCGCGCCATGGCCGCGAAGGGCGCGCATGTCATCCTGTCGGGCCGCGATGCCGGCAAGCTCTCGCAGGCGGCAACGGAGATTGCGGACGAAACCGGCGCAACGGTCGATACGCTGGTCTGCGACCTCGCTTCGCTCGGCTCCGTCCGCTCAGCGGGTGCCGAGGCCAATGCACGCTTCGAGAAGATCGACCTGCTGATCAACAATGCCGGGGTGATGGCCTGTCCCGAAGCCGAGACTGCGGACGGATTCGAGATGCAGTTCGGGACCAACCATCTCGGCCATTTCCTGCTGACCAAGCAGCTGATGCCGCTGGTCGAAAAGGGCGAGGCCCCGCGCATCGTCAACCTGTCGAGCCGCGGCCACCATTTCGCGCCGGTCGATTTCGACGACCCCAATTTCGAGACCCGCGAATACGAGAAATGGGCCAGCTACGGCCAGTCGAAGACCGCCAACATCCTGTTCTCGGTCGGCCTCGAGAAGCGTTTCGGCGGCAAGGGCGTGCATGCCTGCGCGGTCCACCCGGGGGGGATCCAGACCAACCTCGGACGCCATCTGAGCGAGGACGACATCGCCGCGCTGCGCGAGCGGATCGAGCGCAATTCGGGCGGGCCGGTGAAGTTCAAAAGCATCCCGCAAGGCGCCGCGACGACCTGCTGGGTCGCCACCGCCGACGAGCTCGAAGGGCGCGGCGGGCTCTACGCGGAGGATTGCCACGTCGCAGAAGTGGACGATGCGAGCCGCACCGACGGGGTCCGCTCCTACGCGGTCGATCCGGACAAGGCGGAGAAATTGTGGGCGCTGTCGGAAGAGCTGGTCGGCGAAGAATTCCGCGCGTGAGCGCTTGCGCCCCGGTGTAACCGGACCGGCCTGCGCAACGAAGGGCATGTAAACCGTGTTCGGCTTCGCCGAGACGGCACCGCATCAGGAAAACGATGATCGCCGACGAACCCACTCTCGCCAACCTGATGCGGCTGAGCCAGCAGGGCGACCGGCAGGCTTACACCGTTCTGCTGACCGAAGTGAAATTGTGGCTCGAACGCTATTTCCGCCGCCGCGTCGCTCCGGCGCAGCTCGACGACCTGGTGCAGGAGGTGCTGCTCGCGCTGCACCGCAAGCGCGCGAGCTGGGACCCGTCGCGCGCTTTCCTGCCGTGGCTCGCGGCGATCGCGCGCTATCGCTGGGTCGATCACCTGCGCAAGGCCTATCGCCGCGAAGAGGCCGCGCTGGAGGATCACGACGCAGCCGAGGACAGCGGGGAAGAGGCCGTACTCGCGCGGCTGAGCCTCGACCGGCTGCTGGTGCGAATTTCCGCCAGGCAGGCCGAAGCGATCGAACTGGTCAAGGTCGAGGGACTGTCGATCAGGGAGGCCTCGGCGCGGACCGGGCAATCCGAATCCGCCGTCAAGGTGAACATCCATCGCGGGCTGAAAAAGCTGTCCGCGCTCGTCGAGAAGGCCGAATGACCATGAACACCACGCCCGATCCCCTGATCGAACGATTGGCCGGCGAGCTCGAACCCGTGCGCGTGCCGGCGCGGCGCGAAGGCCTCGCCTGGGTCGCGCTGGCGGTGGCGGCGACCGTGCTGGCGATCGAGCTGATCGAGGGGCTGTGGCGCGGGATCGCGTCGGGCGAGGCCTCGGCGATGTTCTGGATCGCCAACGGATTGCTGCTCGTGCTCGGGCTGGCCGCGGCGACCAGTGCGGTGACGATGGCGGGGCCGCGCGTCGGCAATGCGCACGAAGCGCCGAGATGGGCGCTGGCGGCGCTCGGCGTGCTGCCGCTGGCGGTGCTCGCGACGCTGGCGACCGGCGGCGAGTCGCACTCGCCGCTCGCCGATTCGCACGGGCTGGCCTGCGCGCTGGCGGGGCTCGCGGCGGGCGTCCTGACCGCTGTCACACTGGTGCTGTGGCTGCGCCGCGGTGCGCCCGTCTCGCCCGCGGCGGCGGGGCTGCACACCGGGCTCGCGGCGGGCGCGCTGGGGAGCGCCGCCTACGGCCTCTCCTGCCCGATCGACGGCGCCGCGCATCTCGGCATCTGGCACGTTCTGCCGGTCGCGCTGGCCGCGGCGATCGGCCGCCTCGCCATCCCGCCGCTGGTCAGATGGTGATCACAACCACTTCCATTTCCAGAAGAACACCAGCTGCGCGACGAGGATCGCGACGCACAGGCCGACCACGATCCAGAACGCATCGCCGTCCTCCACGCCCGGCATCCCGCCGACATTGATCCCGAGCAGACCGGTAAGGAAACCCAGCGGCAGGAAGATCGCGGCGACGATGGTCAGCAGGTAATTGGTCCGGTCCGAACTCGCCACCGCGCGGGCGCGCAATTCGTCCATCAGCACCACCGCGCTTTCCTTGCTGATGTCGATATCGTCGAGATAGCGGCGCAGGCGGTCGATCGTCTCGGCGATCTCGCGCCGGTCGTGATCCTCGAACCATTGCGGCGCTTCGCGCGCAATCATCTCGAGCGCGGCGTGCTGCGGGCCCATGTGGCGCTTGAGCGCGAGGCAATTGCGGCGGATCGAGCTGATCTTGTCGAGCGCCTCGTCCTGCTCTTCCTCGAGATCGGCTTCCTCGAGCAGGTCGATATGGTCGTTCATGTCGACGATCGCGCGGTTCATGCGCGCGATCATGTGCTCGGTGAGCGAGGTGATCAGCGCGCCCGCATCGGTCGGTCCGGCGCCGGCGTCGATCTCGGCGAGTGTATCGCGCGGGGTCTGCAGCGGCAGGCGGCGCAAAGTGACCACGCGCGTGCCGTCGGCCCACAGCTGCATCGAGACCATGTCCTCGGGCTCGGCGCCGGGGTTGAAATTGATCCCGCGCAGGGTAGCGACCAGCGTATCGCCCTCGCGAAAGGCGCGCGGGCGGGTGGTGTCGCTGGTCAGCAGTTCGGCGGTCGGCTCGGGAATGCCGAGATCGCTCTGCAGCCAGTCGTAGACGCCGGGCCGGTTGCGGCACAGGTGCAGCCACAGCACCTCGCCCTCGACCGCGGGCCGCCAGTCCTGCACCGCGTCCCATTCGACCGGCCGCCCTGCCCCCTTGCCGTCGAGCACCCGGCCGAACAGCAGCGGCGTTTCGGTGCTGCTGGAATCGTCGGTCGGATCAAGCTGATACGTCACTTGCCGGCTCATGCCGCAATGCCGCGCGCTTGTCATGCGGCTTCGCGCGCCAGCCGGTCAGGCCGATCAGCAGCCGCAGCCCGGGTACTTCGCGCCCCACGCGGTAGAACAGCCAGCAGCCGAGCGCGGTCGCGGCGAGCAGGATCGCGAAAGCGCTCCACGCGCCCACCCCCGTGCCAAGCAGCCAGAAACCGACCACGACGATAATCGTCTGGTGGATTATATAGGCCGGGTAGACCGCCTCGTTGAGCGGCTTGCGCCAGGGGTGATCGCGGTTGCACCAGCGGTCCGCCGCGCCGATCAGCGCGACGATCACGCTCCATGCCTGCACCGCGCGGATCGCCTCGAACAGCGTATCGACGCGCTCATCCCATGCGGCAGCGCCCGCGACGACCAGCCCGACCAGCAGCAGGATCGCACCGGTGCCCGCGAGCGCGAGCGCGGCGGCGGATTTCCACCAGCGGCGGATCGCGCTCCACAGCGCGTCGTTGCCCGCCAGCAGCCAGCCGAACGCGAAACCGGGCAAATAGAGCAAATGCGCGCCCGGATCGTCGAACAGCGCGTGGGTGATCTCCAGATCGGGGAACAGGACGAAAGCGTGCAGCGCCAGCAGGGCGACCGGTACGAGCACCACCAGCGGCCCCGCCAGCGCACGGCTCGCGGCCTGCCCTATCGCCGCGCGGACCGTGCCGGGCAGGACAAGCACCAGCGCTGCCGCCAGCGTGTAGTGCCACAGATAGACCACGAACCACAGGTGCTGCCAGGTCGGCAGCACGATCCCTTCGAGCGTGCCGAAGCGGAAATAGTCGTGCAGCCAGAACGACAGGAAACCGCCGGAATAGCCATGCTGGGTGACCAGTTCGACCCACGGCTGCGGCGGGATCAGCAGCGCCGCGGCGAACACCACCGGCACCACCAGCCGGACGAATCGCGATGCGAGGAACGGCCACACCGCACCGGTCTTGGCGAACAGCGCGGCGCTGGCATAACCCGAGACGAGGAACAGCAGCAGCAGCCGCCAGCCGTTCGTCGCGAGCATCGGCAGTTGCGCCCATTGCGAGATCTCGGGCGACTTCACATGCCAGCCCCACGGCACGAAATACATCCCGATATGGTAGAGGATCAGCAGCGCGAAAGCCGCGATCCTGAGCCAGTCCATCCCGTAATGCCGCTCGATCCTGCGCATAGTCTTTGCTCCTTCCGGCCACCCCGATTAACAGTGGCGATACGATGAGCGAGCGCGGCGGTATGGATGGCGGCGGGGCCGGGACGGGCAGCGAACCGGCCGGGACGAACGGCGGGCCAGCCGGGACGAGCGGTTTCGGCGCGAACACGCTGCGCACCATGCTGCTGCTGCTGTTCCTCGCTTATGGCATCCTGCAATCGCTCGCCAACGTCTCCTCGACGCTCGCCGACCACGAACGGCTGGGGCGCCGGGTCATCGACAGCGACATCTGGATCTACGAATTGTCGAGCCTGTTCGGCTGGGCCGTGATGATCGCCGTCATCTGGTGGGCGGTGCGTGTGGTGCGCCCGCCGCGGCTCTCGCTGCCCGTCGCGCTGCTGGCGCATGCCGCGCTGACCGTGCCCGTCTCGCTCGGCCATGTCGGACTGATGGTCGCGGTCCGGCATGCCGCCTTCGCCCTGCAGGACCGCGCCTACGTGTTCAGCACGCAATTCCCCGGCGAATACCTGTACGAATACCGCAAGGACGCCGCGAGCTACGTGATCTTCGCGATCGTCTGTCTGCTGATCCAGTGGACGGTGTCGCGCTACGCCGCCGAACCCCGCGCGGACGATGCCGCGACGATCGAAGTGGCCGACGGATCCGTGCGGCACCACGTCCCGGTCGACGAGATCGCGTATGTCGAGGCGGCGGGCAATTACGTCGAGATCGCTTGGCGCGACCGCACGCTGCTCCACCGCGCCACGCTGTCGGCGATCGAGCGGGAACTCGCCGGCCACGGCTTCGCGCGCATCCACCGCAGCCGCCTCGTCCGGCAGAGCGCGATCCGGCGCATGGACACGCACCAGAGCGGCGATTTCGAGGTGACGCTCGACGACGGCACCAAGCTGCGCGGCAGCCGCCGCTATCGCGACCGGCTCGACTGAGGCGGCGGTTTCCTACACTCGCGCGGCCTGCTAAGCCGCAGGTCATGTTTCCGGTCGCAAATCCGCAGCATCCGCACCATATGGCGCGCGAAAGCCACAGCCGGCTGTGGCTTTCGACCGCGACAACCGCAGGACAGTGTCACATGTGTCAACACTTGTCAGGAAACGAGCCGACGAGATGAACGCAATCCGTCCCTGGCGCACGATCGAACGCCGCGAATCGCGGCAGATTATGGTCGGCAGCGTGCCGGTCGGCGGCGACGCGCCGATCACCGTCCAGACCATGACCAACACCCCGACCGAGGATGTGGCCGCGACGATCGACCAGATCCGCCGCTGCGAGGATGCCGGCGCGGACATCATCCGCGTCTCGTGCCCGACCGAGGATTCTACCGCGCGCTTCGACGAGATCGCGCGCGCCGCCAACATCCCGATCGTCGCCGACATCCACTTCCACTACAAGCGTGCGCTCGAGGCGGCCGACAAGGGCGCCGCCTGCCTGCGGATCAATCCGGGCAATATCGGTTCTTCCGAGCGCGTCGCCGAAGTGGTGCGTGCGGCCAAGGCGAACGGCTGCGCGATCCGCATCGGGGTCAATGCGGGCAGCCTCGAAAAGGACCTGCTCGAGAAATACGGCGAACCGTGCCCCGAGGCGCTGATCGAAAGCGCGCTCGACCATATCAAGCTCTTACAGGACCACGATTTCCACGAATACAAGGTGGCGGTGAAGGCGTCCGACGTGTTCCTCGCGGTCGCCGCCTATCACGGGCTCGCCGAGGCGGTCGACTGCCCGCTGCATCTCGGCATCACCGAGGCGGGCGGGCTGATCGGCGGGACGGTCAAGTCGAGCATCGGCATGGGCAGCCTGCTATGGGCCGGGATCGGCGACACGATCCGCGTCAGCCTCTCCGCCGAACCCGAGGACGAGGTCCGCGTCGGGTTCGAGATCCTCAAGGCGCTCGGCCTGCGCACCCGCGGCGTGCGGGTGGTCTCCTGCCCCAGCTGCGCGCGGCAGGGCTTCGACGTGATCCGCACCGTGCAGGCGCTCGAGGAACGGCTGCAGCATATCAAGACCCCGCTCTCGCTGTCGGTCCTCGGCTGCGTCGTCAACGGCCCGGGCGAGGCGCGCGAGACCGATATCGGCATAACCGGCGGCGGCAAGGGCAAGCACATGGTCTACCTCTCGGGCGTGACCGACCACCACGTCGCCGACGGCGACATGCTCGACCATATCGTCGAACTGGTCGAGGCCAAGGCAGCCGAGATCGAGGCCGGGATGAGCGATGCGGGCGGGGCCGACGGGATGGTCGAGGCGGCGGAGTGAGAGCTACCCCGTGAATTCCTCCTTCGCGCCAGCGTCGATCATCTTTTTCTCAGCATTCCATAGAGGGTATTTGTTTTTGCACTCTGGACAGTACCCCATTCCACGTTCGCCAGATCGGTCATTTGCAGGCCGGATTTTGCGGGAATCGACGTCCCAGCATCGACCACAAAACGGGCCATCGATGATCACGCCTTCTACGTTTAATTCAAGATAGAGCCCGTCTACAAATTCCGTTTGGAGAGCGCTGAGTTCAACGCGATTCTTAAGTTCTTGCTGCAACTGATGAATCTGATCTCGGGCATCGACCATCGAGATTTTTGCATCTGCTAAGGAGGTCATAAGCTCAGCAAGCTTCAATTTTAGCTCAGCTTTTTCTATTGCACCGGACGCGCTGCTGAGACCACGAACCAGATTAGTGGCTACCTCTATTGACGACAAACCAGCTTGGATTGAAACGATATCAACCATCAGCGGATTACCACCCCGCCCTTACTCGGTTCTCTTAGCATCGATGCCACAAATGTATCTCTGCGTAGTTCATGCTGAACGAACCAAGCACAGGATATTTTATCGCCTTCTACTTGCTCAACTGTCATCCGAGGCCCACCCGAATTGAGTTGGACCTTATCGCCAATCTGCCACGCCATATCCGACTCCGACATTCGTTACTCTTCATCAAAGATGGCATGAACGGCCAGAGAAAGGGAAGAACCTGCTCCACGTCGTCCACCACGTCGATTACATGGCGCCCGCCCCGACTCGCGGGACGTTCCGCTTCGACAAATACATGCTGGTCATGGTGGCCCTGAGAGAATGGTCGCGCGAGAGCGGCTATCCGCTCGCCGAACACGCGCCCGAACCAGCCCCGCGCCAATGGCTCGAAGCAGTGCATTGCCCGGACTATGTCGACGAAGTGCTGCGCGCCGATGTCCCGCGCGCAAAGGAGCGGCGGATCGGCTTTCCGGTCACGCCGCACATCGCGCAGCGGGTGCGGCATACCAATGGCGGGACGTGGCTCGCCGCGAAGCTGGCGATGGAGCACGGCTATGCCGCCAATTCCGCCGCCGGGAGCCATCACGCGCTGCACGATACCGGGGCGGGTTATTGCGTGTTCAACGACCTCGCGGTCGCCGCCAACCGGCTGATTGCCGGAGGCGATGCACGGCGCGTGCTGATCGTCGATTGCGATGTCCACCAGGGCGACGGCACGGCGAGCCTGATGGCGGGGCGCGAGGACGTGTTCACGCTGTCGCTCCATGCGGAGAAGAACTTCCCGGTGCGCAAGGCGCGCTCGAGCTGCGATATCGCGCTGCCCGACGGGACCGGCGACGAGGCCTATCTCGCCGAGTTGGAAACGCACCTGCCGCGCATACTCGACAGTTTCGCGCCCGATATCGTACTCTACCAGGCCGGAGTCGACCCGCATGAGGACGACCGGCTCGGGCGGCTTGCGCTGACCGGCGAGGGCCTCGCCGCGCGCGACCGGTTCGTGGTCGGCGAGGCACGGCGGCGCGCAATCCCCGTCGCCAGCGCGCTCGGCGGCGGCTACGGTTCCGACCCGCGCGTGGTCGCCGAACGGCACGCCGCCTCGATGATCGCGATGGCGCGCGAGAATGCCGGTTACCCGGCTGCGGCCGAACTGGAGACGATATGAAACCGGGTCCCCTCTTAGCCGCCGCGCTGCTCGCATTGTCGCTCGCGGGTTGCGCCACGATCCCGGCCGACCACCCCGAGGCGCGCAGCTACGATGCATCGGCGGATGCCGATACCGAAGTGCGCGCGGCGTTCGACCGCGCCGCCGAGCGCGGCACGCTGGTGCTGATCGCGATGGGCGCCAATTGGTGCCACGACAGCCGCGCGCTGGCGGGGTGGCTGGAGACACCGCGCTTCCAGGCGCTGATCGCGGAGAATTTCGAGCTGGTCTATGTCGATGTGGACCGGCCGCAGGAGGAGCGCGGGCGCAACATGCAGATCGCCTGGCAGCGCGGCGTGACCGAGATCGAGGGCACGCCGGTGCTGCTGGTGGCGCGCGCCGACGGGACGCTGCTCAACCGCGATACCGCCAAGAGTTGGCGCAACGCCGCCAGCCGTAGCGGGGATGCGATCTACGCCGAACTCTCAGCGTTCGCGGCTCAGAAATAGATATCGATATAGTCGGTCAGATGGTCGCACCATTCGAATTCGCGCAGCCGCCAGTATTTGCGGTTCTGCGTCACCGCGAAACGCCATACCTTGTCGCGCTCGCACAACCGGCCGCGATTGGGTGCGTTCTCGATCCGCACCGTGCCGTCGAGGAGGAAATAGTCGCTGCCGATCTCGCTCACCACCCCCTGCACCGAGACCGAACCGCCACCGCCGCGCTGCCTGCCCGAGAGGCGCCAGACGCCGTCATCACCTTCCGCGACCTGGACCTGCCCGCGCTCGTCCCAGCCGATCCATTGCAGCGTGATGCCGCTGTTGTTGCGCAGCCGAAAGGCGGTGTCGCGATCGAGGACATGCGTCGGTGCCGGCGCTGCCGGACCGCTCGGAACGTCCGCCCCGGGCGCGGGTTGGGCATAGGGGTCGGGAGCGGGCGGTATGGCCGCGCAGGCAGCCAGCGCCGCAGCCCAGGGCAGCGAAAGGAACAACCGCATGCTACCGATACCCATTCGTCTCCACCCGTTCCCGTTCACGCTTCGGTTAGACATGTCCATATAGACTACTAGCATGAACAGGCGCGATCTTCTTGCAGGTTCTCTCGCCGCCGGCGCGGCCCTGGCGCTGCCCGCGAGCGTGCCGGCGCGCGCCGAGAGCGCGAACCTGCGCGATCGCAAGCTGTTCGAGATCGCCAAGCGCGCGCAGGCGAAAGCCGGATCGCTGCTGTGGCGGACCGACTATGTCGGGGTCGCCGATTTCGGCCTGCGCAGTTCCGAACCGCGCTTCCATTTCGTCAATCTCGAAGCGGGCAGCGTGCAGTCCTACCTGGTCAGCCATGGCGACGGCTCCGATCCCGAGCACGACGGCTGGCTCAACTGGTTCTCCAACGAGCCCGATTCGCACTGCACCAGCGAGGGTACCTACATGACCTATGGCTGGTACACCGGGCGTTTCGGCACCTCGATCCGGCTGGAGGGACTCGACGAGAGCAATTCCAACGCGCTCGATCGCGCGATCGTGATGCACCGCGCGGCCTATGCCGAGCCCGCGCATGTCGAGCGCTGGGGCCGTCTCGGACGCTCGAACGGCTGCTTCGCGATGGGCGAAGAGCAGTTCAAGCTCGCTTTGCTGCAGCTGGGCGGCGGGCGCGTGCTGCATGCCGGCAGCTACGGGATTACGGAGGACGGCAGCGAGATCAAGCGCCCGGCCCAGCGCGAGGGCGAGATCCGGCCGCTGACGAAGAAACCGCTGCGCGGCGAGGAGATCCTGCAGCCGGGGGTGTTTTGAGGGGCTTGTTTTCCGGCGGTGACGGGGCCTGTCACTAAGTTTGCAGTCGTCGGCCCGCCGGGGCTGTTCCATCCCGCGCCCCCACCCGGCCACCCCGACTATAGTAACCTATGGGTGGCCGGGTGGGGGCGCGGGATGGAACAGCCAAGGATCGGACGGAGGTCCGATCCGCACGCAACAAAGATCCGGGTGGGGGAGTGGGCTGGTGCCGCCCCGGCGGTCAAATGCCTGCCAAGCAGTGACAGGCCGCGTCACCGCCGGAAAACAACTACACCCTCGGATCGTTCTCGATCACGATCACTTCCTCGTCGGTCACGCGCGAGCGGTTGGCTTTGCGCGGCGCATCGAGCGCGGACAGCACCGGCGCGTCGCGGCCGTAGAGGTCGTTGAAGGTGCGCAGCTTGCCGTCGATATCGGTGCCCATGGTGAAATAGGTGATGTAGACCGGCATCTTCTTGGCGAATTCGACCTTGGTGTACTCGCCGGTCTTGAGGATCGCGACCGCTTCGTCGCCGGTGAGCCCGGCCTGGAGGATCGCCAGCGTGATCGCCAGCGTGCTCGCATTCTCGGTCCGGATGCAGCCGTGGCTGAGCGCGCGGTTGGCGTTCCTGAACAGCCCCCGGCTCGGCGTGTCGTGGAGGAAGATCGCGTGCCGGTTGGGCATGTCGAGCTTCATCAGCCCGAGCGCGTTGCCCGGGCCCGGCTGCTGCACCACACTGACCCAGCCGTTCGCCCCCTTTGTCGCGGTATACCCCGCCGCCCTGGCCCAGCCGGGGTTGCCCAGCACCCTCGCGCCCAGCCCCTCGCCCTTCACGATGCTCTGCGGCACCGTCCAGGTCGGGTTGAAGATCACGCCCTCGACCGATTCGGCGAGCTGCGGCGTCGCGGTGCGGCCGGGCTTGCCGACGATCGTGCGATAGGTGCGCACGATCTTGTCGTTGACCGTCAGCCGCAGCTGGTATTCGGGCACGTTGGTGATCAGGTACTGGCTGCCGAGATCGCGCGCGAGCCAGCGCCAGCGGTCCATATTGGCGCGGATCAGCTTGCGGCGGGCCGGATCCTTCGTCCTGGCCAGCTCGTCCTTCAGCTGCGCGTAGTCGGGATGCTCGGGCGCGACCGATTGCAGCGCACCGGCGATATCGCCCGAGGCGAGCGCCTCGGCCATCACGTCGCCGGTGCGGTAGCGGTCGGCATCGGGGTCCATCACGAACCATTGCCTGCGCGCATCCATCGGCGTGCGGCCGTCGCGGATGTCCTCGACCAGCCAGGCGAATATCTCGCTCGCGGTCTCGTCGAGCGCTTCGCCCTCGCCCGCCGCGATAGCGGCGCGCAGCTCGGGCAGGCGATAATCCTTCGGATCGAGCCCCTCGGCACCGATCCCTTCGGCAGCGGCCAGCAGGCCGTTGGCGTTGTCGAGCGACCAGTATTGCACCAGCGGCTCGAAGAACTGCACCACTTCCTGCGAAAACGTCTCGACCGGCTCGCTCGCCACCGGATCGCTGTCGGCCTCGACCGGCTGTTCCTCGATCGCCCGCTCGGGCGGCAGCAGGTTCTCGGGTTGGCCGGCCTGCGCAGCCAGCGCGGCCGGCAGAGCCGCGAACGTGCTCGCGAAAAGGAACATACGGTGCGACACTGCGAATTTCATTCTCAACCCCTGGTCGGAACCCATGGCGGGCATCTCCGTGCGGCCCGCAGGCCGCGCCGGATTCTGCCCCATTTCGTGCCCCTGTTCAACGAATACGGCTTGCTGGAGGCTGAATTGCACGCACGGGATGACGGATCGCGCGGCAATGCCTATGCGTGCTCCCCGCATGCAGGACCATCGCCTCGCCCCCTACGCCGCCACCGTGATCGGCATCTGCCTGTTCTCGGCGATGGACACGGTCATGAAGAGCGCCTCGATCGCTGTCGGAGCCTACAGCGCCTACCTGTTGCGCTGCGTGATCGGCTTCGCCCTGATCGCGCCGGTGTGGTGGTGGCGGGGCCGCCGCTGGCCGGGGCGCGAGGCAATGCGCATCCATCTGATCCGCGGCGTGGTCGTCGCATTCATGGGCTGGACGTTCTTCTTCGCTCTGGTGCGGCTGCCGCTGGCCGAGGCGATCGCGATCTCCTTCATTGCGCCGCTGATCGCGCTTTATCTCGCCGCGGTGTGGCTCGAGGAAAAAATCGAGCCCAAGGCGGTGATTGCCGCGTTGCTAGGCCTCGCGGGGGTGCTGGTGATCGTCGGCGGGCGGATCGGACGCGAGCGGATGACCGACGAGGCGACAATCGGCCTGGTCGCGATCCTCGGCTCGGCGATTCTCTATGCGTGGAACCTGGTGTTGCAGCGGCAGCAGGCGCTGGTCGCGAGCCCGAGCGAGGTCAGCACCTTCCAGAACGGGATCGTCGCGCTGGTGCTGCTGGCCGGCGCGCCGTTCCTGCTGGTCCTGCCGCAGGGGCGGGTGTGGCTCGAACTGGGTGCAGGGGCGGTACTGGCGGTCGGCGCGGCGCTATGCCTCGCCTGGGCTTACCGGCGAGCGGAAGCGCAGGCGCTGGTGCCGATCGAGTATACCGGCTTCCTGTGGGCGGCGCTGTTCGGCTGGCTGGCCTTCGGCGAACCGGTTTCGGCGACTACCGTCGCCGGCGCGGTGCTGATCGTGATCGGCTGCTGGATCGCAACCCGCAAGCCGACCGAGCAGAGCGCGGTGTAGGGTCGGTTTCGGCTTCGCTGAATTGGCACCAGCCCATTCGCCCGCCCGGAGTCATTTGTTGCGTGCGGGCCGCACGTCCGTGCGTCCCTTGGCTGTTCCATCCCACGCCCCCACCCGGAGTCCCTGTTGCGTGCGGGATGCACGTCCGTGCATCCCTTGCGGCACCAGCCCACGCCCCCACCCGGCCACCCCGACTATAGTATCCTATGGGTGGCCGGGTGGGGGCGTGGGCTGGTGCCGCACCCGGCGGTCCGATGACTGCCAAGCAGCAACGGGCCTCGTCACCGCCGGAAGACGATAAGCGACCAGCGCAGTATCCGTTTCAGGGTTGGCTAAAAAACCTAACGGCTACCCGCGATCGCGGCGCCTTCGGCCTCACCCGGCGGGAAATCGGAAAAGACGAAGGCCGCGCCGAAGCAGGCGGTGACCGCGAGAGTCGCGGCCATGACTGCGGCACGCACGGCAGCGGTCGGCGCAGAACGCGCCTGCGAAGACGATTTCATTCTCGAATCTCCTCTGGGCCGCGATGCGCAACCCCCTGTATTACCGAACCAATGCGCGAATCGCGGATCGGGTTCCGGCGCCCGGACCACTTGACGCACGGCGTGCGAACGCGCAGGTGCCGCGCAAAGAGCGCTCCCCGCTTCCTCCGGCGGCAGCGAGCGCCCATCAGCGAAAGGAAGCAGCACGCATGACGCAGGTCGGCAAGGACACGCTCGGAACCCGTTCAACGCTCGAAGTCAATGGTAGGGACTACGCCTATTACTCCTTCGCCAAGGCCGCCGAAACCATCGGGGACGTGTCGAAACTGCCCTTCAGCCTCAAGGTCCTGCTCGAGAACATGCTGCGCTTCGAGGACGGCGGTTTCACCGTCGGGGTCGAGGATGCGCGTGCGATCGCCGACTGGCAGAACGATCCGAAGACCGGCAAGGAAATCCAGTACCGCCCGGCGCGCGTGCTGCTGCAGGATTTCACCGGCGTGCCGTGCGTGGTCGACCTCGCCGCGATGCGAGATGCGATCGCCGAGCTCGGCGGCGATACCGCCAAAATCAATCCGCAGGTGCCGGTCAACCTGGTGATCGACCACTCGGTGATGGTCGACGAGTTCGGTCACCCCAAGGCGTTCGAGAAGAATGTCGAGCTCGAATACGCCCGCAATGCCGAACGCTACGACTTCCTCAAATGGGGCTCGAAGAGCTTCCGCAATTTCTCCGCCGTGCCACCGGGCACGGGCATCTGCCACCAGGTCAATCTCGAATATATCGGCAAGGGCGTGTGGTCGACCGAGGGTCCGGACGGCAACGCGGTCGCCTATCCCGACACCTGTGTCGGCACCGACAGCCACACCACCATGATCAACGGTCTCGGCGTGCTCGGCTGGGGCGTCGGCGGGATCGAGGCCGAGGCGGCGATGCTCGGCCAGCCGATCTCGATGCTGATCCCCGAAGTGGTCGGCTTCAAGCTCACCGGCGCGCTCGCCGAGGGCGTGACCGCGACCGACCTCGTGCTGACCTGCGTGCAGATGTTGCGCGAAGTCGGCGTGGTGGGCCGCTTCGTCGAATTCTACGGGCCGGGCGTTTCCAACCTGTCGCTCGCCGACCGCGCGACGATCGCCAACATGGCCCCCGAATACGGCGCCACCTGCGGCTTCTTCGGGATCGACGACAAGACGCTCGACTACATGCGCCTGACCGGCCGCAGCGAGGAAACCATCGCGCTGGTCGAGGCCTATGCGCGCGAGCAGGGCATGTGGTTCGAGCCCGACAACGAGCCGGTCTTCACCAGGACGCTCGATCTCGACATGGCGTCGGTCGTGCCGAGCCTCGCCGGGCCCAAGCGCCCGCAGGACAAGGTCGCGCTGCCGCAGGTCGACGAACTGTTCAACACCGACCTCGCCAGCGTCTACAAGAAGGATGCGCCGGTGCGCGTCGAGGTCGAGGGCAAGGACCACGATATCGGCGACGGCGACGTGGTGATCGCCGCGATCACCAGCTGCACCAACACTTCCAACCCCGATGTGCTGATCGCCGCCGGGCTGGTCGCGAAGAAGGCCAACGAAAAGGGCCTGAAGCCGAAACCGTGGGTCAAGACCAGCCTCGCGCCCGGATCGCAGGTGGTGACCGACTATCTCGAGAAGTCCGGCCTGCAGGACGATCTCGACGCGCTCGGCTTCGACCTCGTCGGCTATGGCTGCACCACCTGTATCGGCAATTCGGGTCCGCTCGCGCCGCCGATCAGCAAGGCGATCAACGGCAACGATATCGTCGCCGCGAGCGTGCTCTCGGGCAACCGCAATTTCGAAGGCCGCGTCAGCCCCGACGTGCGCGCCAACTTCCTCGCCAGCCCGCCGCTGGTGGTCGCCTACGCGCTCAAGGGCACCGTGACCGAGGATATCACCGAGACCCCGCTCGGGCAGGACCGCGACGGCAACGACGTGATGCTCGCCGACCTGTGGCCGTCGAACCAGGAAGTGGCCGAACACCGCGCCGCCAATATCGACCGGCAGATGTTCGAGACGCGCTATGCCGACGTCTACAAGGGCGACGAGCACTGGCAGGCGATCACGGTCGAGGCTTCGGACACCTATCAGTGGCGCCCGGGCAGCACCTATGTCGCCAACCCGCCCTATTTCGAGGGCATGGAGATGACCCCGGCGCCGATCACGGATATCGTCGACGCCAAGCCGCTCGCGGTGCTCGGCGACAGCGTCACCACCGACCACATCAGCCCCGCCGGTTCGATCAAGGCCGATTCGCCCGCGGGCGAATACCTCCAGTCGAACCAGGTCGCGAAGGCCGATTTCAATTCCTACGGCTCGCGCCGCGGCAATCACGAGGTGATGATGCGCGGCACCTTCGCCAATATCCGTATCCGCAACGAGATGGTCCCCGGCGTCGAGGGCGGCTACACCACCTATGACGGCGAGCAGATGGCGATCTACGACGCCGCGATGAAGCACAAGGAAGACGGCACCCCGCTGGTGGTGGTCGCGGGCAAGGAGTACGGCACCGGCTCGAGCCGCGACTGGGCCGCGAAGGGCACCATCCTGCTCGGCGTGCGCGCGGTGATCGTCGAGAGCTTCGAGCGTATCCACCGCTCGAATCTGGTCGGGATGGGCGTGCTGCCGCTGCAGTTCAAGGACGGCGATACGCGCCAGACGCTCGGGCTCACGGGCGAAGACAGCTTCACCATCAAGGGTCTGGCCGACCTGACCCCGGGGCAGGACGTCGAGATCGAGGTCACCCGCCCTGACGGCTCGACCGACAGCTTCACCGCGCTGTGCCGGATCGATACCGCCAACGAGATGGAATATTACCGCAACGGCGGCATCCTCCATTACGTACTGCGCAAGCTGGCGGCCTGACCGCTTCCATCATCTCCCCTGCCATGGGTATGGCAGGGAGCGCGATATTCATCCCGGCGCAAGCAGGCCGGGCGCAGCCTTACCTCTCCAAACGGGAGAGATGATATGCGCCTGTTCCTGCTCGCCGCGCCGTTCCTGCTGACCGGGACCTCGCTTCCTGCCCAGCCGGCCGAGCCCAATCCGCAGATCGACTTCGACGGTTTTCTCGAATTGACCGCCGAACTCGGCGAAGTGCGTGCCGCACACCGCCTGCCGGTCGATGAATTCCTCGCCAAGGCACAAAGTGAGGGCGCGATCCTGCTCGATACCCGCTCGGTCTATGCCTACCGGCTCGGCCATGTGGAGGGGGCGGTGAACCTGCCGTTCTCCGACTTCACCGACGAGAAGCTGGCCGAAGTGCTCGGGTCCGACCGCAACCGTGCGATCTACATCTACTGCAACAACAATTTCTCCGACAACGTCGCGCCGGTCGTCTCCAAGCGCGCGCCGTTGGCGCTCAACATCCCGACCTTCATCAACCTGCACGGCTACGGCTACACCAATGTGTGGGAACTGGCCGACGTGGTCGCGACCTCCGACGTGCCCTGGGTGAGCGCACCCGCGGGTTGAAACGAAAAGGGCGGCCTCCCGCCGGAGACCGCCCTTCGCTTCCCGTCCCGTGCGCGCGGGATCAGCCGCCGCGCACGACCTTGAACTTGCGCCGTCCGAGAATCGCCGCAGCGGCGAGACCGAACAGGATCATCATCGGCGGGGCGGGCACCTGCGTGCCGCTCGAATTGCCGCCGTAGCTCGACGAACCGTGGCTCGAGCCGTTGCTGCTCGACCCGTAGCTGCTCGACCCGTGGCCGCATTTGCGCCCGTAGCAGCCGTTGCTCGACGTGCTGCTGGTCATGTTGCCCGAGCTCGACGTGCTGGTCGAATTCTCGTTGTTGTTGTTATTGTTGTTATTGTTTTCGTTCGAGTTATTGTTGTTATTATTGTTCTCATTCGAATTGTTGTTGCTGTTGTTATTCTCGTTGGAATTGTTGTTGTTGTTCGTGTTGTTGCTCGTCTGCTCTTGGTTCTGATTCTGGTTCTGGTTCTGGCTCTGCTCGTTCGAGTTGTTGTTGGTATTGTTGTTGTTCGCTTCGCTCGAATTGTCGACATCGACATTGCCCGAGGACGAGCTGGTCGTGGTCGAGGTCAGGCCGCCGGTCGAGCTCGAGCTGGAAGTCGAACTCGAAGTCGAGCCGCCATTGTTCGAGTTGTCGATATCGATCACGATACCGCCCGAGGAGCTGGTGCTGCCCGACGACGAACCCGAGGTCGAGGTGCTGGTGCTGACCACCACGCTGCCGCCGCCGCTGGTGCCACCGAAGAAGCCGCCGAAGAAGCCGCCGCCGAAGCCACCGCCCCAGCCACCACTGCCGCCGATCACCGTCACGCCGCCGCTGCTGCCGCCACCGACCGGCGGAGCCGGGGGCAGCGGAACCGGAGCCGGAACCGCGGCCAGTGCGTACTGGTAGGCCACGCCGCATTCCTCGGAATAGCCGTAGCTTTCCTCGGAATAGCCGTATTCGTATTCGCGCTCGACCGTGCGGCTGCCACCGCCGGCATGGGAGCCGCCTTCGCTGTACCCCGAGCCGCCATGCGCGCCGTAGCCCGCACCGGGGCCGCCGGGATAGCCGGGACCGCCTGCGATCCGGCCGGGGCCGGCGGGCACGCAGTCGACGGTACGCTGGACCACGCGGCGCTTGCGCTGCGTCGTCCTGGGTACGCGACGCTGCGCCGTCGGGCGCTCCTTCACGTATTTGACGGGCTGCGCCTTCGCCGACTTGTAGGAGGGGGCATCCGTCACCGCGGGTTCGGCGACATGCACCGCACCACCGGCAAGCAGCGCCGTTCCCGCGGCAGTCGCGGACAGTTTCGCCAGGGCCATCTTTACCGACATGGTCAAGCTCTCTTGTTGCGTCCGGGTCGTGATAGGAGAGCGGCGGTTCCGCCCCCGGGGTCACGTCCCTGTCGCATCAAGAAGCAACCATTCCCTTAAAGCGGCAACGGCATTAACCACGAAAAGCGCATGCCGATTCGAAAAAAACGGCGCGATTGCGCGCTTCGGCGGCGACCTGTCCCGCTATGGCACCGAACCGGCGGCAAATCCTGCTGAAAACTTAACCCTTTTCGTCGAACAAGCCCGTTTGCGAAGCTGCTGGCGAATCGTCTGGCGGCTGCATTTCGAGGTGATTCCATCCCGCATCGTTGAGGCAGCGCCCGCGCGCGGTGCGCGCCACCAGGCCGAGCTGGATCAGGAACGGCTCGACCACTTCCTCGACCGTGTCGCGCGGCTCTGCCAGCCCGGCGGCGAGCGTCTCGACCCCGACCGGGCCGCCTTTATACGTGGTCGCGATCATCGCGAGATAGCGCCGGTCCATCGTGTCGAGCCCGAGCGAATCGATCTCGAGCCGCGTCAGCGCCTCGTCGGCGACCTGCTTGGTCACGGTGCCGTCCCCCGCGACATGCGCGAAGTCGCGCACCCGCCGCAGCAGCCGCCCGGCGACGCGCGGCGTGCCGCGCGAACGGCGGGCGATCTCGCGCGCACCCGCGGGATCGATGTCCATGCCGAGCAGCTTCGCCCCGCGGGTGACGACCTGGTCGAGTTCCGCGTGGGTGTAGAAATTCAATCGCACCGGGATGCCGAAGCGGTCGCGCAGGGGCGTGGTCAGCAGCCCCTGCCGGGTGGTGGCGCCGACCAGCGTGAAGGGCGGCAGGTCGATCCGCACCGAGCGCGCCGAGGGCCCCTCGCCGATGATGATATCGAGCGCGCGGTCCTCCATCGCCGGGTAGAGGATTTCCTCGACCACCGGATTGAGCCGGTGGATTTCGTCGATGAACAGCACGTCGTGCGGCTCGAGATTGGTCAGCAGCGCGGCGAGATCGCCCGCCTTGGCGATCACCGGGCCCGAGGTGCCGCGAAAGCCGACCCCGAGCTCCTTGGCCACGATCTGCGCGAGCGTGGTCTTGCCCAGCCCGGGCGGGCCGAAGAACAGCACATGGTCCATCGCCTCGCCGCGCGATTTGGCGGATTCGATGAACACGCGAAGATTCTCGCGCGCCGCCTCCTGCCCAATGAACTCGCCGAGCGATTTCGGCCGCAATGCCGCATCGGGATCGTCGGGCTGGCGATCGGGCGAGAGATCGGGGTTGTCGCTCACACCGGACTTCCACGAACACACATTCCAATCCCGTCGTGCTGAACTCGTTTCAGCATCCATTCCGCCTCACGCACCGATGCCCTCCGGTTTCGCGACCGCTTCACCACTAGCGGCGTTCTACGCACGACACCTCCGGCCTGGGGTTCGTGACGAGAGATGGACCCTGAAACAAGTTCAGGGTGACGGGATAGGCGCAGCGCGGCGCCGGGATCGTCGGGCTGGCGATCGGGGGCGTGGAGGGGGACGGGCTCAGTCACGCAACAACTCAAATTCCGGAAATTTCTCCAAATTCAGGGTGCTTTCTCCGGTTGCGTCCAACCGAGACAACTCGGGTTCGACGCTGAAATCCCCCTGCCATTGGCAGAGCAGAATAACCTGCCGCTCGGGCAGCATCAAAACATGACCTTGAGCCAAACGCTTGAATCCTGCTGTCCATCGGCTGAGCTTTTCCACGTCAAAATGAGGTAAGTTTCCTCCTCTAATCTGACGGATCGTCGGCACATGGAGCAGATCACCGCACTGCCCGTAAATTCTTGATAGTACTGAAAACGGCATTGGCTTCGATATCGGATTGACTTGATGTGCACCTTTCCCATGAGCATCCCTGACGACCTTCACCGGGATAGGAAGCGGGTGCTCACTCAAATCTCTTAGCTGTGCAAAGGCTTGCTTAGGTCTCCATTCCCTGTCCGATATCTCCGCTCCAGCGTTTTCAATATGTGCGAGCTGACTGCCGGCTAAGATTATCTCGCAAATAAGCCTAAGCTGAAGTGTCGCCACTTCACATCCCGCCACAGCTAAAGGATTGTTTGCGGACTTCCTGACCTGCTTTAGAGCATCCTCAGCGATGTGCACTCGCATTGCGAGCGCGGTCGCAACAGCGACATAAGAGGAGGTGGCTTCGGTATCGTTGCTCAAAACGGATTCACCGTATACCCACGCTGCTGCAGCAGCGCGTGCGCGGTCATCGCCGAGAGGGCGGTTTCGACGCCGGGGATCAGTTCCTCCTGCGTTATGCCGTGCGCCGCGCCGCTCTGGCCGCACAGGATGAAGCGCACGCCGTGGTCGAGCATCGCGCGCACCATCGCGCCCGAGCCGTTCGCCGCCATCGCGCGCGCGGCGAGCGCCTCGTCGGTGAGCAGGTCGAGCGAGGCCTTGCCGTGGACCACCACCGCGACGCGGATATTGTCCGGATCGACCCCGGCGGCGGCGTGCATGTTGACGAACCGCGCGGCGCTTTCGAACCCGCGATTGCGCGCGCCCCCTTCCGCCGGCTCGGCGACGTCGAAGGCATGCGCGAATTCGGTATCGGCGGGCACCGGCCCCATGCCTTCGACCGGGGCGTGCGGGCCGAATTCGGCGAATACCGGGCCGGGGGCGAAGGCGGACATGTCGGCCTCCTGCGCTGCGGCGGGGGTGGCGAGAAGGAGGAGCGGGAGGAGAGTTAGGCGCTTCATGCTGCTTGGCTCCGTGCCGGTGGCGGAATGGATCCTGAAACGAGTTCAGGATGACGGAGAAAGGACCGTTTTCGCATCATTTCGTCATGCTGAACTTGTTTCAGCATCCATCCATCGGCACGCTCCGCCGCATGCCGATCGAGCGCAACCCCTGCGTCTATTTCCTCGCCAGCGGACACTACGGAACGCTCTACATCGGAGTCACCAGCGACCTCGTCGCGCGTGTCTACAAACATCGGCAGGGAACCACCGGCGGTTTCGCAAACCGTTATTCCGTCTATCGGCTCGTCCATTTCGAGATGTTCGGCGACATGGAGAACGCGATTCTGCGCGAAAAGCAGCTCAAGAACTGGCACCGGCCGTGGAAGATCAACCTGATCAATGCCGAGAATCCCGAATGGCGGGACCTGGCTATAGGTTTGGGCTTCGAGCCGCTGGCTCCGCTCGGGCGGAAGGATGGATCCTGAAACAAGTTCAGGATGACGGGGAGGAGGTGCGATTCCCTTGCCTGACTCGTCACCCTGAACTCGTTTCAGGGTCCATGTCCCGGACCTGACCAGCGCCTGCAAATCCATCACCCCGCCGCCCTCTTCAATGCCACGCGGATCAACTCGCTCTCGCTCGCATCCTCGCCCAACTCGCCCTGCGCGACGGCGACGGCGCGCGCGGCCACGGCGGGCTTGAAGCCGAGGTTTTCGAGCGCGCTGACCGCATCGGCACTCGCTCCGCCCGCCGGGGTGTTGACACCTGTGACACTGTCCTGTCCCGGCAACGCGCCGGCCTTGTCCTTGAGCTCGTTGACGATCCGTCCGGCGAGCTTGGGCCCGACGCCCTGCGCGCGCGCCACCATCGCGGCGTCGCCGCCAGCGCAGGCGGCCTGCACTTCGCCGGTCGACAGCGCCGAGAGGATCGCCAGCGCGACCTTGCTGCCCACCCCCTGCACCTGCGTCAGCAGCCGGAACCAGTCGCGCTCGGAGCCTTCCGCGAAACCGAGCAGCCGCATGTCGTTCTCGCTCACCTGCAGGTCGGTGTAGACGGTGCACGCCTCGCCCGCCTCGCCCAGCGCCGCGAGCGTCTTCGACGAGCAATGCACCAGGTAACCGACGCCCGCGACGTCGATCACCGCCCAGTCGGTGCCGGTTTCATCGAGCAGGCCCTTCAGCTTCGCAATCATGGTTTGTTCCTGCCTCACGCCGCGGGCTTTGCCTAGGGGGCGCGCACCGGCATCCCCGATCCCGTAGCATCCCGCCCGATGACGGGATGACACCTGTCACCCAAGTGTCACCCCTGAAAAATCGTCTTCTCCCAGTCGGTTAACCCGGTCGGGGCGACACATATGCGTTTGCGCCGTCTTGTTTGCCGCGCGTGAAGCAATGACGGGTATCGCAGAAGCATCATCCGCGCCCCATGGCACAGCCGATACCGTGTAGGAAAATGCTTCTTCACGCCGCCCCAGCTATGGTGATGTGGACAGCGCGCGCAGGTTGCGACAAGACATGGCGCATGAGCTGGAACACGTTCGGGCGGGTCTTCCGCTTCACCACCTGGGGGGAAAGCCACGGGCCTGCGCTGGGCGCGGTGGTCGACGGGTGCCCGCCGGGGCTCGAACTGACCGAACAGACGATCCAGCCGTTCCTCGACGCGCGCAAGCCGGGGCAGAGCAAGTTCACCACCCAGCGGCGCGAGGACGACCTCGTCAGGATCCTCTCTGGCACGTTCGAAGGCAAGACCACCGGCACGCCGATCAGCCTGATGATCGAAAACACCGACCAGCGCTCGAAGGACTACTCGCAGATCGCCGACAAGTATCGGCCCGGCCATGCGGACTATGCCTACGACGCCAAATACGGCTTGCGCGACTATCGCGGCGGCGGGCGCTCGTCGGCGCGCGAGACGGCGGCGCGCGTGGCGGCGGGCGCGGTGGCGCGGCTGGTGATCCCCGAAGTGACCATCACCGCCTATGTCTGCCGGATCGGCGACGACGAAATCGACCGTTCGGCGGTGAATTTCGACGCGATCGGCGACAACCCGTTTTTCTGTCCCGACAGCTGGGCGGCGAAACGGTGGGAGGACAAGGTCGACGAGGCGCGCAAGGCCGGTTCCTCGCTGGGCGCGGTGGTCGAATGCGTCGCCGAGGGCGTGCCCGCGGGCTGGGGCGCGCCGGTCTATGCCAAGCTCGACGCCGAGCTGGCGGGCGCGATGATGGGGATCAACGCGGTCAAGGGAGTCGAGATCGGCGCGGGCTTCGGCGCGGCGGAACTGAGCGGCGAGGAGAACGCCGACCCGATGCGCGCGGGCGAAAACGGCGCGCCCGAATTCGAAGCCAACAATGCCGGCGGGATCGCGGGCGGCATCTCGACCGGCCAGCCGGTGGTGTGCCGCGTCGCGTTCAAGCCGACCAGCTCGATCCTGACCCCGGTCGACACGATCACCAGCGACGGCGAGGAAACGCAGATCAGCACCAGGGGCCGTCACGACCCCTGCGTCGGCATCCGCGGCACGCCGGTGGTCGCGGCGATGATGGCGCTGGTGCTGGCGGATCACAAGCTGCTGCACCGGGCTCAAGTAGCGGAGCGATAGCGCGCGGAAATACGCGCGCAAGTGGGCTAGCGCCCACTTGCTGTTTGTTGCGCCTCAAGCGCCGGCGTTCGCGTCCGCTCACTTGGCTTTCCTCGCTCCCTGCCGGTCGCGCAGTTTATCCTGAGCGGCTGGCTTGCCAGCCAGCCGAAGGGGGCGGCCCCTTGGGCCTATGGCTACCGCGACCAGGAACCGGGACGGAACCAAGAGGCCTGGAATGGATCGGCGAGCGACCAGCGAGCCGCGAGCGCACGCGCGCGAGCCGCAGGTGCCCCGCAGCGTAGCGGAGGGAACAGCACCGAGGACGCTCGCACGGATGTGCGAGCGAAAAACAAACTACCGCCGCCGCTTCAACACCAGATACAGCGCCCCTTCGCCGCCATGCCGGCGATGCGCCTTGCGGATCGCGGCGACATCGCCGCCGTGCGGCCCGGCGGCGAGCCAGTCGAGGATCTTCGCCCGGATCGCTCCGCGCCGCGAGCCGCGGTCGGCGGCGTCGACCGGGCGATGCCTGCCCGCGATCAGCAGCACCACGCGCGCGCCCATCGCCTTGGCCTGCACCAACCCGCTGTCGAGCCGCGCATGCGCCCGGTCGAGCGTGTGGCCGTGCAGGTCGAGCGTGAAATCGGGCGCGATCGACCCGGACTTGAGCTTGCGGTCCCAATGCCCGTCGAGCCCTCCGCCCGCTTCGGGTGAAGCACTCCCCCTCCCCCGTGCGGGGGAGGCTGGGTGGGGGCGTACCGAGGCCGATGGCGGGGACCCCCCACCCCAGTGGGGCGCCCGTCCGCTCTGTCCGGGGGACAGAGCGGCAGCCCCACTCGCTCCCCGCCGGGGAGGGGGGCTTGGAGGCCTTGCGACACTTTCGGCGAGCGCGGCAGCCTTGCGAACGCGCGCGGCTTCCAGCGGCTCGACCGTCGCCGCGAGCTTTTCCCACGCCGCCTTTTCTTCCTCCGACAGGCCGCGCGGGGCGGTCATTCGCGGTTGAGGCGCGCGACGGTGCCCTTGGGCAGCAGCACCAGCGCGGAGCCGCGTGCGCTCATTCCCCCGGCGATTTCGCGCGCGTCCTCGCCATTGCCCCAGAAGGTGTCGAAGCGGTTGGCGCCGCGGATCGCCCCGCCGGTGTCCTGCGCGATCCACAAGCCGTCCGCCACGTTGCGGTCGACATCGAGCCATACCGGCGCGCCGTAGGGCACGAAGGCCGGATCGACCGCGACCGAGCTCTCGCGCCGCACCGGCACGCCGAGCGAACCCAATGGCCCGTCGGTGGTCAGTTCGCGGAAGAAGATCCAGCTCTTGTTGAGCCGCATCAGTTCGCGGCCCTCTTCGGGATTCTCGCGGATATATCGCATGATGCCCTGCATCGAGCCGGGATACTTGCCCGGCCCCTCGCCGAGCAGCCCGCGCTCGCGCATCACCCGGCCGATGCCGACATATTCGCGCCCGTTCTGCGCGTCGTAGCCGATCCGCATCAGCGAGCCGTCGGGCAGCCGCAGCAGGCCCGAACCCTGGATCTGGAGGAAGAAGAACTCGACCGGGTCCGCCGCCCAGGCGAGTTCGAGCCCGCGATTGGCGAGCGCCCCGTCCTCGATCTCGGCGCGCTCGTAATAGAGCGTGTACTTGCCCTCGGCGTCGAGCCGGCCGAGCGGCGCGCGGCCGGTGCGCTCGCTTTCCGGCACCTCGTCGGGCCAGAACCGGCCCAGTTCGGGCGGCGTCCGGTAGACCGGCACGTCGTAACCCGGACGCCTGGTGCGGCTGCCGCGGATCTCGGGCTCGAAATAGCCTGTCGCGAACGCCTCGCCGGTGCCGACGCGCGCGGTTTCGAAGAATTGGAGGAAGAACGCCTGCGCCCGGTCGTAGGGCCAGGTCTCGGCAGCGTCGCAGGCGGGGCGCCAGTCCTCGGGATAGGTCAGCCCGCTCTTGTCCTCGCGCGACAGCAGCGCCGGGCAGGTGTCGAGGAACGAGGCGAGCGCGGTTCCCGCATTCTCCGCCGCGAGCCCGAGCGCACCGACGCTCGGCCCGTGCCTGACACCGGCGAAGGCCGCGCTGGTGACGCCGGTTCCCGGTGCCTCGCCCGGGCCCGCTGGTCGCGGCGCGTCGCCGCTCGGGATGAGCCGGCAGCTTGCCAGCAGCGCGGTTGCGGTCGCCAATGCGGCCAGTGTCCCCCAACGCCGCATCGCACGTCCCCCAAGTTCAATGGATGGTTCTGGCGGATCAGCCTTCGTCGGTTTCGTCCAGCACCCAGTCGGGGCTCGCCGAGCCGGTTTCGCGCGCGAAGGTCCAGATGTCGCGGCTCTCGATCGCATCGTCGAGCGAACCGGCGACGACGTTGTCGTCCCTGTCGCGCGTCACCGCCGCGATATCGGCGACGAAGCGCACCGCTACGCGCGCTGTGCGGCCGTCGAGCGTCGCCGAGTGGATGGTCGCATCCTCGATCCGGATCAGACGGTTGTCGAGCGTCTCGCCCGCTTCCTCGCGCGCGGCAATCGCGCCATCGAAGCTCTCGTACACGTCGTCGTCGCACAATTCGCGCAGCGTTTCGCGATCGCCGGCCCAGAACGCCTCGAGCACCATGGCGTAGGCACCCTTGGCGCCCTCGAGGAAAGCGGTGACATCGAATCGGCGGTCCGCGGCGGCGATCTCGCGCACGCCGCGCTCGACCGCCGGGATCGCGCCTTCGAGTTGCTGCTCGCGCGGCGGCTGCGCCGGCGGGCGGATCGCGCGCGGCAGCGCGGCGGGCGGCGGCGTATCGCCCTTGGGCTCGAAGCGGGTCGGTGCATGCTCCTCCTCGTGATCGGCGCGCTGGCCGAGCACCGAATAGAGGCGCAGGCCGAGGAAGGCGGCGATCGCGGCGAGGATGACGATTTCGTAGAACACTGGCGATCTGTTTCCGTTTTGCGAGGGGAGCACGCCTGGTGCGCGTCCGGTCATTTGCGAGAGTGCCCTAAATAGGGCGCAATTACAAATGAACAACGCATGAGCCCGCCGATCCGTGCCCTGCATGCGGCGCGCAAGTTGCGGGGCGGCCTGCGCGGTGCTACGCGGCGCGCCGAGTCCTCCGCGCCGGTTTGCGGAGCCCCGTTACCTCGCAGAACACGAAAGCGCACACCACCATGGCCGACGAAGGCGACATTCTGACCGACATCAATCCCGATCCCGCCGCCAACGGCGCCGACAACCAGCCGGCGGCGGGTCTCATCTCGCAATATATCAAGGATCTTTCGGTCGAGAATCCGAACGCGCCGGCGTCCTACCAGTGGGAGGACGCGCCGCAGGTCGACCTGCAGATGAATATCGGTGCCAAGCCGGTCAACGACGAGGTGCACGAGGTCGAGCTCAAGCTCAACGTCATCGCCAAGGCGGAAAAGGGCAACGTCTATCTGATCGAGCTCGCCTATTGCGGCCTCGTCGGCATGCGCAACCTGCCCGAGGACCAGGCGCACGCCTTCCTCTACGCCGAGGCGCCGCGCATCCTGTTTCCCTTCGCACGCCGGATCGTCGCCGACGCCAGCCGCGACCTGGGCTTCCAGCCGCTGATGCTCGACCCGATCGATTTCAACGGGCTCTACATGCAGCGCGTGCAGGCGAAGCAGGCCGAGGGCCGCGACCCGGTGGCGGATTCGACGTTGTCGGGCGGCGACGCTTAACCCGCGCGAACATCCCTATTCCGTTCGTGCTGAGCCTGTCGAAGCACTGCTTTTTCTTCTGGTGCCGCACCGGAAGTGAAGTACAGCCCTTCGACAAGCTCAGGGCGAACGGAATTCCGGGTATGACGAGGGCATCGGGCCGATGAGCCTGCTCAAAAACGTCGGGACGATCGGCGGGCTGACCGCGGTCAGCCGCGTGTTCGGCTTCGTGCGCGACATGCTGGTCGCGCGCGTGCTCGGCGCGACCGCGATGGGCGATGCGTGGCAGCTCGCCTTCATGCTGCCCAACATCTTCCGCCGCCTGTTCGCCGAGGGCGCCTTCGCCAGCGCCTTCGTGCCGCTGTTCAACCGGCGCATGAACGAGGGGCAGAGCGAGGCGCGGCGGTTCGCCGAAAGCGTGCTCTCGGTGCTGCTGCCGATCCTCATCGCGTTCGGTGCGCTGGCGCTGGTCGTGATGCCGTGGGTGGTCGGTTTCTTCGCTCCCGACGGGCTGGCCGAGGACGGGGAAAACCTCGCCATCGCCACGGTGATGGCGCGGATCGCCTTTCCCTATCTCGTCTTCATGAGCCTCGCGACGCTGGTCGCGGCGATCCTCAATTCGCTGTCGCGCTTCGCCGCCGCCGCCGCCGCGCCGATCCTGCTCAATATCTGCCTGTTGACCGCGCTCACCTGGGGCGCGTTGCAGCCCGACGGCGAGGCGACGCGGCAGGCCGCCGCGTTCTGGATGGCGGTCGCGGTGTCGGTCTCGGGGCTGCTGCAACTGCTGTGGCTGCTGTTCTGGATGCGCCGCGCGGGCTTCCGCCTGGCGCTCGCCGCGCCGCGCGTGACCAAGGGGGTGAAGGAACTCGGCATCCTCGTGGTCCCGGCGATCTTCGGCGCGGGGGTCTACCAGATCAGCCGCTTCATCGACCTGTTCTTCCTCTCGACGCTCCCGGTCGGCAGCTACACCTATCTCAACATGGCCGACCGCTGGAACCAGCTGCCGCTCGGCATCATCGGCATCGCGCTCGGCACCGCGATCCTGCCGGCCCTGTCGCGCTATCTCGGCAAGGGCGAGGCGGACGAGGCGAGCCGGCTGCAATCGAACGCGATCGAACTGGCGATGCTGCTGACCGTGCCCGCCGCCGCCGCCTTGTTCGTCAGCGGCAGCGCCTTCACCCGCGTGTTCTTCGCGCAGGGCGAGTTCACGGTGGACGATGCGCTGATCACCGGCACGGTGGTGTCGGGGCTGGTGATCGGGCTGCCCGCCTATGTCCTGGTCAAGGTGCTGACGCCCAATTTCTTCGCCCGCAAGGACACCCGCACCCCGGTCTACACCGCGGCGGCGAGCCTGGTGGTGACGGTCGGCCTCAACATTGTGCTGGTGCCGCGGCTGGGCGTGCTGGCCCTCGCCATCGCGGGATCCGTGGGCGCGTGGGTCAATGTAATGCTGCTCTATACAATCCTTGCCAAGCGCGGTTTCTTCCACCTGCCGGCGCGGGTGTTCTGGCGTATCGTCCGGATCGTGCTCGCGGCGCTGGTAATGGGCGCGGCGCTGTGGTTCGCGATGCCTTACGGAGAAGGCTGGTTCGCGGGCAGCATCGACGAGCGGGCGCTGGCGATCGGCATGATCCTGCTGGTCGGCCTCGTCACCTTCACCGTTGCAGCGGTCGCCTTGCGGGTGCTCGACAAAGAGACGGTGCAACGCCTAATGCGCCGCCAGGGCTGATTCCGGCCCGCCCACTCCGCAGCAACGGGAATCGAAATGCGCGTCGTCTCCGGCATCCAGCCCACCGGCAATCTCCACCTCGGCAATTACCTCGGGGCGATCCGCAACTGGGTGCGGATGCAGGACGAGATGGACGCCGGCAATCGCGCTCAAGCAGCCGCAGGCGGTAGCGCGGAAAAGAATCAATGTCTTTTCTTTCTGGCCGACCTGCACGCGATCAGCCAGCCGCACGATCCGGCCGAACTGAAGGCGGCGACGCTCGAAATGGCTGCCGCGCTGGTCGCCTGCGGGATCGACCCGGCGCGCTCGGTGCTGTTCAACCAGGCGCAGGTCCCCGCGCATGCCGAGCTGCAATGGCTCTTGAACGGCACCGCGCGGATGGGCTGGCTGGGCCGCATGACGCAGTGGAAGGACAAGTCGGGCAAGAACCGCGAGGGGCAATCGGTCGCGCTGTTCGGCTATCCGGTGCTGCAGGCGGCCGACGTGCTGCTCTACCAGACGACGCACGTCCCGGTCGGCGAGGACCAGAAGCAGCATCTCGAGCTGGCGCGCGACATTGCGCAGAAGTTCAACAACGACTTCGCTTCCGATGAGGCGCCGGTGTTCACCCTGCCCGACCCGATCGTGCCGCCCGAGGCCGCGCGGATCATGAGCCTGCGCGACGGGGCGAGGAAGATGAGCAAGTCGGACGAATCCGACATGAGCCGCATCAATCTCGCCGACGACGCCGATACGATCATGAAGAAGATCAAGAAGGCCAAGACCGATCCCGAACCGCTGCCGAGCGAGGCGGCCGGGCTGGCCGACCGGCCCGAGGCGCTCAACCTCGTCACGATCTACGCCGCGGCGACCGGGCACGGCGTGGATGCGGTGCTGGCCGAATTCGGCGGCGAGGGTTTCGGCAAGTTCAAGCCCGCGCTGGGCGAAGTGCTGGTCGAAACGCTCGGCCCGATCGCCGCACGCTTCCGCGAACTGAAGCAGGACCGCGAGACGCTCGACGCGATCCTCGCACGCGGCGCCGCCAAGGCGCGCGAGATGGGCGGGCCGACGCTCGATGCAGCCTATCGCGCTTTGGGGCTTGTCCGGGGGTAAGATTTCGCTGCTGAAGTCGCGGAAATCGTTTAACTTTCATCAGTTCCGCTATTCAAATCCTGTTCAGCCCGTCGGCTTTACAACACGGCCCATAGATGACAGCTTGCGAGTCGGATGGGGGCGGCTGCGCAACGCATTCCCGCTTTTCAGAGGACCGACGACATGACCATCACGACACAAAAATGGGGCCGCACACTCAAGCTGGCGTCGATTCCGGTGCTGCTGGCCGGGCTCGCCGCCTGCGCCGCGCCGTTCAAGGCCGACGTATCGCGCTTCCAGTCGCAACTGCCCGCGCCGCAGGGCCAGACCTTCGCGGTCGTGGCCGACGATCCGGCGCTCGCGGGTGGGCTCGAATTCGCGCAATATGCCGACTTCGTCGAGGCGGAAATGGCGCGGCTGGGCTATGTCGAAGGCTCGCCCGCCAACGCCAACCTGCTGGTCCGCTTCGATTACGGCGTCGACAATGGCCGCGAACGCGTGCGTTCGACCGGCTTCCGCGATCCGTTCTACGATCCGTGGTACGGCTTTTCCTACCGCCCGGTCTATTACCGCACCCGCCGCGGCTACCGCGTCGGCTACGTCCCGTCGCGGCGCTGGGGCTACGGCTTCCGCGATCCGTGGTTCGGCGGCAGCGAGGTGCGCAGCTACACCGTCTACACCAGCGGGATCGACATGAAGATCGACAACCGGCAGACCGGCGAGCGCCTGTTCGAAGGCAAGGCGCAGGCCGTCTCGACCTCGAACCGGCTGCAATACCTCGTGCCGAACCTGGTCGAAGCGATGTTCACCGATTTCCCCGGCAATTCGGGCGAGACGGTGCGGATTTCGATCAAGCCGGAAGAAACGACGGTGCGCCGGATCGACTGATCGCCGGGCGACGAAGTTCCTTGTTCCCTTGAAGGCGGGCCTGCTTGCAGGTCCGCCTTTTTGCTTTGCGTCACGCGATTCGCGGGCGCAGCCATGCAAGTATCGCTGCGATGCAGACCATGAACACGGCTGCCTCGAGCGCGGTCGATGCAAGCAGCGAGACCGGACCCAGCCCGTCCTCGCCGAAGACGCGCCCGATGCTCCCGACATGCAAGTGCGAGTCGGGAAACCGCTCGTTCAGCAGCGCGAGGCTGCCCGCCATCAACCGTCCGCCGAGCGCGGCGATCGCCGCGCCCGTCGCCGCCCCCGCCAGCGCCGCCATGGCGACGATCAGGCGCAGCGACCTTGGACGCGCCGCCAGCACCCGAAACACGACTCCTCCCGTCACCGCTCCCACGACCAGCCCCTCGCTCATCCCGGTGACGTTCCCCGGCGACAGTCCGGTGAGCAGCGCGAACCCGTCGAGGCTGAGCAGCTTGCCGAGCGCGCCGATGCACAGCCCTCCCGCCGCGCCACCGCCGGCCAGCGCCCAGGCGCTGCGGCCGAAGGAACCCCGGGCCAGCGCCATCCCGATCCCGACGCCCGCTCCGCCGAGCGTGCCGATGGCGAGATTGAGCGCGATCATCACCAGCATGAGCGACGCGGCGCTCGCCTGCTGCGCAGCGGACGTGGCGATCGCTCCGTAGAGAATGCCGCCCAGACCGCCGGCGAGTGCGCCCCCGAGCGTGGTGCCGCCGGCCAGCCTCCCGGCGCGCACCCATGCGGAGACCTCCGCCGAGTCGCCGGGCCCGCATGCCGTGCCCTCCCCGGGCGCGCCTTCGACCGGTGCCACGAAGCGGTAGCCGTGCTTGGGCACGGTCTCGATGAAACGCGGCGCGGCTGCATCGTCGCCGAGCGCGCGGCGCAGGCTCCTGATGCATTGGGTCAGCGCCTCGTCGGTCACCGGCACGCCGCGCCAGACCTCGTCCATGAAGCGGTCTTTCGATACCAGCTGCCCGGCATTGTCCGCCAGCAGCAGGAGCGCATCGAAATAGCGGCTGCCGAGGTCGATCCTGTCCGCACCATGCTGCAGCGAACGATCCTGCCGGTCGAGTTCGAACGCGCCGAACGCAATCCGCCGGGGCGGATCGATCCCCTGCTCCGCATCGATATCCTCAGCCCGCTCCATGCCGCGCTCCTATGCCAAGCCGGTCGACGGGGGAAGGTTTTCAGCCATTGCTCACGAATTGCTCATGCCGCTCACGAGGGGAAATGCTCCAAGCCGCGCATCGACGCAGAAGGAATTACCCGATGACAGAACGACTTGCCGATACCGGTTTCCGCATCTCGAACGGCTGGCGCATTGCCGGCTGGGGCGCGGCCGCCGCGCTTCTCGCCCTGCCCGCCATCGCCATGCAGTTCACCGGCGAAGTCGACTGGACGCCGGGCGATTTCATCGCCGCCGCGATCCTGCTGATCGCGCTGGGAACCGGGCTCGAAATCGCCGTACGCGTGTCGCGCGGCAAGGCGCAGCTGGTCGGCATGTTCATCGCCGCGTTCACCGGTTTCTTCACCATGTGGTCGAACGGCGCGGTCGGCATCATCGGCAACGAAGCCGAGCCGGTCAATCTCGGCTTCTACGCGCTCGTCTTCGCAGCCGTCTTCGCCAGCCTGGCGGTGTGGTTCCGGCCGCGCGCCATGCAATGGATCATGGGCCTGGTCGCGATCGGGCAGCCCGCGCACGGGATCGCCGCGCTGTGGCTGATGCCCGGCCACGCCGTCGAATGGGGCTTCCTCGCCGTCCTTGCCGGACTGTGGGGCGCCGCCGCGCTGTGCTTCCGCAAGGCCTGCGCGGCTTCATCGACCGCGTAAGGGGCGACCTACGGGTTGCCCCGGGTGGCGCTCCATCCCAAAGCCTACCGGAGCGCCACCCCTCGCGGGGTAAGTCATTGTTTCAGCAGAGCTGAAACGACAGCGGCACCGGCCCGCTCCCCCACCCGGCCACCCATAGGATACTATGGTCGGGGTGGCCGGGTGGGGGAGCGGGCCGGTGCCGCATCAGCGAAGCTGAAATATGACTCTAGCCTAGCCGCTCGTGCCCGCCGGTCGAACCGAAACCGCCCGCACCGCGCTCGGTGGCGTCGAGGTCCTCGACCTCTTTCCACGCCGCCTGCACCACCGGAGCCAGCACCAGCTGCGCGATCCGGTCGCCGCGCGCGATCGGGAACGGCTCGGTGCCGTGATTGATCAGGATCACCTTGAGCTCGCCGCGATAGTCCGAATCGATCGTGCCGGGCGTGTTGGGCACGGTGATGCCGTGCTTGAGCGCGAGCCCCGAACGCGGGCGGACCTGGATCTCGTAGCCGGGCGGAATGGCGAGCGCGAGGCCCGTCGCCACCGCTTGGCGAGCACCCGGCGCGAGCGTCACGTCCTCGGCAGAGACGACATCCATCCCCGCGGCGCCATCGGTGGCGTAGCGCGGCAGGTCCAGCCCTTCGCCATGCGGCAGCCGCTTTACTTCCACTCCAACGGACTCAGTCGGTGTCGGCATCCTCGCCCAGCTCCTCGACAACACGCTCGATCAGCGCGCGCGCTACCTCGGACTTGGGCATCTCGTCGAGGCTCTCGACATCCTTTTCCCGCACTATGTGGACCGCGTTGTTGCCGCCGCCCATCACGTCCCCCGAGACGTCGTTGGCGACGATCCAGTCGACGCCCTTGCGCTTGCGCTTGGCCTTGGCGTTCTCGACCACGTCCTCGGTTTCCGCCGCGAAGCCGATCAGCAGGCCCGGCCGCTTGTTGCCGCCCGCGACATTGGTGAGGATGTCGGGGTTTTCGGTCAGCAACAGCGCGGGCGGAGCCGAGCCGCGCTTCTTCATCTTGCTGCCCGATACTTCCTTGCTGCGCCAGTCGGCCACCGCTGCGACCATGATGCCGATATCGGCGGGCAGCGCCTTCTTCACAGCATCGGCCATTTCGCGCGCCGATTCGACGTCGATACGGTCGACTCCGTGAGGCGTCTCCAGATGCACCGGCCCGGCGACCAGCGTCACCCGCGCCCCCGCCGCGGCGGCGGCGGCGGCGATCTCGAATCCCTGACGCCCGGAGGAACGGTTGGCGAGATAGCGCACCGGGTCGATCGGCTCGTGAGTCGGCCCCGCGGTGACCAGCACGTGCTTGCCGTAGAGCGGGCGGTGCTCGGGGTTTTCGTCGAATTCGGGCTGCCCGGCCAACGGGTCCGGCTGTTCGACCGAGACCGGGCGGTCGTCGCCGTCGATCGGTTCGGGCGCCGCATCGCCGGCGCCGGTCGAGACGGTGTGGTTCATCGCTTCCGGATCGGTCGGCGGCGCCGAGGCAGCCTTGCCCTTGCTCGCGAGCAGCGGGCCCGCGCCGGTAGCCGGATCGGGCAGCGCCTCGTCGGGCAGGACGGTCTCGTCGGCCTCCCCGGGCTCGGGCAGGTCGTCCCACTGCGCCTCGATCTCCTCGACGCTGCGCTTGGGCGTCGAGCGCGGAATGAGCGAGGACAGCAATCCGCCGAGGCCGCCCGATCTGTGCTCGGGTTCCGGCTCCAGCGCTTCGACCGAGCCGGCGTCGGGCTGCGGTTCGCAATCGGCGGCGATGCCGAAGTGCGCGGCGATCTCGGCCCAGATCACTTCCGGATCGGGCAGGCGGCCGGGGCCGAATTCGCCGCAGGCCATCGGCCCGCTGTCGGGATCGACCACCTCGACGCCGGCCTTGCGCAGCCAGTGCACGTTGCGCTGCGTCGCCTCGTGCTGCCACATGCGCACGTTCATCGCCGGCACCGCCATCACCGGCTTGTCGGTGGCGAGGATCAGCGTGGTGGCGAGATCGTCGGCGATCCCCGCCGCCATCTTGGCGAGCAGGTCGGCCGTTGCGGGGCACACCACCACCAGATCGGCCTCGCGGCTGAGCTGGATATGGCCCATCTCGGCTTCGTTCTTGAGGTCCCACAGCGAGGTGTAGACCTGGTTCTCGCTCAGCGCGGCGAGCGCCATCGGGGTGACGAACTGCTGCCCGCCATCGGTCACCACGCAGGTGACCTCGCCGCCGCCCTTGCGGATCAGCCGCACCAGCTCGCACGACTTGTACGCGGCGATGCCGCCGCCGACGACGAGCAGGATGCGCGGGGAGGACCCGGATTCGGGTTGCTCGCTCACGCGGGGCTTCCCCGCTCGTCCGCGGCGTTTCGATGATGCGACGGCATGGTGGCTTTCCCCGATCTCATGGTGCGCGCGAGGTTAACCACACGTGCTATCCCGCGCTACCCCTGCATTGCGAAGGGTAATTTTGTCTGGCGGGACGTGGCTAACGGCTGTTAACGCACGATCCGGAGGGGAGAACACCAATGCGATTGCTGCTCACTGCGCTGATATTTCTCGGCGGCATCATGTTTCTGGTCCTGGGCATCGGCTTCCTGGTCGACCCGGCGGCATCGGGCGCCGATTTCGGCTTGGCCTCCGACGGCAATCAGGGCCTCGCCACCATGCGCGCGGACATGACCGCCTTCTTCGTGGTCGCCGCGGTCACGATGATGGTCGGCGCTTGGCGCCGTAATGGCGACCTGCTGCTGGTACCCGCCGGGCTGATGGCGCTGGCACTGACCGGGAGGATCGTGGGCGTGATCGTCGACGGGCCGTGGGACGGGTTCTGGCAACCGATGCTGGTCGAGGGCGTGACGGTGGTGGTCCTGCTGATCGCGAGCCGCGTGCTGCCGCACCCGCAGACGTGAGGGCTGCCAGCCCTAAGCCCGGTTAGATTGAACCGTCATCCTGAACTTGTTTCAGGATCCATTTCGCCTCCGCCGCGGAGGGTGCAGGGGGAGAGATGGATGCTGAAACAAGTTCAGCATGACGGATTGGGCACGCTTGGTCGGGTTGGGCCTTTGGCTCTGTTTCCGTCAATCTGAAACAGTTCCGGGACCGGCCCGAGTCCTTGTTCGGTGCGCTCATGACCTCCGTCATGAGCTTGCGGCACCAGCCCACTCCCCCGCCCTTCCACCCTTAGGATACTAAAGTCGGGGTGGAAGGGCGGGGGAGTGGGCTGGTGCCGCCCCGGCGGTCGGATCCCTGCCAAGCAGCGACAGGTTTCGTCACCGCCGGAAAACAAGACTCAGGCTGGCCCGGCTTCCAGCAAACCCGAAACCACCTCTACCCGATCCACCCCAGCGCCAGCGCGCCGGCGACCGCCGCCCCGCCGAGCGCCGCCGACAGGACGTACCCCAGCCAGCCGCGGCCCTCGCGCTCGCGCTTCTCCCACATCGGTTCGATCTCCGGCAGCGGCGGCGGTTCGGGGGCACCGCCCTTGGGCGGGAAGCGGTCCTCGATCCGGCGCACGAGGTCGGGAATCCGCAGCAGCGTCTCGGCGTCCTCGCGGATGCGGTCGGCGAGCGCCGCCTCGGGGCCGAGCTCGTCGCGGATCCATTCGCGGACATAGGGCGCGGAGACATCCCACATGTTGATCTCGGGATCGAGCTGGGTCGCGATGCCCTCGACCATCACCATGGTCTTCTGCAGCAGCAAAAGGTGCGGCTGGGTCTGCATGTCGAAATCGCGCGTGATCGCGAACAGCCCGTCGAGCATCTGCCCGACGCTGAGTTCGCTCACCGGCTTGCCGCGCATCGGCTCTCCGACCGCGCGCAGGGCGGTCGCGAATTCGTCGACCGAATGGTAGCTCGGCACGTATTGCGCCTCGAAGTGGATTTCGGCGACGCGGCGGTAATTGCCCGTGGTCAATCCGTAGAGGATTTCCGCCAGCCATGCGCGCGCACGGCGGTCGATCCGGCCCATGATGCCGAAATCGATCGCGACGATCGTCCCGTCGCGCTGCACGAACAGGTTCCCCTGATGCATGTCGGCGTGGAAGAAGCCGGCGCTGATCGCCTGCTGCAGGAAAGCGAGCACCAGCCGCTTCGCCAGCTCGGGCAGGTCGTGCCCCGCCGCGACCAGCTCCTCGCGCTTGGAAATCTTGATCCCGTCGACCCACTCGACCGTCATCACCCGGCCGTTGGTGCGATCCCAGTCGATATCGGGGATGCAATAGAAGGGCACCGCGTGCATCGCTTCGGCCAGCTCGCTCGCCGCGGCCGCCTCGCGCCGCAGGTCGAGCTCGCTATTGGTCCAGCGCTTGAAATTGGCGATCGTCAGCCGCGGGCGCAGACGTGCCGCCTCGCCGCCGAGCGCCTCGAGATGCGCCGCGGCCCATTCGTAGGTGGCGATGTCGCGCGCGAAGCGTTCGCGGATGCCGGGGCGCAGCACCTTGATCGCGACCTGCCGCCCCTCGGTGGTGACCGCGCGATGGACCTGCGCGATCGAAGCCGAACCGACCGGCTCGGGATCGATCTCGGCGAACAGCATGTCGAGCGGCTGGTCGAATGCCGCCTCCATCGAGCGGCGAATCTCGTCGAACGGCACCGGCGGAAGCGCGTCCTGCAGGCTGAGCAGGTTGCGCGCCGCCTCCTCGCCAACAAGGTCGGGCCGGGTCGCGAGCGACTGGCCGAGCTTGATCGCGGCGGGGCCGATATCCTGGAACGCCGCGGCATAGTCGGGCGTGAGCGGCTGGCGCGCGCCGAAGCGTGCGATACGCGCAAGGCGCTTGACCTGCGGCGGCGTGTTGGGATCGTTCTCGATCCCGCGCAAGGCCCCGTGCCGTGCAAGCGTGCGGCCCCATTTGAGCAACCGCCAGATGTGGGTGCGGGGACGGGGCATTAACGGTTCCGAGTCCCCGCGAAGGCGGGGACCTCAGGCCCCATGCCGGACGCCAGTGGCCTGAGGCTCCCGCCTTCGCGGGAGCTCATATCTTCCACCCCGAATGGATCGCGACCGCTCCGCCCAGGATCGGTTCGACCCGCGTATTCGCGAAGCCCGCCTGACGGATCATCGCCTCGAAATCTTCCATCTTCGGGAAGCGCCGGATCGATTCGGCGAGGTAGCGATAGCTGTCCTCATCCTGCGCGATGACCTTGCCCATTTTCGGCATCAGCCGGTGCGAATAGAGATCGTAGACCTGCTTGAAGCCCGGCCATTGGGTGGTCGAGAATTCCATGCAGTAGAACCGCCCGCCATGTTTCAGAACGCGGTGCGCCTCGGCCAGCGCCCTGGCGATATGCGTGACGTTCCTGATCCCGAACACGATCGTGTAGGCGTCGAAGGTGCCGCGCGGATAGGTCAACTCCTCGGCGTTCTGACAAGACCAAGAGAGCCCGTCTATTCCGCGCTCCATGGCGCGTTCGATTCCGACATCGAGCATGTCCTGGTTGATATCGGCGACCGTCACCTCGGCCCCGCGCGCGGCCATGCGGAAGGCAATGTCGCCGGTGCCGCCCGCCATGTCGAGCACCGCTTCGCCCGGCTGCGGCTTGACCCGGCGTACGAAGCGGTCCTTCCACAACCGGTGCATCCCGCCAGACATCGCGTCGTTCATGATGTCGTATCTCGCCGCCACGCTCGAAAACACCGCGCCGACGCGCTCGGTCTTCTCCTCGGGAGAGACCTGTTCGTAGCCGAAGGATACCTTGTCGCTCATGCTGCGCGCCTTAGGGAAAGAGTCAGGTGGCGTCTATTCGGACTTGGGGAGAGTGTTCGTTGCGTGCGGGAAGCACCTCCGTGCTTCCCTTGGCTGTTCCATCCCACGCCCCCACCCGGAGTCTTTCGTTGCGTGCGGACCAGACCTCCGTCTGGTCCTTGCGGCACCAGCCCACTCCCCCACCCGGCCACCCCGACTATAGTATCCTATGGGTGGCCGGGTGGGGGAGTGGGCTGGTGCCGCACCCGGCGGTCTGACATAGCCACACGCGACGCATCTCCAGCCGCCGGAAAACAAATGCCCGAGCTCCCCGAAGTCGAAACCACCGTGCGCGGCCTCGCCAGCTTCCTCAAGGGCGAGCGGATCGTCGCCGCGCGGGTCAACCGGCCCGACATGCGCCGCCCCTTCCCGCCCGACCTCGTGCAAGCGCTGACCGGCGCCACCGTCACTTCGCTCGGGCGGCGCGCCAAGTTCGGGCTGATCCATACCGACCGCGAGCGCAGCCTCGTCTTCCATCTCGGCATGAGCGGGCGCTGGCGGATCGATCCGGAGGAGCCCGACAGGCACGATCATTTCGTGATCGATACCGCGGACCACAGCTTCGCGCTGTGCGACCCGCGGCGGTTCGGCTGGGTCGACCTGGTCGACACCGACGCGATCGACGCATGGCCGAGCTTCGTCGGCATGGGTCCCGAACCGCTCGGGCCCGAATTGACCGTCGCATATCTCGGTCAGGCGCTCGCGGGCCGCAAGCAGGCGATCAAGCTGTGCCTGCTCGACCAGCGCATCGTCGCCGGGCTCGGCAATATCTACGTCTGCGAGGCGCTGTTCCGCGCCCGCATCCATCCGCGCAAGGCAGGCGGCAAGGTGTCGAAGCCGGCACTCGAGCGGCTCGTCCCGGCGATCCGCGAGGTGCTGACGCAGTCGATCGAGGACGGCGGATCCTCGCTCCGCGACTACGCCCGTCCCGACGGCGAGCTCGGCTATTTCGCCACGCGCTTCGACGTCTACGGGCGCGAGGGAGAGGCGTGCCGGCGCGAGGACGGCGGGATCATACGGCGCTTCGTCCAGGGTGGGCGCAGCACGTGGTTTTGTCCAAGGTGCCAGCGCTAGGGTTTGTTTTCCGGCGGTGACGGAGCCTGTCACTGCGTGGCAGACATCGCACCGCCGGGGCTGTTCCATCCCACGCCCCGCGTTCGGGATCAGGAAGGATTCCGGGGGAATGCTTCCCCCGGACGGCGGCCACCCATAGGATACTATGGTCGGGGTGGCCGGGTGGGGGAGTGGGCCGGTGCCGCAAGGGAAGCACGGACGTGCGGCCCGCACGCAACAAGGACTCCGGGTGGGGGAGTGGGCCGGTGCCGCAAGGGAGGGGCGGACGCCCCGACCACACGAAAGATGGACTCCTCCGTTTCGCTTGACGATTTGCCGGTGCCCCACTATGTGGCCCGCTTTCCGGCGGGCGACCGCCGAATTCCGAAACAGCAAGACAAGCATCCGGTCGCTCGCCGCGACCCGCAACGGGAACGAACATGGCCAATACGCCGCAAGCCAAGAAGCGCATCCGCCGCAACAACCGCCGCGCGGACATCAACACCGCACGCATGAGCCGCATCCGCAACTTCGTGAAGAAGGTCGAGACCGCGATCGAAGGCGGCGACAAGAAGGCGGCGGCCGAAGCGCTGCAGGCGGCACAGCCCGAAATGGCGCGTGGCGTGGCGCGCGGCGTGATGCACAAGAACACCGCCTCGCGGAAGATGTCGCGTCTCTCCAGGCGAATCGCGGCGCTCTGATTCGCGCCCCGATCGGCGTCTTTGCGCCATCGAAAATCGATCCGGGCCGGTGCGACGAGCGCCGGCCCTTTTTGTTGCGGCGCGAAGACAGCACCGTGTCGCCACGGCCCTTTCGAAAAACCCTAGGAAGTCCCGCGATTCGCATGGCTTCCGGAACGAATAGTTATAATAAACAGAATGTTAAACGCACGGCTGCGGGGTTGCGGCCTGTCAAGAAGTATATTTCAGATTTTTTGCAATTTCCCCACTTGCGACTCACGCCGGGGCGGTCCTAACAAGATCGCAGCACGAAGCGGGACGGTGAGTGCTTCTACATGATCGGTCGTCGGGGGACCAGCCCGGAATGCGATTCCGGCTGAGGGCGAAGCCATCCCGATTTCGGCCGGTCGGCGAACGGTCGGACAAGGCCGGCGAGACGGGGTCTGGGTTGCAATGGCGAACGGAAATACCAATGCGCGCCGAAACGGGCGCAAGGCGGAGAGCGGGAATATGGAAGATCTGGAAGCGGTGAACCTGGCGGCCGATTGGGCGGATATCAGCCAGGGACTGCGAAAGGATCTCGGCCACCAGCTCCACAGCCAGTGGATCAAGCCGATCGTGCTCGGCGGCTTCGACAAGGACAACGGCACGCTCGACCTGTTCCTGCCGACCGAATTCTCCGCCAATTGGGTGCAGGACCGATTCGCCGACCGACTCTCGCTCGCGTGGAAGATCGCGCGCAGCGAGATCCGCAACGTGCGCATTTCGGTCCATCCCGGCCGCCGCAAGCTGCCCGAGATCAGCCTCAACGGCGACGGCCGCCGCGCCGCCAACGACGCCGACGACAAGTCGATGATTACCGTTTCGGCGGCGCCGATGGGCGATGCCGGCTTCACCTCCTCGGTCGGGCTCGACCCGTCGCTGACCTTCGCCGCCTTCGTCACCGGCGAGGCCAACATCCTCGCCTGCAACGCCGCGCAGCGCATGTCGGCGACCGAGCAGCCGCAATTCAGCCCGCTCTACCTCAAGGCCGCGACCGGGCAGGGCAAGACGCACCTGCTCCACGCGATCGGCCACGCCTATCTTTCCGCGCATCCGCGCGCACGCATCTTCTACTGCAGCGCCGAGCGTTTCATGGTCGAATTCGTCCAGGCGCTGAAGGCCAACCAGATGATCGAGTTCAAGGCGCGGCTGCGCAGCTTCGACCTGCTGCTGGTCGACGACATCCAGTTCATCATCGGCAAGGCCGCGGCGCAGGAGGAACTGCTCTACACGATCGACGCGCTGCTGGCCGAGGGCAAGCGGCTGATCTTCGCCGCCGACCGCGCGCCGCAGGCGCTCGACGGGGTCGAGCCGCGCCTGCTCAGCCGTCTGTCGATGGGGCTCGTGGCCGATATCCAGGCGGCCGATATCGAGCTGCGCCGCAAGATCCTCGAATCGAAGCTGACCCGCTTCGCCCCGCTCGAAGTGCCCGACGAGGTGATCGAATTCCTCGCGCGCACGATCACGCGCAATGTCCGCGAGCTGGTCGGCGGGCTCAACAAGCTGATCGCCTATGCCCAGCTGACCGGGCAGGAAGTGTCGCTCCAGCTCGCCGAGGAGCAGCTGACCGACATCCTCTCGGCCAATCGCCGCCGGATCACGATCGACGAGATCCAGCGCACCGTATGCCATTTCTACCGCATCGACCGCTCCGAAATGTCGAGCAAGCGCCGCGCGCGCGCGGTGGTGCGCCCGCGGCAGGTGGCGATGTATCTGTCCAAGGTCCTGACGCCGCGCAGCTATCCCGAGATCGGGCGCAAGTTCGGCGGGCGCGATCATTCGACCGTGATCCACGCGGTCCGCCTGATCGAGGACCTGCGCCAGCGCGACGCCGATATGGACGGCGACGTGCGGAGCCTGCTGCGCCAGCTCGAGAGCTGAGTTTTTGTTTTGCCTCAAGCGCCGGCGGGGCCGTCCGGCCCCTTAGGCTTCCGGCCTAACCGGCCGACGCGCAGTCGCGCTCTGGCTGCCGCGACCAAGGCCCGGGAACAAACTGCCAGACCTGGAATAGTCCGGTCGGCGACCAGCCGACCGCGAGCGCAAGCGCGCGAGCCGCAGGTGCCCTGTACCCCGGACTTGATCCGGGGGGAAGGAACAGCACCGAGGACGCACCCGCGGAGGCGGGTGCGCAAAACTAAGGACTCGGAGAGCTCGCGCCCGGCGCTTGAGGGCGCGAACAAACAATGCCAACAGCTTGTCCATGGCCCTGTCCCCCGACCGCCTCGACCGCTTCGCGCGGCAGATCGTCATTCCCGAGATCGGCGGTGCGGGGCAGGCCGCGCTGGCGCAGGCGCATGTCACGCTGGTCGGACTCGGCGGGATCGGAGCGCCGGTGCTGCAGTACCTCGCCGGAGCAGGGGTCGGACGGCTGAGGCTGATCGAGGACGGCGATGTCGAGGCGTCCAACCTGCAGCGCCAGACGATCTACACCACGCGCGATATCGGCCATGCCAAAGCCGTCGCCGCGCGCCGCTGGCTCGCAAATTTCGACGGCAAGCTCGACATTGCGATCAGCGATGCGCGGCTCGAGGTGGACAATGCGGCCGCGCTGCTGGCGGACACCGATCTGGTGGTCGACGGGACCGACAATTTCGCCACCCGCCTCGCGGTTTCCGACGCCTGCGTGCGGCTGGCCGTCCCGCTCCTTTCCGCAGCCGTCGGCCGCTTCCAGGGACAGGTCGCAGCCTTCGCCGGACACCTGCCCGGCCAGCCCTGCTACCGCTGCTTCGTCGGCGACGCCTTCGATGCCGACGATTGCGACAGCTGCGCCGAGGACGGCATGCTCGGCGCGATGGCGGGCTGGGTCGGCAGCTTCGCCGCGATGCAGGCGGTGCGGATATTGCTGGCGGGCAAGGCGGCGTTCGGCGATCCGCAATGGGGCAGGCTGCACCTGCTCGACGGGATGAAGCCGGCCATGCGGGCGCTGGCGATCGCCAGGGATCCGGCCTGCAAGGGATGCGGCGCGGGTTAGAAGCTCGCCCCGTCGACCTGCTTGCGCGGAAGGCCGGCCCACAGATCGGGATCGAACATCCTGAGGTTCACACCCATGCGCTCGTAATCCGGGTCGATCGCGGTCCAGTGCGTGGTGCAGCCGCAGGTGCCGCAGTGCCAGGTCGTGAGCATGCGATCGCCTTGGATGTAGCCCACCGCATCCCCCTCGATCGTGACCGCGCGCGGGCTGCAATAGTGCCACAGCCCGGCCGTCCGGCGGCAGATCGAGCAGTTGCATTCGGTCGCTTCGCGTGGATCCTCGCTCAGTACGAGGCGGATCGCGCCGCAGTGGCACGCGCCATTGTGCCCTGTCATAGCAAAATCTCCTCTACCCATTGCGGCACCAGCTCGCCCGCCAGCCCCTGCCGCGATTCGTCGAACCAGTGCGAGCCTTCGCTGCGTTCGAGATTGAGTTCGAGCGTGCGCACGCCCAACTCGCGCGCATCGCGCACGAAGCCAGCCGCGGGATAGACTGCGCCCGAAGTGCCGATCGAAACGAACAGATCGGCCTCGCGCAGCGCGGCGTAGATGCGGTCCATCTCGTACGGCATCTCGCCGAACCAGACCACGTCGGGCCGCAGGCTCGGCGCGTCGCAGGCGGGGCAGGCCGGACGATCTCGCATCGGCCCGTCCCAGCGCGAGCGCGTCTCGCAGGAGGTGCACAAGGCGCTCTTCAGTTCGCCGTGCATGTGCAGCACGCGCTTCGCCCCGGCGCGCTCGTGCAAATCGTCGACATTCTGCGTCACGATCAGCAGTTCACCGGGCCATTGGCGGTCGAGCCGCGCCAGCGCCTCGTGCGCGGCATTGGGCTCGACCTTCGCCAGCGCCCCACGCCGCATGTCGTAGAAATTCAGCACCAGCTCCGGATCGCGCACGAAACCCTCGGGCGTCGCGACATCCTCGACCCGGTGCCGCTCCCACAGCCCGCCCGCATCCCGGAACGTGTCGATCCCGCTCTCGGCGCTGATCCCCGCGCCGGTGAGGATCACGATGTTGCGAATATCCGCCATGCGCGGCATGAACCATGGAGCGGAGGACAGTTCAATGGCGCGTATCGGGATCGTCGGCAGCGACGGCCGCATGGGGCAGGCCTTGGCGGAAGCGATCGCCGACGCCGGACACACGTGTTCGGGCGGCGTCGACAAGGGCGGCGACACCGCCGCGCTGGCCGACCGCAGCGACGCGCTGGTCGACTTTTCCGCCCCCGCCGCGCTGCAGGCGAACCTGCACGCCGCGGTCGGCGCAGGCATCCCGCTGGTGATCGGCACCACCGGGCTCGGCGACAGCCACCACGCGGCGATCGATTCCGCCGCCGGCGCGGTTGCGGTGCTGCAGACCGGCAACACCTCGCTCGGCATCACCCTGCTCGCGCATCTGGTGCGCGAGGCGGCGTCGCGGCTCGGGCCGGACTGGGACGTCGAGATCGTCGAGATGCACCACCGGATGAAAGTCGATGCGCCTTCGGGTACGGCGCTGCTGCTGGGCGAGGCCGCCGCCGATGCGCGCGGAATCGAGCTCGACGCCAATCGCGAATCGGGCCGGGGCCATGATTTCGGGGGCAAGACCGGCGCGCGCGCGGAAGGCGCGATCGGGTTCGCGGCCTTGCGCGGTGGCACCGTCGCGGGCGAGCATTCGGTCATCCTCGCCGGCGAGCAGGAACGCCTCGTCCTTTCGCACAGCGCCGAGAACCGGATGATCTTCGCGCGCGGCGCGGTAAAGGCGGCGGAATGGCTGATCGGGAAATCCGCGGGCCGCTACACGATGAAGGACGTTCTCGATCTATGAGCCGCCGAACTACGAACAAGGTTACCGCAGCGGCATGCAAATGGCGCGAGGAAGGCGGCGGCGAGGCGGCGGCGGAGCGCTGCCTGGCTTTCCTCGAGCGGGTCGGGATCGAGGTCGACTGGCTCGGCGACGAGGACGAGGCGCAGCTGCTCGACGGCCTCGCCATCGTCAACGGCCGCCTGCTGATCGACCCGGAAACGCCGGTATGGCCGAGCGACCTGCTCCACGAAGGCGGCCATATCGCCGCCGCCGCGCCGGAGGACCGCCCCACGCTCGGCCCGCTCGAATCCGACCCGACCGACGAGATGATGGCGATCGCCTGGTCCTACGCCGCCTCGCGCGAATGCGACATTCCGCTGCGCCAGCTGTTCCACGACGGCGGCTACCGCAACGACGGGGCGAACCTGGCGACCGCCTTCGCCACCGGCCATTTCATCGGCGCACCGATGCTCGGCCATTACGGCATGACCGCCGACATGCACACCGCGCTGGCGCAGGGGACGGTGTCGTTCCCGGGGATGATCAGGTGGCTGCGGTGAGGGGATTGCGCTTTTGGACTCAGTCAATCTCGGCTTCCGCGCAGCCAATATCCACCATCGCCTGACGAAACGCCTCGCTGTCGCGAACGGCGTCGAAATCCTTATCCGCCGCGATATGATCGCAACCCGGAAAATTCATGTCGTGGGCTTTGCTGTCGCGGAGCCAGTGGGCACATTTCTCCGCATCGCCCTTTAACGCCGCTATGCAAGCGAGATCGTAGCTCCCAGACCCGGGTTGAATATCGTTGGCTTGTTCACACAGTTTGCGCGCGCGGTTCAACAAGCGAGTTCGCACTCGACCAGTTTTGGTTTGTGCTTGATGTATAGAGACAATGGCCGAGTTATTGAGTGCGTCATACTTGTCCGGTTTCACATCCAGTGCCGCAGAGTATTTCTCGATGGCAAGCGCCCATAGCCGGTCCGCACCCTCGCCGTCGCCAGCCGCCGATTTCGCGTCCGCTTGGTTGGCGAGCGCAATTCCCCAATTGCTGAGCGCTTCGTACTTATCCGGTTTCACATTCAGCGCCGCGGCGTATTTCTCCCCGGCAAGCGCCCATAGCCGGTCCGCACCTTCGCCGTCGCCAGCCGCCGACTTCGCTTCCGCCTGGTCGGTGAGCGCATTGCCCCAGTTGTTGAACGAATCATGGAAGTCCGGTTTCACATCCAGCGCAGCGGCGTATTTCTCCCCGGCAAGGGTCCACAGCCGGTCCGCGCCCTCGCTGTCGCCAGCCGTCGATCTCGTCTTTGCGAGTTTGTCGAGCGTGACAGCCCAGTTGTTAAGCGAGTCGTGGAAGTCCGGTTTGACTTCGAGCGCTGCGGCGTATTTCTCCCCGGCAAGCGCCCACAGCCGGTCTGCACCCTCGCTGTCGCCAGCCGCCGATTTCGCCTCCGCTTGATCGTCCAATGCACTGCCCCAGTTGTTGAGGGCTTCATGCTTGTCCGGTTTGACTTCGAGTGCGGCGGCGTATTTCTCCCCGGCAAGCGCCCATAGCCGGCCCGCTTCTTCGTCATCTCCCGCCTCAGATTTCGCCTCTGCCTGTTTGGTAAGCGCAAGGCCGGAGTTGAAAAATGCCATGGCCTTCGTGTTTGGGTCATCGTCCGCGCAGCGTTCGAGATATTCCTCAAACTGTAAAACCGCCTGCTCCAAGTTTCCAAGTCGCGCGTTCCCATATGCTTTGGCAAACAGACTGAAGGCCCGGTCGGCTGCATCGCTGCCATGGAGATAGGCCATGCCCTGCGCCAACCGGACATAGTCGTCCCAATCCTCTCGCTCCGCCGCGTCGAACAACAGCAGCCGGAAATCGTCCGCAGTCAATGCGCCGGGCGCTTTTTCCCGAGTCTCCGCCACGACTTCTTCCAGCGACTGGAGTTCTTCCTCGGTGGGTTCGGTGGCGGGCTCCGTGCCCGGAGGGGCATCGATCGCTACCTGCAAATTCTCCGAGAGGGCCTTTACATTTCGTGCATGGACATCGGTCTCATCTCGCATGCGCTCAATATCACCTGCAGTGGTCTCGGCAGATTTTCGAAGGTTATCGATCTGGTCCCGTATATCCTGCACCTCGTTCCGGGCGGCATTGGCCGCGCTGCGCCAAGTGAAGAACCCGGCCACCGCTGCTATGACCGCGATGAGCAATCCATAGAGACCGATCCAGTTCTCCAACCTGCTGTTGCCGGCGTCGATCACCGCCGCTTTCGCCTCGGCCAGCGCCGCGGCGTGTTCCGCCTCGCGCCGCCGTTCGACTTCCTCAGCCAGCAGCTGTTCGGCGGAATTGGAAGTAGCCTCGGGCGCACCGGTGTTCGCAGGCTGCGCCTCCTGGCTGAGACCAGCCGCCGGAAACACGGTTATCAGCAGCACCGCCGCACAAATCATCCAGACTGTTCGCATCGCCCGTAACCCCCGTTCGTCCGCCCCTGATCCGCCAGCTTGCAATCAAAAATCAACAGTTACATGGCCCCGGCATGAAAAAAGACGCCATTTTCGAATTCTTCCGCCGGCTGGCCGAGGACGATCCCGAACCCGAGACCGAGCTCGAATACGGCAATGCCTACCAGCTGGTCGTCGCGGTGGCGCTGTCCGCGCAGGCGACCGATGTCGGGGTCAACAAGGCCACGCGCAAGCTGTTCGCCGAGGTCGAAACGCCGGAGCAGATGCTCGCACTGGGCGAAGACGGGCTGAAACAGCACATCAGGACCATCGGCCTGTTCAATTCCAAGGCGAAGAACGTGATCGCGCTCTCGCGACTGCTGGTCGACGAATACGACAGCGAGGTGCCCGCCACGCGCGACGACCTCGTCCACCTGCCCGGCGTCGGGCGCAAGACCGCCAATGTGGTGCTCAATTGCTGGTTCCGGCAGGAGACCTTCGCGGTCGACACGCACATATTGCGCGTCGGCAACCGCACCGGGCTCGCCAAGGGCAAGACGCCCGAGCAGGTCGAGGCGAAACTGGAGAAGCGCGTCCCGCAGCCCTTCCGGCTGCACGCACACCACTGGCTGATCCTGCACGGCCGCTATGTCTGCAAGGCGCGCACGCCCGAGTGCTGGCGGTGCAAGGTGGCGGATCTGTGCAGTTTCAGGAAGAAGGTGCTGGAGAAGAAGTAGGTTTGTTTTCCGGTAGAGGTTTGTTTTCCGGCGGTGACGAGGCCAGTCGCTTGGTGGCAATTGTCGGACCGCCGGGAGCGGCACCAGCCCACTCCCCCACCCGGCCACCCATAGGTTTCTATAGTCGGGGTGGCCGGGTGGGGGAGTGGGCTGGTGCCGCAAGGATCGGACGGAGGTCCGATCCGCACGCAGCAAAAACTCTCAACCAGCCAGCGCCGCCCGCGCAATCCGCGCATAAATCCGCGCCAGCGTCTCCAGATCCGCCACCGCCACCGCCTCGTCGCGCTTGTGCATGGTCGCGTTGACGAGGCCGAATTCGATCACCGGGCACACGGCGCGCAGGAAGCGCGCGTCCGAGGTGCCGCCGCTGGTCGAGGCTTCGGGCGTCACGCCGGTTTCCGCCTCGACCGCATCGGCGATGATGCGCGAGAAGGTGCCCGGCGCGGTCAGGAACGGCTCGCCGCTGACGATCGGCAATGCGCTGCCGCCGTGCTTCTCCGCGATCGAGCCGACCCGCTCGGACAGCGAGGCACCCGAATGCAGGTCGTTGAAACGGATCGAGATGCGTGCCTTCGCCCGCGCGGGAATCACATTATGCGCCGCATTGCCGACCTCTATCTCGGTGATCTCGAGATTGGAAGGCTGGAACCATTCGGTGCCGGTGTCGAGTTGCAGCGCGTCGAGTTCGGCCAGCATCGCGACCAGCTTCGGGACCGGGTTGTCGGCGAGGTGCGGATAGGCGACATGGCCCTGCACGCCCTCGACCTCGAGCCAGATATTGACCGAGCCGCGGCGCCCGATCTTCATCATGTCGCCGAGCCTGTTCACGCTGGTCGGCTCGCCGACGAGGCACAGGTCGGGCCGGATGCCTTCGGCGTCCATGTAGTCGATCAGCGCGCGCGTGCCGTGGAGCGCGGGGCCCTCCTCGTCGCCGGTGACGATGAAGCTGATCGTGCCCGCCTCCTGCGGAATGTCGGCCACCGCCGCAGCCATCGCCGCGATCGCGCCCTTCATGTCGACTGCGCCGCGTCCGTACAGCAACTCGCCCCTCCGCTCGGGCGCGAAGGGAGCGCTGGCCCAGCCGTCGCCCGGCGGGACCACGTCGAGGTGACCGGCGAAGGCGAAATGCTTCGATCCCTCCGGCCCGCGACGGATTGCGAACAGGTTCTCGACCGGCGCCTCGTCGGTGCCCGCCGCGCCCTGCCCCCGTGTGAAGCGGTGGATCTCGAAGCCGTGCGGCGCGAGCATCGCTTCGAGCACGTCGAACACCGGCCCCGTCGCCGGGGTGACGCTGGGTGCGGCGATCAGCCGCTCTGCAAGAACACTGGCTTCGGTCATCGCTTGCGCGTTATACCACCGCCGCGCCGCTTGCCAGCCGGAGAACCAGCATGCCCAGGCTCGATCTCGATTCGATTCCGCAGACCAACGCCACGGGGTACCCGGCGCCGTTCGACGAAGACGTCGAGGGCCGCTGGTACCGCCGCCTCGCGCCCGCCTCGGGGATGGAGAAGCTGCGCGCGAGCCATGTCGTGCTCGAGCCCGGCGCGTGGTCGAGCCAGCGCCACTGGCACCGCGAGATCGACGAATTGCTGGTGATGGTCGCGGGCGAGGCGGTGCTGGTCGAAGATGACGGCGAGACCACCATCCGCCCCGGCGATATCGTCGCTTGGCCCGCAGGCGCCGAGAACGGTCACCGGCTGCAGAACCGGACCGGGACCGACTGCGTGTTCGTGGTCGCGAGCGCGGGCGAATACGACACCGACAGCGGCGAATATCCCGATATCGACATGGTCTTCGATCCCGACGGCTATGCCCGCAAGGACGGGACGCGGTACCCGACCAAGCGGATTCCCTGAACTCCCCTCCCCTTGGGGAGGGGTTGGGGGGGGGGGTTCGGCGCCAGTGGCGTGGTACGCCCCCACCCAACCCTCCCCCGCACGGGGGAGGGCTTTCATTGCCGCTCCGGATCGGGCAGCGGCCCCGGCGCGAAGGCCTCGTCCAACAGCCGCGCTATCCGCAGCCCCGCCTGCTGCACGCGCTGCTGCGAGATCGGGATCGCTTCGACGATATCCTCCTGGCTCAGCGCGGTTTCGCGCGGCAGCTTCCCGGCACACGGATCGCGGTCGAAAGCGGTGCGGTAGACGAAGTCGCGCGCGATCTGCCAGCTCTCGCGGCCCCAGTCGGGGGCATCGCCGGTCGCGATCGCGGCGCGCTCCGCGGCCGAATAGCGCCGCACCAGCGAGGGCCGCGCCGACGAAATCGCGCGCTCGGCGAGCGGGCCGTCCCAGATCCAGTGCAGGTTCAGATCGGGCACGATGCCGTAATCCGCCTCGCGGTCGTTGCCGCCGCGATCGTCCTTGTCGCCCGAATGGAGCGGCATATGGATGTCGCCGACGAAGTGGACCATGAAGGCGAGCGCTTCGAGCCGGATATGCGGCGGCAGGCTCTCATCGGCGAGCAGATGCTGGTTGCGCAATATCTGCGCGGTCACGCAATTGCCGCCACTGCAATTCGCCCACGCATCGTAGGGCTCGCAGATCGGCGTGGTGCGATAGTGCCAGGCCGCGGTATGCCCCCAGCGCCAGCGCGTGCGCCGCACGCAATCGGGCCAGGTGCTTGCCTCTTCGATAGTGCGCAGCCGGCAATCGGGCGTGCCGAGCTGCGCCTCGTAGGCGAACAGGCGCTGCATCGCGCGGCGCGTCTGCGGGCTGATATTGGCCTCGGCGATCTCGGCGGTGGTCCGGTGCCCGTAGCCGCCCCATGCCAAAGCCGGGGCGGGGACGACCAGCGAGAGCGCCGCCAGCGCCGCGATCAGCCGCGCGGGCAGGCCCCGAATCAGGCCTGCGCCGCGCTTTCGTATTGCTCGATGACCCATTCCTCGTCCTCGGCGGCGGAAATCCATTGCTGCATCCATTCCTGTTCCCACACCGTCTGCATATAGGCCTGCGCGAAACCGGGCACGCCGATCCCGTAGGTGATGAAGCGGCTGACCACCGGCGCGTAGAAGATATCCGCCGCGCCGAAGGTGCCGAACAGGAACGGCCCGCCCTGCCCGAACCGCGCGCGCGCCTCCGCCCACAGCTGCAGGATGCGCACGATATCGCCCTTGCACTGGTCCGAAATCCGCGCGCCCTCGTGGCGCTGGCGGATGTTCATCGGGCATTCGCCGCGCAGCGCCTGGAACGAGGAGTGCATCTCCGCGACCACCGAACGCGCCATGCCGCGCGCCGCGTCGTCCTTGGGCCAGAAGCGCTCGCGCCCGACCTTGTCGCCGAGATATTCGAGGATCGCGAGGCTGTCCCAGATGACGATCTCATCGTCCCACAGGATCGGCACCTTGCCGCTCGGCATGATCTCGCCCGATTCGCGCCGCGCCGCCTGCCAGTCGTCGCCGCCGATATTGACGATCAGTTCCTCGAAATGGAGGCCCGACTGCTTGGCCGCGAGCCAGGCGCGCAGCGACCAGCTCGAATAGTTCTTGTTGCCGATGATCAGCTTCATGCGGACTCCCACCTTGCGTCGCGAGTCCGGCCTAGGGATTCAGCTTTCACCTGTCGAGCCTGAACGCCCCGGGTGACACACGGTTGACGAAGTTGACACCGTGTCAACCGCCCACGCCCGGTATATTGTCATTGCTTTTCAAATATTTATAATCATAGTGGGGGGTTGACACCTGCCGCGGGGAGGCCCCCGCCCCTCCGGATGTATACCCGTCCTGCAATCGGTTCATGACAGAACGATGCGATGTAGGAAAATGTTTTCGGCGAAGCCCGTCTTCGCCTATAAAGAGAGCCATGACCCTGCGCCCCTTCCACCTCGCCTTCCCCGTCGACGATCTCGCCGCCGCGCGCGAATTCTACGGCGGGGTGATCGGCTGCCCCGAGGGCCGCAGCAGCGACAAGTGGGTCGATTTCGACTTCTTCGGCCACCAGATCGTCACGCACCTGTCCGACGAAGCGGGCGACCGGATGGCCAACCCGGTCGACGGGCGCCAGGTTCCGGTGCCGCATTTCGGCATCGTGCTGACGATGGAGCAATGGCAGGATCTCGCCGACCGGCTGACCGAGGCCGGGACCGATTTCGCGATCGAGCCGACCATCCGCTTCAAGGGCAAGACCGGCGAGCAGGCGACGATGTTCTTCCGCGATCCGGCCGGCAATGCGCTGGAGATGAAGGCGTTCGCCGACGACGCGATGATTTTCGCGAATTAGAGCGCCGGACAATTCGTCATCCCAGCGAAAGCCGGGATCTCTCTCAGCCCGGCGCATGATCCGAGAGATCGTCCCATTCGGGGTTACCTGCTTCGATCAGCGCAATCTTCCACCCGCGCTTCCATGCCTTGATTGCCTCCTCGCGGGCAATGGCGTCATAAATCTCGTTGTAGTGTTCGGCATGAACCAGCATCTTGAGGCCGTAGCGCCGACAAAACGATGAACCGGTGCCATTGCGATGCCGGGAAATTCGAGCGGCCAAATCGGCGGTGACCCCCCGGTATAGAGTACGCCGTGCGGCTTGTTCGTCATGATGTAGGTCCACCCGCCCATTCCGATACATTAGGACGGGCTGCGGGAGATGCCAGCTTTCGCTGGCATGACGTGATTGGTTCCTACACCCCCGCATCCGCCAGCACCGCCGCGCGCAGCTCCGCGATCCCCATGCCCTTCTCCGCGCTGGTGAGGTGCAGTTCGGGATAGGCGGCGGGGTGCTTGCGCATCTCCTCGGCGACCTTCGCGGCGACCGCGTCGAGCGCGCTGGCCTTGATCTTGTCGGTCTTGGTCAGGACGAGGCGGTAGCCGACCGCGGTCTGGTCGAGCATCCGCATCATGTCGCGGTCGACATCCTTGAGCCCGTGGCGGCTGTCGACCAGCACCAGCGTGCGCGCGAGCACCGGGCGGCCCTGGAGATAGGTCCGCACCAGCTTGCGCCACTGCTCGACCACCTTCACCGGCGCCTTGGCGAAGCCGTAGCCGGGCATGTCGACCAGCCGGAACTGTGTCGGCTCGCCGACCTCGAAGAAATTGAGCTCCTGCGTGCGCCCCGGCGTCACCGAAGTGCGCGCGATCGCCTTGCGGCCCGTCAGCGCGTTCAGGAGCGAGGACTTGCCCACGTTCGAGCGCCCGCAAAAGGCGATCTCGGGCACGGTCGGATCGGGCAGGAACTTGAGCTGCGGCGCGGACAGCAGGAATTCCACCCGGCGCGAGAACAGCTTGCCCGCGCGTTCGGCCAGCTTTGCGCGTTCCGCCTCGTCATTATCCATCGCCATTGCCAACCTTCCGCGTCATCACAGACCCGTTCGTCCCGAGCGAAGTCGAGGGACCTGCTCGAGCGGAGCCGAGAGCGAATTCCAGGCCGGGGTTCTCGGCTTCGCTCGAACCGGCCCTTCGACAAGCTCGGGGCGAACGGGGTGGGAATCCGGGTCTCTGCCGACCCGCCCTAACCCTTCGCCTTGTCCTCGCGCGCCTTCGCCCGCGCCTCGTCTTCCTTTTGCTTCTCGGCCGCCGCCTTCAGTTGCGGGTGCTTCGAGTAGAGATAGCTCTGCTGCGCCAGCGTGAGGATGTTCGAGGTCACCCAGTAGAGCAGCAGGCCGGCAGCGAAGTTCGCCATCACGAACATCAGTATCCACGGCATGATGTTGAAGATCTGCTGCTGCATCGGGTCCATCGCAGTCGGGTTGAGACGGAAGGTCATCCACATCGTCACGCCCAACAGCACCGCCAGCACGCCGATGCCGAACACGATCATCAGCCACCCGGGCACGTCGATCCCGATCAGCGCGAGCGCATTGGCGAGATTGGCCGGGTCGATGCCCGACAGGTCGCTGATATAGAGGAACGGCTCGTGGCGCATGTCGACCGCCAGCAGCAGCACCTTGTAGAGCGCGAAGAAGATCGGGATCTGCAGCAGCAGCGGCAGGCACCCGGCGAGCGGATTGACGCCCTCCTTCTTGTACAGCGCCATGATTTCCTGCTGCTGCTTCTGCCGGTCGTCCTTGTAGCGTTCCTGCACCGCCTTCATCTTGGGCTGGATCGCCTTCATCGCCGCCATGCTGGCGAACTGCTTTTGCGCGATCGGGAACATCGCGCCGCGCACGAGCACCGTCAGCAGGATGATCGCGAGGCCGAAATTGCCGACCAGGCCGTTGAGCTGGCGCAGCAGCCACAGCATCGGCTTCTCGAACCAGCGGAACCAGCCCCAGCTGATCGCGAGGCCGAATTGCGAAACGCCCGCATCCTGGTAGGCGTCGAGCGTGGTACTTTCCTTGGCGCCGGCGAAGAAGCGCGTGGTGCGCGTCTCGCTCGCGCCGGGCGCCAGCGTGACCGGATCGTAGATCACGTCGGCGCGAAACAAATCGTTGCCGAGCGAGCGGAATTCCGACTTCGCCGAGGCGTCCGCCTGCGGCACCAGGGCGGCCAGCCAATAGGTGTCGGTGAAGCCGATCCAGTCGGTCCTGCCCTCGCCGCTATAGGTGCCGTCCTCTTCGAGATCGTCGTAATCGAGGCCGTAATCGACCGAATCCTCGAACGTGCCGATCGGGCCGGCATGCGCGATCCAGGTGCTGAGCGAGGCGTTGGCGCTGGTGCGGTTGACGGTGGCGAAGGGCTGCACGACCGCAGCGGCTTCACCCGGATTGGCGACCGTCTGTTCGGCGGTGATCATGTAGTTTTCGTCGACCGTCAGCCGGATCGACAGCTCCTGCCCGCCCTCGGTGGTGTGCCGCAGCGTCACCGGGCTGCCCTGCCCGAGCGGCCCGCCTTCGACCTGCCACACGGTGTCCGACGCGGTCGCGCGCCGGCCGTCGACGAGGAAGCCGAATTCGGCGAATTGCTGCGCCTGCGTACCCTGCGGCGCGAGAATCCGCACCGGGCCGCTATCCTCCTCCACCGTCGCGCTGTGATCCTTGAGCGAGAGGTCGTCGAGACGCGCGCCGACCGGGTTGATCGTACCCGATACGCGCGGACCGTCGATCGCCACGCGGTCGGCGCTGGCGACCGCGCTGTCGAGATCGACCGGCTGCGCGGGTGCTGCCGGATCGGCATCGAGCGTACCGGCCGGGGCGCTCGCGGTGGCGGTCGGAGTCGCCGGCACCTCGGTATCGGCCCGCGCCTCCGCCACCGGCACGTCGGGCTGCGGATAGAGATACTGCATCGCCGCATCCCAGCCGAATATCAGCAGGCCGCACAGCACCACGGCGAGCAGGAGATTGCGCTGGTTGTCCAAGGTTTCGATCCCGTTTCGTGTCAGTCAGGTGTGTTATATAGGTGCGACGGCCCGAGTGTCATCATGGAACCGGATCGAAGCCGTGCCCGCCCCAGGGGTGGCAGCGCCCTATACGTTTCGCCGCCAACCATCCACCCCTGATCGCGCCGTATTTGCGCAGCGCCTCGATGGCATATTGCGAGCAGGAGGGGCTGTAGCGGCAGGTCGGCGGGAGAATGCGCGAGGGCCCCCACTGCCACAGGCGCGCGAGGAAGATCAGGACATGCTTCATGCGGCGCGCTTCCCGGCCGGGCGGCGGCCGCCGCGGCGGCGGCGCGGGGGATCGCCCTTGCCCTCGGCGGCGCGGGAGAGCGCGGCGGACAGCTCTTCGCCCAATTGCGCGAAATCGCGTTCGACCCCGCCCTCGCGGGCGATCAGCACGTGGTCGTGATCGGCGAGGCCGTATTCGGGCAAAGCGGCGCGCAGCAATTCGCGAAAGCGCCGCTTCATCCGGTTGCGCACGACCGCATTGCCGATTCTCTTGGTCACGGTGATCCCGTAGCGCTTGCCGAGCCCGCCATTGGGCCGCGCGAGCAGCACGAAACCGGGCCGCGCGACGCGCAACCCGCGATTGGCCGCAAGGAAGTCGGCGCGCTTGCGCATGACGGAAAGGGCGTCGGACATGCGGGAGGATGTAGCGATGCGGCAGCGGATTCTCTAGGGAAAGGCTTCGAGAGTCGTTTTCAGCTACGCTGAATCGGCACCGGGCCGGTGCCGCATCCGTTCCAGCTTTGCTGAAACGGAGTCCAAACCGCGAAAGGGCCTGCGTGCCGGACGATCCGTTCCCCACTCTGAAGCCCGGGTTCCGCCACGAGGGAAATGCCATTCTCTCACCTGCGGGCGACACGCTGGCGCGGGTCGCGCCGGGCGAGCGGCGGCTGGCGTGGGATTTCGCGCGGCTCGGCGCCTCGCCCGAGCTGCAGCGGATGGCCGAGGCCGAAGCCCGGCAATGGGACGAGTGGACACAGGCCCGGCAGGGCCGTTTCGGTGTGCCGAAGAACCCGGCCGGGCTGAACCTGGCCAGATGGCTGCGGCGCTTTCCCGAATTCGCCGAGGTTCTTGCGGCGGTCGATCTTCCGCTCGACCTCGGCGGCAAGACGATCCTCAATGTCGGGGGCACGGGGCAGGACCTCGTCTACTGGCTCGGCGAGCAGCCCGGCCATATCGACCATGTCGAAGTCTCTCCGAGATCGCAGGCCTGGTGCGCGCGCAAGGTCGAGGCGTTCGAGGAGCAGGCGGGCGAGCGGGTTCCGATCGCCTTCCACACCGTTCCCGCCGAGCACCTGCCCTTCGCCGACGGCGCGTTCGATTTCGTCTTCGCGCGTTCGACGATCCATCACTGCGTCCGCCCCGGCGTGCTCGACGAGCTCCACCGCGTGCTGCGCCCGGGCGGGGTGCTGCTGTTCTCCGAATTCTTCCTCAACGATGCGTTTCACGCGCTGGCGATGGCCGACCGGAAGCTGCGCCGCCGCGATCGCGGCACCGACGACCCGCTGCGCCCGCGCGAAATCGACTATTGCGAGACGCTGTTCGAGGCATCGGGCGGGCGAGCGGCGAGAACCTATCGCGCGCCGCTCTACAGCGCCTTCGCGCCGCGGTTCCGGAGCCGGCGGGCGCATGTGTGGAGCGCGCTGAAGGTGGTTTTCGCGGGGGTGAAGTGACGGGGGGAGGTTTTTTGATGCGTGCGGGCCGCACGTCCGTGTGTCCCTTGCGGCACCGGCCCGCTCCCCCCCAGGGTGTTTTTTTGCTGGCGGTGACGCACCCTGTCGCTGCTTGGCAAGCATCGGACCGCCAGAAGCGGCACCGGCCCGCTCCCCCACCCGGCCACCCATAGGATACTATCGTCGGGGTGGCCGGGTGGGGGAGCGGGCCGGTACCGCAAGGGGCAGACGGAGGTCTGCCCCGCACGCAACAAAGACTCCGGGTGGGGGAGCGGGATGGAACAGCCCCAGCGGTCCGACGATTGCCACGCAGTGACAACTCTCGTCACCGCCGGAAAACGACTTCCCCCAACAAAAAACCCTCGTGCCGGGGGCATTGGCACGAGGGTTCCTTGTTAGCGTTCGTCACGCTTGTGCGACGCGATCCTTTCCGGAGGTCAAGGCAACAGGGGGGAAACCCGCCTCCGACCGCGTCGCGATTTGGAAACTAGCCGATCAGGATTGCCCGCCCATGAACAAGCCCGGGAAATGGTCGCATTACGCCACCATTTCCCGCCAGCCCGTTTACCGAGGGCGACGAGACGAGCGGCGCGGATCCTTGTAGGTGAACGTACTGTCGGGCACCGACACGCCGTAGCGGTGATTGCGCAGCCGCACGGTGGTCTGATGATTTTGCGCATCGACCGCCACCCAATTGGCCAGTTGCAGGCCGCCGGGGGCCGCGGAATTGCGCACGAAAATCAACCGGATCACGCCGAATTCGGGCTTTTTCGGATCGCGCACCTCGACGCTGACGACATCGGCATTGCCGGTCGGGATCAGCTTGCCGTAGCGCTTCACGTCGCGATTGGGATCGAGCAGCGCGCCGAGCGGCGATTCCTTGATCGGCCAGCGCTGGACCTGGTTCACCTCGTAATCGATCAGCGTCATCGACTTGCCGTTCGAGACGAGCAGCATCGGCACGCCCTTCTCGTACTGGAAGCGTATCTTGCCCGGCCGCTTGAGCGTCATCACGCCGGCGACGGTCTGGCCCTTGCGGTCGGTCTGGGTGAAATCCGCCTTCATCGTCGAAATCCCGCGCAGGGCGGCGACCGCGCGATCGAGATCGCCCTGCCCCTGCGCGACGGCGGGAGCGACGGGCGCGATCATCGCGGCGGGGGCGGAAACGACCAGCGCGCCGGCAATTGCGGCGCGCAAGGGTATCGAGAATATCGGTTTCAAGGCTGTCATGCTCCTGTGTCTAGGCTCGGAGCATTGAACCGTCACTGAACTCGGCAAGTTCCCCATATTCAGGAAAACCGGCGTTCAGGAAGATTACTTGATCTTCGCTTCCTTGAACTCGACGTGCTTGCGCGCGACGGGATCGTATTTGCGGAAGGTCATCTTCTCGGTGATGTTCCGGGGGTTCTTCTTCGTCACGTAGTAGAAGCCCGTGTCGGCGGTCGAGACGAGCTTGATCTTGACGGTTGCGGGCTTCGCCATGGCGTGTTCCTAAAGATCGTTAGAGGCCATCTGGGGCCGAAAAAATACGGGCGGCGCTCAGCACGCGCCGCCATCCGGCGCGCCCATTGGGTGATTCACCGTCAAAAGTCAAGCATCCTACCAGTCCTTGCGCGAAACCTTGCCCCGCTTGGCCTTCACCTCGCCGCGCGCCTTCTTCGCCTTCAAGCGCTTGACCTTGCCGACGCGGTTGACCCGGCTCCTGGCGCGCTTGCGCGGCGGGGTCAGCGCTTCGCCGAGCAGCGCGACCAGCCGCTCGCGCGCCGCCTCGCGGTTCTGCTCCTGCGTGCGGTATTCGTTGGCGGTCAGCACGATTTCGCCCGCCTTGGTCAGCTTGCTGCCCGCGATCTCCTTCAATCGCTCGAACGCATCGGGCGGCATGCCGAGCGCGAACACGTCGACGCGCAGCTGCACCGCGGTCGCGACCTTGTTGACGTTCTGGCCACCGGGACCGGAGGAGGCGATGAACTTCTCCTCGGCGATTTCGAGCGCCCGATCCGCGATCTTACCCATCGGCGAAGCCCAGCGCGGCGAATTCGCGCGGCAAGGGGGCGACCGCCTCGATCGGCGGCTTGCCGTCGCGCTGCACCACCAGCCCGGCGGCATGGAGCATCGTCCGCGGCGCGCCCTTGCCGTCGCCATATACGGGATCGCCGAGCAGCGGAACGCGGAGCCCCGAAGCCGCGTGCACGCGCAGCTGGTGTGTGCGCCCGGTTTCGGGCCGGAACTCGACCAGCGTGTTGCCGCCCGCCGCCGCCAGCCTGCGCCAGTGCGTGACCGAGGGCTTGCCTTTCTTCGCCGGGATCATCCGCCAGCCCTTGTCCGCGCTGCTGATCTTGGCCAGCGCGAGCTCTATCGTTCCTTCGGCTTCGGGCAGTTCGCCCGCGACCACGCCGAGATAGCGCTTGTCCACTCGCCGTTCCTCGAACGCGCGCGAGAAGCGCTTCAATGCCTTGGGATTGCGTGCCAGCAGCAGGCAGCCCGAGGTATCGGTATCGAGCCGGTGGACCGGAACCGGGGCGCGCCGGAAGCCGAGCTTGAGCGCATCGAGGTGATCCTCGAGCGACGCCCCGCCCTTGCGCGGGCGCTCGATCGGCAGCCCGCCGGGCTTGTCGATCACCAGCGCCTCGCCGTCTTCGTAGAGGATTTCGGGAGTGTCCATAATCTCAAACCGTTCGCCCTGAGCCTGTCGAAGGGCTGTCCTGCTCTTCCAAGACCGGCGCTAGAAGAAAGTGCAGGGCTTCGACAAGCTCAGCCCGAACGGGGCTGGGGGGCCGGACCCATGAGTTCAGGCTTTCAATCGCGCCTTCACCAGCCCGCGCAGCGCGTTGCCCAGCAGGAACCCTCGCTCCAGATCCGCGATCCGCAATTCCGCCTCGCGCGCCCGGCCGCTTTCGAGCAGCGAACCGCGCAACACCCCCGGCAGCAGGCCGAGCACGGCGGGCGGGGTCAGCAGCACGCCATCCTCGCCCTCGACGAAAATGTTGGTGAAGCTGCCTTCGGTCAGCAGCCCGTCCGCGCGCACCAGCAGCGCCTCGCCCACGCCTTCGCCATGCGCCGCGGCAAGGGCCTCGTCGTAGAACGAACGGTCGCTGGTCTTGTGCCGCAGCCGCCAGTCGCCCGGATCGACCGGCAGCGGCAGCGCGATGCAGTCGACCGGTTCATCGAGCGGTTGCGGCGCCGGGCCCGTTTCGAGCGCTATCGCCCCGCTCCGCGCCGCCAACAGCCGCACACGCGAGGGCGCATCGAGCGCGAAGCACAGCGCCTGGATCTGGTTGCGCGCGGCGTGGCGGTCGAAGGCGAAACCGAGTTCCGCCGCGCTCGCCCTGATCCGTTCGAGATGCAGTTCGAGCAGCGCGATCCCGCTGTCGGGCTCGAACCGCATCGTCTCGATCAGGTCGAAGGAAGGCACCGTCGTGTCGGGCGAGCTGGCGCGCGCGAAGCCGCCCTTGAGCAGGCATTCGCGCCATTCGGCCTCGACCTCGCTGTCGGCGACGATCGCCGAGCCGACCCCGAGCACCGCGGTGCCGCACCCGTTCTCGACCGGGGTCAGCCGCAGCGTGCGGATCGCGACGTTGAACGCGGCCTCGTTGCCCCCTTCGCCATCGGGACCGATCCGGCCGATCGCGCCGCAATAGGGTCCGCGCGCATCGCGTTCGACCTCGGCGATCAGCTCCATCGCGCGGATCTTGGGCGCGCCGGTGATCGAGCCGCAGGGGAAGATCGCGCGGATCAGGTCGGCGGTGCCTTTCCCCTCCCGCAACGTCGCACGGACGGTCGAGACCATCTGGTGCACGGTCGGGTAGCTCTCGACCGCGAACGGCGCGTCGACCCGCACGCTGCCCGGCTCGGCCACGCGCGACAAATCGTTGCGCATCAGGTCGACGATCATCAGGTTCTCGGCCTTGTCCTTGACCGAATTCGCCAGTTCCTCAGCGTGCGCGCGATCCGCCGACGGGTCGGCGGCACGGGGTCTCGTGCCCTTCATCGGCTTGGCCTTCACCTCGGCGCAGCGCTGCGAGACGAACAGTTCGGGCGACAGGCTCAGCAGCCAGTGCGAACCGTCGAACACCACCCCGCCATAGCCCGCCTGCGCCGCCGGCCGCAGCTTGCGGTAGAGCGCCAGCGGATCGCCGCGCCAGGCGCCTGCAAGCGGAAAGGTCAGGTTGGCCTGGTAGATATCGCCCGCGCGGATCGCCTCCTGCAGCGTCTCGAAGCCTTGCGCATAGGCGCCGAAGGACAGCTGCGGGTCGAGCGGGCCGAGCGAGGCCTCGCCCGGCGCCTGCTCCTCCAGCCAGCCCGCAACCTCTCCGGCGGGCATCACCCGCTCCTCGTCGAACCGGCCGAGCCACACCAGCGGACCCGCCGCGCCGGTGCGCGCTTCGGCGAGCGGGGCGAGCTTCTGTTCGAGCGCCAGCCCCGCCTCGTAGGCAATATAGCCCGCCAGCGTCCCGCCGCTCTCGAGCCGCGCCGCATCCGCACGCGCGAGCACATCGGCCACCTCGTCCGCCCGCCGCGCCACGAATACTTCGCGCGGATTTTCGAACAGATGCGCATCCGCCGCACCCTCGGCGCGGGCATCGTCCAGCAATACGAAAGGGGTTCGCTCTCCCATCCGCATCGCCTTAGCCGCTCAGCCGCCCAAGTCGAGTGCTTGACCGGATCGGGCGGGCTGCGCCATGTCCCGCGCGGATCGTCGGAAAGAGGAGTAACAGTGGGACAGATCTTCCTCGGGCTCGCCGCCAATGGCGAAAAGCAGTATCTCGACCTCGCCCGCGCCAACCGCCACGGGTTGATCGCGGGCGCGACCGGCACCGGCAAGACGGTGACGCTGCAGGGCATGGCCGAGAGCTTCTCCGCCGAGGGCGTCCCCGTCTTCGTCGCCGACGTGAAAGGCGATCTGGCGGGCGTCGCCATGCCCGGCTCGCCGAGTTTCAAGCACGCCGACAAGCTCGAGGGCCGCGCGAAGGAACTGGGCATGGACGACTATGCCTATTCGGACAATCCGGTGGTGTTCTGGGATCTCTACGGAGAGCAGGGCCACCCGATCCGCACCACCATCTCCGAAATGGGCCCGCTGCTACTCGCCCGCCTGCTCGATCTCAACGACACGCAGGAGGGCGTGCTGCAGATCGTCTTCCGCCACGCCGACGAGAACGGGCTGCTGCTGCTCGACCTCGGCGACCTGCAATCGGTGCTCGCCTGGGCCTATGATAATGCGAAGGAACTGTCGGGCACTTACGGCAACGTCTCGAAGCAGAGCGTGGGCGCGATCCAGCGGCAATTGCTGAGCTTCGAGAGCCAGGGCGCGGACATGTTCTTCGGCGAGCCCGCGCTCGAAATCGACGATTTCCTCAAGGCCGACGAGAACGGGCGCGGGATCGTCAACGTGCTCGCCGCCGACAGGTTGATGCGCAGCCCCAAGCTCTACGCCACTTTCCTGCTGTGGCTGCTCGCCGAACTGTTCGAGAGCCTGCCCGAAGTCGGCGACCCGGAGAAGCCGAAGCTGGTGTTCTTCTTCGACGAGGCGCACCTGCTGTTCGACGATGCGCCCAAGGCGCTGGAGGAGAAGATCGAGCAGGTCGTGCGGCTGATCCGCTCGAAGGGCGTCGGCGTATTCTTCGTGACGCAGAACCCGATCGACATTCCCGAAGAGGTCGCGGGTCAGCTCGGCAATAGGGTGCAGCACGCGCTGCGCGCCTTCACCGTGCGCGACCAGCGCGCGATTCGCGCGGCGGCGGAGACCTTCCGCATCAATCCCGAACTCGATGTCGAGGCGGCGATCACCGAATTGAAGGTCGGCGAGGCGCTGGTCTCGACGCTCGACGGGGACGGCGCGCCGACCGTGGTCCGGCGCACGCTGATCAAGCCGCCGCGCAGCCGGCTCGGCCCGGTCACCGCCAAGGAGCGCGCGATCATCCGGTCGGTCAGCCCTCTCGAGGGCAAATACGACAATGCGGTCGACCGCGAGAGCGCCGAGGAAGTACTCGCCGCCAAGGCCGCCGATGCCGCCGCTACCGCCGAGGAGGTCGAGGAAAAGGGCCGCGAGGAAGTCGGCAAGCGCGCACGCAAGTCCAAATCGATATGGGAGAAGGCGATATCGCGCGGCACGAAGACCGCCGCCGGTTCCGCGGCGGGCAAGGCCGCGCGCACCATCCTGGGCAAGAAATCGCGCGCCGACCCGGTCGCCTCGGGCGTCACTTCGGCGGTCGGCTCGATCGCGACCGACCTCGCCGGCCCGATCGCGGGGCGGTTCGTGCGCAATCTTATCGGCGGGCTGATGCGATAAATTCGAATAATTTTCGACAATAGACGCCCGAACTCAGCTATAGTCGACTTCACGCAGGAAGATAATAAGCAAGGTCGCACCCAAGAAGATCGGGAGCGGAACGATGGATCATGTCTTTGTCGGGCTCGATAAGGAAAAACCTTACGAGAAGGTGTTTCTCTACAACAGGTCCGGCAACGCCGTTCGCCAGGTCTTGTGGGGCGACTGGCTCAGCTGCGCCAAGGATGAAGATCTACCCGCCGGTGCGAGCAATAGCGACGACTGGCTGTGGGTGCGCTGGGCGTGGAGCGCGAAAGATCCGGCGCGGCGCCAGGTTCTCAAGGTCAAGAAGAAATACACGTCCGAGACCCGGCCGCTCGAGATCATCTTCGTCGATGTCGGCATCGGCGACGGGGCCGTTCTGATCAGCCCCGAGCGCGGGCTCGGCGGCGCCGCCGACGAGGGCCGCGACGAAAAGATCATCGTCATCGATGCCGGCAAGTCGAAGCATATGCGCAAGTTCCTCGACGGACGTTTCAACGCCTACCGCAAGGGATTCGATTTCCACGCGGCCATCGTCACGCATCCCGACGCCGATCACTACAACGGCTTCAACAGCATCATGTCGAGCTCGAAGATCACCTTCGACCGTGTCTATCACAACGGTATCGCCGAACTGAACAGCGAGGACGATTTCCGGCGGATCGGCGGACTGCGTCCGGGTCCGGGCGGCAATACGGATTATCTGCAAACCATCGTCGCCGACGACGCGACCATGCGCCAGACGTTCGATCCCGCGCACGGGAGGACGAACTGGTACGCGAACATGATCAAGAAGGGGATCACCAAGCAATCGGTTTCCGAATACAGGATGCTGGGCGTCAATATCGGGCCGACCGAGGGCGGCCGTCACTGGGTGCCCGGTTTCTCGCCTGCGTCGGGCCGGCCCTATACGATCGAGGTGCTCGGCCCGTGGGTCGAATACCCGTTCGGACCGGACGATCCGACCCTGCGGGTGTTCGACAATTCGCTCAGCCACACCAAGAACGGCCATTCGGTCCTTCTGCGGCTGAAATTCGGCAATTTCAGCGTGCTGTTCGGCGGCGACCTGAACACCGCTTCGGAGATGTTCCTGCTCCAGAAATATGCCGGGCTCGATGCCTGGCCGAGCACCGAGGAGAAGCGCAACGAAATGGTGGCGACGGCCGGCGAGCGGCTGAGCTCGGATGTCATGAAAAGCTGCCATCACGGTGCTTCGGACGTGACCGACGAGTTTCTCGCCGCCGTCAGGCCGGCTGCGTTCGTCATTTCCTCCGGCGATCAGGATGCCAATTACGTCCATCCACGCCCCGACCTGCTCGGCCGGCTGGGAAAATTCGGCATGGGCGAATCCCCGGTGCTGCTATCGACCGAGTTGCAACGCTCGACGCGCGACATCGACAACAGCAAGCTGGTGAAAAGCCTTACCAAGCAGGTGAAGGACCTGGCCGATTGCGATGCCGCGGCCCATGCCGACGCCGATTTCGAAACCGAGCGCACGAAAGCTCTCGGCAAGGTGCTGGAGAAATTCGCCGACCTGGCGCTCCCGAGCGTCGCCGTCGATGGAGCGATCTACATCAAGACCGATGGCGACATGCTGATGGCGGCGTTCAAGAAGGAGACCACCGATCCCAAGTCGAAATGGTTCTATTACGTCTACCGCCTGACCGGCGACGGCGCGCTCGAACTCATTCGCGACGACGACGCCGGTCACTGACATCCGCCGCGTCCGCCAGCCGGATCTCCGCGCGCAGCCCGCCCTCGTCCCGGTTCGCCAGCACCAGCGTTCCGCCGTGCTGCTCGGCGATCGCGCGCGCGAGCGTCAACCCGAGACCGGCGCCGCCGGTGGCGCGGTTGCGCGAAGCTTCGCCGCGGGCGAAGGGTTCGAGCATGTCGGCGATGCGGTTCTCGGCGATGCCCGGCCCGTCGTCCTCCACCCGCAGGATCGCCGCGCCGCCTTCTGTCGCGAGCGAAACGCGCGCGACGCCGCCGTAGCGGACCGCGTTGGAAATGAGGTTGCGCAGCGCCCGCCGCAGCCAGGTCACGTGCACCGGGCACACCACGCGCGGCGCCTCGCCGAGCGAGACGGGCTGGTCCATATCCTCGAATTCCTCGACCACCGCCGCGGCGAGCGCGGCGAGATTGGTCTTTTCGGGCGGCTCGCCCGCCCGGCCGACGCGTGCAAGCGAGAGGATGTCGTCGAGCGTGCGGGTGATATCCTCGATCCCCGCGGCCATGCGCTCACGCTGGGCCTCGTCCTCGACGCTCTCTACCCGCACCCTGAGCGCCGCGAGCGGCGTCTTGAGATCGTGCCCGATCGCGCCGAGCATGACGTCCTTTTCGTCGAGCAGCGCGGCGATGCGCGCTTCCATCGCGTTGTGCGCGCGCGTCAGGCGGCGGACGTCCTCGGGGCCGCGCTCGGGCAGCGGCTGTGCGCTCGGAATGGTGCCCGAAAAGCTCTCGGTGCGTTCGGCAAGCGCCGCGAGCGGGCGCGCGATGCGGCGGATCAGCAGCACCAGCAGCCCGACCAGCAGCAGGAAGATCACCAGAGTCTGGAAGATGATCGTGCGGTGGACGCCGCGCTGCACCGGCACCTTCGCGATGCGCGCGACCGCCCATTGCTCCGCGCCTTCGCGGCGGAGCGCGGCGACGAGAATTTCGGCATCCTCGCCGCGCTCGCGCAGGACCCGGTCCACCAGACGCGGGCGCGAGGCGAGGAAACGGTCGGCGGCGAGCGCGCGTTCGAACACCACGACTTCTGCGACCGGCACGCCCTGCGCGGCCAGCAACGCAGTCAGTTCCTCCTCGCGCAGGCTGTCGCGCGCTTCCGCGGGCGATGCCGGAGGCGTTGCGGTCCATTCGAGCCGGAACGGGCGCGGCATGCGCGGCCGCATGCCCGAATTGCGCCAGCGATCGCCGCGCGGAGGTCCGCGACGTTCGCGCAAACGCGCCTCGCGCGGCTCGCGGGGCGCATCCTGCCGCACCAGCTGGAAGGCGACCGCGTTGAGCATCGCGTTGTCGCGCCGTGCCTCCGCGGCGTTGAGCAGCAGCACCGCGGCGATGCACTGCGCGACCAGCAGCGCCAGCGCCACCGACAGCAGCACCTGCCCGAGCATGCTGCGCGGCCACAACCGCATGGTCAGCTGCGCTCCGGCGCGACGCGGCGGACGTCGGAGGCGAAGCGGTAGCCGCCGCCGCGCACCGTCAGGATCAGTCGGGGGTCGCGGCTGTCGGCCTCGATCTTGCGCCGCAGCCGGCTGATCTGGTTGTCGACCGCGCGGTCGAACAGATGCGCCTCGCGCCCCTGCACCATGTCGAGCAGCCGGTCGCGGTCGAGCACCTGGCGCGGATGGTCGAGAAAGGCGCGCAGCATGCGGAATTCGGCGGTCGAGATCGACACCACCGCGCCATCGGGATCGGTCAGCTTGCGCTTGAGCGGGTCGAGCCGCCAGCCTTCGAACTCGTACTGCGCGTCTTCCTCGGGCGCGGGTGCGGCGCGGCCGGCGCGGCGCAGCACCGAGCGGATGCGCGCGACCAGCTCGCGCGGTTCGAACGGCTTGGTGACGTAATCGTCCGCGCCGATCTCGAGCCCGATGATGCGGTCGGTCGCCTCGCCCTTCGCGGTGAGGAGGATGACGGGGAGCTCCTTTGCCTCGACCAGGTGCCGGCACAGCGACAGCCCGTCCTCGCCCGGCATCATGATGTCGAGCAGGACGAGGTCGGGGCGATTTTCCAGCAGCGCCGAGCGCGCCGCCGCGGCGCTGTCCGCCTCGCGCACGGCGAACCCCTGGCGGACGAGATATTCCGCCAGGGGTTCGCGCAGGGTCGGCTCGTCGTCGACCAGCAGGAGGTTGGTGGGCGCGGATTCGGTCATGGTGTTGTCGCGCCTAGGGTGGCGGCGGGGCGCTCGCAAGCGCCCCGCGCCTGTCGCATTACTGGGCGCTGCGGCGGGCGCGGCGCTCTTCGCGCTTCGCCTGCCACTTGGCCTTCATCGCTTCGTGCGCGGCCTTGCGCTCTTCGGCGGAGATCGAACCGTTGTTGTCGGTGTCGGTCTGCGCAAAGTGCGACGCCACCGCGGCATCGAATTCGGCGCGGGTGACCGACTTGTCGCCATCGGTATCGGCCTGCCTGAGCATGCCGTGCATCATCGCCATGCCGCCGCGCATGCCGCGATGGCCACGCATGCCATGACCACGCTTGCCGCGGCGGTGCTTGCGCATCTCGCCGTCGCCGCCCTTGCGGGCTGCACGCATGTCGCCGCGCTTCTCGCGGGCAGCGTCCATCTCGGCTTGCGAAATGCCACCCGAATTGTCGGTGTCGAGGCGGGCGAAGCGCTCGGCGGCGCGATCGGCGCGCTTCTCGGCGCGCTCGGCACGGCGCTGCTGCATCTTCGCGCGGCGCGCCTCGCGAGCGGCCTGCATTTCGGCCTGGGTCAGCTCGCCGTCGCCATTGGCGTCCATCTTCGCGAAGCGCTCGGCCTTGCGCGCCTCGCGGTCGGCGGCGTTGATCGCGCCGTCCGAATTGACGTCCATCCGGGCAAACATCTGCGCGGCGTGCGCGGTGGCTTCCGCCCTGGTTACGGCGCCGTCGCCATCGGCATCGGGGCCGTGGCGGCCGTCCTGGCTGTAGGCGACAGTCGCGCCGCCGGCCAGAGCCAGCGCGGCGGCGGAAAGAGTGAGGGTCAGTTTACGCATGTGAGTCTCTCCAATCGAAATAAGCGATTGAGCTGCGGCGGCGCCTTGGGGGGAGGGGGAGGATGGTCGGCACCACCGCAGCTCGTGATGCCGTTCTAGAAGCTTATTGTCGCAGGCTTATGCCGGTGCAGGCGAGAATTGTCGCAAATTGTATCGCCCGGCAGCGCCCGTTCATGCGCGTGCAAGCCCATATGCAAAGCCAAGAGGCCACCTCAGCGCGGCCGGTGTTCGGTTCCTTCGCCCGCGGTGATGAAGATCGCGGTGCAGCGCGTCTCGACATCGGCGATATGCCACACGCCGGGCGGGTTGATCGCATAGTCTCCCGCGGCCAGCGCCACCTGCTCGGTCCGCCCGTCGGGAAATTCCTGCGTCAGCACCATTGCGCCCTCGGTGCAGATTACCACCTCGGCGCCGAGCGGGTGCATTTCCCAGCTGTCCCAGCCCTCGTCGAAACTGTGCTGCGAAACGAGCCTGCCTTCGCGCCCGTCGCCGCCATGCCGCCTGCCGTATTCCTCGTACCACTCCATCCCGTCGAAGGGCGGCTGGGGCTCGGCGGTCGCGCCGAGCCCCAGATGGATGAAGCTGTCGGCGAGCTTGCGCGGCTCAGCCACCCGAATTCACCATGCAGAAGGCGTTGAGCTTGTTGCCGTCGGGATCGCGGAAATAGCCGGCGTAGAAGGTGTTGCCCTGCTCGTCGGGTTCGCCGCGCGGGCCGGGTGCGCCCTCGTCGCTGCCGCCGTTCGCCAGCGCGATTTCGTGCAGTCTGTGGACCTGTTCCTTGTCCTTCGCCTGCAGCGCGACCATCGTGCCGTTGCCGACGGTGGCGTCTTTTTCGTCGAACGGCTTGGTCAGCGCGACACCGGCGCCGCCGTCCCACGTTCCCCAGGCGATGAACTGGTCGAATTCCATCATCCGCCCGACGCCCATTTCCCTAGCGATGGCGTCGTAGAAGGGCGCATTGCCTTGCAGGTCGTTGGTACCCAAAGTCACGTAACCGATCATCGCATTGTCTCCTCAAGCGATTCGCGACCTATGGAACATTAACGGAACATTGGCCGCCTTACAAGGGCCGGCAGGCATCCTCCAGCCAGGCGAGCACATCGCCTTCGAGCTGCGGCGCGAGGATTGCGCGCACCTGCGCGTGATAGGCGTTCCACCACGCGATTTCCTCGCCGGTCAGCAGGCCGCGCTCCACCAGCGTGCGGTCGATCGGGACGAAGGTGACGGTCTCGAAGCCGAGCCAGTCGCCCTCGCCGCCGTCGATCTCGCGCCGTTCGGTGATCACGAGATTCTCGATCCGGATGCCGTATTCGCCGCCCTTGTAATAGCCCGGCTCGTTGGAGAGGATCATGCCGGCATGCAGTTCCTGGTCGGTGCCCGCCTGCCCCCCGCCGAGCTTGCCGATCCGCTGCGGGCCCTCGTGGACGCCGAGATAGCTGCCGACGCCGTGGCCGGTGCCGTGCGCGTAGTCGACCCCCGCCTGCCACAGATATTGCCGCGCGAACGCGTCGAGCTGGCCGCCGACCGTCCCCTGCGGAAAGACCGCGCGGGCGATCTGGATATGGCCCTTGAGCACGCGGGTGAAGCGATCCTTCTGCTCGGCGGAGGGTTCTCCCAAACCATCCGGCGTCCCGATCCACACGGTGCGTGTGATATCGGTGGTGCCGTCGAGATACTGCCCGCCCGAATCGCACAGGAAGATGCTGCCAGGCGCGATCGGCAGGTTCGATTCCTCGTCGACGCGGTAATGCGGGATCGCCGCGTGCGGACCCGCGGCGGAAATGGTGTCGAAGCTGTTGTCCTTGAGCGCGCCGGTGGCCTTGCGGAATTCCTGCAGCCTGGCCGCCGCGGACAGCTCGGTCTCGCCGCCCTTCGGCGCTTCGACCGACAGCCAGTGGAGATATTTCGCCACCGCCGCACCGTCGCGGCGCTGGGCCTCGCGCTGGCCCTCCTGTTCGGTCTCGTTCTTGATCGCCTTGGGCAGGATCGTGGGGTCGCGCTCGGCGACCGCACTCGCACCCGCGGCTTCGAGCGCGAGCGTGATCGCGGCGACGCCGTAATCGGGATCGACCGTGACCGTCTTGCCCTTCATCGCCCCGAGCACGCTTTCGAATTCGCTGCGCGGCCGCACCGTCACCGCATTGCCGAGATGCTGCTCGACTTCAGGGGTGACCTTTTCGGGCGCGATAAACAGCTCCGCCGTCCCGTCCTGGTGCGCGATGACGTAGCTCAGCGCGACCGGCGTGCGGTCGACGTCTTGCCCACGGATATTGAGCAGCCACGCGATCGAATCGAGCGCGCTGACCACCGCCGCATCGTAGCCTTCGCGCTTGAGCCAGTCGGCGACCTCGCCGCGCTTCTCGGCGCTCGAGCGGCCGGCATGCTCGTCGGCATGGATGACTGCAGGCGCGGCCGAGGGTTCGGGCTGGTCGGCCCACACCGCATCGACCGGATTCGTATCGACCGCGACCAGTTCGCCGCCCTTCTTCGCCAGCGCGCGGGCGACGCCGTCGGCCCAGCCCTTCGAATGGAGCCACGCATCGTAGCCGATCTTCGCACCCTCCGGCGCATTGGCGGCGAGCCATTCGGCGTGGCTGGTCGCGGGCACGCTCTCGTAGTCGTAGAGCTTGGAGTCGACCTGGTCGGCGACCTGGATGGTGTAGCGCCCGTCGACGAACATCGCCGCGCCCTTGCCCTGATAGCCGTCCGCCAGCACGATCGCGCTGCCCGCCGAGCCGCCGAAGCCGGTCAGCCAGGCGAGCCGCTGGGCGTAGGCGCCGATATATTCGGACATGTGCTCGTCCGAGATCGGCACCACGAAGCCGTCGAGGCCTTGTCGCTTCAATTCCTCGCGCAGGGCGGCAAGGCGGGCTTCGTGGGTTTGCATCAGCATGGTTGCGGTCCTTTCGCGCCCTACATAGATGCGCCGCATGGATGATTCCACCGTAGCACCGCCGATCGCGGCGAGGAAACCGGCTGTCGCCTCGTATCACGGGCGCGATATTTCCGACGATTACGCCTGGCTGCGCGACCCCGGCTATCCCGAGGTCAAGGACAAGGCGATCCTCGCACACCTGGAGGCGGAGAACGCATGGTTCGAGCGGCGCATGAAATCGCACCGGCCGCTGGTCGATACGCTGTTCAGGGAGATGCGCGCGCGGATCAAGGAAGCCGACACATCGGTCCCCTACAAGGACGGCGAGTGGCTCTACTGGATCGAGTTCGAGGAAGGCGCCGAGTACAAGAAATGGTGGCGCAGGCCGGTTGGAGCCAAGGACGACGGGACCGAAGACCAGCTGATCCTCGACGAACCTGCGCTGGCCGAGGGCAAGGACTATTTCCGCCTCGGCACGCTGTCGGTGAGCCAGGGCGGCAGGCTGCTGGCCTATGCGGTCGACGACAACGGCTCCGAACGCTTCACCGTGCGGATCAAGGACCTCGAGAGCGGCGAAATGCTGGCGGACGAGATCCCCGGTACGCTGTCCTCGCTGGTGTGGGTCGCGGGTGACAGTGGCCTCGTCTACTCGCTCGCCAACGAACAGTGGCGGACCGACAATGCGCGGCTGCACTGGCTCGGCACGCCGCTCGACGACGATGTCGAACTCTACCACGAGGACGACGAGGGCTTCCGCGTAGGCTCTTCGCTCTCGGCCAACGAGCAATGGCTGATCGTCACCACCAGCGACCACGAGACGAGCGAAGTGCGGCTGATCCCCGCCGCCGATCCGCTCGCCGAGCCGCTGTTGGTGCGCGCGCGCGAGAAGGGCCTCGAATACGACGTCGACGAGCGCGACGGTACGCTCTACGTCTGCGCCAACGACACGCACGAGAATTTCCGCCTCGCCACCGCGCCGCTCGATGCGCCCGCCGAATGGACGACGCTGATCGAGGGCTCGGACGAGCTCTACCTGACCGGTTTCGAGCTGTTCCGCGATTTCTACGTCGTCGACGGCCGTCTCGCCGGCCTCGACCGGATCGAAGTGCGCTATTACGACGACCCCGCGCGGATCGAGCCGGTCGCATTCCCCGAGGCGAGCTACAGCGCCGGGCTCGGTACCAATCCCGAATGGGCGACCGACAAGCTGCGCCTCTCCTACGAGAGCATGGTCAGTCCCTCGACCGTCTACGACTACCACGTCGCCGAACAGCGCCTCGAAACGCGCAAGGTGCAGGAAATCCCCTCCGGCTACGACGCCTCGCAATACCGCACCGAGCGGCTCGAAATCGCGGCGCGCGACGGCACGCCGATCCCCGTCTCGATCGTCTATCGCGCCGACCGGGAGCAGCCGGGGCCGCTCCATCTCTACGGCTACGGCGCCTACGGCATCGCCATCCCGCCCGGTTTCTCGACAGCGCGGCTGAGCCTGGTCGACCGCGGCTTCGCCTACGCCATCGCGCATATCCGCGGCGGCGACGATCTCGGCCGCGCCTGGTACAAGGCGGGCAAGCTCGAACGCCGGGTCAACACTTTCACCGATTTCGTGGATGTCGCGAACGGGCTGGTCGCGCGCGGCTACACCAAGGCCGGGCGGATCAGCATTTCGGGCGGCTCGGCGGGCGGCGGGCTGATGGGCGCGGTGGTCAATTCGGACCCCGAGCTGTGGGGCGCGGTCGTGGCGCATGTGCCCTTCGTCGACGTGCTCAACACCATGCTCGACGCCTCGCTGCCGCTGACGCCCGGCGAATGGCCCGAATGGGGCAATCCGATCGAGGATCGCGAGGCGTTCGAGCTGATCGCGAGCTACAGCCCCTACGAGAACGTGCGCGCGCAGGACTACCCGCCGATGCTGGTCACCGCCGGTCTGAACGACCCGCGCGTGACCTATTGGGAACCGGCCAAATGGGTCGCCCGCCTGCGCGAGATGAAGACCGGCGATACCGAATTGCTGCTCAAGACCAATATGGGCGCGGGCCACGGCGGCAAGTCGGGCCGCTTCCGGAGCCTCGAGGAGACGGCCGAGGAATTCGCCTTCATCCTGTGGCAGATGGGGATGGCGGAATAAGTCCCGCGTTTCCGTTCGTGTCGAGCGAAGTCGAGACACGGGTGCTTGCAGGTTCTCGACTTCGCTCGAACCGAACGGAGATTTGTATGCAGTTCGAAATGCAGTTCACCGCCCGCAACGAGCACATCGACGTGATGGGTCACGTCAACAATGCGGTGTGGGTGCAGTGGGTGCAGGATATCGCCACCGCGCATTGGGACGCGGTCGCTCCGGCGGAGCATCGCGCGCAGTTCGTCTGGCTCGTGGTGCGGCACGAGATCGACTATCGCGGCAATATCGCCGAGGGCGAGAGCGTGACCGGCGAGACCTGGATCGAGGGCGAGGCGCAGGGCGCCAAGTCGCTACGCCGGGTCGATTTCCGCGACGGCGCGGGCAAGGTGCTCGTGTCCGCCGCGACCAGTTGGGCAATGCTCGACCGCGCGACCCAGCGCCCGGTTCGCGTGCGCGAGGATGTGCTCGCGCCGTTCCGCTAGACCCGACTCCAGCTCCGTTCGTGGTGAGCCTGTCGAACCACGCGAGCGCTCCCCCACCGTCCTTCGACAAGCTCAGGACGAACGGAGGCCGGGAAGGCGGCTCGACGAAACCGGCCCCTATTCACCGAGAACATCCTCGACCGGCGTGTAGTCGTAGCTCAGCTCGTCCGCCACCGCCCGGTAGGTCACCTTGCCCTTGTGGACGTTGAGCCCCTCGGCGAGATGCGGGTTCTCGCGCATTGCGTCCTTCCACCCCAGCCTGGCGATCCGCAGCGCGTGCGGCAGGGTCACGTTGTTGAGCGCATAGGTGCTGGTGCGCGCGACCGCGCCGGGCATGTTGGCGACGCAGTAGTGCACGATATCGTCGACGACATAGGTCGGCTCGGCATGCGTGGTGGGCTTGCTGGTCTCGAAGCAGCCGCCCTGGTCGATCGCGACGTCGACCAGCACCGCGCCCGGCTTCATCCGCTTGAGCAAGTCGCGCGTGACCAGCTTGGGCGCCGCTGCGCCGGGGATCAGCACCGCGCCGATCACCAGGTCGGCTCCGCACACCGCATCCTCGAGATTGGTCTTGTTCGAGAAGCGCGTGCTCGCGCGCGCTTCGAAGAAGGTGCCGACCTTCTCCAGCACTTCGGGATCGCGGTCGAGAATCTCGACATCGCCGCCGAGCCCGACCGCCATCTGCGCCGCATTGAAGCCGACCACGCCGCCGCCGATCACCACCACCTTGCCCGGCAGCACGCCGGGCACGCCGCCGATCAGCACGCCGCGCCCGCCATGCGCCTTTTCGAGCGCGTTGGCGCCGGCCTGGATGCTCATCCGCCCCGCCACCTGGCTCATCGGTTTCAGCAGCGGCAGCGACCCGCGCGGGCCGGTCACCGTCTCGTAGGCGATCGCGGTAACGCCGGAATTGACCAGGTCCTCGGTCTGCTCGGGATCGGGAGCGAGGTGGAGATAGGTGTAGAGGATCTGGTCCTCGTGCAGCTTGGAGCGCTCGATCGCCTGCGGTTCCTTGACCTTCACCACCATCTCGCATTCGGCGAAGATCGGATCGGGGCCGTCGACGATCTTGGCGCTCGCGGCGCGGTATTCCTCGTCGGTCGCGCCGATCCCGAGGCCCGCGCCGCTCTGGATCCACACCTCGTTGCCGCGGCTTGCCAGTTCGCGCACGCTTTCGGGCGTAAGGCCGACGCGGTATTCGTGGTTCTTGATTTCGGTGGGGCAGCCGATGCGCATGTCGAATCTCCGTTTCGGCCCGAGCCGTTACAATTGCAACCATCTCGCGGCAAGTCGCCTGCCCCGCCAACGCACGAGCAAGCCGAACGGGGCCCGCTGCTTTGGCGGCGGCTGCGGTCTGTGCGTAAATATCCGGCTCGTTTGTCACGCGACTGTCACACAGCGCCCATAGCTGCGTCACGCATCGGACACAGAGCGGTCAGGGAAACGTAACGCAAATGAAACGGAACTGGATGGTTTCGGGTGTGGCCCTCGCGGTTGCGACCGGCTGGGCGGCGCCGCTCGCGGCGCAGGACGACGATGCGAGCGTGCGCGAGGAACTCGCCGCGATGCGTGCGGAGATGGCGCGGATGGCGGCGCGGATCGACATGCTCGAAGCCGAGCTGGCGCAAGCCGAAGCCACCGCCGATGCGGCGCGCACCGCCGCGGCGCAGGCGGCCGAGACGGCAGCGGCGAATGCCCCGGCTGCCGACGACGGCACCGAACTCACCTGGAAGGGCGCCCCGCTGGTCGAAGGAAAAGGCGGCTGGAGCTTCAAGCCGCGCGGGCGCATCCAGGTCGATGCGGGCTTCACCGACGTCCCCGATTCGACCGGCCGCGACGACGGCTTCGGCAACGAGATCCGCCGCGCGCGGCTCGGGGTCGAGGGCGATATCCCGGGCGGGTTCGGCTACAAGTTCGAAGTCGATTTCGCGGGCAATTCGACCGAAGTCTCCGATGCGATCCTCACTTACGAGGATGGGGGGCTCAAAATCGCGATCGGCCACCAGAACTCGTTCCAGGGCATCGAGGAGCTGTCGAGCAGCCGCTTCACCAGCTTCATCGAGCGCGCCGCCTTCACCGACGCCTTCGGGTTCGAACGCCGTATCGGCGTCTCTGTCCAATACGGCGCTGGCGACGTGCTGCTGCAGGGCGGGCTCTACGGCGACAATATCGCCGACGCATCGAACGAGAACTGGAGCGCCGACGGGCGCGTGGTGTTCATGCCGAAGGTCGGCGACGCGCAGCTCCATCTCGCCGGTTCGGTGCATTATGCCGATTACGAGCCGGGCATGACGGTGCGCTATCGCCAGCGCCCGCTGGTCCATTTCACCTCCGAACGCTTCGTCGACACCGGTTCGCTCGGCGCGGACAGCGAATTCGGGCTCGGTGCCGAAGCGGCGGTGATCGCGGGGCCGTTCCACGCCGCCGCCGAGGCCTTCCGCCAGCAGGTCGGGCGCCCGGGTGCGCTCACCGATCCGGCGTTCTTCGGCGGCTATGCCGAGGTCGGGATGTTCCTGACCGAAGGCGACAGCCGCGGCTACAAGAACGGCACGTTCGACCGCGTGAAACCGGCCAATCCGGTCGGCGAAGGCGGCATGGGCGCGTTCCAGATCAACGCCCGCTACGACTATCTCGACCTCGTCGACGCCGGGATCGTCGGCGGGATGCAGAACGGCTATTACCTGTCGCTGATCTGGACCCCGACCGACTACACCCGCTTCCTCGCCAATTACGGCCGGCTCGAATACGACGATGCGGTCCATCCGGCCGCCGGGGGCGACACCTCGTACAGCGTCGATTCGTTCGGCGTGCGCGCGCAGGTCGACTTTTGACCGGCCGCCGCCAGAGCCTCGCGCATAGCCTTGTCATTTGCCTGTCACACTTCGCGCATATTGCGCGCCTGACTCAAAGCACGGGAAACCCATCATGAAGCTGACCAAGACCATCGCCTTCGCCGCCCTGTCCTCGCTCGCGCTGGCCGCGTGCAACAATGCCGGCGGCGATACGCGTGACGCGGTACGCGTCGCCGGGTCCTCGACCGTGTTCCCCTTCTCCAAGCGCGTCTCCGAATTGTTCAAGCAGTCCAACCCCGATTTCGCTTCGCCGCAGATCGAATCGATCGGCTCGGGTTCGGGCATCGCCGAATTCTGCAAGGGCACCGGCTTCGCCACCCCCGATATCGCCAACGCCTCGCGCCGGATGAAGGCGAGCGAATACGAGACCTGCCAGGCGAACGGGGTGACCGAGATCGTCGAAATCCAGGTCGGGCTCGACGGCATCGCCTTCGCCTCGGCGCAGGGCGGCATCATGATGAACCTGACGCCCGAGATCGTCTACAAGGCGCTCGCCGCGCGGCCTTACGGCGAAGAGCAGACCGCCCAGACCTGGGCCGATGTCGATCCATCGCTCCCCGACATGCCGATCCTCGTCTACGGCCCGCCCTCGACCTCGGGCACGCGCGACGCGCTCAAGGAACTGGTGCTCGAAGCCGGCTGCGAAGGCGGCCCCGGCATGGCCGAACTCGAGGAGAGCGACGAAGACCGGTACGACCAGGTCTGCACCGAGGTGCGCTCGGACGGCAAATATGTCGACCAGGGCGAGCAGGACAACCTCATCGTCCAGAAGATAGCCGGCAATCCGCAGGCGGTCGGCGTATTCGGCTATTCCTATCTCGAGGAAAACGCCGACAAGGTGCAGGGCCTGCCGATGAACGGGGTCGAGCCGACTTACGACAACATCGCCAGCTTCGCCTATCCCGGCGCGCGTCCGCTCTACATGTACGTCAAGAAGGCGCATCTCGACGCGATCCCCGGCCTGCGCGAATTCGTCGGTGAATGGACCAGGCACTGGGGCAAGGACGGCCCGCTCGCGCGGATCGGCCTGGTCGCCAATCCCGACGACGTCGCCGCGCGCATGACCACCGCCGCGACCGAATTTACCGTGCTCGACGGCGGCGAGTTGAACTAGGCCGACGGCGAACCGGCCCTGCGCGGAAGTTGCGTCCGGCGCAAATTGACGAAACACATACCGGCGGGCCCGTTTGCCCTCCATGAGGCGCCCGAATGCGAAAAGCCCCGCTGCGAGGCGGGGCGTTTGCGGATGCGCATGAAGGGCGCGAGTCGGCGGCATTGGCGGATCGTGCCACCACCCGCGCCCTGTAGGAAAGCGGAAATCAGAAAATCACCGACACCCCGCCGCGCGCGCCGCCGCCGCTGACATTGCCGGCGAAGTCGATACTGCCTTCGACGAATCCGCGCACGCGCGCGCCCGTCGCGGCCGAAATGCCGAGGGTCGCCCGGCCGTAGGTATCGGGGCGCGGGTTGACGAAGCTCGGCGACTGGCCGGAATTGGTCAGCACCAGCCGGTCGTCGCCGCCGAATTCGTGGATCGCCTGCGCCGAGCCGTAGGCGCTCACCCGCGTCGGGCCCTCGCTCACCAGCCCGGTGATGCGCAGGCCCGCCTTGCCGCGCAACCCGTCTTCCTCGCCGAGATCGAAACCGGTGCCGGCGATCGTGAACGGATCGAGGTCGATATTGGCGTATTCGATCGAGACCATCGGTTCGAGCGCGATTCGCGCCCCGCCGAAGCGTGCGCCCGCCTCGAGCCAGCCGCCCCATCCGTCGCCCTCGGTCTCGGCCGAAGGTCCGGTAGTGGCGAAGCCGTAATCGACCGAATAGTGCTCGTATTTGACCAGGCCGTTGAGGAAGAAGGCGCCGAAGTCCGCACGGCCGTAGGCGCCGACGTTCCAGGCGTCGTAATCGAGCCGCAGCGGGCCGTTGCGCAGCTTGAGACGGCTGCTGATATAGCCTCCCGTCACGCCGAGCACGCTGGTCGTGCCGACCGGCAGGTCGTACCCGACCTGTCCGCCGAACCAGTCCTGCCGGCTGTCCAGATCGTAGCTGCGCGGCTGGCCGAACACGGTGGTGTCGAGCGTGGTGTCGCGGTTCTGGACCATGCCGAAGCCCTGAAGCCACAGCGCGCGGCCGATCCGCGATTGCTCCGATGCGCTTGCGCCGTCGCCGCCGCTGCCCAGTGCCGCGAGATGCGATCCGACCGCCTCGTTGCCGCGATAGAAGATCGCGCGCGCGCCCTGACCGAGCAGCACGGCCCCGACCGCGTCCTGATTGGGAGTGCCGAAGACGAGGAAGTCGTTGGCCGCGGCGTCGAACGCCAGCGAGTAGTCGGTGAAGCCGACCGTCACCGGATCGAAGGCGAAGGCGCCCGCAGAGGTGCCCGCGCCGGCATCGACCACCACAGCGCCGGGGACGAAGCCGCCGTCGAGCCCGTCGACGAGCAGATCGGTGCTGCCGGTCGCGGCGCCGCCGACCACCAGCCGGTCCGAACCGGTCCCCGCGATGACGTCGACGCCGAGCGCCGCCGCACCGCCGCCCGAATAGGCTCCGGGCAGAGTCAGAACGTCGTCCGCCGCACCGTCGCGAAGGTCGATCAGGCCGGTATTGGACAAGGTTTCGAGCCCGGCTAGGCTCACCGCGCCGTTCGCGGCAACGATCTGCCCGTTGTTCACGAAGGCGTCGGTCCCGGCTCCGAAATCGCTCGACCGGGTGGCGAACAGCGTGCCGTTATTGGTCAGCGTGTCGTTATTGTCGGTCAAGTCGATGCGGCCGGTAATGCTGCCGCTTGCGCCGATCGTCACCGCCGCGGCGGCGCCGTCCGCGTCGAGCGCCGGGCCATCGGCGCTCGACAGGGCATCGCCGACAAAGATCGTCGTGCCGGTGCCAGAGGTCGCGCGGATACCGGCCTCGCCGCCGGAAACCGGTGCGCCCGCCCGTGTCGCCACGGTGACCGTACAGCCGCTCTGCGCGTCGATCCCGACGCCGTTCGGCGCGCTCACCGGGCCGGTGACGACAACCGAGACGTCGGCGCAGCCCGACGCCGCGGCGACGAGGCCGCTGCTGCCCAGGCCGCTCACGGCAACCGGACCGGCGGTGATCGCCTGATCGCCATCGCCGGTGGCCACTTCGATGCCGTTCGAATCGGCTCCGGCAGTGTTCACCTCGCCGATATCGGCGGTCACGCCGCAGGCGCCGTCGCCGAGCAGCAGGCACGCCGCCGGATCGGTCGCCAGCGATACCGCGGGCGAACCGTCGCCGTTCGTCTCGACGAGGCCGATGTCGGCGACGATCCGTCCCGGCGTGTTGACCAGCACCCCGGCGCTGTTGTCGCCTTCGGTGCTGACCCGGTCGGCGGTCAGCGTGGTGTCGCATGCTCCGGCGCCGAGCAGTACGCAGGCTTCGGGATCGCTTTCGATCGCGATCGCGGGCGCATCGGCACCGAACGTCTCGACCGTGCCGAAATCGGCGAAGATGTCGGCTGGCGCCGCGATCAGCGCGCCGCCGCTCCCATCGCCTCTGGTGGTGATCCGGTCGGCGGTGACCGCGGTATCGCAGCCGCCCAGCCCGAGCAGCACGCAGGCGGCGGGATCGGCGGCGATATCGACCCCGGTCGCATCGTCGCCAAACGTGTCGAGCGCGCCGATGCTGGCGCTGGTCGGGCCCGCCGCGCGGACCAGCGCGCCGGTCGAACCGTCGCCATTGGTGGTCAGCTGGCCGACGCTGAAGGAGGTCTCGCAGCCGCCCGCGCCGAGGATCACGCAGGCGTCGGGATCGCTCGCGAGGTCGAGCCCGGCCGAATCCTCGCCATTGGTGGTGAGCACGCCGACGCTGCCGTCGATGTCGCCCGCCCCGCGCACCACCGCACCGGGCGAACGCGCGCCGTCGGTGGCCAAGTTCTGCACCGTGAAAGCGGTATCGCAGCCGCCGACGCCAACCGCCACGCAGGCGGCCGGATCGGCCGACAGGTCGAGCCCCGCCGCCTCGTCGCCGCCGGTCTGCAGCGTATCGACGTCGATGCTGGTGTCGCCGGCGGCGACGACCAGCGCGCCGGTCGAGCCGAACCCGTCGGTGGTGATATTGCCCGCGACCGCCTCGACATCGCACGAACCCGCGCCGAGCACGGCGCAGGTGGCGGGATCGCTTTGCAGGTCGAGCCCGAGCGCCTGGTCGCCCTCGGTGCGCAGCACGCCGACATTGACGCCGATATCGCCCGCCGAACGCAGGATGGCACCGGTCGACCCGTCGCCGAGCGTTTCGATCAGGTCGGCGTCGAGCGTGCCGGGGCCCGACACGGTGACGATCTCGACCCCGTCCGATTCGACTCCGGCGGTGCGCACCTCGCCCGCGGTCACCTCGGCCGAGCCGGCGGTCACGTTGATCCCGTCGCTGTTGTCGCCCAGCGTCGTGACGCCGTCGTCGACGATCAGGATGGCATCGTCGCCCGCCTGCAGCAGCGCGCCGGTGCTGTCGTCGCCCTCGGTCGAAAGCGTATCGACCTGCGCGAAGATATCGGCGTCCGACGTCAGGTCGAGCGCGGGCTGGTCGTCCCCGACGGTGGCGACGGTCGCGTCGCTGTCGATCGTCACCGGACCGGTCGAATCGACCAGTATCGTATCGTCGGTGGCGAACCCCTCGGGCAGATCGACCGTGACCGGCTCGGTCTGTCCCGGGAGGTCGACCGGATCGCCGTCATTGGTCGGCGCGCAGTTCAGCCCGCCGACGCCGGGGACGCATACGGTCTGCGCAGCTGCAGGCGCGGCGGCGAAAGCCGCAAGCGAAACACCGCAGCACAGCATGAATTTTTCGATCTTGATATTGCGGGCAATAGACATGGGTCATCCTCAAGTTAGGTCCCGTCCACCACAACTAAGGATTAAATCGATAAATATTATGAAGCCTTAGGAATCAAACCTAACGCTCCTTAATTTTTGAGAAAAGCAACTTATGTTCTATTGTATTTCATCGATGTCATAACTAATATTTGTTATACGGATTTTCGGACTGCATTCCTAATCGGATTCCCGCGCCGGCGACGGAAAGTCTCGCATTCACCCCCGATCCGGTCGCGTTCGGCGGGCGCCGGGTAACGACTATTGCGTTTCGGCCTTGGCCGGGCGGGCGCTGCCGGGCGAAATGGCGAAGGAGGCGGCAGGCGACCTGACTGGCGGTGCCAGACCCTGTTTCAGCGGAGCTGAAAACGATTCTAGTCGACGAACCGGAAGCTGTCCCCCCACGCCCCGTAGTCGCCGCTGGTCACACCGTTGCGCCGCGTGCCGACATAGCTTTGTCGGCCCGGAGTAATCTCGATGGTCACGCGGCCGCCATCGCTGTCGATCACCCCTGCGTGGAGCGCGGCGCGGCAGATGGCGCTGTCATCGGTGTATATGTCGGTGCCCCACACCTGCCCCGATGCGCCCGCATCCGGCGTGCAGTCGCACGATACAGGAGCCTTGCGTTCGACGGCACCGGCAGTGGTGGTATCGGCGCACGGGCCGAGATGGTCGGGCGCTACGGTGGGGGAACCCGACGAGTCCGGACCCGCCGCCTGCGCAACATTCTCTTCTTCGTCCTCGCGCTCGACGAGGAAGCGATAGCTCGCATCCCATGCACTATAGCTGGCGCTCGTCACGCCGTTGCGGCGGACGCCGGCATAGGTCTCCATCCCCGCCAGCATTTCGACATAGACGCGCCCGCCCTCGCCCGAGGAGACCACGCCCGAATGCACCGCGGCGGTGCAGATATCGCTGTCGCTGGTATAGGTCCCGTCGCCCCACACCGGGCCGGCGCCGTCCGCTCCGGCGCCGCAGACGCAGGTGAAATCGCCGCGCAGACCCTGCCAGTCGGCGGCGGTCGCGTCGCACTGGCCGGTATCGCGCGCCGCCGCGAGCCGCTTGGCATCGACCTGTCCCACGCCCCCGTCGCCACTCGCCAGTACAGGCAGCCCGATCGCCAGCGCGCAACAGGCGGCCGCCGACAAGGCCAGGGATTTCGAAACGGTCATGGCAATTCCCCCACTTGCGATGCCCGGCTCGCGATAGCCGACCGGACATACCGCATTTCTTCCCGACCGCACGCGGACGAGTCAAGTTTTCAGGGGAATTGTCGTTTTCCTACAATCAGATCGGATTCCCGTCCCGATCCCGGAAGATCTCGCGCCGCCCGACATGGTTGGCCGGGCCGACCAGCCCCTCTTCCTCCATCCGCTCGATCCATTTCGCCGCGGTGTTGTAGCCGACGCCCATCTGGCGCTGGAGCCACGATCCGCTCGCCTTCTGGTTTTCGATCACGATCTGGCACGCCTGGCGGTATTTGCGTTCCTCGGGGCTGTCGCTCGCGGTCAGCTCGTCCTCGAAGGTGAGGCCGCCGCCGTCCTCGGGCTCTTCGGTCACCGCATCGACATATTCGGGCTTGCCCTGCGCGCGCCAGTGATCCGCCACCCGCTCGACCTCCTCGTCGCTCACGAACGGCCCGTGGACGCGCACGATCGCGCCGGTGTTGGGCTTGTAGAGCATGTCGCCCTTGCCGAGCAGCTGTTCGGCGCCCTGCTCGCCGAGGATGGTGCGGCTGTCGATCCGGCTGGTGACCTTGAAGCTGATCCGCGTCGGCAGATTGGCCTTGATGACGCCGGTGATGACGTCGACCGAAGGGCGCTGCGTCGCCATGATCAGGTGGATGCCCGCGGCGCGACTCTTCTGCGACAGGCGCTGGATGAGCACCTCGATCTCTTTCCCGACCGTCACCATCAGGTCGGCCAGTTCGTCGACGATCAGTACGATCTGCGGCAGCGGTTCGTAATCGAGCTGCTCCTCCTCGTAGATCTCGTCGCCCGTTTCGGGATCGAACCCGGCCTGCACCCGGCGCCCCAACGGCTTGCCCTTGGCGATCGCCGCGCGGACCTTCTCGTTGAAGGATTTGAGATTGCGCGAGCCGACGCTCGACATCATGCGATAGCGCCGCTCCATCTCCTCGACCGCCCATTTGAGCGCGCGCACCGATTTGTGCGGCTCGGTGACGACCTGGCTGAGCAGATGCGGGATATCGTCGTAGCTCTTGAGTTCGAGCACCTTCGGATCGATCAGGATCAGCCGGCATTCGTCGGGGGTGAAGCGGTAGAGCAGGCTCAGCAGGATCGCGTTCAATCCGACCGACTTGCCCGAACCGGTGGTGCCCGCGACCAGCAGGTGCGGCATCGCGGCGAGATCGGTCACGATCGGCTCGCCCGCGATATCCTTGCCGAGGATGATCGGCAGGTCGCCCTTCGCATTGGCGAAGGCCTCGCACGCGGCGAGTTCGCGATAGCTTACCATCTGCCGGTCGGCATTGGGCAGCTCGATCCCCATCACCGTCTTGCCCGGGATCGGCGACACGCGCGCCGAGATGGCGGACATGTTGCGCGCGATGTCCTCGGCGAGGCCGATCACCCGGCTCGCCTTGATCCCGGGCGCGGGTTCGAGCTCGTACATCGTCACCACCGGGCCGGTGCGGACTGCGGTGATCTCGCCCTTGACGTTGAAATCGTCGAGCACCGTCTCGAGCAGGCGGGCATTGCGTTCGAGCGCGAGCTTGTCGAGGCTGGGCCCGTCTCCGTCATTGCGCTCGGTCAGCAGGTCGAGGCTCGGCAGGTCGTAGCTGGCGAACATGTCGCGTTGCTTCGCCTTGCCGGGCGCGGCCTGCTTGGGCGGCGCGGTGGGATCGGAAATTTCGGGCGCGCGGCGCGGTGGGGTTTCGGGTTCGGCCCTGGCTTTGTCCTGCCTGCGCGTCTTGCGCGGCGTCTCATCCTCGTCGGACTCGCTGTCCCGACCCGTCTCGCGGCGGCCGAGGAACGGCAGGCGCGGCAGGTAGGGTCCCAGCCCGTCGCGCAGGAACAGCGGCAGCGTGAACAGCGCACGCCAGTCGATCGCGAACACGCGCGTCACCAGCGCGATCCCGATCGCGAGGCACAGCAGCGCGATGCCGAGGATCGCCCACCCCTGCGCCCCGTCCGCGAAGCGCGCCGCGACCGCCTCGATCGCGCCCGCGCCGAGCAGGCCGGTGACCCCGCCCATCGAGGCGGGGAGCGTGCCGCCCGGGCCCTCGAAGGCGAGCGACAGCACCGTCGCCAGCAGCGCCATCGCCAGCAGCAGCATGCCGACCGGTCGCCACCAGCGCGTATCCTCGTCGCGGTCCTCCTCCTCGACGGCGCGCCATAATTTGCGCGCGCCGACGTAAAGCAGCGGCAGCAGCAGCACGCCGGCGATGCCGAACACGAACAGCACCCGCTCGGCGACCCACGCGCCGCTCGCGCCCATCCAGTTGGCGATGTCGTCACCGCTCGCAGCGGTGGAGGGGCTGGGGTCGGTCTGGGTGTAGCTCGCCAGCGCGAGGCCGAGGAACAGCGTGGCGCCGAACAGCACGCCCGCGCCCGCCATCTGCAGCGCGCGCCGCATGCTGCGCCGGAAGGCGGCCTTCCAGTCGACCTGCTGTGCTTTGCCGACCGCGCGGGTGGCCATCGTCTTTCCCCTGCTTCCCGTTTGGGGGCGCATAGTGAATCGCGGGGACTCGCGGGTCAAGCGAAAGGCGGCGAGGCGAGTCCGGAGCGGGTTTTGTTCACGTATCAAGCCAGCCCGTCGATCGCACCCCAGCGCGGCCAGTCCAATTCGCGCGCGCGGGCTGCGCTCATCCCGCCCAGCGCAATGACCGGTGCGGCGGATCGGCGCGCGAGAGTGCGAAATCCGTCCGCGCCGAGCGGCTCGGCATCGCGATGCGAACGCGTGGCAAACACCGGCGAGAGGAACACGCCGTCCACATGCGCCGCGTTGGCAGCCTGCAATTCGTCCTCATTGTGCGCCGTGGCGAGGCGCAGCAGTCCGGTGGTGGGGCCAATGCGGTCGACCGGTCCGTAAATTCCGTCTGCGCTCCATTCCTGCGCCTGCGGCCCCTCGCCCGAGAGGATCACGACATGCCCCCCCTCTCGCGCACGTTTCACCAGCGCATCGAACCGCCCGCGCCGCGCTGCCGGGTCGAGGTGGTAGTGCCGGAACACGAAGCCCGATCCGCGCGGCAGCCGCGCGAGCGCATCCTCCAGCCGCGCATCGTTGCGCGCGTCGGACAGGAGCCACAGCAGGGGGAGAGGCTGGCCTGACGGCATCGAGCCGCTATAGCGCAGCCGATATGGAAAAGGCAGACACCCCGCTCGAACAGGTCCGGCTCGATATCGCCCGCGCGTGCAAGGCGTCGCGGCGCGATCCGGCCGACGTAACGCTGATCGCGGTCAGCAAGACGCACCCGAGCGAGCGGATCGAGCCGCTGCTGGCGCAGGGCCAGCGCGTGTTCGGCGAGAACCGGGTGCAGGAAGCGCAGGCGAAATGGTCCGCTCTGCGCGAGGCGCATCCGGCTGTCGAGCTCCACCTGATCGGGCAGTTGCAATCGAACAAGGCGGAGGATGCGGTGGCGCTGTTCGACTGCATCCACTCGCTCGACCGCCCGAGCCTGGTGAAGGCGCTGGCGAAAGCGATGGACAGGCAGGACCGGCGCGTGCCGTGCTTCGTGCAGGTCGATGTCGGCGAGGAGGAGCAGAAGGGCGGCGTGGCGGTGGCGGAGCTGCCCGGTTTCCTCGCCAAGGCGCGCGATGCCGATATCCCGCTCGCCGGGCTGATGTGCCTTCCGCCGATGGGAATCGAGCCTGCGCCGTTTTTCGCGCTGCTGGCGAAACTGGCCGACGATAACGGGCTCGACGGTCTGAGCATGGGCATGAGCGCGGATTACGAGACCGCGGTAATGCTCGGCGCGACACATGTGCGCGTCGGGACGGCGCTGTTCGGGGAGCGGGGGTAGTAGCACGTCATTCCGGCGAAAGTCGGGATCTTCTGCGGGAGTCCTTGTTTTTCGCACCCGCCTCCGCGGGTGCGTCCTCCGGTGCTATTCCTTCGCTCCCTACGGTCGCTACGGGCACCTACGGTCGGGCGGTCGCCCTCTGGCGCCGCTGGTCGCGGCGCGGTTGCGAGGGTGCGCCAGGTTCTTGGTCCAAGCATTGCAGGCCTGACCCGGAACCCGGACCAGGCCGACTGGCTTGGTAGGGTCCGGTCGGCGACCAGCCGACCGCGAGCGCACGCGCGCGAGCCGCAGGTGCCCCGCAGCGAAGCGGAGGGAATAGCACCGAGGACGCTCGCGCGGATGCGCGAGCATGAAACAAAAAAAGGGCGCCCCGCAGGACGCCCCTTTCTCGTTTCAGGCTTCGGCGCCGATCAGAACCTGCCGCGCACCGTCACGCCGTAGGTCCGCGGTTCGGCGAGGAAGGCCGAATAGGTCTGCTGCGGCGCGATGAACGGCGTGTTGAAGGCGACCTGCGTGTAGTCGGTGTCGAACAGGTTCGATACCCAGCCCTCGATCGAGAACGCGTCGGCGATATCGGTCACGCCGATGCGGCCGTTGACCACGATGTAGCCGTCCTGCTCCTTGCCGTAGAGCAGGTCAGAGCCGGTGTTGTAGTCGCCCGTCATGCGCGCATTGACGAAGAACAGTCCGCGCATCCCGCTCGACCCCAGCGGCGGGGTCCAGCTGAACGAGGAGGTCGCGGTCCATTCGGGCGCGTTCGACAGGTTGTCGCCCGGCAGCAGCCGCAGCGCCGGGTCGAGCGGGGTACCGCTGTCGTCGCCGATCAGGTCGTCCTCGTAGCTGGTGTCCGAATAGGTGATGCCGAGCGTCATCGCCACATCGGGGGTCGGGTTGAGCGAAGCCTCGATCTCGACGCCCTGCGCAATCACGCCGGGCTGGACGTCGTCCGACGAGCACGAGCCGGTGGTCGCGCTGGCATCGCCATCCGCTCCGCCGAGGTCGGTGCCGCAGGAATTGACGTTCTGCACCAGGAAGACCGAGCCGTTGAAGGTGTTCAGCTGGAAGTTGGTGAACTCCTGCCGGAACGCCGCCACGCTGAGGCTGAATTCGCGCGTCGCGTATTTGGCTCCGATCTCGAACGCGTCGACCGTTTCTTCCTCGAACTGGAGGTTGCCGACGTTGAGGTTGGCGACGTTGAGCGTCAGCGGGTTCGACAGCGCCGAGCGGTCGAGGTTGAAACCGCCGGCCTTGTAGCCGCGCGAATAGGACCCGTAGACCAGCAGGTCGGGGGTCGGCTTCCAGCTCAGCACCGCGGTGCCGGTCAACTCGTCCTCGTCACGCGTGTCGGAGACCGAGACGCCGTCGAGTTCGGAAGTCGAGTTGCCCTGGCACGACAGCGCGACGAGGCCGCCGGCCAGGCCGGCGAGAGCCGCATTCGACAGCAGCGGACCGAGCAGCGCACGGTTCGCCGGGCAGAAGGTGTTGTCGTTGGAGAAGGTCGCGTCGAAATCCTTGGTTTCGTTGGTGTAACGCAGCCCCAGGGTCAGATCGACCGTATCGGTGATGTGGACGATATTGTGCGTGAAGAACGCGAAGTTCTCGCTCGTCTGATTGTAGACGTCGCCCGTGCCGCCGAGATCGCGCACCTGCGCGAGATTGTTGATCCCGGCGATGATCAGCGGCGTCGCCGCACCGAAGGCGGGCGGGCCGAGCGTGCCGTCGATCGCGGCGATATTGGCGCCGAAGCAATTGGTCGCCGCCGGGTTGGCCAATGCGGGGTTGATCGCCAGCGCGATGCGGCAGTTCGCGAACGTACCGTATTGCGTGCCGAACCGCAGGTTGTCGCGCACCTGCAGGTCCTCATGCGCGTAATAGCCGCCGATCAGCCAGTCGAGCCGGCCGTCGAACGCATCGCCCTGCAGCCGCAATTCCTGCGTGAAGGTGCCGAACTCGCGCGCGCCGGCATTGTCGCCGGGGGCACGGTAGAGAATGTCGACCGTGGTGTAGTCGGTATCCGACGCCTGGTTGTTCGAATATTCGCGATAGGCGGTGATCGAGGTCAGCTCGACGCCGCCGAAATCCCAGTTGAGCTCGCCCGAAATCCCGTAATCCTCGGTCTCGCCGGCATAGGTGCGGCCCGAGGTCGGGTAGATGTTGCGGTTGAACGTGTCCTGGCTCAGCGCGCGCGGATCCTGGCCCAGTGCGAGCAGGATCGGGACGATCGGGTTGGAGGTGCTGGTCAGCGGCGCGCCGGTAGTCGGCGGGGTGAACGGGTCGAACCCCGCGCTCACGCGCGCACCCTGCGCGAGGCTCGGCTGGACGAAAGTCGCGGCGCAGCACGCCTCGTCCTTCTTCGAATAGTCGCCGACGAGGCGGAAGCTGACGTCGCTGCTCGGCTCGAACAGCAGCTGGCCGCGCACCAGGTAACGGTCGCGGTCGTTGACGTCGGTGCCGTTGGTGACGTCGGTGTAAAAGCCGTCGCGCTCGAAATAGACCCCGTCGACGCGCGCGGCAAGGAGCTGATTGACCGGCACGTTGACGCCGCCCTCGATGCGGATGGCGTCGTAATTGCCGTAGGTGAAGGCGGCGTGCCCGCCGAATTCGAATTCGGGCGGCGCGGTGTAGATGCTGATCAGGCCGGCCGAGGCATTGCGGCCGCCCAGCGTGCCCTGCGGACCGCGCAGGATCTCGACCCGGTCGATCGGGCCGAGCTCGCTCAGCGCATTGCCCGAACGCGAGCGGTAGACGCCGTCGACGAACACCGCGACCGAGCTTTCGAGGCCGGGATTGTCGCCGACCGTACCGATGCCACGAATACGCGCCGAGCCGTTGGCCTCGTTGCCGGTCGAGGACACCAGCAGCGACGGCGCGACCTGGTTCAGTTCGCGAATATCGTTGGCGCCCGATTTCTCGAGCAAGTCGCCCGAAACGACGTTGACCGAGACGGGCACGTCGGAGACCGACTGCTCGCGGCCCTGCGCGGTGACGACGATGATATTGTCGTCGTCGAAATCGTCTTCTTCGACCGCGGCGGCATCGGTATCCTGCGCGAGGGCCGCCTGCGGCAGCAGCATCACGCTTGCGCCGGCCAATGCCAGAGCGCGCAGGGAAACAGTGTGGGAAACGGGGGTTTTCATCAGGCTCTCCTCTCCAAAAGACCTTTACGTGCCCGTTAAGTGACAAGGCAGCGAAAGCAAACACGCAATTCCACAAACCGCGGAATTCCGCCGATCAGTGTTGCTATTATGCGTCTTCCAGCTCGGCCTGCCGCCGGTCGCTCGCCGCATCGAGCAGCGCCGCCTCGATCGCGTCGAGCCGGTCCTTGGCCTCCACTTTCGAGCCGAGCAGGTCGGTAACGTAGAAGGTGTCGACCGCGCGCTCGCCATAGCCGGTGATATGCGCCGACTGGACCACCAGCCGGCTTTCGAACAGCGCGCGCGCGAGCCGGTTGAGCAGCGCCGACCGGTCGCGCGCGATCACCTCGATGACGGTGAAATGGTTCGAGGCGTCGTTGTCGAACAGCACGCGCGGGCGGACCTCGAACGCCTTCGAGCGGCTGATCGGGAGCGGGCGCTGGGCGAGCCGGGGCACCAGTTCGATACGGTTGGCGAGCGCGTCGCCGATCGATTTCTCGATCCGCTCCAATTGCTGCGGCTCGCGGAACGGGCGCCCCTGCGCGTCCTGGACGAGGAAATTGTCGACCGCCCAGCCGGTGCTGCCGGTATGGATGCGCGCGTCGATGATGCTCGCCCCGGTCAGGTGGATGCCGCCCGCGATACGGTAAAACAGCCCCGGATGGTCGGCCGCGATCACGGTCACCAGCGTCGCGCCGCGCGCGGGATAGACCTCGCAATGGACCGACAGCTGGTGCTCGAGCTCGCGCGCGACCGAATACTGGACCAGATTGAGCGCGACGATGTCTTCGGGCTCGGCGATCCAGTAGGCGTCGCCGAGGACCCGTTCGAGTTCGTCGACCAGTCCCGCGCGCTCTCCGAGCAGCTCGCGCACCGCCTCCTTTTTCGCCGCGACGCGCTGCTGGCGGCCATGCTTCATGTGACCGAGCCGCAGCCGCTCCTGCGCCGCATCGTAGAGATCGCCGATCAGCTGGCGCTTCCAGCTGTTCCACGTCCCCGGCCCGACCGCACGGATATCGACCACGGTCAGCACCAGCAGGTTGCGCAGCCGCTCGAGCGTCTGCACCTCGGCAACGAAATCCTCGATCGTCTTGGGGTCGGTCAGGTCGCGCTTCTGCGCGGTCGAACTCAGCAGAAGGTGATAGCGCACCAGCCACGCGACCAGCTCGGTCTCGTGTTCGTCGAGCCCGAAACGCGGGCACAATTCCTCCGCCACCTCGGCGCCGAGCACCGAATGGTCGCCGCCGCGCCCCTTGGCGATATCGTGCAGCAGCACCGCGACGTAGATCGCGCGGCGCGATTTGAGCTTGTGGATCAGTTTCGACGAGCGCGGGTGATCCTCCTGCAACTCGCCGCGCTCGATCTTCGACAGCAGGCCGATCGCGCGGATAGTGTGCTCGTCGACCGTGTAGTGGTGGTACATGTCGAACTGCATCTGCGCGTTGACCTTGCCGAAATCGGGCACGAAGCGGCCGAACACGCCCGCCTCGTTCATCCAGCGCAGTGCGGTCTCGGGATCGTTGCGCCCGGCGAGCAGCTCGAGGAACAGCGCATTGGCGCGCGCGTCCTCGCGCACTTCGTCCCTGATCAGCGCCGCGTCGCGATTGGCCTGGCGCATGGTCTGCGGGTGGACTTCGAGCCCCTCCGCCTCGGCCAGCCGGAAGATCTCGACGAGGCGGACCGGGTCGTCGCGGAACCAGTCGTCGCCCGGCGCGGCGATCCTGCCGCCGAACACGCGATAGCCCTTGAACTCGCGCGGCTTGGGCCGGAAGCCGGCAAGCAGGCCGCGGCGCGCGCTCTTCTGCGCGAACTGCTCGTCGATATGCGCGAGGAACACGCCGGTCAGGCTGCCGACGCGCTTCGCCTGGAGGAAGTAGAATTGCATGAAGCGCTCGACCGCGCTCTTGCCGGGGCGGTCGGCGAAATTCATCCGCTCGGCGATCTGGCGCTGGAGGTCGAAGGTCAACCGGTCCTCGGCGCGCCCGGTGATCGTGTGAAGGTGGCAACGCACCGCCAGCATGAACCCTTCGGCGCGGCGGAAGGAGCGGTATTCGGCGCGCGTGAACAGGTCGACATCGACCAGTTCGGCCGCGCTGCGCACGCGGTGGATATACTTGCCGATCCAGTACAGCGTGTGGAGATCGCGCAAGCCCCCCTTGCCGTCCTTGACGTTGGGCTCGACGACGTAGCGGCTGTCGCCCATCCGCTTGTGCCGCGCGTTGCGCTCATCGAGCTTCTCCGACACGAATTGCCGCTCGGTGCCGTGCGCGACCTCGGCCCAGAAGCGCCGCCGCGCCTCCTCGTAGAGCGGCTTCTCGCCCCACAGATAGCGTCCCTCCAGCAGCGCGGTGCGGATGGTCAAATCGTCCTTTGCCATCCGCACCATGTCGTCGGGGGTGCGGCTCGAATGGCCGACCTTGAGGCCGAGGTCCCACAGGAAATACAGCATCGCCTCGATCACCTGCTCGCACCACGGCGCGTTGCGGGTCGGGGTGAGGAAGGCGATGTCGACGTCCGAATGCGGCGCCATCTCGGCGCGGCCGTAGCCGCCGACCGCCATGATCGTCAGGTGCTCGGCGGAGGAGCGGTTGGCGACGGGGAAGACGTGCGCGACGACGTGATCGTGGATCAGCCGCACCAGCTGGTCGACCAGGAAGGCGTGCCCGCCAGCGCATTCGTGCCCGGCCGAGGGCTTGTCCTCGAGCCGCGCGGCGAGTTCCGCGCGCCCCTGTTCCAGCGCATCCTTGAGCAGCGCGACGATCGGCTTGCGCGCCGCCTCGCCATGCTCCTCGACCAGCGCCGCGATCTGCTCCGCGAGCGCGCGCCGGTCGACGATGGCGCGCTGGTCGGGGAGATTCTGCCGGTTCACGCCTCTAGCAAATCGCCCGCGAACTGCTTGCGCACGGTCCGCTTGTCGATCTTCTGCGTGCCGAGCCGCGGCAGCGCCCCGGTCGCGCGCCAGATATGCTCGGGCAGCGGCACCTTGAACGGCGCAAGCCTGGTCAGCATGAACGCGCGCAGATCTTCGGGCGAGAGGTCGTGGCCGTCCTTGGGCAGGTAGACTGCCGCCGGGACCTCGCCCATACGCTCGTCGGGCAGGCCGAACACCGAGCATTCGGCGACCGCCTCGTGCTCGTAGATCCCGCCCTCGACCTCGGGGCAGGCGATGTTCTCGCCGCCGCGGATGATGATGTCCTTCTTGCGGTCGACGATGAACAGGTAGTCGTCCTCGTCGAGATAGCCGAGATCGCCGGTGCGGAAATAGCCGTTGCCGGTGAACGCCGCAGCGGTCGCTTCGTCGTTCTTCCAGTAGCCGCGGAAATTGGCGACGGTGCGGATGCAGACCTCGCCGACCGAGCCTTGCGCGCATGCGTTGCCATTGTCGTCGAGGATGGCGAGATCGACCAGCGGACGGCTGGCGCGCCCGGTCGAGCCCGGCTTGGCGATGTAGTTCTCGTTGAAATTGCCGCAGCCGATGCCGTTGGTCTCGGTCAGGCCGTAGCCGAGCAGCGGGAAGCCTTCGGGGAAGGCCTCCTTGATCTTGGTGACGTGCTCGACCGGGCGCGGCGCACCGCCCGCGGCGAAGCTCTTGCACGAAGTCGTGTCGAAGCTGTCGCGCTCGGGATGCGTCGCGATCTCGTAGCTCATCAGCGGCACGCCAACGAAATAGCTGACCTGCTCGGCCTCGATCAGCCGCAGTGCCTCGCGCGCGTCCCATTTGGGCATCAGCACCAGCTTGCGCGCGATGCCGTAGCTCTGCAGGAACAGCGGCACTTCGCCGGTGACGTGGAACAGCGGCACCGCAATCAGCGCGCAGGGCTGCGCGCTGACATCCTCGCCGCGGCCCTCCATCAACAGCTTGGCCATCGCGCTCTGCGAGATATAGCTCATCACTCCGCTCACCACCCCGCGATGGTCGCTCCACGCGCCCTTCGACTGGCCGGTCGATCCCGAGGTGTAGAGAATGGTGGCGTGATCGTCCGGGCCAAGCTGGCCGAGCATCGCCATCGCCGTATCGCCTTCCGCCCACACATGCGACAGGCCGACCTGCGGCGCGTCGTCGTGCTCGATCAGCACCACCTTGGCATCGTGGTCGGTCCCTTCGAGCCGCGCCGCGCGGCCGGCATCGGCCAGCACGAGGTCGCATTCGGCGAGGCGGATGCCGTAGGCGAGCTCGTCGCCGGTCCAGAACCCGTTGAGCAGGGTGGCGCAGCCGCCAGCCATCACGATGCCCATATAGGCGACGATCCAGTTGGCCGAATTGCGCGCCGCGATGCCGACGCGGTCGCCCTTTTCAACGCCGTGATGCTGCGCCAGCCCCGCCGCGACATGGCTCGCCGCCTGCCAGCATTCGCCGAAGGTCAGCCTGATCTCGCCGTCGACGAGGAAGGTCAGGTCCTTATGCTCGTTGCAGAAATGCGCGAAATAGTGCGCCAGGCTCGGCGGCGCGCCCTTGAACGCGGGCATTTCGACGCCGCCGAATTGCGGATGCGCGTAATCAACCGTTTCGAAGGGCTGGCCGGGTTGGGTCAGGACCCCGATGATTCGCTCGAGATCGTTGTCCAGTTCGGTCGGCATGTATCCTCTCTCTCCTGTCGCTCGCCGCTACGGCATTGCGGATTTGTCCGCCTCGCATGCCTGAGCGGGGTTTCGCACCCGGTCGCGCTATGCCAAAAGCCGCGCAATTCCGCGCCCTCGGGGGCTCCACTGCATCTAGGGGGTTCACACCTTGCTGTCACTACTCGCAGCCGCAGCGGCAACCACCGCCACCGGCGAGCCGGCGCCGATCCAGTGGGTCGAGCTCGGCCTGACCGAGGGGATCGACCTCGGCTTCTTCACGCTGCGCTGGTATTCGCTCGCCTATCTCGCCGGGATCGTGCTCGGCTACTGGCACCTGACCCGGATGGTGAAGGCGCCCGGCGCACCGCTGGCGCAGCGCCATGCCGAGGACCTGTTCTTCTACTGCACGCTCGGTATCATCCTCGGCGGGCGGCTCGGCTATGCGATGTTCTACAAACCCGGCCTGTTCGTCGGCTTCGACGGCGACGGCTTCGTCAGCTGGGAGCTGCTGCGGCTGTGGGACGGGGGCATGAGCTTCCACGGCGGCGTGCTCGGCGTGCTCGTGGCGATCACCTGGGTGTGCTGGCGCGGCGAGCTCAAATTCCTGCGCATCGCCGATTACATCGCGGTGTGCGTGCCGTTCGGCATGCTGTTCGGGCGGCTGGCGAATTTCGTCAACGGCGAGCTGTGGGGCCGCGGCCCGACCGAGGTGCCGTGGGCGATGGAATTCTGCGATGTCCGCTACACGCCCGGCGTCGAATGCATGACGAGCGGCATCGCGCGCCATCCCTCGCAGCTCTACCAGGCCGGGCTCGAGGGGCTGGCGATGATAGTCGTCATGCTGCTGCTGTTCTGGATGACCCGCGCGCGCTACCGGCCCGGCCTGCTGGTCGGCGTGTTCACCTTCGGCATGGGGCTGGCGCGCTTCGTCAACGAATTCTTCCGCCAGCCGGACGCGCATCTGCAATGGGTGGTCGAGGATTACGGCCTGTCGATGGGCCAGTGGCTGACCATCCCGATGCTGCTGGTCGGCCTGTTTTTCGTCTTCCGCGCGCTGCGGCGGCCCGAACTGGCGAGCGGCAAGGCCGCCCCTGCGAAAGGTGAACCCGCACCCGAATGAGTATGGTGGCATGAGCGACGACGACGCTCCGCTCGGCGACATCTTCCGCCGGCTGATCCGCAACACCGGCCCGATCTCGCTCGCCCAGTTCATGGGCGAGAGCAATGCGCGCTACTATTCGGGCAAGGACCCGCTCGGCGCGACGGGCGATTTCGTCACCGCGCCCGAAATCAGCCAGATGTTCGGCGAGCTGATCGGGTTGTGGTGCGCCGATATCTGGATCCGCGCCGGGCGCGAGGAGCCGGTGCATTACGTCGAACTCGGCCCCGGCCGCGGCACGCTGGCGAAGGACGCGCTACGTGCCGCCGCGCGCTACGGCTTCGAGCCGCGGGTCCATTTCGTCGAAACCTCGGGTGCGCTCAAGGACATCCAGCTCGAAACCATACCCGAGGCGATCTGGCACGACGACCTGTCGAGCGTGCCGGTGGAAGGACCGATCCTGCTGGTCGCCAACGAATTCCTCGACGCGTTGCCGGTGCGCCAGCTGGTGCGCGGGGCGGAGGGCTGGCGCGAGCGGATGGTCGCGCTCGACGGCGAGGATTTCGTCTTCGTCGCCGGATCGCAACCGATGGAGGGCGCGGTGCCCGCCGACTGGCGCGAGGCGCAGCAGGGCACCATCCTCGAAACCTCGCCCGCCGCTTCGTCGGTGGTCTACGAGGTCGCCGGGCGGCTCGCCGACCAGCGCGGCGCCGCGCTGTTCATCGATTACGGCCCGCCCGAGACGCGCGCCGGGTCGACACTGCAGGCGGTGGCGAACCACCAAAAGGTCGATCCCTTCGCGGCGCCGGGCCGCGCCGACCTGACCGCGCATGTCGATTTCGCCACGCTCGCGCGCGTGGCCGTCTCGCGCGAGGCGAAGCATCTCGGCACGGTGACGCAGGGCGAGTGGCTGCGCGCGCTCGGCATCGAGACCCGCGCCGAGGCGCTGATCAAGCGCGCCCCGCACCTGCGTGAGGAAATCGGCCTCGCGCGCGACCGGCTGATCGCCGACGACCAGATGGGACTGCTGTTCAAGGTGATGGGCCTCGCCTCGGCCGACTGGCCCGACGGGGTGGGGTTCGGCGAGAACTAACGGCCGATCTCCCCCGCCAGCCAGCGCGCCGCCTGCGCCGGGGTCCATTTTTCCTCGTCGCGGTCGACCGCGAGATTGGCCTCGCGCATCGTTGCGACATCGATCGCGCCCAGCAGCGGTTCGAGCGCCGCCTTCAGCCGCGCATTGCCGGCATGTTCGGGTGCCAGCAGCACGAAGGTGTCGTAGGCGGGGAACGCCCCCTGCGGATCGGCCAGGATCGTCAGCCCGTCGGCGGCGATGCGGCCGTCCGACGTGTAGGCCGAGATCACATCCGCCTCGCCCGAGCGCAGCGCGTTGTACATGAAGGTCGGCGAGAAATTGCGCGTGCTGCCGAAGCGCAACCCGTAGGCCTCGCGCACCGCGATCCATTCTGGCCGTTCGAAGAATTCGGGATCGCCGCCGATGGTCATACCCGGTGCCGCGGCAGCAAGATCGGCGATGCTTTCGATACCGCGCGCGGCCGCCGCATCGGCGCGCATCGCCAGCCCGTAGGCGTTTTCGAAGCCGAGCCGCCCGAGCACATGCGCGCCGCTCGTCTCGCGCTCCCATTGCACGATTTCGGCATACATCGCGTCGCGGCCGGGATTGTCGGTCCGCTGCATCTGGTTGGTCCAGATCGTGCCGGTGTAATCGATCGAAATGTCGATCGCGCCGGTGGTGACCGCGTTGTGCACCACCGCCGAGCCGAGCCCGTCGCGATATTCGACCGTGAAGCCCGCATCCTCGAGCCGCTGGCCGATCAGCTGGGCGAGAATATATTGTTCGGAGAAACCCTTCGCGCCGATCACGATCGTGTCGTCGTCAGCCGGGGCGCGCAGCGTCCACGCCGAGGCGGCAATGCCGAGAACGGCCACCGCGAGCCCGCCCCACACCATCCAGCGCCGCCGTTCGCGAAAGCCGCGCTCGACCGCGCCGAGCAGCGCGTCGGCGACCAGCGCGAGGCCCGCGCTGGCGAGGCAGCCGGCGAGCACCAGCGCCCAGTTCTGCGTCTGCAGGCCGGCAAAGATCGGGTCGCCGAGGCTCGGTTGGCCGATCGTGGTCGACAGCGTCGCCGCACCGATCGTCCACACCGCCGCCGTACGGATTCCGGCCATCACATAGGGTGCGGCGAGCGGGGCCTCGACCAGCCGCAATTTCTGCCACGCGGTCATACCCACGCCGTCCGCCGCCTCGAGCACGCCCGCCGCCATATGCTCGCGCGCGGTGACCGCGTTCCTGAGGATCGGTAGCAGCGCGTAGAGCGCCAGCGCGAGCAATGCGGGGAGGAAGCCGAGCGTCGGCAGCCCCTCGCCGAACACCGCGCGCAGACTGAGCAGGATCGGGAAGAACAGCGCCAGCAGCGCCAGCGCGGGGATCGTCTGCACCAGGCTGGCGAAGCCGAGCGTGACGCGCGCGACGGGCGGCGAGCGGCTCGCCCATACCGCCAGCGGCAGTGCCACCGCGATCCCGAGCGCGATCGCGCTGGCTGCCAGCAGCACATGCGCGGCGAGCTGGTCGCCGAGACCGAGCAGGATGGGCCAGATATCGCTCACGCTTCGAGCTCGGCGATCGCATCGGCCTGGTCGCGCGGCACTGCCACCAGCCCCTGCGCCACATCGCCGCCCCGGCCCGCGAGCAGCCCGCGCGGGGTCTCGTCGGCGACGATCCGGCCTGCGTCCATTACCAGCACGCGGTCGGCGAGCAGCAGCGCCTCGGCCATGTCGTGGGTGACCATCACCGTAGTCAGCCCCAGCCGGTCGTGCAGCGCGCGCACGCGCTTGCCGAGCGCGTCGCGGGTGACGGGGTCGAGCGCGCCGAACGGCTCGTCCATCAGCAGCAGGTGCGGCTCGCTCGCCAGCGCGCGCGCGACCCCGATCCGCTGGCGCTGGCCGCCCGACAGCTCGTGCGGCATCCGGCCCGCATGGCTTCCGTCGAGCTCGACCAGTTCGAGCAGTTCGTCGATCCGCGCGCGCGGCAGGGGCGATCCGGCAAGGCGCGGCCCGATGCCGATATTCTCGGCGACATTCATATGCGGGAACAGCCCGATGCCCTGGAACACGTAGCCGATCCGGCGGCGCAGCGCCGGCGCGGGCAGCGCGGCAATATCCTCGCCTTCGAACAGCACCCGGCCCTCGCCCGGCTCGACCAGCCGGTTGGCGGTCTTGAGCAGCGTCGACTTGCCCGAACCCGACGCACCGACCAGCGCGACGAAGCTCTCCGGCGCAATTCCCAGCTCGACGCCGTCGACCGCGGTCACCTCGCCGAAGTGGCGCGTGACCCGCTCGAACTGCAATATGGCCACTTGTTCCTGCCCCATCGCGCCCACCCTAGCGGACGCAGTTCGCAGCGATAGGGGTCAGCTGGAGATTGCGCTCAGCGGGACGCACAGGTCGACATCGACCCCGTCCTTCGCCCAGCGCCGTTCGATCGTTCCCTGCAGCTGGTTTTCGACCGACATCTTGACCAGCCGCGAGCCGAAACCCTCGTCGGCATCGGGAGCCGGCGGCGGACCGCCACGCTCGCACCAGCGCATCGTCACCGTCCCTTCCTCGCGATCGTGTTCGATTTCGATGCGGATGGTGCCGGTGTCGTTCGACAGCGCGCCGTATTTGGCCGAATTGGTCGCCAGCTCGTGGAATACCAGCGCCATCGGGGTCGCCGCGCGCGCGCCGATCTCGCAATCCTCGCCGGCGATCGCGATCCGCTGGTCCCCCTCGCTGCGATAGGGCGCCATCAGCTCCTCGATCAGCCCGATCAGCATGTCGCTCTTGCGGCCGTCGAACGGGCGGACGTAGTCGTGCGCGCGGCCGAGCGCGCGGATCGCTTCGGTCAGCTCGTCGGCGAAGGGCCTGGCCTCGGGCAGCTTGCGCGCGCGCAGTGCGACGAGGCCCGCGACGACCGCGAAGATGTTCTTGATCCGGTGCGACAATTCGCGCGCGAGCAGGTCGCGCTGGTCCGAGGTGCGGCGCGAGGCGTCGATATCGGTGACGGTGCCGAACCAGCGGACGATGTCCCCGCCGCGATTGCGCAGCGGCTGCGCGCGGCTGAGCACCCAGCGCCAGTCGCCCGATACATGCTTCATCCGGTATTCGCTCTCGAACGAGGTTTCGTCCCTCACCGCGCGTGCCCACCGTTCGAGCGCGTCGTCCTGGTCGTCGGGGTGCAGGAACGGGCTCCATCCGTCGGCGTCGACCGGGCCCTTGCTGCCGGTGAATTCGCGCCAGCGGGCATTGTAGTAGTCGAACCGGCGCTCGCCGTCGCAGGACCACGCGATGTCGGGGATAGCATCGGCCATCAGCGCGAGCTGGCGGTCGGCTTTCGCCTGCCTCTCGTCGGCCTCGAGCACCTCGCGGCGATAGCGCAGACGCCGCATCACCGCCGCAGCCAGCGTTTCGAGCCCTTCACTCTGCAACTCGCTCAATCCATCCGCGCGCGGCTCGGTGTCGATCACGCACAGCGAGCCGAGCGGCGCGCCCTCGTGGCTGATCAGCGGCGCGCCGGCGTAGAAACGGATATGCGGATGCCCGGTGACCAGCGGATTGCCCGAGAAGCGTTCGTCCTCGCGCGCGTCGGGCACCACCATCGGGCGCGGCTGGAGCATGGCGTGCGCGCAGAACGAGGTCGGGCGCGGCGTCTCGCGCTCTTCCAGCCCCGTACGCGCGAGGAAGCGCTGGCGCTCCTCCTCGACCAGCGAGACCAGCGCGACGGGCGCCTCGCACAGCTTCGCGGCAAACCCGGTGATCTGCGCCAGCTCGGGATCGTCCTCGAGCGCATCGAGCCCGTAGGCGGCGAGAACCGACGCGCGCGATTCCTCGTCGCACAGCGCAGGGGCTGGCGGAGCCCCCGGGGGCCAGGGTGAGAGGTCGTCGGTTCCCATCGCGCGGCGTCGGCGGGTTGTAGAGCGTTTCCAAGGAATATCATAGCATTTTCACAGGAAACTTAATCCGTCGTTTATCATGGCGCTTTCGCGGTTTGCCGCGTGGCATGCGCCCCGCTATGCGCTGTGCGACACATTGAGGAGCAGCCATGCGCGCCACCCCCGATTTCGATTTCCAGCTCGGCGAATCGGCCGAGATGATCCGCGAGAGCGTCGCCCGTTTCGCCGACGAACAGATCGCCCCGCTGGCCGAAAAGGTCGACCGCGAAGACTGGTTTCCGCAGGAATTGTGGCCCGCCATGGGCGAGCTCGGGCTGCACGGCATCACGGTGGAAGAGGAGTTCGGCGGGCTCGGGCTCGGCTATCTCGAGCACGTGATCGCGGTCGAGGAAGTCAGCCGCGCCTCCGCCTCGGTCGGGCTTTCCTACGGTGCGCATTCGAACCTGTGCATCAACCAGATCCGCCGCTGGGGGAACGACGAGCAGAAGGCGAAATACCTGCCCAAGCTGATCAGCGGCGAGCATGTCGGCAGCCTTGCGATGAGCGAAGCGAGCGCGGGATCTGACGTGGTCTCGATGAAGCTCAAGGCCGAAGAAGTGCAGGGCGGCTATATCCTCAACGGGACCAAGTTCTGGATCACCAATGCGACCCATGCCGATACGCTGGTGGTCTATGCCAAGACCGCGCCCGAAGCCGCCAGCCGCGGCATCACCGCCTTCCTGATCGAGAAAGGCATGCCCGGTTTCTCGATCGGCCAGAAGATCGGCAAGATGGGTATGCGCGGCAGCCCCACCGCCGAGCTGGTGTTCGACGATTGCGAGGTGCCCGAGGAGAACGTGATGGGCCCGCTGCACGGCGGCGTGGGCGTGCTGATGAGCGGGCTCGACTACGAGCGCGTGGTGCTCGCCGGGCTGCAGCTCGGGGTGATGCAGGCCTGCCTCGACACGGTGATTCCCTATCTTCGCGAGCGCAAGCAGTTCGGCAAGCCGATCGGATCGTTCCAGCTGATGCAGGCCAAGGTGGCGGACATGTATGTCGCGCTGCAATCGGCGCGCGCCTATACCTATGCGGTGGCCAAGGCGTGCGATGCCGGGCAGACGACTCGCTTCGACGCGGCGGGCGCAATCCTGCTCGCGAGCGAGAACGCCTTCCGGGTGGCGGCGGAAAGCGTGCAGGCGCTGGGCGGGGCGGGCTACACCACCGACTGGCCGGTCGAGCGTTACCTGCGCGACGCGAAACTGCTCGACATCGGCGCCGGGACCAACGAGATCAGGCGGATGCTGATCGGACGCGAGCTGATCGGCGCGGCGGGATAAGCGAGGCCGAGGGACAAACCGTTGTGAGAACGCCTTCGCCCGATCTGCCCAAGCCGCTCAGCCAGGAACCCGACCTGACCGGCGTCGATATCGAATCGCTGCCGGTCGCGCCGCCCGATCCGTTGCGCGAACTGTACCCCCCGGCCTCGCTCGGGCTGTGGACCGTGGGCACGGTCGAGGAGACCGTCGGCCAGGGCTACTGGAGCGGGCTGCACCGGGTGTTCGGCATGGTCGTGCTGATGCGCCGCAACGAGATGTGGATGTCGATCGCGCCGATGGAAATCGAAAGCCAGCAGATCGGGGTCGACGCCTCGCGCGGCCATGTGGTGATCTTCGGGCTGGGGCTGGGCTGGGCCGCGGCAATGAGCGCACTCAAGCCCGAGGTCGAGAAGGTGACGGTGGTCGAGGCCGACCGGGCGGTGCTGGCCCTGCACGAGCGCCTCAAGCTGTTCGAGCGCCTGCCCGGCAATGCGGGGGAGAAGGTCCACCTCGTCCACGGCGATGCCGGATCGTGGCGGCCGTGGGGCGAGCATGTCGACCTGCTGATCCCCGATATCTGGCTCGAAATGGTCAGCATGCATCGCGCCGAGAGCGTCCACAACATGCAGCGCCGGGTGCGCGCGGAACAGGTCTATTTCTGGTCGCAGGAACTCGAACTGGCGCGCTACGCCGCGCGCGAGGAGATCTATCTCGACGATGCCGGGATCGCCGAACTGGGCGAGGCGTGGGGCCTGCCGCTGGCGGGGCCGGGCACGACCGACTATGCCAAGCGGACGCGCGACGCGGCGCGGCAATGGATCAAGGGGCGCTGGCTGCCGCGGACGCAGGTGCCGGACTATCTGCGCAGCGAAGCCGACGATTATCTCGAACGGCACGGATCGAAAGGGTAGGGGCACGGTTATGTCGGACGGACATGCGAAGCGCGGCACGCCCGACCGCCACGCTGATCGAATCGCAGGAATTGCCCGCGGGAGAAGTCATGCTTGAACAGTTCACTCAGCCCCCTGCCCTGCACGGGAGTGCGATCAACATGCGCGAGGTCGATATCGAGAATCTGCCGGTCGCACCCGACGATCCGTTGCGCTCCTATTACCGTCCGCTCGCAACCGGGGCGTGGTCGCTGCGCGTGCTGCCGGTGGCGGTGTGCGAGGGCTATTTCACCGGGCTGCAGGTGGTGAACGGGCTGGCCTTGCTGATGCGCCGGCAGGACGTGTGGATGTCGGTCACACCGCTCGAGACCGAAAGCCAGCAGATCGGGGTCGATCTCGCCCACGGCCATGTCGCTATCTTCGGCCTCGGCATGGGCTGGGCGGCGGCGGCGAGCGCGATGCGGCCCGAAGTCGACAAGGTCACCGTGGTCGAGATGGACGACGAGATTCTCGCGCTGCACGAGACACTGGGGCTGTTCGAACGGCTCCCGGATGGCGTCGGCGAGAAGATCGAGATCGTCCACGCCGACGCGCTCGAATGGAAGCCCGACAGCCCGGTCGACCTGCTGGTGCCCGATATCTGGCTCGACATGGTCAGCTGGGGCCGCGCCGAGGAGGTGCACGACATGCAGGACAATGTCGGCGCCGAAGCGGTCTATTTCTGGGGACAGGAGCTCGAACTGGCGCGGCACGCGGTACTCAAGGGCCGCGCGCTCGACGATGCCGGGCTCGCCGAAACCGCGACCGAATTCGACCTTCCGCTCGTCGGGCTCGATACGCCCGACTACGCCGCCCGCACGCGCATCGCGACGAAACAATGGATGAAGGGCCGCTGGCTCGAAGGCACCGAAGTGCCGGAAGATCTGCGCCATCCCGACTACGACGGGGCGCAAGCCGAGTGACGGTGGAGGAATTTCGCGCCGGATTGGCCCCGGACAGGCTCGCAGCGGTCGATGCGCTGCGTGCGATCGCCGCCACAGCGGGTCCCGAGCTGGTCGAGACGATCAAGTGGAATGGCCCCAATTACGCGCTCGACGGCGAGGACCGCATCACGCTCGGGCTCGACCGCAAGGGTGGCGTCCGCGCCGTGCTCCACCGCGGCGCGAAGACGAAGGAAACCGCCGGCTTTTCCTTCGACGACCCCGACGGGCTGGCGAGCTGGCCCGCGCCCGACCGGGGCGTGGTGACGCTCGCGGGCACCACCGAAATCGCGGCGCAGCACGACAAGCTGCGCGACCTGTTCAGCCGCTGGCTCGAGGCAAATCCATGACTGCACCCGTACTCTCATCGCAACTCGACCGCGAAAGCGCCGAAGCCAAAGCGCGCTTCGAGCACAACAAGGGGCTCGCCGAAGACCTGCGCGCCTGCGTTGCCGAGGCTGCCCAGGGCGGCTCGGAGCGGCATCGCGAACGCCATGTTTCGCGCGGCAAGCTGCTGCCGAGGGAACGCGTCGAGCGGCTGCTCGACCCGGGCTCGCCCTTCCTCGAGATCGGCCAGCTCGCCGCCAACGGGATGTACGAGGGCGATGTGAACGGCGCCTCGATGATCGCCGGGATCGGGCGCGTTTCGGGCCGGCAGTGCATGATCGTGTGCAACGATCCGACGGTGAAGGGCGGTTCCTACTACCCGATGACTGTCAAGAAGCACCTGCGCGCGCAGGAGATCGCGCAGGAGAACCGGCTGCCCTGCATCTACCTCGTCGACAGCGGCGGGGCGAACCTGCCCTACCAGGCCGAGGTGTTCCCCGACCGCGAGCATTTCGGGCGCATCTTCTTCAACCAGGCCAACATGTCGGCGCTCGGCATCCCGCAGATCGCCTGCGTGATGGGAAGCTGCACCGCGGGCGGAGCCTATGTGCCGGCGATGTCCGACGAGACGGTAATCGTGCGCGAACAGGGCACCATCTTCCTCGCCGGCCCGCCGCTGGTGAAGGCCGCGACGGGGGAGGAGATCAGCGCCGAGGATCTGGGCGGCGGCGATCTCCACGCGAAGAAGAGCGGCGTGGTCGACCATCTCGCCGAGAACGACGAGCACGCGCTCACCATCGTGCGCGACATCGTCAGCCATCTGGGCGCGAACACGCAGGCGGCCACGGATGTCGAGTTGCGCGATCCGCGTCCGCCCAAGTTCGACGCCGAAGACCTCTACGCGATCGTCCCCGAGGACGTGCGCGCGCCCTACGACGTGCACGAGGTGATCGCGCGGATCGTCGACGGCAGCGAATTCCACGAGTTCAAGGCGCAGTTCGGTTCGACGCTGGTATGCGGCTTCGCGCATATCTGGGGCATGCCGGTGGCGGTGCTCGCCAATAACGGCGTGCTGTTTTCCGAAAGCGCGCAGAAGGGTGCGCATTTCATCGAACTCGCCTGCCAGCGGCGCATCCCGCTGCTGTTCCTGCAGAATATTTCGGGCTTCATGGTCGGCGGCAAGTACGAGGCCGAGGGGATCGCCAAGCACGGCGCCAAGCTCGTCACCGCGGTCGCCACCGCGACCGTGCCCAAGATCACCGTGGTGATCGGCGGCAGCTTCGGCGCGGGCAATTACGGCATGGCGGGGCGTGCCTATTCCCCCCGCTTCCTGTTCACCTGGCCCAATGCGCGGATCAGCGTGATGGGCGGCGAGCAGGCCGCCAGCGTGCTGGCGACGGTCCACCGCGACGCGGACACCTGGACGCCCGAGCAGGAAGAGGAATTCAAGGCCCCGATCCGCCGGAAATACGAAGACGAGGGCAACCCCTATTACGCCACCGCGCGGCTGTGGGACGACGGGGTGATCGACCCGGTCCAGACGCGCGACGTATTGGGGCTGGCCTTCGCCGCGACGCTCGAAGCGCCGATCGCCGAGCGGCCGGCGTTCGGGGTGTTCAGGATGTAGTATACACTTGTTGCGCTTGCTCTGGGCGGGAGGCCATGCGAAGCAGGATTGAGAGGAATCAAAATGTTTAGCGCAGCCATCATTTTTGTCGCCGCTCAATTTTCGCCCTTTATTGTTGTTGATCGTGCCGACCCAATTACCGACGAACGGCAATTGGCCATTGTAACCGTCGCTGACGACAATATGCTTGCTATAGGATGTTCCGAGGTAGGCGAAGGGCAGATATTTATCAGGTTCATTCCGGAACGATATTATGGTCCCGGGCCCGATGGGATAATCTGGGAGCCAAATCTAATCTATCGGTTTGGCAGGGAGCAGCCGGAAAAGACCGAATGGTATTTCTCTGAAGACTATATCGAGCTTGGTTTTCTTTGGAGTCCGAACAAGGCTAAAGCAGAATTTCTGCACGCTCTTAGTCAGAATGATCGTCTAGTATTACGATACGAGGCCAGACAAGGTGATCAAGAGACGCTTGTGATCAACTATCAGCTGAATAATGAACAGCTTTCTGGAATTATTCGTAAATGTCAGCCCAAGCGGGTGACCCAATATCTGGAAGAGTGGAAATCTCCGGCGCTCGTTCCTGCGGCAAGCTGATACAACGGCAACTGGGTGCCGAGGACATATGGTCAGCATATAACGGGTCGAAAGTCGCACCAGGTTTCCACGCTTCTTGGGCAAGGTTAACGCCTCGCCGCATTTTTGCCTTTTTTCGGAAACCCACAGCGATCTCCTTCGTTCAGGCGCCATCGAAGGAGATAATTTCATGCGCAAATACACCATCCTGCTCGCCGCCGCACCGCTCGCCATGCTGGCCGCCTGCGGCGACGATGCCGAAGAACCGGTGGAGCCCGCCGACACCGAGATGACCGACACCGATACGGCGGCGTCCGAATACACCCCCGGTCCGGCCACTTCGCTCGCCGATGCCGGCGACTATTCGGGCACCTATTCCTACACCGGCGAGGACGGCGCCACGCGCAACGTGACGCTGAATTCGGCCGACAGCACCTACAGCTACACCGATGCCGAAGGCGCCGAGCAGTCCGGCACCTACACGCTCGCGGACGACGGCTACCGCTTCCGCATCGACAGTTATTACGGCGGTCCGGGCTGGTTCACCATTCGCGACGGCTGGCTGGTGCGCATGTCCGACGACAGCGAAGTCACCGCCGATACCGTCGTGACCGGCGAAAGCTATGTCCGCGACGACGGCGCCATGTTCTCGCGCGAGCCGGAACCGGGCAGCCCGGTGGTCCCCGACGACCTGACCGACTGACCGGCAGCCAAACCTGCAACTTCGCAATCCCCTCCCCGGCTGCTAGACGGTCCGGGGAGGGGATTTCATTTGTCGAGCAAGCCGACCCTGCTCTCGCGCCTCGTGCGGCGCGTGCTGATCGCGCTCTACCGCTGGAAGGGCTGGCGGCTCGAAGGCGCGCATCCGGGCGTCGACAAGTTCGTCATCGCGGGCGCACCGCACACCTCGAATTGGGACTTCGTGTTCTTCATCGGCGCGACGCACCATTTCGGGATTACCCCCAGCTTCGTCGGCAAGCATACCTTGTTCAAATGGCCGCTGACGCGTTTCATGCGCGACATGGGCGGGGTCGCGGTCGATCGATCGCGGCGGGCGGGCTATGTCGAGCAGGTGGCGGAGGAGTTCGCCCGCCGCGACAAACTCGCGCTGGTGGTCGCACCCGAGGGCACGCGCAGCAGCGACGGCCAGTGGCGCAGCGGCTTCTACCATATCGCAATGGGGGCCGACGTGCCGATCGTGCCCGCCTGGGTCGACAACGCGACCATGCGCGGCGGGCTCGGCGAACCGATCGTGCCGAGCGGCGACTACCGCGCCGACCTGGCCAGGATCGCCGCATTCTACCGCACGGTCCTGCCCGACTGCCCGCGGTTCGAAGTGCTCGAAGCGACCACGCAGACCGTGGCCGAAATGGGAGCGGAGATGAAGGATGATTGACGCGCTGCTGGCGAATGCCGCGATCCTGCTCGCCGCGGTGCTGGTGCTGTGGCTGGTCTCGGTGAGGATCGGCGACGTCTCCTTCATCGACTCCTTCTGGGGCGCGGGAATGGCGCTGATGGCGCTCGCCGCGTTCGTGCAACTGCCCGAACCCGGCGCGCTCGCAGTGCTGATCCTCGCCATGACCGCTGCATGGGGCTTGCGCCTCGGTATCCACCTGTTCCGGCGATGGCGGCGCGAGGGCGAGGACCAGCGCTACGAGCGCATCCTGCGCAAGGACCGCGAGCAGGGCCGCTTCGCCATCGCGGCGCTGGTCAAGGTATGGCTCGGGCAGGCGGTGCTGCTGTTCCTAGTGTCGAGCCCGGCGCAAGTCGGTATCCTCGCGAGCGGAGCCCCTGCCCCGATCGGCCCGCTCGCGCTGGCGGGGCTCGCGCTCTACCTGGTCGGAATATTCTTCGAATGGACCGGCGACTGGCAGCTTGCCCGGTTCAAGGCCGACCCGGCGAACGAGGGCGAAGTGCTCGATACCGGCCTGTGGCGCTACACCCGCCACCCGAACTATTTCGGCGATGCCTGCGCGTGGTGGGGCATCTGGCTTTGCTGTGCGGCAGCCGGATGGGAGTACACACTCTATACCCTCGCGGGGCCTCTCTTCCTCACCTTCACGCTCACCAGATGGTCCGGCGCGGCCTTGCTCGAAGCGGGCATGAAGAAGAAGCGCGGCGGGAAATATGCGGATTATATTGAGCGCACCTCCGCCTTCATCCCCTGGCCGCCCAAATCGCGAGGCTGAATCGAAACTTCCTGCGCGCTCCATGCATTGGTGAGGTGGACAACAGGAGATTCCGCATGACCCGCCTCGCACCGCTCGCGCTCGCCGCCCCGCTCGCCTTCGCTCTGGCCGCCTGCGGCGACGACACCAAGGTCGACGACCGCATCGTCGAAACGCCCGAGGAAACCCCGGCGGTTCCGGTCGATCTGCCCGAAGTGCCGGTCGAAACGCCCACTGTCGATATCGACGGCGACCCCGACACCCCGCCGACGCCGGAAACGGCCACGCCGGTCGAGGACCCGGAAACAGCGCCCGATATGTAACGCAGCGGGAAAAGCTGTCCACGCCACCCTTCAACTCGCGCCCGCGCATCCCTAGATAGCCCGGGTCGACACAGGGAGGCGCAAATGACGGCGGCCGACAGGGACGCGCGACGGCTGGAACTGACCGAGCAGGCGATGAAGCTGATCGCCGAGCGAGGTGCCGCCGTGAGCAAGGCCGATCTCGCCGCCGAGGCGCGGATTTCGCGCAGCCGCATCGACGAGATATTCCCCGAGGAAGGCGATCTGTTCGAAGCGATCGCCGAGAACTGGTTCGCGCCGGTCATCGCGATCATGGAAGACGTCGTCGCCTCGGACCTGCCGATCCGCCGCAAGTTCTACGAATTCTTCGCCCGCCGCTTCGTGCGCGAGCGGCAGCGCTACGACGAGGATCCGGCGCTGTTCGCGCTCTATTGCGAGCTCGGCGAAGCGAATTTCGAGCTGGTGCGCGGCTATATCGACCTCGCGGACCACTACCTGACCGAACTGATCGCGCAGGCGCAGGACGAGGGGTTCTTCGCGGGGCTCTCGATCAACCGCGCGCTGACGCTGATCAACCAGATGGTCGCCTGCTACGTTTCGCCGCAGATGATGCTGATCATCTCCAACCGGCTGGCCGAGGACAAGCTGGCCGTAATCGTGGATACGATGTTCGCCGGCCTGTCCGCCGAGGATCGCGGAGCGGCGCCGGTGGCGGGGCTGCGCTCGGCCTCCTGATCGCTATTCGATTTCGGTGATCCGTCCGGTCGGCGGCAATTGCCGCACCTCGACCGCGCGCAGATATTCCTCGAACGCGTCGAGATCGATCGCACCGTTGGTCACCTCGGTCCCTTCCTCGAACACGGTGAAGCTGTCGCCGCCCGCCGCGAGGAAGCTGTTCATCGTCACGCGGTAGCTTCGCGCCGGGTCGATCGGTGCGCCGTCGAGCGTCACCGAGACCACCCGGCTGCCTACGGGCAAGCGCATGTCGTAAGCCAGCGCGAAGCCTTCCGACGCCGAGAAGGTCTGGACGAAGCCCTCCTCGTCGAACTGCTGTTCGAGCAGGCGCAGCAATTGCGCGCCGGTGAAGCTCTTGGTCACCAGCGTGTTGCCGAACGGCTGAACGGTGTAGATGTCGCCATAGCTCAGCGTGCCGTCCCCGTCGGGGACCAGCCCCGCGCGGATGCCCGAATTGTTCATGAAGGCGATCTCGGCCCCCGCCTCGCGCGTGCCGAACAGCTGCGCATCGGCGATGAGATTGCCCAACTGCGTTTCCTCGGTCGCGGGCCCCGGATCGCGCGCTGCGCCCGAGATTCGCCCGACCGGCCGCTCGGCCGCTTCCTTCGACGCGGCGACGTAGCGCGCGACATAGGCTTCGATTTCGGGATTGGGGATCCACACGCGATAGGCCGGATCGGGCGGGGCCGGATTGCCGTCGCGATCGGTGCCCGTGCTCTGGATCACGAGATTGTTCGCCTCGGTCACGCGCGCCGTGCCCGCCGCCGGATCGATCTCGAGCGCGATATCGGTCAGCAGCGAGCCGCCATAGCCCGCGCTGGTGACGGTGAAGCCGCGCGCCGGATCGAGCTTCGAGAAATCGCACACATAGGACCGGTGCGTATGGCCCGACAGCACGAGGTCGACCCGCGGATCGACCCGCTCGAGGATGTCGACCAGCGGCCCGGCGACGCCGCCGCAGCTGTGATCGTTATAGCCGACCTCGGTGTACCAGCCCTGGTGGATGGTGACGATGGTCGCATCGACGCCGCGCGCTTCGAGCTCTCCGACCGCGCGGTTGATCGCTTCTGCCTCGTCGCCGAAGGTCAGCCCCGCGACCCCGCTCGGGGTCACCAGCGTCGGCGTGTCCTTGAGCGTCAGCCCGATGATCCCGACCGAAATCGCTTCCTCGCCCTCGCCGAAAGTGCGAATCTTCCAGGCGGGGAACAGCGTCTCGCCGTCCTCCTGCACGACGTTGGCGGCGAGGAAGGAGAAATCCGACCCGGCGAATTGCTCGACCGCGCATGGCTCGCGCAGCGTGTGCTTCTCGCACCCTCCCTCCTGGATGCGTTTCAATTCGCGCCAGCCGCGATCGAATTCGTGATTGCCGACCGCGTTGAAATCGAGCCCCAGCCGGTTCATCGCCCCGATCGTCGGCTCGTCGAGGAAGATCGAGGACACCAGCGGGCTGCCGCCGATCAGGTCGCCCGCTGCGATCACCAGCGAATATTCGTTCTTCGCCTTCACCTCGGCGACGGCGCTGGCGAGATAGGCGGCGCCGGCCGAATAGACCTGATGTTCCGAGCCGTCGGTCTCGACGAAGCGGATCGGGCGCCGGATCGGTTCGAGATTGCCGTGGAAATCGTTCAGCCCGATCACGCGCACGGTAACGGGCGCGGGGGCGGGTTGGGGAACGGTAGCGCAGGCCGCGAGCGGGAGGGCTGCGAGCAGCGAAAGGAGGCGGCGGGTCATGCGCGCAGCGATGCGGGGCGAATGCGGCATTGTAAAGACAGTCTGCTGGAGTCTTTTCCAGCTTCGCTGGAGCGGCACCGGCCCACTCCCCCACCCGGCCACCCCGACTATAGTAACCTATGGGTGGCCGGGTGGAGGAGTGGGCCGGTGCCTTATCCGTTTCAGCTGTGCTGAAACAAAGTCTAGATCTCCTGTGCCGCTGCGTGGGCCGAGGCCCAAGCCCATTGGAAATTGTATCCGCCGAGCCAGCCGGTCACGTCGACCGCCTCGCCGATGGCGTAAAACCCTCGCACCTTCTTCGCTTCCATCGTCTGCGACGACAATTCGCCGGTCGAAATCCCGCCCGCGGTGACCTCCGCCTTGGCGAAGCCCTCGGTGCCGTTGGGATGAAAGGTCCAGCGGCGCAGTTTCGCTTCGGCCTCGCGCAGCGCCTTGTCGGGCAGATTGCTGAGATCGCCTTCCACGCCGAGCCGGTCCGCCAACGTATCGGCGAGCCGTTGCGGCAGGGCGTCCCTCAGCACGGTGCGAAAATGCGCACTCGGCGCCGCACGCTTGCTCTCCACCAGCCAACCCTCGCCGCAGTCGGGCAGGAAATCCACCGTCACCGGATCGCCGTGCCGCCAATAAGAGCTGACCTGGAGGATCGCCGGGCCGGAGAGTCCGCGATGGGTGAACAGCGCCGCTTCGCGGAATGCCGCCTTGTTCGCGCGCGCCTCGATGTCGGCCGAGACGCCCGACAATTCGCGGAACAGCACGTCCTCGCCGCCCAGCGTCAGCGGCACCAGCGCCGGGCGCGGCTCGACCAGTTTGAGCCCGAACCGCCGCGCGAGATCGTAGGCGAGGCCGGTCGCACCCATTTTCGGGATCGACGGCCCGCCGGTGGCGACCACCAGCGCCGCGGCACGATGCGTTTCGCCATTCGATACGACGCGGAAACCGTCGCCGGTCCGTTCGACCTCGCCGATTTCCTGTCCGGTGCGAACCGCAACATCGCCCTTCGCGCACTCGTCGAGCAACATTTGCACGATCTGCTGCGCCGATCCGTCGCAGAACAATTGCCCGAGAGTCTTCTCGTGCCAGGCGATCGCGTGCGCCTCGACCAGCGCGACGAAATCGCGCGGTGTGTAGCGCGCCAGCGCCGACTTGGCGAAATGCCGGTTGGCCGACAGGTAATTCGCCGGCCCCGCGCCGAGATTGGTGAAATTGCAGCGCCCGCCGCCCGAAATCAGGATCTTCTTCCCGACCCGGTCGGCTTTCTCGAGCACCAGCACGCGCCTGCCGCGCTGTCCCGCCAGCGCGGCGCAGAACAGCCCGGCAGCCCCACCCCCGAGCACGATCGCATCGTAGTCGCTCACCACCTACGCGCCGGGCCGCCGTCCTCCGCCAGCGCGTATTTGAGACTCGCCCCGATCATCGCGCCCGACACGACGATGATCAGGATCGCCCACACCCAATAGGGCAGCAGCAGCGCCTCCTGGATCGCGCCGGTGTCGGACAGCATCGGCTCGCCGCCGATCACTGCGCTGTAGGAGAACAGATAGTCCCAGTCGCGGAACATGCTGAGCGCGGCGAGCACGCCGAGGAATTGCAGCGCGAAGCGCACCAGCCACGGCCTCGCCCGCAGCGCCACCGCCACCAGCGCGGCGGCGACCAGTGGCAGCACCGCCAGCCCGACCGCGCTGCGCACCCAGATCAGTGCCGACAGCGCCAGCGCTGCGGCGAGGATATAGAGCGCCGGATGCCACAGTCTCTCGCGCGCGCTGGCGAGGATCAGCAGCGATCCTGCCGCACTCGGCGCCAATGGCCCGCCCGCGGCGATCAAGGCGCGGGTCAAGGCCCCCGGCGCACCGTCGGAGGAGCTCTCGGCGTAGCCCGAACCCGACGGCAGGATCACCAGCCGCTCGAAATCGTGTCCCATCAGCAGCGCCACCATCCCGTGGCCCATCTCGTGAAACCAGGTGGTCAGGATGGTGAACGGATAGAGCAGGAAATTACCCAGCGGCAGTTGCGGTACCATCGTGATGATGACGCCGGCGAGAACCAGGCGGCCGACCTGTTCCTGCTGCGATCCCGGAGCGGATAATCCCTGCATGTGCGCCGATGTGGCGTCGAACCGCGGCTTGCGCAAGCCGCGCTGCGGTTGCCGCCACGCAACGGATTGCCTATTGCGGGCGCGAACGGGGGGTCGCAATTTACCCGGAGTCATCCATCATGTTCAGATTTTCCGCAGCAGCACTGGCAGGCCTTGCGCTCGCGTCCGGTGCCTCTGCGCAACAGGCGCCGCAGGCGGGCGGCGCGCAGATCACTATCGGGATCGCCGATGTCGTGCGCTGCACGTCGGTGTACAAATCGGTCGCGGCGCTCTCGCCCGAGGGCAGCGAGGCGAAGCAGCTGGCCGGGGCGCGCGCGCTGCAATGGGGCACCGCTGCGTTCGGCTTTTTCAGCGGCCTCGACGGCGGGCCGAGCGCGCAGGATGTCAAGGCGGCCATCGCCGGGATGGACGCGCAGGTCGCGGGCGAGGTCGAAGCGGCGCGCGCCAGGGCGAAGGAAACCGGCACCGAGATGACGCTGTTCGCGCAGGATTTCGCCCGCTGCGATGCGCTGATGCGCGAGAACCAACCGCTGTTCGCGGCGGTGAACGAAGCGCTGCGGGCGAGGTATCAGGGAGCCGACAGCTAAGGGGTCAGGTGGACGTTTCGGGAAGCGCCGACGCGCGCCGTTCCTGCACGATCGCCCACGCCGCGAGGAACAGCCCGGCGACCAGCGGGCCGAGCACGATCCCCGACAGGCCCAGCGTGGCGATCCCGCCGAGCGTGGTTACCAGGATGATCCAGTCGGGAATGCCCGTGTCGCGCCCGACCAGGATCGGGCGCAGCACATTGTCGGCCATGCCGATCACCGCGACGCCCGAGACGACCACCACCACGCCCTGCCAGATCGCCCCGGTGGCGAACAGCCACACCGCGACCGGCACCCAGATCAGCGCCGGACCGAGCGCGGGCAGCAGCGAGGCGATCGCCATCAGCAGCCCGAACAGCAGCGCCGAGGGCACGCCCGCGATCCAGAAGGTGACCGAGCCGAGCGCACCCTGCACCAGCCCGACCACCACCGAGCCCTTGATCGTCGCGCGCACGATCGAAAGGAACTTCTCCCCCAGCCGGTCGGCGATGCCGCGCTCGAGCGGTAGCCCGGCGAGCACAGCGGGGCCGATCCGGCCGCCGTCGCGGAGCAGGAAATAGGTCACGTAGAGGCCGACGCCGAACGAGAGCACGAAGCCGAACGCGCTGCCGCCGATCTCGACCGCCTGCCGCGCGATCAGCCCGACCGACTGGCTCGCGAATTCCTGCGCCCGCGCGCGCAATTCGGTCAGCGTGCCCCAGCCCGACGCGTCGAGCGAAGCCTGGATATTGGCGGGCAGCGCGTCGTGCACCTGGTCGAACCAGGCCGCGACGTCGATCCGCCCCTCGCGGAAGGCGTTGAACACGCCGACCGCCTCGTCGACCACCATCCCGCCGATGACGAAGGCGGGGATGATCACCGCGATCGTGATCACCAGCAGGGTGGCCACCGCGGCCTGATTCTCGCGTCCGGGGCGGCGCGTCAGAAACCAGCGATAGAGCGGCTGGAACATGATCGCCGCGAGCGTGGCCCACAGCAGCGGACCGGCGAACGGCCACACGACGAAGAGCAGCGCGGCGCTGACCAGCGCGAGGAACAGCAGGAAACCGCCGTTTTCGAAAGCGTCGCCGGTGCCCTCGTCAGCCATCAGACGTCGAGATTGGCGACATTCAACGCATTGTCCTGGATGAATTCGCGGCGCGGTTCGACCACGTCGCCCATCAGGCGGGTGAATATCTCGTCGGTGACGTCGGCATCCTCGACCTTGACCTGCAGCAGCGCGCGGTTGTCGGGGTCGAGCGTGGTCTCCCACAATTGCTCGGCATTCATCTCGCCGAGACCCTTGTAGCGCTGCACCGACAGCCCCTTGCGTCCCGCCGCCAGAACTGCGTCGAGCAGTTCGGTCGGGCGCGTGATGGCATCGTCGGCGGAGACCACGATCTCTTCCTCGCCCTCGCCGGGTTCGTCCTCGTCGGCGCTCGCATCGCCCGCCCTCACCAGCTGCGCCGGCCGGGCATAGAGCTCGGCGTTTTGCTCGGCGAGGCGGTGAAGCTTGCGCGCTTCGGCGCTGTCGAGGAACTTGGCCTCGACCTCGTGCGCGTCGGTGACCCCGCGCCAAAGTCGTTCGAAATGGACGTTGCCGTTGTCGCGGATCGCGGCGGACCAGCGGGCTTCGGCATCGGTCATCTGCAGCCGCTCGGCGGCGTATTCGAGCGCCTGCCGCCGTTTGTCTGGCGAGAGCGCCGGATCGAGCGCGCCTGCGAGCGCCATCTGCTCGATCACCGCCGTATTGTATTTGCGCGGGACGAAGCCGATCAGGTTGCGCATGCGAAGCGCATGGTCGACCAGTGCGCGCAGATCGTCGTCCGAACGCGCGCCGCCATGCGATTCGAGCACGCGGCCCTGCAGTCCGGCATCGACGAGGTAGCGGTCGAGGGCGGGCTGGTCCTTCAGGTACACCTCGCTGCGGCCCTTGCTGACCTTGAACAAGGGCGGCTGCGCGATGAACAGGTGCCCCGCCTTGACGATCTCGGGCATCTGGCGGTGGAAGAAGGTCAGCAGCAGCGTGCGGATATGCGCGCCGTCGACATCGGCGTCGGTCATGATCACGATCTTGTGATAGCGCAGCTTGTCGAGATTGAACTCGTCGCGCAGCCCGGTGCCCATCGCCTGGATCAGCGTGCCGACTTCCTTGGAGGAAATGATCCGGTCGAAGCGCGCGCGCTCGACGTTGAGGATCTTGCCCTTGAGCGGCAGAATCGCCTGCACCTTGCGGTCGCGCCCCTGCTTGGCCGAGCCGCCGGCCGAATCGCCCTCGACCAGGAACAGCTCGCACTTCGACGCATCGCGTTCCTGACAGTCGGCCAGCTTGCCCGGCAGGCTGGCGACGCTCATCGCTCCCTTGCGGCTCATTTCGCGCGCCTTGCGCGCCGCTTCGCGCGCCGCGGCGGCGTCGATGATCTTCTGCACGATTGCCTTGGCGTCGGCGGGATTTTCCTCGAGCCACTCGCCCATCTTCTCGCCCATGAGCGATTCGAGCGGCTGGCGGACCTCGGAGCTGACCAGCTTGTCCTTGGTCTGGCTGGAGAACTTGGGATCGGGCAGCTTGACCGAAACGATCGCGGTCAGCCCCTCGCGCATGTCTTCGCCCGACAGGCTGACCTTCTCCTTCTTCAGCAGTCCCGCAGAGTTGGCGTAGTTGTTGAGCGTGCGCGTCAGCGCGGCGCGGAAGGCGGCGAGATGCGTGCCGCCGTCGCGCTGCGGGATGTTGTTGGTGAAGGTGAGGACGTTCTCGTAATAGCTGTCGTTCCACTGCAGAGCGACGTCGATCCCGATGCCGTCCTTGTCGGCACTGACCGCGATCGGCTCGGCGATCAGCGGCTGCTTGTTGCGGTCGAGATATTTGACGAAGGCGGCGATCCCGCCCTCGTAGAACAGGTCGTGCTCCTCGACCTCCTCGTGCCGCCGGTCGCGCAGCAGGATGCGCACGCCCGAATTGAGGAAGGCGAGTTCGCGGTAGCGGTGTTCGAGCTTCTCGAAATCGAATTCGGTGACGTTCTTGAAAGTCGTGTCGGACGGCATGAAGGTGACGCGCGTGCCCTTCTTGAGCCCATCCTCGTCGCCGTTCGATTCGACAGCAGGCGCATCGCCGCGCACTTCGAGCGAATTGACCGCATCGCCATGCTCGAAGCGCATCCAGTGCTCCTTGCCGTCGCGCCAAATGACCAGTTCGAGCCATTCGGACAGCGCGTTGACCACCGACACGCCGACGCCGTGCAGCCCGCCCGAAACCTTGTAGGCGTTGTCGTCGCTGGTGTTCTCGAACTTCCCGCCTGCATGGAGCTGGGTCATGATGACTTCGGCCGCCGAAACGCCCTCGTCCTTGTGCATGTCGACCGGGATACCGCGGCCATTGTCCTCGACCGACACCGAGCCGTCGGGATTGAGCTCGATCAGCACCAGGTCGCAATGTCCGGCGAGCGCCTCGTCGATGGCGTTGTCGGAGACCTCGAACACCATGTGGTGCAGGCCCGACCCGTCGTCGGTGTCGCCGATATACATGCCGGGCCGCTTGCGTACCGCGTCGAGGCCCTTGAGGACCTTGATCGAATCGGCCCCGTACTGGCCCTTCCTGGGCGCGTTCTCGGGCGTGTCGCCGGCGCTTTGGGGGCCGCTCTCCGGAGGTGTCTCGTCCATGCCGATTATATAGGCGCTGGAGGGCGGAATCCCAAACTTTCCGACCCTGTCCGGTCGCCTTTTCCACCGCTCGCGAGAAGCGTCAGTCGCGCACCGTTTCCGGCGGTTCGAGCGGCAAGAGCGACATCACCGGAAAGGCATAGCGAAAATGACCCTTGCCGCGCCAGATCGAGGTGTGGAACAGCGGGATGAGCCCGGCGCGCGTCTCGGCGTCGAATTGCGAGCGGTGGCATTGCACCGCGCGCGCGGCGGCGGCGAGATCCTCGGCGGAGTAGGGAAATGTCACGTCGAGCAGTTCGGGCGCGGTCTCGCCCCAGTCGGCCAGCTGGGGGATCGCCGGCTTGGTCCCCTTGGGGATGCCGGCATAGAGCAGGATCGGGCGTGGGGCGTCGAGGCGTTGCAGGACCTGCGCGACGAGCGCACCGACCATGCGATGATCGGCATGGCCGTAACCGCCGTCCGGGCCCCATGTGAAGACCAGGTCGGGCCGCTCTTTTTCGACCAGGGCCTCCAACTGCTCGAGGAAACGCTGCGCGGGGCTGCCGGGATGATGCGCGTTCGTCCCCAGCGTCCCGTCGCCCAGCCGCCAGAACACCGGCCGGCCGAGACCGAGCGTCTCCGAGGCGCACAGCGCCTCGCCCTCGCGATACTGCGCCAGCTCCTCCCCCTTCTCCATATCGCTGACGCCCGGCCCGGCATCGCCGCTGGTGGCATAGACGATCGAGACATCTGCACCCTCGGCGCGCAGGCTCGACAGCACCGGCGCGAAGATCACCTCGTCGTCGGGATGCGCGACCACGGCGAGCACGCGTGGCTCGTCAGCAGCGGCCTGCGTTTCCTGCGCGGCTGCCGGTACGGCAAGAGCCAGCGCCGCCAGCCCCGTGGCAAATCGTTTCATCCTTCTCTCCATCGGGTTCGCTATCGCCCAGCCTCGGTGCAGGCGCAAACGTTTCGAATGAAACCGGATTGACGCAGCGCGGGCATGCGCCCATCCCGCGCCCCATGCTCTCGGTGCTCGATATCTTCCGGATCGGGATCGGGCCGTCCTCCTCGCACACGGTCGGGCCGATGCGGATCGCGCGCATGTTCGTGCGCGCACTGGCGAAAGGCGGCAAGCTCGAGCGCACCGCGCGCGTCGCGGTCGAATTGCAGGGATCGCTGGCGCTGACCGGGGTCGGGCACGGCACGATCGATGCGACGATCCTCGGGTTGATGGGATTCCGCCCGGACCGGACCGATCCCGACGAGGCAGCGGCGGCACTGGCGCGGCTCGGGAATGAGGGACGGCTCGCGCTGGATGGTTCGCAGTCGATCGCCTTCGACAAGCGCAGCGATATCGAGCTCGCCGGCGAAATCATGCCCGAACTGCATCCCAACGCGATGATGCTGCGGGCGTTCGACGATGCAGGTGGCAGGCTGTCCGAACGGACTTATTTTTCCACCGGCGGCGGCTTCGTCGCCTCGAGGGCGCAGCTCGAACGCAAGCCGAAGAACGACCGTATCAATACCGGCACCAGCGTCCCGCATCCGTTCGGTTCTGCCGAGGAACTGCTCGCGTTGTGCGGGACGACCGGCCTGTCGATCGCCGACCTCGTCCTCGCCAACGAGGATGCGATGCGGCCGCGCGACACGACGCTCGCCGGGATCGACCGCGTCGCCGCGGCGATGGACCGGTGCATCGAACGCGGCCTGTCGCAGCGCGGCACGCTGCCGGGCGGGCTCAAGGTGCAGCGCCGCGCGCCCGATATGTGGGACAAGCTCTCCGCCACCCCGCAATCGAACGAGCGCGAGCAATTGTTCGACTGGCTCAACTGCTTCGCGATGGCTGTGAACGAGGAGAACGCCGCCGGCGGGCGCGTGGTCACCGCGCCGACCAACGGCGCGGCGGGGATCGTCCCCGCGGTGATGCGCTTCTACTGCCTCGGCGCCGACGAGCAGCCGTGCCGCGACAGCCGCCGCACCTTCCTGCTGACGGCGGGCGCGATCGGGCTGCTCTACAAGCAGCGCGCGAGCATTTCGGGGGCGGAAATGGGCTGCCAGGGCGAGGTAGGCGTGGCCTGCTCGATGGCTGCGGGCGGGCTCGCGGCGCTGTGGGGCGGTTCGCCCGAACAGGTCGCGAGCGCGGCGGAGATCGGGATGGAGCACAATCTCGGCCTGACCTGCGATCCGGTCGGCGGGCTGGTGCAGGTGCCGTGCATCGAGAGGAATGCGATCGGCGCGGTCAAGGCGGTCAACGCCGCGCGGCTCGCGCTCCATCGCACCGCCGCGGAAAGCTGCGTCAGCCTCGACCAGGTGATCGAGACGATGCGCCAGACCGGGCTCGACATGTCGACCAAGTACAAGGAGACCAGCCAGGGTGGGCTGGCGGTCAACGTGATCGAATGCTGACTGGACAAGTTCCGGGCGCACCCTAATTTCGCGCGAATGACGACTGCGCCTACGCAAACCGACCTGACCGAGCCGTTCGGCGATTTTTCCGCCACCCTCGCCCGCTGGGCCGAGGCGCAACCGGACAAGCCCGCTTTGCGCGACGAGGACGGCGAATTGAGCTGGGCCGAATTGCACGACCGGATCGAGCGGATCGCCGCGCGGCTGGTCGAAACCGGGCTCGAACGCGGCCAGTCGGTCGCGATCCTCGGCACTTCGACCGTAAACTACGCGCTGGTGTTCCTCGCTGCGGTGCGCGCGGGCGGGGTCGCGGCGCCGCTCACCACCAGCGCCAGCCCGGCGCAGCTCGACGGCATGGCGAGGGACAGCGGCGCGCGGCACCTGTTCATCGATGCCGCCAAGCGCGCCGAGCTGGGCGAGGATTTCCTGCCCGGGCTCGAGCATGTCGCGCTCGAGAGCCTCGACCAATGGATGGCGCCCGGGGGCACCAGGGCGCCGCCGTTCGCCCCCGATCCGGCGGACCATTTCAACATCATCTATTCCTCGGGCACCACCGGTACGCCCAAGGGTATCGTCCATTCGCACCGAATGCGCTGGCGGCAATTCTCCGCCACCGCCGCATCGTGGCTCGAAAACGGACTCGAAGCGCGCTCGCTCTCCTCGACGCCGCTCTATTCGAACACCACCATGGTCGCCTTCCTCGCCCCGCTGCTGGCGGGCGGGACGGTGCGGGTGATGGGCAGGTTCGACCGCCTGCGCTGGCTCGAACACGCGCAGGCCGACCGCACCACGCTGACCATGCTGGTGCCGGTACAGTACCAGCGGCTGATGGCGGAGCCGCGCTTCGACGAATACGACCTCTCCGCGCTGACGATGAAATACTGCACCAGCGCGCCCTTCTCCGCCGACCTGAAGCGCGAAGTGCTGCGGCGCATGCCGGGCGGGCTGGTCGAGATCTACTCGATGACCGAGGGCGGCGTGGTGTGCCTGCTCGCATGCCACGAATTCCCCGACAAGCTGCACACGGTCGGCCGCCCCGCGCCGGGCAGCGAGTTGAAAGTGCTCGACGACGAGGATCGCGAGGTCGCGCCCGGTACGCCGGGCAACCTCGTCGGCCTGTCGCAGACGATGATGGCGGGCTACAAGAACCGGCCGGACAAGACGCGCGAAGGCTACTGGACCGATCCCGCCACCGGCGAAACGTGGCAGCGGATGGGCGATATCGGCCGGGTCGATGCCGACGGTTTCGTCGAACTGGTCGGGCGCGCCAAGGACATGATCATTTCGGGCGGGTTCAACATCTATCCGAGCGATCTCGAGGCCGAGCTCGAACGGGATCCGCGGGTGATCGAGGCGGCGGTGATCGGGGTGCCGAGCGAAAGCTGGGGCGAGACCCCGCTCGGCTTCGTGCGGCTGATGCCGGGCGTGGCCGAGGACAAGGTTGCGGACATCCTCGCCACGGTGAACGCGCGGCTCGGCAAGACCCAGCGGCTGTCGGCGCTGCACTCGATCGAGACCATGCCGCGCAGCCATATCGGCAAGCTGCTCAAGACCGAATTGCGCGAACGGGCGGAGGCTCTGGCCGAAGCGCGCTGACTCCGGCATTTTCCAGGCTACGGAATTTACCGCAAATTAGGCCTGCCGGACTACGCCCGGTGCATGGGCCGGTGGGGTGTATTGATAGCGGCGGTGCTGGCGGCACTGGCGGCATTCGCCGCACCATCGGCAGCGCGTGCCGACAGCGCGGCAGTCACGCGCTGCTCCGCCGCGGTTCCGGACCGGGCCGACCCCGGCAAGTGGCTCGCCGCGGGCCCGCGCTGGACCTGCCCGGCGGATTTCTCCGCGCTTTCGCATAACGCCCACGCCGTGCGCTTCCGCTGGGATGGCCAGGCCGGCGGCGAAGCGCCCGTCATGCTCGTCAGCCGTACGGCGGCGTTCGAAAGCCTGACCATCTTCACCCGCGCGGCGACGGGCGATTGGCAAGCGAAGACGCATCGCTTTTCGGACATCCGCCCAACCTATCTCGAACGCAGCTTCGCCGTGCCGTTGCCCGAGCTCGGCCCGGGCGCGGATGAAATCGTTGTCGTGGTCGCCGCACCGACGCAGGCGATCCCGCTCGACTACATGCGCCTCGCATCCGAAGCCCCCGGCGCTTCGCAGGCGGATTTCGCGGCGCTGCTGCTGATCGCGCTGGTATGCGGGCTCATTCTCACGCCGCTGCTGTTCGATTTCGTGTTCTACCGCGTGCTGCGCGAACCCTTCATTCTGTGGCACGGCGTGTTCGTGATCTGCATCGCGTTGCAGCTCACGCTCACCGCCGGGCTGTTCATCCCTTTCACCGACATGTCTCTCGGCACGCTGCGGTTCATGACCGTCGCCAGTTTCGGCGCGATGGTGGTCGCCTCGATGATGTTCATCGCCAGTTTCGTCGAGAAGGACATGCTGGGGCCGCGCATGCGCAGGCTGCTGCTGGCCGGGGCGGCGCTGGAAATCGCGGTCACGCTGCTGCATGCGCAGGGCCTGACCGTGTTCGGGCCGTGGCCGGCCCGCATCTTCTACGGCGCGGGTATTCCGGCCGCCGCGATCATAGTCGCCGCGGTATATCAGGCGTGGCGCCGGGGCAGCCGCTATGTCCGCTACGTCATCATCGGGCTGACGCCGTTGTTCCTGGTCGCGATGGCGCGCGTCGTCAGTTTCCTGCTTCCCGGGATTCCGACCGCCGATTTCAACGCTCTGTTCCATGCCGGCGTGCTGATCGAGGCGATCGCGACCGCGCTCGGCGTCGCGTCGCGCTTCGTGCAGCTGAAGCGCGAACGCGACGAGGCGCGCTCCGAAGCGCACACGCTCGAGAATCTCGCCGGACAGGATCCTCTCACCGGCCTGTTCAACCGCCGCGCGATCGAGCCGCGCTTCGGCGAATTGTACAAGGCGGGCTACGAGACGATCGCGCTGATCGACCTCGATCACTTCAAGCGCGTCAACGACACGCTCGGCCACGCCAAGGGCGACGAGGTGCTGCGCGCTGCGGCGAAGGCGATGAAGACCGAGCCGCACACATTGGCCGCACGCATCGGCGGCGAGGAATTCATGCTGTTGCTGCAGGGCGAGGACGGGCTCGAACGCGCCGAACACGCCCGCCGCGCGATCACCGCGCGCGTGGCCAGCGAGGTTGCGGGGCTCGACGGCCCGGTCACCGCAAGCATGGGGGTGGTCTGCGTTCCGCAGGGTACATTGCCGCGCGCGCGTTTCGCCGACCTGTCCGCAATGGCCGACAAACTGCTCTACGAAGCGAAGGAGCAGGGCCGCAACCGGTACCGGTTCGAAAAGCTGCGCGGATTCGAGCCGCGCAAGCGCGAGCGCAGGCGGCGGGCGGCTTGAGGATGGTTCCGGCAGTTGTCGCCGGTTCGCGATCGAGAACGTCTTTGTTGCGTGCGGGCCGGACCTCCGTGCGAACCTTGCGGCACCGGCCCACTCCCCAGCCCATCCGCGGATTTGTTTTCCGGCGGTGCCGACATCTGTCGCTTGGTGGCAGTTGTCGGACCGCCGGGGCTGTTCCATCCCACGCCCCCACCCGGCCACCCATAGGATACTATGGTCGGGGTGGCCGGGTGGGGGCGTGGGATGGAACAGCCAAGGGAGGGACGGACGTCCCGACCGCACGCAACAAGGACTCCGGGTGGGGGAGTGGGCTGGTGCCGCACCGGCGGTCCGATGCTTGCCGAGCAGCGACAGGTTGCGTCAGCGCCGGAAACCAAAACGCAAGGGAGACGCGACCGCCAGGGGTTGGGGGGAGGACTGGGCGGCCGCGTCTCGCTCGCTGCCTTCGGATTCGCTCAGGCCACCGTGTGACCGAGCATCAGGCTGCTGATCGTCGCAGCCATCAGGAAGGCCAGGATCTGCGATGCAAGCTTGTGCATGGCAATTCTCCTGTTTTCGCCGACGACAGGCGGGAGAGGAGGTCCCGTCGCCCGGCTCGGACAGGGAAATAATATTTCGGCCTGCTTTCTACAAATGCGAAAACCGGCAAGAATGTTGCGTTTTTAGCAACAATATCCCGGCAACGTCCATACTTAGAAGTTCATGATCAAGTACGCGGTGCCCGTGGTCAGGTCGACCTTGCTTTCGCCCAATTCCGTCGTGCGGCCGTCGACGAAGATATCGTCGCCGGACGACAGATTGACCGGCGCACCTATGCCGCCGCGATGTTCGTAGGATGCGCTCAGTCCGAGCGTCACGTTGTCGCCGACGTCGAAGCGAATCCCCGCTTCGATTCCGCCGACCAGATCGAACCCGTCGTCGTCGAATTCGAAACCGAGCGTGAAATCGCCGTCGGGCGGCCCGGTGAAGTTGTTGGTGTTGCGCTCGACCGAAACCATGCCGGTGTCGCGATAGGCCACGCCGAACTCTCCCCGCAGGAACGGGCGCACGGAGCCGCCGCCGTTGAATATCGCTTCGCCGGTGACGCCGACGGAAAACAGGTCGTTGTCGAGTTCCTGGAAACGCTCCTGCGAAGCATTCACCACGAAACCGCTGTCGTCGAAATCGATGGTCGAGCGCGTGAAATAGTCGGTCTCGAGCTTTTCGTACGAGCCGAATATGCCGAATTCGAGATCGGTCGAGCCGTTCCGGAATCGGATGAGGTTGGCCTCGGCGTGCGCGCCGTAGTGGCGCACATCTACCCGCGTTTCCGATAGCAGCGGAAAGGGGTTGGGGAAGGCCGTGCCCGTGCTTCCGCCGGGGCTGAAATCGCCATTGACGATGCCGACGATTCCAGCGGGCGGGGCGACCACTTCGTTGCGAGTCGAACCACTGCCCTCGGCATAGAATATCCCGAGCGAAACGCGCGTGCTCCGGAAACCCACGCCGCCGCCATATGTGACTATGCCGTCATCGCTGAGCAGGGCGAATTCCTCGTTGCCCGTGCCCGGCGGCCCGTCGGTGACGACGCCGGTGCCGGTTTGCGGAATATCGATCCGGCTGACGCGGCCAAAGAAGAACACCCGGTCGCGGAATATGGGTGCGCCGTCGAATACCGTCTCGTCCACTGGGGTTGGCGATTCATCGTCCTTTGTTTCGCAAACACGGGCCCTTTCGGCCTCGATCCGTGCGCGCCAGCTTTCCCTTTCCGCCGGTGGGAGCAATTCGTCTGCTGAATATCGGAACCCGGTTTTGCTAGATTGACGGGTACGTGGATTGACAGTCTCAATACCGAGTACGGTTTCCATCAATTCCAGATTGTGGTGCGCCAGTATGCAATCGCCTCGAGTGCGAAAATTGGCAGCGTCGCTCAGTGCGCTTTCGAGCAGGTTGCGCATTCTCTGCGCTTCGGCCAACCGCCTGCGATCTTCCGGCGAGAGCAATTCCGTCTGGGCCGACGCGCCCGCCTGTTGCTGTTGCTGCTGTTGCTGTTGCTGCTGCTGTTCACCCTCAGGTGCGGGTTGCTGCTGTTGTTGCTGCCCGGTTTCCTCCGCCTGCTGTTTCTTCAGTTCTTCCAGGTCTTTCCCGTAGCCGCTGAGTGCGCGTCCGATTGTCCTGAGATTCTGGACGATACCAGGATAGCGGCTTCGGGCATTTTCCGCATATCCCAGATTGCCGCTACGCTGCATACTCTCCAAGGCACGTTTCTTGCCTTCCTGAAGTCGTTCGAGCCGCTCCATCTTGTCCAGCAGCAGCTGCATTTTCTCGGTGTCCTCGGCCTTTCCGGCCTCCTCCAGCGCCTTGCGGTAGCGTTCGGTGCGCTCGACGACCGCTTCGTCGCTGCGCGGCGGGGTGTAGGGCTCATCCGCAATCTCCCGATAGGTCGGTGCGGCGGGCTTGGCGCCGGCGCCATCTCCGGTTGCTGGCCGTTCACCGTCTTTGGGTGCCCCGCCCTCCGCAGGCTGACCCCTGGCCCCCGCTTCGGTGCCGATTGCCGGTTTCGCATCGTCAGGGGGTGGGAGCTGGTCCATTTCCGGTTTGGGGCGGCACCCTTTTGCCCTTTCCGCCGCATATCTCTGTTGCCAGATCAGGAATTGCCTTTCGGGGATGGCCTTCCTGACCTGTTCGTACAACATATCCCCCTTCTTCATCAGTATGCTGTTCAAAACCCCGTCAGCCTCATTCCATTTCTCACATTGTCCGCTTTCGCGGTGGACTCGAAGATCATCGAGGCGCTGTTCGACCGCGCGGCGAGCGTTTTGGGCGATCTTCGCCCGTTGCGCTTCTTCAGGCGTGACCAGCTGCGCGGCGGCGGGCGCGATGAAGGATGGCGCGGACAGCGCGGCGACGGAGACCCCGAGGAAAAGAACGGCGGTGGCGGTGCGCGACATGATCGTGCTCCCTTTTTGCGGCATCGCTGAGTGGCGTGGTTCGTGACCAATCTATCGCGTGCGGATCGTCTGCGCCTCACCCGATCGGGTGAGATCGGTGCGCTACGGCCCGTATTATGCTAGGCGAGCGGGGTCGCGTCCGAGGGGGGTGGCATGGATTCGCTGGCCAGGATCGAGAAACTCGCCGCGCGTACCGCGTTCGAGCCGCAGCTGATGCCGGAATTGCTGGCAGCGGTCTCCAGCGCGACGAACGCCCGGATGACCACTTTCGAAGTCTACCACCGGCCGGCGAACCACCTCGCCATGATCCTCACCGACCGCCCCGACGTCATGGCCTCGAACAGGCGGCGGCTCGAGGACCATTATGCCTCGGTCAATCCGCGTTACCCGATTACGCACGAAATACCGCACGGGGAAGTGTTCAGCGACGATGCCCTTGGCGACGACCGCACATTGCTCGGCCTCGAATTCTACGCCGATTTCCTGGCACCCGACGATTTCCTGTATTTCGGCGGCGCGACCCTGACCGAGGACGGAGGCCGGCAATCGCTGTTTTCCGTTCAGCGGGCGCCGTCGCAGGGCCGGCTCGACCGGCACGAATTGGAACATCTGGGAGAAATCAGGGATCGCCTCGCCGATATGGCGGCACTCTATCTCGATGTCGTTCTGGCGCCGACCGCCAGCCATTTCGCGCAAGTGCTCGACCGGATGCACGATCCCATGACGATCCTGGCTCCCGACGGAAGTATCCTGTTCGCAAACAGCACGATGGAAACGCTGCTCTCGTCCGACCCGTGCGTAGCCGATTCAAGCCATTTGCATTTCCGGCAGGAAACCTTGCAGCGCGCGCTCGGCACGGTGATGCAGGGGATCGCTTCGGGCCGCCAGACGGCACGGGAGGTCGTTGCCCGGACGCATGGCGGCGCGACGATCATGCGCGCCATCCGCCTGTCACGCGATCGCGCGCGCGAACTCGATCTCGTCGCCCCGGACCCGATCTGCGTGATTGTCGACGGATATGCCCGGCTGCCCGGCATTGCTGCAGCGCGAATCAGGCATGAATTCGATCTTACGGCACGCGAGGCCGAAGTGGGGCTGGCCCTGAGCGAAGGGCGCGATATCGCCGGGATCGCGCAATGGCTGGCCATTTCCCGCAACACGGTGAAGACGCATATCTCGTCTCTCCACGACAAGCTCGGCGTCTCCACCACGCTCGCGGCAGCTGCGCGCATTCACACGACGCTCGACTTGCACCGCTGAGCTTTGATCGTTGCGAGCCCCGCGATCGTCGATCCCCAGGATCCGTAATCGGCCGCCGGATCGTTCCGGCGACCGAGCGGATGTTCGAAGGTCAGTTGCCGGCCAGCGCCAGCCTGACGCCGCTTCTGCTCTCCAGCTGAGCGACCGCGGCGCGCCTGGCGTTTTTCACGCAAGTCCAGTCGGTCACCTGATGCTGATAGTTGAGCGGCGTTTTCATCTTGCATGCCGCGATGACCTTTCTCTCGATGCGCTTTTCGAGCGCTGCGAGATCTTCGGGATCGGACAGGTCGAGATCGTCGTATGGAATCCGTATTTCGATCCGTTCGGTTTCCGCGGACGCGATCGCCGGGCTGGCCAGGTCCAGGGCAGCGAGAAGCGCTGGCACGATCTTGCGCATGGTCGGTCTCCTTGAATGTGGTTTCGGCTACATTTCTCCCGATCATCTCCGGTCTTCTGTTCTCGCGCCGATTGTGCGGCGCAGCATTTTTCTTCGCAAGTGCAAAATATGCGTTGTGCAGTGCAAACCATGCATGCGGAAGCCGCCCTGCCGCAGCTATGTCCGGCTATCAAGCAAAGCGTTCGCGTATGTCTGCCGACAGCGCTCCGCGCTTGCGCGCCACCAGGACGAAATATTCGAGCCACTCGCCATCGATCGAAAGACGGTGCCGGTAACGTTCGAGCAGGTGAAGCTCGACCAGATCGCGGTCGAGCATCGTCTTGACGAGCGCAGCGAACCCGCCCTTGTCCGCCCCCTGCAGAAAATCGGTCTTGATATTGAAGGCGAGCCATCCGTCGGCCGCAATCTTGTCCATCGCGGCGATGAAGGCGGCGGCCGGGATGTCGTCGAAACCCAGCGCGGCAACGCAGGTGAGCGCATCGAGTCGCCACTGATCGAGCGCCTTGGAGGTGGCGGCATCGGGGGCGGTCATGTCGGCGACGAGATATTCGTCGTAGCCCGAGGGCCGGTCGCGCAGCGCCGCCTCGCGCGCGCGCTGGATGATATCCAGCCCGACGAGGCGCGCGACTCCGTGGCGGTTCATCTCGTCCGCGACGATGCCGTTGCCCGCACCCAGATCGAGCACCCGCAGCGGCTCGACCATTTCGCCCGCATGGCGCACCGCCTCCACCAGCCGCGAAACGACCACCTGCGGGCTTGTGCAACGCAGGCGATCGTAGAAAAGCTGTTCGTAAAGACCTGGTCGATCGTAAATCGCGGCGTAGTCGTGGAACTTGATCCGCTTGTCCTCGCCGTCCTCGACGAGATAGAAGAAGGCTTCGTTTTGTCCCAGTTCGCGGCTGCTCTGGCGCGGAAAACGGATGACGTGCTGATTCTCGGCGGCGCCGCCGGTCGGATCGGTGATCGGAAATCTCCCCTGTGTTCCCGCCCAGCATAGGGGAGATCGCGCGAGGGACAACCGCCAGCCGCCGCTGGACAGGCGCCGCACCCTGCTCCTAACGGGACGCATGGACGTCCAGCACCTCCCCGATTCTATCCTCATCGTCGATTTCGGCAGCCAGGTGACCCAACTGATCGCGCGCCGCGTGCGCGAGGCCGGGGTCTATTCCGAGATCGCGCCGTTCAGCAGCGCCACCGAGGCCTTCCACCGGCTGAACCCCAAGGGGATCATCCTCTCGGGCGGCCCGGCCAGCGTGTGCGATCCCGATTCCCCGCGCGCACCCAACGCGCTGTTCGAAAGCGGCGTGCCGATCCTCGGCATCTGCTACGGCCAGCAGCTGATGACACAGCATCTCGGCGGCGAGGTCCGACCGGGGCACGAGAGCGGAGAAGGCGGCGAATTCGGCCGCGCCTATTGCGAAGTCAGCGAGGAATGCGTGCTGTTCGACGGGCTGTGGCATGTCGGCGAGAAGCATCAGGTGTGGATGAGCCACGGCGACAAGGTCACCGGGATCGCCGACGGTTTCCGCATCGTCGCGACCAGCCCCGGCGCGCCCTTCGCGCTGATCGCCGACGACGAGCGGCGCTATTACGGCACCCAGTTCCACCCCGAGGTCGTCCACACCCCCGACGGCGCCAGGCTGCTGGCGAATTTCGTGCGGCACGTGTGCGGGCTGGCCGGCGACTGGACCATGGCCGAGTTCCGCAAGACCAAGATCGAGGAGATCCGCGCGCAGGTCGGGGACGGCAAGGTCATCTGCGGTTTGTCGGGCGGAGTCGATTCGGCGGTCGCCGCGGTGCTGATCCACGAGGCGATCGGCGAGCAGCTCACCTGCGTGTTCGTCGACCACGGGCTGATGCGGCTGAACGAGGCGGAGCAGGTCGTCACGCTGTTCCGCGATCACTACAACATTCCGCTGGTGCATGTCGACGCGGAGGACATGTTCCTGTCCGGCCTCGCGGGCCAGACCGACCCCGAGAAGAAGCGCAAGTTCATCGGCGGCGCGTTCATCGACCTGTTCGAGAAAGAGGCGAAGGCGATCGGCGGGGCCGACTTCCTCGCGCAGGGCACGCTCTATCCCGATGTGATCGAGAGCGTCAGCTTCACCGGCGGGCCGTCGGTGACGATCAAGAGCCATCACAATGTCGGCGGCCTGCCCGAGCGGATGGACATGCAGCTGGTCGAGCCGCTGCGCGAACTGTTCAAGGACGAGGTCCGCGCGCTCGGCCGCGAGCTCGGCCTGCCCGAAGTGTTCGTCGGCCGCCACCCCTTCCCCGGCCCCGGCCTCGCCATCCGCATCCCCGGCGAAGTCACCAGGGAACGCTGCGACATCCTGCGCAAGGCCGACGCGATCTATCTCGAGGAAATCCGCGCCGCGGGCCTCTACGACGCGATCTGGCAGGCCTTCGCGGTGCTGTTGCCGGTCAAGACGGTCGGCGTGATGGGCGACGGGCGGACCTACGACAGCGTGTGCGGGCTGCGCGCGGTGACCTCGACCGACGGCATGACCGCGGACGTCTATCCCTTCGACGCTGCCTTCCTGACCCGCGTGGCGACGCGAATCGTCAACGAGGTGAAGGGGATCAACCGGGTGGTTTACGACTACACGAGCAAGCCGCCGGGGACGATCGAGTGGGAGTGATGTGCGACGCAAGGAGCCGTCGCACGGTGCGGCGCTAGCCGATCAAATCCCCGTACAGGCCGTCGCACCATTCGGGCCGGTCCTCGGCCCAATCGATCGCCCGGCCATGCGCCAGTTCGAACACGACGCGCGGCCGTTCGTTCAACGCGGAAGAATCGAACACCTGCGCGTTGTCGGCGAGCAGCACCGCCTCGCGGATGATCGCCTGGTTGCGTTCGTAGCGCGCGCGGATCCTGTCCTCGGGCACATCGTGGCCACCCTCGGCCGTGCGCGCCCGCACACGGGCCACCGCGATCTCGGCGGAGGCGACGTTCAGGTGGAAGACGACCACCCGGTATCCTTCCGCGCGCGCATCGCGGACGAGCTGCAGCTTGGACGGATGCGAGAACACCGTCTCCATCACGAATGAGCGCCGTTCACTCATGCATTCGCGGCGGCGCCGTTCGGCGATCTTCGCCGCCCGGTAGGATGCCGTGGGCGACGGATCGCGCAATTCGTCGCGCTGGAGGATATCCGCATTGATGAAGGGCGCGGCCACCCTCGGTGCAAGCACGGTATCGTGGAAAGTGGATTTGCCGGCGCCGTTGGGGCCGGCGATCAGGAACAGGGTCGGCCGAGGCGCCGGCCCCGGCATCAGCCGGTAGCCGCCTTCTCACCATGCTCGACCAGCTTGCCGTCACGCAATCCCGCGCCCAGCCCCCTCTCGCGCCGCTTGGCGAAGAAGCGATCCTGCTCGTCGGTTCCCCGGCGCGCCGCGCCGAGAATGCCCTCGACGAAGCTTTCCTGCTCCGCCGCCGACAGGTCGTCCGGCCCGATCCGCGCATCCAGCGCGGCGGCGACACGCGATTGATCGAAATCGCTCGATCGCTCTATGCTCATGCCGATGCGGACCCAGTGCCTCACCTGCCCTGCCAGAGAGCGGCTCATGAGCTCGGCTTCCCGCGTGAGAACGTCGATCAGTTCGTCGTCGAGTTTGACCGTCTTTGCCATGGTGTCAAATTGCCACCTATATGTTAAAATGTCAATAATCGGTAGTTAAGCATCGCATGCAACTCTCCCTCGGCCCCGATCCGCGCAGCGATACTCTCCGCCGCATCCAGGCCGCGCTGATCGCACAATTCGGACGGATCGTCCGTCCCGACGACAAGCGGCGCGATCCGGTGTGGACGCTGGTGCAGGGGGTGATCGGGGCGCGGACGAAAACCGCGATTTCCAATGCCAATACCGACCGGTTGCTGGAGCGCTACGGTAACTGGGAGGCGGTAGCCGACGCCCAGGAGGAAGAGCTGGCCGAACTGCTCCGCACCGCCACATTCCCCGCGCTGATGGCCGAGCGGCTCAAGGCGTGCCTCCGGCGCATCGTCGCCGAGCGCGGAGCAGTCGATTTGCGGCATCTCTCCAACCTCCCCACCGAGGAGGCGATGGCGTGGCTCGAAACATTGCCCGGGGTCGCGCGCAAGATCTCGGCGCAGGTGATGAACACTTCGCATTTCCACCGCCCCGCGCTGGTGATCGACACCAATCACCGCAGGGTGATCCAGCGCATGGGTCTGGTCCCGCCCAGGGCCGACACCGCGCGCGCCTATGATACGCTGATGCCGGTGCTGCCCCAAGAATGGAGCGCGCAGGATATCGACGAGCATCATCTGCTGGTGAAGCGCGTCGGGCAGACGCTGTGCCGGCCCTCGCGGACGGATTGCCCGAACTGCCCGCTCCAGCGCGATTGCGAAACCGGGCGCGAGGCGGCATGACACGCCGCACGATGCAAGGGACGGATGTATGAGCTGGGAAGACCAATTCGCCGAGGATGCGGAGCAGCGCGAGGCCGAGGGGCGCGGGAAATCGCGCTCGGTCACGGTCGGCTGGACGGTGCGCTTCCCGCAGGGCGGCGACGCGATCTGGGCCGCGCCCAAGCCGTTCGCGCGCAACGATCCCAAGCCGAGTTCGGCCAAATCGGTGCAGGTGTGCCCCGCCGCGATCGATTTCGACCGGCGCCATTTCGTCATCCCCTGCCCGATCGATATCGAGCTCGCTTTCCAGAAGCAGCCCAACGGCCAGCTGCAGATGGTCGATGCCGACGGCGAGAAATCGGGCATGCGACCGCAGGGGCGCGCCAACATGATGATGCTCCACCCGCAGAACGAGTGGCGCCACCCCGAGCGCCCGATCGTCCAGATCGTCGCGCCCTACGTCTTCGTCGCCGACGAGCCGTGCTACGTCGTCCAGACCGCACCCTATCTCGACTGGTTCCCGACCCCGCGCCCCGGCGTGCAGATGGGCGGGCGCTTCCCGGTCCATATCTGGCCACGACCCTTGAGCTGGGGTTTCGAATGGCACGACATTTCGAAGCCGCTCAAACTGAAGCGCGGCGAGCCGTGGTTCTATGTCCGTTTCGAAACCGAGAACCCGGGCGCGCACGTCCGGCTGGTCGAGCAGGAAATGACGCCGGAACTGGAGAAATATCTCGACAGCATCGTCGACGTCTCGAATTACGTGAACAAGACCTATTCGCTGTTCGGCGAGGCGCGCCGGATGCGACCCGACACGCTGCTCAAGCCTAGAGGCTAGGCGAAGGTGAAACGCCTGCCATGAAACGATGGGGCGCCATCCTGCTGTGGTCGGCGATCGCTGCGGCCTTTATCGGCCCGGGCACCGTCACCACCGCGGCGAGTGCCGGGGCATCCTACGGCGCCGCACTGCTGTGGGCGGTGCTGTTTTCGGTGATCGCGACCTTCGTGCTGCAGGAAGCCGCGGCGCGGCTGACCATTGCGACCGGAAGCGACTTGGCCGAGGTGCTGCGCCAGCGCTTCCCTTCCGGCTGGCGGCGCGCGGCGACTTTGGTGCTGGCGGGCGGCGCGATCCTGATCGGAAGCGCGGCCTACGAGGCGGGCAATATCCTCGGCGGAGTAGCGGGCGCGATGCTGGCGCTGGACCTGCCCAAGCCCGTGCTCACGCTGGCGATCGGCGCGGTGGCGGCGGTGTTGCTCGCGACCGGCTCGCCCGCACGGATCGCGCGGCTGCTCGCGGTGCTGGTGGCGGTGATGGGAGCGGGCTTCCTCGTCACGGCGATCGTGCTCGCCCCGCCGCCCGGCGAATTGCTGGCAGGTCTGGCCGTGCCCGGCATGCCCGACGGCGCGGCCCTCATGGTGATCGCGCTGATCGGCACCACCGTGGTGCCCTACAACCTGTTTCTCGGCTCGAGCCTCGCGCACGGAACGAGCCTTGCAGACACCCGCTTCGGCCTCGCGGTCGCGATCGCGCTCGGCGGGCTCATTACCGCGGGGATCGTGATCGTCGGCTCGGCGCTCGAGGGCGAGTTTTCGTTCGAGCGGCTCGATGCCCTGTTGTCGCAGCGGCTCGGTGCCTGGGCCGGGACCGGGCTCGCGCTCGGCCTGCTTGCCGCGGGCCTCTCCTCCGCGGTGACCGCGCCGCTCGCCGCCGCGCTGACCGCGCGCGGACTGCTCGGCGATGCCGAAGACGCGCGCTGGTCGGCGCGCGGCCGGAGCTTCCGCGCGGTGTGGATCGCAGTGCTGGCGATCGGGGTCGGTCTCGGCATCGCCGATATCCGCCCGGTCCCGGCGATCGTGCTGGCGCAGGCGCTCAACGGGATCCTGCTGCCGGTGGTCGCGCTGTTCCTGCTCGCCGCGATGCGCGACCGGTCGCTCCTGGGCGATGCCGCGAACGGCCCGTTGGGCAATATCGCGATGCTCGCGGTGACGGGCATCGCCACGGTGCTGGGTGCCACCTCGCTGTACAAGGTGACTCAGACGCTGCTCGGCTAGAGGCGTTGCTTCTTCGCTGGAGCGGCACCGGCCCACTCCCCCACCCGGCCACCCGAGAATAACAAACTATGGGTGGCCGGGTGGGGGAGTGGGCCGGTGCCGCAACTGTCTCAGCGAAGCTGAAAACGACTCGGGAGGCACTACTCGGCTGGTTCACGCGCCAGCGAAGCCTGCTCGCGGCCGACGGCTTCGAGCGCGCGCGCGCTGACCGGGGTCAGGCCGGTGCGGGCGGGGAGGTTGGCCGGAGTCCTGACGTCCCACGCCAGACCGAGCTTTTCCAGCAGCCGGACGAACTCCCAGCCCGGATCGATCTGCCCCTTGTAGAGGCCGTGGCGGGCCGAGGCGGGAAACGCGTGGTGGTTCGAATGCCAGCTCTCGCCCATCGTGGGGATCGCCAGCCAGCCGATATTGTAGCCCTGCACCGCGGCATCGTCGACGATCCAGTCCTGCGGCCCGTGCCGGTGCGCATGGTGCGCGATATACCAGTGCATCGTGAAACAGACCGCGACGCGCACCACCACGCCCCACACCACCCACGGCCATCCGCCGAGCCAGTAGAGCAGCAGCGCGACCGGAATCTGATGCAGCATCCAGGTCTTCTGCAGGAACAGGTAGAAGCGGTCGTCGCCGATCCCCGGTCCGGGGTCGAAATGCGGCGGATTATCGAAGGCGAGCCGGAAATTGAGGTAGTAGAACCCGTCCGCGAGCGCGCCCCTGCCGTGACGCAGGAACCAGTGGCAGTCCTCCTGCCGCTGCGCCCAGTCGCGGATGTCGTGCAGACCGACGGTCCAGATCGGCCCGCCCATGCCGACCAGCACGCCGACATAGATCATCGTGCGCTCGAGCCATTTGGGGCATTCGAAGCTGCGATGGATCAGCCGGCGGTGGAAGCCGACCGAATGGCCGACGCACAGCCTGAATCCCGAGAGGATCAGGAACACCGCGAAAGCACTCCAGCTGAAGAACAGCGGGCCGAGCACCAGCGCGCCCGCGATGAAGCCCATGTTCCAGATCGAGCGCGCGGGATCCCATACCGGCGTGCCGTTCGCCGCATCGGCGGTGTCGAGACCGGACAGCGAATTGACCTTGAAGGCGCCCTTGTCGGCTTCTCCGCGCACCGTGCTCATGCCCCGTCCTCCTCCGCCGCGCGCTGCAATTTGCGCTCCGCCGCGAGCGCGCGCGCCTCGGGACAGAACGGGGTGAGGAAGGCATAGAGGCTGTTGGCGAGATTATCGCCGGCGATCGAATAGATCACCTCCTGCCCGCGTTTCTGACGGTGGAGCAGCCCGGCATCGTGCAGCACCGCGATATGCTTCGAGATCGAGGGCATCGCCATGTCGAATTTCGACGCGATCTCGCCCACCGTCATCGGCCCGCCCGCGAGGTGGTTGAGAATCCGCCGCCGCGGAGTCGACGCCAGCGCCTTGAACGCCTTTTCCATAGATATTTTCCTAATTAGGAAAATACGAAAATGCAAGCGCCTTTCCGCTGCGTCACGGTTGCGCGCGGCGCGGATTTTCGACAGCCCTCTTGCGACAGGCAGCGAATCGTTACCGGGAGAGCCATCATGAAGACCGCGATCACCGAAATGTTCGGCATCGAGCACCCGATCATTCAGGGCGGCATGCATTTTGTCGGCTTTGCCGAGATGGCTGCGGCGGTCAGCAATGCGGGCGGGCTCGGGATTATCACCGGGCTGACGCTGGGCACGCCCGAGAAGCTCGCCGACGAGATCGCGCGCTGCCGCGACATGACCGACAAGCCGTTCGGTGTGAACCTGACCTTCCTCCCCAGCCTGACCCCGCCCGACTACCCCGGGCTGGTGAAGGTCATCATCGACGGCGGGGTCAAGGTGGTCGAGACCGCCGGGCGCAATCCGCAGCAGGTGCTGCCCGCATTGAAGGACGCCGGGATCAAGGTGATCCACAAATGCACCAGCGTGCGCCACAGTCTCAAGGCGCAATCGATCGGCTGCGATGCGGTCAGCGTCGACGGGTTCGAGTGCGGCGGGCATCCGGGCGAGGACGATATCCCGAACTTCATCCTGCTGCCGCGCGCGGCGGACGAGCTGGAGATCCCCTTCGTCTCCTCGGGCGGCATGGCCGACGGGCGCTCGCTCGTCGCCAGCCTCGCTATGGGTGCGGAAGGCATGAACATGGGCACCCGCTTCATCGCGACGCAGGAAGCGCCGGTGCACGAGAACGTGAAGAAAGCCATCGTTGCCGCCTCCGAACTCGATACCCGGCTGGTGATGCGTCCGCTGCGCAACACCGAGCGGGTGATGACCAACGAAGCGGTCGAGCGGCTGCTCGAAAAGGAACGCGAGCTGGGCGACAAGCTCAAGTTCGAGGATATCCTGCCCGAAGTCGCCGGGGTCTATCCGCGGATTATGACGGAAGGCGACATGGACGCCGGCGCGTGGAGCTGCGGCATGGTCGCGGGGCTCGTCAACGACATTCCGACCTGCAGGGAATTGATCGACCGCATCATGCGCGAGGCCGACGATATCCTCGCGCGGATGAACCGCCAGATGAATGCAGGGCAGGCCGCCTGACCGCTACCAGCTGAACCCATCGTCTATGGCGCGTTGCTCGGCCTCGGTCGTCTCGCGGCCGAGCGCAGCGTTGCGGTGCGGGAAGCGGCCGAAGCGGGCGATCATTTCGTGATGGCTTCGGGCGAAGGACAGATTGCCGGGCAGGTATCGGCCGAAATAGGCGAGGCTCGCTTCCTGGTCGGCGATATCCTCGCTGTGCATCAGCGGCATGGCGACGAACTGGCGCTCCGCATCGGGCAGCGCCGCGTCCCAGCCGCGTGCGATGAACGCCTTGCTGATCGCGCGCGCCAGCGGGTCGGTGGCAAAGGCCTGCGCGCTGCCGCGGTAGATGTTGCGCGGCACCTGGTCGAACAGCAGGATTGCCGCCTGCGCCAGCTTGCGATCGCCGAGAAAGCTATCCGCCGGCGATTGCGCCTGCGCAGCCAGTTCGCTTTCGAAGCGCCGGCGCAGCAGCGCATCGACGTCGTCGCTCGACCCGAACCAGTCGGAGGGTCCGAGCGTTTCGAACCAGAAACGCAGCAGATCCGCCGCCCAGCGGCGCGGGGCGGCGGTCATGCTGGCCGATCAGCTGTCGGCGCGGCGATAGGGGACGAATTCGCCGAGGAAGATGTTGCCGGTGTAGTGGCCGGCATTGCGATCGCGCGTCGTCACCTGGTCGCTGCTGCACAGCCGCGTGCCGAAGGTGCGCGTGACCATGGCATCGTCTTCGTCGAGATCTTCCGGATGCAGCGGCACGTTGACATAGACCACGCCGGGGCGGCGCACGACGATGGCGGTGCCGTCGATGATCGAAACCTTGGTCCCGGGAAAGGTCTGGACGCAGTTTACCGGTTCGCCGGCGACACGCCCTTCGAGCAGTTTGGCGAGCTTGGCTTCCCCCTTGCTCGGCGCGTCTTCGGCACCGGCGGGTGCGAAAGTCAGCGCGGCGAGTGCGAGCCCGGTGGCGGTGGTGAGGATTTTCATCGGTCAGCCTCCTTCGCTGGTCCGCGCGTCTTCCACGCGGCGATAGGGTACGAATTCGGACAGGGTCAGGACCGGTCCGTTGATCAGGCTCGAGCGGTCGCGCATTTCGACGTGGTCGAGCGCACAATATTGCGAACCGAACGGCTTGAACACGGGGATGTCGCTCCAGCTCAGGAAGCGCGCGCCGCTGGGCCGGTTGACGTACAGCGTGTCGCCGTCGCGGAACACAAAGGCGGTGTCGTCGATCACGGTCAGACTGTCGCGCTGGCTGCTGTGCAGGCACCTGACCGGCTCGCCCGCGACGCGGCCTTCGAGCAGTTCGGCCAGTTCGGCCTCGCCGCGCTCGCTGGCCTCGCCGGCAAGCGCCGGAGCGGCGAGCAGCGTGCAGGCCCCGGCAGCGGCGATCAGGGAGATATGAGAAATATTGTTGCGCATTTTGCCTCGCAAATCTGCGGACCCCGGCGGATGGACTAGCAGGCCTCCGATGAATAACGCCTGAGCGGATCAGAAGGGTTCATCACCACCGGCAGCTCTGCCCGGCAGCGGCCTCTTACGCCGTGCCCCCGACTGTCAGCCGGTCGAGCAGCAGCGTCGGCTGCCCCACGCCCGCGGGCACGCTCTGGCCGCCCTTGCCGCAGGTACCGATGCCCTCGTCCAGGGCCATGTCGTTGCCGATGCCGATCACGCGGGTGAGCGCGGTCGGGCCGTCGCCGATCAGCGTCGCGCCCTTGATCGGCGCGCCGACCTTTCCGTTTTCCACCAGATAGGCCTCGGTGCAGGAGAAGGTGAACTTGCCCGAGACGATATCGACCTGCCCGCCGCCGAAGCTCCTGGCGTAGATTCCGGTCTTCATCCGCGCGAGCAGCTCGGCCGGATCGTCGCCGCCCGAACGCATGAAGGTATTGGTCATGCGCGGCATCGGCGCGTGGCGGTAGTTCTGCCTGCGACCGTTGCCGGTCGGTTCGACGCCCATCAGCCGCGCGTTGAGCCGGTCCTGCATGTAGCCCCTGAGCACGCCGTCCTCGATCAGCACCGTTTCGCCGGTCGGCGTGCCTTCGTCGTCGATCCCAAGCGAGCCGCGCCGGTCGGCGATCGCGCCGTCGTCGACCACGGTGACGCCAGGCGCCGCGACCCGCTCTCCGATGCGCCCCGCATAGGCGCTGGTGCCCTTGCGGTTGAAATCGCCCTCGAGCCCGTGGCCGACGGCCTCGTGCAGCAGCACGCCGGGCCAGCCGGGGCCGAGCAGCACGGTGCACTCTCCCGCGGGCGCGGCGACGCTGTCGAGATTGACCATCGCCTGCCGCACCGCCTCGTCGATGGCGCGGCGCCAGTTGGCCTCCTCGAACAGCGGGGCGTAGAGGTGACGCCCGCCGAAGCCGAAGCTGCCGCGCTCGCGCCGGCCGTTGCTCTCGGCGACCACCGCCACGTTGAGCCGCACCAGCGGGCGGACATCCATCGCGCGGAAGCCGTCGGGCCGGACGATCTCGATCACGCTCCAGCTCGCCGACAGGCTCGCGGTGACCTGCGCGACGCGCGGATCCTTCGCCCGCGTCGCCGCGTCGATCGCTTCGAGCAGCGCGACCTTCTCGCCGAACGGCACCGCATCGAGCGGATTGGCATCGGTGTAGAGATGCCGGTTGCTGCGTCGTGGCGGCTCCGCGCGCATGCCCTGCGCCGGGTCGAGCAGTTGCAGCGTCTCGCCCGCGCGGCGGATCGCGCCTTCGCTGATTTCGTTGGCATGCGCAAAACCGGTCGTTTCGCCCGAGACGCCGCGCAGCCCGAAGCCCGAATCGCACGAATAGTCGGCGGTTTTGAGCCGTCCGTCGTCGAATACGAAGCTCTCGCCGGCGACATATTGCAGGTAGATTTCGCCGTCGTCGCAGCGCGCGAGCGTTTCGCCCGCCAGCCGCACGGCATCGTCGGGAGTCAGCTGCTGCCCGTAGAGCAGCGCGAGCGGATCGGGGGACTGCATCGCGACGCGCTCAGCGGTGCCCCGGATCGCCGCCTTCGGAAATGTCGGGCAGGCTCGCCTGGTCGGCTCCGTCCGCCGGGCCGCCGCGCAGCACGAAGCGCCGGTCGCAATAGCCGCAATCGACATAGCCGTGCTCGTCGATCTCGAGCCAGATCTTCGGATGGCCGAGCGCAGACGGGCGGAAGCTGGTGCCGCCGCGGATATCGGTGGCCCCGTCGCAGCTGACGCGGCGCGTGTCGACGAGGATGGTTTCGGGCGGCGGGATGCTCATGGGCGGCGCAATACCCACGGCGGGCGGGATGCGCAACGGTGGCCGTGCGGCCTCGCGCGTCAATTGTAGTCGACGGTGACGTCGAACGTGCCGGTATAGGTGCCCGGCACCTGCCCATTGGCGACACGCAGCCTTCCGCCGACGAAGAAGGCAAATGTCCCGGCCGGATCGGTGACCAGGTAGCGATAATTGCGCCCCGTTCGTCCGACGAAGGACAACCCGCTCTCGCCGCCCGGCGCAAGCCGGTTGATGCGCATGACGGTGCCCGGTCCGGAAAGGAACAACCGCCTCCCCGGCGGCATCTGAATCCGCAGCGTGAGGCCGAAGGTCGAGACGCCCCCGAACCCGGCCGGGAGGCACGCTCCGCTATGGACGAGGCCGTTATTGGCAGTGCACGTAGCGCTCGCCTCGGCAGTCATGTCGACGCGGCCGGCATTGGGCGCGACGATCAGGCCGAAATCCATGTCCTGCGTCTTGGCCAGCGAGAGATTCGCAATCAGTTCGGCATTCGCCGAAGCCGCCGCGGTTTCCTGCGCCTGCGCCGTTGCCGTGGCGAACAGCGCGTATGCTGCAGCCGCTCCCGCACGGGCGAGGAGCCGGCTGGTCAGGCCGGCTGCCAAAGCGAATTTCGGTCCCATCGCAGCCGCATTAGCCGCAGCCTTGAAAGGAATGGCGAGCGAAACTGGTAAACGGGCGCGCAAGGATTGGCGCCAAGCGGACCGGATCAGTTGTATTCGATCTCGACCACGAAAGTGCCGACATAGGTGCCAGGCTTCTGGTTCGCCGCGACGGCCAGCGTCCCGCCGACACGGAACTGGAAGTTGGTCGCGAAGAAATAGGCCGGCAGGCCGAGAAAGCCGGTGCGGTTGAAATCGGTGGTGAAGCCGGTCAGCACCATCGTCGCATCGGGATCGGCGGTATTGGCCAGCAGCACCGTGTCGCTGATCGTCGGCGCGATGAATACCGGATAATCGACGAACACGCGCCGCTCGAGCTCGAACGCCGCCGGATGCGTTTCGTCCGACGCAATCAGCGTTCCGGTGGTCGAGAGATTGCCGTTCGGGGCGATCGTGATCGTTCCGCCGCTGTCGCCCGGGATGATCCTGCCGAAATCGAGATCGTCGATTTTCGCCACCCGGCCTTCGTCGACGATGCCGAGGCTTGCCGTGACAGCAGTCGTCTCCTGCGCCTGCCCGGTGCCGGGCAGCGCGACGGCCGCGGCGAAAATGGCTGCGGCAGCACCGATCGTCCGGCATAGGCTGCCGGCAAGAATTGCGAATTTTGGTCCCATCGCCGACCTCGATAGCCGGATACGGTTAACGGACCCTTCGTTCCGCATGGTTAACGCGGCATCAGCAATCGGGTACGGCGTTGGCCCCTTTACGCGCGGTCGCACCCGCGCCTAGGGGAGCGCGCATGAGCCAGCCGCCAGCCATCTCGATCCGCGATCTCGTCAAACGCTATGCCGGTGAGAAGGGTGCCGAAGGCAAGCTGGCGCTCAAGGGCGTTAGTTTCGACGTGCCGCAGGGGCAGATCTTCGGCCTGCTCGGCCCCAACGGCGCGGGCAAGTCGACGCTGATCAACATCCTCGCCGGGCTGGTCACCAAGACCTCGGGCAGCGCCTCGATCTGGGGCTTCGACATCGACCGCGACCACCGCAACGGCAAGCGCGCGATCGGGATCGTCCCGCAGGAAATCGTGTTCGACCCCTTCTTCACGCCCTACGAAGTGCTCGAGAACCAGGCCGGCTTCTACGGCATACCCAAATCCGAACGGCGCAGCGAGGAATTGCTGCGCGCGGTGCGGCTCGAGGACAAGCGCGACGCCTATGCACGCACGCTGTCGGGCGGGATGAAGCGGCGGCTGCTGGTCGCCAAGGCAATGGTCCATTCGCCGCCGATCCTGGTGCTCGACGAACCGACCGCGGGGGTCGACGTCGAATTACGGCGCCAGCTATGGGAGCTGGTGACGGGCCTCAACCGCGAGGGCGTGACGGTGGTGCTGACCACGCACTACCTCGAAGAGGCCGAGCAATTGTGCGACCGGATCGCGATCATCGATCACGGCGAATTGATCGCCGACAAGCCGACCCGCGAACTGGTGGGGATGGCGCGCGAGAAGGTGATCGAGGTGACGGTCGACAAGGATCCGGCAAAAGCGGCCGATCAGGGCGCCTTCTCGCGCGATTTCATTCACAGCTTCGAACTGCTCGAAGGCAACCGCATCGCGCTGACCTACAATCGCGACGATGTCAGCGCCGGGCAGATGCTGAACCACGTCCAGCAGATCGGCTTCACGGTCGAGGACGTCACCACTCGCGAGGCGGATCTGGAGGACGTGTTCGTCCAACTGACCGGGGCGGGGTGAAGCGAACGACCTTGACCTTGTTCGTCCTGAGCTTGTCGAAGGACTGCTTTTTCTTCTAGCGCAGGTCTCGAAGTGTAGAACGGCCCTTCGACAAGCTTGGGGCGAGCGGAGTTGGCAAGTGGTCGAACCACAACACGACGTCCTGATCATCGGCTCCGGCGCCGCCGGGCTCACCGCCGCGCTCGAACTGGCCCAGAGCCGCAAGGTGCTGGTCCTGGCGAAAGGTTCGCTCACCGGCGGCTCGACCGCTTGGGCGCAGGGTGGGATCGCGGCGGTGCTCGATGCAGGCGACACGTTCGACAACCATATCCGCGACACGATGGTCGCGGGCGCGGGGCTCAACGATCGCGAAACGGTCGAATTCGTGATCGAGCGCGCGCCCGCCGCGATCGACCGGCTGTGCGAACTCGGGGTGCCGTTCAACCGGGAAAAGCTCGAGGAAGGCGGCGACCTCCACCTCACCCGCGAAGGCGGACACAGCCACCGCCGCATCGTCCATGTCGACGACGCAACCGGCTGGGCGGTGCAGGAAGCGCTGCTCAGGGCGGCGGAAGCGAACGACAACATCACCCTGCTGCCCGGCCGCACCTGCGTCGATTTCATCACCGGCCGCCACGGCGAGACCTATTCGGGCGAGGGCCGCGTGTGGGGCGCCTACGCGCTCGACGAGGCGACCGGCCAGGTCGAGAAGCACGTCGCCAAAGCCACGATCCTCGCCGCGGGCGGTGCGGGGCGCGTCTACCAGTTCTCGACCGCGCCGCGCGGCGCGACCGGCGACGGGATCGCGATGGCGTGGCGCGCGGGCTGCCGCGTTTCCAACATGGAGATGATGCAGTTCCACCCGACCTGCCTCTACAATCTCGAGGTCAAGAACTTCCTCATCACCGAGGCGGTGCGCGGCGAGGGCGGGCGGCTGCTCCACCCCGAAACCGGCCATCGCTACATGGTCGACTACGACAAGGAGCGGATGGAACTCGCCCCGCGCGACGTCGTGGCGCGCGCCAACGACGACCAGATCAAGCGCTACGGTCTCGATTACGTCCATCTAGACATCAGCCATCGCGAGCCGGATTTCGTGAAGGGGCATTTCCCGACCATTTACGAGAAGCTGCTCGGGCTCGGGATCGACATGACGAAGCAGCCGATCCCGGTGGTGCCCGCGCAGCATTACACCTGCGGCGGGGTGCCGGTCGGGCTCGACGCGCGCACCGACCTGCCCGGTCTGTGGGCGGCGGGCGAAGTGACCGAGAGCGGGCTCCACGGCGCCAACCGGCTCGCGTCCAATTCGCTGCTCGAATGCTTCGTGTTCGGCGAGGCGGCGGCGAAGGACATCTGCGCACATTGGGACGAGCTCGACGCGCCGCCGCCGATCCGCGACTGGGACGAGAGCCGGGTGACCGATTCGGACGAGGAAGTGGTCATCAAGCAGAACTGGACCGAGATCCGCCGCTTCATGTGGAACTATGTCGGCATCGTGCGCACCACCAAGCGGCTCGAACGCGCCGCGCACAGGATCAAGCTGCTGTCGGGCGAGGTCGAGGACTATTACGGTCATTTCCGTGTAACCACCGACCTGATCGAACTGCGCAACCTGCTCAAGGCGGCCGACCTGATCGTGCGCAGCGCGCTGGCGCGGCACGAGAGCCGCGGGCTGCACTTCACGCTCGATTATCCCGAGACCGACGAGGTCGCGCGCGATACGGTGCTGGTGCCGTGAGGACGCGGACCTTCGCTCTATTCGCCGCGTGTTCGCTCGCGGTCGTGAGCCCCACCGCGGCGCAGGACGATCCACCGCAGGACGAAATCGTCGTCACCGCGCAGCGTTCGGGCGCGCCGATGTGGACCATCGCCACGCCGAGCGGCACTGTCGTCCTCGTAGGCGAGATAAAGGCGGTGCCCGAATCGACCCCGTGGTTTCCCGATCGGCTCGAAGACGCGACGCGCGGTGCGCAGCGGGTGATCCTCGGGATCAAGCCCAAGGTCTCTCCGGGCGACGTGTTCCGGATCATCTTCGCCGGCGGAAAGATCACCAGGCTTCCCAAGGGGACGGTGGCCGGCGACTATCTCGATGAGATGCAACACAACCGTCTCGCAGCGCTCGAAGAGCGCTACGACCGCGACTATTCGCGCCGGAGCTTTCTGATGACCTCGTTCGATCTGCTGGCAAGGCGGCTCGGCTTCGCCCGCGATACGGGCAAGGATGCGTCGGAGGTGGTCGAACGGGCGGCGCGCCGCGCGCGGGTGCCGGCCGAACCGGTCGGCACGGTGCGCGGCGAGGACATGCTCGACAGCCTCGCCGAAGCGCCGCCGGCCTCGCACCTCCCCTGCCTCGACGCGGCAATGAGCGCGGCCGAGCAGGGCCCCGAACTGATCGAGCGGCGCGGCGCCGACTGGCGTGCTTCGGACATCCCCGCAGTCATGGCCAACCCGCTCGAAGTCGCGCTCGGCCGCTGCTGGCCGTGGGCCGACCGGCAGGTCGGGAGCGAAATACGCGGCCAGTGGGTCGAGGCGATCGACCGCGCTGCGGGCGCCGATGGCGTGACGCTCGCGGTGGTGCCGCTCAGAGTTCTCGCCGAGGAGGACGGCGTGTTGGACCAGCTCGTGCAGAGGGGGTTCGATGTCCGCGGGCCGGCGTGGCGCGCGGATGGCGCGAATCTGGCCGGAGCGGCCGATGCGGAGTCGGTGCCCTAGGACGATTGCTCGATCAATTTCACGAACAGCGGATAGAGCTCCTCGTATGTATCGAGCACGCCATCGTCGCCTCGATGATTGGAAGCGCGGTAGGAAAAGAACAGCTCGTTGCGCAAGTCCGGCAGGCTTTCCCTTCGCCTGGCTTTCGCAGCCTTCGCGCAGGCTTCGAACGAGCCGAATTCCCGGTACCCGTTATACGTTCCGGCGAACGCAACGATGCCATTTCTGTCGCCGGGCTTGGGAAGTCTGAGTTTCTCGGGCATGACCCTGCCGATAGCACAACCCACGGAGAGGACATGCCCAAAACCGCTGCCAACGGCATCGAGATCCATTACGAAGACCACGGCGATCCCGCCGATCCGCCGATCCTGCTGATCATGGGTTTCGGCGCGCAGCTCACGCTGTGGCCCGACGAGTTCGTCGAGGCGCTGGTCGGGCGCGGTTTCCGCGTCATCCGCTACGACAATCGCGATATCGGACTCAGCCACAAGTTCGACGGGGTCAAGGCGCCGGGGCTGATCAAGCTGACGCTGCTCGGCAAGCTCGGCTTCACCCCCAAGGTGCCCTACATGCTCGCCGACATGGCCGACGACGGCGCCGGGCTGCTCGATGCGCTCGGGATCGAGCGGGCGCATGTCGTCGGTGCGAGCATGGGCGGGATGATCGCGCAGCATGTCGCCGCGCGCCATGCCGACAAGTGCCTCAGCATGACCTCGATCATGTCGACCACCGGCAATGCCAAGCTGCCGCCGGCGAAGAAGGAAGCGATGGAGGTCCTCGTCAAGCGTCCGAAAAGCACCGAGGAGGAAGTACTGGTCGCGCACGGGATGAAGCTCGCGCGCACGATCGGTTCGCCCGGCTATCCGGGCGACGAGGAACGGCTGCGCGAGAAGGTGGCAGCGGGCATCCGCCGCAGCTTCTACCCCGAGGGGCCGACGCGGCACCTGTCGGCGATCGTCGCCGACGGCGACCGGCGGGCGATGCTCAGGAGCATCGAAGTGCCGACGCTGGTGCTCCACGGCGAGGACGATCCGCTCGTCCCGTGCGAAGCCGGCCACGACACCGCCGCCTGCATCCCCGGCGCGAAGATCCGCACCATCCCCGGCTGGGGCCACGACCTGCCGCTCGAACTGGTCGACCAGCTCGCCGATGCGATCGCCGAGCATGCGAAAGGCGCGGTCGAGGCCTGACCGGCGCCCGCACGGGACAGGATTGCCGCTAGCGCCGCTTTTCGCCGTCCGCCTCGGCCGCGAGCCGCTTGCGCCGGGCGTCGATCTGCGGATGGATGAAGCCCCACCACGCCGCGTTCCAGCCTGCCGATGTCCAGATCGCCCACTCGTCGGTCAGGAAGGGGATTTCGGGCAGCGCGACGAAGCGCGCATAGACCGCGCTGCTCAGCGCCAGCCAGGCCGCACCGGCGATCGCCAGCGCTTTCTCGTGACGCATCGCGAAGGATGCCAGCCCGTTCCAGATTCGGTCCATTTCCCGGTCCCCTTCTGTCCGCTCGCCGGATTCGAAAATTGCGGCACAGGATTCGATTGAATCAAAGCCCCGCAACACCCATTTTCCGCATATAAATTTTTTCACGGATTCATTTTTGGGGTTGCGCTTCGCGCCAGCCCAGCTTTTCCGGCGCGTCGCGGCGTTGCACAAAGCTAACACACCGGGCTGTAACACGTTCGAAACATCTTAAGCGTGCATTTACCCTCTTGCGCGCGAGTCCGGTCTGATTCAGTATCTAGTGGTCCGGATCGCAGGTGAACCTACTAGATCGTGTTGTTCCGAGGACGCGCCACTCGGCGCGGGCGGGGAACGATTCGGTCGCCGAAAGGGCCGCTGCAAGCCGGGTTGTGGGCAGACCGGGGGATAAGTAATTCGCCGCTGCACACGCGAAAAATGCTAGGCGGGACGCTTCTCGCCGAATCGAACACAAGCGGAACAGCGGCCGGGTGGAGGCGTTGGTTCCCAGGGGTACAGAGCGGGGTCGATCACAATGGAATTCAGAACCGGGGACGAAGCAGCGATGGGACTCGATCAGACGCAGGAAAACACGATCGACACCGAAGATGCACCCGCGCAGACACCCGCCAGCAAGAAGGCCGCGGTAGCGATGGAACAGGACGACAAGGGCAGCGAGGAACTCGTCGCCGACAAGGCAAACGAGGCGCTGGCGAAAGCGGTCGCGGCGGCAGCCGAAGCGAACGCCGACAAACCCGATTCGAAGAAGATCAATGATCGCCGCTTCACCATCGTCACCGACGAATCGCGCGACGACAATCTGACCGAATTCGGCAAGGAAACGCTGATCGACCGGTATCTGCTGCCGGGTGAGAAATTCCAGGACCTGTTCGCGCGCGTTGCCGATGCCTATGCCGACGACCAGGACCACGCGCAGCGGCTCTACGATTACATCTCGAACCTGTGGTTCATGCCCGCGACCCCGGTGCTGTCGAACGGGGGCACCAATCGCGGCCTGCCGATCAGCTGCTATCTCAACAGCGTCGAGGACAGCCTCGAAGGCATCGTCGGGACGTGGAACGAGAACGTCTGGCTCGCCTCGAAGGGCGGCGGCATCGGCACCTATTGGGGCCAGGTCCGCGGGATCGGCGAGCCGGTCGGCCTGAACGGCAAGACCAGCGGCATCATCCCCTTCGTGAGAGTGATGGATTCGCTCACGCTCGCGATTTCGCAAGGCTCGCTGCGGCGCGGCTCGGCCGCTTGTTATATCGACATCTCGCATCCCGAGATCGAGGAATTCCTCGAGATCCGCAAACCCTCGGGCGACTTCAACCGCAAGGCGCTCAACCTCCACCACGGCGTGCTGGTGACCGACGAGTTCATGGAAGCGGTGCGCGACGGGACCGAGTTCGAACTCAAGAGCCCGCGCGACGGCAGCGTGCGCGGCAAGGTCGACGCGCGCAGCCTGTTCCAGAAGCTCGTCGAGACCCGCCTTGCGACCGGCGAGCCCTATATCGTCTTCAACGACACCGTGAACCGGATGATGCCCGAGCATCACCGTGAACTGGGCCTCAAGGTCTCGACCTCGAACCTGTGCAGCGAGATCACCCTTCCCACCGGGCGCGACCATCTCGGCAACGACCGCACCGCGGTATGCTGCCTGTCCTCGCTCAATCTGGAAAAGTGGGAGGAATGGGAAGGCGACAAACAGTTCATCGAGGATATCATGCGCTTCCTCGACAACGTGCTGCAGGACTATATCGACCGCGCGCCCGACGAGATGGCGCGCGCCAAATATTCGGCGATGCGCGAACGTAGCGTCGGCCTCGGCGTGATGGGCTTCCACTCCTTCCTGCAGTCGAAGGGCATCGGCTTCGAAAGCCCGATGGCCAAGGTGTGGAACCTCAAGATGTTCAAGCACGTCGCGGCCAAGGCGGACGAGGCGAGCATGATGCTGGCCAAGGAACGCGGCCCCTGCCCCGACGCCGAGGAAATGGGCGCGATGAAGCGCTTTTCGTGCAAGACCGCGATCGCGCCGACCGCCTCGATCAGCATCATCTGCGGCGGCACCAGCGCCTGCATCGAGCCGATCCCGGCCAATATCTACACCCACAAGACGCTGTCGGGCAGTTTCGTGGTCAAGAACCCCTATCTCGAAAAGCTGCTTCGTTCGAAGAGCAAGGATTCGAACAATGTGTGGAACTCGATCCTCGAGAAGGGCGGGTCGGTCCAACACCTCGATTTCCTCACCACCGAGGAAAAGGCCGCGTTCAAGACCAGCTTCGAGATCGACCAGCGCTGGCTGCTCGAATTCGCCGCCGATCGCGCGCCGTTCATCGACCAGGCGCAGTCGCTGAACCTGTTCATCCCCGCCGACGTCGACAAATGGGACCTGATGATGCTTCATTTCCAGGCGTGGAAGCTGAAGATCAAATCGCTCTATTACCTGCGCTCGAAATCGGTGCAGCGCGCCGGTTTCGCCGGCGGCGTCGAAACCGACAACACCAAGGACGCGGCGAAATACGAGCTCAATGCGGCCGCGGGCGAAGGGCCGACCGATTACGAGGAATGCCTCGCCTGCCAGTGAGGCGAATTTCCCTGGGATTCAAAAACCCCGGCGAGGCGGCGGCCTCGCCGGGGTTTTTCGTTTGAACTGCATTTTACGTGGGCCGGTTCTGGCCTCGGCAACACGAAAGCGCGCGTTCCGTTAGGGCTGGTTCATTCCATTGATGGCGCCGGCAATATCCATGCCCATGAAAAGGCTATAAAGAAAATCCATCATTTCATCTTCCTTGCTTGTTTCCGGGAAACGAATTCTACGACAATGCCGACACTCGTCAACAGACGATAGGGGATTTTCGATTTCGTTGTTCTCGAACTACCACGATTTACCGTCTCGAAAAGAACGAGTTGGCGAGACGCCGAAACCCTGCGACCGGCACGAGGGGTGTCGCGCCAGACCTTTCGGCCTGCCGATCGGGTTCGAAGATATGACAGCTATTGCCAAGCCCTGACCATGCGATAACCTTCGCTCCGACTTTCGGGTTACGGGGATGGGTAGATGGATGCATGGGTCTTGTGGGCCGCGCTGCTGGCGGCGAATACGGCGGCGCCGGAGGAGCATCTCGAACGCCAGGCAGCCGACGAGGCATCGGTGCTGCACGGCCTCGAGGCCGAGATCGCCGCTTACGAAGATGCCGATATCAGCGCCGACCCCGCGCACTATCGCGACGAATTGCTCGCGCTCTGGGACCGGGTCGAGGCCGACGGCTCGGTGCCGGTCCAATCGCGCGTCGAACTGGCTGCCGCGATCGGTACGTCGCTGTTCTACCTGCGCGAATACGATGCCTCGCTCGAATGGAACCGGCGCGGGCTCGACATGCTCGAAGGCGAAGGCGGCAGCGAGGAAGATCGCATCCAGCTGATGGCCAACCGCGCCTCGCTGCTCACATCGCTCGCGCGCTTCGACGAAGCCGAAGCGGTGCACCGCGAGGTGATGGCGGCGCGCAGCAGCCTGTACGGCGAGGACTCGGTCGAAGTATCCAGTTCGCTGTTCAATCTCGGTATCGTGCTCTACCGCAAGGGCCGGTACGACGACGGGGTGGACATGGTCCGCCGCAGCGTGGAGATCCACGAACGCGAGGTCGGCGAAGGGCATGCCGAGACGGTGCTGCGGATGGCATCGCTCGGGGCGATGATGGTCAATGCCGGCCGCGAGGCCGAAGCCGTGCCGATCAACCGCCGGGCGGAAGCATTGGGGCGCGAGCATCTCGGCGACGACCATCCGACCTATTCGACGGCGCTCAACAATCTCGGCTTTGCCCTGATCTCTTCCGGCCGATATGGCGAAGCCCTGCCGGTGATGCGCGAAGCGTTGCGAGTCCGTATCCGTACGGTGGGCGAGGACGATCCGCGCACCGCCTATTCGCTGCGCAACCTGTCCTCGCTGCTCAAGGTAACCGGCAAGGTGGACGAGGGCGAGACCCTCAATGCGCGCGCACTCGCCATATTCGAAGCGAGCGGCGAGACCGAAGCGCCCGAAGTGCTGGGCTACATGTATTCCGACATGGCCGATTACGCCGCGCGGCGCGACGACGAGAGCGGCTATCGCGAATGGAGCGAACGGGCGATCGCGCATGTCGATTCGAACCTGCCCGAGACCAGCGTCGATCGCGCCCATGTCATGCTCTATCACGCGCGCTGGCTCGGTCAGCGCGGGGATACAGGCGAGGCCCTTACCCTGGCGAAGCGCTGGGTGCCGGTCATGCAGGCGGGCCTGAGCACCCAGCACAAGGACCGGATATGGGCCGAACTGCTGCTCGCGCGGCTGCTCGCCGAATCGGGCGACATCGACGCGATGCGCGAAATCGCCGACGACGCATCCGCGCGTCTGGCGGACAAGCTTGCCAGCTTCGCGATCAGCGATGGTCAGCTTGCACGCGAGGCCCGGACCCATCTCGAAGCGACCGAGAACCTGATCGCCGCCGCCGTCGTGGCGGGCGATCAGGCGCGCATCTTCGCAGGGTTGCAACTCTACAACATCACCGCGCTGTCGGTCAGCCAGGAATATGCCAACGTCCACGCCTCCGAGCAGAGCGAAGCCGCGCGCGTGCGGAACGATCTGCGGCTGGCGAGCGCGCGGGTCGACCGGCTGCAATCGCGCGCGGATGCCGCGCTCGAAGACGGCTCGGAGCCCGGCGAAGCGGGCGCCACGGAACTGGCCGAGGCGCAAGCGGAGCGCGATGCGCTGCGCGAGCGCTTGCTGGCCGACTATCCCGATCACGTCCTGCGCTATCGCCCGAGCCCCGTGCCGCTGGCCGGCTTTCTGGAGGCGATGGACGGGGCGGAGATGATCGTCGCGCCGGTGGAGACCCCGCGCACGAGCTGGCTCGTCACGATTACCTCGGAAGGTCTCTCGACGCACGAGATCGACGGCGAATCGGTCCGCAAGCGCGTTTCGATCCTGCGCGACGCAGTACAGGGACCGGGCGGCGAACCGTTTCCGCTCGCGGATGCGCACGCGCTCTACCGTGAACTCTTTCCCGACGGTATCGGAGCGGATCGGCGGCTGGTGTCGTATGGCGGCGGCGCGCTCGCCAGCCTGCCGCTGGGCCTGCTGCCGAGTGCACCGCATGAGGGCGATCTGCGGACCGCGCCGTGGCTGTTGCGCGATGCCAGCGTCCAGGTCACCGGCAATCTGTCGCTTTATCTCGCGCAGAAATCCAAGGCGGCAGCGCCTTCCGGCGCGACGCGCTCGTTTGCCGGAATCGGCGGCGCAGGCCTTCCCGGGGAAGGAGGCGAGAGCGACCGGTCCGAAACGCAACCGGTCTTCGCCGCCCTGTTCCGCTCCGGACGACCGGCAGCGGAAACCATCGCCGATTTGCCCGCACTCTCGTTCGCCGAAGCCGAGCTCGGCCGCATCGCCGCGGCACTGCCGGGAGAAGATATCGTGCTGGTTGGAGCCGATGCTGCGGAAGAGCGCGTCAAGCGGACCGACCTGTCGCAAACCGACGTCATCGCCTTTGCCACCCACGGTCTGGTCGCGGGCGAACTGCGCGATTTGTGGGAGCCGGCGCTGTTGCTGGGCACGCAGGAGGACAGCGGCGAGGACGGCTTGCTCGGCGCGAGCGAAATCGCCCGACTCGATCTGAACGCCGACTGGGTGATCCTGTCGGCCTGCAACACGGCAGCGGGCGAGGAGCGCGGGGCGCCGGTCTATTCCGGCCTCGCCACCGCTTTCGCGCAGGCGGGGGCTCGTGCGCTGATGCTGTCGCACTGGCGGGTGCGCGACGATGCCGCCGCGCGGCTGACGGTCGACACGGTGCGCGGCACGGCGGGAGGGCTGTCGCGCGCCGAGGCCTTGCGGCGGGCGCAGCTGGCGCTGATGGCCGACGAGACCGTGCCCGATGCGGCGCATCCGTCGATCTGGGCGCCGTTCGTCATTATCGAAAACTGATCCGGCTGAATCCACCTGCATAGGCGAAACCCCGATCCGCCGCATGGCGAACCGGGGTTTCTCGCTCGCCGACCCGTCGGTCGGGCGAGTATTCGGTCGTATCGATCAGGCCGCTTCGGTGGCCCTGGTGTCGAGACCCGCCGGAATGCGTGCGCGTTCCTTCAGGTAGATGCGGTTGTCGTCGATCTTCTCGACATCGTCGAGCGAGAGGAAGTGATGCATGTCGTCGCCGCTGTCGGATCTGGTCAGCTTGATCGCGTCGTCCTTGACCTCGTCGACCGTGCCGACGTGCTGTCCGCGAAAGTCGGCGACTTCCATATGTTCCTTGATGCGTAGCTTCTCGAACATTGTTTATCCCTTCGTTTGAATGGGTTACATCTAGACAACGGGTCGCCGCATGCTTCCGTTCCTCGGTTCGTCGCCGCTGATGCACGGTCCGTTGAGGAGTGCAAATTCCCTGCCATAACCGTGGCAGTCGCACTCCGTCGGGTCTGGCCTATGTTGCCCCGCGGCGTCGGCCGATGCGGACCGTGCGCACAGCGAAGGGGGCGTTACGATGTTGATGTATGGCGGTATCGGGCTGTTGCTGGGCGGGCTGATCATCCTGTTGTTCGGCGAGCGGTTGATCGGCGATCCCGCGCGCGCGGCACCGGCACGCAGGCAAGCCCCCGTGCTGATGGTGATCGGCGCGTTGATGCTGGGTGGCGCGGTATTCCTGGGCGGCGCGCTGAACTGAGCCTCGTTCAGTCGTTGGCGGGCTCGTAAAGCGGCCTCTGCGCATCGGCGCGGACCTGCTCGGCCGGATTGCCCGAGGTCTCGGGAACGACCGTCTCGTCGGCCCCGATCACCTGTTCGCCGACCGCGCCGGTGTTGATATCCTGCGCATTGCTGTGCTGCTTCCTGCGCTCGCTGTCGTCGCAGGGGATGTCGTTCGAAGTCTGCCGGGTCATCGCTGCAATTCCTTTCGCCCGCTCAACGGGCGGCGCGCGCGAAGCGTTCCCTCGCCGCCCGATCCGTGCGAGATACCGCATCATGCTACCGCCGCTCGATACGGGGACCCTGACCCATGCGCTGATCGGCGGCGTGGGCGGGGTGACGCTGGCGCTCGCCTATTATGTAGCGCGCGACTGGCGCCATGTCCTTCGGCGCTGGCGTACACGGCACGAGCCCGGCGCGCTCGCCGATGAAGAGAACGACAGCGAATACCATGCCTTCCCCGTCACCGAGGAGGAGCGCCGCAACCTGCCGCGCACCAGCCTGTGGTTCGGCGCGGTAGGCGCGGCCGGATACACCGGCTTCATGCTCGATTCGGACGTGATCATGGTCGCGCTTTTCGCGGTGGTCAGCCTCGTCGCTATCGTGCGGATCCTGTTCGCGGACAATGCGCAGCTGATCGAGGTCGGCGACGGCACGCCGCCCCCCGCCCCGCCGAGCTGGACCGAGCGGTTCGGCAAGATCGGAGCCGAGCTGCTCACGCTTGCCATGCTCGCGGTGACGTTTCTCGACGCGGACGAATACGAGGCAGTGCTGGAGCGGCTCGGCCTCGATCACGACGGTCTGCTGTGGACCGTGTGGGGACTGTTGATCTGCGCCGGCGCCTGGTCGCTGGTCGAGCTCTATCGCAAGGAGCCGGAGGAGGATGCAGGCGAATACGTCTCGCCGTTCGGCTCGCAGACCGAGGACATCCAGCGCACCATGGCGGGGCTGGCGGGCGCGCTGGTGATCGTCGCGGTCGTCGTGCTGCTGCTCGCCTAGGCGCACGACGCAGCGCCACTTATCCCCGCATCAATCTTTGCGCTTGCCTTCGAATCGCGGGCGTGATTCCCTATGTTGGCCGCACACTACAAATAGCGCCCCGATTCACCGAGGAACCACAACATGTCGCTGCTCGAAGCCCGCAAGACCTACAAGCCGTTCGAATACCCCTGGGCCTACGAGTTCTGGAAACGCCAGCAGCAGATCCACTGGATGCCCGAGGAAGTGCCGCTGGGCGAGGACTGCCGCGACTGGGCGCAGAAGATCTCCGAGCACGAGCGCAACCTGCTCACCCAGATCTTCCGTTTCTTCACCCAGGCCGATGTCGAGGTGCAGGATTGCTACCACGACAAATACGGCCGCGTGTTCAAGCCGACCGAGATCAAGATGATGCTGACCGCCTTCTCCAACATGGAGACGGTCCATATCGCCGCCTACAGCCACCTGCTCGACACGATCGGCATGCCCGAATCTGAATATTCGGCTTTCCTCGAATACGAGGAGATGAAGGACAAGCACGATTACCTGCAGCTGTTCGGGGTCGACACCGACGAGGACATCGCGCGCACGCTCGCCGCGTTCGGCGGCTTCACCGAGGGGATGCAGCTGTTCGCCAGCTTCGCCATGCTGATGAACTTCCCGCGCTTCAACAAGATGAAGGGGATGGGCCAGATCGTCAGCTGGTCGGTGCGCGACGAGAGCCTGCATTGCGAGGGCATCGTGCGGCTGTTCCACGAATTCGTCCGCGAGCGCGACTGCTACACCAAGGCGGTCAAGGAAGACATCATCGACATCGCGCAGAAGTCGGTGCGGCTGGAGGACAATTTCATCGATCTCGCCTTCGAGATGGGCCCGGTGTCGGGGATGAGCGCGAAGGAGATCAAGAAGTATATCCGCTACATCGCCGACTGGCGGCTGGGCCAGCTCGGCCTCGACGCGATCTACATGGTCGAGGACCACCCGCTCCCGTGGCTCGCGCCGCTCCTGAACGGCGTCGAGCACGCCAATTTCTTCGAAACCCGCGCGACCGAGTATTCGAAGGGCGCGACCAAGGGCAACTGGCAGGACGTGTGGGCGAGCTTCGACAAGCGCCAGGGCGCGGGCAAGGCCGCGAACGAGGAAGAGGCCGAGGACGACGGGCCGGATATGTTCGGGGATGACGCGGACGGCGGGGCCGGGAGTGTGGCGGCGGAGTAATCCGCGGTCTCTCTGCACATATTGCTACCGAAGCGACTGGACAGCATCAGTGGAGGTTGGCTTCGATTCGATAAAGTAGATTATTAATCTTGGGAGGTACGGCTCGCTGGTTGATCTTACAGTTGTGTTGATCCAAGTTCCTTCGTTCCAAAATGAAAGCAATCACATGGATCAAAGCCTGCAACAAACAAAAAATATCAGATTTTGAATCCCGGTCGTAGGGAATTGTTCTCAGAGATTGTAGCGCATGCCGACGAGCGCCTTGCAGTGGAGCGTGGTACATGAAGAAAACGGTTTTATTTTTTTCAGCATGCATTCTAAGCCTATCGCTCTCACTTCCGATCAGTGCTCAAGACTACGGAGCAGCTGTCGCATCCGGCATGCGGATGCATGAGCATAACTGCTTAAGCGGAAACTCAAAATCAGCGTCGAATGTTTCTAAGACACGAAACTCTGCATTAAGAAATTTCGAAGGGTATTTGCAGGCTGCTGGAAGCAGCGCGTCAGCCAATGTTGCACCGTTCTTCTTTTCCCGCTCGAAGAAGAACTTAGAGCGCTATCCGACCGGAATTGGAGACTATAATGCTGTGAATGATTCCTTAGCGCGCCATTTTGCAGAGCTGGGTGGTGATCCAACAATCGAGCCGGTTGCGTTTTTCAAGGCTGGTGACGGTCGAAATGCGATTGGCGTTTGGATCATAAAGGCACCAGAAGCCGGCCCAATTCTGGGCTACTACCGCGTGCGCTTTGGGAAGCAACGGGGCGACTGGAAGATTTTCCATATTGAAACTTTCCAACCATCCGAACCTGCTCCTACGATAACTCAATATTGTCACAAACCCGGTGATGTAGAGGAATATCTTAGTTTTCGAAATGAAAGTGAGTAATGGTAGAAATTTAGCTGTGACATATCTTACGGATTGATATATTATATTATTGGAATTTCGGAAACAGAATACTCAATTAGGTTCGGGAAAAGCCTTCGTCATGGGCGGTTCACCACCACTTCGCTAAGAGGCAATCCAACGAGTTCGGTCTGGCCGACGACATTGCTATGCACTAGTTTGGGTTGAGCAAGCACGGGCGGGATGCAAGATGATCAAAAGGCTTATCGAACGCATATTCGGGCGTAGGACGCGCTCCGGCGGAGCACCGGAGATCGAACCGCCCGGGTCCTATATCGGCAAGTCCGCAACGCCGCCTCAGCCTCAGCCCTCGGCACCGCCTCCACCAGCCTATACACCCGAGCAGGCCCGAGAGTGGCTATACGGCCAATTGCGGCGAGACATAGCCTCGGGCTTCATGACCCGCGACGAAATCATCCAATCCGCTGAAGACTGCTTCGAAGGTGATTTCCCCGATGGTGAAGCGCGACGCCTCGCCGAAGAGATGCTGCCCGCACTGCTCGCCAAGCACGAAGCGGCGCAGGCAGACTGGCCCGAACAAACCGATTGCGACCGTCTCGACGCCGCGTTTGCAGCGTTGGAGGAATGCGGAATTGTATCGCGCCAGAACTTCTCCTGCTGCGGAACTTGCGGTTCAGTAGAAATTTGGGACGAGGTCGAGACCGTCAAAGAGGCAGGCGGGCCGACGCACGGTTATGCCTTCTACCACATGCAGGACACCGAGAGCGCCGCTGACGGATACGGGCTCTATCTCAATTACGGCGCTTCCGAGGAAGGCGAGGAAGCGGCCTTGCGCGTGGCGTCCGAAATCGTCGCGAAGCTGCAGGAGCACGGCCTGACCACGAATTGGAACGGCAGTTGGAGCCAGAGGATCGGGGTGACGCTCGACTGGAAACGTCGCAGCGCGAGCAACGCCTGACCGACCGCACTACCCACCCTAAAACAACCACGTCCCCGGGTTCGGCATCGGCTGGCGCTTGCCCGCTTTGACCAGCGACAGGATGGTGCGGGCGCAGAACCAGATGGCGGCGAGCATCCACACCGCGATCCAGCCGAACATCCCCGCCACGAAGCCCGCCGCGTGCGGCTCGCCGCCGCCCGCCTCAGCGTTCAGCGCGACGCCGAACACGCTCGCGAAGAACAGCACGAAGGTGCCAAGCACGAGGACAAGGCCGACCCAGAAGGTACGGATCAGGTAGGTGTAGTGGGTCTTCTCCCAGTCCTGCGTCTCGGGCTCGCCGCGCCAGATATAGGCGAGCACCACCCCGACGAAGACCGAAAAGCCGAGGAAAATGTTGAGCAGGTACAGCAGCCCGACGATCGTCGGGCGGTACAGCGTCACCCCGGTGGCCGGCGGCGTCTCGTCCATGGTTCGTCTCCCCCGTCGTTGCGGTGCGGGTATGGTAAAGGGTTGAGGGGGTTGGGGCAAATGAGGCGGGGTCTCGGGGTCGGTTTCACGAAGGTGGCGCGTGAGGAGAGAGAGTTTTTTGTTGCGCCTCAGGCGCCGGCGGGCCCGTCCGGGCCCTTAGGCTTTCCTCGCTCCCTGCGGTCGCTGCGGGCGGCCGGTCGGCCTTGCGGACCCTGCGGGTCCGTGCTCCGCCACCAAGCCAGCCGCCCGGCCCAGGCTCCGAGTGAAACCTGCGAAGCTTGGACCAGGAACTCTGTGCAACCTCGCAACCGCGCCGCGACCAGCGGCGCCAGAGCGCGACTGCGCGACCGCAGGTGCCCGTAGCGAAGCGGAGGAACAGCACCGGAGGATGCACCCGCGGAGGCGGGTGCGCAAGACAAGGACTCCCCGCGGACCCAATCGCCAGCGCCGGAGGCCCGCACAACCCAAACCCCTCCCCTCGCACCACGCCCGCTACCCTTTCCATTTTCCTACACGCCCGAAATCTGCTTCACCCTGCCCGATGAAGCTCTATCCGCCCCCTCCCCCGCCCGCGCCGCCCAAACCCCGCCGCCGCATTCCCTGCTTCCACCCCGTCCCCGTTGCCCCGCGCGCCGATGGATGGACGCATCAGCGGCAAGCCGCCTTCATCGGCCATCTCGCGCAGACGCGCTCGGTGGCGAAGGCGGCGCGGATGGTCTCGATGGGGCGGGAGTCGGCCTATCGCCTCAGGAAACGCCCCGGCGCGGCGGGGTTTGCGGCGGCGTGGGACGCGGCGCTGGGAAAGCCACACGCGGCTGTGGACTTGGCTTCGGCGAAGTCCACAGGGCTCGATGCCGTCTACCGCCATCGCAACGGACTGCTCAAGGTCGTCATGCATGACGGCAAGCTGGCCGGAATCACTTGGAAACCAGACGCTTGCGCGCTGCTCCAGCACCTCGCCCGGCTCGACCGCGCCTGCGCGCAAATCGACCGGGAGGAGCGAAAGTCACACCCGCTAAAACCCGAACGAGTGTCACACGGCCCTGCGCCCGCGGAGCGATAAACGGCGCGCCGCGAGCCTGCGCGCTACCACCCCCAAGCGGCGGGCGGCGCGGCGACCGGCTTCGTCAGATCGAACTCGGCGCGGAACAGCCGGGTCGGGTCGTTGCGGCGGGTGAGCTGGTAGGCGAAGCGCGCACCGCCGGCACCCGCCGGGTCGACCTCGATCCGCCAGACATTGGTCAGCGATGCCTCCAGTCCCTCGCGCTCGAACAGCGCGATCGAGAAGGCGTCCACGGGGAAGTCCTGAATGCGCGAAGTGCCCGGCGAGAGGGTATCGCCGCCATATTGCGTCACCGCGTCCTCGCTGCCGTCGGCGTGGCGGTGGTCGTGCTTGAGGCGCAGCCCGTCCGCCGTGCGGCTGACCACCCAGGTGCGCGAGCGGTCCCAGCCGGAGCCATCGCCCTCCTCGACATGCAGCGCGATGGCGATGCGCGTGTCCGAGCATTCGGCCCAATGCGCCACCATCGCCCGCCCGCGCCAGTCGGCATCGCGCTCGTCCGTGCTCGCCAGCGCGCCGCCGTAAGCCTTGCCGCAATGGCCGGCGAGCGCGCGCCAGAAGCGCTCCTGGGGCTCGGGAAGCGGTGGCGTATCGGGCGTATGGGCGCAGGCGGCAAGGGAGAGGGCGAGGAGGGGTCCAGGCGGTTTCATGGCGCGGACTGTAGAGGCTCCGCGGGCGAAAGGGAGGTTTTTGTGCTGCCTCGGGCGCCGCCGCAATCTTCTTTGCCCAATCGCCGCTTCCGTCTAAACTGCGCAATCGCAAGGGAGAATACCCATGACATCGACCCGCCTCGCTCTTCTGTCAGCGGCGCTGCCGCTGCTCGCCGCCTGCGCCACCACCGCCGCGGTCGATCCGGGCGAGGCCGAGGCGAGTGCGATGCTCTCGCGCATGCTGTCGGGGCAATCGGCGATCGACGGGGCGGAGCTCGAGGCGGCGCTGGAAGAGGCCGCGCAGCACCCGCTCGGCGCGCGCGAGAACCCGGTCCGCGCCGCGGGGCCCTCCGGCCAGCGCGCCTATCTGTCGCGGCTGCGCTGCGCCGACCTCAAACAGCCCGAATTCCACCGGATCGGCAGCATGGGCGTGTCGCCCTACGGCAATATCATGGACGGCTATGCGGTGACCTGCCCGGGCAGCGAACCGGCCGAGCAGACCATCCATATGGACATGTACCACGCCGGCCATGTCGAGAGCCGCGCGGTCGAAGGCTACGGCATCACCGGCGGGCGCAGCGAATAGGCCGCGATACGCCCGGGAGCGGGGCGGAGCGAGCCATCGCGGGTTTGCGCCCGTCCCGGTCATTCGGGCTTTCGCTTGCGCGCACGCGCTGCCATAGCCCGTCCGGGGTCGCGCGACGGTAGGGGGCAGGCATGAGCGGAGCGCGGGCGCAGTCGGTCGGGGAAGTGGGCGCGATAATGGGCAAGCTCGCCTCCGGCCCGAAGGACAATTACCGCCCCTGCGAGCCGCGGCGCGGCGATGTCTTCATCACCTCCTGGGCCAAGAGCGGCACCACCATGATGCAGCAGATGTTCCATCAGCTGCGAACCGGCGGAGACATGGATTTCGACGATATCAGCCGGGTCGTGCCGTGGGAGGACGTCGCACCGCTGATCGATTTCGACATGACCGCGCCCCAGCCCGCCTCGCCGCGCGGCTTCAAGTCGCACCGCGAATACGAGCGCCTGCCGCCGGGCATGCGCTACGTGGTGACGCTGCGCGATCCGAAGGAGACCTTCGTCTCCTTCTACCGCTTCTGGGACGGCTGGGTGCTCGAGCCAGGTGCGATCGCGCTGGAGGAATTCATGCCGCTGTGGATGGGCGGCGGCCCCGGCGGTTGCGACTACGCCACTCACCTGCTGAGCTGGTATGAGCGCCGCGGCGAACCCGACACGCTGCTGATGACCTATCGCGGCGTGCTGGCCGACAAGCGCTCGGCGATCCGCCGGCTCGCGGCGTTCTGCGATATCGAGCTCGACGACGAGCTGCTCGCGCTGGTCGAGGAGCGTACCGGACGCGCCTTCATGGTCGCGCACAAGGACCGTTTCGACGACGCGATGGTGTGCCGGGCCTTCGAGGCGAAGGCGGGTATCCCGGCGGACAGCGATTCGGCCAAGGTCCAGGCCGAAGGCAGCGACGCCGAGACACTGCCTCCGGTGGTCGCCGAGGCGATCGACGCACTATGGCGCGAACGGATCGCGCCCGCGACCGGCCATGCCGATTTCGCCGAGCTCGCGGCGGAAATCGACGCTCAATAGGCGGTCTCGACATCGGTCACTCGCGCGACGACCGCGCCGCCGCAGGTGACGTAGACCTCGTCGTAGCTCTGCGCGACACGGCTTGCCTCGCCGCGCAGTGCGGTCCACCCGCCGATGCCGGAACCGGCGCGCGCTTCGAGGTCGAAGCGGTAGCGCGCCGGATCCTCGGTATTGGGGCCGACCGGGCGCAGCGCGGCATCGATGCCCTGCTCGAGCCATGCCTCGCCGGTCACGATCAGCGTGGGGTTGTCGTTGGGCCCCGGCATCGCGTTGACGAAGGCCTGGAAACCGCGCGTGTCGGGACACTCCGCGACTATCGGATCGGGGTCGTCCGCGATCGGGTCGGGATCGCCATAGCTGGCGCAGGCTCCGGCGGCGAGCGGCAGGATGGCTGCGAGCGCAGTGGCGGACAAGCGAAGCGTGGGGAGAGGCACGGGTGTCTCCTGTGGTCGTACAGAGGCGAGAGAGGCTCACCCGGTCAACGCCCGGCGCGCGGCATCTTTCCGGCAGAGATGCGATGCAGTCGTCGGCTACTGCGCGGGAGCCGCGTCAGATCAGCAGCGTCGCCGCGCGCGGCAGGGGCTCGTTGCCGACCGCCTTGACGAAGGCGTAGATCGTACGCGCGGTGAACAGTACAACCACGATCAGCGCGAGCAACCCGGCGACCGCAGCCGCAACGCCCTCTTCATAGGCTAGCGCGAGCACCGCGAGCGCAACGAAGGCAAACCCGCTCGCTCCGATCCAGAACGTGCGGATCAGATAGCGGTACTGTACCGCCTCCCACGGTTCGTGCGGTTCGCCGCGAAAGATATAGGCAAGCGCGATACCCACGAGCGGAGTGAAGCCGACGAAGAATACCAGCAGGTAGCACAGGCAGATTATCACCGGTCGGTTGAAAGCGAACCCCGTCGCGCGGCGCGGCTGGACGGTGCCGGTCGGCGACGGCGTAACCGGTGGCACAGGCGGCGTTGCCGGTTGACGCGTATCGTCGGCCTTCGTCGGGCCTGTCCGCGTCATAAGCCGAGCGTCTCGGGATTGGGCATCGGCTCGTGCCGCTGCGCCTTGAGCAGCGCGACGATGCTGCGGATCAGCACCCAGGCGGCAACCGCGATCATCAGCGGAATGCCGATCAGCACCAGCATCAGCACGCCCGAGACGACAAAGCCGAGCAGGCCGAACCAGAAGGTGCGGATATGGTAGGTGAAATGGCTCCGCTCCCACGGCTGCGGCGCGTCGCTCTGCCAGATATGCGCGAGCACGATGCCTACCAGCCCGGTGATCCCGACCACGAAGCTGGCGATGTAGAGCAGGCTGACGATGCTCGGCTGGTTGAAATCGAACCCGTCGCTGCGCACGGGCGGCGGCGGTTCGCTGCGCTGCCGGATATTGTCGCTCATGATGCTTTCCTTCCCCTCGGCTCGATCGCATGCAGACTATCGCGTCGCTGCAAAAGGACAAGCGCACACCCGGGTCGCGCAAGCCGCGAAGGTGCTTTCCTACATCGCCCGTAACCGCTAGGGGCCGCGACCTGCACAGGGTGCGGGGCAATGCGCGGGAGCGATATGATGGCGGATCGCGAGGACAGGGCCGGAAACGACAGGGCCGAGAACGCCGGAATGCTGGCAAAGGCGGAAGTGCTGATCGAGGCGCTGCCCTATTTCCAGCGCTATGCCGGACGCACCTTCGTCGTCAAATATGGCGGCCACGCGATGGGCAACCCCGCGGCCGCGCGCGATTTCGCAGAGGATATCGTGCTGCTCAAGGCGGTCGGCATCAATCCCGTCGTGGTCCATGGCGGCGGACCGCAGATCGGTGCGATGCTCGAGAAGCTCGGGGTCGAAAGCACGTTCGTCGACGGGCTGCGCGTAACCGACAAGCAGACCGCCGAGATCGCCGAAATGGTGCTGTCGGGCGCGATCAACAAGGAACTGGTCGGATGGATCGCCAATGCAGGCGGCAAGGCGATCGGCATTTCGGGCAAGGATGGCGGCCTCGTCACCGCGACCAAGGTCGAGCGCACGGTCAAGGACCCCGACAGCCGGATCGAGAAAGCGGTCGATCTCGGCTTCGTCGGCGCGCCGACGCATGTCGACACGACCATCATCGATACCGCGGTCGCCTCCGGCATGATCCCGATCATCGCCCCGATCGGTGCGGGCGAGGACGGCCATACCTACAATATCAACGCCGACACGATGGCGGGCGCGATCGCGGCGGCGCTGGGCGCGGCGCGGCTGTTCCTGCTGACCGACGTCGCGGGCGTGCTGGGCAAGGACGGCGAATTGCTGACCGATCTCAAGCCCGCCGATATCGAACGGCTAAGGGAGAACGGCACGATCGGCGGCGGGATGATCCCCAAGCTCGAAACCTGCGTCCACGCGGTCGAGGCGGGGTGCGAGGCGGCGGTGGTGCTCGACGGACGCGTGCCGCATGCGATGCTGCTCGAATTCTTCACCGCGCGCGGCGCCGGCACGCTGATAAGCGCGGATTGATGCGTGTTATGCGGTTGATACACCCCGCCATGCTCGGCTAAGGCGGGACAGGAAGACAGACGAAAGGACGGCGCGTGCCCGTTATCATCGATATCCTGGCCATGCTGGTGAACGTGGTGGTGATGCTGGTCATCATCCAGTTCATCATCGGCCTGCTGTTTGCGTTCAACGTGATCAATCCGAGCAACGATTTCCTGCACCAGATCTATCGCTCGATCAATGCACTGCTCGATCCGGTGCTGGCACCGATCCGGCGCATCCTGCCGAGCACCGGCGCGATCGACTTTTCGCCGCTGGTCCTGATCATCGTTCTGCAGATCGTGTTGCGCGTGCTGATCTACGGGACCTACGGCGCCTGATGACGCCCCGGATGACTGCACAGCGGATCGACGGAAAGGCGTTCGCCGCGCAGTTGCGCGAGCGTGTCGGCACGATTGCAGCGGAATTCGAGCAGGAAGCCGGTCGCAAGGCCGGGCTGGCGGTAGTGCTGGTGGGCGAGGACCCGGCGAGCCAGGTCTATGTCCGCTCCAAGGGCAAGGCGACCGTCGCCGCCAATATGGAAAGCTTCGAGCACCGTCTGCCCGAGGATGCGAGCGAGGCGGACTTGCTGTCGCTGGTCGAGCGTCTCAACGGCGACGAGGCGGTCGACGGAATCCTGGTTCAGCTGCCGCTGCCCGGACATATCGACGAGCAGAAGGTCATCGCCGCGATCAGCCCCGACAAGGATGTCGACGGCTTCCACGTCATCAATGCCGGGCGCCTTTCCGTTGGGCAGAGCGGCTTTGTGCCGTGCACACCGCTCGGCTGCATGATGCTGCTGACCGACCGGCTGGGCGACCTGTCGGGGCTGGAGGCGGTGGTGATCGGCCGCTCCAACATCGTCGGCAAGCCGATGGCGCAGCTGCTGCTCGACGCCAACGCCACCGTTACCATCGCCCACAGCCGGACCAGGGACCTGCCGGCAGTGGTGCGCCGCGCCGATATCGTGGTCGCTGCGGTCGGGCGCGCCGAGATGGTCAAGGCCGACTGGCTCAAGGACGGTGCGACGGTGATCGATGTCGGCATCAACCGCCTGCCGCCCGAACCGGGCGCTCAGAAGGGCCGGCTGGTCGGCGATGTCGACTTCGGTGGCGCGAGCGAAGTGGCGGGCGCGATCACTCCGGTGCCCGGGGGTGTCGGCCCGATGACGATCGCGGTGCTGCTCAGGAACACGCTTGTCGCGGCGCATCGCAACGCCGGATTGGACGTTCCCGAAAGCCTCTGAACCGGCTAGGGGGCGGGCATGCAGAAACTCCTCGCCCCGTTCGCTGTTGCAACCGTGCTTCTCGCCGCCTGCGCGCCCAATCAGGGTCCGCGATATTCGGACAACGTGATCGACCGGGCGCTGGCGGGTGCGGCCGGCGCCGCGCAGCCGAGCAGGATCGTCGCCACCGAAATCGCCTTTTCGCGCGCCGCGCGCGAGGACGGCCAGTGGACCGCGTTCCGCGAATTCGCCGCCGACGGCGCCGTGCTGCACGGGCGGGGCGGCCCGATCGAGGCGAAGCCGTGGCTCGCCGCGCAGGACGATCCGTCGCAGGCCGTCCAGTGGGGCCCGCGCTCGGTGTGGATGAGCTGCGACGGTGGCACCGCCGTCAGCCAGGGCCGATTCCGTGATCCCGCGGGCCAGGTCGGCACCTTCGTCACGGTGTGGGAGCGCCAGCGCAGCGACGGCTACCGCTGGGTCTACGATGCCGGGGCGCCCGACAATCCGCAGCCCCCGCCCCGACGTGTCGCCGATCCCCCGAGCGAGGACGAAATCGTCGTCTCGGGCGAAAGCCCGATCATCGGTCTCGTTGCCGATTGCCGCCGCGGCGAGGGTGCCGCAACGGCGCCCCCTGCGCTGTCGATCCCGGACGGGATTCGGCACGGCGCGATGCTGTCGCGCGACGGCACGCTGCGCTGGCACTGGGAACACGGCGGGGCGGACGCACGGCGCGTCGTGGTCGAATACTGGAAGAACGGTGCGTGGGAGACCGCGCTCGACCACACCTTCGCCGCCCAGCCTCCGGCTTCGCCCGCAGGCTGACGTGCTCGAACTGTTCGTCTCCGCCTTCATCACGCTGTTCGTGGTGATCGACCCGCCCGGCTGCGCGCCGATCTATGCCGGGCTGACCAAAGGCGCGAGCCCGGCGCAGGCGCGCAGCATGGCGATCCGCGCCTGCGCGATCGCGGCGGTAATCCTGGTGGTGTTCGCGCTGTTCGGCGAGCAATTGCTCGCCGCGCTCCATATCGAGCTCGACAGCTTCCGCATCGCGGGTGGGCTGATGCTGTTCTGGATCGCCTTCGAAATGGTGTTCGAGAAGCGCACGCAGCGGCGCGAGGAACGCGCCGAAAAGATCGCCGCCCAAAGCACCGGGGGCCCCGAGATCGAGGATGTCTCGGTGTTCCCGATGGCGATGCCGATGCTCGCCGGACCGGGCGCGATCGCGGCGATCATGCTGCTGATGAACAATGCCGAGGGCACCGACCGGACGTTGGTGATTCTCGGCGCGCTCGCCGCAGTGCTGCTACTGACGATGCTCGCGCTGATCGCCGCGGGGCCGCTGATCCGGCTGCTCGGCGACCGCGTCGAGGCGGTGATTACGCGGTTGCTGGGTGTGTTGCTCGCTGCCCTCGCCGCGCAATATGTGATCGATGGGCTACGGGGGAGCTTCGGGATATGAGAGTCCCTGGTTTGCGCACCCGCCTCCGCGGGTGCATCCTCGGTGCTGTTCCCTCCGCTTCGCTGCGGGGCACCTGCGGCTTGCGCGCTTGCGCTCGCGGTCGGCTGGTCGCCGACCGATCCATTCCAGGCCTCTAGGTTTCGTCCCGGTTCCTGGTCGCGGCAGCCATAGGCCCAAGGGGCCGCCCGCAGCGACCGCAGGGAGCGAGGAAAGCCTAAGGGCCCGGACGGGCCCGCCGGCGCTTGAGGCCAAACAAACTACTGCAACGTGATGATCTCTTCGTCGCCGTCGCGGCGGCCGAAAAACTGCATCAGCTGGACCAGCAATTCGCACCGCACGCGGATGTCGTCGGCTTCGAGCAGCGCCTGCTTCGCCGCCGGGTCGAACGGCACGATCTGGCTGACCCCGTTGATCAAAGTCGTGTCGTCGAGCCGCGCGACCGATTCCCAGTCGACGCTGTAGCCCTGCCGGTCGGCGAACCTGCGCGCCTCGCGCTCGAACCCGGCCCGCTCGACGCTCGACAGCCAGGCATCGTGCTCGTCCGCGATCAGCTCGGCCTCGACCTGGCGGTACTGCGTGGTGACGTCGAGTTCGCGCATGATGCGGTAGCGCGCCTCGCCCTGCAGCACGATGTTGTAGCGTCCGTCCTCGAGCGCCTCGACATCGCCGATATGGCCGATGCAGCCGATCTCGAACAGCGGCGCTCTCTCCGCCGGGCGCTGCGGCTGGATCATCGCGATCCGCCGGTCGCGAACCAGCGCATCGCTCACCAGCGCGCGGTAGCGCTGCTCGAAGATATGCAGCGGCAGGCTCAGCCCGGGATAGAGAATCGCCCCGGTCAGCGGGAAGATGGCGAGCTTTTCAGACAAGTGCCAAACCCTCTCCCCGTTCGTGCCGAGCCTGTCGAAGCACGCCTGCGTAGCGCTGGAGCCCTTCGACAGGCTCAGGGCGAACGGAGGTGGGGGAATGGGGCAAGGATTCAGCCGAACAGGATTCGCGACAGCCGCCGCCGCGTGGCGACGACCCATTCGTCTTCCAGCCCGACCGCTTCGAAGATCTGCAACAGCTTGGCTTTGGCTGCGCCGTCGCTCCACTCGCGGTCGCGCTCGATCATGGAGAGCAGCGTATCGGCGGCTTCGTCGCGCCGACCGGCGGCATAGGCGGCCTCGGCATAGGCAAGCCCGGCGTCCATGTCGGCCGGATCGCTCTCGTGCTTGCCGCGCAGCTCGGCCAGCTCGCCCTCGTCGACCTGGTTGCCCGCCAGCTCCAGTGCGCTCTTGGCGAGTTCGAGCTGCGGATCGTCGGTGAGCGCCGGATTGGCCTCGGCGGCGGCGAGGATCTGCCCGGCTTCCTCGACCTTGCCCAGCGCGACCAGCGCGCGCACCAGCCCGGCATGCGCCGCGCCGTTGTCGGGCGCCATATCGACCACCTGCGCATAGATGCCGGCTGCACGCTCGGCATCGCCGTCGGAGAGGACCTGATCGGCCATCTCGACGAATTGCGACACGTCCTGCTGCTGTTGCTGCGCGCCTTCGCCCGCGGCGCCGGCCTGGACGGGGAGCTTTTCGAGCAGCTGGTCGAGCACCTGCCTGAACTGCGATTCGCTGCGCGCCTGGGTCAGGTCGGCGACCGGCTGCCCCTGGAACATGGCGTAGACGGTCGGGATCGACTGGACCTGGAACTGGCTCGCGATGAACTTCTCCTCGTCGACATCGATCTTCTTCAGCACCACGCCCTTGTCGGCATATTCGGCGGCGACCTTCTCGAGCATCGGCGCCAGCGCCTTGCACGGGCCGCACCACTCGGCCCAGAAGTCGAGGATCACCAGCCTGGTCATCGACGGTTCGACGACATCCTGCCGGAACTTGTCGACCGCTTTCTGCTCGTCGAGGTTGAGACCCATGCTGGCCAAGGCGCGCTCCTGTTTCTGCCGGGGATTCGGATTGGGGCCCAATGTGGGCTTTCCTGCGGCTTTGTGAAGGGCAAACCGGCGCGCCCATTTTCCTCTTGCGACCCCATGGCGGCACTGCTAATCGCCCGCCTCCCCACCGAGGACGGTCCGTTTCGGGCCCGCCTCTCGGGAGCGCCAGTGAGCGGGCGTAGCTCAGGGGTAGAGCACAACCTTGCCAAGGTTGGGGTCGGGCGTTCGAATCGCCTCGCCCGCTCCATTTTCCGGAAATTGCGTTGCTTCGCCGATTGCACCGGCGACCCGGTGCGTGCGCATGCACCCGTCACTTCCGAATGGATATGCGACCAAACACGGCGGCTTCGCGCAATTCGTCGCGCCTCCCACGCAATTCGTCGATATGCTATATCATGTACGGGAACCGTCGCTATGCGCGCCGGTTATGTTGTATCGTACAAAAACGGCGTTTGCCGCTTCGCTTTCGATCGCCTCCCTCGCGATCGCGCTTTCCGCCGCGCCCGTCGCAGCGCAGGATTCCGAGCCGCCCGCCGACTCCAGTCCGGCTGAAGACGACCTGCACGATCGGCGCGTCAATCCCGCTGGCGAGATCGTCGTTTCGGCGCAATCGCTGAACGAACTCGACGTCCTTGCGGGCGTCTCGGTGCTCGAAGGCGCCGAATTGCAGCGCAACATGGACGGTCAGATCGGCGAAGTGCTGGTCAAGCAGGCGGGTGTGTCCGCGACGAGCTTCTCACCCGGGGCCTCGCGCCCGGTGCTGCGCGGCTTCTCCGGCGAGCGCGTCAAGGTGCTGATCGACGGGATCGGCACGATCGATGCCTCCAACACTTCGGCCGACCACGCGGTCACCATCGATCCGCTCACCGCCGAGCGGGTCGAGGTGCTGCGCGGGCCTGCGGTGCTGCTCTACGGCAGCCAGGCGATCGGCGGCGCGGTCAACGTGATCGACAAGCGCATTCCGCTGCGCCGGGTCAACGAACCGTTCCATTTCGACGCACTGATCGAGGGCGATACCGCGCATAATCTCTACAGCGGCGGCGCCTCGGTCGATCTGCCGGTGGGCGATTCGGTGGTGTTCCACGCCGACGGTTCCTACCGCCACACCGACGATCGCGAGATCGCCGGCTTCTCGGTCTCGCCGCAATTGCGCGCCGAGATTCTCGAAGAGGCCGACGAGGAAGAGCAAGAGGGCGAGCTGGAGGAAGCCGAAGAGCTGCGCGAGGCGGCCGACCAGCGGGGCGTACTGCCCAACAGCTTTACCGAAACCTGGACCGCCAATGCCGGCCTGAGCGTGTTCGAGGGCGACAGCAATCTCGGCTTCGCGGTCGGCTGGTACGACACGCGTTACGGCGTGCCCGGCCGCCCCGGCGCGGGCCATCACCACGGCGAGGAGGAAGACGAGGACCACGACGAGGACGAGGATCACGAGGAGGAAGAGCACGGCGAGGAACAGGTCTCGATCGACATGCGCCAGTTCCGCGCCGACCTGCGCGGCAGCCTCGATCTCGGCGATGGCTTCTTCTCCGATCTCAAGACCCGCGTCGGCTACAGCAATTACACGCATACCGAATTCGAGGGCGACGAGGTCGGCACCGTGTTCGACGTCGAAGGCATCGAGGCGCGCGCCGAATTGCTGCAGAACCCGCGCGGCAACCTCCGCGGTGCGCTCGGCGTGCAGTATTTCTACCGCGATTTCGAAGCGGTCGGCGAGGAGGCGTTCGTGCCGCCGAACCGGACCGACCAGTTCGCCGTGTTCGCGCTGCAGGAAGTGGATGCCGGACCGATCCAGATCGAGGGCGCCGCGCGCTACGAGACGACCGATGTCGAATCGCAGCAGGTCGGGGTCGAACGCAATTTCGACGCTTTTTCGGGCGCGCTGTCGCTGGTCTACCAGACCGAGGAACAGGGCGGTGTCCGCTTCGGCATCACCGGTTCGCGCGCCGAACGCGCGCCGAGCGCCGAGGAACTGTTCGCCAACGGTCCGCATATCGCCACTCAGGCATTCGAAATCGGCGACCCGACGCTGAGCAGCGAGAGCGCGTGGGGCGTCGAGGCCTTCGCGCGCGGCGAGATCGGCCCGGCGAGCTTCTCCTTCGCGGTCTATCAGAACTGGTTCGACGACTACATCTACCTCGTCGAGACCGGCGCCGAGGAAGCCGACCTGCCGGTGTTCCAATACCTGCAGGCCGATGCCGACTATTTCGGGATCGAGGGCGAGGTGACCGTGCCGCTTATCGAGAGCGATCCGTTCACGCTGTTGGCCGACCTGCGCGGCGACTACATCAAGGCCGAGCTCGACGACGGCACTCCGCTGCCGCGCATCCCGCCGCTGAGCCTGCTCGGTGCGCTCGAGGCGCAGACCCCGGCTTTCGACGGCCGGGTCGAAGTGCAGTGGTTCGACGACCAGGACGACGTCGCGCCGTTCGAGACCTCGACCGAGGGCTTCACCTTCGTCAACGCCTCGCTCGCATGGAAGCCGGTCCGCGGCGAGAACACAGTGCGCGTGGTGCTGTCGGCGGAGAACATCTTCGACGTCACCGGGCGCCGCCATGCCAGCTTCACCAAGGACTTCGTCCCGCTGGCGGGCCGCAACTTCAAGGCCAGCGTGCGGGCGAGTTTCTAGGGGGTGAGTGTTCGTCGGGTGCGGGCCGGCCTGCGGTCATGAACGTCCGGCACCAACCCGCTCTCCCCGGGTGCTTGTTTTGCTGGCGGTGACGTGACCTGTCGCTTGGTGGCGAGCATCGGACCGCCAGAAGCGGCACCGGCCCGCTCCCCCACCCGGCCACCCATAGGATACTATGGTCGGGGTGGCCGGGTGGGGGCGTGGGCCGGTGCCGCAAGGATCGGACGGAGGTCTGGCCCGCACGCAACGAAGAATCCAGCCGCTCTCGGCCGTCCGAGAGCAAACCTCCTCAATCCGTCTTCGCCTTCGCCAATCCCTCGGCCTTGCCCTCGGCGCGGGCGGCCTTGAGTTCGGCCTTCTGCGTTTTCGACTTGGCGCGCATATGGTCGAAGCTGCCGCGCATCTGGCCGTAGGCGAACACCACCAGCAGACCGCCCGCAATGGCGAGGTTCTTGAGCGCCATCGTCATCTGCGTCTGGTCGCCGAACTGGTTGTGGAAGAAGAAGATCGTCAGCAGGCAGAAGCCCGCCAGCAGGATCGAAACGATCCGCGTCAGGAAACCGACCGCGAGCAACAATCCGCACACCAGCTCGAATATCCCGGTCGGCAGCGCCAGACTGCCCGGCAGAGTGGTGGTGTTCTCGATATATTGCGCCGTCCCCGCGGGATCGGCGATCTTCCCGATCCCGGCAAGAATGAAGATGACCGCAAGAAGGATGCGGCCGACGGATGCGGCAATCATGGACATGGCGGGTCTCCTCTTCCCTGTTTCCCGGTCATAGTAACGCAAGTCGGCGCAAAAAGGCCATCGGTCGAAAGAGTCTTGTGCCGGACCGGGCAAACCGCATCGTCGCTTGCCGATGTCCGACGGGAGGGGGAAGCGGCATGATTTTCACGCGAGCGATCGTACTTGCAGCGCTGCTGGCCGGCCCGGCCGCGGCGTCGGGGCAGGAATCCGAAGAGCCGCGCATCGCGCCGCCCGTCTGCGACTACGGCGCGCCGCATCCCGATGCACCGCAGGAAATCCGCCAGTTCGATTTCCTGATCGGCGACTACGCCATCGGCGTATCGCGCTGGACCGGCGAGGGGTGGCAGGCAGTGCCCGCCTCCGCCTACGGGCCGGCGCGGTGGAACGGCCGCTGGATCCTGGGCGGGATGGCGATCGAGGACGAGTGGTTCGACAAGGATCCCGGCCTCGACCCCGATTCGGTGCGCGGCGTCAACGTGCGCATGTGGGATGCCGAGGCGGGCGAATGGGACATGATGTGGGTCTACACCGGCAACCACCAGGTGCAGGACCTGCGCGCGAAGGAAATCGACGGCGTGCTGACCATGTGGCAGGTCTATCCCGAGCGGCCCGATTTCCGCGCCACCTTCGAACGCACCGGGCCCGACAGCTGGGCGCGCATCACCCTGAAGCCCGGCGATGAGGGCGAATGGGTGCCGACGATCAGGCTCGAGGCGACACGGATTCCCTGCGCCGAAGACTGAGACTCAGCTCTCGACTTCGAAACTCAGCTCGGCATGCTCGCGCAGGCGCTCGACCAGTGCCTCGCCGAGGAACGAACCGGGCGTGCCGATCCCGCCGTCGGCGTCGCATTCGAGCAGCGCCATGCCGGTCTCGGCGAGCATGCGGCTGGTGGAACCGTAGCCGGGATCGTATTTGCCCTTCACCCCGTAGCGGATCGTCTCGCCGGCTTTTTCGCCGGGCGACATCTCGCCGACGAACAGCACGTCGTAATGGCCGTTTTCGCGTTCTTCCTCCGTCGGCCCCTCGCCCGGCCTGGGCGGTTTGGCCCCGAACGGGTTCTTGAGCATTTCGGCCATAGCGTTCGCCGCCGCCTTGCCCGCTTCGCCGGGGCTGGTGAGCACCATCTCGTCGTAGCGGAAATCCTCGCCGTAGGGATGGCCGCGCAGGAAATTGGTGCGGTGGACGTTCTTGGTGTTGATCGCCGCCATGATGAACGGCGCGGCCCATTTGCCGAGATCGTCCTCGTAGCGCGGCACCATGCCCGAGGGCTGGTCGGGACCCTCGAACCCCGGCGTCAGGCCGAACGGGCTGGACAGGATCCTGATGATCGACGGATTCTTCGCCGCCGCCTTCATCGTCGCGGTCAGGCTCGCCGCGGTGCCGCCCGAGAACGTCCCCTGCATCGCGCGTACCCGCCCGCGCACGCGCGGTGCGGGCCTGCCGTATGTCTCGCGCGCATGCTGCTGCAGCATCAGCACGCCGAGATCGAACGGGATCGAATCGAATCCGCTCGAAAAGCAGATCCGCGCACCGCTGGCGGTGGCGAGATCGTGATGCCGGTCGATCTGCTCGCGCATCCAGGCGGGTTCGCCGCACAGGTCGGCATAGTCGGTGCCGACGCGCGCGCAGGCCTCGACCAGCGTATCGCCGTAAAGCTGGTAGGGGCCGACCGTGGTCAGCACGACCCTGGTGCTCTCGCACATCGCATTGAGGCTGTCCGGATCGTCCGCATCGGCGACGATCAGCGGCGTGTCTTCCGGCGCACCGATGAGCGTGCGGACATCCTCGAGCTTCGACCGGTTGCGCCCGGCCATCGCCCATTTCGGGGCATCGGAAGATTCGGCGGGCTTGCCGCCATATTCGCGCACGAAATGCTCCGCGACCAGCCGCCCCGTATAGCCGGTGGCGCCATAGACGACGATATCGAATTCCCGATCGGCCTTGCTCATGCCCGCTCTCCTTCGCGCGTCTGAATGCGCGCGGGCGGTCGCTAAGTCAAAGCCGCTACGGATCAGGGGGCGCGCCGACGCGCTCCCGATGCAAGGAGCCCCGCCGGTGGGGGTCCGGCGGGGCTCCCGATCGCGTGGTCCGCATGACGGTCAGCGGGCAGGCTTGCCGGTTCCGGGCGTGAAGATCTGCCCGCGCAGCTGGCGTTCGATGTCGGCGCGGCAGTCGCTGCGCTGCGCGTGCGTCAGGAGCCGCGATTCGAAACGGCAGGCGTGGTAGGCGAAGCGCTTGATACGCCGGTCCAGCCTGGCGACGCCCTGCGCGGTCGCAAGCTCGCGCTGCGAATAGGCGAATTCGACGGTGTCGGCACGCGCCACTTCGGAAAACGAAAGCACGGTCGCGCCGAACGCGGCGAGGATGCAGGCGAATTTGGTCAACGGGCTGTTGGTCATTGCAAGTCTCCTTGTGATGTCGATCACCGCTCGTGCGGCGATGGGGAGACGTTGGTCCGCGGCGGGTTCGCACGATAGTTCGCCAGCCGAAGCGCACCGCTACGCGATCGGGAGAGATGCGCTACGAAATCCGTAGTGTCCGCCTTTGGCCAGGGGCCCGGCTATGGTATGACCGGTGCGCAAGCGGGAGATGCGCGATGACCGAGACCGCCAGCCACTGCCCTGCCGTCAAGGCGGCCGACCTGCTCGGCGACAAATGGACCCTGCTGATCGTCCGCGCCATGATGCTCGGGGCGACGCGCTATTCCGAATTCACCGCGGCGATCCCGCGCATTTCGCCGTCGGTACTGAGTGCCCGGCTGAAGAAGATGTGCGACGACGGCCTCGTCATCAGGCGCGGCGGTGCGGGCCAGCAGGCGCGTTACCGCCTCACCCCGTCGGGCCGCGAGTGCGAGCCGATCGTCGCCATGCTGGCGGTGTGGGGGATCAAATGGGCCGAGCGCAACACGCGGATCGGCCAAGTCGATGTCGGGAGCGCGATGTGGGACCTGCACAAGACGCTCGACGTGGCCGAGCTGCCCGACGGAGAAACGGTGTTCGCGATCACGCTGACCGATATCGAGGCGCACGACCGCTGGTGGATCGTCGCGTCGCGCCGCGAAGTCGATCTGTGCAATGTCGATCCGGGCAAGGAGGTCGACCTCTACATGCATGCCGGGCTCGAAACGCTGCTCGACTTGTGGATGGGCGACCGATCGGTCGGAGAGGCGGTCGAGACCGGCGACCTCACGCTGGCGGGCGAGCCGCTGATCGCCGATACCGCTTCGCGATGGTTTCCGCTTTCGCCCGTCGCGAGGGCGCAGAAGGAAGGGATCAACCCGGCCGCGATGCCGCTGCCCGAGTAGAGTCCTTGTTGCGTGCGGGAAGCACGTCCGTGCTTCCCTTGGCTGTTCCATCCCGAGTCTTTGTTGCGTGCGGGCCAGACCTCCGTCTGGCCCTTGCGGCACCAGCCCACTCCCCCGCCCTTCCACCCCGACTTTAGTAACCTAAGGGTGGAAGGGCGGGGGAGTGGGCTGGTGCCGCACCCGGCGGTCAGATGATTGCCAAGCCGCGACAGGTCTCCTCGCCGCCGACAAACTTACAGCCGCGGCAGCGTCACCCCGCGCTGGCCCATATATTTGCCCGCGCGGTCGGCATAGGTCGTTTCCGGCCGTTCGTTGCCCTCGAGGAACAGGAACTGGCACGCACCCTCGTTGGCATAGACCTTCGCCGGGAGCGGGGTCGTGTTGGAAAACTCCAGCGTCACATGCCCTTCCCAGCCCGGCTCGAGCGGGGTGACATTGACGATGATTCCGCAGCGCGCATAGGTGCTCTTGCCGAGGCAGATCACCAGCACATCGTCGGGGACGCGGAAATATTCGACCGTGCGCGCAAGCGCGAAGCTGTTGGGCGGGATGACGCAGACGTCGGTCTCGCGGTCGACGAAGCTGTTGGCGGCGAAATCCTTGGGGTCGACCACCGCCGAATCGACGTTGGTGAAGATCTTGAACTCGGGCGCGACGCGCGCGTCGTAGCCGAAGCTGGAGAGCCCGTAGGAAATGCAGCCGTCGCGCCGCTGCGCCTCTTCGAACGGCTCGATCATGCCGTGTTCGGTCGCCTGCGTGCGGATCCACTTGTCGGAGAGAATCGCCATGCGGGAGTGATTCCCGAGCCGGGCGGGCGGGGCAAGCGCAGCGCGGCGCTTTCCCCCGCTAATCGATCTGTTTCGCCCCCAGCTGCGGGTTGAGCCGAGTGATGTGGTTGAGCCATTCCTTCGGCTTGCGCACCACGCTCTTGGGATAATCCACCCGGAGCCCGGCGATCTGCGCCATCGCACCGACGAAATGGATGCAGTTGCGCTTGTCGATGTGATAATACGGCCCCGGCGCATCGCGCCATTTGGCGACCTCGCGCTTGACCTGGTAATATTCCTCATCGGTCAGCGTCACGGTGAAGTGGCGATTGGTCGAGCGGATATATTTGTCGGGCTCGGCATACACTTTCTGCCTGACCGGCCCCTTGAGCACGTCGCGCGATACCTCGGCGGCCGTGAAGCCGAAATTCTCGTCGATCTTGCGCCCGTTCGAATCGAGCCTACCCTCGAGCACGACGAAGGCGTGCGGGTAACGTCCGAAAAACACCGAACCGCTGAACGAATGGAAGCTCATCCGTACCTCGGCCGCGGCGGAGGCGGACCAGGAGAGCATGAACAGGGCGAGGAGGAAGGACAGGGCGCGACGCATGGCCGCGGCCTTTAGCAAAGCGGTGGGTGAACCTCTACTGAAAGTCCGGCGTGGCTTTGCGTTTCGCTGAGGCGGCGCTGCGAGAGTTCTTGTTGCGTGCGGATCGGACCTCCGTCCGATCCTTGGCTGTTCCGTCCCACGCCCCCACCCGGCCACCCCGAACATAGTAACCTATGGGTGGCCGGGTGGGGGCGTGGGACGGAACAGCCCCGGCGGGCCGACACTTGCCACGCAGTGACAAGTCGCGTCACCGCCGGAGCAGGGAGCTCCTCACCGCCGGAAAACCAAAACCTAACTCGCCAGCAACGAGGCGTTCCCGCCCGCCGCGGTGGTGTCGATGCACACCACCCGCTCGGTCGCGAAACGCGCAACGTAATGCGGGCCGCCCGCCTTGGGGCCGGTGCCCGACAGGCCCTCGCCGCCGAAAGGCTGGCTCTCGACCACGGCGCCGATCTGGTTGCGGTTGACGTAGAAATTGCCGACCTTCGCCCGCGCCTCGACGAAAGCGCGGACCGCGTCGATGCGGCTGTGCAGGCCGAGCGTGAGGCCGTAGCCGGTCGCATTGATATCGTCGATCACGCGTTCGAGGGCGTCCGCCCGATAGCGCGCGACGTGCAGGATCGGCCCGAAATTCTCGCGCCTGAGATCGAGGATCGAATCCATCTCGATCATCGTCGGTGCGACGAAGCACCCGTCCGACAACCCGCGTGGCAATTTGCGCCGCCACACGGTGCGTCCGTTCTTGCGCCGCCGCGCGACGTGGCGTTCCAGCGCGGCCTTGGCGTCAGGATCGATAACCGGGCCGACATCGGTATCGAATTCCTCCGGATCGCCGATCACCAGCGTCTCGAACGCGCCGCGGATCATTTCGATCATCTCGTCGGCGATGTCGTCCTGCAGATAGAGCATGCGCTGCGCCGAACAGCGCTGGCCCGCGCTCTGGAAGGCGCTGGCGACGACGTCGCGCGTCACCTGTTCGGGCAGCGCCGAGCTGTCGACGATCATCGCGTTCTGCCCGCCCGTCTCGGCGATCAGCGTTGCGATCGGCCCGTCGCGCGCGGCGAGCGAACGGTTGATCGCGTGCGCGGTCTCAGTCGAGCCGGTGAAGGAGACCCCGGCGATGCGCGGGTCCGAGGTGATCAGCTGGCCGACCTCGCCGGCGCCCGGGAGCAGTTGGAACACCTCCTCGGGAATGCCCGCTTCGTGGCACAGCTTGACAGCCAGCGCAGCGATCAGCGGGGTCTGCTCGGCCGGCTTGGCAACCACCGCATTGCCCGCGGCCAGCGCCGCGGCCGCCGGGCCGATGAAGATCGCCAGCGGGAAATTCCACGGGCTGATCGTGGCGAACACGCCGCGGCCGTGCAGGCTTAGACGGTTCTCCTCGCCGGTCGGGCCGGGCAGCGGATGCGGCGCGGTGAACAGCCGCCGCGCCTCGACCGCGTAGTAGCGCAGGAAATCCACCGCCTCGCGCAGTTCGAGCACCGCGTCCTGCAGCGTCTTCCCGGCCTCGCGCCGGCACAGCGAGAGGATTTCGTCGGTATGCGCCTCGAAATTGTCCGCTGCGGCTTCGAGCAGCAGCGCGCGCTTCTCGCCGCCGAGCCGGTCCCAGCCGGGCTGGATATGCATCGCGCGGGTGATCGCGACATCGACCTCCTCGGGCAGTGCATCGCGCCTGGTGCCGACCTCGTGGGTCAGGTCCTGCGGCTGGGTGATCGGTGCGATCTCGCCTTCCTCGGGCGAGCAGAAGGTCGGCTCGGCATGCCAGTGCCGCGCATCGAGCGCGCGCAGCCGTTGCAGCAGCGGCTCGCGCACGAGCGGGTCGGCGAGGTCGACCCCGGCGCTGTTGACGCGGTTCGGGAAGATGTCGGCGGGCAGCGGGATCGCCGGGTTGCGCTTCGGCTCGAGCGCGGCGAGTTCGGCGACCGGATCGGTGGTCAGCTCGGCGACGGGCACCTCGGCATCGGCCATCCGGTTGACGAACGAGCTGTTGGCGCCGTTTTCCAGCAGCCGCCGGACGAGATAGGCGAGCAGGTCCTTGTGCGAGCCCACCGGCGCGTAGATGCGTACCGGTGTCTTGCGATTGCCTTCCTGCGCGGCGAGTTCAGCATAGATATCCTCGCCCATGCCGTGGAGGCGCTGGAACTCATATTGGTTGTCCGGACCGGCCAAAGCCTTGATCGCCCCGATCGTATAGGCGTTGTGGGTGGCGAAGGCGGGATAGATCGCCTCGGGCGCGCCGAGCAGCTTCGCGGCGCAGGCGAGAAACGAGACGTCGGTCGAGATCTTGCGCGTGAAGACCGGGAAATCGGGATAGCCGCCGACCTGGCTCAGCTTGATCTCTGTGTCCCAGTAGGCGCCCTTGACCAGCCGTACCATCAGCCGCCGCCCGTGCCGCCGCGCAAGCTTGACCACCCAGTCGCACAGCGGGGCGCCGCGCTTCTGGTAGGCCTGCACCGCAAGGCCGAAGCCCTGCCAGTTGCCCGCGAAGATCTCGTCGTCCGCGACGAGCTGCTCGAAGATGTCGAGCGAGAGTTCGAGCCGTTCGGCCTCCTCGGCGTCGATGGTGAAATGCATCCCCGCCTCGCGCGCCTTGATCGCGAGCGATTTGAGCACCGGTACGAGGAATTCGGTTGCCGCCGCGGCGTGGAGGAAATCGTATTTCGGATAGAGCGCCGACAGCTTGACCGAAATGCCCGGCGAGGTCGCGATGGCGCCGTCGGTCTCGCCCGCCAGCCGCTCGATCGCGTGCTCGTAGGCCACGCGGTAGCGTTCGGCGTCGCGCATCGTCATCGCCGCCTCGCCGAGCATGTCGAAGCTGTGCGTCAGCCCGCGCGCGCGTTCGGGGGCGGCGCGCTTGAGCGCCTCGCCGATCGTGCGGCCGAACACGAACTGACCGCCGAGAATCCGCATCGCCTGCAGCGTCGCCTTGCGGATGACCGGTTCGCCGAGCCGGTTCATGGTGTTGCGAAGGGTGCGCCCCATGCCGCGCTGGTGTTCCTCGGGTCGTTCTAGCACCTCGCCCGTCAGCATCAGCGAGAAGGTCGCGGCGTTGACGAAGGTCGAGGAGCTTTCTCCAAGATGCTCCGACCAGTCGATATCGCCGATCTTGTCGCGGATCAGCGCGTCGGCGGTGCGCGAGTCGGGTACGCGCAGCAAGGCCTCGGCGAGGCACATCAGCGCGATGCCTTCCTCGGTATCGAGCCCGAACTGGTGCAGGAACGCGTCGATCCCGCTCGCCTTGCGCTGTCTCGCTCCGCCGATCAGCCTCGCCGCCAGCGCCGCCGCATCTTCGTGCAGCGCGGAAACGGGCGCGGCCTGTCGCAACCGTTCATCGACGCACGCCTGCTCCTCCTGCCGATAGGCCTGGCGCAGCTGGGTGCGGTCGAGCGGGGCGGGATGGGTCATAGGCAGGCGACTCTTGCGGGTGTTGTCCTGAAGCGCGCCCACTTGGACCCGGTTCCGGCTGCGATCAAGCTTTGTGGAACCACGCCTCGATCCGCGCTGCCGTAGCGGCAGGCAGGTGCAGGCCGCGCTTCGAACGCCGCCACAGCACGTCTTCGGCGGTGCGGGCGAATTCCTCGTCGCGCAGATAGCGCAATTCGGCCTCGTACAATTCGCCGCCGAAGTGCTCTCCGAGATCGTCGAGCGAAGCGGCATCGCCGAGCAGGCGCACGGTCCGTCCGCCATAGGCGCGCGCCAGCCGCAGCGACAGGGCCTCACCGAGCCATGGCCGAGCGCGGCGAAGATCGGCGAGGAAGGCGGCGAAATCGCCGATCTCGCCACCCGGCAGATGCGCATCGCGCGTCCACGCGCCCGGCATCGGAAGATGCGGTGCAAGCTTCTCCAGCGCGTGCCCGGCGAGCCGGCGATAGGTGGTGATCTTGCCGCCATAGACGCTCAGCAGCGGTGCGCCGCCCTCGGCATCGACTGCGAATACATAGTCGCGGGTGACGGTCGAATTGCTGCTCGCATTGTCCTCGTAGAGTGGCCGCACCCCGGCATAGGTCGAAGCGATATCGCCGCGCGTCACCGGCTCGCGGAAATATTCGCTTGCCGCCGCGCACAGGTAGTCGGTTTCGGCATCGGAGATTGCCACCGCATCGCGATCGCCCTCGAACAGCTGGTCGGTGGTCCCGATCAGGGTGAAATCGCTTTCGTAGGGGATCGCGAACACGATCCGCCCGTCGCGGTTCTGGAAGATATACGCGTGTTCGCCGGCGAACTTGCGGCGGATGACGATATGGCTGCCCTTGACCAGTCGCAAATGCGCCTCGGCGCGCCCGCCGGTGGCGAGATCGGCGATATCGTCGACCCACGGCCCCGCCGCATTGACCGCGACGCGCGCCTGGATCCGGGTTTCGTCGCCGTCGCCGTCGCGCAAGGTTGCGATCCAGCGATCGCCTTTGCGCTCCAGCCCGATACATTCGGTGCGGGTGAGGATCGTGGCGCCGCGTTCCTTCGCGTCGACCGCATTGAGCGCGACCAGCCGCGCATCGTCGACCCAGCAATCCGAATATTCGAACCCGTGCGCGAAGCGGTCCTGCAGGATCGCATCGTGCGGGTGCGCGCGCAGATCGACCGCGCGGCTGCCCGGCAGCGAGCGGAAGCCCCCGATCCGGTCGTACAGGAACAGGCCGAGCCGCAGCATCCATCGCGGCCGCAACCCGGCATCGTGCGGCAGCACGAAGCGCAGCGGCCACACGATATGCGGCGCGGCGGCGAGCAGCACCTCGCGCTCGGCGAGCGATTCGCGCACCAGCCGGAATTCGTAATGTTCGAGATAGCGCAGGCCGCCGTGCACCAGCTTGGTGCTGGCCGAGGAGGTATGGCTGGCGAGATCGTCCTTCTCGACCAGCGTCACCGAGAGCCCGCGCCCCGCCGCATCGCGCGCGATCCCCGCGCCGTTGATACCGCCGCCGATGACGAGAAGGTCCTGCATGGGCGCCGGCCCTAGCGGTGTTTTCGGCTGCGTAGAAGCGGCACTCTGCCGCGGGAGTTCTTGGTTGCGTGCGGAAAGCACCTCCGTGCTTTCCTTGCGGCACCGGCCCACGCCCCCACCCGGAGTCCTTGTCGGGTGCGCTCATGACCTCCGTCATGAGCTTGCGGCACCGGCCCACTCCCCCGCCCTTCCACCCCGACTTTAGTAACCTAAGGGTGGAAGGGCGGGGGAGTGGGCCGGTGCCGCACCCGGCGGTCCGATGTTTGCGACCAAGTGATAGGCCTCGTCACCGCCGGAAAACAAACACGCCGAGCGCTCCGGGAGCCAATGCCCGCCCTGCCCGTTGTCGGCACGTGAGCGAAGAACCGCACAGCATGGAAGAGGTGGTCGAGGGGATCGAGGATCTCACCGATCACCGCGAGAAGGTGTGTCTCGGCGATGCGCTCGACGAGTTCGGTTCGCGCAGCTTCGGCCCGCTGCTGGTGCTGCTGCCGCTGATCGAGCTGTCGCCGGTCGGCGGGATCCCGGGCGTGCCTACCGTGCTCGCTCTGCTGATCGCCTCGATCGCGGTACAGATCCTGTTCGGCAAGGAGCATGTCTGGGTGCCGGGTTTCATCGAGAAACGCGCGCTGTCCGCGGACAGGCTGAACAAATGGGCGCACCGGCTCGAAGGCACCGCAGCGCGGATCGACCACTGGTTCAAGGGCCGCTTCACCTGGCTGACGAAGGGCTGGCCGGTGAAGCTCGCCGCAGTCATGATCCTGGCCCTGTGCGCCACGGTGCCGCCGCTCGAATTCCTCCCCTTCGCCAGCTCCGCACCGATGCTGGCGATCGCCTCGTTCGGGCTTGCCCTGCTGGTGCGCGACGGGTTGCTGATGCTGATCGCGAGCGTGCTCAGCGGCGGTGCGGTGGCGGTCGCGATCGCCTCCTTCGCCTCGATGGGGAGCGGGGGCTAGACTCTGTTTCAGCAAAGCTGAAACGGATACGGCACCGGCCCGCTCCCCCACCCGGCCGCCCCGACTATAGTAACCTATGGGTGGCCGGGTGGGGGAGCGGGCCGGTGCCGATTCAGCGAAGCTGAAAACGACTCTAGGACACCCGCCAACTTGACGCTGACGTAAACTCTGGCATGCTTCCTCGCAGCGATGCCGCCGGTACGGGCGCACGCGAGGGAGGAAAGCCATGATGCAGCGCATTCTCGCTTCGACCACCGCTTTGGCACTGGCCCTGAGCCTCGCCGCCTGCGACGATCCGGGCGCGCAGGGCGCAACCCGCGCCGAGCAGGAAGCGGCGGTAGAACTTAGCGAATTTCCCGAGCGGCCCTATTGGGGCGACACCCACCTCCACACCGACAATTCGGTCGACGCGTTCGGCTTCGGCAACCGGCTCGGGCCCGAGGCGGCGCTGCAATTCGCGCGCGGCGACGAGGTCGAATCGACCACCGGCGTGAAGGCGAAGCTCGCCCGCCCGCTCGATTTCCTCGTCATCGCCGATCATTCGGACGGGCTCGGGGCGACCCGCCGCCTGTACGATGCACCGCGGATCGGGGTGGTGGCGATGGGCGACGACACGCTGCTGCGCTGGTACGACATGATGCACGAATCGCCCGAGCAGTCGCAGCGCGCGATTGGCGAGATGATCACCGCCGCCGCCAACGACAACCTGCCGCCGGCGATGACCAATGCCGAGGACAACGAGGAGAACACGCGCGAGATCTGGGCCGCGCATCTCGCCACGCTCGACAAATATTACGAGCCCGGCGTGTTCACCGCCTTCGCCGGGTTCGAGTACACGCTGATGCCCGACGGCAACAATCTCCACCGGGTGGTGATGTTCCGCGACGGCTACGAGCGGACCAGCACCGTGCTGCCCTATCCCGGCCTCTCGACCGAGGTCACCGGGCTGTGGGACTACATGGACAATTACGAGCGGGCGACCGGCGGCAAGGTGCTCGCGATCCCGCACAATTCGAACCTCTCCAACGGGCTGATGTTCGAACTGACCGGACCGAATGGCGGACCGATGTCGGCGGACTATGCGCGCCGCCGAGCCGAGCGCGAACCGGTGGTCGAGGCGACGCAGATCAAGGGCGACAGCGAGAGCCACCCCTTCCTCTCGCCCAACGACGAGTTCGCGAGCTTCGGCGATCTCGGCTGGGACCTCGGCAACCTTCCGCTCACCGCGCGCAAGGACGAGTCGATGTTCGCAGGCGAATATTTGCGCGAGGCGCTCAAGAACGGGCTGTCGATCGAGCAGCGCACCGGCGCCAACCCCTACGCCTTCGGCATGATCGGCTCGACCGACAGCCACACCACGCTCGCGACCGGCGACGAGGACAACTTCTTCGGCAAGCATACCGGCAACGAGCCGATGGAGGGCCGCGCGCTGCAATCGCAGAATCTCGGCACGCGCGAGGGACGGTTCGGCTGGCACTATCTCGCGGGCGGCTACGCCGCGGTGTGGGCGCGCGCCAACACCCGCGCCGAAATCTTCGACGCGATGCTGCGCCGCGAGGTCTATGCCACCACCGGCCCGCGCATGGTGGTGCGGCTGTTCGGCGGGTTCGGCTTTACCGAAGAGGACTGGGACGGCGACTGGGTGCGCAAGGGCTATAGCGAGGGCGTGCCGATGGGCGGCAATCTCGCCGACGAGGGCGAGGCGCCGGTCTTCATGATCTCCGCGCTGAAGGATCCCGACGGCGCCAATCTCGACCGAGTGCAGATCGTCAAGGGCTGGACGAATGAAGACGGAACCACCGGCGAGAAGGTCTACGACGTAGTGTGGTCCGACATGGACGAGCGCGCGCGTGTCGGCGGCAAGGTGCCAGCAGTCGGCGACACGGTGAACCGCGACGACGCGACCTACACCAACACGATCGGCGCCGCCGAATTGCGCAGCGTGTGGACCGATCCCGACTACCGCGAGGGCCAGCGCGCCTTCTACTACGTCCGCGTGCTCGAAATCCCGACCCCGCGCTGGACGCTGTTCGACGCGGTCCTGTACGGTCTCGAACTGCCCGAGGACGCGATGGCCGACGCGGTCGCGCAGGAGCGCGCCTACAGCTCTCCGATCTGGCTGAACCCCGCCGCCGAGCCTGCCCAGACCGTGCGGCGCAACATGCGCAACCGGCCCGGTCGGGGATGACGCTTCCCGGCTGGACGCGCGAACCGCTGGTCCATTTCCTCGCCGCGGGCGCGGCGATTGTCCTGCTGCTCGCCTGGCAGGGCGAAGAGGTCGATCCCGCCAGCCGCAGCATCACCGTGACGCAGGAGGACCGCGCGCGGCTCGCGCTGCAATGGGAGCGGACGATGAGCCGTCCGCCGACCGATGCCGAACTCGACGCGCTGACCGAACGCTTCATCCGCGAGGAAGTGCTGTATCGCGAGGCGCTGCGGCTCGGTCTCGACCGCGACGATGCGGTGCTGCGCAAGCGGCTGGCGAACAAGATGGACTATCTCGCCGGGAGCATGGCCGAGACCGCGGCGGTCTCCGACGCAACGCTCCAGCAATGGCTCGACAACCATCCCGAGCGCTTCGCCGAGGACACGCGCTACAGCTTCGACCAGCGCTATTTCGCCGGGCGCGAGGATGCCGAGAGCGCGCTCGCATCGGGCGACCGCGAAGGCGAAGCGATCTCGCTCCCGGCTGCCGTCGAAAACGAACGCCGCAAACAGGTCGAGGATCGCTTCGGCATTGCTTTCCGCAGAGGGCTCGACGGACTTGAGCCGGGTAGTGACTGGCAGGGGCCGGTCGCGAGCGGGTTCGGCTGGCATCTGGTCCGGGTGCGGGCACGCGCCCCCGGAACCGTTCCGCCGCTCGGCGATATCCGCGACCGCGTCGAAACAGACTGGCGCGCAGCCACGAAGGATCGACGCGAGGACGAGGCCTACCGCGTGCTGCGCGACGCCTACGAGGTGACGGTCGAGCGGTGAGGTGGTGGTTCGCCCTGCTTGCGCTGCTGCTCGCGGCTGCGTCCCCCGCGCGCGCCGACGAGTTGCGCCCGGGCTATCTCGAACTGACCGAAACCGCGCCGGGCGAATGGGCGCTGGCGTGGAAGCAGCCCTATGCGGTAGCGCCCCAAGCCTCGCCGCCGCCCCCGGCAATACCCGCCAATTGCCGCTACGAAGGCGAGGTGCGGCAAGGTGGAGCGGGCGGCGCCGTACTCGGCCAGGCCATGATGCGTTGCGACGGGCCGCTCGGCGGACAGCGGATCGGTTTCGGAGGCATGCTCGGACAAGACGACATGCTGGTGCGCGTGATTCCGCTCGGCGCACCGATGCAGGCGCTGCGGCTGACCGCCGCCGAGCCTGCCGCCACGATCGCCGACGAGGCCGAGCCACCGCCCATATGGCGGACCTATTTCGCGCTTGGGGTCGAGCATATCCTCGAGGGCTGGGACCACCTGCTGTTCGTAATTGCACTGGTGCTGCTGCTGCGCCAGTGGCGGCGTGCGGTGATCGCGGCGACCGCCTTCACCGTGGCGCATTCGCTGACGCTGGCGGGCGCCTCGCTCGGCCTGCTGTCGATGCCGCAGCGGCCGGTCGAGGTGCTGATCGCGCTCAGCATCGTCTTCCTCGCGGTCGAGATCGTGAAGCGCGATCCCGACAGTCCGAGCCTCGCCATGCGCTTCCCGTGGGTGGTCGCCTTCCTGTTCGGCCTGCTGCACGGTTTCGGCTTCGCCGGCGCGCTGAAGGAAATCGGCCTGCCCGAAAGCGATATCGCCGCGGCGCTGCTCGCGTTCAATCTGGGGGTCGAGGCGGGGCAATTGCTGGTGGTGGCGGCGACGCTGGCGGTGATCGCAATCGCAGGCAGGCTCGCACGCGCGAAGCTCGAACCGGCGATGAAGCTCGCCTCCTACGGTATCGGGATTACCGGCGCCTACTGGCTGGTCGACCGGCTGGTCGGCTGATCCCCACCCAGCGCCTGCCACAACAGCACTCTCGCCCGCTCTGCCCGCCCCAGCGCCGCTGCCGCGCGTTCGCCGCTGGTGTCGGCGGCACGGCGCGCTTCGAGCACGGTGAGGAAATTGGCGAGGCCGGCTCGGAACCGGACTTCCGCCAGCCCGGCGGCGCGGTCGGCGCTCGCCTCCTCGCGCGTTGCGGCGGCGAGTTCGGCATCGGCGGCGGCGACCAGCCCGTAGGCCGCCTCGGCATCGCCCAGCGCGGTGAACACCGCGCCGCGATAGGCCTGGAATGCGGCGCGCTTGTTGGCCGCGGCCCCGTCGATCTCGGCCTCGATCCGTCCGAAATCGATGAGCGGCGCAAGCAGCGAACCGCCCGCCGAGCCGACCACCGCATCGCCGTCGAACAGGTCGCCGAGATCGAACGCCAGCAGGCCGAGTGCGGCCGAGAGGCTGAATTGCGGGAATCGCCGCGCCGCGGCGGCGGCGAGGTCGGCGTCGCTTGCCGCCAGCCGCGCCTGCGCCGCGAGCACATCGGGGCGGTTGGCGAGCAGGTCCGATGGCAGCGCGGCGGGCGGGGAGGGGATCGCGCTGTCGGGCGCGGGCCGTTCGAGCGCCGCCAGCACCGTCTGCCCGCTCTGCCCGGTGAGCGTCACCAGCCGTCCCGCCAGCCGCGCCTTCTCGCTCGCGAGCCCGGCGATGCGGCTGCGACTGGCTTCGGCGGCGGTTTCGGCGCGGACCCGGTCGAAGCCGGGCGCGATCCCAGCGCGTTCGCGGATTTCCGCCAGCGTCGTCAGCGTCTCGGCGGCAACGAGGTCTTCCTCGAGCGCCGCCTGCCGCGCCTCAAGCGTGCGCCAGTCGATCACCGAGGCGGCGATTTCGGCGAGCAGCGCGTTGCGCACCGCCGCGGCATCGGCCCCCGCCGCATCGACCCGCGCCAGCGCCGCGCGCTCCTGCGCGCGCAGCCGGCCGAACAGGTCGGGGTCCCAGCTCGCGGTGAGGTTGGCGGCATAAGCGACGCGCTCGGTGTCGATCGCAATGCCCGGCGGCAGGCTGGCGCCGAACTGGTTCGGCGAAGTGCGCTGCGCGGTGACCGAAGCGTTGGCGCCGATCTCGGGCAGCCGGTTGGCGCCAGCCCGGTCGGCTCCGGCGCGTGCCGCCTCGACGCGTGCAAGCGCCTCGGCCAGCGTCGGAGAATCGGCCAGCGCGAGCACGCGCAGTTGTTCGAAACCCGCGTCATCGGACGGCAGCAGCGCATCGACCGAAGCCGCCACCTCGCTGCTCGGCGCATAGGCGAAACCGGCCGGAAGCGCGGGCGGCGACGTGTCGAGCTCGGGCGGCGGCCCGGCGACGCAGGCCGACAGCGCGAGCGCACCGAGAAGGGGGACGGTGCGGCGCATCATTCGCTTGCCGCCTCGGCCCGCTTCGGTTCGGACACGCGAGCCGGAATGAAAGCGTCGATCTGCTGGCCGACGCGGAACAGGCCGTCCGTTTCGGGCAGCCGGTAGATTACCTGCAGCACGCGCACATCGACCCGTTCCTGCGCCGAGTTGGTCAGCGAGCGCTTGGGCACCACCTGCGGTTCGGCGCGCACGAAGGCCGCCTCGACCTGCCGTTCCGCCGCGCCGCGTGGCGAGACCCAAGCGGGCGCGCCGAGATCGACCCGCGCCGCCTCGTCCTCGTCGATATCGACCCGCACATGCAGCGGCTGCGTCTGCCCCATCTGGATGAAGGGCTGCTGCTGCCCGCCCATGGTCGAAACGTATTCGCCCTTGCGGATATTCACCGCGAGGATCTCGCCCGCGATCGGTGCGCGCACCGTCAGCCGCCCGAGCTCGGTCCGCGCCGTCCCCGCTTGCGCCTGCGCCTGCGCCAGCCGCGCCTGCGCCAGCTCCAGCCGCGTCCGCGCCGCCGAAGCGGCGCCCTCGGCCTGGATCACTTCCGCCCGGCTGACCGCCGCCGCGTCCTCGACCGAGCGGTAGAGCGCGAGCTGCTGCTCGGCGGTACGCTGCGCCGCCTGCGCCTCGGCAATCGCTGCGCGCGCCTCGCCGATCCCCGCTTCGGCCTGGCGCAATTGCGCGCGCACCGCGCGGTCGTCGACGGTGAACAGCACCTGCCCCTGTCCGACGCGGTCGCCCGGCTGCACGCGCACGTCCGAAATCAGGCCGGACAGCGCGCTGCCGACATCGACGATCTCGCTCGACGGCTCGACCACCCCCGATCCCGCGACGCGCGGCGCATCGGCGAGCGCGCCCGACGCATGGGCGGGCTTTTCCGCCGGCTCGGCGAGCTCGCGGTCGGGCAGGCCGAAGGCGATATAGGCGACCGCCGCGAGCAGGCCGGCGACCGCGATGATCGGCAACACCTGCCGGGAGAAACTCACGTTCCGGGGGAGCAAAGCCATGATCAATGTTCCGTTCTAGTGCTCTTCGGGCATATCCTTGCCGTCATGCGTGATGCGGCCATCCTCGAGCACGAGGATCCGGTCCGCCATGTCGAAAATGCGGTTGTCGTGGGTGACGATGATGCAGGCGCGGTCTTCCGCCACCGCGACCTCGCGCAGCAGGTCCATCACGCGGCGGCCCGATTTGGCATCGAGCGCAGCGGTCGGCTCGTCGCACACGACGAGGCGCGGTTCGTGGACCAGCGCGCGCGCGATGGCGACGCGCTGCTGCTGCCCGCCCGAGAGCTGGCTCGGCAGCTTGTCGGCCTGGTCGGCGATATTGAGCGCGTCGAGCATTTCGGTCGCCTGCGCGCGCGCCTCCTCCACCGCCATGCCGCGCGCGATCAGCGGGACGGCGGCGTTGGCGGCGGCGTCGATCGAGGGAATCAGATTGTACTGCTGGAAGATGAAACCGATATTGGCGAGCCGGAATTCGACCAGCGCGGTGTCGGTCAGGTCGTAGATATCGGTCCCGAACACCTGAACCTCGCCTTCGGTCGGCCACAATATGCCGCACATGATCGAGATCAGCGTGGTCTTGCCCGAGCCGCTCTCGCCGACGAGGAAGGTCAGTTCGCCCGCGCGGATGTCGAGATCGATCCCGTGCAGCACGGTGATGACGTCCTGTCCCGCGGGAAAATCGCGCGTCACGCCGCGGGTCGAGATCGCGGCGGTATGATCGGTCTGGGCGTTTTGGGGGCTCACCGGAACACCGCCGCCGGTTCGGTCCGGAGCACGTTGCGCAGCGCGAAGAAGCCGGTGATCGCGAGGATCAGCGCCACCGCGACCAGCGACATCAGCGGGATCTGCCACGGGATGTAGAACCCCTTGAAGGTCGGATCGCTGCCGAACACCCAGATGAACGCGACGGTCCCGAGCAGGCCGAGCGCATAGCCGACCGCACCGACCATGCCCGCCTGCGCCGCGACCATGCGCACGATCTTGCCGTTGGTCACGCCGATCGCCTTCAGCGCGCCGAACTGGCGGATATTGTCGCGGATGAAGAGGCTGAAGGTCAGCCCCACGATCGCCACGCCGACGATGAATCCGAGTACGACGGTGATGCCGAAATTGAACGGGATGCCGGTGTTCTCGATGATGAAATCGACCCCGTCCCCGGCGAATTCGTCGCGGGTGCGCGCACGCAGCCCGGTCTGCGCCTCGATCCGCCGCGCCAGCTCCGCCGCGGCGACGCCGTCGGCAGCGCCCGCCAGCACGAAGCTGAGCCGGTTGCGCGTGCCCGGAACGTAGCGCAGCGCCTGCGAATAGCGGGTGTAGAGGACCACCGTGCTGGTGAAGCTGGGAATCGAATCGGCCATGCCGCGGATCACCGCGCGCTGATCGTTCAGTTCGAGGACTTCGCCGACCGGGGTCGGCTGGTCGGGAAACATCCGCGTGGTGCCGACATCGTCGATGATCACGCTGTCGGGACGCGAGAGTACCGCGCGCGAACCTTCGACCATGCCCTTGGGCAGCCCGATCAGCGTGGCGTCGTCGACCCCGATGATCGCGACCTGTTCGAGATCGCCGGTATCTGTCCGCACCGCGGCATTGGCGCGCAGGTGCGGTACCGCCCATTCGACCCCGGGCACGCCGCGCACGCGGTCGAGTGCTGTGGTCGGCATGGCGTAGGCGATGTCGGTGGTGCGGCTGACCGGATCCATCACCCACACTTCGGCCTCGGCGACGTTGTATACCCCGCTTGCCCCGCGCTCGATCAGGTTGACGAAGATGGTCAGCTGCTGGGTGATGAGCAGGGTCGAGAAGGCGATCCCGAACAGCAGGCCGTAGAACTTGGTCCTGTCGCCGGTCAGCATGCGGATCGCGATCCAGATCATGGCGGCTCCCACCGATTGGCCTGCGCGGCTTGCCAACACGCCGCGACTCGTTCATTAGTGAACGCGAGCGTTCAATTGAACGGAGTCGTTCACCTTGTCAAGCGAGTTGCAGAAGAAAACCGGTCGCCCCGCCGACCTCGCCAAGCGCGAGGCGATCATCGATGCGGCGGCGGCGAGCTTCTTCGATATCGGCTACGAAGCGACCTCGATCGAGCGGGTTGCCGCAGATGCGGGCGTGTCCAAGGTAACGGTCTACAACCATTTCGGCGGCAAGCCGGCGCTGCTGAGCGCCGCGGTCGAAAGCCAGTGCGAGCAGATCCGGAGCAGCCTCTCGCTCGACGGGCTGGCCGCGGGGACGATCCGCGAGCGGCTCGCCGCGCTGGGCGAGACCTTCGTCGCCTTCCTCTCGCGCCCCGAAATGATCGCCTTCGAGCGGCGGATCGCGGCGGAGACCGAACGCGACCCGGCAATCGGCGCCTGCTTTCTCGATGCCGGCCCGCGGCGGATGCACGCGTTGCTCGCGGCGCTGATGCAGCGCGCCGCCGAGCTGGGCGAACTCGACATCGACGATCCGATGCTCGCCGCCGAACAGTTCGCTTCGATGTGCAAGGGCTTCGGCGATCTCGAGCGGAGGTTCGGCGCGGGCAGCGACCGCGACCGCGACAAGGCGCGGATAGCGGGCGCGGTGGACGCGTTCCTCCGGGCGTATGCGCCGTAGCGTTTGGCTTGAGGGTGAGGCAGGAGGGGGTTGCGGGCGAGGGTCTTTGTCGCGTGCGGGAAGCACGTCCGTGCTTCCCTTGGCTGTTCCATCCCACTCCCCCACCCGGCTTGTTTGCTGGCGGTGACGGAACCTGTCGCATTGCGGCAAGTATCGGACCGCCAGAAGCGGCACCAGCCCGCTCCCCCTCCCGGCCACCCCGACTATAGTAACCTAATGGGTGGCCGGGAGGGGGAGCGGGCTGGTGCCGGGCGCAGAGCAGCGCGAAGCGATGCCCGAATAGACGCCATAAAACGTGCCGGGTGGGGGCGTGGGATGGAACAGCCCCGGCGGGCCGACGACTGCAACGCAGTGACAAGCCGCGGCACCGCCGGAAAACCAACACCTACCCCATCAATCCGAACACCAGCCCGTAGAGCGTGAACTGAAGCGTGTGGTAGCCGCCATCGATCAGCCACAGCATGAAGGGGCGCTGGGCGAACAGGTAGTTGATCCCGAAGCTCGCCGCGACCCAGAACAATCCTGCGGCGAAGCCCGCGCCGACGCCGAACTGCACCGTGATGTCCGGCCCGAGGAACATCGCGAAGACCGCAGCGGCGAGAAACGACAACACGAACGCACCCCCGAACACCTTGGCCATGTTGGCGTTCTTCGCATCTTCGTCGGAAAGGCCGACCAGCTTCTGCCATTTCCTGCCGAACAGCGGCCCGTACCACAGCCCGCCGAGCACGAACGCCGACACTGCGGCCACGATCACGGCAATCCAGTTCAATTCCATCATATCCTCCCTGTTGTGAAATTCCGGGCCGCTATTGCGTTTCGGCCCGCTGCGCCGCCTGCGCCTGCAGCAAGTCGAGATGCGTGCGCAGCACTGCGACATTGCGGTCGAACACGGCAATGTCCTGCGCGGTGCGCGCCTGCATGATCGCGCCCTCCATCGTCGTCAGGATGAACTCGGCCAGCGCGTGCCGGTCGGTATCGCGCGGCAGACGCTCGGCGGCCTCGTCGAGACACTCCTCCACCGCGCGCACCCAATTGCGGAAATTGATGTCCAGAAGCTCGCGGATGCGCGGATCGGGTTCGGAAATCTCGAGCGCGAGATTGCCGATCGGGCAGCCATGCTGGAAGTCGCTCGCCACCAGCCCGGTGCGATAGCCGTTGAGCAGCGCGAAGATCTTGTCGATCGGGTCCGCAACCCCGGCCCAGGCGATATCGAGCAGGTTTTCCCGGATCCCGTCGCGATAGAATTCGAGCACCGCGACGAGCACGTCCTGCTTGCCGGGAAAGAAGTGGTAGAGGCTGCCCGAATGGACCTGGCTGCGGCTGAGGATGTCGGAAATCGAGGTCGAATTGTAGCCCTTGACGTAGAAGAGCTCCATCGCCGTCCCGACGATCCGTTCGCGTGTGGCACTGTTCATGCGAATCGCCATAGACTTGATTGAACGACCAATCAAGAAAATTTGAACGGGCGTTCAACTTGCGCACCGGTCGCCGCGCCGCGCTGTCCGCGCCCCCGAATATATGCGCGCGCGTCAACTTGCCATTCACCCGCGTGCGCCTACATTGGCAGCCTATGAAAGGAACCCGCCGATGAGCGAGCAGAACGATCCGAACCGGGGCCCGGACCAGCAGGGTCCCGAAGGCCCCAATCCGTGGATCAAGAGCCTGATGGTGTGGGGCGGGATTTTCCTCGCGCTGGTCATGCTCGTATCGGTGTTCGGCAATACCGGGCAGGCCGCCGGGCAGGAGCTCGGCTATTCGGATTTCCGCAACCGGGTCGAACAGGGCGAGGTGCAGAAGGTCACGATCGCGCAGGACCAGATTACCGGCACGCTCAAGAACGGCGAGACCTTCACCACCACCCCGGTGGCGAGCGACACCAAGCTGACCGAACTGCTCGACGAGCAGGGGGTCGAATATACCGGCACCCCGCCCGAGCGGATGAACATGCTGCTCTACATCCTGATCCAGTCGCTGCCTTTCATCCTGATCCTCGGCATCGCCTTCTTCGCGCTGCGGCAGGTGCAGAAGAGCGGCGGCGGCGGCGCGATGGGCTTCGGCAAGTCCAAGGCCAAGATGCTGACCGAAAAGCAGGGCAAGGTCACCTTCGAGGACGTCGCCGGCATCGACGAAGCGCGCGAGGAGCTCGAGGAGATCGTCGAATTCCTCAAGGATCCGCAGCGCTTCTCCAAGCTCGGCGGGCAGATTCCCAAGGGCGCGTTGCTGGTCGGCTCTCCCGGCACCGGCAAGACACTGCTCGCGCGCGCGATCGCGGGCGAGGCAGGCGTGCCGTTTTTCACCATTTCCGGCTCCGACTTCGTCGAGATGTTCGTCGGCGTCGGCGCGAGCCGCGTGCGCGACATGTTCGAGCAGGCCAAGAAGAACGCGCCCTGCATCGTCTTCATCGACGAGATCGACGCGGTCGGCCGCAGCCGCGGCCACGGGCTCGGCAATTCGAACGACGAGCGCGAGCAGACCCTGAACCAACTGCTGGTCGAGATGGACGGCTTCGAGGCCAACGAGGGCATCATCATCATCGCCGCCACCAACCGGCCCGACGTGCTCGACCCGGCGCTGCTGCGCCCGGGCCGCTTCGACCGCCAGGTGGTGGTGCCGATCCCCGATATCGACGGACGCGAGAAGATCCTCGGCGTGCACATGAAGAAGGTGCCGCTGGCGCCCGACGTCAACGCGCGCACCATCGCGCGCGGTACGCCCGGCTTCTCGGGTGCCGATCTCGCCAACCTCGTCAACGAGGCGGCGCTGCTCGCCGCGCGCCGCAACAAGCGGCTCGTCGCGATGCAGGAATTCGAGGACGCCAAGGACAAGGTCATGATGGGCAGCGAGCGCCGCAGCATGGTCATGACCGACGACGAGAAGAAGATGACCGCCTATCACGAGGCCGGCCACGCGCTGGTCAGCCTCAACGAGCCGGCATCGGACCCGATCCACAAGGCGACCATCATCCCGCGCGGGCGCGCACTCGGCATGGTCATGCGGCTGCCCGAACGCGACAACTATTCCTACCACCGCGACAAGATGCATGCCGACCTCGCGGTCAGCATGGGCGGGCGCGTGGCGGAGGAACTGATCTTCGGGCACGACAAGGTCTCTTCGGGCGCAAGTTCGGACATCCAGTACGCTACCAGCCTGGCGCGCAACATGGTCACCAAATGGGGCATGTCGGACAAGCTCGGCCCGCTGCAATACGAGGAGCAGCAGGAAGGCTATCTCGGCATGGGCCAGACCGCACGCACGATGGGCTCGGCCGAGACCAACAAGATGATCGATGCCGAGATCAAGGCGCTGGTCGAAGGTGCGCACAAGCGCGCCACCGAGGTGCTGACCGAGAAGGAAGAGCAGCTCCACCTGCTCGCGCAGGCCATGCTCGAATACGAGACGCTGACCGGCGACGAGATCGATCAGCTGCTCAAGGACGGCAAACTCGACCGCCCCGACCAGCCGAGCGGCCCGGCGATCAAGCCGGTCACCGGCTCCGCCATCCCCAAGGCGGGCAAGAAGTTCGGCGGCAGCGGGGAGACCTCGCCGCAAGGGGCGTAGAGTCATTTGCAGCTTTGCCGGTTCGGCGCCGGCCCGTCCTTGCCGCCGGTCGATCCCGATAACCGGCTCGTCGGGCCAAATCGCAATTTGGTGGATTCGGCGCTGACCGATCCGGCACGCTTCCGACAGGGGACGTGCGGGGACTGACATGCGTGCGCCGGGCGGGGGTGGCCGGGCGTATCTGCGCAGTACAGGTCCCGCACGATCGCTCCAGACCGTCATCGATCCGACGCTTCCGGCGTATCTTCGCCACCGCCCGAGGCGGCGGTTTCGCCGGGCGGGGCGATCCGTTACGCGCTCGCGCCGCGCCGCGATCTCGCCCAACTGGCGGAAGACTTCGCCCGCGACGGTTTCGTATCGGTGCCAGATATTCTCGCGACCGACTGCGCCGAGCGCCTCCATCTCCTGCTGCGCGGGCGCGACGACTGGCGGCAGGCGATCAACAGCGGCGAAAAGCTGGTCGAGCTCGATCGTCCGGCGCGCGCATCGATGAGCGCCGAACAATGCGAGCAGCTCGACCAGGCGGTCTATGCCGGCGCACGGCACGGCTTCCAGTTCCGCTACGAGACCATCCGCGTCCCCGATGCGCCCGAAGAGCGCCGTGCGAGCGGAGACCCGCTAGCGACATTTGCGGACTGGTGGTCGCAGGGCGAGCCGCGCGCCCTGCTGCGGCGGATCACCGGCATGCGCGAAATCGACTTCGCCGATGCGCAGGCGACCGCCTATTCGCCCGGAGACTTCCTGACCGAGCACAGCGACGATGTCGACGGCAAGGGGCGGCTCGCCGCCTACGTGCTCGGGCTGACGCCCCGATGGCGGCTCGAATGGGGCGGCATGCTGGTGTTCCACCCGCAGGCGGACGAGGCGGCGCGCGCGCTGGTGCCGGGGTTCAACCGGCTCAACCTGATGCGCGTTCCGCGACCGCATAGCGTCACCGAAGTGACCCGCGCCGCCGCCTATCGCCGCTATTCGATCACCGGCTGGCTGCGCCGCAAGGGTGCCTGAGCCCCGCTCGGAGCAGGCCGGGCCAAGTCGTTTCCGAGGCGACGAACGGCAACGGCGGCGCCGCAAGCTGCGCGCCTGTGCGGAACTCCGGCAGCCGGTTTTTTGCAGAATCTTGATCCCGATCGCCTTGCACTGCGCCTAGTACGGTAGCAGGAGGTGTTCTGCATCATGTTCGGACTTCGGCGATTGGCGATTTTCGTCGTGGCGGCAATGGCACTGTCGCTCGCTTGCGTGCAGCCGGCATCTGCGCAGCGGCAATCGCGTGACGTGGCGGCCTATATGTACAAGGCCGAGCAGACCCTGGCAGCCTACCGCCGACAGAGCGACGAAAAGCTGACTCTGTTGCGCCGGCAGATTTCCAACCGCGATTCGCGCATCGGCCAGCTCCGTGCCGAAATCCGCGCCGGATCGGCGCAGGCACGCAGGCTGGAGGGCGATCTGGCGAAGCTCGAAGAGGAAAACGCCGCACAACAACTGGAGTTTACCGAACGGCTCGCTTCGCTCGAGGCGAAATATTCGGTGCAGTATCGCACCCTGCTCAACAACGGCACTCAACTCTCCTCCACACCCGAGGGGCAGGAAGTGCTTCGCCTGTTCAACGAGGGTTCGCCCGACGCCTGGGAAAAGGCAAAGGAAATTCTCGGCGCCCGCAAGCTGACCCGGCGTCAGAAATTCGCCGCCGAAGCGCGGGCCGAGGCCGGACTGTATTACGAAAAGATCGGCGACGGTCAGGAGACGATCGCCACGGTGATCGAGCTCTACGAGGAGGTGATCGAATTCGATGACGAGGAATTCGGCGACCATCTCCGCCTGGCCGATCTCTACTACCGTTCGCTTCGCCTGCTCGAATCCTATCAGGCGGCGGCGCGGGCGCTCGAAGTCGCGAAGGGCGATGCGCAATTGGCTCTCGCGGCGATGACCATCGGTCGCACGGCGATGGTGCTCGACGACAGGGAGTTCGCCGAACGCAGCTTCGCAACCGCAGTCGATGCTTCGCGGCGCTTCCACCGGCAGACCGATGCAGCACCCGGCGCGCTGCTGCTGTTGCAGGAGGCGCTCGCGACGCATGGCTACTGGCTCGCAGGTGCGGGACGGCGCGAGGAGGGCATCGCGCAACTGCAGGAGGCGCGCGGGCTGGTCGAAGCCGCGCTGGCCGATGATCCGCAGAATACATCGTATCGCCAGGCGCGGGCGGCGATCTTCACCGTGATCGCGGGCGCACTCGATCCGGCCGCGCAGGGCGCGGATGCCGCCGCCTATCTCGACCAGGCTCTGCTCGACCTGCACGCGCTGGGGGCGGATTTCCCCGATTCGATCGCGCTCAAGTCGACTCTGTGGAACGCGCTCGCGACACGCGGCGGGCTGCATGAACATGCAGGCGAGCGGGAGCAGGCCGACGGCTTCTATGCCCGGTTGCTACCGCTCGCGGAGGAGGTACTGGCCGCCGACGAGCAATCGGGCCCGGCGCGGCTGATGCTGGCGCGTTCGCACCTGCTGGCGGGCCATGTCGCCCGGCGAGCCGAGCAGCTCGACGAGGCGCGCGGCCAGTTCGGCCGGGCCGCCGTGGCGGCGAGCGCGATCGGCATGGACTTCCCAAATGTGGAGGAAGCGCACGAGATCGGCTTTGCGGCGATGATCGCTTTCGGCGACATCGAAGCCTTGCGCGGACAGCCCGAGGGGGTCGAGCTCGGCTATACCTCGGCGCTCGAGATGGCGCAGGCGGCGATCGACGATGCCGCGCTGACCGTGGAGAATGGCGGTTCGCCGGCCACCGATCTCGAAAAATGGTGGGCGGCGCGCGGTCTCGCTCTGTCGAAAATGGCCGAAGCCGGAGTCGGCGATTTGGGTTGGCGCCAGGCGGCCGAGAACTTCGACCGAATGGAAGAGCTGGGCTTCGCCGGTGCAATCGACCAGGCGCTGCGCGATCGAGCGTCCGCCGAACTGGCAGCGCAGGCCGAAGCGGCGCCGCCTCCGCCGGGCGGGCAATCGGCGCCGGAAGGCCCGGCCGAATCCGAAACCGAACAGGAACCGATCCCATGATTCTCGCCCTCGCCATGCCCGCAGACACTGCGCCGGTCGCAACGATTGTCGACGAGATGATCGAAGCGGGCCTCGACGTCTATTGGGACCGCGCGGTGCCGGGCTCTGCCGAATGGCCCGAAACCGAGCGTCGTGCCGCCGAGGCGCGCGCCATAGTTTTCCTGTTCGGCAGCGCCGCGCGTGCCGGATCGGACGAGGCCGTGGCCTTCCGCAAGCTCGCCGCCGACGGGTGCGCCGCCGACAAGGCGATCGCGGTCGAACTGGAGCGCGGCGCGGTGCCGTCGGATATCGATTGCACGGTGTACGATCTCAGCGGCTGGCGCTCGCGCCCGAGCGGATGGCGGCGGTTCCTGATCGGCGACAGCTACACGCGCGATGTGATCTCGGCAGCGCGCTACAAGGCCGCGGGCCGCGATCCGGTGGCGCCGAGCGCGCCCCGCAAGCTGCTGATGCGCCAATTGGCCGTGGTGTTTTCGGCGCTCGCGCTGCCGGTGATCGGCTTCCTCACCTTCACCGAAAGCATGCTCTCGCTGTATCAGGGGTTCGGCTTTTCCGACATGGCTTCGGACGAGGAACAGGCGGCATGGGACGCCCGCGAGGCGGGAAGCTGCGAGGATCTGCGCGCTTTTCTGTCGGACTATCCCGAAGGCGCCTACGCGCAGGAGGCCAACAGCCTGCTCGGTGCGCGCAGCACGCGGGAGGAGGAGGTGTTCTCGCCGACCGAACAGAAACTGCCGCTCTATGCCGGGATCGGCGACGCCGCGGCGAGCGGCAGCCCCGGCGCGGCGCAGCAGGCTGCATCGGAGCGCGCCGAAGCGGAGGCGTCGCGCGTATGCGGCGGCCTGGTGGAGACTTTGGGCGGCCGGAACCTGACGGCCGAAGTGGGCGATCCGCGTTTCGATTGCAGCGCCATCGGCGGCGGAACGGTATGTTCGGTCGAGGGGCAGGCGGTGTGCCGGTTCGAAGAGCCCGAGATCCGGATCGTTGAACGCTGCGGGAACTAGATTCTGTTTCAGCAAAGCTGAAACGGATGCGGCACCGGCCCGCTCCCCCCCCCGGCCACCCAACGATAGTAAACTATGGGTGGCCGGGTGGGGGAGCGGGCCGGTGCCGAGTCAGCGCAGCTGAAAACGACTCAAAGCCGTCAGAACAGGCCGAGCAGGACCAGCGCCTGCAGGAACAGCGTCAGGATGATGGTGATGAAGACGGTCAGCACGCAGAGCCGCCAGAACGCCGAGAAGCGCGACAGCGCGTAGGTTCCGCGCAAATGCTTGTAGATGTGGATCGGCGGGATCAGCAGTCCCGCCCAGACGAGCAGGCCCATCGGGACGGCAAGCTGCGCCAGCATCACCAGGGTGAGGATCAGCAGTGTCATGAACGATAGCGAATAGGTCACGAAAATCGCGTGATCGTAAGCCTTGAAGCGCCGTTTCCACACGAACAGAAGCCATACGAAGGGGATCGAGATCGGGATCAGCAACCAACTGAACTTGTAGAAATTCGTTTGCAGCTTGTAGAGCATCAAGGCCGGTTGCTTGCGCCACTTTTCCAGCCCGCCGTCGATCCAGTCGGTGCCGGTGAGCTTCATCTTCATCTCCGGACCGTCGCCGCTACGCACGGGAATGACGGTCGCATCGTCATCGTCCTCCCCCGCCGCCGGCTCTTCGGTATCGCCGCGGTCGAGAAACGGCAGCGTATCGGCGCTGGTGAGTATCGCGAGCTCGTTTTCGAGCGATTCGCGCTCCGCCTCCAACTCGCGCCGTTCGCTCGCATCGAGGTCTGCATCCTCGTCAGCCAGTTCCCGATCGATCCTGGCAATCTGCTCCTCCTTGTTCTCGACCTCTGCGGCCACGGCATCGCGCAGATTGGTGCGATTGTCGCCTTGGAGATCGGTCGGGGTCGTGATCCCGGCGAACTGGAACACCGCGAACATCAGGAAGATCGAGAACAGGAACAGCGCCATCGGCGACACGAAGCGCGCCCGCTCGCCCTCGATATAGCGCCGCGTCAGCTCGCCCGGCTTCAGCGCCAGCTTGGGCAATGTCTTCCAGGTCTTGCCCTCGAAATGCAGCGCACCGTGGAGCAGGTCGTGCAGGAAGGCGCGGAGCGTGCGGTGCAGATGCGCCTTCTGGCCGCAGGCATGGCAATGCGATCCGATCAGCTCGGTACCGCAATTGAGGCAGGTCCGCTCGGCGAAATGGCCTTGCTCGAGCGGCTGGCCGTCCTTGTCGGACACCTGCCCCCCCTTGCCGCCGATCGCCTTGGCGAACAGTCCGCCTTCGACCGCCGTCCCGACCGCTTCGCCGATGTCGCTCATGAATCCCCCTTCATGGAGGTCCGGTATAGGACGATGCCGACGCATGGCAAAGCTTCGCTTGCGGCGCGCTGCGGCACTTGCGAGAAGCGGTCATGGACTGGCTCGGCGCAAGCGGCGAATGGATCGGCCTCGGTGTGATGGCGGCGGTGTTTCTCGCGCTCGCCGGGATCGAACTGCTCGCGCCCCGCCGTGCCGCCAGCCAGCCGAAGGCGCGGCGCTGGATCACCAATCTGTCGCTGTTCGCGCTCGACACCGCGCTGGTGCGCATCGCCATTCCGCTATTGATGATCGGCACTGCGCAGCTGGCGGCAGAACGCGGCTGGGGGCTGTTCAACCTCGTCGCGCTGCCCGGCTGGGTCGAATTCGTCGCGGCGATCGTGTTGCTCGACCTCGTGCTGTACCTCCAGCACTGGGCGACGCATCGCGTGCCTGTCCTGTGGCGGCTGCACAAGGTCCACCATTCGGATCCCGACTTCGACGTCACCACCGCGGCGCGGTTCCATCCGTTCGAGATCGCGCTGTCGATGCTGTGGAAGATGGCCTGCGTCGCCTTGCTCGGCGCGGGCGCACTGGCGGTGTTCGCGTTCGAAGTGCTGTTCAACGCGGCGACGATCTTCACCCACGCCAATGTCTCGCTGCCGCCGGCGCTCGACCGGTTGGCGCGCGCGCTGATCGTCACGCCCGACATGCACCGCATCCACCATTCGGCGATCCGGCGCGAAACCGACAGCAATTACGGCACCGTGCTGTCGGGGTGGGACCGGCTGTTCGCCACCTACACCGGGGCGGCGGAAAAGGGACAGGACGGGCTGACGATCGGCCTCGAAACGTATCAGGATGCGCGCCCTACCGGTCTCGGCTGGAGTCTGCTGTTGCCGTTCCGCAAGGACTAGCTGCCGAGGGCTGACTCTACTCCTTCGAGCCAGCCTAGCGCCGCATCGAAGCGCACACCGTGGTGCTGCTCGACCAGCGCATCTTCACGGACGCGGTCCGCGGGATGGAAGGCTCGCTCGGGCGCCTTGCTGTGCCGCTCCATCGCCCGGTTGGAGAACGCATCAGGTTGCCCCAGCCCAAGATGGTCGGCGGCCCGCCGCGTTGCTGCATCAGGATCGGCCATCAGGTCGGCGAACTCGACGCGCGCTTCGTCGCCCCAGCCATTGGCAGCGATGGCGCGTACGAACAGCGCATCCTGCATCGCCCACAGCAGCGCCGTGATATGCGCCGCGCGGTCGAGCGGGTCCCGCTCGGCGTCGATCGCCTGCTGCAGCGTTGCATTTCCGCCCGGCAAGGCGGCCGCAATCTCGACTGCAAGGCGAATGCAGAACTCGATCCGTTCGCGCCCGCCGCGGAACGCCGCCACCAGGAAGGCACGGCGGTCCATGGTCAGGAACAGCGCGCGCTCGACCCGGCCCGGCACGCACAGGTCGCCGACCAGCGGATTGATCCAATTGCTCGGCTTTATCACCACGCTATCGGCGGTTTCGCCAAGGTGGCCAAGCGCGAAGTCGAGCAGCGGCCCCAGACCCGTAGCCGACTGCCCCGCCAGGATTCGCGGCCGCGCGGCGGCGATATCGACCAGGCATTGCGGCTCGCGCAGCACCAGCGCGCCGCTCGCCTCGAGCAGCCGCGACAGCAGCGTCGAGCCGCAGAACCCCTGATGGAACAGGAACGCCGGCGCCCCGACCGGATCGCGCGCCGCTTCGATCCGGCCGGTCCGGACGGCATCCCAGAAGCGTTCGCGGCCGTCGAGGAAAGTGGCGGCGGCAAGCCGGGAATGCGAGGTCGCAACGAACGCCGCGGCACCCGCGAGCGGATCGATCCGGTGCAGGAATTCGAGCGACGAAGCACGCGGAGTGGCTGCCTCTTCCCCAACCATCGTGCCGGTAGGGACCATCGCAGGTGCCGTGCCAAGCGCGCTTCGCCGAACCGCGCAGCCCGGTCCGTCAACGGCGTGCGAATACGAAAAAGGCCGCCCTTGCAGGCGGCCTTTCGTCGCAAAGCGAATTGCGCGGCGGTCAGCCGTTCGGGTCGAATTCCGCCCCGATCGAAGTCGAGCGGGTCGGCGCCGATGCGGTGATCCGCAGCGCCTCGGCCGACTGGCTGAGCGAGCCGACCTCGTCGATCTCGTCGTCGTCGTCGGGCAGGATTTTCTGCAGGTTGGTCACCGCGGCCTCGTGCAGTTCCTTCGGCTTGATCGTCGTCTCGGCGATCTCGCGCAGCGCGACGACCGGGTTCTTGTCGCGGTCGCGATCGACGGTCAGCTCCGCACCGCCCGAAATCTCGCGCGCACGCTGCGCTGCCAGCAGGACGAGATCGAAACGGTTGGAAACCTTGTCTACGCAATCTTCGACGGTAACGCGCGCCATGGGGCACTCCGGTGATTCTGGTGCTAACGGGAAAGCGGCGCAGATAGGCTTGCAGGGGCCGCTAGTCAAGGAATTGCACGGGCGCAACGCGCGCTTTAGAGCCCTTGCCATGACCGATGCGGCGCAAGCGGACCAGTTGGCGGATTGCCCCGCCTACACCGATCCGGACATGTTCGATATCGACGCCGCGGGGCAGCGGCTGACCTTCTACCCCTCGGGCGCCGACCGGCGGCAGGCGCTGTTCGATCTGGTCGCATCGGCCGAACGCTCGCTCAAGCTGTGTTTCTACATCTTCGCCGAGGATGCAGTCAGCACGGAACTGCGCGACGCACTGACGGATGCCGCCGGTCGCGGGGTTGCAGTGACGCTGATCATCGATCGCTTCGGCTCGGATGCCACCGACGAATTTCTCCAGCCCCTGCGCGACGCGGGCGGCACCGTCCATTGCTTCAGTCCGCGCTGGAGCTTCCGCTACCTCATCCGCAACCATCAGAAGATGGCGATCGCCGACGACGAACGCGCGCTGTTCGGCGGCTTCAATATCGAGGACGACTACTTCGCGCCCCCCGAAGCGAACGGCTGGAACGATCTCGCGATCCGGGTCGAAGGCTCGGCGGTCGAGGGGCTGGTTGCCTGGTTCGCCAAGATCCGCGCCTGGACCGAGGACGATAGCGCGCATTTCCGCGACATCCGCAAGGCGGTGAAGAGCTGGGACTGGTCTGACGGAGAGGCGCGATGGCTGATCGGCGGCCCGACCCGCGGCCTGTCGACCTGGGCGAAATGCGTCAGCGACGACTTGGCGCGCGGCCGGCAGCTCGACATGTTCATGGCCTATTTCTCGCCCTCGAAAAAGCTGCTCAGGCGCATCGGCGCGATCGCCTCGCGCGGCGAGGCGCGGCTGCTGATGGCGGGCAAGAGCGACAACGGCGCGACCATCGGCGCCACCCGCTCGCTCTATCACTACCTGCTCCACAAGGGGGCGGCGATCTGGGAGTTCACTCCGTGCAAGCTGCACACCAAGCTGATCGTGCTCGACGACGCGGTCTATCTCGGCAGCGCCAATTTCGACATGCGCAGCCTCTACATCAATCTCGAACTGATGCTGCGGATCGAGGACAAGGCGCTCGCCGACCGCATGCGCGACTACGTCACGCACCATGCCGAAGCCTCGCGGCGGATCACGTCCGACCTGCACCAGCGGCGTTCGGGCCTGCTCAACCGGGTGCGCTGGAACCTGTCGTGGTTCCTGGTGTCGGTGGTCGATTACACGGTGTCGCGCAGGCTGAATCTGGGGCTTTAAAGTCTTCCGGCGGTGACGAGACCTGTCGCTGCGTTGCAGTCATCGGACCGCCGGGGCTGTTCCGTCCCACGCCCCCGCCCGGAGTCTTTGTTGCGTGCGGACCGGACCTCCGTCCGATCCTTGCGGCACCAGCCCACTCCCCCACCCGGCCACCCCGACTTTAGTCACCTAAGGGTGGCCGGGTGGGGGAGTGGGCTGGTGCCGGACCCGGCGGTCTGACGACTGCCATACCGTGACACCTCTCGTCACCGCCGGAAAATTACGCCCCGTAATCCGAATAATCCCGCCGTTCGGGCGAGGTGAACTTGGTAAATTCGCTCTGGAAGTGCAGCGGGACGTTGCCGGTCGAACCGTGCCGCTGCTTGGCGACGATCAGCGTCGCCTTGTTCACCAATTCGAGGTGCTTCTGCATCCACGCATCGTATTTCTCGATCACCTCGGGCGAACTCGACCCGTCGGGTTCGTCGGGCCGCAGCGCGTCGTGGTAATATTCGGCGCGGTAGATGAACCACACCATGTCCGCGTCCTGCTCGATCGAACCCGATTCGCGCAGGTCGGACAGCTGCGGGCGCTTGTCCTCGCGGTTCTCGACCTGGCGGCTGAGCTGCGACAGCGCGATCACCGGCACGCCCAGTTCCTTGGCCAGCGTCTTCAAGCCCCGGCTGATCTCGGAAATCTCGTTGACGCGGTTGTCGTTGGCGCGGCCCGAGCCCTGCAGCAGCTGGAGGTAATCGACCACCACCAGCCCGATATCGTGCTTGCGCTTCAAGCGCCGCGCGCGGGTGCGGAGCGCGGCGATGGTCAGCGCGGGCGTGTCGTCGATGAACAGCGGCAGCTCGGTCAGCTCCTGGCTGGCATAGGACAGCTTCTGGAATTCCTCCTTGCTCAGCTGGCCCGAACGCAGCAGTTCGCTCGAAATCTCGGTCTGCTCGGCGAGGATGCGCGTGGCGAGCTGGTCGGCGCTCATCTCGAGGCTGAAGAACGCGACCGCCGCGCCCTGCGAGGTCTCGCGATCGATCCCGTCGCGCAGGTCGGCCATCAGCCGCCGCGCGCAGTTGAAGGCGATGTTGGTCGCGAGCGAGGTCTTGCCCATCGCCGGGCGCCCGGCGAGGATGACCAAATCCGAATTGTGCAGCCCCGAAGTCTTCTCGTTGATCGTCGCGAGCCCGGTGGTCTTGCCCGAGAATTTCCCGCCCGAATTGAGCGCCGCCTCGACCAGCTTGAGCGCGCCGAGCGAGGCGGACTTGAAACTCAGCGCCTCGCTGCCCGACACCGCGCCCTCCGCGACGCTGTAGAGATCGGCCTCGGCCTGCTCGATCCGGTCCATCGGATCGACCTCTTCGGAAGTGTCGAGCGCCCCCTCGACCAGCCCGCGCCCGACGCTGACCAGCTGCCGAAGCAAGGCGAGATCGTAGATCTGCTGCGCCAGTTCGCGCGGCGCGAGCAGCCCCTGCCCGTCGGCGGTGAGCTGGGCGAGATAGGTAATCCCGCCCAGCTCCTTCATCGCCTCGTCGGTCTCGAAATAGGGCTTGAGCGTCACCGGGGTGACCACCGCGTTGCGGTCGACCAGCGTGAGGATGCGGTCGTAGATGCGCTGGTGTAGCGGCTCGAAGAAATGCTCGGGCCGAATCGTCACCGGCAGCTCCTCGATCACCGAATTGTCGATCAGCACCGCGCCGAGAAACGCCGCCTCCGCCTCGAGATTGTTGGGCAGCGTGCGGCCCTGCGGGGCATCGGTAGCGTCGGGTCTGATCAGGAGGTCTTCGTCGGCCATCGGGCCACCATGCTGAACCCTTGTCGGACGGGCAAGGCACTATTCGGGACTATCGTGGAGGGCGCTGTGGGCAGACCGGCAAAACTCGCTCGGCACCCGTCGTGTCGCCACCGTTGCCAAAAGGAAGCGGGCTCCCCGCTTTCGCGGGGATGACGATTATGGGTGTTGCTTGGAAGGGACAGCTTCTGCGAAAGCGGCCCTGTCATGCCCGACCACAGGATCAGCCATATCAGTCTCGACGAGGACACGATCCTGTGGCGCAATGCCGATGTCGAACAGGAACGGCGCGTTGCGATCTTCGACCTGATCGAGGAGAACACGTTCAAACCGTGCCGCCCGGTCGCGAACGGGAATGACGGCCCCTACCGGCTCTACCTGTCGGTGCGGGACGGTCGGCTGGCGATGGATATCCGCGACGCAAGCGACGAACCGCTCGAGACGCTGCTGCTCGGCCTCGCGCGCTTCCGCCGCCCGATCCGCGAATATTTCGCCATCTGCGACAGCTATTACCAGGCGATCCGCAAGGCCACTCCGGCCGAAATCGAGACGATCGACATGGCGCGGCGCGGCATCCACAACGACGCCGCCGAGCTGCTCAGGGAGCGACTCGCGGGCAAGGTCGAAACCGATTTCGCCACCGCGCGGCGGCTGTTTACGCTGATCTGCGTGCTGCATATCAAGGGCTGAGGATGGCGCGCCGGCGGAGGAAAAAGGGATTCGGTTGGGGCGCGCGTTTCTTCGCGCTGCTGGCGCTGGTCGCGATCGCTGCGGGGGCGTGGCTGTGGTGGGACACGCGCCACTGGACACCGCCCGAGAGCGACTATCCCGACCAGGGCGCGCTCGTTTCGCAAGCCGACGGCGCGGTGAATTTCCGCACGCTGAAAGCGCTCGGCGCCGATTTCGTCTATCTCGAGGCCAGCACCGGTTCGGACGGCAAGGATGCCCGCTTCGCGCGGAACTTCGAGGCCGCGCGCGAAGCCGGGCTGCAGGTCGGCGCGGTGCATGTCTACGATCCGTGCAGCGTCGCCGACGGACAATCGGCCGGTTTCGTGACCATGGTTCCGCGCGGTGCCGACCTGCTCCCGCCCGCGATCGCGCTCGGCCGCACCGCCGATGCGTGCGACGAGCCCGTGCCCGATGCCGCGGTCGCGAGTGAGCTGATGACGCTGATCAACCAGATCGAGATGCACACCGGCAAGCCGGTGATTCTCAAGCTCGGGCCGCGCTTCGAAGCCGAATACGGGATCGCGTCGCGGCTCGACCGCGGGCTGTGGGTCAACCGCACGCGCCTCCCGCCGACCTATGCCGGGCGGCCGTGGCTACTGTGGTCTGCCAACGAGCACTTGCAGACCGAAGCGAGCGACGCGCTGCTCGAATGGGTGGTGGCGCAGCCTTGAGGATAGGGCGAGTGGTCGGTGCCTGCAGGCAGGACTTTCGTCCTGACCTTGCTGTTCGATCCTACGCCCCCAGCCGGGCGTTTTTATCTGGCGGTGCCGAGGCCTGTCGCTGTTTGGCAATCATCGGACCGCCGGGGCGGCACCAGCCCACTCCCCCACCCGGCCACCCATAGGCTACTAACGTCGGGGTGGCCGGGTGGGGGAGTGGGCTGGTGCCGCAAGGGCCAGACGGAGGTCTGGCCCGCACGCAACAAATGACTCCGGGTGGGGGAGGGGGATGGAACAGCCCCAGCGGTCAGACGACTACAACCCAGCGAAAGATCGCATCACCGCCGGAAAACCTACGCCGCTTCCAGCGCGAGCAGCAATTGGTCTTCGGGCCGCGGCAGGCTGCTGTCGAACCCGTCGAGCGGCTTGAACCCGTTGTCCTGCAGCGCCACGCCGCCGAGCCCGGCGATGTTGAAATAGCTGAGCCGGTAATCCTCCGGCCCGCGCCAGTTCTTGCCGGGGTTGAACGCGCTGACGAACAACGCGTCGTGGCGGACGAACAGCTGGTGCGGCGCGAGCGCCATTTCGGCGCCGTTATAGGTCGCGCGCACCATGCGCCATTCGCTGATTGCGCGAGAGAGGGTTTCGACCGTCTGCGCGCGGTCGGAGGGTTCATGTTGCATTGCACCATTGTGGCGATTCGCCCGCCCCGCCGCAAGAGGGAACCGACAAGGATCGCTTGCGGATCACAATTGCGCAATCGCCGCTACGACACGATTGCAGACAGGGCGAAACCGGCCCGCTAAGGCTGCGGCATGACCGATACCGACCTCATCGCCGCGGCGCGTACCGCTGCCGAGCGCTCCTATTCGCCCTATTCAAAGTTTGCCGTCGGCGCCGCGCTTCGCTTCGCCGACGGCAGCGTGGTGACCGGCACCAATATCGAGAATGCCAGCTACGGCCTCGCACTGTGCGCCGAGACGGTCGCGGTGGCCAAGGCCATGGCCGATGGCAGGCGCGGCGGGCTGGAAGCGGTGGCGGTGACGGGGCCGGGTGCGGAGCCGATCACCCCGTGCGGGCGCTGCCGCCAGGTTCTCAACGAACTCGCGCAGCTGGGCGGGACCGACCCCGACATATTATGCGTCGGGCCCGACGCGGTGCGGACGGTCAAGCTGAGCGCGCTGCTGCCCGACGCCTTCGGACCGGCGAGCCTGGTGTAGCGGGAGATCGCACCCCTGCGAGCGGGGCGGACGAGCACGGATACCGCCCGCTCCCGGCATTTTTTCATTTTCCTACACGGCGAAAATCTGCCTTACCCTGCGGGATGAAGGCCTACCCTCCCGATCCCGCCCCCTCATCCGCCAGCGCCACGGCGCTCGCCCCGCCGCGGCTGCCGCAATTCCATACCGTGCCCGTGCGCATCCGCGCCGACGGGTGGACGCCGCGGCGGCAGGCGGAGTTTATCGGCCATCTCGCCGAGACGCGCTCGGTCGGAGAGGCCGCGCGGCGGGTCGGGATGGCGCGCGAGACCGCCTATCGCCTCCGCCGCCGCGACGGGGCGGAGGGTTTCGCAGCGGCGTGGGACGCGGCGCTCGGAAAGTCACAAGCCCTGATAACGCCGCGGCGGATGGTCACAACCCGCGAGCTGATATGGCGGGTCGAGACCGGCCAGTGGTATCTCGGTTTCCATCGCGGCAGATTCATCTGCGCAGTGCAAAAAGCCGACGATTCCGCGCTTTTCCGGCTGCTCGCCCGTCTCGACCGGGCGCAGCCGCGCAGCCATGCCGCAGCAGGAACCCATGCACGCTGAAGCCGCGCAACCTCCCCGTCGAGTGTCAACACCCGCGCCTGCCGCGCGGCAGCGCGGCATCCGCCACTCACGCGTCGTCGAGAAATTCGAGCAGCGCCCCCATGCAATCGGCACCCAATTGCTTGCAGCGTTCGGGCGACCAGTTCTGCTCCGGGTCGGGCGCGTCGTCATTGTCCTTGTAGGGCATTTCGAGCGTCATGGCGGTGGCGCCGAAGCGATGCGCCACCTGCGTGGTCGACATGCTGAGATTGGCCGTACCGGGCTTCGACACCGGATACCCCTTGGCGGTCTGGAAATCGGGCGTGCGGCGTTCGAGGATGCCGCGGTAGCGGGTGAAGCGGCCGAGATGCTCCTCGGTCAGATCGGGAATGCCCTCGTAGCCGGCTACGAACACCGCCGGGATCGCCTCGTCGCCATGCACGTCCATCGCGAAATCGACTCCGGTCTCGTCCATCCGGTTGCGGATCGCGAGCACTTCGGGCGATTTTTCCGCACTCGGCTCGTCCCATTCGCGGTTGAGATTGGCCCCACAGGCATTGGTGCGCAGGTGCCCGCGGCGCGAGCCGTCGGGGTTGCAGTTCGGCACGACGTGGAACGTGCAGCGCTTGCGCAATTCGCGCGCGACCGAACTCGCCGGATCGGTCATCAGCTCGAGCATGCCTTCCATCCACCACTCGGCCTGCGTCTCGCCTGGGTGCTGGCGGGCATAGAGCCACACCTGTTTCTCGCCCTCGCCGAAACTCAGATAGTCGAGCGGCTGCCCGTCGAGCGTCTCGCCGAGCCTGCGATAGGAGACACCCTCACTCGCCGCGCATTCGGCGACGAGATCGTGGTGACGCTCCATCGAATAGGGCGCGAAATAGGCGAACCAGGCGATATCGGAGGAGGGCGCGTAACGCACCGTGATGCAGCCGTCGTCCTCGTCCATCGCGCAGGTGGTCGGCGCAGCGGCCCAGTATTCGCGGTCTTCGGAGACCCGGCACTGGTAGTCCGGCCAGCCGAGCGGATAGGCCGAGCCGGCGAGCCCGCAAATCTTCAATTCCAGCTCGCGCCCGGCCGCGCCGGAAACGCGAAAGTGGAACCACTGCTTGAAATCGGACTGGTGGTCCTTGCGGATTGCCAGCTTCGCGCTCGCGCCGTCGATCGACAGGACCTCGATATTGCCGCTGTCGAAATTGCAATCGATCCGGATGTCGCTCACTCGGTAACCCTTACCTCGACCGTTTCGCCGTTATTGCCCGGGAATTCGCGGAAAAGCGCATCGGCGATCGCCGAAGCGTTGGCCTCGGTATCGGCAAAAGGTGAATTCGGACTTACCGAAAGTTGCGCGCGGCCTTCCCAAAATGTCTCGCCGCTTACCCGGTCGCGGATCATCACGCCGAGCTGCGTGTCGAGCGTCTCGCCCGAGCCGCCGCCACCCAGATTGATCCCCACACCCAGCCCGACGCCCGAACCGTAGCTGCCGGTCGAACCGCCGACTCCGACGCTGACCGGGCCACGGCGCCGCTCGAGCCCTTCGCTGCGGAATTTCTCCACCCGTACCTGCGCGACCTGCCCCGCTTCACCGCGCGGCGCCTCGACATAGCCGAGCGCGGCCAGCTCGCGCGCGATCGCCGCCTTGTAGGGGGCGAGCGCGAGCGAATCGGTGTCGGCACCCGGTGCGCTTTCGACGAAGATCGTGCCCTGCCCGAGCGGCGCGCTGGGCTGGACGAAACGCGTGACCTCGACCGGGCCGTTGCGCACCGGTGTGGTGCAGCCGGCCAGGGCAAGCCCGGCGAAAGCGGCGGTGGCGACGATTGACAACCTCATGGTGCGACTCCTCTCTCGGCCCGCCGTGCGGCGCGCCCTCTCATCCCACCAACGCACGGGAGGGCTTGTGGGTGCCTGAACCCGCGGGTGCAACACTTTCTTTACCATGTTCGGCCTAGCACGGCGGCATGGACGCAAAACCTCCCGTGCTCGTCACCGGCGGTGCCGGCTATATCGGCAGCCACGCGGTTCTCGCGCTGCTCGATGCGGGCTGGCCGGTCGCGGTGATCGACAATCTGAGCACCGGCTTCCGCTTCGCGGTGCCGCCGGGCGTGCCGTTCTACCATGGCGACATCGAGGATGCGGACCTGCTCGCAAGAATCTTCGCCGAGCAGCGGATCGGGGCGGTGATGCATTTCGCCGGATCGATCGTGGTGCCCGAATCGGTCGAGAACCCGCTCAAGTACTATCACAACAACACCGCCAGGAGCCGCGTGCTGATCGCGGCGATCGTGGCCGCAGGCGTGCCGCACATGATCTTCTCGAGCACCGCGGCGACCTACGGCATTCCCGACGTCTCGCCGGTCAGCGAGGATACACCGCAGCAGCCGATCAATCCCTATGGCTGGTCCAAGCTGATGACCGAGCGCATGCTGGCGGACACCGCCGCGGCGCACGAGCTCAATTTCTGCGCGTTGCGCTATTTCAACGTCGCCGGGGCCGATCCGGAAGGCCGCAGCGGGCAGTCGACCGCGGGCGCGACGCATCTGATCAAGGTCGCCTGCGAGGCGGCGCTGGGCGAGCGCGACACGGTCAGCGTGTTCGGCACCGACTACGCCACGCCCGACGGCACGGGGGTGCGCGACTACATCCATGTCAGCGACCTCGCCGATGCGCATGTGCTCGCGCTCGAGGCGCTGATCGCAGAGCCGGAGCGCTCGCTGACGATGAATTGCGGCTACGGGCGCGGTTTCTCGGTGCTCGAAGTGCTCGATGCGGTCGACCGGGTGACCAATCGGAAGATCGAGCGCGTGCTCGCGCCGCGCCGCGCGGGCGATCCCGATTCGCTCGTCTCGGATCCCGCGCGCCTCAAGGCCACCCTGCCATGGGAGCCGAAGCATGCCGATCTCGACCGGATCGTGTTCCACGCACTGCAATGGGAACGGGTGCTGGCCGACCTGCACCGGCGCGACGAAAGTGCCGAAAACGGGGGCCGCCGGATCAAGCCCGCGGCTTGACTTTGGCGGGGCCCGCCCCTAGGGGCGCGCTTGATTTTGCGGCATCGGAGCCTATCTCCGGTGCCGATTTCATTCCGGGAAAGCACCATGAAAGTCCGTAACAGCCTCAAGTCGCTGAAGAACCGCCATCGCGATTGCCGCGTCATCCGCCGCCGCGGCCGCACCTACGTGATCAACAAGACCAACCGCCGCTTCAAGGCGCGGCAGGGTTAAGAGTCTTTCGTTGCGTACGGGCCGGACCTCCGTCCGGCCCTTGCTGTTCCATCCCACGCCCCCTCCCGGCCACCCCGACGATAGTAGCCTATGGGTGGCCGGGAGGGGGCGTGGGATGGAACAGCCCGGGCGGTCCGATGCCTGCCAAGCAGCGACAGGTCTCGACACCGCCGGAAAAATGACTCCCGGAAAAATAGACGCCATCGTGTTCGACGTCGGGCGCGTGCTCTACCAATGGCAGCTGCGCCATTTGTTCGAGAAGCTCATCGACGATCCGCAGGAACTCGACTGGTTCCTAGCCAATGTCGTGACCGAGGCGTGGCATTTCGAGCACGACCGGGGGCGTCCGCTCGCCGCTATGGTGCCCGAGCGGCAGGCCCTGTTTCCCGATCACGCACACCTGATCGCGGCCTATGCGGAGCGGTTCAACGAGACCATTCCCGGCCCGGTGCCGGGCAGCCTCGCGCTGGTCGAACGGCTGCATAAGCGCGGGCTTCCGCTCTTCGCGATCACCAATTTCGGGGCCGAATTCTGGGCCGGCTTCCGCCCCACCGCACCGGTGGTCGACCTGTTCGAAGACATCGTCGTCTCGGGCGAGGAGAAGCTCGCCAAGCCCGACCCGGCGATCTTCGAGCTCGCGGCGCGGCGCTTCGGCCATGCGCCCGAAGCCATGCTGTTCATCGACGACAACGCCGCCAACATCGCCGCCGCGCGTACGTTGGGCTGGCAGGTGCACCTTTTTGTAGATGCGGCGACGCTCGCGGAAGAGTTGACCGGCCGCGGCCTGCTAGGCGCATAAAAGACGGCCCCCGGAACCGCTGTTCCGGAGGCCGCGAGGAATCCACCCGTGATGAGAGGACGGGGTGGGGGTCTGCAGGATCAGTTACCGTTGCACCTGGCGAGGTCGTCGCTTTCGAGCGCTTCGCCCTTGGCGGTGAAGCTCGTGATTTCGCCGACTTCGCGGCTCAGCTTGCGGCAGATATTGACCGGTCGCGAAGTGCCCTTGGCTGCGGCGCAGCTGGTGCCGTCGCAGAACCACACCACGCCGCCCTCGACGAAGCGCGATTCGGCCGCGGGAGCGGTCAGTTCGGCGGTGTAGTAGGGCGCGGCGGCGCGCGCCTCGGCAGGGGCCGGGGCGATCGCCGCACCGAAGGTGAGCGAAGTATAGACGAGCGCCAGGCAAACGGCGGTGGCGCTGCGGAAGCGGGGGAGGGAGAGGGTCATGGTCGCATTCCTTGTATCGGGTTTCGGGTCGCGGGTTTCCGGCAAACCGGTCTCGAATCAGAACCAGTTGCGAATCGCTACCTAATGCATTACATTTTAAGTTGCAACCTAAAACTGAGTTTCGGTTTTGTGACACGCGCGGAACGCGTTAGAGAGGATGCTTGGAGAAGGACTGCCATGGGTGAATTGCGAGAACCGCTGCGCGAACTGACGGCCTGCGGGCTGCCCGAAGCGCTCGAAGTGATGGGCGAACGCTGGAGCTTCATGATCCTGCGCGCCAGTTTCAACGGGCTGCACCATTTCGAGGAGTTCCTCAGCGAGCTCGGCATCGCGCGGAACATCCTGTCGAACCGGCTCGCCAAGCTGGTGGAACACGATATCCTCGACCGCCAGCCCTGTCCCGACGACCGCCGCCGGATCGAATACCGGCTGACCGAGAAGGGCTACGACCTGCTCCCGGCGATGCTCGCTCTGCGCCAGTGGGGCCAGAAATACGGCGTCGAGGTGGTCGAGAACCCAGTGCTGGTCGACGAGCAGGACCGGTTGCCGATCGGTCCGGTCTCGATCCTCGCGCATGACGGGCGGATTCTCGGGCCGGCGGATCTGTGGCTGGTGAAGCCCGAAAATATCGGCAAGCGCGTGGACGGCACCGTCGCCGAACCGGGCGACGCGCTGGAACGCGGCGACTACGCCGATCTCAATCGGGCGCAAGCTGCGGAATAGTGCAGTTCACACCCGGCGGAAATTCCATACCGCGTTGATCACGAACATCGCCAGCCCGGCGATCATCGAGACGAGGATCCGCGCGACCAGGTAATTGATCGGCGTGAACGCCAGGAACGCCGCCATCAGCGCCATCGTCAGCACCAGTCCGAACACGCCGTTGGCGAGGAACAGCGCATAGCCGCTCGCCACCGCGCGGTCGGTCCCGCGAAAGATCCATGTCCGGCCGAGGATGTAGTGCAGCGTGTTGGCGACCACGAAGCTGACGCCCGAGGCGACGACCTCGTCCATCCCGCCCCGCTCGACCAGCAGCCACAGCACGCCCAGCCCGAGCAGAAACGCCCCCGTGCTGACCACCGTGTTGCGCGCCAGCATCCAGCCGACGCGGATACGCAGCAGCCGCGCCGCGAGGCTGCCGCGGGGCGGGCCTTCCTGCACGGGCGTGGCGTCCATCAGGCGGCCGCAGGCCTCAGCCGGTCGGCATAGCGGTCCGGATCCGCCTCGCCGTCGTCGGCCCAGTCCTCGCGCCGCTTGACGAAGGGATTGAGGAACAGGATCGGCAGTTTGAGGAACAGCAGTTCGGAATGGATGAAGCCGTCGACGGCGCGCTCCCACCATTTCGGCGCGCGCTTCGCGTGGTCGCGCAGCCAGCCGTCGTAAGGCGCCCAATGGCTCGGCTCGTCGCGCTTGATCACTTCGAAAATCCGCACCAGCGCCGGGTCGGAGCGGACATGACTGTTTTCGAGCAGGATCTCGACCTGCTTGTAGCCGCGCCGTTCGGTCAGCGAGATGACCCGGCACAGCCGCTCGAACAGCTCGTCGCGGTCGATCACTTCCTGCGTGTCCAGCCGGTCGATCGTGCGGCGGAACATGATTTCGACGAAGCGGTCGATATGGCCGAAATGGCGGTCGAGCTGCATCGGCTTGCGCCCCTGCAGTTCGAACCAGCGCTTGAACATGACGTAATGCTTGCGCTCGTCGGCGCGGTGCTTCTCGATCTTCGCGATCAGCTCGGTGTCGTCCGGCGAGCGCACCCGCACCGCATCGAGCACCCGGTCGATCGCGGTATAGCCACGGTGCTCGTTATAGATGTAGATCGACCCGAGCAGGTCGAGATAGCGGCGGCGGAACCATTGACGCATGCGAGTCTCCCCAGGCAGGATACTCCATCGGCAACGCGGTGACGAATCCTATGCTCGCGGCGCTTGCCGCCGGTAACTCAAAGCTTCGGCGACGTGAATGCGGCTTACCTGTTCCATCCCCGCCAGATCGGCGATCGTGCGCGCCACGCGCAGCATCCGCGTGTAGCCGCGCGCCGACAGCCGCATCGCCTCGGCGGCCTGCATCAACAGCCTGCGGCCGGCCTCGTCGGGAGTGGCGAAGCGTTCGAGCGCGTCGCCGTCGAGTTCGGCATTGGTGCGCGCGCCCGTCTCCTCCGAGCGCGCCGTCTGCACTGCGCGTGCCCGCGCCACCCGGGCAGCTACCTCCGCGCTGCCTTCTGCCGGCGGCGGCAAGGCGAGATCAGCGGCGCTGACCGGGTCGACTTCGACATGCAGGTCGATCCGGTCGAGCATCGGGCCCGAGACCTTCGACTGATAGTCCGCCGCGCAGCGGGGTGCGCGGCTGCAGGCGAGCGCGGCGTCGCCGAGGTGCCCACAGCGGCACGGGTTCATCGCCGCGATCAGTTGCACCCGCGCGGGGAAGCTGACGTGCGCGTTGGCGCGCGCGACGTCGACCTTGCCCGTTTCGAGCGGCTGGCGCAGCGAATCGAGAACGCTGCGCTGGAATTCCGGCAGTTCGTCGAGGAACAGCACGCCGAGATGCGCGAGGCTGACTTCGCCCGGCTTCACCTTGAGCCCGCCGCCGGTGAGCGCGGCCATGCTCGCCGAATGGTGCGGCGCGCGAAACGGGCGCGCGCGGCTGATCCGCCCGCCCTCGAGCGTGCCCGCGACCGATTGCACCATCGACACTTCGAGCGCCTCGGCGCTCGACAGTTCGGGCAATATGCCCGGCAGGCACGAAGCGAGCAGCGACTTGCCAGCGCCCGGTGGCCCGACCATCAGCAAATTGTGTCCGCCCGCCGCGGCGATCTCGAGCGCGCGCTTTGCGGTCTCCTGCCCCTTGACCCGCTTGAGGTCGGGCCCGGGCGGCGGTGCCTCGACCTCGCCCGGCGGCGGATCGGGCAGGCGCTGCGTGCCCTTCAAATGGTTGAGCAGGCTGATCAGGTCGGGCGCCGCCACCACCGGCACCTCGCTCGCCCAGCGCGCCTCGCTGCCCTGACCCTGCGGACAGATCAGCCCGGCTTCCTCCTCGCTCGCGTGCAAAGCGGCGAGCAGCACGCCGGGCGAAGGCACCACGCGGCCGTCGAGCGCCAGCTCGCCGACCGCGACGAAATCGCCCAGCTGTTCGGCATCGGTCACGCCCATCGCCGCGAGCAGCGACAGCGCCACCGGCAGGTCGTAATGCGAGCCCTCCTTGGGCAGGTCGGCGGGCGAGAGGTTGATCGTGATCCGCTTGGGCGGCAGCGCGAGACCCATCGCGGAAAGCGCGGCGCGCACCCGCTCCTTGCTCTCGCCGACCGCCTTGTCCGCCAGCCCGACGATATTGAAATTCGGCACGCCCGGCGCGATCGAGCATTGCACCTCGACCGCGCGCGCCTCGAGCCCGAGATAGGCGACCGTCCTGACCAGTGCGACCACGCGAATGCCTCCGTTCCCGGCGGGAATGCTCCCCGCAGGAATGCGCGATCGAAGCGGTTTCCTCGCATCGCCCGGGAACATGGTCAACAGGCCGGTAAGGCTGTTGCTTTGCCAATCGGCAAGCCGCGACCCGCCAGACCGTGGCCATGCGCACACTCGCTCTCGCCCTCGCCACGCTGTTCGCCGCCCTGTCCGCCGTCCCGGCGCAGGCGCAGCAGGTCGTGACCTGGGTCGTCGTGGAAGAATGGACCGAAACGGGTGCATCTCGGATGTTCCCCGCCCAGGCGCGGGTCGAGGAGCAGGCGATCGCCCGCTACGGCCCGTTCCGTGTGCTCGACGATTCGCGCGCCGCACTTGTCGACGTGACCGACACCGCCAGCCCGGCGCAGTTTTCGGCCATGCTGCGCGACTACCCCGCGCTCGCCACGCTCGAACTGGTCGAATGCCCCGGCACCGACGACGACCGCGCCAATTTCCGCCTGGGTCGTATGATTCGCGAGCGCGGCATCGCCACGCATGTGCCCGATGGCGGCTCGGTGCGCTCGGGCGCGGTCGAGCTGTTTCTCGCCGGCGCCAGCCGCCGGATCGACGACGGGGCCGAATTCGCGGTCCATTCGTGGATGGACGAAAGCGGACGCGAGGCGCGCGACTTCGCCGCCGATGCCGCGGTGCACGATCCCTACCTCGCCTATTACCGCGAAATGGGCATGGATGCGGGTCATGCCGAACGCTTCTACGCGATGACCAATTCGGTCGGTTTTACCGATGCCAAATGGATGGATGCGGACGAGATGCGCGGCTGGCTCGAACAGCCCGCCGCCGCGCCCGCGCCGAAGCTCGCCTATCTTGACTTGAGCCTCGCCCTGCCGTAACGGGCCGCGCATACAGGCGGTCGCCTTCGATGGCGGCCCTTTTTGTTTCTGACCAGAGGGTATTATGAAGCGGACTTTCCAGCCCAGCAATCTCGTGCGAGCACGCCGCCACGGCTTCTTCGCCCGCAAGGCGACTCCGGGCGGCCGCAAGGTCCTGCGCGCCCGCCGCAAGCGCGGCCGCAAGAACCTCTGCGCGTAAGCGGGTTCGAAGCGTCGCGACCGAAGCGAACGTTGCTTAAATCATCGGATTCTGTTTTCCGGCGGTGACATGACCTGTCACGGCGTGGCAATCGTCGGCCCGCCGGGGCTGTTCCATCCCACGCCCCCACCCGGCCACCCATAGGCTACTATTGTCGGGGTGGCCGGGTGGGGGCGTGGGATGGAACAGCAAGAGAAACACGGACGTGTTTCCCGCACGCAACCAAAGACTCTCGCCGGGGAAACCCAAACCCGCCGCTTGCGACTGTCCTTCACGCTCCCTATCGCGACGCTCATGGTTTCTGTCGCCACCTGGAACATCAATTCGGTCCGCCTGCGGATGCCGATCGTTGCGCGCTTTCTTGAGGAGCAGGCGCCCGACATCTTGTGCCTGCAGGAGATCAAGTGCCAGGAACACCAGTTCCCCTACGAGGCGTTCCGCGAACTCGGCTACGAGCATTTCGCGATCCACGGCCAGAAGGGCTATCACGGCGTCGCGACGGTCGGGAAGATCCCGTTCCGCGATTTCTCGAAGCATGACTGGCAGGACAATGGCGAGGCGCGCCACATTGGCGTCGAGCTGACCGATCCGAAGCATCAGGGGATGATCGTCGAGAACGTCTACGTCCCCGCCGGCGGCGACATCCCCGACCGCGAGCAGAACCTCAAATTCGGTCAGAAGCTCGATTTTCTCGGGCGGATGACGCGCTGGGCCGACAAGGTCGACCGACCGACTCTTATCGTCGGCGATTTCAACGTCGCCCCGCTCGAAAGCGATGTCTGGAGCCACAAGCAACTGCTCAAGGTGGTCAGCCACACGCCGATCGAGGTCGAGACGCTGCAACGCTTCATGGATGCGCATGGCTGGGCCGATATCGGGCGCCGGCATATCGCGGCGCCCGAACGGTATTATTCGTGGTGGAGCTACCGTGCGAAGGACTGGAAGGCGAACGATCGCGGGCGGCGGCTCGACCATATGTGGGCCTCGCCCGAACTGGCGCAGCAGGCAAGCGCGCATTCGGTGCACGAATATGCGCGCGACTGGGAGAAACCCTCCGACCACGTCCCGTTGGTGACGGAGTTCGATCTCTGACCGCGACCGGCCCCTCGCCTTCGCGGAGGGCTGCGCAGGCGGTCGACGCGCTGCGCCACGGCTGGCCGCTGGCGTTCGACCAAGGGCCCCAAGGAACAGTAACGCTGCTGCCGGTGGAAACGGCGTTCGCGCGCAAGGCCACCGCGAACCGGATGCTGATCTCCGCCGCGCGCGCGGCGACGCTCAAGCTCGCCAACCAGCGCGAGGCGGCGGTGCCGCATGCGCCGGTGCTGATCCGCGGTGCCGAGCCCTTCGACCTGCCAGCCGCCCTGCCCATCGCCGACCCCGCGCTCGATCTCTCCGCGCCGCTCAAGGGTCCGTTCAGGGCCGAAGCGCTCGATTGGGAAGATGCCGCGAAGGCTGCGCTCGAACTGGCGCGGATCGCGGGAATCCTGCCGGCCTTCCTGGTCGATCCGAACGATGCGGGGGAGGCCACGCCGATCGCGGCCGGCGATGTCACCGCGTACCAGGATCCGGCACGCCTCGCCATCGCCAGCCGCGCACGCCTGCCGACCGCCGCCGCCGAAGAGGCCGAGATCGTCGTCTTCCGCGCGCCCGACGATCTGCGCGAGCATGTCGCGCTGCTGATCGGCGCGCCCGACGGCGACCGGCCGCCGCTGGTGCGGCTGCATTCGGAATGCCTCACCGGCGATCTGCTCGGCAGCCTCAAATGCGATTGCGGGCCGCAGCTCGACGCCGCGCTCGCGGCGATGGCGGAGGAAGCCCACGAGCGCGGCGGGTGGGGCGTGCTGCTCTATCTGCGGCAGGAGGGTCGCGGGATCGGGCTGGTCAACAAGATGCGCGCCTATCGGCTGCAGGACCAGGGCTTCGACACGGTCGACGCCAACAACCGACTGGGCCTGCCCGACGAGGCGCGCGATTTTCCCGTCGCGGCGCGGATGCTCGACCTGCTCGGCGTGGACGGGCTGCGGCTGATGACCAACAATCCGCGCAAGGTCGAAGCGCTGGAACAGGCAGGATTGACCGTGACCGAGCGCGTCCCCCACGCGCTGCCCGAAAACCCGCACAACACGCGCTATCTGGCCACCAAGAGAGACCGTTCGGGACATCTCCTGCCATGAGTATCGCGATCCGCCCCGAACAGCCCGGCGACGAGCGCGCAATCCACGCCCTGACCGAAGCCGCCTTTCGCGACATGCCCTACAGCGACGGCGACGAGCAGCATGTGGTCGACCGGCTGCGCAGCGACGGCGATCTCGTGCTGTCGCTGGTCGCGACCAATATGGACGAGGCGATTGTCGGCCATATCGCCTTCTCGCCGGTGACGATTTCCGACGGCACGCCGAACTGGTACGGTCTGGGTCCGGTCTCGGTCATCCCTTCGGCGCAGCGCGGCGGGATCGGAGCTGCGTTGATCGAGCGCGGCATCGCCGACATGCGCGAGCTTGGCGCCAGGGGCATCGTGCTGCTGGGCGATCCGGAATACTATGCGCGTTTCGGATTCGAACACGACCCGCAGCTGGCCTATCCCGGCCCTCCGGCGGCGTATTTCCAGAGATTGGTGCTCGAAGGAAAGGCGCCGACGGGAAGGGTCGGCTACGCCCCGGGCTTCGGCTGATCAGCGCCGCTCGAACGGCGCGAGGCCGGCACCGAGATTGTTGTCCGCGATCGCCAGCTGCGCACCGGTCCAGTCGGCGACGAAGGTCGAGTTGCGGCGCAGCGAGGGCACGAAGCGCGCATCGTTGCCCGCGATCTGCAACCCGTCGGAGCCGTGCAGGATCTCTTCCGCGCCGACCGCGATGAAGGCGGAGTAGTTCTCCTTGTCGCGTCCCTGCACGAACCAGTTGTTGGTGATCTGGCCGACCGCACCCGCGGGCAGGTCGATCATGTAATTGGTTCCGCGCCCGGCCGAATCGTCGAAGCTGGAGGACGCGATGTCGACCCGCGCCGCGCGCGCCTTGACATAGTGCCCGCCGGTGCCGCGTTCGAAACGGCTGCGCGTGACGCGCAGATGGCCGTAATTGCCGACATAGACCGAATGCGCGCAGCCCGCAGAATTCTCGCACGTGCCCAGCCCGCTGAAGGTCGACTTGTCGATCACCAGACGGCCCGACGGATCGTCGGCGGTGAGGATGCCCTGCTGGCTGTCGGCGAACCAGCTCTGGGTGATGGTGAGATCGCCCTGCTCGAGCCGGATACCGGCGCCGTTGCCGTCCTCCACCGCCATCCGGCGGAAGACGAGGCCGTAGACCTTGGCGTCGCGTCCGCGCAGCACCAGCGCGGCCTTGCCTTCGCAGGTGGCACCGTCGAACACCGCGCGGCCCGCTTCGGTTGCGACATAGGCGATCGAGCCGGCTTCCTGGACCGCACATTGGCGGTGGCTGCCGGGCGAGATAGCGATGGTGCCCGAACCGTTGCCGATCGCGTCCACCGCATCCTGCAACCGGTCGTAGCTGCGCCCGGTTTCGGTGACGGTGAAGGCGCCGCTTGGCGCCTGCGCGAGCAGCGCGGCGGCGGGGATCGCGGCCACCGCCAGCGCCGCGATTGCGGCGGCGAGCAGCAGCGAGGGGCGGGCGGGTACGGCTTGGGCAGCGTTTTCCATGTGTCCCGCCTAACCGGAAAGGGTTAATACGCCGCTAAGACACCTTGCCGATTTCCGATGCCGGTCTTCATTCCCATTCACCCCAGCGCCACCGCCAGCCGCCGCGCGTGCGGCGCTTGACGATCACGGCGAAGCCGAGAGTGGCCGGCACGAACAGCACGAAGGCGATGGCCGGCCCCAGCTCTTCGTCGAGCGCGATCAATCCGCCCAGCGCGGCGAGCAGGCCGATATAGACCAGCAGCAGGGCCCAGCCCTGCCACGCGATCGGCAAGCCCGTGCCGTAGCCATAGACCTTCGGCGCGTACCAGTCGCCCGGCTCGAAGAATTTGTGCAGCATGTCCCTATCCGTCTTTGGGCGGACGCCCGCGGCGCGGCTTGGGCGTGCGCGCAACCTCGATCCCGCGCGCCTTCAGCGCCTCGCGCAGCAGCACTTCGATCTCCGCATTGGCGCTGCGCAATTCGGTCGCCGCCAGCCGCTCGATCGCGGCGTGGACCGCCGGATCGAGCCGGAGCGCGAAAGCCTTCTTCTGCTGCGGTTTGGCCACCGGGCCTCTCCGATTGCTGCCTTACTGGTAGAGCGAGCCGGCATTGACCACCGGATGCGCCTCGCGCTCGCCGCACAGCACGACCATCAGGTTCGAGACCATCGCCGCGCGGCGCTCGTCGTCGAGATCGACGATATTGTCCTGGCTGAGCTTGGTCAGCGCATCCTCGACCATGCCGACCGCGCCCATCACCAGCTTGGCGCGCGCGGCGATCACCGCTTCGGCCTGCTGGCGGCGCAGCATCGCGCTGGCGATCTCGGAGGCGTAGGCGAGATGGGTCAGACCCGCCTCGTCGACAACCACCCCGCCAACGCGGAGCCGGTCGTTCAATTCCTCGAGCAGCTCGCGGTTGATGATGTCGGCGCTGCCGCGCAGCGTCACTTCCTCGCCCTCGAGATCGTCATAGGGATGGCGCGAACCGACCGTGCGCAGCCCGGCCTCGATCTGGATGTTCACGAACTCCTTGTAGTCGTCGACGTCGAAGCTCGCCTGCGCGGTGTCGGCGACGCGCCACACCACGTTACAGGCGATCTCGATCGGATTGCCGCGTACATCGTTGATCTTGACCCGGTCCGAATGGATGTTGTGCGCGCGGGCCGAGATCTTCTTGCGTATGATCCACGGCCACACCCAGCGCAGCCCCTCGCGGCGCTCCGACCCCCGATATTCGCCGAACAGCGTCAGCACCGCGGCCTGGTTGGGCTGGATCATGAAGAAACCGGCGGCGACGAAGCACAGCCCGAGAATCGGACCGACCAGCAGCGCGACGAAGCCGAGCTTCTGCGCCTTGGTGGCTCCTTGCGGCGGCAGGTTGGCGGCGAAATCCCACACCCCCAGCGCGAAGAATGCGAGCAGCACCAGCAGCATGACATAGCCGTTGTAGCTCGCCCCCTCGGTTTCGCGGCTGGTTTTCATCCCCTTGAGCTCGATAGACATGACGAATCGCTCCTCCTGTTCGATATAATTATGATATCATCATAATAGGATATACCCTGCGGGGTCAAGCCGTGCTTGCCCTGCAGCCGGTTCTGGCGCATTCCCCATCCGCAGGGAGTCCGGGAAGATGTTGAAAGCCATAGGATTTGTCGCGGTGCTGGCCGGGCTTGCAATATCCCGTCCGATAGCGGCACAGGACTACAATCCGGCGCTGAGCGTATTCGAACGCGGTATCGACGAGGGCGACGATGCCGGCGAGGCCGAGCGCCTCCGCATCGCGCGGCTCGAAGGCCTGGTGCGCATCGTCGGTCCGACCGCCGAAGTCTCGCTCGAAATGGAACTGACCTCGACCGGGTCCGACGACGAGGCGCGGCTGTCGCTGGCGCTGCCCGAAGGTGCGGTGGTGACGGGCTATGCGCTCTCGGTCGACGGGGAAATGATCCCGGGGCATCTGCTCGATCAGCAACGCGCGCGCGAGGTCTACGAGGACGAGGTTCGCGGCAATATCGATCCCGGCCTCGCCGAACTCGACGGCAATCGGTTCACCACGCAAATCTATCCCGTCGCGGACGGGAAGCCGCGGCGGTTCGCGCTGCGCTTCGCGGCGCCGCTCGATCCCGAGCGCGGGCTGCACCTGCCGCTCGCCACCTCCCGGCCGGTCGGGGCCATCTCGTTCCGGATCGAAGCGCCGACAAGCGTGCGGGCACCGCAAGGGCGCATCAACGGGGAAACGCTGTCGTTCTCGACCGGCGGCGATGGCGATCTCTATGCGCGTTTCCGCGCCACGGACGTACCGCTGTCCGAGGGCTTGTACGTCGCCGGCGGAGAGGCGGCCCGCCTCGTCCTCGCGCGGCACGGCTCGGGCGAGGAGTTCCTCGTCGTGTCCGACCGGCTTGTCCCGGCAGGCGGTGCGGCCGCAGGTGCCGGGCGGCTGCGCATCTATTGGGACCGCTCGCTGTCGCGCCGCGACGACCTGCTCGATGCCGAGCTGTCGGCGATTGAGGCGCTCGCCGACCGCACGCGGCCGAGCGCCATCGATCTCGTCGCATTCGCCTCCGACGAGCCCGTCGTCATGCCCGGCCTGTCGCTCGCGGAACTGCGCGCAGCGCTCGCGGCGACCGTCTATCGGGGCGCGACCTCGTTCGATCGTCTGTCCGATATTGCGCTCGAACCCGCTCGGCAGTGCCTGCTGTTCACCGACGGCAAGGCGACGATCGATCTTGCCGCGCCGTTTGCCCCCGACTGCCGGCTCGGCGTCGTATCCTCCGCGCGCGACAGCGACAGTGCGCGCCTCGACCGCTTCGCCGCGGCTTCGGGCGGCGAGGTGGTGCGGCTGACGGCGGAGAACGCGGCGCAAGTCGCCGGGCGTCTCGCCCGGCCCGCGGCATCGCTGGTCGCGCTGCGCGACCAGAACGGCAGGCCCGTCGCATTCCGGATGCTGGCCGCGGCGGACGGCAATTACGCCTTCGTCGCCCCGGCCGGAAATGTTCGCGCGCTACAGGCCGAATTCGTCCGGCCCGACGGCAGCCGGACCAGGCAGCGCTATCTCCGCGACGACGCGATCGCGGCTCGTGCCGATGCTCCGGGCGCATTGTGGGCCGCGCAGGAAGTCGCGGCGCTGTCCGATTTCCCCGAACGGCGCGAGGAAGCCGCCGCGCAGGCGCAGAAATATCGCGTTGCCGGGTCGGGGTTCGCCTTCCTCGTGCTCGAACGCCCCGAGCAATATGTGACCAACGAAATCGCGCCGCCGCAGGGGTTTTCGCAGGAGTGGTTCGCCGAATATCTCGAGTTGAAGGAGGAAGCCGAACAGGAGAGGCGCGAGGAGGAGGAGGAGCGCTTCGATTTCGTCCTCGGCCAGTGGCGGGAGCGCAAGGAATGGTGGGAGCGCGAATTTGCGCCCGAGCCCGGCGCCGCGCGCGAAGCACGCGATCGCGCCGAAGCAACAGGCGAGGCTCTCGAAGACAGGCCCCCTCCCGCGCTGTCGGCTGCTGCTCCTCCTCCTCCTCCTCCTCCTCCTCCTCCTCCGCCGCCCGCCCCGGCGCCTCCCGGTAACGTTGGGGAACTCCCTTCGGAGATGAGTGCCTTCGCGGACGAAGACCTTCCCCCGGCGGGCGATTCGGAGGGCGGATACATCGTCGTTTCGGGCAGCCGTATCGGGGAGGAAGACACGCGTCCGCAGATCGTCCGCCCGAGCCGTACCGATCTGGCCGAAACGCTGTCCGAGCAGCCCTATCTCGCCGCTCTCGAGCAAGCCGGAAACGCGGTGCGGACGGGCAGGCTTGCCGAACTCGAAACCGAATATGGCGACAACCCCGGCTTCTATCTCGACACTGCCGAATGGTTCCGTCTCGAGGGCGAGCCGGCCACCGCCGAGGCGCTGCTGCTGTCCGCACTCGATGCCGAGGGTGCGAACGACGAGACGCTGCAGATCGTCGCCTTCCGGCTCGAGCGCGACGGTCGCTACGACCGCGCGGTCGCGCTGCTCGAGCGCTACGCCGCACAGGCCGGGCACCGGCCGCAACCCAAACGCCAGCTCGCGCTGGCGCTGGCGGCGCGAGGCCTGGCAACGGGTGGCGAGCGCGGCACCGCCGATCTCGAACGCGCGTTCCGCCTGCTTGCCGAAATCGTCCTCGAACCGGTCGACGACCAGTACGAGGGAATCGAGGTCATCGCGCTGATGGAAGCCAATGCGCTGATCCCGCACATCGAAGCTGCGGGCGGGCAATGGACGCTCGACGAGCGGCTCGTGGCGCTGCTCGCGGTCGATATGCGGGTAGTGATCGAATGGACCGCGGACGATGCCGATATCGACCTGTGGGTCGACGAACCCAATGGCGAGCGCGTAATGTACAGCGACACGCTCAGCAGCGGCGGCGGGACGATCTCGAACGACATGACCAGCGGCTTCGGGCCCGAGGAATATGTCGACCGCATCGCACAGGACGGTCTCTACCGGGTGCGGATCAACGGGTTCGACGCCGACCGCATCAATCCCAACGGCATGGGCCATGTACTGGTGCGGCTGTGGCGCGCGTTCGGCCGCCCCGAAGCGGAACGCGACCTGATCGATGCCGACCTCGCTTTCCAGGACGGCGGCGATCGCGACGACGAGGAGGGTGCGCGCGACGTCGCCCGGCTGCAGTTCGGCCTAAACCCCGATCAGTGACGCCGGATCGCGTCGAGAAAGCGCTCGCCATAGGCGTCGAGCTTCTTCGCTCCGACGCCGCCGATTTCCGCCAGCTCGGTCAGACTGGCCGGGCGTGTCGCGGCCATTTCGCGCAAGGTGGCGTCGTGGAACACGACGTAGGGCGGCACCTGCGCTTCCGCCGCCAGCTCGCGGCGTAGCTCGCGCAGCGCGTCGAACAGCGGATCGCCGACCGGGTTGGCCTCGGCGCTCCTGCTCTTCCGCCGGCGCTGCCGCTTGGGCGGGAGCACGATCGAAACCGGCTTCTCGCCGGTCAGGATCGCCCGCGCATCGCCCGCGAGCCTGAGCCCGCCATGCTCGGTCGCGACCAGCGCGCCGTTCGCCTGCAGGTAGCGGCTGAGCGGGCGCAGCAGCGGCGCTTCCTCGCCGTCGACGATGCCGAACACGCTGAGCCGGTCGTGACCGCGCTGGCGGATACGGTCGTCCTCGGCCCCGGTCAGCACCTTCTGGATATGGCCGAAACCGAAGCTCTGCCCGGTGCGATAGACCGCACTCAGGAGCTTGCGCGCGGTCTCGGTCGCGTCGATCACGCCCGGCGGGTTCAGGCAATTGTCGCAATTGCCGCAGGTTTCGGGCGGGTCCTCGCCGAAATGCCGCAGCAGCACCGCGCGGCGGCAGCCCGGCGTCTCGACCAGCGCCGCGAGCGCGTCGAGCCGCGCGCGTTCGCCTGCCTGCCGCTCCTGCGCGACCTCGCCGAGCCGCTGCCGCGCCATCGCGAAATCGCCCGCGCCCCACAGCATCACCGCCGACGCCGGATCTCCGTCGCGCCCCGCGCGCCCGGTTTCCTGGTAATAGGCCTCGATCGATTTGGGGATGCCCGCATGCGCTACGAACCGCACGTCGGGCTTGTCGATTCCCATCCCGAACGCGACCGTGGCGACGATCACCATCTCCTCGCTAGCGACGAACGCGGCCTGGTTGTCGGCGCGCACGGCAGGATCGAGCCCGGCATGGTAGGGCCGTACCTCGCGCCCCGTCGCCTCGGCGAGCTTGGCGGCGATATCCTCGGTCTTCCTGCGCGTCGGCGCATAGACGATCCCCGGCCCGGCTTGTTCGGCCATCAGCGCGGCGAGCTGCTTCACCGGATTGTCGCGGTGGCGCATCGCATAGCGGATATTGGGCCGGTCGAATCCGGCGATCACCAGGCCTTGTTCGGGAATACCGAGCTGGTCGAGCACGTCGGCGCGCGTGCGCCGGTCCGCGGTTGCGGTCAAAGCCAGCCTCGGCACTTCGGGAAAGGCATCCATAAGCGGGCGCAGCTGGCGGTAGTCGGGGCGGAAATCGTGCCCCCATTCGCTGACGCAATGCGCCTCGTCGACCGCGAACAGGCATAGCGGAGCGGCGCTCAGCAGATCGTGGAATTGCGGCTGGCTGGCGCGCTCGGGGGCGACGTAGAGCAGGTCGAGTTCGCCCGCACGGAATGCGTCCTGCGTCTCGCGCCAGTCGGCATCCGCGCTGGTCAGCGTCGCGGCGCGGATGCCGTTGGCGCGCGCGGCGCGCAGCTGGTCGTGCATCAGCGCGATCAGCGGCGAGATCACGAGGCAGGTGCCCGAAAGCATGGTCGCGGGTAGTTGGTAGGTGAGCGACTTGCCCGCCCCCGTCGGCATCACCGCCAGCGTCGAATCGCCCGCCAGCACGCGCGCGATCACGTCCTCCTGCCGACCGCGGAAGCGCTCGAAGCCGAACAGCCGGCGGAGCTGCTCGCGCGCATCGTCGAGGCGGTCGATCTGGCTGGAATCGCTCGGCATCGCCCGCCTGATGGCAGATAGCGGGCGCGTGGTGAACTCCCGACGGGTCGGTTTTCACGCTTGCGGGCACGCGGCGGGCGAGTATTGTCCGGCAACGCCAATTCAACCAGGAGAGACCCATGAAGAAGCTCATCACCGCCGCGCTCGCCTCTGGTGCCGCGCTCGCACTCGCCGCCTGCGGCAGCTCCGACGACGCCTCCGAGGACGCCGAGGCGGAAACCGTCGAACTGCCCGCCGACGAGGCGATGGACCCGGTCGACGAGGAGCCGGTGGCCGATCCCGCAGCGACCGACCCCGCATCCGATGCAGGCGATCCGGCGGCAAGCGACGAAGCGCTCGACCAAGCCGCGATGGATGCCGAAGCGGCGGCCGAAGCGGCGCGCGCAGCCGCCGCAGGCGCGGAGGAAGCGACCGAATAGGCCGCCGACACGGGTCCGGGCCCGCCGGAGCAAGCCCGGACTCCGCCATGCCGTAACGGCACGAGGACTGCGCGATTCGCGCGCTTTTCCTTTGCCCGCCGCACGCTATGCTGGCGCCATGATACGCGCCCTTTTTGCATCGCCCGTTTTGCTGCTCGCCGCTTGCGGCCCCGCGGGTAACGACCCCGGCCCCGGCGGCGTTACCGTCGACGAAGCGCGCGCGCTCGACGAGGCGGCGGAAATGCTCGAACAGCGCCGCCTGCCCGAGGACCCGGAAACCGCAGCCGAAGAAGCGCAGCCGGATGCCGAGGCGGGAGAAACCGGACAATGAGCGCCAACGGCATGGATCCCGACGTCTTCGTCCAGTTCATCGAGCAGCTCGAACGCTATGTGCGCGAGCGGCTGATCCCGGCCGAGGCCGACGTGATCGCCAACGACCGCATCCCCGACGACATTCTCGCCGAGATGAAGGACATGGGCCTGTTCGGCCTCACCATTCCGGAGGACTATGGCGGCGCGGGGCTCAACGTGTCGCAATACGCGCGCACGGTGCAGGTGCTGAGCTATGCCGCGCCCGCCTTCCGCTCGATCTTCTCGATCAATATCGGCATGTTCAATTCGGCGATCAAGAACGGCGGGACCGAGGAGCAGAAGGCCGAATGGTGGCCGCGCATCGCCGGCGGCGAGATCGCCTGTTTCGGACTGACCGAGCCTGGCTCGGGCTCCGATTCGGCGGCGATGCAGACCAGCGCGCGGCCCGATCCGGACGGGAATGGCTGGATCCTCAACGGGACCAAGCGCTACATCACCAACGCCCCGCAGGCCGATGTCGCGCTGATCATGGCGCGCACCGAGAAGGACAATCTGCCCAAGAACGCGCATGTCAGCGCCTTTCTCGTGCCGATGGATACGCCGGGCGTTGCGACCGGCAGCCCCGACAGGAAGATGGGCCAGTCGGGCGCGCAAATCTCCGACATCATGCTCGACGACGTGCGCGTGCCGGGCGAGAACCTGCTCGGCGGCGAGACCGGCAAGGGCTTCGTGTTCGCGATGAAAAGCCTCGACAACGGCCGCATTTCGGTGGGCGCGGCCTCGACCGGCTATGCCCGCCGCGCGCTCGATTCGGCGCTCCGCTACGCGACCGAGCGCAAGGCGTTCGGCGAACCGATCGCCAATTTCCAGCTGATCCAGCAGATGCTCGCCGAGAGCGAAACCGAGATCTACGCCGCCGAATGCATGATGCGCGACGTCACCGCGCGTGCGGATGCGGGCGAGAACATCCTGAGGAAGGCCGCGGCGTTCAAGGTCTTCGCCAGCGAGATGTGCGGCAGGGTGGTCGACCGCGTGGTGCAGATCTACGGCGGCGCGGGCTATCTCGCCGAATACGACGCCGAGCGCTTCTTCCGCGACGCGCGCATCTACCGCATCTACGAGGGCACGACGCAGATCCTCCAGCTGCAGATCGCCAAGCATATGCTGCGCGATTTCGCAGCGTCGGCGTGATCGTGCGCGAATGCCCTGGTTTTCCGGCGGTGACGAGAACTGTCGCTGCTTGGCAAGCGTCGGCCCACCGGGCCGGTGCCGCAAGGCTCGGACGGAGGTCCGATCCGCACGCAACAAAGACTCCCGCTAGTGTACGACCTCCTCTCCGACCTCTCGATCATCGAAGCCTCGAGCTTCGTCGCCTCGCCCACCGCGGGGCTCTATTGCGCGCAGTTGGGCGCCGAGGTGATCCGGGTCGACCACAAGGAGGGCGGGCTCGATTACGACCGCTACATGCTCACCGCCGAGGGCCGCTCGCTCAGTTGGGAGAATCTCAACCGGGCGAAGAAATCGGTCGCGCTCGATCTGCGCAGCGAAGAAGGGCGCGAGTTGCTGGTGGAGCTGGCCGCGAAGACCGGCAACCTGATCACCAACCTGCCGGAAAAGAGCTTCCTCTCGCATGAGACGGTCGCAGCCAAACGACCCGATCTCGTCAGCGTGCGGATCATGGGCTGGCACGACGGGCGGCAGGCGATGGATTTCACCGTCAACGCCGCGAGCGGCTATCCGCTGATGTGCGGACCCGAGGAATGGGACCCGGCGGATGCGCCACCGGTCAACCAGGTCCTGCCCGCGTGGGATTTCATCACCGGCGCTTACTGCGCCTTCGCGCTGCTCGCCGGGATCCGCCACCGCGACGCCACTGGCGAGGGCAGCGCATTGCGCGTGCCGCTCGGCGACGTCGCGATCGGCACGATGGCCAATTCGGGCGCGATGGCGGAAATGCTCTATCGCGGCGCCGACCGCGAGCGGCTCGGCAATGCAATCTGGGGCGCGTTCGGACGCGATTTCCGCAGCCGCGACGGCCAACGCTTCATGGTCGCCGCGTTGACGCCCAAGCAGTGGCGCGGCCTCGTGGCGGCGTTCGGGGTTGCGGACGAGATTGCGGCGCTCGAAGCGGAGTGCGGCGTCCGCTTCGCCGATGGCGACCGCCCGCGCTTCGAGCATCGCCATGCGCTGTTCGACCTGTTCCAGGCGGCTTCGGATACGATGAACTGGACCGAACTCGCAGCCCGCCTCGCCGCCGAAGGCTGCACTTTCGAGCGCTACCGCACCATGCACGAGGCGGCGCAGGACCCGGTGCTGGTGGCAGACAATCCGTTGTTCGGTCCCGCGCCCGCCAATCCGAGCGGCTTCGAATATCCCGCCACCCGCAGCTTCGCTAACATCCCCGGGCGCGAGGCGGGCGATCCCGCCCCCGCGCCTTTTCTCGGGCAGCACACCGAGGAAGTGCTCGCCGAACGGCTCGGCCTCGCATCGGGCGCGATCGGCGATCTCGTGGATCGCGGTATCGCCAGATTGTCCGACGAGAACCCATGAGCCCCGTTCGTATCGAGCGGAGGCCGCAGGCCGTAGTCGAGATACGTGTCTCGACTTCGCTCGACACGAACGGATAAGGAAGTCCGATGACCAATCTCAGACGTGTCGCCATCTGCACGCCGCTCCGCACGCCGGTCGGCAAGTTCCTCGGCAGCCTCGCGCCGCTCGAGGCGGGGCCGTTGGGCGCCGTCATCCTCAAGGCGCTGGTCGAGCGCAGCGGGGTCGATCCCGAACGCGTCGACGACGTCGTGTTCAGTCAGGGCTATGGCAGCGGCGAGGCACCCGCGATCGGGCACTGGAGCTGGCTCGCCGCCGGGCTGCCGCTCGACGTGCCCGGCTACCAGGTCGACCGGCGCTGCGGCTCGGGGCTGCAGGCGGTCGTCAACGCGGCGATGATGGTCCAGACCGGTGCCGCCGACTGCGTCGTCGCGGGCGGGGTCGAGAGCATGTCCAATGTCGAGCATTACACCACCGGCGCGCGGCACGGCACGCGGATGGGCGATGTGACGCTGTGGGACCGGCTGACGCGCGGGCGGCTGATGAGCCAGCCGATCGAACGCTTCGGCGTCATCACCGGCATGATCGAAACCGCCGAGAATCTGGCGAAGGATTACGGCATTACGCGCGAGCAGGCCGATGCCTATGCGGTGCGCTCGCATCGGAACGCCGCCGCAGCGTGGGAGGAAGGCAAGTTCGACGCGCAGCTGGTGCCCGTGGAAATCCCGCAGCGAAAGGGCGATCCGGTGTTGTTCGCGCAGGACGAGGGCTTCCGCGCCGACGCGAGCGAGGAAAGTCTCGCCGCCTTGCGCCCGATCGACGGCCGGCGCGATCCCGATGCGATCGTCACCGCGGGCAATGCCAGCCAGCAGAACGATGCCGCCGCCGCCTGCCTCGTCGTCGCCGAGGACAAGGTCGAGGAGCTGGGCCTGGAGCCGCTGCTGTGGTTCCATTCGTGGAGCGCGGCCGGCTGCGATCCGGCGCGGATGGGGATCGGCCCCGTCCCCGCGGTCGAACGGCTGTTCGCGCGCAACGGACTGGGCTGGGGCGATATCGAGCTGGTCGAACTCAACGAGGCCTTCGCGCCGCAAGTGCTCGCAGTGCTCAAGGGCTGGGGCTGGTCGGAGGACGATCCGCGCCGCGACATTCTCAACGTCAACGGCTCGGGCATTTCGCTCGGCCACCCGATCGGCGCCACCGGCGGACGCATCCTCGCCGACATGGCGCACGAGATGCACCGCCGCGGCGCGCGCTACGGGCTCGAAACCATGTGCATCGGCGGCGGCCAGGGCATGGCGGCGGTGTTCGAGAAGGCGGCATGACCGTAAAGCACAAAATCCTCCCCCTCTGGGGGAGGTGGCAGCGCGAAGCGCTGACGGAGGGGGATTGGCACGCACTGTGCCCGCCACCGCCTTCGGCGGTCCCCCTCCCCCAGAGGGGGAGGATCGGGTGACCGAGTGGTCCGGCTGGATCGGGCGCGAGCAGCGCAGCACCGACCGGCTCGATCCGGCGCTGGCGGCGCGCTGGCTGGCGACGTTCGACCGCGACGCGCCCGACGGCGCGGCGATGCCGCAGGGCATCCATTTCTGCCTCTGCACCCCCGAGGCGCGCACCCGACAACTCGGCGAGGACGGGCACCCCGCCCGCGACGACAGCCCGGCGAGCTTCCTGCCACCCGTCCCGCTGCCGCGCCGGATGTGGGCTGGGAGCGCGCTGGAATTCCATGCGCCGATTGCCGTCGGCGCAACGGTCGAACGCGTCAGCCGCGTCGCGTCGATCGCCGCCAAGTCCGGCAGTCGGGGCGAGATGGTGTTCGTCGAAGTCGATCACGAAACCAGCGTCGACGGCGAGTTGGCGGTACGCGAGCGGCAGACGCTGGTGTATCTCGAAGCGCTCGCTGCCGACGCCCCTCTGGCTCCGCCGGACCCGACCGGTGAACTCTTCGACCCGGCGGGTTGGGACGCGCACCGCACGCTCACGCCCGACGAGCGGCTGCTGTTCCGCTATTCGGCGCTGACCTTCAACACGCACCGAATCCATTACGACGCGCCCTATGCGCGCGATGTCGAACGCTATCGCGGGCTGGTAGTCCACGGACCGCTGACCGCAAGCATGTTGCTCCAGCTGGCGGCAGAGCGGTTCGGCGAGAACGGTCTGGCGCGTTTCGAATTTCGCGGAGTCAGCCCGGCGATCGCCCGAGAGCCGCTCCATCTCGTACTTCGCGGCGACGGCGATGCGGTCGAACTCGGCGCCTTCACAGGCGATGGACGACAGGTGACAAAGGCCAGCGCCGCGCTCGCCTAGTCGAGGGGAAAGCCGGGTAACGGCTCGATCACCGGGTAAGCCTCCTCCAGCGGCGCATGTCCGAGCGGCGGGAAGTCGAGCGGCTCGGGCTCGACTTGCATGTCGGGCAGCCGGTCGAGCAGGTCGCGCACCAGCGTAAGCCGTCCGCGCTTCTGGTCGTTGAAATCGACCAGCGTCCACGGCGCGTGATCGGTATGTGTCGCGCGCAGCATCGCGGTGCGCGCCTCGGTATAGACCTGGTATTTCTCGCGCGCGGCGAGGTCGATCGGCGACAGCTTCCAGCGCTTGAGCGGGTCCTCCAGCCGCTCGGCGAGCCGTTCCTCCTGCTGCGCCTGATCGGTGGTCAGCCAGTATTTGAACAGCAGGATCCCGTCGTCGACCAGCATCCGCTCGAACCGCGGCGCTTCCTCGAGGAAGCTCGCCACCTGAGCCTCGCTGGCGAAGCCCATCACCTTCTCCACCCCCGCGCGGTTGTACCAGCTGCGGTCGAACAGCACGATCTCGCCCGCCGCGGGCAGATGGGGCACGTAGCGCTGGAAATACCACTGCGTGCGCTCGGTCTCGGTCGGCTTGGGCAGTGCGACCACGCGGCACTGGCGCGGGTTGAGCGGGCCGCGCACCGCGCCGATCGCGCCGCCCTTGCCCGCGGTGTCGCGGCCCTCGAACAGCACGCAGATGCGCTGCCCGGTGACCCGCGCCCAGCGCGCCACCGAAACCAGCTCGCGCTCCATCGGATCGAGCAGTTTTTCGTATTGCTTGCGCTTCAGTTTCGCCACGCCCACCTCCATTTGTGCGAACCCGCGCGAAATGGTATTGAATGAAACCAGTTATGGCCACTGTAGCAGAACCCGAACAGGACTTTACCCGTCTTCCCGAAATGCCCGCGGATGTCTTCACCGCGCCGCTGAAAAGACCCGCCCATGTCGGCGAGGACTGGCTCGAGCCGAAACAGACCGAATACGATTCGGACGACGATGCGATCTGGAACGATCTGTTCGCGCGCCAGATGGAGGTGCTGCCCGGGCGCGCGGCGAGCGCCTTCATGGAAGGGCTCGACAAGCTCGACCTGGGCCAAGGCGGCGTGCCCGATTTCGGCGAGCTGTCGGAGGGCTTGGGGAAGCTGACCGGGTGGAGCGTGGTGCCGGTACCGATGCTGATCCCCGATCACGTGTTCTTCTGGCACCTCGCCAATCGCCGTTTTCCGGCGGGCAATTTCATCCGCACGCGCGAGACGTTCGACTACATCCAGGAACCCGACGTCTTCCACGACGTGTTCGGCCACGTCCCGATGCTGACCGACCCGGTCTTTGCCGACTACATGCAAGAATACGGCCGCGCCGGGTGGAAGGCGATGCGCTACAACCGGTTGAAATCGCTCGGCGCGCTCTACTGGTACACGGTCGAGTTCGGACTGATCGAGGAACAGCCCGGCGATATCCGCGCCTATGGCGCGGGCATCCTGTCGGGGCCGACCGAGGTGGTCTACGCGGTCGAGGCCGACAGCCCCAACCGGATCATGCTCAATGTCGACCGGGTGATGCGCACCGACTACGTGATCAGCGATCTGCAGCCGACCTATTTCGTAATCGACAGCTTCGAGGATCTCTACCACCAGACGGTCGAGCGCGATTTCGACAAGCTCTACAAGAGCCTCGGCGCCGGCTTCACCTACGCCAACACCGCGGTGATCGACGTCGACTACGTGGTCAATCGCGGCACGCTCGAATACACCCTGCGCGGCGGCCGCGGCAGCGGAGCGGCGCCGGTTTAGGGGGTATTTGCTGCGTGCGGGTCGCACCTCCGTGCGCCCCTTGCTGTTCCATCCCACGCCCCCACCCGGCCACCCCGACGATAGTAGCCTATGGGTGGCCGGGTGGGGGCGTGGGATGGAACAGCCCCGGCGGGCCGACACTTGCCAAGCAGCAACAGGTCACGTCACCGCCGGAAAACAAAACCCACCCCACATAAAAAACCGGCGCCGAATCGCTTCGGCGCCGGTTCTCGAACTTGCCAAGCTGAAAGCTCAGGAAGGATCGGCGTCCATCGTGTCCGCTTCTTCTTCCATCGCTTCGGCCTGCGCGTCCACGTTGTCTTCCATGGTATCGGCCTGATCGTCGGTGATCGCACCCGAATCTTCCATGGCGTCGATTTCGGCGTCAGCCGCATCTTCCATTTCTTCGGCCTGATCTTCCATCTCGTTCTCGGCCGCGCTGTCACAGGCGGCGACGGAGAGGCCGAGAGCGGCAACCGATGCAAAAACAATCTTTTTCATTGAGTCTTCCCCTTTTGAGTCTGGGAGGGAGAGCATAGCCCGCCAGCCCCTCCGCGGTAAATAACATTCGAATCAGGAGCTGGCGAGCGCTCCATGACGAAACAGGTTGTAGGCCGCGACCGCCAATGCACCCGCGGCGAAAGCGACCAGCAATGCAGTCGCGCTGAGCCCGCCGAGCACCGACACGCTGCTCGTGAGCGCACCGCCGACGACCGAACCGGCCACACCCGCAGCGATGTTGTGCAGGATGTCGCGCGTATCCTCGCGGCGCAGCACGATCGATGCCAGCCAGCCGATGATGCCTCCTACGGCGAACAGAATGATCAAGCCCATGTTATCGAATCCAAATCTCTTTCCAGCCCAATAATCCGGGGGTTGGGATATCGTTCCGAGAAATGCGACGAAATTCGGGCAGTGTCCCGGAGCCGGTCAGAACAGCGCCAGCAGCGCGCAGCCGAGCGCCACGCGATAGATCACGAACACCAGCATCGAGGCCTTGCGCAGGAAATTCATCAGGAACGCCATCGTCGCCAGCGCGGCGACGAAAGTGAAGACGCCCGTGACGATCGCGTCCCACTGCATCTGCGCCGAGGCCTCGGCGAGGTCGAGCGCGGCCAGCAGGCCGGCGCCGGCCACCGCCGGAATCGCGAGGAGGAAGGAGAAGCGCGCCGCCTGCACGCGTTCGTAGCCGAGCGCGCGCGCCATGGTCATGGTCGCGCCCGAGCGGCTGGTGCCGGGAATCAGCGCCATCGCCTGCGCGAGACCGACCAGGATCGCGTCGCGCAAGGTCATGTTCTCGTAGGCCTTGGTCTGCCTCCCCCAGCGGTCCGCCGCGCCGAGCAGCAGTCCGTAGACGATCAGATTGATCGCGACGAGATCGGTGGTGCGGAAGCTCTCGAGATAGCCGCCGAGCTTGAGGAACAGGCCGAGTGCCACTGCGGGAATGGTGCCGATCACGATCAGCCAGAACAGCCGCCGCTGGTCGGGATCCTTGCCGAGCCCCACGCTGGCGAAACCGCCGCGTGCGAGCCCCGCCACGTCCTTGCGGAAATAGAGGATGATCGCGAGCAGCGAGCCGATATGCACCGCGACATCGATCAGCGGCCCCTGGTCGGGGAAGTCGGTCAGATGCGGAATCAGGATCAGGTGTCCGGACGAGGATATCGGCAGGAACTCGGTGATCCCCTGGACGATCGCGATGATGAGTTGCTGGAGAAGCGTCATGGTGGGCGCTCCTTGGCGCGCGTCCGCGCCAAGTCAATTGTTTGTTTAGCCTCAGGCGCCGGCGCGGGCCCGTCCGGGCCCTTAGGCTATCCTCGCTCCCTTCGGTCGCTGCGGGCGGCCCCTTGGGCCTATGGCTGCCGCGACCAGGACCCGGGACGAAACCGAGAGGCCTGGAATGTTTCGGTCGGCGACCAGCCGACCGCAAGGGCGACCGCCCGCGCGCAGGCGCCCGGAGCGAAGCGAAGGAATAGCGCCGAGGACGCACCCGCGGAGGCGGGTGCGCAAAAACAAGACTCCCTACCAGATCGAGACGCGCTCCTCCGGCGGCAGGTAGAGATCGTCGTCGGGCGTCACGTCGAAGGCGTCGTACCACGCATCGATATTGCGTACCACGCCGTTGACGCGGTATTCCTCGGGGCTGTGCGGATCGGTGCGCAGGCGCTGGCGGTAATTTTCCTCGCGCTGCGCCGAACGCCACACCTGCGCCCAAGCGAGGAAGAAGCGCTGGTCGCCGGTCAGCCCGTCGATCACCGGCGCTTCCTTGCCGTCGAGATGCAGCTGGTAGGCGCGGTAGGCGAGGCTGAGCCCGCCGAGATCGCCGATATTTTCGCCCAGCGTCAGCCGCCCGTTGACGCAGGTCTCGCCGTCGTCGAGCGGGCAGAAGGCATCGTATTGCGCGACTAGGGTATCGGTCCGCTCCTCGAAGGCGGCGCGGTCGGCATCGGTCCACCAGTTGCGCAGCATGCCGGTGCCGTCCGATTTCGAACCCTGGTCGTCGAAACCGTGGCCGATCTCGTGCCCGATCACCCCGCCGATGGCGCCGTAATTGACCGCCGGATCGGCAGTGATGCCGAAGAAGGGCTGCTGCAGGATCGCCGCCGGGAACACGATCTCGTTCTTGGTCGAGTTGTAATAGGCGTTCACCGTCTGCGGGAGCATGCCCCATTCGGTGCGGTCGATCGGCTGGCCGAGCTTGGAGATGTTGTCCTGCCATTGCCACCGCGCCGAAGCCATGCGGTTGGCGAGCGGATCGTCGGCGGTGATGGCGAGGCCCGGATAGGTCTCGAGATTGTCGCGATAGCCGATCTTCGGATCGAAGCTGTCGAGCTTGGCCATCGCTTCCTGCTTGGTCGCCTCACCCATCCACTCGATCTCGTCGATGCTCTCGGCCACCGCCTTGCGCAAATTGGCGACCAGCTCTTCCATCGCCGCCTTGTTCTCGGCCGGGAAGTAGCGTTCGACATAGGACTTGCCGAGCACTTCGCCGAGATGGCCCTCGGTCTCGGCGATCGCGCGCTTCCAGCGCGGGCGCTGCTCGGGCGTGCCGGTCAGCGTCCGGCCGTAAAAGGCGAAATCGGCTTCGTCGAAGCGCGTCGGCAGGACCGAGGCGTTGTTCTCGAGGAACTCCTTGACCGTCCACGCCTGCAGCACCTCCATCGGCGTTTCGGCGAGCAGCGCGAACATGCCCGGCGTGCCGGTGCCGATCTTGGCCAGCGTGTCTTCGGTCAGGCCGAGCTGCTCCGCTTCCGCGGCGCTCGGCGGGAGGTCGAACACGATGAAGCGGTCGGTCTCGCCGAAACCGCTCCTGGTCAGCATCGCGGCGAGCGGGAAGGCGCCGGCGAGATCGCCGAGTTCCTCGGGAGAGACGCGATTGTAGGTCAGGTCGCGATTGCGCCGCGTGGCGCGATCCCAGCTGATCTTGCGCGCGATCGAATCCTCGAAATCGTACACCGCCTGCGCGCTCGCGGCGGGATCGTCGTAGCCTGCTTCGCCGAGCAGGAAGGTCAGATATTCGCGATATTTCGCCTGGATCTCGCGGCCCTTCTCGCTCTCGTCGAGATAATAGTCGCGGTCGGGCAGGCCGAGCCCGCCCGAACCGACATAGACCGAATAGCGGTCGGGTTCCTTCTGGTCGACGGTGACGAACCCGCCGAGCGGCGAGGGATAGCCGGGCGTCGACCACAGCGTGACCAGCTCGGCGAGCGTATCGGCCCCATCGATGGCGTCGAGATAGGGCTGCGCCGGAGCGAGACCCGCAGCGTCGATCGCGGCGGTATCATGGTAGGCGTTGTAGGCGTCGACGATGCGCTGCTCGCCCGCCGTGAGATTGCCGTCCTTCGCCACCAGTTCGTCGACCAGCGCCTTGACGTCGCTGGTCGATTTCTCGCGCAGAAGGTTGAACGCGCCGAAGCGGCTGAATTCCGCCGGCAGCGGGTTGGCATCGAGCCAGTCCTGGTTGACGTAGGCGAAGAAGTCGTCGCCCGGATCGATCGTGTCGCTGAGCAGCGCCGGATCGACGCCCCATTCGCCGAAGCTCATGGTCGGCGTGGCGGGTTCGGCCTGCTCCTGCGCCGCTGCGGGAACGGCGAGCGAGAGAGCCAGCGCGCTGGCGCCGGCGGCGAGAATTGACTTGATCATGGATTGTGCTCCCCGGGGAATTGCGGCCCGGAACGGGCCGATAGTACTCCACCGCCATAGGCGCGGTCTGCACGCAGCGCTCGCCATTGGTCGGTTACATTTGCAACTTTGTCGAAAATAGCCGCCGCGGGCAAGGGGTGGGGGCGTGGGATGGAACAGCAAGGTCAGAACGGAGGTCCTGACCGCACGCAACAAACTACGCCGCCTCGTCGGCGGCGAATTGCAGCGCGGCGAGGCGCGCGTAGAGCCCGCCCCTGCCCGACAGTTCGGCATGCGTACCCTGCTCGACGATCCGTCCACCCTCCATCACCACGATCCGGTCTGCCGCGCGCACGGTCGCGAGGCGGTGGGCGATGACCAGCGTGGTGCGGTCCTGCATCAGGTGCTCGAGTGCGTCCTGCACCAGCCGTTCGCTTTCGGCATCGAGCGCGCTGGTGGCCTCGTCGAGCAGCAGCACCGGCGCGTCGCGCAGCAGCGCGCGGGCGATCGCGATGCGCTGCTGCTGCCCGCCCGACAGCCGCGTGCCGCTCTCGCCGAGGAAGGTATCGAGGCCCTGCGGCAGTTCGTGCAGGAATTCCTCCGCATTGGCCGCGCGCGCGGCGTCCCATATCTCCTCTTCGGAGGCATCCCAATTGCCGTAGCGCAGATTGTCGCGCGCATCGGCGCTGAACAGCACGCCGTCCTGCGGCACCAGCGCTATCCTCTTGCGGATTTCGGCCGGGTCGGCGCTGGTCAACGGCACCCCGTCGAGCCGGATCGTGCCCGCTTGCGGATCGTAGAAGCGTTCGGCGAGCTGGAACACGGTCGACTTGCCCGCGCCCGAGGGGCCGACCAGCGCGACCGTCTCGCCCGGCTCGATTTCGAGGCTGAAATCCTCCAGTGCGGCGGTTTCGAGCCGCGTCGGATAACGGAATGTGACATTGCGGAACGACAGGCTGCCGCGCGGCGGATCGGGCAGGCGCTCGGGCCGCGCCGGGGCGGTGATGACGGGTTTCTCGTCGAGCAGCTCGTTCAACCGGCTGGCCGCCCCCGCGCCACGCAGCAAATCGCCGAACACTTCGGTCAGCGCGCCGAACGCGCCCGCGACGATCACCCCGGCGAAGATGAAGGAGACGATCGTCCCCGGGCTGATCACGTCGCTCGTCACCAGCAGCGCGCCGCGCCACAGCAGGATCACGATGCCGCCGAAGATCAGCGTGATCAGCAGCGCGGTCATCGCCGCGCGGATCAGGATGCGCCGCCGCGCGACCGCAAAAGTCCGTTCGACCGCGTCGCCGAAGCGCGTGTGCTCGCGCCGTTCCTGATTGAACGCCTGGACCACCTTCATCGCCGACAGCACTTCGGTCACCATCGCGCCGACATCGGCGACCCGGTCCTGGCTGGTGCGGCTGATATTGCGCAGCCGGCTGCCGAAAACGGCGATCGGGACGATCACGATGGGGATCGCGATGAATAGGTTGAGCGCGAGTTCGGGTACGAGCCAGAACAGGTAGGCGGTGCCGAGCACGCCCATGATCACGTTGCGGATCGCGACCGATAGCGTGGTGCCTACGACCTGCTCGATGATCGCCGTGTCGGCGGTCATCCGGCTGGAGATTTCCTTGGGGCTGTTCTCCTCGAAGAAGGAGGGAGACAGGCGCAGCAAATTGTCCTGCACCTTCTTGCGGATATCGGCGACCACTCTCTCGCCGATCCAGCTGACGAAATAGAACCGCAGCGCGGTCCCGAGCCCGAGCACGCCGACCAGCAGCAGCAGGTAGCGGAACCAGCGCCCGATATCGCCTTCGTTGCCGAAGCCGCGATCGACGATCAGCTTGAGCGCGGTCGGGATCGCCAGCGACATCACCGCCGCAGTCACCAGCAGCGCGATCGCCGCCAGCGTCACCTGCGCCGGATAGTTGGTCGCCTCGCGGAAGATCATCCGCAGCGGGCCGAGCGTGCGCACCGGGCGCGCGGTGCCGTCCCCGCGCTTGCGCAGCCGCCCGAACAGCCCGGGCCGAGCCGGTTCGTCCCGGTCCGGCGGTGTTTCGTCCACGTCCATGGCGCCTGAGGTAGCGACGCGCGTAGGCGAATTCCACCTGCGGCACCGATAAATGGCACCGAATCGCCCATGATGCATTGCACAATCGGCTCTTTCGCCTAGTGTGCACTGCACAAAACGGGTCGGAAGCGTCCGGCAAGAGACGCGACAGCAGGGGACTACGATTGCTCTACAACGCCTATGAAATGCAGCGCTCGTGGCTCGACAGCGCCAGCGCGCTCGCCTCGATCGGGGTCGAGATGCTCACCAACCCCTCCCTCCCGTGGGGGTATTCGGGCTTCGGACCGGCCATGGCCTCGGCGATGGAAGTCTTTGCGCACGCGACCGTGCGGCGCGAAAAGCCCGCATTCGGCATCCTGTCGGTCGAACGCGGGGGCGAGACCTTCCCGGTCGAGGAGGCCACCGTGGTCAACAAGCCGTTCGGCGATCTCAAGCGCTTCCGGCACACCGGGCTGGACGACGATGGCCCCGCGGTGCTGATCGTGGCGCCGATGAGCGGACACTACGCCACGCTGCTGCGCGGCACGGTCGAGCGGATGCTGATCGATACCAAGGTCTACATCACCGACTGGGCGGATGCGAAGCTGGTGCCGGTCCATGAAGGAAGCTTCGATCTCGACGACTATATCGACTATCTGGTCGAATTCCTCGAACAGATCGCGCAGGAAAACGGCGGCGCGCGCCCGCACATGATCGCGGTGTGCCAGCCCTCGGTCCCCGCCTTCGCCGCGACCGCGCTGATGAACGCCAACAAGCACCCCGCGCGGCCCGCCACGCTGACGATGATGGGCGGCCCGATCGACACCCGCCGTTCGCCGACCACGGTCAACGACCTCGCGATGGAGCGGCCGATCGAGTGGTTCCGCCACAGCGTCATCGCGACCGTGCCGCTGAAATACCGCGGCGCCGGACGGCAGGTCTATCCCGGCTTCCTCCAGCTCGCGAGCTTCATGAGCATGAATCTCGGCAGCCATCTCCAGAGCCACTACGCAATGTTCAAGCACCTCACCATCGGCGACGACGACAGCGCGCAGGCGACCAAGGATTTCTACGACGAATATCGCAGTGTCTGCGACATGACCGCCGAATTCTATCTGCAGACGGTCGAAGAGGTGTTCCAGAAGCACTCGATCCCCAACGGCACGTTCGAACATCGCGGGCAGGTGGTCGATCTCGGGGCGATCGAGGACACCGCGCTGCTCGCGATCGAGGGCGAGCGCGACGATATTTCGGGCATCGGCCAGACCAGGGCGGCGCTCGATCTCGCCACCGGGCTGGCCGACAAGAAGAAGCAGTATCTGCTCGCCGAAGGAGCCGGCCATTACGGTATCTTCAACGGCAGCAAGTGGCGCGACAAGATCGCCCCGGTGGTCGAGGAATTCATGGCCCGCCACGGCAGGGCGAGGCTCAAGGCGGTGGCCTAGTTCAGCGCGCTGTCGACTCCGTTCGGGCCGAGCTCGGCGAAGCCCTGTTTTTTGCTTCCAGCGCAGCTCCGGAACAATAGGGCAGCCTTTCGACAGGCTCAGGGCGAACGGGGTTCTTCCGCCTTCCCGCGCCCGAAAATCCGCCGGATCACCCGCCGGGCGAGCAGCAGCAGCCACACGGTCAGCGCGAGCAGCACAAGCGCGATCGCGCCCGCGATGTAGGGATATTCGTAGGCCAGCCACAGCAGCCCGGCGGTGGTCACGTCCTCGACCGTCGATATCGCCACGTTCGACACCGGCTCGGGACTGGCATTGACCGCCGCGCGCGTGCCCGCCTTTCCGGCATGCGCGGCAAGCGTCGCCCCGCCGCCGAGCAGGAAGGCGATCACCTGCATCGCCGAATCCGAGGGGTCGACGATCGCCAGCGCGAGCAGCGCGCCGCCGACCGGACGGATGAAGGTGTGCACCGTGTCCCACAGCGAATCGAGCCACATCACCTTGTCGGCGAGGAATTCGCAGATCGCAGCCAGCGCCGCGACGCCCATCACCCACGGATTTTCGAGCACGCCGAGGCTGGCGAGGTGCTCGGGCAGCGGCAGCGCGTCCAATCGCATCGCCAGCCCCGTGGCGAAGATGCACAGGTAGAGCCGCCAGCCGGCGAGCAGGCTTACGCTCCCGGCAATGCCGATGATTTCCATGATGCCCATGCGCCGCTCCTCTCTCGCGAGCGGAATGCGCGCCTATTGCGACACGCACAAGCGGCTAGCGCGCATTGCCGGTGAATTCGGGCTCTTCGGGGCAGGCGAAACCGTCGGCGGCTGCCGCGTCGGCGGCGTCGCGGGCGCGCTGGTTGGCATCCGGCGTGTCGCCAGATAGCTGCGCCAGACGGCAGCCGAGCGCGCCTTCGCGGCCGACGGTTTCGACCGCCAGCACGGTACGGTCGGGCGTCTCGCCCGCCACGTCGATGAAGCGGAAGATCACCGCGAACGGCTTGCCCGCGTCGAGCCGCCATTCGACCGTATCGCCGATATCGTTGAACGCGCCGAGTGTCTGGAAATCGTCGTCGTCGATACCGGCATCGAGATCGAATCGCCCGTCGCCTTCCTGTACCAGCAACGGGATGTCCCCGAAGCCGGGGCAGCGATAGCGCGCCCACGAGCCTTCCTCGCGGTTCTCTTCGAGCACTTCGCATTTCGCGAGCTCGAGATCGGTGTAGGTCGAGGCGAAGCCGCTCGGCTCGGGCACCGGCGGGGTCCGCGAGGCCGTTTTGTCGTCGCCATTTTCCGGGGCGGGCTCGTTCGATTGCGAATTGCATCCGGCGAACGCGAGGCAGGCGGCGGCGAGCGGGAGGGCGGTGCGAAGCATGGCTGGATTCCTCCTGTTGATGACCACTTGAACGAAACGGGCGGCCCCGGTTTCCCGGCGGCCGCCCAAGAATCCTCCGCGCTCAAGTAGCCGAAGGCGGTAGCGCAGACAAAAACCCTACAACACTTCGAACATCCCCGCGGCGCCCATGCCGCCGCCGACGCACATGGTGACGACGACGTATTTGGCGCCGCGGCGCTTGCCTTCGATCAGCGCGTGGCCGGTGCAGCGCGCGCCGGTCATGCCGTAAGGGTGGCCGATCGAGATCGAGCCGCCATTGACGTTGAGCTTGTCGTTGTCGATGCCGAGCTTGTCGCGGCAGTAGATCACCTGCACTGCGAACGCCTCGTTGAGTTCCCACAGGCCCACGTCCTCGAGCTTTATCCCGGTGCGTTCGAGCAGCTTCGGGATGGCGAAGACCGGGCCGATGCCCATCTCGTCGGGTTCGGTGCCCGCGACCGCCATGCCGACATAGCGGCCGAGCGGGGTCAGGCCCTTCTTCTCCGCCACCTTGGCTTCCATCAGCACCGAAGCCGAGGAGCCGTCCGATAGCTGCGAGGCGTTGCCCGCGGTGATAGTGGTGCCCGGGCCGAGCACCGGCTGCAGGCCCGACAGGCCTTCGAGCGTGGTCGAGGGGCGATTGCCCTCGTCCTTGTCGATGGTGACTTCGGCGTCGGAGACCTCGCCGGTTTCCCTGTCCTTGACCTTGTGCGTGGTGGTGACGGGGACGATCTCGTCGTCGAACCTGCCCGCTTCCTGCGCCGCGGCGGTGCGCTGCTGCGATTGCAGCGCGTATTCGTCCTGCGCCTCGCGGGTGATGCCGTAGCGCTGCGCGACCGTTTCGGCGGTCTGCAGCATCGGCATGTAGATCGCGCCGTGCATCGCCATCAGTTCGGGATCGGGCATCACCCGCATTTCGGGCGTCTGCACCAGCGAAATCGATTCCTGCCCGCCGGCGGCGACCACGTCCATATTGTCGACCATGATCTGCTTCGCCGCGGTGGCGATGCTCATGAGGCCCGACGAACACTGGCGGTCGATGGTCATGCCCGAAGTGCCGATCGGGCAGCCGCTGCGCAGCGCGACCTGGCGCGCGAGATTGCCCGCCTGCGCGCCCTGCTGCAGCGCGGCGCCCCACAGCACGTCGTCGACCTCGCCGGGCTCGATCCCGGCGCGCTCGATCGCCGGGGCGAGCGAATAGGAGCCGAGCGTGGCCCCCTTGGTGTCGTTGAACCCGCCCTTGTAGGCGCGGCCGATGGCGGTGCGGGCGGTGGATACGATGACTGCGTCGCGCATTTTCAAACCTTTCGTCATCCCGGCGAAGGCCGGGATCTTTCTCAGCAATGTCCGACTTCGCGGCACGAGATCCCAGCTTTCGCCGGGATGACGGTCACACGAAGAACTGCATGATCCATTCGGTGATCAGGGCCGGCTTGTCCTCGCCCTCGATCTCGATGGTGATCTCGTTGGTCTGCTGCCACTGGCCGGGGCGTTTCTCGATCAGTTCGAGCAGCTTCCAGTGGCCGCGGATGCGCTTGCCCGATTTGACGGGGCTGATGAAGCGCGTCTTGTTGCCCCCGTAATTGACGCCCATCTTGACGCCGTCGACCTTGGGCAGGTCCGAATTGGCGCTCAGATAGGGAATCATCGACAGCGTCAGGAAACCGTGCGCGATGGTGCCGCCGAACGGCGTCATCTTCGCCTTTTCCTCGTCGAGATGGATGAACTGGTGATCGCCGGTCGCATCGGCGAACATGTTGATGCGATCCTGGTCCATTTCGACCCATTCGCTGGTGCCGATGGTTTCGCCGACCTTTTCTGCCACTTCCTGCGGGGACATGTGTGCCTCTCCTCTGCCGCGAGTCTCTGGGGGGTTTCGCGCCGCTACATGGCGCATCGCCGAAGCGAGCGCAACGCGGGCGAAGGTGCCGCTACGGCATGGCGACCTGCGCCATCCCTACGGGGCGTTAACCATCGCGCGCTATGGCACCGGGCGGGAAATCGGGGGCATTCCGCCGCCCGGAACGGAGCCATGTTCGCACACCTTTTCGCCTCTCTCCTCAAGCCCTTTCCGTTCGTCCCGCTCGCCATGCTGGCGGTGGGGGCGGTCGAGCTCGCCATCGCGGACCGCAAATACGGGCTGTTCAGCGGCGGCTTCGGGCAGTCCTCGACCGTCGACTCGGGCGGCGAGATCGCGTTGTTCGCGATCGGCTTCGTGTTGACGCATCTCGCAGCGGCGATGCTGGCCTGGCGCATCTCGGCATGGCTTGCGCGCCACTCGGGCGAGCGCAATGCGATGCTCCATTTCTGCTTCCTCTACGGCGGACTCAGCCTCGTCGCGCTGACCGCGCAATACCAGCTGCATTCCTATTTCAGCGACGCGGTCGGGTTCGCGTTGCTGACCCAGCTCGGCGGCGGCAGCACGACCGACGCGCTGCTGTTCGCCAGGAACGAGATCGCGCTCGGCCTCGCCGGGCTGGCGGTCTATCTGCTCGCGTGGTGGGTGTGCATCCGGCTGGCCAACCGTTTGCTCGGCACGGACACCGCACCGGCAACGCGGCCCACATGGCGCTGGGTGGGCGCAGCGTGGCTTGCCTTTGCCGTGGCGCTGGCGGTTCTGCCGCGGTTCGACGGCGACGGGGCGAAGGGTCTCGGACGCATTCTCGTTTGGAACGGCGCTAGCGGTGTCCTGTCCACGGCCACCGATTTCGACGGCGACGGTTATGGCCTCGTCGGCAACAGCATCGACCTCCACCCGTTCGACGGCACCCGCCACCCGCTCGCGCTCGACATTCCCGGCAACGGTATCGACGAGGACGGTTACGGCGGCGACCTAGCGTTAGTGCCCGTCCCGCAGCCCCTTCCGGGAACGCGCGTGACCGGCGAGCGGCCGCATGTCGTAATCGTGGTGTTCGAAAGCACCCGTGCCGACGTGCTCGGCAAGCGGATCGACGGCGAACTCGTCGCACCCAATCTTGCCGCAGTGGTCGCGCAGGGATCGGCCGTCGCGCCCGCCTTCAGTCATGTCGGTTTCACCACCTCCTCGCTCAAGTCGATCTTCGGCGGCGCGCTGGCGGTCGGCGAGGGCGCGCCGAGCCTGTTCCGCGATCTCGAGGCGAGCGGCTACCGGATCGGCGTCTTCTCGGGCCAGCCGGAGGATTTCGGCGGCATCTCCGAAGCGGTCGGAATGCGCGAAAGCGCCGATATCTTCATCGATGCCGAGCAGATGAAGGATCAGCGCGCCTTCAGCTTCGCCGCGCAGGGATCGCTGCTGGTCGACGAGAGCATCGTGCTCGACCGCTTCGACGAGCATTTCGGGCGCACGGAAGACTGGGCGGAGCCGCAATTCGTCTATCTCAACTTCCAGTCGCCGCATTTCCCCTATCACCATCCGGGCGTGCCCGAGCGCTTCGCGCATCCGCCGCTCGAACGCGGGCAGATCAATGCCGCGAACCGCGCGGAGGTCGAGCGGACCTACTGGAACGCCGTGGCGCATGCCGATGCGGCACTCGGCCGGATGATTGCGCGGTTGAAGGAGACCGGCGCGTGGGACGATACCATCCTGCTGGTCACCGGCGATCACGGCGAGGCGCTGTTCGAGAATGGCTTCCTCGGCCACGGCCACGTCATCAACCGGCTGCAATACGCCACCTTCCTTGCCAGCAATCGCCGGATCGAGGGCGTGAATGCGCCGATCGCGCTGAGCGATTATCGCCGCATCGTGCTGGAGATGCTCGGCACAGAGCTGCCTCCGGCGCCGAAATTCGCGCCGTTCATGCATATCGGCGCGCTCGACCATCCGACCGCGATCGGCACGGTCGATGCCGATTTCGGCGTGATCGCGCTGCGGCTAGACCGCGGCGAAGCCTGTTTCGAGCGGGGCGGGAATTGCCGCGATTACGCGAAGCTGGAGGGGAAGCGGCGCGACGCCGTCGAGGCACTGGTCGCGCGGTGGGGCTCCGAGCGGTGGGCCGCCCGGAAGCGCGAGATCACCGCGCCGGGTTCGTAGCCGGATCGGCCGGGGCAGCTTCGCCCGCAGCATGCGGGCGCGGTCTGCGCCGCACCGGCGCGTCGAGCTTGCGGCAATAGGTCCACAGCCCGATCTGCAGCCCGATCAGCATCAGGATGAAGGGCTGGTAAGCGATCCCCTGGAACAGCGAGCCGACGAGGTAGATGATCTGCGCCATCTGCAGCGCGCCCGCGAGCGGCGCCTGCCATTGCTCGCCCTCGCCCGTCCGGCCCCGCCAGCGGCGGCGCAGCCGTTCCATCTGCCACAGGCCGAGCGCGTGCAGCCACAGCCACAGGCCGAGGCCGGGCCAGCCCTGCTCGCCGAGCATTTCGAACACCGCCGAATGATAGGCGCGGCCCTCGTCGACGATCTGCTCGTATTCGACCGACACCGAATTGCCCTCGCCGCTCTCCTTCTCGACCGGCATGCGATATTCGAATTTGTTCGCGCGATAAGCGTCGAAACCGCCGCCCAGCGGATTCTCCGCGACGTAGTCGAGCGTCCAGCCCCACACCGCGAGCCGGGTCGAGGCCGACTGGTCCTCGTTGTGCTCGGCGATCAGCCCCATCCGCTCGTAATAGCTCTGCGGCAGAAAGGGCAGCGCGACCAGCACCAGCGCCGCCCCGCCGAGGACAAAGGCGAAGCGCCGCCTGACGTCGCGCAGCGTCAGGATGCCGAGCACGCCGATGCACAGCAGCCCGGTGCGCGCCTCGGTCCCGACCGGGATCAGCAGGCAGGCGAAGATCAGCGCATAGGCGAAGTATTTCACCCGCCAGTCGGGCGCGAAGATGGTGCCGTGGCGGGTGAACCACAGGATCAGCGGGATGATCGCGATCGCGACCGTCGCCAGCGTCGAGCTTTCGTAGATGTTCGAATTGTCGTTGACGAAGAAATACAGGCTTTCGTAGCCGCCCCCGCCGGCGACGGTCTTGATCCCGGCGCTGATGATGATCGCGCCTGCGGTCAGCGCCATCACCAGCGCGAGCGCCTCGATCCGCAGCCGCGTGGTCAGCGTCAGCGGCAGGAAGATCGCGAACACCAGCGCCTTCCACACCCAGTCCCACTTCTCCCCCGCCTCGAGCGGGAAATCGGCGTTCATCGTGGTCCAGAAGCAATAGGCCAGCAGCGCCGTCATGATCCCCTGCCGCAGCGAGAAGCGCAGGCCTTTCTTCGGATCGACCAGCAGCCACCCGGCGAAGGCGGCGCAGAAGGCGATCAGCGAGATCTGGAAGAACGGCGTGATCGTCCAGCCGATCTTCTGCGGCGCGAGGATGTCGATATAGACATAGGCGAGCACCCATACGAACGGGCGCCGCAGCCCCGCGGCGAGCAGGAAGGCAACGAACAGGAACAGCGCGGCGTCAAGCATCGCGGCCCCGCCTGCGCGGCCGTTTCGGCTTTTCACCGTCTTCGGCCAGCTGCGGATCGCGGTCGAGCGCGGCGCGCCCGAGCAGGCGGATCACCGCGAGCGCGAGCAGTCCGTGAATCAGCGCGAGGGCGAAATAGTCGATCACTGGGTCGGGCGGCCTTGTTGCTCGTGCGAAGCATGCCCGCGAAGGGGCACTGTCCTGATCCTGCCGCCTAGCAGGAGCCGGTTGACGGCCCGTTAAGCAAAGCATGGCAGGGGGGGACACACGATGACCCGCGTCCTCCACGTTCTCGACCATTCGCTGCCGCTCCACAGCGGCTACACCTTCCGCACCCGCGCGATCCTCAAGGCGCAGCAGGCGGCGGGAATCGACGTGCGCGGCGTGACGGGGCTGCGCCACGCCGCCGACGGACCCGACCGGGAAGACGTCGACGGACTGACTTTCGCCCGCACGCGCGGCAGCGCCGAGGGCCCGGCGGGCCTGCGCGAATGGCGCGAGATCGGTGGTTTCGCCGAGGCGATCGAGCGCGAGGTCGAGCGCTGGCGCCCCGACATCCTCCACGCGCATTCGCCTGCCTTGTGCGGCATGGCCGCCTTGCGCGTCGCGCGGCGGCATTCGATCCCGCTGGTCTACGAGATCCGCGCCTTCTGGGAGGATGCGGCGGTCGGCAACGGGACGGGGCGCGAGCGATCGCTCAAATACCGCCTCACCCGCGCGCTCGAGAACCGCGTGGTCGCGGGCGCCGATGCGGTCTTCACCATTTGCGAGGGGCTGCGCGACGACCTGGTCGCGCGCGGTTTCGACGGGGGCAGGATCGGCATTTCGCCCAACGGGGTCGACCTCTCGCTGTTCGGCGATCCGCCGCCGCGCGACGCGGCGCTGGCGCGCGAACTCGGGTTCGGTGACGAGCCGGCGATCGGCTTCATCGGCAGCTTCTACGACTACGAGGGTCTCGACGACCTGATCGCCGCGATGCCGCTGCTGCTGCGCGAGGTGCCGGGGGCGAAGCTGCTGCTGGTCGGCGGCGGCCCGATGGACGCCGCATTGCGCGAACAGGCGGAAGCCTCCCCGGCGCGCGAGGCGATCGTCTTCACCGGCCGCGTCCCGCACGCGGACGTCGAGCGCTATTACTCGCTGATCGATATCCTCGCCTATCCGCGCAAGAAGAGCCGCCTGACCGACCTCGTCACACCGCTCAAACCGCTCGAGGCGATGGCGCAGCGGCGGATCGTCGCGGCGTCGGATGTCGGCGGGCACCGCGAGCTGATCGATCATGCCGCGACCGGCGTGCTGTTCCCCGCCGACGATCCGGCCGATTGCGCCGACGCACTGGCCGACCTGGTCGCGCATCGCGGCCGCTGGGATGCGATCCGCGAGCGCGCGCAGCGCCATGTGCGCGAACGCCACGACTGGCAGCGCAACATTCGTCGTTATCTCGACGTTTACCATCACCTGTTAGCCCATTGCCCGATCGGGGATCGGTCGGTTGCCGCCTGACGGCGCATGCAAGCGGTCCCGCAGCAACGGGGAAGTACCAAGTGGCAGCCAAGCCCAACCGAAAATCGACCCGGCAGGCGCCGATCAGCAACCATCCGGCCTTTCCCGCGATGGTGGCGCTGTGGTTCGCAGCCTTGTTCGGCATCGGCAGCCTGATCCTGCCCGGCGTGCTGTTCGACAAGGCCGCCGGTCTCGTCGGTCTCGATGCGGTCGGCATGGCCGGACGGATCGGGATCGCGCTGTGCGCCGCGGCGCTCGGTGCGGTGCTTGGCGTGTTCCTGGCGCGCAAGGTCGCCGCTGCGCATGCTCCCGTCCCCACCCGCACACGCCGCATGGCTCCGACCGAATCCGATGTGAAAAAGCCGATTTCCGCGCTCGAGGAGCTGGGGCCCGAGGGTCTCGACCAGCCGCTCGACGAGGACGAACCCGATATCGAACCGGACCGGCCCGAAGCGCCTCCGGCAGAACCGATTCCCGGCCGCAGGCGCGCGCTTTCGGTCACCGACGAGAGCGGGCCGAGCGAATTTCTCGACCACGCCCCGCTGCCGGGCGACGAGGACGGCGACGAAGACCGTGACGACGACGCTGGCGAAGCAGTCGCTCACGCGACCGAAGCGATGGCGGCAGCCGACGAACACAACGAGGAAACCGACGAAATGCTGGAACTGGGCGAATTCGAGGAAGGCCGTGAACCACGCGAAGAACCCGCCACCCGGCGGACTTCCTTCGGCTCCGGCTCGCTCAGCGCATCGCTCGACGGCGCGCTGTCCGGTCGCGACCGCCCCGATATCGCCCGCCGCTCCGACGGCGGCGAGGCCGATGCGCGCCCGTTCGATGCGCCCGAGCAGCAGCCCGAAGCCGAGACGCACGAAGCCGAGGAATCCGCGCCCTTCGCCCCCGCCCCGTTCGTGCCCCCGGCCGAACACGGAGCTGCGGCGCCGCGCCCGTTCGATCCGGTGGAAGAGCACGAAGGTGCAGAGGAAGCGTTTGCGGCCGAGGAGCCCGACGCCGACACACCCTCCCCCTTCGCCGAGTTGCGCCGCGAGTTCGATGCGCCCCCCCAGCCGGAGGCGACCCGGCAAGAATTCGAGCCCGAGGCGCCCCAGCAGACGTTCGAGACAGAGGCGGCCCCGCCGTCGCCCGAACCCGAGGCGACGGGCGATTCGTTCGAGCCGAACCCGGACGAACGACCGTTCGAGCCCCAAGAGCCCCAGGCTGCTCCGCAGGCTTTCGAACCCGCCGCTCCCGCCGCGGAAGGGCAGCCGACGCTGCAGCGGCGCCCGGCGTTCGGGATGCCCGAGCCGGTTCGTGACGAAGACATCCCGCCGGCACCGGCTGCCGCTCCGGAATTTCGCGCAAGCGAACCGCAACCCGAACCCGAAAGCGAACCCGCCGCGAAGGGCGTGGCCGCCGCGGCGCTGGCCGATCTCGGCATGGTCGAACTGGTCGAGCGCTTTGCGCTGTCGCTGCAGGGCCATACCGCTCCGCCCGCCGCCGCTGCCGCGCAACCGCTGCCCGGGCCGGCACGCAACGAAGCCGCTCCCGAGCCGGAACCCCCGGCCCTTCCCGAAACGCAGCCGCTGCCCGAACCCGAACCGGAACCCGCCCAGGCGTCAGCGCCCGCCGCACCATCGGTTCCCGCCGCGCTGCAGCCGATCGGCTATGGCGAGGACGAGGAGGAGGACCTCGACGATATCCCGAGCCTGTCGCTGCCGCTCGACCGTGCCAGTGCACCGTTCGGCAAGCCCGCCGAAGCCCCCGCCCAACCCGAAAACGCACCGCAAGCGCTCGACGACGACGCCTCCGATGCCGGAGACGACGGCGAAGGCCCGTCCGACGGGCAGCGATTCGGCTCGCTGCTGGCGATGAAGAGCCCGTTCGGCGGCGGTCGCGAATTCGTCCGCGTCGAGGACGAGGACGATGGCGAGGCCGAGGACGGCGATGTCGAACCGGTGGTGGTATTCCCCGGCACCGAAGCGCGCCGGTCCGCCTTCCCCGCATCCGACGGGCCTTCGCGCGATCCCGCCGGGGCGACGCCATTCGCGCGGCAGCCGTCGCGGATCGATCGCGGCGGGACCGAGCAGGCGCTGCGCGAAGCGCTGGCCAAGCTGCAAAAGATGTCCGGCGCCGCCTGAACGCGTCCGTCACTCGGAAAGCCCGTGCCGTTCCGCCCGCAGGGACGCCCGCGAAGAATCCTTTCGCAGTTGCAAAAAACATTTCCTATCGCCATGACAGCGTTTCGCGATACATTTGCTGCGTGATGCGGCGGGTACAGTCGCGATTCATTGCCCGGTTTGGCCCGATTCGGCCTGTCGCGCCGGGCACCTGACACGACAGGAATTTTGCTGAATGGGACGATTGCTGCCCCACGGATTGTACGACCCGGGTAACGAGCACGATGCGTGCGGCGTCGGCATGGTCGCGCATATCAGGGGCGGCAAGTCGCATGCGATCGTCGAGCAGGCGCTCGAAATCCTCGCCAATCTCGACCATCGCGGTGCGGTCGGGGCCGATCCGCTGCTCAGCGACGGCGCCGGGATCCTGCTGCAGATCCCCGATCCGCTGCTGCGCAAATGGGCGGAGGCCGAGGGTCACGACCTGCCCGCGCCGGGAGACTACGCCGTCGCGCAATGCTTCCTGCCGCAGGACGGGGAAGCGCGCGATTTCGTCACCGCGCAGCTGGAGAAATTCGTCGCCAAGGAAGGCCAGCGCGTGATCGGCTGGCGCGACGTGCCGACAACACTCGATGGACTCGGCACGGCGGTGGTCGATTCGATGCCGGTGATGCGCCAATGCGTGGTCGCGCGCGGGCCCGATTGCGCCGACAGGCAAGCCTTCGAACGCAAGCTGATCGTGATCCGCAAGCAGACGCTCAACCCGCTCGCGAAGCTCGCCGAGAAGCACGGCATCCCCGGCCTGCCCGAAGCCTATATCCCGAGCTTTTCGAGCCGCACCATCGTGTACAAGGGGCTGCTGCTGGCGAACCAGGTCGGCAGCTTCTACGACGACCTGCGCGATCCCGATTGCGTCACCGCGCTCGGGCTCGTCCACCAGCGTTTCAGCACCAACACCTTCCCCAGCTGGCGGCTCGCGCACCCCTACCGCTTCACCGCGCATAACGGCGAGATCAACACCGTGCGCGGTAACGTCAACTGGATGAACGCGCGGCGCCGGACGATGGAAAGCGAGCTGCTCGGCGCCGATCTCGACAAGATGTGGCCGCTGATCCCGCACGGCCAGTCGGACACCGCCAGCCTAGACAACGCGCTCGAACTGCTGCTCGCGGGCGGCTACAGCCTCGCGCATGCGATGATGATGCTGATCCCCGAGGCGTGGGCGAAGAACCCGCTGATGGATCCCGCACGCCGTGCCTTCTACGAATACCACGCCGCGCTGATGGAGCCGTGGGACGGACCCGCCGCGGTGTGCTTCACCGACGGGCGCCAGATCGGCGCCACACTCGACCGCAACGGTCTGCGCCCCGCGCGCTATTGCGTGACGAAGGACGATCTCGTCTGCCTGTCCTCGGAAAGCGGCGTGCTGCCCTTCGCGGAAGCGGATATCGTGCGCAAATGGCGACTCCAGCCGGGCAAGATGCTGCTGATCGATCTCGAACAGGGCCGCATCGTCGAGGACGCGGAGCTCAAGGCCGATCTCGCCGCCGCGCAGCCTTACGAGGAATGGCTCGCGCAGACCCAATACAAGCTCGCCGATCTCGACACGATCGAGCCCGAACTGTCCGAACTGCCCGCCGACGATACGACGCTGCTCGAGCGCCAGCAGGCGTTCGGTTACACGCAGGAGGACCTCGCGCGCTTCCTCGAACCGATGGCGCAGCACGGCGAGGATCCGGTCGGCTCGATGGGCACCGACACGCCGCTGGCGGTGCTCTCCAACCGCAGCCGGCTGCTGTACGACTATTTCAAGCAGAACTTCGCGCAGGTCACCAATCCGCCGATCGACCCGATCCGCGAGGAGCTGGTGACGAGCCTGCTGTCGATGATCGGCCCGCGTCCCAACCTGCTCGGGCGCGATGCGGGCACGCATAAAAGGCTCGAGGTCGAGCAGCCGATCCTGACCAACGAGGACCTCGCCAAGATCCGCTCGGTCGAAGCCGCGCTCGACGGCGCGTTCCGGACCGCGACGATCGACATCACCTGGGACGCATCGACCGGCGCCGAGGGGCTCGCCATGGCGCTCAAGGAGATGTGCTGGGCTGCGACCGAGGCGGTGCTGGGCGATGCCAATATCCTCGTCCTCAGCGACCGCGCGCAGGGGCCGGGGCGGATCCCGATGCCCGCTTTGCTCGCCACCGCGGCGGTGCATCACCAGCTGGTGCGGCAGGGTCTCCGGATGCAGGCCGGACTGGTGGTCGAGACCGGCGAGGCGCGCGAGGTGCACCATTACTGCGTGCTCGCCGGATACGGCGCCGAGGCGGTCAATCCCTATGTCGCGTTCGAGACGCTCGAGGAATTGCGCGCACGCAAGTTCGCCGATCTCGCGACGGAGAAAGTCCGCGACAATTACGTCAAGGCGGTCGGCAAGGGCATCCGCAAGGTGATGTCGAAGATGGGCATCAGCACCTACCAGTCCTATTGCGGCGCGCAGATCTTCGACGCGGTCGGGCTGTCCTCGGATTTCGTCGACGCCTATTTCACCGGCACCGCGACCACCATCGAGGGGATCGGGCTAGAACAGGTCGCCGAGGAGGCGGTGCGGCGCCACGCGCTCGCTTACGGCGACGATCCGCTCTACAAGGGCATGCTCGATCCGGGCGGCATCTACCAGTATCGCCTGCGCGGCGAGGACCATGCCTGGACGCCGGCAACGGTCGCCAATTTGCAGCACGCGGTGCGCGGGAAGGACCCGAAGAATTACGAGGAATTCGCGCGCGCGGTGAACGAGCAGTCCGAGCGGCTGCTGACGATCCGCGGGCTGATGGAATTCCGCAAGGCCGACCAGCCGCTCGCGCTCGACGAGGTCGAACCCGCGAGCGAAATCGTCAAGCGTTTCAGCACCGGGGCGATGAGCTTCGGCTCGATCAGCCACGAGGCGCATTCGACCCTCGCCGTCGCGATGAACCGCATCGGTGGTCGCTCGAACACCGGCGAGGGCGGCGAGGAGCCCGAACGCTTCGTGCCGCTCGACAATGGCGATTCGATGCGCAGCCGGATCAAGCAGGTCGCCAGCGGTCGCTTCGGGGTGACCACCGAATACCTCGTCAATTCGGACGATATCCAGATCAAGATGGCGCAGGGCGCCAAGCCCGGCGAGGGCGGCCAGCTGCCCGGGCACAAGGTCGACAAGAGGATCGGCGCGGTTCGGCACTCGACGCCCGGCGTGGGCCTGATCTCGCCGCCGCCGCATCACGATATCTATTCGATCGAGGATCTCGCGCAGCTGATCCACGACCTCAAGAACGTCCAGCCGAGCGCGCGGATTTCGGTCAAGCTGGTGAGCGAGGTCGGGGTCGGCACGGTCGCGGCGGGCGTCTCCAAGTGCAAGGCCGACCACGTCACCATTTCGGGCTACGAAGGCGGCACCGGCGCATCGCCGCTGACCAGCCTGACGCATGCCGGCAGTCCGTGGGAGATCGGCCTCGCCGAGACGCAGCAGACGCTGCTGCTCAACGACCTGCGTTCGCGCATCGCGGTGCAGGTCGACGGCGGATTGCGCACCGGGCGCGACGTCGCGATCGGAGCTCTGCTCGGCGCGGACGAGTTCGGTTTCGCCACCGCGCCGCTGATCGCGGCGGGCTGCATCATGATGCGCAAGTGCCACCTCAACACCTGCCCGGTCGGGGTCGCGACGCAGGACCCGGTGCTGCGCGCGCGCTTCACCGGCACGCCCGAGCACGTCATCAACTATTTCTTCTTCGTCGCCGAGGAACTGCGGCAGATCATGGCCGAGATGGGCTTCCGCACGCTCGACGAGATGGTCGGCCGCGTCGACCGGCTCGACATGCGCCGCGTGCACCGCCACTGGAAGGCCGACGGGGTCGACCTGACCCGTGTGCTGCACAGCGTCCCGCTCGCGCCCGACGCGCCGCTGCGCCACACCAAGACCCAGGATCACGGCCTCGCCGCCGCGCTCGACAACGAGCTGATCGCCGCCTGCGCACCCGCGATCGAGCGGCGCGAGCCGGTGGTGCTCGAGCGGACCATCCGCAACGTCAACCGCTCTGTCGGCGCGATGCTGTCGGGCGCAATCGCCCGCGCGCACGGCCATGCCGGCCTGCCGCCCGAGACGATCCGGATCGAACTGACCGGCGTCGCGGGGCAGAGCTTCGGCGCGTGGCTCGCGCACGGCGTCACGCTCGACCTGACCGGCGACGCCAACGATTATGTCGGCAAGGGGCTGTCGGGCGGCCGCATCGTCGTCCGCCCGCCCGAGGGCACCGGGCGCGACCCGACCGAGAACATCATCGTCGGCAACACCGTGCTCTACGGCGCGATTTCGGGCGAGGCCTATCTCGGCGGCGTCGCGGGCGAACGCTTCGCGGTGCGCAATTCGGGCGCGGTCGCGGTGGTCGAAGGCACCGGCGACCACGGCTGCGAATACATGACCGGAGGGGTCGTCTGCGTGCTCGGCAGGACCGGGCGCAATTTCGCCGCCGGGATGAGCGGCGGGGTCGCCTATGTCTACGACCCCGACGGCACGTTCGAACAGCTGTGCAACACCGCGCAGGTCGAGCTCGAACCGGTTTCGGCGCGGCCCGACGCGGACGAAGGCACCGGCCGCCCCACACAGCGCGGCTCGGGCGTCGGCGATCCCGGCATGGGCGACATGCTGCGCCACGATGCCGAGCGGCTCAGGATCCTCGTCGAGCGGCACAAGCTGCACACCGGCTCGGCGCGCGCGGCCGAATTGCTGGCCGACTGGGACAAGGCGCTGGGCGCTTTCGTCAAGGTCATGCCGGTCGACTACAAGCGCGCGCTCGAAGCGCTCGAAGCCGAGCGCGACGAGGCTGCGATGGAGGCGGCGGAGTGAACTACGCCTCCTTCCACCGTCATCCCTGCGAAGGCAGGGATCCAGATAACGCCAGCTTCGAGCGACCAGCTAGCCGTAGCTGGACCCCTGCCTTCGCAAGGGCATCGGCCAAATCGGAGATCTGACCTCGTGGGCAAGGAAACCGGCTTTCTCGAATACGAGCGGCGCGAGCGCGACCATCTCGACCCATCGGAACGGGTGCGGAACTACAAGGAGTTCGTCCTCGCTCCCGAAGCGGGTGCGCTGCAGCAGCAGGCCGCGCGCTGCATGAATTGCGGCATTCCCTATTGCCACACCGGCTGCCCGGTGAACAACCTGATCCCCGACTGGAACCACCTCGTCTACGAGAGCGACTGGAAGCACGCGCTCGAACTGCTCCATTCGACCAACAATTTCCCCGAATTCACCGGCCGCGTCTGCCCCGCCCCGTGCGAGGCGAGCTGTACGCTCAACATCGTCGACGCGCCGGTGACGATCAAGTCGATCGAATGCGCGATCGTCGACCGCGGGTGGGAGGAAGGCTGGATCGCGCCCGAAAAGCCCGAGCGGCAGACCGGCAAGTCGGTCGCGGTGATCGGTTCGGGGCCGGCCGGGCTCGCCTGCGCTCAGCAGCTGGCGCGCGCGGGGCACGCGGTGACCGTGTTCGAGAAGAGCGACCGGATCGGCGGGCTGCTGCGCTACGGCATCCCCGACTTCAAGATGGAGAAGCACCTCATCAACCGCCGCGCGGTGCAGATGGAAGCCGAAGGGGTGGTGTTCAAGACCAGCGCCGAAGTCGGCGTCGAGGTCAGCTTCAAGGCGCTGCGGGAGAATTTCGACGCGGTGGTGCTCGCGGGCGGCGCGGAAGAACCGCGAATCCTGGAAATTCCCGGCGCCGAACTGCCCGGCGTGCGGCTGGCGATGGAATTCCTGACCCAGCAGAACAAGCGCAATGCCGGCGACGACGAAGTCCGCGCCGCGCCGCGCGGTTCGCTCACCGCAACCGGCAAGGACGTGATCGTGATCGGCGGCGGCGACACCGGGTCGGACTGCGTCGGCACTTCCAACCGGCAGGGCGCGAAGAGCGTCACCCAGCTCGAGATCATGCCCAGGCCGCCGGAAAAGGAGGACAAGGCGCTGACCTGGCCCGACTGGCCGCTCAAGCTGCGCACCTCGTCGAGCCACGAGGAAGGCGCCGCGCGCGACTGGGCGGTGCACGCCAAGCGCGTACTCGGCGAGGGCGGCGATGTGACCGGGCTCGAATGCATCCGGATCGAATGGAAGGATGGGAGTTTCGAGGAAATTCCGGGCAGCGAATTCACCCTGCCCGCCGACCTGATCCTGCTCGCGATGGGCTTTACCGGCCCGCGGCGGCGCGGGCTGCTCGACCGCGCCGAAGTCGAACTCGACGGGCGCGGCAATGTCGCGGCGAACACCGAGGATTATGCGACCAGCGACGCCGGGGTCTATGCCTGCGGCGACATGCGCCGCGGCCAGAGCCTGGTCGTGTGGGCGATCCGCGAAGGCCGCCAATGCGCCCGGTCGGTCGACGAGGCGCTGATGGGCGCGACCACGCTGCCAAGATAGGGTGTGTTTTCCCGCGGTGACGCGGCCTGTCGTTGCATTGCATGCGTCGGACCCCCGGGGCTGTTCCATCCCGCGCCCCCGCCCGGAGTCTTTGTCGGATGCGCTCATGACCTCCGTCATGAGCTTGCGGCACCGGCCCACTCCCCTACCCGGCCACCCCGACCATAGTAACCTATGAATGGCCTGGTGGGGGAGTGGGCCGGTGCCGCTCCTGGCGGTCCGATGCTTGCCGCATGCGGCAGGCCGCATCACCGCCAGCAAACAAACTCCGGATAGGCGCGCGGGAGGGAACAGCCAGGGAAAGCACGAAGGTGCTTTCCGCACGTAACCAAGGACACTCACTTGAAATCTGCTACCGAACCGGTTGCGATGGCGCGATAAGCCTTGAAGAATGCAAAAAAATCGTCGATCCCCGCGCCGGACAGCAAAGCCCTGCGGACAGGCACAGAAACAGTGGAGGGGAATTACGACAGCGGAATGATCGCGCCGCGTTTTTCGTAATCGAAAACATGAAAGTGCAGGTCGCATCCCCGTCGACAGGGAGGCGTTTGTCGTGGGCATTGCTCCGCGCCTCCGCCTTTTCGCTCGCACTTGCCGCGAGTGCTCCGCCTGCCCTGGCGCAGGAGGGGGAGGAGGAGCCCGTTTCCGTTCCGCAGCCCGACGGCACCCTGCCGGTCGAGCCGACCCTCCCGGCCGATACAACGGGATCCGAAGCGCCGCACGATCCGGTCGACGTCAAGCTGGTCTGGGCGCAATTCGCCGACCTGCCCGTCGCCGGCGATGCGGCGGATATCGTGCGTTACGGCGGCAAGGTCGACGCCTATATCGCCGTCAAGGGGAGCACGGTCGGGCTCGACGATAGCATCGAACTCAACCTCCATCCCGAATTCCGCTACGGCGAGGCGGCCAACGGCGAAATCGGCCTGCTGCCGAGCAATGCCGCGCTGTTCTACCCCGATAGCGACGGCGAACAGTTCGACCTCTCGGCCAGCATCACCAAGACGTGGAAGAGTGGCACATCGCTGACCGTCGGCAAGGTCAACGTGCTCGACCTCGCGGCGCAATTGCCGATCACCGGCGGGGGCGGGATCGAGGGCTTCCAGAACCTCGCCTACGCGCTGCCGCCGAGCGCGATCGTGCCCGGATCGATCACCGGCGCGCTGCTGTCGGTGCCGACCGACAAGGCGCTGCTGCGGCTGTGGGTGTTCGATCCCGACATTTCGAGCCAGCGCAGCGGGCTCGACCACCTCTTTTCGAACGGCGTCGGCATGCTCGCCTCGGTCACGGTGCCCGCAACGATCGGCGGCAAGCGCGGCTATTACGCGCTCAAGCTGGCGGCCAGCACGCGCAGCAACATCGCCGCGCGCTCGCTGCCGCCGGTGCTGATCCCCGCGCCGGGATCGGGCTTCGGCGACGAAAAGGGCGAATTCGCCGCGATCCTCGCCGGCAGCCAGTACATCAGCGGCGGTCCGGGCGATCCCAATGGCGGGATCGGGATATTCGGGCAGGTCTACGTTTCGGCGGGCGATCCGACCTTTCTCGACTTAAGCGGCCAGATCGGCATGACGGGCAACCCGCCCGGCCGTCCGCGGGACCGGTTCGGGCTCGGCTGGTACCGCTATTCGCTCACCGACGGGCTGGTCGACGCGCTTGCGACACGCGTGTCGCTGGAAGACGAGGAGGGGATCGAGGCGTTCTACACGCTCGGCCTGTCGAAGCGGTTCCGACTCACTGCCAACCTCCAGGTGATCGACAGCGCAGTGACGGTGCGCGATACCGGGGTGCTCGCAGGGCTAAGATTCGCAACGGTTTTCTGAGCCATCCGCCGCAGCGCTTGCGGCACGGCGGTTTTTGGCGAATAATCGGCTCCGTAATGGCCCGGCATGGGGGCGCAGGCCGGGCCGGTGGGATGACCGCGCCGAACGGCACTTTCTGGGACCTGCTCGAGCGGATCCGCCGCTCCGGCGACGTGCATGCGCTGCGCGACGCCAGTCTCGCCTGTGCGCAGACGATCGGGTTCGAGGCGATCTATTTCCTCGCCCCGGTGGTGGCCGATCCCGAGATCGGACGGGTACTGACCAGTCTCGGTTTCGACCCGCGCTGGGAGGAACGGTATCGTTCCACCTTCTATGCCGTCGATCCGCTGCCGCAGATCGCGATGACGCGGCAATCGGCGTTCCGCTGGAGCCGAGACGTCGACCGCGGCGAGCTGACCGACGCGCAGGCCACCTATCTCGACCTTCTGCCCGAATTCGGCATGGCAGAGGGGTTTGCGGTGCCCTGCTTCGGCCCCTTCGCACGTTGCGGCTTCGTCGGGGTCGGACGGCCAAGGTCCGAAGCGATGTTCTCGCCCGAGAACCGGCTCAAGGTCGAAGTGGGCGCACGCGTGTCGTTCCAGCGCTACGTCCGCCTGGTCGAGCCCTACCCCGGCGCCGATCCGGCATTGTCGCCGCGCGAGATGGAAGTGCTGCGCTGGATCGGCGAAGGCAAGAGCAATTCGGTGATCGCCGAAATCCTCGAAATCTCGCCCTCTTCGGTCGACAGCTACGTCAAGCGCGTGTTCGCCAAGCTCGGCGTGTCGGATCGCACCAGCGCCTCGGTCCGCGCGCTCGCTCTGGGGCTGATCGTATCGGGGGACTACCCGCGCGAGACGCGTTGAGTGTTAGCGCTACCGTGTCGTGCAATTGGGGGACATGCACGGGCCCGCTCGGTCCCCTACGGCAGCGCACAACCACCGAGCCATCGGGTCGCAAAGATATCACGCATATGAGCAATCCCCTGCCGGCGATGCCGGGCGGAGCCGATTCGCCGCCCGATTCCGCCGATCACTTCCCCACCCGCGTGTCGCGCGCGGACTGGGCCTTCAAGCTGCGCCGGATGCGCGACCGGATTTTCGGCAGCGAATTGTTCGGCGAGCCGGTGTGGGACGTGCTGCTGTACGTTGCCGCATCGCAGGAACGCGGCGAGACGGTCACCGTCGGCGGGCTGGCGCAAGGCATCCACCTGCCGCGAGCAACGGTCGCGAGGACGCTGGGTGCGCTGCGGCAGGCGGGCCTGCTCGCGCCCGAAACCGATGCGGACGACCTTACGGCGCCGGTTTCGCTGAGCGACGAAGGCTACGGCAAGCTGCAGGCGGTGCTCGGCTGAACCGGTCGGTTCACCCGGGCGAGGCGCATGTCACGCAGCGCGCCACGCTCGGATCGTGCCGCAGCCGCTGTTCGGCGATTTCCTCGCCGCAGGCGACGCACCAGCCCCATTCGCCCTCCTCTAGACGCGCCAGCGCGGCGGCGATGCGCGCGCGTTCGGCCTTGCGCCGCTTCTCCGCCGCGAGCGCCATCGCCTGCTGCTGCATCGCATCCATCCGGCTCAATCGCCCGACGCTGTCCTGCTGCAGCGTCACCGGCGCGCGGCCCTCGCTGGAGATGCGATCTTCCTCGTCGAGCTGGTCGCGCCGCGCGAGCAACGCATCGCGGGCTTCCTCTTCGGTCATGGCCGCCAGTCGATCGCCCCGCGGCCGTGCTCCTCGAGGAAGGCATTGGTCTTGCTGAACGGCTGCGAGCCGAAGAAACCGCGATGCGCCGACAGCGGGCTCGGATGCGGGCTCCTGAGCACCAGATGGCGGCCGCCCTCGGCGATCTCCGGGATCCGCGCCGCCTTGCCCTGCGCATGGCTGCCCCACAGGATGAAGACGCTGGGCTCCTCGCGCTCGGCCACCGCGCGCGCGCAGGCATCGGTGATCGCGTCCCAGCCGCGCCCGGCATGGCTGCCCGCACGCCCCGCCTCGACGGTCAGCGAATTGTTGAGCAGCAGCACGCCCTGATCGGCCCATTTGGTCAGATCGCCGTGACCCGGCGGCGCGATGCCGCAATCGCTCTCCAGCTCCTTGTAGATATTGACCAGGCTCGGCGGCATCTGCACGCCTTCGGGCACCGCGAAGCACAGCCCCATCGCCTGGCCCGGACCGTGATAGGGATCCTGCCCGAGGATCACCACCTTGACCCGCGCGAGCGGCGTATGCGCGAGCGCGGCGAGCCGGCTGCCGCGCGGCGGGTAGATCGTCTTGCCGGCCTGCTCCTCGGCCACCAGGAAGCCGCCCAGCCGCCGCGCCTCGGGCGTCGCCAGCACCGGATCGAGCACCGGCTTCCAGCTCTCGGGGACCTGTTCGCTCATGCGGCGGAGGATACCGCCCGGCGCACTCGCCCGCCAGCGCCCCTTCCCCTCAATCCCCAATCGGCCTAAAGGCCTGTCCGACATGGCCGTATATTTCCACGAAGAAGACTTGCCCGCAGGCGTGCTCGCCGAAGGCCCCGTTGCCGTCGACACCGAGACCATGGGGCTGATCACCCCGCGCGACCGGCTGTGCATCGTCCAGATCTCCGACGGGAAGGGCGACGAACACCTCGTGCGCTTCGGGGTCGGCAGCGCCTACGACGCGCCCAATCTGAAGGCGGTGCTGGGCGATCCGGCGCGGCTCAAGCTGTACCATTTCGCGCGCTTCGACCTCGCCGCGATCGAGCACTACCTCGGCGTCACCGCAGCGCCGGTGTTCTGCACCAAGATCGCGAGCAAGCTGACGCGCACCTATACCGACCGGCACGGGCTCAAGAACCTGCTCGACGAACTGCTGAACGAGAGCATTTCCAAGGCGCAGCAATCGAGCGACTGGGGCGCGAGCGACATCAGCGACGCGCAGCGCGACTACGCCGCCAGCGACGTGCGCTTCCTCCACCGGCTGCACGACGTGTTCGTCGAGCGGCTCGCGCGCGAGGGGCGGACCGAAATCGCGCAGGCCTGTTTCGATTTCCTCCCCACCCGCGCGCGGCTCGACCTTGCCGGTTGGGCCGATCACGATATCTTCAGCCACGCGTAACGGAGCCGGGATTAACCAGCCGTCATGGTCATCAAGCGCCGCATCGAAACCAGCGAAGCGAAGGAACTGCGCAGCGCGCGGCAGCATTTTGCCGCGCCCGGCGGCAGCCACGACAAGCTCGTCTCCTTTCTCGGCAAGGCGCTGCCGATGGGTGTCGGGGTCATCGCCGCGCTGATGGTGGTCACCCCGCTGTCCCCTCGCGGAGAAGTCAGCTTCCTGCTCGACCGCAACAAGGTTGCGGTGATCGACGAGCGGCTCAGCGTCGACAATGCGATGTATCGCGGACAGGACAACAAGGGCCGCCCCTTCTCGCTGACCGCCGACGAGGCGGTCCAGCGCTCGAGCCGCGAAGGCGTGGTGCGGATGAGCGACCTCGTCGCGCGCATCCTGCTCGACGACGGCCCTGCGCGGCTCGGTGCCGGGGCCGGCGCCTACGATATCGAAGAGGAAGTGGTGAACGTGATCGGCCCGGTCCGGCTGACCGCGGCGGACGGTTACGACATGATGCTGCGCGACGTCGCGATCAACCTCGAGGACAGGACCGTGACCGGCGAGGGCGGCGTTTCGGGAGCGATCCCGGCAGGCACCTTCTCCGCCGACCGGCTCGAAGCCGACCTGTCCGCGCGAACCCTGACACTCGCCGGCAATGCGCGTCTGCGCATGGTGCCGGGCAAACTGAGGATGCCGCAATGAGCAAGCACTGGAAGCACGCCCCCAAATGGGCGCTCGCCGGGTTCGCCGGGGGTCTGGCCCTGTTCGCAGGTATGCAGGCGGGCGCGCAGGCGATCGCCGGGCACAATTCGAACGCGCCGGTCAGCTATGCCGCCGACCGGATCGAGCTGCAGGACCGGCAGAACCGTGTCATCCTGTTGGGCAATGTCGATATCCAACAGGCCGGGCTGCGGGTGCGATCGGCGCGCACGCTGGTCAATTATACGGACGCCGGATCGCTCGGCATCCAGCGCATCACCGCCACCGGCGGAGTCCAGGTGACGCGCGGCAACGAGGCCGCGAGCGGCGATGTCGCGGTGTATGATTTCAACCGCCGGATCATCACCATGGCGGGCAATGTCCGGCTGCGGCGCGGCGGTGACACGCTCAATGGCGGCAGGCTGGTGATCGATCTGCGCAGCGGGGTCTCCAGCGTCGACGGCCGCGCCTCGGGCTCGTCTGCGGTGACCGGCGAAACCACCGGCTCGGGCGGGCGCGTTTCGGGAACCTTCACCGTACCCGACAATTGACGGGCAATGGGCGGCAGCCGAAAGCGTCGGCCGCTACCGCCAGCAGGGGCGCTTGCAGGGGCACCGGCATCGTGGATTATTCGTGGATTTTCCCTGCCCGGAAAGGGGGCTGCGATCCTCTCGTCCGGAGTGTGGGACCAAAGATATGGCTCCGGACGAGAGGACCGCGGCGGAGGCTCGGGATTGCACTCCACCGGTTTCGTTTGGTAACGAACGCGTGTTATGCCCTCAGGCGGGCATTGCCGAACCGAAGACCATCTCGGAGGGGCGGGCGCTCGTTGCCTGCGAAATCATGAATGGACAATTATCCTAATATTTTCAGCGCGGACAGTCTCAAACGGCGTCTGTAACGTTACACTGCCCTTTATTTATAGAAAACTATCGGGTATAAACGATTTTCAACGGCAAACTGTCCTTATAGTTAATGAATTTTAACGACGTGACAGATAATTATAAAAGGGTCTGACAATGCCGGAAACCATCGCGCGGCGTCCCGATTTCGGGGCGATGCTCGAATCCGAAGTCGAAATCATTCTCGAAGACCCCGCCTTCGAGCGGTCCCCGGTGCAATCGAAACTGCTGCAATATCTCTGCGAGCAGACCATCTCGGGCGAAACCAAGGTGACGCAGTTCGGCATCGCCGTGGACGGCCTGGGCCGCAGCGACGATTACGACCTCAGCAGCGAAAGCTATCCGCGCGTCCAGATTTCGCGCCTGCGCCAGAATCTGGCCGAATATTACAGCCGGATCAAACCCTCCTCGGGCCTGTGCGTGTTCGTCCGGCGGGGCGACTACAAATTGCGGCTGGCGCCGTACGAGAAAGCCTATCCGCCGGGCAGCGCGCGCGATCGAGCGAGCGCCGAGCCCGAACCCGATACCGCGACGCCGGCGGAGCCGGACGCCCCGGCAAGGCCGGCGGCCGTATCGCGCAAGGCGCTCGTCGCGGGGCTCGCGCTGGCGCTTGCGCTGGTCACGATCGCGGCACTGCGGTTCCTGCAGACCGGCCCCGAAGCCAGCGCGGCCGAACTGTCGGGCCCGCCCTCGATCGCGTTGGCTGTGACCGACAGCGTCGGCGCAGCGTCCTCGCAGGACCCGCAATTGCGGGCCGAGCTGGAACGGACCGCGCGCGCACAGATCGCCAGTTCGTTCATCGCCCGCCTGGCATCCGCGGACGATATCGACGGCGAGCCGGCCTATCGCATCAGCGTCGATCTCGGCGTGCACTCGGCCGGCGGCACCGAGGCCAGCGTCGCGCTGACCGATCGCGAGGAACAGCTGCTGTATTCCGACAACGTCTCCTACGCCGGCGACAGGTCGGATTTCCTGCGCCGGGTCGAAGCCGTGTTCACGCACGTCCTCACGCCGAGCGGGGTGGTCGCGCAGGATCTGGTGCGCGGGATGGAATCGCCCGACCAGTCCGATTTCGCCTGCCACCTCCATATCGAAGCGCGCCGGGCGGACGGGATGGCGCCGATGCAACTGCTCGAGCGGTGCCTCGAGCGGTTTCCCGACAGCGACTACCTGCCCTACTGGCAGGCGCGCCAGGCGTTTCTGCTCTACCAGGAACGGATCGCCCGGGGCGAGGTCATCGACCGCTCGGGCGAGGCGTGGGAACTCGTGCGCAGCGCGCTGCTGCAGGATCGCTACAACGCCTATGCCAATACGGTGATGGCGCGGCTCGAATTCGCGCAGGGGCGTTGCGGCACGGCCGAGCAGTTCGGCGCACGCGCGCTGGTGCGCGGCAGCTATTATCCGGCGCTCTATGCAATGTATATCGCCGAGCAGGCGGGTTGCGAAATCCCCGAAGAGAGAGCCGACGACATCCGGCGCGACCTGATCGCCCTGTCGGAAAACAATCCGAGCCCCGACCCGCTCCTGCGGCTTTATCTGATCCTCGCTTCCGAGGCGGTCGGGCTGCGCAACAGCGTGCGCTTCACCTGCGGCACCGCCGCGCTGGAGGAGCAGGAAGGAGCGGTCGGCGACACCGCGCGTCTCGTTTGCAGGTCGGTGGCCGACCCCACCTATTTCCGCGCCAACCGGCGTGCGGTGATGGAGGGCGTCGGCCTGTTCGTGTGGAGCGGGGCGGCGCGCGACAATCTCGAGCGGCAGCTCGAAGGGGGCTAGGAGCGGAGTTTTCCGGCGACCGGGAGTCCGTGTTGCGCGCGGGCCTGACCTCCGTCTGGCTCTTTCGGCACCCGCCCACGCGGTTGTCGTTTTCCGGCGGTGATGCGACCTGTCGCTGCTTGGCAAGTGTCGGACCGCCGGGAGCGGCACCAGCCCACGCCCCCACCCGGCCACCCATAGGATACTATGGTCGGGGTGGCCGGGTGGGGGCGTGGGCTGGTGCCGCAAGCTCATGACGGAGGTCATGAGCGCATCCGACAAAGACTCCGCGTGGGGGCGTGGGATGGAACAGCCCCGGCGGTCCGATGCCTGCAACACAGCGACAGGTCGCATCACCGCCGGAAAACCTTTACCTCCGCGACGCCGCCTTGCGCGCGATCTCGGTCAGGCCCTGCGCGAGCAGCACCTCGCCCGCCTGGCTGTTGGCGAGCAGCGCGCGGTGCAGTTCGGTCAGCCGCGCGACCAGCCGGTCGAGATCGGCGCCGCGCCATTTCTTCAGCTGCGCTTCGAGATCGCGCTCGTCCTTCCAGAAGATCCGCCGCGCGCGCTTCTCCTGCTCGAGCAACTGGCGGATATTGCCGCCGCGGCCCAGTTTCGCCGCCAGCTGCGCGAGTTGTGCCGCGCGGCGCTCGAAGGCGAGCAGCAGGCCGACCGGGTTGAGCGCGAGGTCGCGCATCCGCGCGATCTCTCCGGCGAGCCTGCCGCGCTCGCCCGCCAGCACCGCGTTGACCACCGGCATGAAGCCGTCCTCCTCGGTCGCCGCGCCGATCGCCGCCAGCGCATCGGCACCGGCGGTCTGCGGGGCGTCGGGCGAGGCGTCGAGATAGAGCGCGAGCTTGGTCACTTCCGACTGCGCCAGCCGTACGTCGAGCCCGGCCCCGCGCGCGATCCGCTCGGCGATGTCGCCGTTCATCCGCAGCCCGGCCGCATCGGCCATGCCCCGCACCGCCCGGGTCACGTCGCGCAGATCGGGCGGCCAGAACATCGCCACCAGCGCGTCGTCGCGCTTGTCGAGCAGCTTGGCGGTGCGCGACTTGTCGGTCGCCGAGGTCGCGACCACGATCACCGGGCACGCATCCTCGGTGCCGAGCAAATGGTTGCCGATCGCATCGAGCGCTTCGTCGCCCGCGGCGCGCACGAAAATGTGCCGCGCATCGCCGAACAGTGATCCCGAGCGCGCCTCGTCGCCGAGCATCACCGGATCCTTGCGCAGCCGTGCGCCCGACATCTCGACCCGGTCGCCGGGCTCGTCGAGCATCGACACTAGCGATTCGGCGGCGGCGGAAGCGCCCGCTTCGTCGGGGCCGCAGAAGAAGAACACCCGGCACTGTTTCGCCGCCCGCCGCGCGGTGCTGGCGAAATCGCGCTGGGTCGCCTTCACGACTGGCGGCGCAGCGTCAGCGAGACCTGCACCACGATCCGCTCGGCCACTTCGCGCGCGAGGTTTTCGAGCGCGGTCTGCTCGGCGGCGATGGTGGCGTATTCGCTCGAGACGACGTCGATCCCCGCATCCGAGCCCGCGGTGGCGTCGAGCAGTACGCTGCCGTCGGCCATGTCGACCAGCTGGTAGCGCGCGCGCAATATCCGGCGATGGCGCCCGATCGTGTCGTCGCTCAGCACGGCGAGCCCTTCGAGCTGGTCGTCGAGCCGCACGTCGAGACGGTAGCGCGGAGAGGCTTGCCCGGCGGCACCGAAACGGTCGGTCAGCGCGTTGCGCACCAGCCAGCCCGCGCGCCCCTCGATCGGCGGGACGTCGACCGCCGCCAGCCCCTGCGCCACCGCGCCGCTGCTGCCGCCCGCATACATCGGCTGCAAGCCGCAGCCCGCCAGCGGCAGGGCCGCCGCAAGCGGAACCAGCAGGCGGATCAGGATGCGGTGTGCGGCGGCCATCGGGGAGCGGCCCCGATCAGCCGGACACCGCCTGGCGGCGCAGGTCGCGGGCCTTGGTCAGAATGATGTCTTCGAGCTTCTGCACCGTGGCGGCCTGTACCGGCGCGTCGACCCAGCCGCCGCCCTGCGCGACCTGCCGGCTGGCGGCGACCCGCAGCGCGTCGGCACGCAGGTCCTGGTCGAGGATCGAGACGGTCAGCTTGACCCGTTCGCCCGGATTGGTCGGATTGGCGTACCAGTCGGTCACGATCACCCCGCCCGCGCTGTCGGCCTGCAGCAGCGGCGCGAAGCTGACCGTTTCGAGCGCCGCGCGCCAGAGGTAGGAATTGACCCCGATGGTGGTGACCTGGCTCGCCGCGAGGTCCGCCTGCGGCCGGTCGCGACCGCCGCATGCAGCCAGCGATGCAAGCGAGGCGGCGACCAGCGCGGCCTGGGCGATACGGCGGGGCATGGAATGGGTGGCGATCATGGCTCTCGTGATTTCCTTCAACTGCTGGCCAGCCTCTATCGCCTGCAAGCACGGGCGGCAAGCGTCGGCGCCGGGGAATGTCGGAGCGGGTTTAACCCCGATTCGCGGTGAATGCGCGCTTAATCTCGTGCCGGTTGTGTGCGCGATGCAACACTCGCCTGCTATCCGCCTGCGCGGGCTGTGGAAAAGCTGGCCAAGTGTCTGTCATGATTCTATCAATTATCCAGGCCAATAGGGGATTCGGCCGCACCGGAGATACGACTCCGGGCGGGAACCGCAACCGGTCAGCCGGCGTTCAGGGCAGGGTTGCCTTGAGTATCGGTCGGAGGATGAAAGACAGGGCTATCGTTATGGCACGTGCGCACGGAAAGACAGGGCTCGGCGGTTTCGCCCCGGCGCTGCTCGCCGTGGCCGCGGTCGGCGTGCCCGGCACGGGGCTGGCGCTGGCCGGTCTCGACGCGCCGATTCCGACCATCGACGGCACCGAACTCGCCCCCTTCACCCCCGCCAGTGTCGATCCCGAGCTCGCGCGCCGCGTGCAGAGCCGGATCGCCGCGCGCGGCAAGGCGCTGCGCTTCACTCCCGCCGGGTCGGAAGAAGGCCGCAACACGATCACCGTCGCGGTGCGCGTCGACGACGAGACCGCGCGCGCCATCTCGGTCGGCACCGCGCTCGCCGCCGCGCGAGGCGAACCGGGCCGGAGCGACAACGTCCTCGCCGCGACGCGCTACAATCTCGGCGTGGCGCGCGGCTATCAGAGCTTCGCCAAGCCGCAGCAGGCGGCTTCGGCCGGCTTGCGCGACGGCACGGTGCGCGACATCGCCATGCCCGATCTGGCCGAATTCAAGCCCGCCGAGGGAACCAGGGACGAGCCGAGCCGGTTCCAGCCGCGCATCGCACTCGAAAACGAAGGCACGAAGGGCCGCGCGCGCGGCACGCTCGAGGGCCTCGGCGAACAGACCGTCGATCTCGGCGGCTCCTACCGCGTCAGCCGCAATCTCGACGTCACCGCGGGCGTGCGCCTGTCGCAGGACCGCGACCGGCTCGCGCCGCTCGCCGACGGGGCGGAGGACAACCAGGCGGTCTATGTCGGGACGCAGTTCCGGTTCTAGTTTTTTGTCGGCCTACCGCTTCGCTACTTGAGGCCGGAATAGCCAACATGTCCCGATAACCCCGCTGCGGCGGGGTTTTTCTTTGCCTGTCCGGGAGGCTCGCCTAAGGAGGTGACGCTACGGCACGCACAAGAACGGCAATAATCGAGAGGATACCCATGGCACGCGTCGCAATCGTTACCGGCGGCACCCGCGGCATCGGCCGCGCGATCTGCGAGAGGCTCAAGGCGGACGGCTTCACCGTCGTCGCCAATTACGGCGGCAATGACGAGAAGGCGAAGCAGTTCTCCGCCGAGACCGGCATCGCGGTCCGCAAATGGGATGTCGGCGACCACCAGGCCTGCCTCGACGGCTGCGCGAAAGTGACCGAGGAAGTCGGCCCGGTCGAAGTGGTGGTCAACAATGCCGGCATCACCCGCGACGGCACGCTGCACAAGATGAGCTTCGACGACTGGAACGAGGTGATGCGGATCAATCTCGGCGGCTGCTTCAACATGGCCAAGGCGTGCTTTCCCGGCATGCGCGAGCGCGGCTGGGGCCGGATCGTCAATATCGGCAGCATCAACGGGCAGGCGGGGCAATACGGCCAGGTCAACTACGCCGCGGCCAAGTCGGGCATTCACGGCTTTACCAAGGCGCTGGCGCAGGAGGGCGCGCGCGTCGGCGTGACGGTCAACGCGATCGCGCCGGGCTATATCGACACCGACATGGTCGCCGCGGTGCCCGAGCCGGTGCTCGAGAAGATCGTCGCCAAGATCCCCGTAGGCCGGCTCGGCCAGGCCGAGGAAATCGCGCGCGGGGTGAGCTTCCTGTGCAGCGAGGATGCGGGCTTCGTCACCGGCTCGACCATGAGCATCAATGGCGGGCAGCATATGTATTGAACGGGGGGGGGCGGAAAAGGAAGCCGGACGGCTTCACGAGAGGGCGAGGATCGCCTCCGCGACGCGGTCGGGTGCCTGGTGCAGCAGCAATTGGCCGCGACCGGGCAGGACCTCGACCCGGACATTGTCGACCTCGTCGGCGAGCGCCGCCGCCGCCTCCGGCCGATAGACCGGATCCTCCCCACCCCACAGAATGGCAAGAGGCGCGCGCATCGCTTCCAGATCCCGGCGCCACGAGCAGGTGATCAGCTGGAGGTCGCGCACGAACGCGGTATGGCCCTGCGCGTGGAGCATCCGCGCCGACGAATTGAGCAGCGCGACCGTATCGTTGTCCGACAGCGTCGCGATATCGGGTTCGCAGTTGGAAAACATCCGGCGAAGCATGAAGACGATGCCGCGCTGCTTCACGATCCGGGCACCGGCACGAACCGCCAGATCCACCGCACCGGGCGAATGACGTAGCAGCGACAGCATGACGCGCTGGTTCTTGGGCAATGCCTTCAACTGCCCGGGCCGGTCGAGCGGATGGCACCCTCCGATGCCTAGCGCCGCGGTTACCCGGCCCGGATTGTCGGCCGCGAAGCGCACGATCGGGATGATCCCGGTAACCAGTCCGACCATCGGGCAGCGCGCGATCTTCAGGTGGTCGAGGAGCGCACGGATGACGCGCGAACCCGCTTCCGCCGTATCCGTCGCATCGTCGGGGTCGCTGTGGCCGAAACCGGGGCGGCAGACGGTCCACATGCGGATCCCGGCCTGCTCCAGCGCCCGCTGCACGCCTTGCGGCATGACATAGCCTGTCACCGACCCGTGCATCACCAGCATGGGCCGGCCGTCTTTCGCTCCCATCCAGCTATAGGCGACCTTGCGCCCGGCGGGATCGGTGAAGATGCGTTCCCTGAATAGCGGGTCCTGCCACGTGCCGGTGTCGGCGATCTTGCCCTGTTCGGCGCGCGCGCACAGCATCGCCAGCAGACGGATGAGATCGACCTGGTTGCCGGTTTCCGTCTTGGAAAAGATGGTGCGCAACTGGGTCCGCACGGTCAGCACCGTCACCCCGCGGCGCTTCGCGACGGCACCGGTATCGCCTTCCTCGAACAGCGCCCGGGCCACGCCGATCTCGGCCCCGGTCAGGCCGAACGCTTCCGCCAGCAGCGCTTCCACCGGCTCGCCCCAGACGAGATCGAGCGCGCGCACCGCGATCATCGCGCCGCGCCCCTCGTCGCCTTCGATGACCGAAACCTCGGCCAGCCGCGGGCGATCTTCGCTGCTGGCGAGCTTGACGACCGCATGGGCGCGGTTGCCGATGCCGCTCGCGCTCCGGCGGACGGCGTCGTATTCGGCGCGCGATGCGGGATCGAGCCACGCAAGCGTGCTGGTCGCCCCCTGGCGGACACCGAGAACGCGTTCGCCGGAAGCGTTCGCCGCGGCGACCACGTCGGTGGGCGAGAGGACCATTGCCGGTGACGAAGCCGACATCAGCGCGCGCGAGACCGGATCCTCGGGCTCGGGCTCGTGCACCCGGGCGAACAGCGCCCGGACGTTGTTGAAATGATCCATCAGCGCCGGGGTCTCGACCCGGTCGACGAACCCTTCTTCGAGTTCGTCGAGCCGGCGATGCCAGGCGGCGACGAGATCGTCGAAGGCGTCGGCATCGCTGATGCAGCGATAGCTTGCCTCGATGATATTCAGATCGTCGGGCAGTAATGGTTCGCGATCGCCCATCGCTCCTTCCCGGTTGAAAACCCTCGCTGTTTCGGACCGGGCATACGCCATCTGGCGTATGACGTCACCTCCGCCGCCCTGCACAGTGCACGCGCCAACCGAATCACGGCGACCGGCGGCTCTCCGCCGCGCCGACCGACAAGAGGAACGTCTTATGAGGCCGATCAACCCCCTGCTGCGCCGCACTGCCTTCGCCGTGCTGTCGGCGTCCGTCTCGACTGCGGCGCTGGCCCAGTCCGCCGAGCCGTGGGAAGGAACCTTCGAAACCAATTTCGGCGAAGTGCGGCTGGTCCAGGATGGCGACCGCGTCTACGGCGACTACGATCCCGACAGCAACGCGAGCGACGGCGCCTATATCGAAGCGCGTGTCTCGGAAGACGGTCGCGTGCTGCGCGGCACCTACCAGAAAATCAACAACCGCACCGATAACGGCATGATCGAATTCGCCCTGACCGGAGACGGGTTCACCGGCGACTGGCAATACACCCACCGCACGCGCGAACCCGACTGGGAACGTGCGACGTGGAACGGCGTGCTGGTTTCGCCGGCCACCCCGCGTCTGCGCCATGCGGTGGGCCGCGAGCATTACTACAACGATTCCTATTTCCGCACCGTCAGCCGGCTGCGCAACTGGTCGTTCTTCGGCCGGCCGGTCGACGTAAACGCCACCGTGCTGTGGCAGGACCGTGCCGAGGCGCGCCGGCCATATCCGATCGAGCACGGCGATGCGTCGGGTCAGCCGGCAGGCATCTGGGCCGGAACATGGACCACCAATCATGGCGCGGTGAAAATCGTCCAGGACGGCCGGCGCGTCTACGGCGAATACGGCAATCGCGGCGTGATCGAAGGCCGCACGATCGGCAATGGCGATATCGTCCGCGGCACGTGGCAGCACGTACGCGACGACGACGACAACGGCTTCTTCGAGTTCCGGATGGACGATGGCGGGTTCGTCGGCGGATGGACCTATCGCCGCGACGGCCTCGCGAGCGCCGGGCAGAACAATTGGCGCGGACGGCTGGACGACCGTTCGACACCCCGGCTCGACCTGGCATCGGAAAACCGCGTGAACGCGGCGCGCTGGATCGCCGGGACCACCCGCACCGAACGCCAGTGGCTGTCTCCGGGCGGCGCAGTCCTGGTGCCCGAGACCGTGGCGCGAACCACCGTCCCCCCGCTCGGGCGTCCCGAGATCGCCAACCGCTTCCCCGGCGAAATGCACGCGCCGGGCGACGATGGCGGGGAAGAGGCCTTTCCCGGCGAGATGCATGCGCCCGATGGCGATGGCGGGGAACAGGCGTTCCCGGGAGAGATGCACGCGCCGGCGGGTGGCGACAGCGACGGTTCCGCCACGAGGGAAACCCGCCAGCAGGCGGTGGAGAGTGGCTCGCAGGACCGCGATGCCTCGGTCGGACAGCGCTATGCGCATATTCCGGCGCTGGCGGACTGGGAAGGGTCGTCCCCGCCCCGTTACGTCGATTTCGGCCTCGGTCGAATGTACCTCGAAAATTCGTCCGGCTTTCGCGAGGTGCGGGAAGGGGGAATCTTCGGAACCGTCGAACTGCAGGTGCTGTGCGAGACGGCGCGCGGAGTCGTCAAGATGCCGGTGTTCGGGAATCGTTCGCCGGTGGTCTTCCGGCGCAGCACCGACAAGGAACGCCTTGCCTCCGTGTATGGCGAAAAGCGGCGGTTCGTACTCGACCAGCAATGCCTGGCGGACCGCGACGCGCATATCGTCTTCCAGCTGAAGACCGATCTCGAACTCGAACGCGTGGGGCGAAACATCGATTTCGGGTTCGAAGCCAAGCGCCTCGACATGCGCTTGCTCGGTTTGAACCACTTGGCCGATCCGCAGCTCGATTATATCTACAACCAGCAAGACGGCCCGAACAGCTGGAACCTCGGCTTCGGGGTGAGTGAGCGCTACAACCCCGCGTCGCGCCGAATTCGGGCTGAAGGCAGCATTGTACTCGTTCCGTAAGCGGTTCACGCACGGCGAATTGCAGCGGCCTGGGTTGGTGCCTCGTTGTTGCCTTGGGGCAGACGAGGCAACTCCCCGGCAACGTTCCGCCGCGGCCTGCCGTCCATCCGCCCTGCGCCGGACCGGTCGGTGCGGCTTGCTGCCGAAAACCGGGCTCCGCGCCGGCCGAAAAACCGTTTTCCTACACGCGCTTCGCCCGCTATTCTCCGATTCGCTCTTTCACACCGTGAAGCTCTGCCCGCTCGAAAAGCCCCGCCTGCCCGCGGGGCTTTCGCGCATTTCGGCTATCCCTTTGGCAAAGTTTATTGGCCCTCCCACAGGATGTACCTTATCAACTTGCACCCTATGCAACAGCCGCCCTACCACCCGCCGGTCAAGCGCTCGGTCGAGATCGCCGGGCACAAGACCTCGATCAGCCTCGAACCGCTGTTCTGGGATATGCTGCGCGCCGCGGCGGAGGCCGAAGGCGTCCCGCTCAACGCGCTGGTGGCGCGGATCGACGAGGAGCGGATCCGGGCCGATACGCCGCCCGGGCTCGCCGGGGCTATCCGCATCTGGCTCGTCGCGAACGGCCGGGCAAACGAACGGGGCGGCAGGATCGCTCCCGCCGCCCCGGCCGATCGCTAGAGGTGCGTATCAGTAATTCGCCGGCGGGTCGCTCGCCGGGAAGCTTTCGTCGCTTTCCTCGTCGGCCTGCGTCCACTCGCGCGTCGGTTTGTCGCGCATGGTCGTCGGACCCGCGTCGCGTACCGAGGCATCGCCCTGGTTGTCGGCGAAGGCCGCCTTCGAATGGTTCTTCTCGTAATATTTGTACCCGGCGTAACCGATCGCACCGAGCGCTGCGAGCTTGAGTAGCATGGTTGGAACTCCTTTCTTGCCGATCCGAACGTGCGGCAGCAGGGAAAGGTCCTGAACTCGCGCTTCAGTCGTCGCCGACCCGTTCGATATCCGCGCCGACCAGCTGCAGCTTCTCCTCGAGCCGCTCGTAGCCGCGGTCGAGGTGGTAGATGCGCCGCACCTGCGTCTCGCCCTCGGCCGCGAGCGCAGCGATCACCAAGCTCATCGAGGCGCGCAGGTCGGTCGCCATCACCTCGGCGCCGGTCAGCCTGCCGACACCCTTGACGATGGCGGTGCGGCCCTCGGTCTCGATATCGGCGCCCATCCGGTTCAGTTCGGGCACGTGCATGTAGCGGTTCTCGAAGATCGTCTCCTTGAGCACGCTGGTGCCTTCGGCCCTGCACAAGAGGCTCATCAGTTGCGCCTGCATGTCGGTGGCGAGGCCCGGATAGGGCGCGGTCGACAGGTTGACCGGCTTGAGCGGGCCGTCGGCGCGGACGTCGATGCCGTGCTTGTCGCTCTCGACCTCGACGCCGATATTGCGCAGCGCGTGGAGCGTCGCCTGCATTTCCTCCGCGCAGGCCCCCTCGAGCCGCACTTCGCCACCGGTGATCGCCGCGGCGCAGGCATAGGACCCCGCTTCAATCCGGTCGGCCATCACCTTGTAGGTCGCGCCGTTGAGCGTCTTCACCCCGTGAATGGTCAGGTCCGACGTGCCGATCCCCTCGATCTCGGCCCCCATCGCGACCAGCAGGTTGCACAGGTCGACGATCTCGGGCTCGCGCGCCGCGTTGAACAGCCGGCTGGTGCCGTTGGCGAGCACCGCCGCCATCACCGCGTTCTCTGTCGCACCGACCGAGACCACCGGGAAATCGAAATCGCCGCCGGGGAGCCCACCGTCGGGCGCGCTCGCCTTGACGTAGCCCTGCGCCAGCTCGATCTCCGCACCAAACGCTTCGAGCGCCTTCAGGTGCAGGTCGATCGGCCGGTTGCCGATCGCGCAGCCGCCGGGCAGCGACACGGTTGCCTCGCCGGTGCGGCCGAGCAGCGGGCCGAGCACGAGGATCGAAGCGCGCATCTTGCGCACGAGGTCGTAGGGCGCGACCGAGGAGGTGATCCGCATCGCCTCCAGCGTGACCACGCGGCCGAAGTCCTCCGGCCGCTTGCCGGGGATCGTGTGACTGACGCCGAACTGCGTCATCAGGTGCTGGAACCCGTCGATATCGGCCAGCCGCGGCAGGTTGCGCAGCGTCACCGGCTCTTCGGTCAGCAGCGCGCAGGGGATCAGCGTGAGCGCGGAATTCTTCGCGCCGGAGATGGGAATGGTGCCCGACAGCCGGTTGCCGCCGCGGATGATCAGCTTGTCCATGCCACGCCCTTACCCCATTCGCTTGCCTAGACAAGTCGCGCGCCGTAACGCGGCGGCCATGAGCGACCAGAAACCGATCCGCAAAGCCGTCTTCCCCGTCGCCGGGCTCGGCACGCGCTTCCTCCCCGCGACCAAGGCGATCCCCAAGGAATTGCTGCCGATCGTCGACCGCCCGCTGATCCAGTACGCGGTCGACGAAGCGCGCGAGGCGGGGATCGAGCAGATGATCTTCGTCACCGGGCGCGGCAAGACCGCGATCGTCGAGCATTTCGACGTCGCCTACGAGCTCGAATCGACCATGAGCGAGCGCGGCAAGGACATGGGCGTGCTCGATTCGAGCCGCTTCACGCCGGGCGACATCATCACCGTGCGCCAGCAGGTGCCGCAGGGCCTCGGCCACGCGATCTGGTGCGCACGTGCGATCGTCGGCGACGAGCCGTTTGCGATCTTCCTTCCCGACGAGCTGATGATCGGGCGCCAGGGCGGAACCGGCTGCATGAAGCAGATGGTCGATGCCTACGAACAGGTTGGCGGCAACCTCATCTCGGTGCTCGAAGTGCCGCACGAGGAGGTGTCGAGCTACGGCGTGATCGCTCCGGGCGAGAGCTCGGGGGCGCTGACCGAGGTGAAGGGGTTGGTCGAGAAGCCGCCGGTCGATGAGGCGCCTTCAAACAAGATCATCTCGGGGCGCTACATCCTGCAACCCGAGGTGATGCGCACGCTCGAAACGCAGGGCAAGGGTGCGGGCGGCGAAATCCAGCTGACCGATGCGATGGCGCGGATGATCGGGACGCAGCCGTTCCACGCAGTGACTTTCGACGGACGGCGGTTCGACTGCGGCAGCAAGACCGGCTTCGTCGAGGCGACGCTCGCACTGGCGCTCGAACGCGAGGACATGGGTGCCGAAGTGCGCGCCATCGCCGCGAGACTGCTGGGATGAGCCCCGCGTGCCGCGCGCTGCCGGCGTTCCTCGCGGCGCTGGCGATGGCGGGATGCCGCGCGAGCGAGACCGTCACCGACGATAGCGAACCGCCGCCGCTGGCGGTGCAGGAAGGTCGCCAGGCGGCCGACGAGGCGAAACCCGGCGAGTGCAGCTTCGGCGGCTGGGTAAGGGACGAGGACCCGGCGGGCACGAACCTGCGCGCCGGGCCGGGCACGCAATTCGAAGTGGTCGCAGTGCTGCCGCGCTACAAGGACGATGTCGGCGGGCTGGCCGGCATCGAGGCGCCCGATTTCGATATCGTCGAGGCGCGCGACGGCTGGTTCCGCCTCGCCAACGTCCAGTACCTGCCGCTCGATGCCGCGCAGCCGTCGGATCGCAAGAGCTATCCGGACGGCTGGATCCACGGAAGCAAGGTCGATTTCGCGCTGCAGACCGAATTCGCGTTCGCACGCCCCGATTCCGCCTCGCCGGTGGTCGCGAGCGGCTGGTACGAGGACGATGTCCACTACCAGATGCCGCATCGCAGCCCGAGCGATTGCCGCGGCGAGTGGGTAAAGCTCGAAGTCGCCGGGCACGACGGCCGCTGGCGCAGCGGCTGGGCGCGCGGCGTGTGCCACATCTACGAAACGAGCTGCGACGGGGTCAGCGGCGACGGCGAGCAGCCGGGCCGGCTGCTGCCCCGCTACGACTGACCCCGTTCGGGCCTAGTCGGCAGATGGCTCGGCGTCGTCGGCGCCTCCGCTATCTCCGTCCGACTTCTCCAACGCCTTGGCGCTCTTGCGCTGTCCGGAGGCCAACGCATCCGCATCGGCAGGAGCCGCGTCGGCGTCGAAATCGACATCCGCCGTTTCGGCCGCCGGGCCCTTGACGAGACCCGAAAGGTTCGAGCCGTCGAGCCCGAGTTCTTTCATCAGTCCGTCGAGCACCGGCGCCTGCGCGCGGTAGGCGAGCGCAGCGCTGACCGCGTCGGTGGCGAGATTGCCGCTCCCGCCGCCGTGCTTGGCCGTTCCACCCTTGCCCGAGCCGCCATTGGTAAGCCCGTCGACCTGGACGATCTTGATCGAATCGATCGCTTCCATCGGCTTGGCGCTTTCGCGGATGACCTCGGGCAGCACCTTGAGCAGCGCCATCTTGGTCTGCAGGCTGATCTGGTCCATCGACAGGATGTTCGCCGCCTCGTTGATCGCGCGCTGGCCGGCCGCTTCGACTTCGAAGCGGACCCGCGCGGCTTCGGCGCGGAGCTTCTCGGCTTCGGCCTCGCCCTCCGCCTCGCGGCGGATCGCTTCGGCGCGGTTGGCGGCGGCGTCGCGTTCGGCCTCGGCCTCGACCTTGACTTGGATCGCCTCGCGCTCGGCCTGCTTGGCCGCCTCGATCAGCTCGATCTTCTTCTGCCGTTCGGCGACCTCGCTCTCGCGCGAAGTCACGACCTGTTCCTCGGCGGCGACAGCCTTGGCGCGGGCCTCGTCGGCCTCGGCGCGGGCCTGGCTTTCCTCGCGGCTCTTGTTCTGCACCGCGATCTGCTGCTCCTGGCGGGCGATTTCGAGCGCGCGGACCTGGTCGATCCGGGCTTCCTCGACCTGCCGGTCGGCTTCGATCTGCTGGCTGTCGACCTCGCGCTTGGCCTCGATCCGCGCGCCCTCGGCCTCGCGGTTGCGTTCGGCCTGTTCGCGCGCGATTTCGGACGATTGCTTGGCGCGGCGCACCTCGACCTCGCGCTCCTGTTCGAGCCGGGCATATTCGTTGTCGCGGCTGATTTCGAACGAACGCTGGTCGGCTTCGAGATTCTTGGTCTCCATCTGCACCCGCGTGTCCTGCTCGATATCGTTGCGCAGCTTCTTGCGCGCCTCGATCTGCTCGGTCAGCTTGGTCAAGCCTTCGGCGTCGAACGCGTTGTTGGCGTTGAAATGCTCGATCGAGGTCTGGTCGAGCCCGGTCAGCGAGACCGATTCGAGTTCGAGCCCGTTCATCGCGAGGTCGTTGGACGACACCTGCTGCACCTTCTGGACGAATTCGGCACGCTGCTCGTGCAGCTCGTTCATCGTCATCCCCGCCGCGACCGAACGCAGCGCATCGACGAACTTGCCTTCGACGAGATCCTTGAGCGCTTCGGGAATCATCGTGCGCTGGCCGAGCGTCTGCGCGGCCATGGCAATCGCATCGCTGTCGGGCCGCACGCGGACGTAGAATTCCGCCTTCACGTCGATCCGCAACCGGTCGAGCGTGATCAGCGCCTCGGCATCGCGGCGGATGACGCTCAGCACCAGCGTGTTCATGTTGACTGGCATGGTCTCGTGCAGCACCGGGAACACCATCGCGCCGCCGTTCATGACCACCTTCTCGCCGCCGAAGCCGGTGCGCACGAAAGCGATCTCCTTGGTGGCGCGGCGGTAGAGCCGTGTCAGCATGAAGCCGATGATGAGAAAGAGGAGAAAGCCTCCTCCACCGAAAATTGCGATGCTCGTCAGATTGCCCATTGCTTCTCCTTGGTTGCGGGACGGTGGTTAAACGGTGGGCGACAACCGGCGCTCGGCGAGCGCGGTCGCGTAGAAGGTAGTGCCGTCGCGGCGGACGAGCAGGATCTCGTCGCCGGCGTGGATTTCGGACGAGCGCTCGTGCGGCTCGACCATCACGTAATGCGCGTGGCCATGCACGTCGCGCACCCGCGCGCGCGCGGGCGAGCCTTCGCGGGCGATACCGTCGGTGATCGTCGCGCGGCGGCCGACCAGCGTGTCGGTGCTGACCGCGGTTGTTTCGTCGCGCGGCAGGATCGCGCCGAGCGGGCGCGCCAGCACCGCGGTGACCGGCAGCGTCGCGCCGGCAGACAGCGCGGCGGCGAGCCAGCGGTAGAGCGGGGCGCCGGTAAAGCTTTCGCCGAGCGCCTGGATGCTCACGCCGATCCCGGCGAACAGCAGCAGGAACAGCGCCAGCCACACCGCCAGCGGCACCCGGCCGAGGCCGAGCAGCGTGAAGAAACCGTCTAGCGCGCCGCCCTGGATCGCCGCATCGCCATCGACGTCGGCGTCGAAATCCGCATCGAAATCCGCGTCGGAATCACCCAAGATGTCCCCGAGCCCGACCATCTGCGCGACCGCCATCAGCGCCATCAGCACCAGCGCCGCGGCAAACGGCATGTTGTGCGGTGCTAACAGGTCCATGGGCAGTCTCCAGCGGGTGCGCCGAACGTGTCGGTCACCTTGAAAACATTAACTTTTTCCATATTGTTCATGTAGCAGAAAGACGGTCGAAAATCCACAAAAATCGGTCAGGTGCTTGCCGAATTCCGTAACAATCGAACCGAAGTGCGAATCAATCTACTGCAGCGTCAGGCCGCCATCGACCACGATCGTCTGGCCCAGCACGTAGGAGGACAGCGGCGAGGCGAGAAACAGCGCCGCGCCCGCCATTTCTTCGGGCATTCCCATCCGCCCGAGAGGGATTTTCGCCAAGGCGCCGGCGAGCCGATCGGGATGGTCTGTAGTCGCTTTGGTCATCTTCGTCGCGACGAAGCCGGGCGCGATGCCGTTGACGCGGATGCCGTCGCGCGCCCAGGCCGAACCCAGCGTGCGCACCAGCGCGACCGCGCCGGCTTTCGAGGCAGCATAGGCCGGGTTGCCGATGGTCGCGTGATAGGCGGCGGTCGAACTGACCACGATCAGCGTGCCCTTCGCCGCCGCCAGCGCGTCGTGGAACCTGCGCGCGCAATCCATCACCGAATTGAGATTGACGTCCATCACGTGCTGCCAACCCTCGCGCGCGAATTCGCCGCGCTTGTAGAGCACCGCCCCCTGGCAGGTGACGAGGATATCGAGGCTTTCGAAACCGGGTGCGGCGTCGATGGCAGCGGGATCGGAGACATCGACCCGTTCGTAGGCGAGCCCCGCGAGGTCGGAGCCGTCTTCTGCGGCATAGTGCCCGGCCGAGGGACGGGTACCCCAGACCGTCACCGCGGCGCCGCGGGCGCGGAAGGCCTGCGCGATGCCGTTGCCGATGCCGCTCGATCCGCCGACGACGAGCGCGGTCCTACCCGAGAGGTCGAGTGGATCGCTCATGCCGCGGCGAAACGCAGCGGCAGCGTCTTGAGCCCGCCGACGAAGGTCGACTTGGCGCGCCTGGGTTCGCCCGCGAGCTCGACCGTTTCGATGCGGTCGAGCAGCGTTTCGAACAGGATACGCATTTCGAGCCGCGCGAGATGCAGGCCGAGGCACTGGTGTGCCCCCGCGCCGAACGCGAGATGGCGGTTGGGCGAGCGCGCGGCATCGAATTTGCGCGGGTTGTCGAACTGCGCCGGGTCGTGATTGGCGGCGACGTAATTGATCATCAGCCAGTCTCCCTCGGCGATTCGCTGCCCGCCGACTTCGGTATCCTGTGCCGCGGTGCGCATGAAATGCTGCACCGGGCTGGTCCAGCGAATCGCTTCCTCGACGATGCCGGGCAGCAGCGAAAGGTCCGCCCTGACCCGCGCCCACTGCTCCGGATCGCGCGCCAGCGCCAGCATCGCGCCCGCAGTGCTGGCCGACGTGGTGTCGTGCCCTGCGGCGGCGACGATGATGTAATAGCCCATCATGTCGCGATCGTTGAGCGGTTCGCCATCGACCGTGGCGTTGGCGATGGTGCTTGCCACGTCGTCGGTCGGATGGGCCCGCTTTTCCGCCGTCAGGCCGGCGAAATAGGCTTCGAAATCCTTCACCGCGCCCGCCACCAGCTGGGTAATCTGCTCGGTGGTGAGTTCCTTCATGCCCGACTGGTTCAAATCCTCGTCCTGCCCGCCGAACATCTGCTGCGTCAGCATCAGCATGCGCGGCTCGTCCTCCTCGGGAACGCCGAGGATCTGCATCACGACGTGGAGCGGATAGGGCTGTGAGACGAGCTTGCAGAAGTCGGCTTCCTCCCCGGCGGCCAGCAGCCGGTCGACCGTCTCGCTCGCGATTCCGCGAATCTCGTCCTCGATCCCGCGCAGGTTCTTGGGCATGAACCATTCCTGCGTCAGTCTGCGGTATTTCATGTGGATCGGCGCATCGAAGGTGACGAGGCTGGCGACCATGTGCGGGCTGCCACCGGTCAGGTTCTCCGCGAATTCGATCCCCTCGGTCAGCGAAAACACCACCGTCTGCGGATTGTTGAGGAACGTGGCGTTGTCCTTCGAGATGCGCATCGCATCGTCGTAGCGCGTGACGAGCCAGAAGGGCGAGTGCAGATCGTCCGGCCCCTCGACCCACGCGACCGGATTCTCTTTGCGCAGCCGGTCGAAGATATCGAGCAGCGGATCCCAGTCCGCGTAGCTCTGCGGGTCGATCACCGCGCGGGCAGTGGCGGGGTCGACCGCCGTTCTGGTCTCCATCATCACACGGTCTCCGCGGCCTGCGCCGCATATTCGTCGCGCAATTCGCGCTTGTAGAGCTTGCCGTTCGCCTCGCGCGGCAGCTCGGGGCGGAAATCGAACAGCCTGGGCAGCTTGATCCGCGCGAGTTGCGGCGCGAGGTAGTCGCGCAATTCCTGCTCGAGCGCCTCTCCCGCCTCGGCCATATCGACCGGCTGCACCACCGCGACCACCTTCTCGCCGAGATCGGGATCGGGCGCGCCGATTACCGCCGCGTCCATCACCTTGTCGTGGCTGACGAGGAGGTTCTCGACCTCCTGCGGGTAGATATTGACCCCGCCCGAAATGATCATGTGGCTCTTGCGATCGGTCAGGAACAGGAACCCGTCCGCATCGACATGGCCGATATCGCCGATCGTCATCCAGCCCTTCGGATGCATCGATTCGGCGGTCTTTTCGGGATCGTTGTGATAGGTCGGCAGCAGGTCGTTTTCGAAATAGATCAGCCCGTCCTCGCCCGCCGGCAGCTCCTCGCCGTCGGGCCCGCAGATATGCAGCGTGCCGTAGATCGCCTTGCCGACCGTGCCGGGCCGTTCGAGCCATTCGGGCGCGCGCACCATGGTCATGCCGATCCCTTCGGAGCCGGCATAGTATTCGTTCACGATCGGCCCCCACCATTCGATCATTGCCTGCTTGATCGGGACCGGACAGGGCGCGGCGGCGTGGAGCGCCCGCTGGTGGCTCGACAGGTCGTATCCGCTGCGCGCGCCCTCTTCGAGCTTGAGCATGCGCACGAAATGGGTCGGTACCCACTGGCTGTCGGTGACGCCGTATTTCTCGATCGCGGCGAGCGCGGTTTCGGGCTCGAACTTCTCCATCATCACCACCGTCCCGCCGAGCCTGTGGGCGGTCGAGGACCAGCCGATCGGTGCGGCGTGATAGAGCGGCGCGGGCGAGAGATAGACCATCGAGCCGTCGGTCGGCATCCCCGCCCCCATCACCGCGAGGCCCATCAGCGGAACGCTCGCCTGCGGATCGGGATCGGCCGGGGGCTTGGGCCGCACGCCTTTGGGCCGCCCGGTAGTGCCCGAGCTGTAGAGCATGACGCTGCCCGCGGTCTGGTCGGTGATAGGCTCGGCGGGCTGTGCTGCGAGCGCGGCGGCGAAATCTTCCTCGCCCTCGCCTTCCATCACCAGCACCGGCAGGTCGGGGCATTGGGTGCGAATCCCGGCCAGCACATCGTCGAACCGGCGCGAGGCGATCAGCAGCTTCGCTCCGCTGTCCTGCAGGATGTAGGCGGTCTCGGGGGCGGTCAGGCGGGTCGAGACGGGCACCAGCATCGTGCCCGCGCGCTGCGAGCCCCAGATGATGGTGAAAAACTCGACCCGGTTCTCGAGCAGCAGCGCAAAGGCGTCTCCGCTGCCGAAACCGTGCGCGCGCAAGAGCTGTGCGAACCGGTTCGCCTCGGCATCCATCTCGCCGAATGTCATGGTCTCGCCGCTGCCTGCCATGATCACGGCGGGATGGTCGGGGCGCGACTGCGCGTGCTGGATGGGGTGCATGGTCGGCCTCTCTCCGCTGCGGCGCATTCCCGTTTGCCGAGGCGCCGTCCTGTTGCGATTCGAAACCTACCCTAGCCGTTACCACGGGCAAGAAAAAAGGCGGCCGGGTCGCCCCGCCGCCTTCGTTCGTGCCAGATGCAGGCGTTTATTCGGCGCCGCCCTGACCGCCTTCGCCGGTCGCCATCGCGAAGGCCTGCTGGGCTTCGGATTCGACCATGTAGGGGATCGGGTTGACCGGCTTGCCGTCGACGCGGACTTCGTAATGCAGGTGCGGGCCGGTCGAACGGCCGGTGCTGCCGACATAGCCGATGATGTCGCCCTTCCTGACCCGCTCGCCCGCGGCGACCGCGATCCGCGACATGTGCGCGAAACGCGTCTGCAGGCTCGCACCGTGCTCGATCGAGACATAGAGGCCGTAGCTGCTGAAACGGTCGGCACGGCTGACAATGCCGTCGGCGGTGGCATAGATCGGCGTACCGGTCGGTGCGGCGAGATCGACGCCGTTGTGACGGCGGCGGCCGCCGAGCACCGGGTGCGTGCGCATGCCGTAATCGCTGGTCAGCGCGGCGCCGTCGAGCGGCATGCGCGAAGGGATCGAGATGTCGGCGACAGGCGCGGGCATGCTGCCGACGCTGCTGCCGTCATTGCCGTCCATCGAGCGCCATTGCGCGAACAGCTGGCGGAACTGGGCATCGCCCCCCGGCAGCGGCGCGGTACGCGCTTCCTGCTGCGGTGCGGCCATGTCGGCGGCGGCGGTGGCGCTGCTGTTGGCGAATGCCGGGCTCGCCGCGACGGCGAGCGGAGCGATGGAAAGAAGCGCGAAAGCGCGCAGAATTTTCTTGGCAAAGGGCGTTGCGACCAATGTCCCGTCCTTGTTTTATAGCGGCGATCCAAACCGCTAGACCCCGTTACGGCGCGCCTCCGATCCCGTGGGCGTCGCCTTGGCGATTTCGGTAAAACGGGCCGGGAACTTTCCGGTCGCTCACCTGTTATGGTCGGTTGTGCCGCGATATTTTTATTGCGCAAGGCTTGCGTAGAAGTCTCGCGACAGACCGGCTGCAAGACGCGCCGAGTCGTTGAATGGCGGCTTCAACGCTCCCCGGAAATGGGTCGAAACGAGCGATTTCCAGCGGTTTTCGGGCGATTCTCCGCTTTTTTCGCAATGCGCGACGAAATGCCGCGTACCGATCGCGACATGGCGGATCTCGTCGGCGAGGATGCGGGTGAGGATTCGCGCGCCGTGTTCGTCGCCCTGGCTGCGCACGCGCTGCAGGGTCGCGGGGGTGACATCGAGCCCGCGCGCCTCGAGCACCATCGGCACCACTGCGAGCCGCGCAGCGACATCGTGCTTCGTGGCCGCGGCGGCCTGCCACAGCCCGCCATGCGCGGGCAACGCGCCGTAGGACGAGCCGAGCGCGCGCAATTTGCGGTCGAGCAGCGCGAAATGCATCGCCTCGTCCGCCGCGACCGAGAGGAAGTCCGAAACGAACTCTTCGCCCATCTCGCTGCCGAACCGCCCGGCCATGTCGAGCGCGAGGTCGATCGCGACGAATTCGATATGCGCCAGCGAGTGCCACAGCGCGATCCGCCCGCGCTCCGACCCGCCCTTGCCGCGCTTGGGCATGCGATTGGGCGGCAGCAGTTCGGGCGCGTCGGGCCGCGCCGGTGCGTCGGGCATCGGAACGTCAAACGCGAAATCGAGCCTGCCTAACCGCCAGCCGCGCGCGACATCGCGCGCCGCCATCGCCTTGGCGCGCGGATCGGCGGTCAGCAGCGCCGCGCGGATGGCGGAGGCAACCGTCGTCAAAGCGCCTGCGCCGCCGCGAGAACCTCTTCGGCGTGCCCCTTGACCTTCACCTTGTTCCAGACGCGGGCGATCGTGCCGTCGGCATCGATCAGGTAGGTCGTGCGAACCATACCCATGAAGGTGCGCCCGTACATCTTCTTCTCGGTCCAGATGCCGAGCGTATCGGACAGGCCGCCCTCCTCGGCATCGGTCGCCAGATCGACCCGCAGATTGTGCTTGGCGATGAAGTTCTGGTGCTTCTTCGCCGAATCCTTGCTCACGCCGAGCAATGCGACACCCGCAGCATCGAATTGCGGTTTGAGCGCGGTGAAATCCTTCGCTTCGGTGGTGCAGCCGGGCGTGTTGTCCTTGGGGTAGAAGAACACCACCAGCTTGCGGCCTTCGTAATCGGACAGCTTCACGCTGCCGCCATCGGGCGTCTCCATGGCGATATCGGGCATCGGGTCGCCCTCGCCGGCGAAATCAGTCATCGTCGATCTCCAGTTCGGTTTGCAAATGGCATTGCCACGCTTCGGCGACTCTATGACGTGCCGCAGTGCAGGCTTGCAAGAGCGCGTCGAACGATTCCTCGCCGCAGCACCGCGCCAGAGCGCGCGCCGCGGCGGGGCGGGGTTCGGCGAGGTCGGGGGCGAGCAGCCGCGTGGCGACCAGAACGCGGGTCATCAGATCGTGCGCCTCGCTCATAGAGGCATCGAGTGTTCCTGCATCGACCAGCGCCTTGATCGCGCGCCCGAGATCGGGATCGAACGCCACCGTCTCGCGCAATTGCAGGAAATGGACAAGGAATTCGAGGTCGACCAGCCCGCCGCGCAACAGTTTCATGTCGAGCGGGCCCTGCGGCGGCTTGTTCGCCGCCATCTCGCCGCGCATCTTGAGCACAGCGTCGCGCAGCGCCTCAGGGTCCCGCTCGCGATCCAAGACGTCCGCAACCACTGCCGCAACCTCTTCGCGCGCCGCATCGGACCCGGCCAGCACGCGCGCTCGCGTCAGCGCCATGTGCTCCCATGTCCAGGCGTCCTCGCGCTGGTAGCGCGCGAAGCTCTCGACGCTGACCGCGATCGGCCCCTGATTGCCCTGCGGGCGCAGCCGCGTGTCGACCTCGTAGAGCGCACCCTGCGCGGTCGGCACGCTCAGCGCGCCGCTCACGCGCTGGGCGAGGCGGTTGTAGTAAAGCGTCGCCCCGAGCGGTCGCCGCCCGTCCGACTCGGCCTCGTGCGTACCGGTGAAGAGGAAGACGATATCGAGATCGGAAGCGTGCGTGAGTATCCCCCCGCCGAGCCGGCCGAGCCCGAGCACGACCAGTTCCGAGCCCTCGATCCGCCCGTGTTCCTGCGCAAATTCCTCGCTCGCCGCCGCCACCGCCCGCTGCAGCGCGGCTTCGGCGCAGCGCGACAGTCCGCGCGCGATGTCGAGTGGATCGTGCACCGCCTCGATCAGCTGTAGCCCCAGCGCAAACCGCGTTTCGCCGGTGACCACGCGGATCCGGTCGAGTTTTTGCTCGTAGCCGTCGTCGCGCTCGGTCCGCGCCATTTTCTCGCGCAGCTCCCCGACGCTGTCGGGCAGGTCGAGCGCGGTGCGGTCGATCAGCGTGTCGAGCAGGGCGGGACGTCGCGCCAGCTCGTCGGCGAGCGGCGGGGCGAGCGTGAGCACGTGCACCAGCTGTTCGAGCAGCGCGGGGCGCGCCTCGAGCAGGCGGAACAGGTTGATGCCGCTCGAAACCTTTTCGAGCAGGCTTTCCCAGCGCAGCAGCGCGCGGTCGGGCTCGGGCGCCTCGGCCAGCGCTTCGAGCAGTTCGGGCCGGAGCTCGGCGAAGGCGGCCTGCGCCGAGGGACTGCGCAGCGCACGGATATGGCCATCGCTCCACGCCTCGATCCGCGCCGCCTGCGTATCCGGATCCGCATAGCCCAGCGATGCGAGCCGGTCGGCGAGAGGGCCGGTTTTCACCGCCTCTTCATCGGCATCCTCGTCTATCAGCCGGTCAAAACGGCGCGCCACCCGGTCGGTGACCGCTCGCAGATCGGCGAGCAGCGCCGCGCCGTCCTTCAGCCCGTCGAGCCGCGCGACGCGGTCGAGCGCTTCGCCTTCGGGCAGGGTGTGCGTCTGATGGTCCTCGAGCATCTGCACCCGGTGCTCGACCGTGCGCAGCCGGTCGTAGCTTGCCCCCAGCGCCTGCGCGTCCTCCACCTCGATATGCCCCGCCTCCGCCAGCGCATCGAGCGCGGCGCGCGTGCCTCTGACCCTTAGCGACGGGTCGCGTCCGCCATGGATCAGCTGGTGCGTCTGGACGAAGAACTCGACCTCGCGAATGCCGCCCCGCCCCTGCTTGAGGTTGAAGCCGGGCTGCGGCTCGGCAGGGCCGCTATATTGCTCGCGGATGCGTGCGGTGAGGCGCCCGATCTCCTCGATCGCGCCGAAATCGAGGCTGCGGCGCCACACGAACGGGCGGATCGCGCCGAGGAAGTCCTCTCCGGCATCGACATCGCCCGCGCAGGCGCGCGCGCGAATGAAGGCCGCCCGCTCCCACGCCAGCGCCGAGCTTTCGTAATGCGACAGCGCCGCCTCGGTCGAGATCGCCAGCGGGCTGACTTCCGAAGCGGGCCGCAGCCGCAGATCGACGCGAAACACATAGCCCTCGGCGGTGTTATCCGACAGCAGCCGCACCACGTCCCGTGCATAGCGCTGTGCCGCCTCGCCCGGCTCGTCGCGGTCGCGGCGTGGCAGCACCTCGGGATCGTAAAGCAGGATCGGGTCGATATCCGAGCTGTAATTGAGCTCGTGCGAACCGTGCTTGCCCAGCGCCAGCGCAATGAAGCCCTCGCTGGTATCGCGCTCGGTGCGCCGCGCGATGGCATCGCGGATCGCCGCATCGAGTGCGCGATCGGCAAATTCGGACAATTCGCGCATCACTCGTTCGAGAGTGAAAGCCCCTGCGATATCGCCCACCGCCAGCGCCACGGCCAGCCCGAGCCGCTCGCGCCGCAATCCAACCACGGCATCGTCGCCCTCGCGCTGCGCCGTGGCCCATTGCAGCGCCTCCTCACCGCGGCCCTCGGCGAGGAACTCTGTCAGCTCGGGCTGGCGCTCGAGCCCTGCAGCGAGAAACGGCGCATTCGTCCGCGCGCGCTCGATCGCTCCTGGCCAGTCCTCGCTCATGGTGGCGTCCCTGCCGACCCCGCAGTCGCGACGCAAGCATCGCGGTCTTGCGGCGCCGCTTGGCCTCTGCAACAAGCTGCGCCTTCACCAGCTCCCCAGCGACGAGGCTTCACGATGATCCGCACCTTTCTTGCCGCAACCGCCGCGCTCTCGCTCGCCGCCTGCAACGTCACCGGCGGGGGCGAGACCGGCAACGGCGCGGCGCTCAATATCCCCGAGGTCGGCGACGGCGACCTGTCCGAACAGACGATGATCGACGTCACCCGCACGCTTTCCTCCGACGAATTCGAAGGCCGCATGCCGGGCACCGCGGGCGAGGAGAAGACGGTCGCCTATCTGATCGAGAAATTCGAAGCCGCGGGCCTCGAGCCGGGCAATGACGGCAGCTGGGTGCAAGAGGTCCCGCTGGTCGAGATCACCGGCAAGGATTTCGCGCCGCTGACGATCGCGGGCGCCGACGGCGAGCCGATCGAGCTGCAATATGGCAACGACTGGGTCGGCGTGAGCTATCGCGAGGACGTGCGGACCAGCCTCGAGGACAGCGAACTGGTCTTCGTCGGCTACGGCATCAATGCGCCCGAGCGCGACTGGAACGATTACGAAGGCATCGACATGACAGGGAAGACCGCGGTCATCCTCGTCAACGATCCCGATTTCGGCACCGAGACCCTCGACGGCCCGTTCAACGGCAAGGCGATGACCTATTACGGACGCTGGACCTACAAGTACGAGGAAGCCGCGCGGCAGGGCGCGGCGGGCGCGATCATCATCCACGACACCGAACCGGCCAGCTATGGCTGGAACGTGGTTGAATCCTCCTGGTCGGGCCCGCAGGCCTATGCCCAGCGCGGCGAGAACGCGCCGCCGCTGACGCAGATGAACGGCTGGGTCCGGAACGAGGCAGGCAAGCAGATCCTCGCGGCCGCCGGACAGGATTTCGCCAAGCTCAGCGCGGCGGCGAAGAAGCAGGGCTTCAAACCCGTCCCGCTCGGCCTGACCGCCTCGACCAGCTTCCGCAACGATATCCGCACCTTCGAATCGCAGAACGTAATCGGCGTGCTGCCCGGCAAGACGCGGCCCGAGGAATATGTCATCCACACCGCGCATTGGGACCATCTCGGCCGCTGCACGCCCGCGCCCGACGGCGACGACATCTGCAACGGCGCGGTCGACAACGCCACCGGCACCGCCGCGCTGGTCGCGCTCGCCGAAGCGCAGGCCAAGGCCGGCGCGCCCGATCGCAGCCTCGTCTTCCTCGCGGTGACCGCCGAGGAGCAGGGCCTGCTCGGCGCCGACTATTACGCGCAGAACCCGGTCTTCCCGCTCAGCCGGACGGTCGGCGGGATCAACATGGACGCCTTCCTGATCTCCGGGCCGAGCAAGGACGTGACCGTGGTCGGACCGGGCAAGTCGCAGCTCGACGAATTCCTCGAAGCCGCACTGGAGGCAGACGGCCGCGTCGCGACGCCCAACCCCAATCCGGAAGCGGGCTATTACTACCGCTCGGACCATTTCGCCTTCGCCAAGCGCGGCGTGCCGATGCTCTATCTCGATGGCGGCGAGGACCTGGTCGAAGGCGGCAGCGAGGCCGGCGCCGCGATTGCTGCGGACTACCGCGCCAACCGCTATCACGGGCCCAAGGACGAATTCGACGAGAACTGGGACTGGTCGGGCGTGATGGCCGATTTGCAGTTGTTCTACCGCCTCGGGCGGATGATGGCGATGAGCACCAGCTGGCCCAACTGGGTCGAAGGCGACGAGTTCAAGGCCACCCGCGACGAGAGCTGCGCGGCGGGAGCGGGTTGCGGCGGCTGACCCGCGGCCGACGGGAGGCCGGTCGATGAGCGTCCCCATGCCGCCCGAATGGGCGAAGCAGGACTGGCTGTGGATCGGCTTCCCGCACGACGCGGACGAGTGGCCCGAAGTGCTCGGCCGCGCGCAGGAGCAGATCGCCGCTTTCGCCAACGCCGTCGCCGAGAGCGGGCAGGAGGTCCGTCTGCTGGTGCACAATGCCGCAAACGAGGCGCGCGCGAAGGTGGTCGTTTCGGGAGCGGTGAAGCTCGAGCGTCGCGCCTATGGCGATATCTGGCTGCGCGATACGGGGCCGCTGGTGCGGGGCGACGGCACGGCGCTGCGCTGCCGCTTCAACGGCTGGGGCGGCAAGTACGAGATGGAGGGCGACCGGACGATCGGCGCCGAACTGGCCCGCGAAGCCGGGCTACCGGTGGTCGAGTCGGACTGGATCCTCGAAGGCGGCGCGATCGACGGCGACGGCACCGGCACGGTGCTGACGACCGAGCAATGCCTGCTCGACCCCAATCGCAACCCGAACCTGTCGCGCGAGGACATCGAGGCGCGGCTGGCCCGCGATCTCGGCTTCGCGCGTGTGGTGTGGCTCGGCGAGGGGCTGGTCAACGACCACACCGACGGCCATGTCGACAATCTCGCGCGCTTCGTCGCGCCGGGCGAAGTCGCCTTGCCCCGCGCGACCGGCAACGACGACCCCAACGCCGAGATCTACGCCGATGCCAAGGCGAGAATTCTTGATGCCGGACTGAGGCTGCACGAAATCCCCTCGCCGGGACTCGTAACGCGCGGCGACGTAATCGAGCCTGCGAGCTATGCCAATTTCGCGATCACCACACACCTCGTCGTAGTGCCGACCTTCGGCTCGCTCCACGACGAAGAGGGCGTGGCGGCGATCGGCGATCTGTTCCCCGATCGCGCGACGATAGGCCTGCCCGCCGATGCGGTGCTGGCGGGCGGAGGCGGGTTTCACTGCGCCAGTCAGCAGATGCCTTCGCTCGATCCGCCGCCTTAACGCTTCCTTAGTCCGACGCTCCGACAATCGGACCCATGAGCAAGGCCATCGCCCTCGCCCGTACCCACGCCGCCGCCGCGCAGGAGGCGTTGCGAATCATGCTCGTAAGCGGCTGCGCGATCGCGCTCATTTCCGCCGGGCGGGTTCTGCCGGTCTAATCGGCAAGGTCGGGCGGCGTCGTCGCTTCCTTCAGCATCGCAATCGCCTCGTCGAGCCGCATCACCTGCTGCTGCTTCTCACCCAGCGTGCGGACCGCGACGGTGCCATCCTCCGCCTCGCGCATGCCGACCACGAGCAGGTGCGGCACCTTGGCGAGCGAATGTTCGCGCACCTTGTAGTTGATCTTCTCGTTGCGCATGTCGGCCTCGACACGAATGCCCGCCGCCTCCAGCTTCGCCACCGCATGCTTCGCGTAGTCGTCGGCGTCGGACACGATCGTCGCGACCACCGCCTGCGTCGGCGCGAGCCACACGGGCAGGCGGCCGGCATAGTGTTCAATCAGGATGCCGATGAAACGCTCGTATGAGCCGAAAATTGCGCGGTGGAGCATTACGGGGCGGTGTTTTTCGCCATCTTCGCCCACATAGCTTGCATCGAGACGTTCGGGCAGCACGCGGTCGGACTGGATCGTGCCGACCTGCCACGTCCGCCCGATCGCGTCGGTCAGGTGCCATTCGAGCTTGGGCGCGTAGAAGGCCCCCTCGCCCGGCAGTTCCTCCCACCCGTACTCGTCGGTCGCCATCCCCGCCTCGGCGACCGCGTCGCGCAGTTCCTGCTCGGCCTTGTCCCAGTCCGCATCCGACCCGAAGCGCTGTTCGGGCCGCAGCGCGAGCTTGATCTGGTAGCGGAATCCGAAATCGCGATAGACCGCGTCGGCCAGCTCGCAGAAGGCGCGCACTTCCTCGACCACCTGTCCTTCGGTGCAGAAGATATGCGCGTCGTCCTGCGTGAACTGGCGCACGCGCATCAGCCCGTGGAGCGCGCCGTGCGGCTCGTTGCGGTGGCAACAGCCCATCTCGCCCAACCGGATCGGCAGCTCGCGATAGGAGGTGATGCCCTGCTTGAACACGAGCACGTGCGCGGGGCAGTTCATCGGTTTGAGCGCCATCCAGTCGGCATCGCGGCTGACCAGTTCGCCCTCGTCCTCGGTGTTGGGCACCTCGTCGGGGATCACGAACATGTTCTCGCGATATTTGCCCCAGTGCCCCGACTGCTCCCACTGGCGCGCGTCCATCACCTGCGGCGTCTTGATCTCGCGATAGCCGGCACCGTCCATCCGGCGGCGCATATAGCTCTCGAGCTGGCGCCAGATCCGGTAGCCCTGCGGGTGCCAGAAGACCGAGCCGTGCGCTTCTTCCTGCAGGTGGAACAGGTCCATCTCGCGCCCGAGCTTGCGGTGGTCGCGCTTGGCCGCTTCCTCCAGTCGCGTCAGGTGCGCGTTCAACTGCTTCCTGTTGAGCCAGCCGGTGCCGTAGATCCGCGTCAGCTGCGCGTTCCTCTGGTCGCCGCGCCAATACGCGCCCGCGACGCGCATCAGCTTGAACGCCTGCGGGTCGAGCTTGCCCGTGCTCGCGAGATGGGGCCCCCGACACATATCGAGCCAGTCCTCACCCGACCAGTAGACCGTCAGCTCCTCGTCCTCGGGCAGTTCCTTCGCCCATTCGGCCTTGAAGGTCTCGCCCTCGGCTTCCCACTTGTCGATCAGCCGCTGGCGGCTCCAGACCTCGCGGCGCAAGGGTTTGTCGGCGCGAATGATCTCGCGCATCTTCTCCTCGATCGCAGGCAGGTCGTCCATCGAGAAAGGGTCGCGGCTGTCGGGCGCCTTGACGTCGTAATAGAAGCCGTCGTCGGTCGCCGGTCCGAAAGTGATCTGCGTGCCGGGCCACAGCGCCTGCACCGCCTCGGCCAGCACATGCGCATAGTCGTGCCGCGCGAGTTCGAGCGCGTCCTCCTCGTCGCGGCTGGTGACCAGAGCGAGTTCGGCATCGCCCTCGAACGGGCGGTTGATGTCGCGCAGTTCGCCATCGACCCGCGCGGCGAGCGCGGCCTTGGCGAGCCCCGGCCCGATCGCCGCGGCGACGTCGCCCGGGGTCGAACCCGGTTCCATTTCGCGCACCGATCCGTCGGGCAGGCTGATCTTGAGCAGTTCCGTCATCGTCTCGTCCGTCGTTTTGCGGCGCCCTGCCACAAGCGAAGGCGCGCCGAAAGGGCGGTGTCGGTTCAATTCGCGATTTCGGGAGGCTGACACCGTACCGCCCGAAACCGGGCAGCGGAGCGTCGCGTCAGGCCGCGACCGTCCGCCCCCGGGGAACCGGGGTGGTGGTAGTCGTGGTCGTGAGGCGCGCTTGCGTCATGGGGGGCGACATAACCGCGAGAGGCGAGGGTTTCAAGCGCCAGTACAACGTGCCGGGCGATCCCGGCCCGGTCCTGCGGTAACGCGACTTACCCCAACTGCGGTCGAAAATTGCTACGGCGATCGAAACCCGGCGGCGTCCCAATCCAAACCGTCCCCGGTACGCTTCTTGTTTCCCGCCTCGACATTGGAGAAAAAGGCGCGCGCCGACAGAATTTCCTCGGTATCGAGCGAGCTTTCGAAGCGCAGCAAATCCCGTTCGCTGCCAATGACCTCACCGCCCAGACCGACTATCGTTTCGCACGGCCCGCCTCGATTACATACGACCAAGCGCGGCGACAGTTCGAACAGGACTTGGGTTTGTGCGCTTCGCTCGCCTGCTAATATGTCGATCGCTTCGGGCAGGAAGAGAAGCGCTTGCTTGTTGGGGTCGTCGGGTTTCACGGCAATCCACTATAACCCAGATGATACGGCGTTTCACTACACATCGCCCAATCGTTCGACCTCATGATGCATTTCGATCCACCTCCGGGCGCACAGTTTGCGCAATTGGAGTTCGGTCGGCCAAAATGACCCCAAGACCCGCCACAATTGCATCCGGAACTGCCGTACTCGTCGGGCGCATTGAATATATGCCCGGTCTCGTGCGCGAACACGCGATCGATATTGTCTACGCCCCATCCGTCGTTCAGGTAATGCATGACGAGGCGCGGACCTCCAAGGCTGGCATAGGCGAAGTGTCGCAAGGTATATTTGGTAAAGAAGGCCACATAGGCCCAATCCGTAGCGAGCGCGGTCTTGAGGCTCGCTGCATAGGCCCGGCAACCGGATAGCCCCGGTCCGAAGCCAAGCTGGGCCAAGGCCGGGTCACGCCACGGACGTTCGAAATCCTCATAGGTGGAGCCGCTGGTCGTGTCCGGCACATCGACCCGCAGGGCTTTGATCTGATGAACGAATGTCACATCCTTCCGCGGTGCCTGCGCTGCCAGATACGACAGGCCGTTCTGGACTTCGGCGAGCACCTTGATTTGCTCGGAGTTGCTGAAACGAAGCGCCGAAGCGGTTCCCTCCACGATGACTACGCCTACAGCGATGCGACCTTTCAAACGTCCGCTCAAAGAGGCGGCGGGAGCAGGTTGTTCACCCTCTGCAAGGAACTCCGGCCCATCGACCGGATGGATCGGCGAGGGACCCTCGCCATTATCCTCGCCGGACCAGGAGAGCGCCGCATGAGACCTGTTTTCTTTCTCCATGCGGAATTCGTCGGAGCGGCGACGGGCGAACGCGGCGAGACCCAACTGTTCGGTAGAAGCCTCGCCCTCGGGCGGCATATCGGACATGGGGGCCTCTGCAGGCGCAATCTCCTCGGCCAGGGGCTGCGGCGCGTCGAATATGCTGGCGCGTCCATATTGATGCAGCGGTTGCCCGGCCTGCCGCAAGGCCGATCGCGTCCCTTCGTCGGCCGATTCGGTCAGCATCACGAACTCATTGGTCGACAAATCAGCCGTCATGCTGCTCTCCTCCTATCGATTCCGATATTGGCCATAGCCGTGCAAGAAATTGGATAACTCGCACAAATTCGACTCGCCGTTCGGTGATTTATTATCACCCCGTGGTTTATTACTCAAATTTAGACCGAATTATGGCTACGTGCGATTACGAGGTGGCAAGAGGTTAAGCTTTCAACCGATGTCGAGCCTGTTGCTGCCCGCGAGCGTAGTGACGCGCCTGCTCGCGACCACCCCCGCGCCGCGCTCGCGCACGCCCGACAGGAAGCGGTATTCGCTGGTCGCGCGCTCGGGAGTCAGCTCGACCGCCATGTAGCCGCGCTGCGAGGCGTCCATCCATTTCAGTTCGGGATTGTGTTCGACGGTGGCCCGCTCGAAGCGGCCCGTATCGAGCTGCGGCAGCGCGGTCTCGATCCCGGGCGAGGTGACCGAATGGCCGCCGAACTCGACCCCGACATTGGCCTCGTCCTGCATCAGATCGAAGGCCCAGGCATTGTGCGTGTCGCCCGCAAGGCTGACGAGGTTCGCATCGGCCTCCAGCGCCGCCTTGAACACCCGCTCGCGTGCCGCCGGATAGCCGTCCCACGCATCCATGTTGAACGGCAGGCCGGCACGCGAGGCGAGCGCCGCCGAAGTCAGGCGCCGCCGGACATAGTCGGGCAGGTCGCTCGGCAGGTCTTCGGTCAGCGCGGCGGCCGCGGCGGTCTTGCCCATCAACACCTGCTGGACCAGCACCTGCCAGGTCTTGCCGCCCGCTTTGGACTTGCGCAGCCCGTCGGCAAGCCAGCTTTGCTGCTCGGCGCCGAGCAATTCGCGCGCGGGGTCGCGATACGCCCCGTCGCGGAATGCGGTCAGCGCCTGCGCGACCGCCTCGGCGCTGTCCTTCCCGGCGATCAGGTCGGCGATGCCGAACTGTTCGGCGCGCGCTTCGAGCCGGGTTTCGAGCCGGAACAAGGTCGCCAGATCGCCGATCTCGTAGGCCGCCCACGGCTCGTCCGACACCGGCATCCATTCGCGATAGGCGCGCATGGCGAAATATTTGCGCGCGTCCCACCGGCCCTCGGTTTCCGGCTGGTGGTTCTGCGCGCCGCCCTTCCAGCTGTCGTTGGTGCTTTCGTGATCGTCCCAGCCCGAAATCATCGGCATGACCTGGTGCACGCGGCGCAGGTCGGGATCGTCGCGATAGGCGGCGTAGCGCAGCCGGTAATCGGCCAGCGTCACGATCTCGTGACCGGGTTCGAGCCAGCGCCCGGCGATCCGTTGCGCGTCCGACGGATAGCTGCCGAGCGGGTATTCGTAGAAATAGTCGCCGAGATGCAGCGCGAGGTCGAATTCGTTCGCCGCCGCGGCATGGGCGTAGGCGTTGAACCAGCCGAAGCCGATATTCGAGCAGCTGAACACCGCCATGCGGAACCGGTCGACCGGGCCTTCGGGCAGGGTCCTTGTACGGCCGGTATCGGACACCGTCCCGTCGGGCGCGACGAAGCGGTAGAAATACCACCGGCCCGGCTCGAGCCCGTTCGCCCAGGTCTTGCAGCACCAGTCGTGCCCCGGATGCGCGGTGCCGCCGCCTTCCGACACGGTGCGCGCGAAGTCGGGCGTCTCGCTGACTTCGAAATCGAGCCTGGTCTCCTCTCCGGCGCGGTAGCGGGTCCACAGCAGCACGCGGTCGGTCCTGGGCTCGCCGCTGGCGACGCCGTGGGTGAAACCGCTGCCGCCCGCCTGCGCGGCGAGCGGAGCCGACAGCAGGCCGACGCCGAGCAATCCGCCCCTGAGCAGCGTGCGGCGGTCGAGCGCAGCGATCGGTGCGGCAGCAGGCTGATCCGGGGCGGGCGGTTCGGTGGCGATCACGTGGCTCTCCTTCGCCGTCTGGTCGCGGCCACCATGCCTTCGCGCGATGACCGCGCGGTTACAAGCGAGTAACGCGGCCCTTTGACAAGCCCGCTGTTCTTTTTGGAAAGGTCACTTGACATACGGCGAATCATGTGACAAACACCCTTTACATCAAGAGAAGGAAGTTCGGCCAATGACCACCATTCAGAAAGCCCTGTTGTGGGCCGCCGCCATCCTGGTCGCAGCCATTGTCGCAACGGCCACCGGCCTGAGCGATGCCGCGTCGTTCGGCGTGATCGCAGGCCTCTCGGGCGCCGCGGTCGGATCGATCTACGGCGGCCGGAGCAGCCGCGCCGGGTGCCTGCCATGACCGATACCGCCGATCCGGCCCGCAAGCCCCGGCCCGTGCTATGGGCGGTCTCCTCGGTCCTCAGCGCGCTGGGCGTGCTGGGACTGTGGAAATCGGGCGCGATCGAGGATGCCCAGGCCTATATCCTGGCGGTCATCCCGCTCGGGCTCATGATCACCGCCTTCGTCGGCAAATACCGCAAGGGGAATGCGCGCTCGGCCGCATCGCGACGCTATCTCGGCCGCATCGCGCTGCTGATGGTGTTCTACCTCGCGACGCTGTTCCTCGCCGAGTATCTGATCGAGGACCGCGGAGTGACCGGCGCGCCCGCGGCGCTCGTCGCCTTCCTTCCCGGGCTGTCCTTCGCCGGGGTGATATGGGTCTTCGGCGGGCTGATCGTCGAGGAGCAGGACGAGTTCTTCCGCATGCTTTACGTGCGTCAGGGGCTGATCGCCACGGGCATATCGTTCACGCTGGCCGCGATCTGGGGCTTTCTCGAGACCTATCACGTCGTCGAGCACGTCGCCGCCTTCTGGTGGCCGACGATCTGGTGCTTCGGGATCGGGATCGGCGCGGTGGCGAACAAGGTCACCTACGGCACCTATGGCGAATGCCGGTGAAGAACCGTCTCAAGGTGCTGCGCGCAGAGCGCGACTGGAGCCAGCAGGATCTCGCCGAGCGGCTCGGCGTCTCGCGCCAGAGCGTCAATGCGATCGAGACCGGGCGCTACGACCCCTCGCTTCCGCTCGCCTTCCGTATCGCCGAAGTTTTCGCTATGGCGATAGAGGACATTTTCGAGAAGGACTGATGCGATGAAACGCATGGTTTCCGCAGTGCTGGCCGGTCTGGCCGCGCTCGGCTTGGCCTCGTGCGCACCGCTCGCCGATACTTGCGAGGACGAGCGCCAAGAGGGCCTCGCCGTCCCCGCGCTGTTCTGACGCGCCTTGCCATCGCCCGGTGCGAGCGGGCATGGGCGGCTGCATGAGCGATATCGAATATTTCGACACGGCCGAGGGCATCCGCATTGCCTATCGGTTCCGCGCCGGCGACGGACCGGCGATCGTGTTCCTGCCGGGCTACATGTCCGACATGGACGGCGGCAAGGCCACTGCGATCTTGGCCTGGGCCGAACGCAGCGGCCGGGCGTGCCTGTTGCTCGACTATTCGGGCTGCGGCCACAGCGAAGGCGAGTTCGCCGAACGGTCGCTCACCGATTGGCGCGACGAGGTGCTGGCGCTGATCGAAGCGAAGATCGACGGGCCGGTGCTGCTGGTCGGCTCGTCGATGGGCGGGTGGCTGATGCTGCTCGCCGGGCTCGTATTGGGTGCCGGAGACCCGGGGCGGCTGGCGGGGCTGGTCGGCATCGCCTCCGCCCCCGACTTCACCGAATGGGGTTTCAGCGCCGGGGAAAAGGTGACCATCCGCGACGACGGCGTCCTCAATCGCCAGCTTTCCGGAGCCTATCGGGGCGAAACCATGCCGACCTGGCGCAGGTTCTGGCAGTCGGGGCAGCAAAGCCGGCTGCTCGGCAAGCCGATCGCGATCGATTGCCCGGTACGGCTGCTGCACGGCCAGCGCGATACCGACGTGCCGTGGAAGACGAGCCTGCGCCTCGCCGAAGCGCTGCGTTCGGACGATATACAGGTCACGCTGATAAAGGACGGCGACCATCGCCTGTCGCGCGAGGGCGATATTGCCCTGCTGCTCGCGACGATCGGCGCGCTTTCCCGACAGGACCCCGTTTCATGCCCGTGACGACCCCGCTCTTTCTCTCGCTCCTGCTGCAGGTCGGACCCGCGCCCTCGACCAGCCCGGTCACCGCGGTTCCCGAGGAACTCTACGAACAGCGGCGGATGAACAGGGCGCGCGAGCGCGCCGAGGTGACGCTCGAGGATGTCGACCCGGTGCAGGCCTGCATCGACCGCGCCGACGCCGATCCGGAGGCGGCGCGGTTCGAGGCGCGCGAGCGGTTCGACCGTGCGCTCGGGCTCGACCGCGCCATCGCCGGGCATTGCCTCGGCATCGCCCTGTCGGGGCTCGGCCGGTGGGACGAGGCGGCCGAAGCCTTCGGCCGCGCCAAGGACATCGTGCCCGACGACCATGCCTATTACCGCGTGCGGCTGGGCGCGGCGACCGCGGCGGCCCGGCTCGCCGCGGGGCAGCCGCAGGCGGCGCTGGCGGAACTGTCGGCGCTCGATCCCGCGGATGATCCGCGCCTCGCCACCGTCATCGCGCTCGACCGCTCGCGCGCGTTCGTCGCGATCGGCCGCGAAGCCGAGGCCGAAACGGCGCTCGCCGCCGCGCGCGAAGCCGATCCCGACAGCGCCGAAGCGTGGCTGCTGTCCGCCACGCTGGCGCGCCGCCTCGACAAGCTCGCCGAGGCGCAGGCGCATATCGAACGCGCCGCGATCCTGCGCCCCGGCGATGCCGAGATCGGGCTCGAGGCCGGTGTGATCGCCGCGCTCGCGGGCCGCGACGATGCCGCGCTGCGCAGCTGGCAGTCGGTGGTGGACAATGCACCCGGCTCACCCGCCGCCGAGACCGCCGCCGCCTATCTCGCCCAGCTGCGCGGCGAATGATCCCGCTGTCCGTCCTCGACCTCGTTCCGGTGCGCGAGGGCGGCACCCCGGAGCAGGCCTATGCCGATACCGCCGCGCTCGCCTGCGCCGCCGAGGCGGCGGGCTACCGGCGCTTCTGGGTCGCGGAACACCACGCGATGGAGGGGATCGGCGGCGCGGCGGCTTCGGTGGTGATCGGCCATATCGGCCACGCCACCTCGTCCATCCGCATCGGCGCGGGCGGGATCATGCTGCCCAACCACACCCCGTTCCAGATCGCCGAGCAGTTCGGCACGCTCGCGGCGCTGTTCCCCGGTCGGATCGATCTCGGCCTCGGCCGCGCGCCGGGCGCGGGTCCGGAATTGCAGCGCGCGCTGCGCAAGGACCTGCACCGCGCGGCGGAGAATTTCCCGCAGGACGTGGTCGAATTGCGCGCCTACCTGACCGGCGACGCGTCGCTTCCGATCCGCCCGACGCCGGGTTTCGATATTGATGTGGAGATGTGGATGCTCGGATCGAGCCTGTTCGGCGCGCAGCTCGCCGCCGCGCTCGGCCTGCCCTACGCCTTCGCCTCGCATTTCGCGCCCGACCATCTCGACCAGGCGCTGGAAATCTACCGCCGCGACTTCCGCCCGTCCGAACAGTGCGAGAAACCGCACGCGATGGCGGCGATGACGGTGTTCTGCGCCGACACCGACGAGGAGGCCGAACTCGTCTCCACCTCGCAGGCGCAGAGCTTCGTCCGGCTGCGCACGGGCAATCCGGGCAAGCTGCCCCCGCCCGTCGCCGGATACCGCGAGTCGCTGCCCGCGCAGGCACGGGCGATGCTCGCACATATCTCGCAGGCGAGCGCGATCGGCTCGCGCGCCACCGTGCGCGAAGCCATCGACCGCTTCGTCGAGCGGACGCAGGCGGACGAGATCGTGGTGTCGGGCGCTGCCTTCGATCCCGCCGCGCGCATTCGTTCGCTTGAATTGACGATGCAGGCGCTGGCAGACTGAACACGCGGCCCCGCGGCCGGAAACCGATGCCCGCGACAACCATTGGAGAGAGGCAAACACGCCGCGCGCGATGTGAATAGAGTCGTTTTCAGCTTCGCTGAAATCGGCACCGGCCCTCTCCCCCACCCGGCCACCCATAGTTTACTATCGTTTGGGTGGCCGGGTGGGGGAGAGGGCCGGTGCCGCGTCCGTTTCGGCTTTGCCGAAACAGAGTTGAACGCGCACCGCTTGCCCTTGCTGTAGCGAGCGCCTATCGGCGCCGCATCGTGGCACGCAGCGGTAACAATATGATGGGGCGCGAAGCCCTACGGAGCAGGACGAATGGGTTCCAAATCGGGTGATACCAGGCCCAGCCCGGCGCGCCGCCTGGCGGGCCGCAGCAAGCTGACCGACGCGCTCGCCGAGCAAATGCGCGATTCCCTGCTCCCCGGAGACAGCGCCTTCGAGAAGGACGAATTGAAGGAGGCGACCGCCTTCCTGCTCGACGCCGCCGCGCGGCGCGACGGGACCGCACCAGCGATCCGCCTCGCCTCGGCCAGCGAAACGCGCCGCATGCTGCGGATCGCGATCGTCAACGACGACATGCCGTTCCTGGTCGACTCGATCGCCTCTACCATCGCCGCACACGGACTTGCGATCGACCGGCTGGTCCACCCGGTGGTGCCCGTGCGCCGGTCGGCCGAGGGCGAACTCGAAGCGATCGGCGAGCACGACGACGCCGCACCCGAATCGATGATCTACATCGAGACGTCGCGCGTCGATGCGCGCCAGCGCGGCGAATTGGCGAAGGCGCTCGAGCGCACTCTCGCCGACGTCCGCGCCGCGGTGCGCGACTGGCCGCGCATGCGCGAGCTGATGCGCGCCGATGCCGACCGGGTCGAAGACGAGGAAGGCGCCGAGCTGCTGCGCTGGCTCGAGGAAGGCATGCTGACGCTGCTCGGCCATGTCGGGCGCAACCGCGACGGCAGCCACACCGAAGTGCTCGGCATCTGCCGCAGGAGCGCCAAGCAGCTCCTCGCCGACGCCTCCTACGAGCGCGCCTTCGCCTGGTTCGACGATCCGGAGCGCAATGGCGAGCGCGTGCCGCTGATCATCAAGGCCAACCGGCTCAGCCACGTCCACCGCCGCGTGCCGCTCGACCTGTTCATCGTGCCGGTGCGGGAAGATGGGCGCGAGGACGGCAAGGTGATTTCGCTGTCGGTCCATGCCGGGGTCTGGACCAGCGCCGCGCTGGCCGCGACGCCCACGCTCGTCCCGCGCCTGCGCGCGCAGGTCGAGACCCTGATGGACAAGTTCGGCTTCGACCCCGGCGGCCATGCCGGCAAGGCGCTGGTCCACGCGCTCACCGCGCTGCCGCACGATTTGCTGATCGGCTTTTCCGACGACGATATCGAGCGCGTCGCGACTGCGATGATGAGCCTGGTCGACCGGCCGCGTCCGCGGCTGGCGCTGGTCGAGGCCCCGCTCGCCCGCCACCTGTTCGCTTTCGTGTGGATGCCGCGCGACATGCTGTCGACGCAGGTCCGCACGCAGATCGAGCGGCTGCTCGAAGAGGGTACCGGAGCCGAACTGCTCGACTGGAGCGTGCAGGTCGAGGGCGGCAATCTCGCCATGCTGCGCTTCGTGCTCGACCTGCGCGGCGGCGATGCCAGCGGTACCGAGCGCGATCTCGACGCGCAGCTCCAGACGTTGCTGCGCGGATGGACCGAAGCGGTCGAGAGCGAATTGTCCGAACTGATGGATGCCGGACGCGCTGCGGCGATCGCCCTGCGTTCGGCCGATGCCTTCCCGACCGCCTACCGCGCCGATTACGGCGCCGCCGAAGCCGCGCGCGACATTACGCGGATGCGGCACCTGACCATCCTCGACAGCGAGGAGGCCCAGGGCGGCCACAGGCGCGATGCGCGGCTGTTCCATCTCGAAACCGATCCCCCCTCGCAATTGCGACTCAAGGTCTACGAGCACGAAGGCGCGCTGCCGCTGTCCGACGCGGTTCCGGCGCTGGAGAATTTCGGCTTCGAGGTGCTGACCGAAATCCCGACTCCGCTCGACGACGGCAAGCTCGGCACGATCCACGATTTCCTGCTCGGCCTGCCCGAGGGAGATACCGCCACCCCGCTGCTCGAACGCGCCGAACCGATCGAGCGTGCGATCGCGGCGGTGCTCAACGAGCAGGCTGAGGACGACCCGTTCAACCGGCTGGTGATCGGCACCGGCCTGTCCGCCCAGGAGGCCGACTGGCTGCGCGCCTTCTACCGCTATCTGCGGCAGGCGGGGATGGGCTTCACCATCTACACCGTGGTCGATGCGCTCTATCGCGCCGCGCCGGTGACGCGCTCGCTCGTCGCGCTGCTGCGCGCGCTGCACGATCCGGACTATGCCGATCATGGCGGCGACCGCGAAAACGGCGCCAAGGCGGCGCGCGCCGCGATCAAGCAGGGGCTGACCAAGGTCGTCGCGATCAACGACGACCGCCTGCTGCGGCTCTACCAGTCGCTGATCGGCGCGATCCTGCGCACCAACGCCTTCGCTCCGGCGGCGGAGGAAGCGCTCGCCTTCAAGATCGATTCCGCGCTGGTGCCGAACCTGCCCAAGCCGATCCCGTGGCGCGAGATTTTCGTCTATTCGCGCCGGGTCGAGGGCATCCACTTACGCGCCGGACCGGTCGCGCGCGGGGGCCTGCGCTGGTCCGACCGGCGCGACGACTTCCGCACCGAGATCCTCGGCCTGATGAAGGCGCAGCGGGTCAAGAACGCGGTGATCGTGCCGACCGGGGCAAAAGGCGGGTTCTATCCCAAACAGCTGCCCGATCCAGCGCGCGACCGCGAGGGCTGGGCGGCCGAGGGCCAGGGCAGCTACGAAGTCTTCATCCGCACGCTGCTGTCGGTGACCGACGACATCGTCGACGAGAAGGTCGTGCATCCGGAGAACGTCGTGATCCACGACGGCGAGGATCCCTATTTCGTGGTCGCCGCCGACAAGGGCACCGCGCGCTTTTCCGACATCGCCAATGCGATCGCCGAGGACCGGGGCTTCTGGCTCGGCGACGCCTTCGCCAGCGGCGGCTCGAACGGCTACGACCACAAGGCGATGGGCATCACCGCCAAGGGCGCGTGGGTCTCGGTCCAGCGCCATTTCCTCGAAATGGGCACCGATGTGCAGACCGACCCGGTCGAGGTCGCGGGCTGCGGCGACATGTCGGGCGACGTGTTCGGCAACGGCATGCTGCTGTCGAAGGCGATCCGGCTGGTTGCCGCGTTCGACCACCGCCACATCTTCATCGATCCCGACCCCGATCCGGCGGCGAGCTGGAAAGAGCGCAAGCGCATGTTCGACCTGCCGCGCTCGAGCTGGGAGGATTACGACAAGGACCTCATCTCCAAGGGCGGCGGGGTCTGGTCGCGCGCCGAAAAGAGCATCAAGCTGTCGGCCGCCGCGCGCAAGGTCCTGGGGATCGAGGACAAGGCGATCGAGCCGGAAAAACTCATTTCCGCGATCATCGCCGCGCCGGTCGACCTGTTGTGGTTCGGCGGGATCGGGACCTACATCAAGGCGACGAGCGAGAACAACGTGCAGGTCGGCGATCCGGCCAACGATTCGATGCGGATCGACGGTTCCGAGGTTCGCGCCAAGGTGATCGGCGAGGGCGCCAATCTCGGCGTGACGCAGGCCGGGCGGATCGAATTTGCCTTGAACGGCGGGCGGATCAACACCGATTTCATCGACAATGCCGCGGGCGTGAACTGCTCCGACAACGAGGTGAACATCAAGATCGCGCTCGCCGCCGCGGCGCGCGCGGGCAAGCTGTCGCTGAAGAAGCGCAATGCGCTGCTCGAATCGATGACCGACGAGGTCGCCGAGCTGGTGCTCGAGGACAACCGGCTCCAGGCGCTTGCGCTGTCTATCGCCGAAGCGGGCGGTGCCCCTGCGGTCGCGACGCAGGTGCAGCTGATCGAGGGGCTCGAGGAGAAGGGCGCGCTCGACCGCCAGACCGAAGGCCTCGCCACGGGCGAGAACCTGTCGCGCCGCGCGGGCGAGGGGGTCGGGCTGACCCGGCCCGAACTGGCGGTGCTGCTGTCCTCGACCAAGCTGGTCCTGCAGGACGCGATCGAGAAGACCGCGCTGCCCGACGATTCGAGCCTGACCGATTCGCTGGTCGCCTATTTTCCGACCGCGATGCAGAAGAAATTCCGGCGCCAGATCGAGGGGCACCAGCTGCGCCGCGAGATCGTCGCCACCGCGCTCGCCAACCGCTTCATCAACCGCATGGGCATCGTCCACCCGTTCGAACTGTCCGAAGAGGAAGGCGTCGGGCTCGCCGATGTCAGCGCCTCCTTCGTCGCCGCCGAGCAATTGTTCGACATGGCCGATCTGTGGGCCGGGCTGGAAAGTGCCGACATGCCCGAGGATGCGCGGCTGTATCTGTTCCGCCACGCCGCGGGCGCGCTGCGCAGCCAGATGGCCGACCTCATCCGCGTCGGCGCCAGCACCGAGCCGCCGAGCGAGCTGATCGACAGCCTGCACAAGCGCGTGACGCAGCTCTCGACCGGCACCGAACAATTGCTGACCGACGCGTCGCGCCGCCAATCGGACAGGCTCAAGGCCGAATTCGTCGAGATGGGCGCGCCCGAGAAGCTCGCCGCGCGGGTGACGCATCTGTACGATCTCGACGGCGCGGTCGGGCTCGCTTTCCTGTCGAAGAATTCGGACATCGATGCGCGCGCGCTGACCGCGGCGTTCACCGATCTGGGCGAGCGCATCGGGCTCGACTGGGCGCAGAGCACCTCGGCGCTGATGAACCCCTCGGACGTGTGGGAGCGGCTGCTGGTCGCCGGCCTGTCGCGCGATTTCCAGCAGATGCGGCTCGATTTCCTGCGGCGGCTGTCGCGCCGCAAGGGCGCCAAGAAAAACCCGCTCGGCGCGGTCTCCAACTGGGCCGAGGAGCACGCCGCGGCGATCCGCCAGTTCCGCGCGATGATCGGGCGCGCGCAGGCGCAAAGCGAGGTCACTCCCGCAACGCTGGCGCAGATCGCCAGCCAGGCGCGCAACCTGCTGTGCAGGTGATGATGTTTTCCGGCGGTGACGCCACCTGTCGCTGCTTGACAGTCGTCGGACCGCCGGGGCTGTTCCGTCCCACACCCGAGTCTTCGTTGCGTGCGGATCGGACCTCCGTCCGATTCTTGGCTGTTCCATCCCACGCCCCCACCCGGCCACCCCGACCATAGTATCCTATGGGTGGCCGGGTGGGGGCGTGGGATGGAACAGCCCCGGCGGTCAGATGCTTGCCACGAAGCGACAGGTCTCGTCACCGCCGGAAAACAACTCCCGCACACCTTGACGCCTGCGACATTCGCGGCAACGTGGCGCGCATGGACCGGGCGGATATCGTGATCGTGGGCACCGGGCATGGCGGCGCGCAGGCCGCCATCGCGCTACGCCAGAACGGCTTCGAAGGATCGATCCTGATGATCGGCCGCGATGCCGAACCGCCATACGAACGCCCGCCGCTGTCGAAGGAATATCTCGCCGGCGACAAGCCGTTCGAGCGCATCTATCTCCGCCCGCCGCAATTCTGGGACGACAAGGACGTCGCGCTGCAGCTGAAAAGCTCGGTCGCTTCGGTCGATCCCGACGCGCATTCGGTCATGCTCTCCGACGACAGCACGATCGGTTACAATGCCCTGATCTGGGCCGGCGGCGGCGATCCGCGCAGGCTGTCGTGCAGCGGCGCCGATCTCGATGGGGTCCATGCGATCCGCACCCGGGCCGATGTCGACCGGCTGAAGGCCGAACTCAACGCGGGCGCCAAACGCGTGGTGGTGATCGGCGGCGGCTATATCGGGCTCGAAGCGGCCGCGGTGCTACGCAAGCTCGGCTGCGAGGTGACGCTGCTCGAAATGCTGCCGCGCGTGCTCGCGCGCGTCGCGGGCGAGGAATTGAGCGATTTCTACCAGGCCGAGCACCGCGCGCACGGGGTCGATCTGCGGCTCGAAACCGCGGTCGAGTGCATCGCCGGAGCGGACGGCAAGGTCACCGGCGTGACGATCGAGGGCGGCGAGACGATCCCCGCCGACATGGTGGTGGTCGGGATCGGGATCGTCCCCTCGGTCGGCCCGCTGATGGCGGCGGGCGCAGCAGGGGCGAACGGGGTCGATGTCGACGAGTTTTGCCGCACCTCGCTCGAAGACATCTACGCGATCGGCGACTGCGCGGCGCATGCCAACCCTTACGCCGACGGAGCGGTGATCCGGCTCGAATCGGTCCAGAACGCCAACGACATGGCGACCACCGCGGCCAAGCATATCTGCGGCGAGGATGCGCCCTACAAGGCGTTTCCGTGGTTCTGGTCGAACCAGTACGACTTGAAGCTGCAGACCGCGGGCCTGTCGATAGACCACGACGCGACCGTGCTGCGCGGCGATCCGGCGGCGAAGAAGTTCTCGGTGGTGTACCTGAAGGAAGGCCGCGTGATCGCGCTCGACTGCGTCAACAATACGAAGGATTACGTTCAGGGCCGCAAGCTGATCGAAGCGCGCGCGGAGCCGGATTTGGAGGAATTGGCCGACGCGGACAAGCTGCTCAAGGAGCTGCTCTGACGCCACCGTCCGTTCGCCCTGAGCTTGTCGAAGGGCCGCACTTCACTTCGATCGCCGCGCAGAGGGAAAAAGGCAGGGCTTCGACAAGCTCAGCCCGAACGGGTTTGGGATGGTGGTGCAAGTTGGCGCGCCGCCCATTCCGCCGCTTCCGCCACCACCGGGTCGGGATCGCCGCGCAACACCTCCACCGGCCCGACAAGCGCAGCATCGCCGCTGTTCCCCGCCGCGATCAGGCAATTGCGCACGAAACGGTCGCGCCCGATGCGCTTGATCGGCGAGCCCGAGAACAATTGCCGGAAGCCCGGATCGTCGAGCGCGAGCAGATGCGCGAGCTTGGGCGCGGCGAGTTCGGCGCGCGGCAGGAAGGCGCGGTGGCGGGCGGCGGCATCGGCGAACTTGTTCCACGGACACACCGCGAGGCAATCGTCGCAGCCGTAGATGCGATTGCCGATCGCGGTGCGGAATTCCTCCGGGATCGGCCCGGCATGCTCGATCGTCAGGTAGGAAATGCAGCGCCGCGCATCGAGCACATAGGGCTTGGGGAAAGCATCGGTCGGGCAGGCGCGCTGGCATTCGGTGCAGCTGCCGCAACGGTCCTCATGCGGCTCGTCGGGCGCGAACCTCAGCGTGCAGTACATCGCGCCGAGGAACAGCCAGCTGCCGTGCTCGCGGCTGACGAGATTGGTGTGCTTGCCCTGCCACCCGATCCCCGCCGCTTCGCCGAGCGGCTTTTCCATCACCGGCGCGGTGTCGACGAACACCTTGAGCTGCGGCTCCTCGAGCCCGAGCGCCTTCGCCTCGGCGACCATGAACCGCGCCAGCGCCTTCAAGGCCTTCTTGACCGTGTCGTGATAGTCGCGCCCCTGCGCATAGACCGAAATCCGCGCGCGGTCGGTCTCCGCAGCCAGCGCCAGCGGATCGCCATCGGTGGCGTAGCTCATGCCGAGCGCGATCACGCTGCGCGCCTCCGGCCACATCGCTTGCGGGCCGCGGCGCACATCGGCCCGCGCCTCCATCCACTCCATCGAGCCGTGCATGCCCTCGCCGAGCCATTGCTCGAGCCGCTCGGCACGCAGCGGATCGTCTTCCGCCGGGGCGAAGCCGATCGTTGCGAAGCCGAGCCGGGTCGCTTCCTCGCGCAATTTCGCCTGCAACGTGTCGATAAGGCTCGCATTAACCATCATTGGGGTTGCACCCGTTCATCCCCCAAGGTTAACCGCCCGGCATGGATATGGCGACAGCGGATGCAGGCGCGAGCCGAACCGATACGCGTCCGCTCGCGATCGAGGCGCGCGGGCTGGTCAAGCGGTTCGACGGCGCGCTCGCGGTCAACGGGGTCGATATCGCGGTGCCCGAGGGCGCGATCTACGGCATCCTCGGCCCCAACGGCGCGGGCAAGACCACCACCCTGCGGATGCTGCTCGGCATCATCGACCCCGACGAGGGCGAGCGGCGCGTGTTCGGGCACGACAACCCGCAGGATATCGCGCGGCTGATCGGCTACCTGCCCGAAGAGCGCGGGCTCTACCCGGCGATGAAGAGCTACGAGGCGATCGCCTTCATGGGCGCGCTGCGCGGCGTGCCGCTCGCCGAGGGCAAGGAGCGCGGCAAGCAGCTGCTCGAAGGGCACGGGCTCGGCCACGCGATCGACAAGCAGATCCGCCAGCTCTCTAAGGGCATGGCGCAGACCGTGCAATTGCTCGGCACGCTGGTGCACCGGCCCAAACTGGTGGTGTTCGACGAACCGTTCAGCGGGCTCGACGCGATCAACCAGGGCAAGCTCGAACGGCTCATCCGCAGCCTCGCCGAAGACGGCACCACGGTGATCTTCTCGACCCACGTCATCCACCACGCCGAGCGGCTGTGCGAAGGGGTGGCGATCATCGCGGAGGGCAAGGTGCCCTATGCCGGCAGCGTCGAGGAGGCGCGCGACCGGATCCCGGCGCAGGTCCGGCTCGAAACCCGGGCGCGCGAGGGACGCTGGCTGGACGCCCTGCCCGGCGACGTGCGGCGCGAAGGGAATTTCTGGCATTTCCCGCTCCCCGAAAGCGGGATCGAGCCGCTGCTGCGCGCGCTGATCGAGGGCGAGGCGGGTATCGAGTCGCTGTCGATCGAACGCGCCGGACTGCACGACGCCTTCGTCGCGATCGCGGGCGAAGCTGCGGCGCGGGCGATGGGCGACAACGACCCCGGGGAGGATGGGCATGGCTGAACATTCCAAGGCACGGCTGTCGCTGCTGCACGCCGCGCTGGTCATCGCGCGGCGCGACTTCACCGCGGTGCTGTTCAGCAAGGCGTTCTTCTTCTTCCTGATCGGCCCGCTGTTCTTCCTCGGCATCAGCGGGGTCGCGGGCGTGCTCGGCGCGCAGGCGTCGCAAGGCGCGACCCCGCCGCGGTTGGCGGTTGCCATGGCCCCGGCGGAGGCAGATGCGTTCGTAGCCGCGCACGAGCGGCTCGCCGAAGTGACCCGCCTGCCTGATCTTGCGGTCGATCCATCCTATCACGGGCAGGAAGCGGGCGAACTTCTGGCTTCGAGCGGGCGCAACATCGGCGCGGTGCTGCAAGGCAGCCTGGCGGAGCCACGGCTGATCGGCCCGAAGGACCAGATCGAACGCTGGCGCGGCGAAGTCGCGCTGATCGCAGCCGATGCCGCCGGGTCGCAAGCGGCGGTCTTTCCGCCCGTCTCGCTGCAACCGACGCAGACCAGCATCGCCAGCCAGCGCAGTTCGCATTCGGCGATCGCGACCGGCTCGGTCACCCTGCTGTTCCTCCTCACCATGCTGCTCGCCGGGATGGTGCTGTCCAACCTGGTCGAGGAAAAGGGCAACAAGGTGATCGAAATCCTCGCTGCGGCGGTCCCGATGGATGCGGTGTTCCTCGGCAAGCTGTTCGCCATGCTCGCGATCAGCTTCGTCGGCATCGCGGTATGGGGCGGCGTGGTCGGGCCGATCCTGCTGGCCGGCGGGCAAGCGCTGCCCGCGGTTCCCGACCCCGCAGTGGGCTGGCCGCTGTTCGTGGTGCTGTTCCTGATTTATTTCGCGATGGCCTACCTCATCATCGGCTCGATCTTCCTCGCCATCGGCTCGCTCGCGCCGACCGTGCGCGACGTGCAGACGATGTCGATGCCGGCCACGATCCTCCAGCTGATCGTGTTCTTCTTCGCCTCCTTCGCGATCCAGGATGTCGGCTCGACCGTCGAACTGCTCGCCATCGCCATCCCGCTCAGTTCGCCCTACACGATGGTCGGCCGCGCGGCGCAGGATGCGACGCTGTGGTGGCATCTCGCCGCGATCGCCTGGCAGGTGCTGTGGGTGGCGATCTTCGTCCGCGCCGGCGCCACGCTGTTCCGGCGCAAGGTCATGCAGTCGGGCCCGCGCGGAGCGAAGAAGAAGCGTCGCTGGGGCCGGAAAGCCGCGGCGCCGACCAGCTGACTCGCCCGCACGGGCCGTTTGAGCGGGCATTGGAATCCGCGTTGGATTAGGTTCGGAATCGCAACCAAGTATTGACTCGCCCGCTGGTTGCGGCAGCATGGGCGCATACACCGGCCCCATACCCCCGGCCTACGGGGACTCGTGCCTAGAGGAGAGACAGCCATGGCCACCGCCCCCGCGATCGAACGCCCGCAATGCCGCACCGAGCCGACTGCCTACGAGGCGCTCAAGCAGCATTTCAAGGCGCATCCCGACGAACGGCTCGAGCATCCCGAGGCGTGGGACGTCAGCCGCTCGGACATCTATGCCGAAGACCGCTGGCAGCCGATCTTTCGCGAGATGCGCGACGCCGGCCCGCTGCACTATATCGAGGACAGCCCGTTCGGCGCCTACTGGGCCGTGGTGCAGCACAAGGCGATCCAGCATATCGAGGCGCTGCCCGAACTGTTCTCGTCGAGCTGGGAATATGGCGGGATCACCATCCTCGAACGGCTGACCGACGAGCAGATGGCCGAGGCGGGCCGCGAGAAGCGGCTCGAACTGCCGATGTTCATCGCGATGGACCGGCCGCAGCACACCGGCCAGCGGCGCACCGTCGCGCCCAAGTTCACGCCGTCCGCTATGACGGACATGGAGACCGAGATCCGCCGCCGCACGGGCGAGCTGATCGACACGCTGCCGCGCGGCGAGGTGTTCGACTGGGTCGACACGGTCTCGATCGAGCTCACCACCGGCATGCTCGCGATCCTGTTCGGCTTCCCGTGGGAAGACCGGCGCATGCTGACCTACTGGTCCGACTGGGCGGGCGACACCGAGCTCGCCACCGTCCGCGAACTCGACGAGATGCGGATGGACATCCTCCACGAGATGGCGGCCTATTTCCAGTCGCTGTGGATCGAGCGCACGCACGACAAGGAGCCGGGCGACGACCTCATCTCGATGATGATCCATTCCGAGGCGATGAACCAGATGAGCCCGGAGGAATTCATGGGCAATCTGGTGCTGTTGATCGTCGGCGGCAACGACACCACGCGCAACACGATGAGCGGGATCATCCACGCCTTCGACAAGTTCCCCGACCAGCGCAAGCTGTTCGAGGAAAACCCCGACCTGATCCCGAATGCCGTGCAGGAATGTATCCGCTACCAGACCCCGCTCGCGCATATGCGCCGCACCTGTACCGAGGACACCGAGCAGTTCGGCCAGCAGATCAGGAAGGGCGACAAGCTGGTGCTGTGGTACCTCTCGGCCAATCGCGACGAGCAGGTGTTCGACAACCCCGACAAGCTCGACATCGCGCGCGAGAACGCGCGGCGGCATCTCAGCTTCGGCTACGGCATCCACCGCTGCGTCGGCGCCCGGCTCGCCGAATTGCAGCTGCGCGTGCTGCTCGAGGAAATGCACAAGCGCCGCATGCGCGTGCATGTCGCGGGCGATGTCGAGCGGGTGCGCGCGAATTTCGTCCACGGCTTCCGCAAGCTCGAAGTCGAGATCACCGAGTTCTGAGTTTCGCTAACGGGTGCAACCTTTCGCCCGTTCCGCCCGTATTCATACCGAAAGGTATAAACCTATGGGCATGATAAGGAACGATTTTTCGACCGACCGCCGCCGCCTGCTCGCCGGAATCGGCGGCGGCGCGGCACTGTGCGCGCTGATGGCCTGCGGCGGCACCCCCGCCGAGGCGAAGACGTATCGCGTCGCCTACAGCGAGGCCGAATGGCGCAAGCGGCTGACCGCGGCCGAATTCCGCGTGTTGCGCGAAGAAGCGACCGAGCGCGCCTATTCCTCGCCGCTCGACAAGGAGAAGCGCGCCGGCATCTTCGTCTGCGCGGGCTGCGGCAACCGGCTCTATTCGTCGCAGACCAAGTTCGACAGCGGCACCGGCTGGCCGAGCTTCTGGGCGCCGATCGACAGCGGCGCGGTCGGCACTTCGACCGATTACAAGCTCGGCTATCCGCGCACCGAGGTGCACTGCGCCGATTGCGGCGGGCATCTGGGGCATATTTTCGACGACGGCCCCAAGCCGACCGGCAAGCGCCATTGCATCAACGGCGTGGCGATGGATTTCAGGCCCGCCTAACTTTGCGGCGGGCCCGAGTCCGGGCCGGAGGAAGCGGGCATTTCCCTTCGCTGCGCCTCGAGCTTGACGCGATAGAGCACGAATTCCCCCGGTCCGCCGAATTCGACCGGCTCGAGCCAGTCGGGCGCCGTGCCCGCCAGCAACTGCGCCATCAACCCGTCCGGAGCGGCCGCCGCGAACAGCCGCGGCTCGACCAGGTCGCTGCACAGCGCGAGAAAACCGGCCCCGTGCGCAGCGACGATCCGCTGCGCCTCCTCGGGAGGGCCGGTGAAGGCGCGGATGACGTCGCGCATGGCCGGCTCGGCACGATGGTGTCCGGTCGCGACCACCGCGTGCCGGCTTTTGACGAGAATTGCGGGTCCGATATCGAGCGGGGCGAAGATCGTCGCCGGGGCGAAACGGTCGAGCCGTGCCGCCTGAGCGCGGATTTCGCAGCCCGATTCCTCCACTTGGATGATCTGCCGGTCGAACCGGCCGGGCATGAGCTCGCGCTCGAGAAAGAACGGCGTCGAGGGAGCCAGCAGAACGACGATCAGCGCGATCGCGCCAAGCCGCCCGCCGAGGCTTCCGGCGGTGCGAAAGCGTTCGAGCAGCCGCGCCAGCAGCCAGCCGAGCGGGATCGCGGCGATCGCGGAAGCGAAGGCGGCCGAGCGCCATACGAACAGCGACAGCAGGATCGCCGCGCCCAGCAGCAGCGCATAGTCCCGCCACCAGTGGCGCAGCCAGTCGAGCGAGCGCGCCCACAGCGCGAGCGTGGCACCCAGTCCGGCGAGCAACTGGATCAGCACCGGTACCGCCTGCGCCGGACGCTGGTTCCAGAACGGCTGCCCTTCGGCGACGTTGATGTACCAGAAATCGCGCACCAGCGGGTCGAGCGAGCCGAACGGGGTCGCCGCGCAGTGCGGGGCGGCGAGCAGGAAGAAGCCGAGACCGGCCGCCCCGGCCAGCGCGAGCAGCGCGGCGAGCGCGAACCGCTCCGCCCTGGTCGACCAGGCGACGGCCCCGGTTCCGAGCGCGGCGAGCAGGAAGAAGCCGAGATGCGCGGGCGACACCGCATCGCAATATTGCGCCAGGTCGCGCACCCCGCGGGTGGCGAGGAACAGCCCGACGAGACCGAGCGCGAGCGCCTGCATGTAGGCGACCAGCCACCAGCGCAGGTAGCGGTCGCGCCACCAGCGCAGGAACAGCACCCCGCCGAACGCCGCAGCGAGCGGCAGCAATTCGATCGAGATGGTCAGCCCCGCGGCCATGGCGAGCCCGGCGAGCACGCCCCCGCGATGCGCCTCGCGCCACGACAGCGCCCACAGCGCCAGCGCGACGCAGAATATCTGCCAGCCATGATGGTCGATCCGCATCGGCTGGAACTGGAACAGCAGTGCAGGCAGGAAGCCGCACGCCAGGCAGGCATAGACTGCGACCTGCGGGCCGAGCAGGCGCCAGGCGAGCCGCCCGACGAACCACAGCGTCGCGCCGAAGGTCAGCAGCGGTACCGCGATCAGCGCGACCTGTTCGGCCACCGCCTGTCCGAACAGCGGGGCCAGCGCGCCGATGACCGCGGCGAGCGGGATATCGACCAGCCGCGACCAGTGCATCGGAGTGCCGCCCATGCCCCCCGGCGCCGGGTCGATCCGGTATTGCGTGGTGTCGAACCAGCCCTGCCCCGCGAGCAGGTCGCGCACCTGCACCAGCCGCAGCGCGTCGTCGGGATCGGGGAACTGCCCCTGCAGCACGCGTTGCAGCGCAGCCAGCAGCATGATCGCTGCGAGAGCGAGCCACACCAGCACGACCCTCAGATTGGGCCGCTCGTCGCGCCGCAGTCGGCGGTCCTCGCGCATCTCAGGCGGCGGCGCGGAAGACGACGCGGCTGCGCAGCAGCCAAGTGGCGGCGAAGCTCGCGACGATGGCGAACAGCTTGGCGATGCGCGGGTCGATCCCGGCCATGTCGCCCGCGCCGACGATCAGCGTCGTCAGCGCGAGGCCGACCAGCGCCGAGCCGACGAACAGCGCCTTCTGCCGCGTCCGGCTGGGCCCGCGCGCAGCGACCGTGTCGGTGAACACGGTGCGGCTCGAAAACAGCCAGTGCGTCACGATGCCGATCGAATAGCCGAGCGCCGAGGCCGCCGCGGCCGGAACCGCAAGCGCCAGCAGCACGAGAAAGCTGCCCATGTCGACCGCCAGCGCCGCGACGCTGGCAAAGCCGTAGCGCAGCAACCGGATCCGGTGCAGCCGTGTCAGGAGTTCGGTCATCCTGCTTCCCCCGCGGCTCCGTCAGGCCGCCTTGCGATCCTTGCCGCTCTTTTCGGCTTCTCCGCTGTCTGGCGCAATCCGCTCGGGCACGTCGCGAACCGAGTTCAGCGCCGCGGCCTGATCCTCGGTCACGCCTTCGCGCGCCGGCAGCGCCTTCTCCGCGCCCTCATCGCCCGCTTCGTGGTACTCGGCGTCCTCGTTGACGCACCACGTGTCGTAGATGCGTTCGCCGGCGACGATGTTCTCGACCGTCAGCATCGCGGTCATCATCGCGTGATCCTGGTTGTTGTAGCGGTGCATGCCGTTGCGCCCGACCAGATGCAGCGTCGGGTGCTTCTCCTCGAGTTCGGCGCGCATCGCGGCGACATTGGCGGCGTAGGTCTCGTCGTAGACCGGATAGGCCTTCTCCTGCCGCACCACAGCGCCGCTTTTCACTTTCTTGCGGTCGACCAGGCCGAGAATTTCCATCTCGTCGGTCGCCAGCGCGACCAAATCGTCGTCGTCCATCGACCACAGCCCGTCGCCTTCGAAGCAGAAATATTCGAGCCCGACACAGGCCATGTTCTCGTCAGGAATCATCTCGGGCGACCACGAGCGGAAGTTCTGTACCCGGCCGACTTTCACCTTGCTGTCGTGGATGTAGATCCAGTTGTCGGGGAAGAGGTCCTCGCCCTCGACCATCAGCGCGACGGTGAGGAAATCGCGATATTTGAGATTGGAGGCATTCAGCGTCGTATCGGGTAGCGGATGCATCCGCGCCGCCAGCTCGCGCATCGGCGCCGAGCTGATCGCGTGCTTCGCCTCGATCACGACCTTGCCGTCTGCGCCGGTCGCGCTCATGCGCCAGCCGCCGTTTCCGTCGCTGGCAAGCTGTTCCAGCGCGTGACCCATGAACAGGTGGCCGTTGCCTGTGGCGAGGATCTTGTCGCGCGCCGCCTCCCACATCATGCCCGGGCCGAGCCGCGGATAGCGGAAGGTCTCGAGCAGCGTCTTGACCGCCTGCCCGTCATTGGGCCGCTTGTTGAGGCCGAGCGAGCGCTTGAGCCCGTCGACCACGGCGTTCCACAGCGACAGCCCCTTGATCCGCTGCGCAGCCCAGTCGGCGCTCATCTCGTTGCACGGCATGCCCCACACCTTCTCGGTGTAGGTCTTGAAGAAGATCGAATAGAGCTTCTGCCCGAACTGGTTGGTGGTCCAGTCCTCGAAACTCCGCACCTGCGGAATCGGAAACAGCTTGTAGCGCAGGTAACTGACCATGCAGGCCGCGGAGCGCAGTATGCCGAGGTTCGACAACGCCTCGAATGCGCGCAGCGGATAGGAGTAGAACTTGCCCTCGTAATAGATCCGGCTCATGCGCGGGCGCTGGATGAAATCGTCGGGCAGGATCTCGTTCCACAGGTCGACGACCTGCTGGCTCTTCGAGAAGAAGCGATGGCCGCCGATATCGAAGCGATAGCCTTCGTGCTCGACCGTGCGGCTGATACCGCCGACATAGGTCGCATCCTTCTCGATGATCGCGACCGACTTGCCCTGCTTCGTCAGCAGGTAGCCGGCGGTCAGGCCGGCCGGCCCCGCGCCGATGATCGCCACGTCGACGGAAAGCTGCTTCGTATCGTTCATAGTCGTCGGTCCCCCCGGTTCAGGTCTGAGCCGGGAGTGAAGGAAAATGGTAACCACAAGGTAAACGCGGGTCGGGCCGGCGCCGTTTTTCGCCTCAGTCCCCGGTCAGCGAGGGGCATTGCAGCGCGGCGGCAAGCTGCGCGAAGTCTGCGAGCGAGAACGTATCCTCGAACACGAGGCCGTATTGCGTGCCGCGCCGCCAGCGTACCTTGGCGCGGATTTCGGGCAGGTGATGCGATTTCAGCCGCACGATCTGGTCGATCGAAAACTTCGCCGCGCACTCGAGGCGGGCGCCTTGCTGCGACAGGTTCTGCACCTCTGCATCGTAGTCCCCGCCGAGGGTGGCGATCCGCACCGGCATTTCGATCGCCAGCCGCAGCTTGCGCTTGGGATAGCGGCCTTCCTCGTTGACCAGCGCGGCGAGGTCGATCGGCTCGGCGAAGCTGTAGCCGACGTCGCGCCCCTGAATCCGGACCCGTTCCATTTCGATATGCTGGCCGGTTTCGGTTTCGAGCTGCGCGCTCTTGCCCGCAGGAGGCGGATGGAACAGCCGGACGCTCACCCCGGTGGCCGAAACGTCGCGGATGACGCAGACGAATTCGCCTTCTGCGCTCGACAGCTTGGCCGGCCGGATGAGCAGCGTGACGCGCGGCGCACTGCGCTGCTCGCACGAAGCGGGATCGGTTTGCGTGCTGGCGGCAAGGGCTGCGACACGTTCCATATTTCGACAACCCCGTTCGGCTTTTTGCGGTACCGTTACTGGGGCCTCCTGTTATTGACGACCTTTCGTCAAGTAATGGACCGCAAGACGTAAATAGCGGCCTAACGAAATAGGGATGTTTTGTGGATTTGTGGTGCGGGTGGTGGGACTCGAACCCACACGATCTATCGGATCAGGGGATTTTAAGTCCCCGGCGTCTACCATTCCGCCACACCCGCCGTCGTGCAGGCGTTAGCGCGGGCGCAGACGAATGTCAGCAGTGGCGGTGCACGGCGGTCACCAGCCCGCTTCGAACCCGGCGACTTCGGTCGAGCTGTACAGCCCGCTTTCCTGCGCGAGGTCGAATTCCGGCGAATTGACCGACAGATCCGCCGAGCGCGGGGCGAAGGCATAATTGGCGGCTTTGAGGATATCGACGATCGCCACCGATTTGGGCCCCTGACTTTCCCCGGGGCCCTCCTTGGCGAAATCGTAATCGAAGAATTCGCCCGGATCGGCGTCGTCGCTCGAGCGGCTGGGCCCGGTCAGCGCGATCATCAGCTGGTAGCCGGGATCGAATTCGCGCAGCTTGTCGAGCACGCCGCCATAAGTGTGCTTGGTGCCCTCGTCGGGCGATTGGCGATAGACGATTTCGCGTGTCTGCGGGTTGACCACGCGCAGTTCCGAACGCTGCGCAACCCAGTAATCGGCCAGCGCGCGGTCGGGGTCGCTGATCGTTACCTCGGCGGGCGGTGCCGGTGTCGAGGCGCTGTAGGCTTTCAGCGTTCCTTCCCCGTCGAGGACGAAGTCGCAGTCGATCCGCAACCTTTTGCCGCCCTCGGGCGCGTCGAACCAGCCGCCGCATGCGGCGCCGAGCTTGACCACCGGAGCAACCGTGACGCTTTCACGGCGCCCCTGTACCGCGGAGCTGCGCACGGACTCCTTGCCGAACGTCTCGCCGACGCCGATCGTGAAACCGCGTGTCATGTCGAAATAGCGTGGCCGGCGCCCGAATTCGGTATAGCCGATCCCGTTCAGATACCAGGCAGGCGATTCGACCATGCCTCTCGTCGCGCCGATCCCGCCATTGAGCCCACCCATCTGCCAGTCGAAAAAGCCGGCCTCGCTGCACTGCTTGTTCAGCGGGGCAAGCACTTGCCCGACTTCCGCGGCGAGCCCCTCGACCACAGCGGGACGCGCAGCGGCCAGCCGCTGTTCCAGGCTGGCGGCGAATGCCGCGTGAAACTCCGCCTCGCGCAACTTCGGGCACTCGCCCGCCTGCGGCCAGGCCTTGGCGAGCACCAGCCAGCGGCGCTGGGCGAAGTCGCGCAGATCCTGTGCGCGCGCGCGGACCTGCGGATCGTCGCACGTGACGGCATCCGCCTGCCGGTAGATCGCACGGACCATCGGCGGCGGCAGCGTGTCATGGCCGGTCACCGCCTTCGACGTCTGCCGCCGATAGAAATCGGCCACCGCCAGCTCCCAGTCGGTAACCAGTCCGGCACAGGGCGCAGCCACGCGCGTGAGGAGAGTCAGCTGCTGCGCTTCCTTCAGCGCGCGCTGCTGTGCGGGCGACAGCTGCTGCTGGGCGCTCGCCTGCGAGGCAAGCAGCACAAGAAATCCGAACAGCCCAAACTTTCGCACAATACCGAGCGCCATAGCGTCACCCCCTGAAACGAGCGTCGGTGAGCCATGGTGAGGCCGGCGATGCGGGCTGTCGAGTGACAATCCCTGTCATCCGGGCCCTGTCACTCGAGTCCCGTCATCCGCCCCGCCGTCCCGGCCGCGCGAAAACGGGCTCAGTCCTCGTTGAGGCGCTCGCGCATTTCCTTGCCCGGCTTGAAATAGGGCACGCGCTTGGCCGGCACCGGTACCGGTTCGCCGGTGCGCGGGTTGCGGCCCATCCGCGCGTCTCGCTCGCGGGTCGAGAAGGCGCCGAAACCGCGCAGTTCGACCCGGCCGCCTTCGGCGAGCCGGGTGGCGATCTCCTCGAAAAAGATATCGACCACGCGATCGACCTCGTCGGCGCGCAATTCGGGATTGTCCTTGGCCAGTGCCTGCACCAGTTCGGATCTGATCATCGCATTCTCCAGAGACCCCCTGCCGACCGCGCGATCGGCGAGCCTCGCAAATTCCTGCCCGGGCGCATGACGGCCCATGCCGCACAACCCTGACGGCAAATTGCCACGTATCATGTCGCCGTGCAATCGTTCAAAGCTGATTTTTGTTAATTACAATGCCGCAATGCGCAATTTTTTGTGCCTGATCAGGCGCGTTCCAGCAGCTCGGCCGGATCGATCCCCAGCCGCTCCATGCGCGAGCGGATTTCGGGCCATTCCTCGCCGATGAACTGTTCGCGCTCGCTCGAGCGCAGTCTTTTCGCCGCTCCGGGGACGACATACATGCCGACGCCGCGCTGCACCTCGACCAGCCCGTCGCTCTGGAATTGCTGGTACGCCTTGGCCACGGTCAGCGGGTTGGCGCCCTGCTCGGCGGCATAGGCGCGCACCGAGGGGAGCATCTCGCCCTCGGCATATTCGCCCTCGATGATGGCCGCGGCGATCTTGTCGCGCAGCTTGAGATAGACGGGGCGGGACTGCTGGGCCATGGCGCTTCTCCGGATCGGTGCATCAGTGCCATAATACACCGCGGCGCGTCAAGTTCCCTCCTCGCGATCCTCTGAAGCGCGACAAATGGCGGTTTCGCCTGTAACTAATGCTTCACATGGCGGATTCAGCCGCTAGGGTGCGCGCTTTCGAGCCCTCGCGGTGGGAGAGGGGGCCGGCGTTAGGGACAAGAGGGACGCACACCGATGCACGAATTCATCTTCACTTTCGGTTCCGCCTACGAAATGTGGGCGTTCTGGATCGCGGTCGTCGCACTGGCGGCATTCCTGCTCGGCGGGCTGTTCCTCGTAACCAGGCCCCAGGCCGAGGTGATCGGCCACCCCAAGGGGCTGTTCCTGCTGTTCATGGCCGAGATGTGGGAGCGCTTCTCCTATTACGGGATGCGCGCGCTGCTGATCTTCTACCTCGTGCAGCACTGGCTGTTCACCGATTCCGAAGCCTCGATCATCTACGGCGCCTATACCGCGCTGGTCTATATCGCCCCGGTGGTGGGCGGATTCCTCGCCGACCGCTATCTCGGGCAACGCAAGGCGGTGCTGTTCGGTGCGGTGCTGCTGACCTTCGGTCACTTCTTCATGGCCTTCGAAGGCGATGGCGGGCAGGATTCGGCCTTCATCAACATCTTCTGGCTGGCGCTGGCGCTGATCATCGTCGGCTCGGGCTTCCTCAAGGCCAACATCTCGGTGATGGTCGGGCAGCTCTATCCGCGCACCGACGTGCGCCGCGATCCGGCCTACACCATCTTCTACATGGGCATTAACGTCGGTGCGGCGACCGCGTCGATCATCTGCGGCTATCTCGGCCAGACGGTCGGCTGGGAATACGGCTTCGGCCTCGCCGGCTTCGGCATGCTGATCGGGCTGGTGTTCTTCATTCTCGGCAAGCCGCTGCTGCTCGGCAAGGGCGAACCCAAGGATCCGGAAAAGCTCAAGGGCGGCAGGGAATTCGGCATTTACGGCGCCGGTCTCGCCATGGTCGCGCTGTGCTGGCTCGCGATCCAGTACCAGGAGCTGGTCGGCTGGGTGCTCGGCATCTTCGGGCTCGGCCTCGTCGCCTACGTCCTCTATATCGCCGCCGTGCGGCTGCATCCGCACGAGCGCGACCGCATCTTCGCGGCGATGTTCCTGATCTTCGTCTCGATCGTGTTCTGGGCGCTGTTCGAACAGGCCGGCTCGTCGCTCAACCTGTTCACCGATCGCCATGTCGACACTGCGGGCGTGAGCGCGTCGATGTTCCAGTCGATCAACGCGATTTACATCGTGCTGCTCGCCCCGGTCTTCGCGATGCTGTGGCAGGGCCTGGCGCGCAGGGGCGCCGAACCGTCGACGCCGATGAAGTTCGGCCTCGCCGTGATCCAGGTCGGGCTCGGCTTCCTCGTGCTCGTCTGGGGTGCCGAATCGGTCGGAGTGAACGTCGCGACGCCGGTTGCCTTCATCTTCCTGATCTACCTGCTGCACACGACCGGCGAGCTGTGCCTGTCGCCGGTCGGCCTCAGCGCGATGAACCGCCTCAGCCCCGGGCACATGGCTTCGCTGATCATGGGCACTTGGTTCTTCGCTTCGGCAACCGGCAATTTCGCTGCCGGGCTGATCGCGGCGGCAACCGGGGGCGAGGGCGTCGGCGAGGAAGCCGGCAAGCAGATCGTACTCGACGTCTACTCGACGGTCGGCTGGTATGCGGTCGGCATCGGCGTGGTGGTGATGGTGGTCAGCCCGCTGATCAAGCGGTTGATGCATCTCGACACGCTGCAGGACGATACGGTCGACGACGACCTGCTCGGCCAGGAAGAGATCGGCGAGCCGCAGGCGGCGGGCATCCATCCGGCCACGCGCCCGCAGGACTGAGACCGCAACAAGGGGATATCATGCGCATTCGTGCCTTCGCCGCAATCGGGGGTGCGATAGCGCTCTCCGCCTGTACCGCCACGGGTGGTGGTGCAAACGAGGTCGCCTCTGCCTCCGGCTCCGGCAGCGAGACCGCAGCCGAGGCCGAGGCGCCCTTCCCTTCGACCTACCGCCGCTATCCCGGTCGCCCGACCGCGCTGGTCGGCGCGACCGTCTATGACGGCGCCGGCGGACGGATCGACAACGGAACGGTGCTGTTTCGCGACGGCGAAGTTGTGGCCGTGGGCAACGCCACCCTGTCCACCGACGGCTACGACCGGATCGACGCGAGCGGCAAGTTCGTCACCCCCGGCGTGATCGACATCCATTCGCATCTCGGCGATTACCCGACCCCCAGCGTCGACGCGCATTCGGACGGCAACGAGGCGACCAGCCCGACCACGCCCGAAGTGTGGGCCGAGCATTCGGTGTGGCCGCAGGATCCCGGCTTCACCCGCGCGCTCGCCAATGGCGGGGTCACGTCCCTGCAGATCCTGCCCGGCTCGGCGAACCTGATGGGCGGACGCTCGGTCACGCTCAAGAACGTGCCGAGCCGCACCGTGCAGGGGATGAAGTTCCCCGGCGCCCCCTACGGCTTCAAGATGGCCTGCGGCGAGAACCCCAAGCGCGTCTACGGCAATCGCGGGCGCATGCCCTCGACCCGGATGGGCAATTTCGCGGTCAACCGGCAGACCTGGCTCGATGCGAAAGCCTATGCCGAAGACGACGACCGCAAGCGCGACTTGGCCAAGGAAACGCTCGCGGGCGTGCTCGCGGGCGAGATCCTGGTCCACAACCACTGCTACCGCGCCGACGAGATGGCGCTGGTGATGGATATGGCGAAGGAGATGGGCTACCGCGTCAGCGCCTTCCACCACGCGGTCGAGGCCTACAAGATCGGCGACCTGCTGCGCGAGAACGACGTCTGCAGCGCGATCTGGGCCGACTGGTACGGCTTCAAGATGGAAGCCTATGACGGCATCCTCGAAAACGCCGCATTCCTGCGCCAGGCGGGCGCCTGCGTGGTGATCCACTCGGACAGCGACCAGGGCATCCAGCGATTGAACCAGGAAGCGGCCAAGGCGCAGGCGGCGGGCAGGCGGATGGGAATCGCCATTCCCGATGCCGAAGTGATCGGCTGGATCACGCTCAACGCCGCCAAGGCGATGGGCATCGACGCGATGACCGGCAGCCTCGCGCCGGGCAAGATGGCCGATGTGGTGCTGTGGAATGGCGATCCGCTGAGCGTCTATTCGCGGCCCGAGAAGGTGTGGGTCGACGGCGCGCTGCTGTTCGACGCGATGGACCCGAAACGGCGGCCGGTAAGCGATTTCGAACTCGGCCAGCCGGGCGAAGGAGATGTCAAATGAAGCGCCTCCTGACACTCGCCGCGAGCGCTCTCGCCATCGCTGCCAGCCCCGCTTTCGCGCAGGATATCGCCATCACCAACGCCACCGTCGCGACCGGCGACGGCAGCGATCCGATCGAAAACGCGACCGTCGTCATCCGGGGCGGCAAGGTCGTCGCCGCGGGGGCCGGGGTCAGCATTCCCGCCGGCGTCCCGACCGCGGACGGCAGCGGAACCTGGGTTACGCCCGGTCTCGTCGCCACCGTCACGACGCTCGGCCTGTGGGATGTCGGCGCGGTCAGCGAATCGAACGACACGCGCGCCGGGAATTCGCCGTTCAGCGCGGCGCTCGACGTCGCGCCCGCGATCAATCCGAATTCGGTGCATGTCGCGGTCCACCGCGCCGCCGGCATCACCCGCGCGGCGACCGTGACCATGCCGTCGAGCTCGATCTTCGGCGGGCAGGGGGCGATCATCGATCTCGGCGTGGACGGCAATGCAGTGATGCGCCCGCGCGCCTTCCAGATCGTCGCGCTCGGCGAGCGCGGCGCGCGGTTGTCGGGGGGCAGCCGGGTCTCGGCGCACGCGCTGTTCCGCAACGCGCTGCGCGAGGCGGGCCGGTTCGGCGAGGATGCCCGCATCCCGGGACGGTCCTCGCGTCCGTCGGAAAGCGACACCGGCGACGATGTGCCGATCGACCCACGCCTGTCCGGCGGCAATGCCGAGCGCGGCGACGATGTGCTGCTGACCCGCTTCGACGCTGCCGCGCTGGTGCCCGTCGTGCGTGGCGAGCAGCGGCTCTATGTCGAGGTCGAACGCGCTTCGGATATCCGCGCGGTGCTCGCATTGAAGCGCGAGTTCGCGCGGCTCGACCTGGTGCTGGTCGGCGCGAGCGAGGGCTGGTTGGTGGCGAGCGAGATCGCCGCGGCCGGCGTGCCGGTGATCGCCGACGGGCTCGACGACCTGCCCGAGAATTTCGAGGAGATTGCCTCGACCCAGTCGAATGTCGGCCGCATGGTCAAGGCCGGGGTCAAGGTCGCGATCAACGCCTCGGCGATGGAGAACCCGCGCAATCTCAACCAGTTCGCGGGCAATCTCGTCGCGCTGGCGCGGATGCCGCGCGCCGCCGGGCTGAGCTGGGGACAGGCCTTCGCCGCGATCAGCTCCGTCCCGGCCGATATCAGCGGATTGAAAGGTCGCGCAGGAGTGCTGGCTCCGGGTGCGGTCGGCGATCTGGTGATCTGGGACGGCGATCCGCTCGAACTCGGCGCGATGCCGGTGCGGGTCTATATCGACGGGGTCGAGCAACCGCTCGACAACCACCAGAGCCGCTTGCGCGAGCGCTATCGCGACCTCGACGAGAGCGACCTGCCCAAAGCCTATGACTGGTAGGCCCATGACCGGGAAGGCAGCCGACGACGCGCCGCCGGGTGCAGGCGCCACGCTGGGCGCGCTCGGTGCCGCGGCGATGGCGGTGGCGGCGTTCGCGCTCGTCCCTGCTCTTGCACAGGACAAGGCACCCGACCATGCGCAGGACGCGGCGTGGCACAACCGCCAGCAGCTCGCGCTCGCCGAACTGCATCCCGCCGACGGCTGGGGCACGCTCGAGGGCGGCGTGCGCATCCGCCGCGTCAAGGGCGACGGCAGCGGGCCGCACCCGAGCGTCGCCGATACGGTGACGGTGCATTATGCGGGCACGCTGGTCGACGGCACCACGTTCGACAGTTCGTGGGATCGCGGCGAACCCGCCACCTTTCCGCTCGGCCGGCTGGTCAAGGCGTGGCAGCTGGCAATCCCGCAAATGGGGGTCGGCGACACGATCGAGATCGTGGTGCCCGCCGATCTCGGCTACGGGCCGAAGGGCAAGGGGCCGATCCCGGGCAATGCGACGCTGAAATTCACCATCGAACTGCTGGATATCGAGAGCCGCTGACGTACCATCCGGGAGAGCAAGGACATGGACCCGCTGACTTCGCTGATCGCCGCCTGCGTGGCCTTCGTCGGCAGCCATTTCGCCATGTCGCATCCGCTGCGCGCGCCGATGGTGCGCATGCTGGGCGAGAAGGGTTTTCTCGGTGTCTATTCGCTCGTGAGCCTGGCCGCGTTCGTGTGGATCGTGCTCGCCTTCCGTGCCGCGCCGGCGGGCACGCCGCTCTGGCCGGGCTTCGGCGATCTCGCGTGGGGGATCGCAAGCGTACTGACGCTGGTCGCGATGGTGCTGCTGGCGGGGAGCTTCGCGGGCAATCCGGCGCTGCCCGAGACTCCTCCCGAAAAGGCCGCGCAGGCCGAGGCGCGGGGCGTGTTCGCGGTCACGCGTCACCCGATGATGTGGGCCTTCGCGTTATGGGCGATCGCGCATATCGTCGCCGCGCCGACCGAGCGCACGTTGGTCACCGCCGGGGCGATCGGCATCCTCGCACTGCTCGGCGCACACCTGCAGGACCGCAAGAAGCGGGCGCTGATGGGCGAGGCCTGGTCGGCCTGGGAAAGCAGGACGAGCTTCCGGCCGCGCTTCGGGCGGCTGTTCGGCGCGGGCTGGATCGTGTGGATAGCAGGGCTGGTCTTATGGCTGGCCCTCAGTGCGGCACACATGGGGCTGGCCGGATTCGACGCCGGGGTCTGGCGCTGGATCGGCATTGTCTGACCCCTGGGCGCGGCAGCCTGTGTCCGAATAGCACCGATCGAGATCGTCCATCGATCTGTTGTCGAGTCTCTTGAACCGCGTCCATTGAGGCCCGTTCAGGCGATTGATTTCGGCGCAGAGATAGTCCCGGTGCGCGGCTTCGAGCGGAGTTCTGGCCACCCTGAGCGACGGGGCGGTCGTATTGATGTTGTCGTCATACGGCTCCTTGAAGTTCAGCAAGGGCCGAATGGCCGTTCGGCGAAACGCCGCGATCTTCGCGCCGCATTCCGCCGCTTCGTCCGGAATAGCCGCCTCCGCCCCGCGGCTTTGCAGTTCCGCCACGCAGGCCGGGTAGGGAATCTCCCAAGTGCAGCGGAAATCCGGCCGCATTCCGAGATTGGCCTTCGCCCATTCCGCTACGCTGTCCGGAGCCTTCATGGTGCACTTAGGCAGTCCGGAATCCTGTTCGCCGGACGGAGTTGCATTCTCTGCCGGCATAGTGCCGTCCGGCGTATCGGCGGCGGGCGACCCCGGCGCTTCTTCCGCTGACGGCACGGTATCGGCAGGCCCGTCTTCGGTCTCCGCTCCGGATCCCGTCTGGAACATCGTATGTGCCGCATAGGATGCGATCGCGCCGACCAGCGTGACGCCGAGCGATCCGTTGAGCATCTTGCGCTGGTTTTCGTTTCGGATCGTGACCCAGCCGATCATGTCTGCCAGCCATACCAGCCCAACCAGCGCGAACAGTATCACGCAGGTCCATGCCAGAAATGCCGCCGAACCAACCGTCACGAAGCCCCCTTTTGCAATGAACGATAGGCCATAGCCGGCTGCGAGCCAATACGGGCGAACTATTCGCCCTGAATTCGGGTGCGCGTTTCTCGAGCAGCGCGGCGACGCCTTCGGCATGATCCTCGGTGTGATGCATCAGTGCCTGCGTGTTGGCAGCGAGTTCGAGTGCCGTATCGTAACCGATCGAGCGCCCCTGCCGCAGCAGGTTCTTGGCCTGCCGCAGCGCCAGCGGAGGCATCGCGGCGATCTTCGCCGCCAGCGTCTGCGCCTCGTCCATCAGGCGCTCATGCGGCACCACTCGGCCGACGAGGCCCCATTCGCACGCCTGCTCGGCTCCGATCACATCGCCGGTATAGAACAGTTCCGCCGCGCGGCTCTCGCCGATCACGCGCGGCAGGATCCAGGTGCCGCCGTCGCCCGGGATGATGCCGAGCTTGAGGAAGGTGACGCCGAATTTCGCCCGGTCCGAGGCGATCCGCATGTCGGCGAGGCAGGCGATATCGCAGCCGAGGCCGATCGCCGGCCCGTTGACCGCCGCGATCAGCGGCACGCGCAACCCGTAGAGAGCGCGCAGCGCGCGGTGGATATTGTCGCGATAGCCGTCCGCCACGGCGACCGCATTGCCGCCGAAATTGCCCGTCCGGTCGCGCATCGCCTTGATGTCGCCGCCGGCGGAGAAGGCCTTGCCCGCGCCGGTAAGGATCGCGACGCGGATATCGGTGTCGCCGTTGATCGCATTGCACGCCGCCTCGATCTCCGCGCCATCGCCGTCGTGCCCGATCGGGTTCATGCTGCCGGGACGATCGAGGGTGAGGGTGGCGATGTGGTTCGCAGTGGCGACGGTGAGCAGGGTCATGCCGGCGGTGCTAATGCCGCCGTGCGCGTTCGTCGAGCAGCCATTTGTCGCCCCAGTCGCGCATGATCTCCAAGAGCGGTGCCAATTCCCGGCCCGCTTCGGTCAGCCGGTATTCCGCCCGTCGGCCTTCGGGCGGGTCGCGTTCGAGGATCCCGAATTCGACCATCGCGGAGAGGCGCGTGGTCAGCGCGGCGCGATTGATCCGCGTGTTCGGCATGAACTCCTCGAACCGCGTGGCGCCTAGAAACGCCTCGCGCAGGATGAGCAGGACCCATCGGTCGCCGAGGATTCGCGACGCCCTGCCGACCGGGCATGGAGAATGCGAAGGCCTGAAACGATCCATAGGTCTGCTTTTTAGACTTGACCTGCGCGAATACAAGCCGGATAGTCAAGTCTGATTTCCAGACTTGAACAAGGAAGGCCATGCCCCGCCCCGGATTCGAGAACGAGCAACAAGTGCTCGACTACATGCGCAAGATCGCCATCGGGCAATCCGGCTTCAGCACCTTCCTCGGCCTCGAGCCGGTCCGGTGCTGGGAAGGTCACGCCGAAATCGAAATGGCGGTGAAGCCGGAAATGACGCAACATCACGGCTTCGCCCATGGCGCAATCGTCGGGATGATGGCGGACAATGCCTGCGCGTGGGCGGCGAGTTCGGCGGTCGGCGACGTCGTCACCGGCAGCTATACGATCAACCTGCTCGCCCCGGCGCGCGGCGATGTGCTCCGTTCGAAAGGAACGGTTGTGAAGGCGGGGCGGCGGCAGGTGGTGGTCCGCGCCGAAGTGTGGTCCGAAGCCGCGGAGACCGATCCGGTACTCGTCGCGATCGCGCAGGCCACGATCGTGCCGACGGGAATACCCAGCGCGCCGATGAGCTGAACGAGCTCAGTCGCTTTTCCCGCTTCCGGTCGCGCGCTCCATGAAGGCGAGGGCGCGATCCTCCGCTGCCGGGTGCCAGGCGAGATCGTGGCCGATGCCGGGGAAGATCGCCAGCTCGGCGCCCGCTTTCTTCGCCGCAAGCTGCTCGGAATGCGCATGCGGGATCAGCGTGTCGGCGTCGCCGTGCATGAGCAGGATCGGCGCCTCGACGCGCTCGAGCGTCGTCAGCGTATCGTAGCGGTCGCGCAGGAGGAGGCCGGTCGGCAGCCACCACATCTTCTCGCCGACCAGCTGCGACAGGCTGGCGAAGGGCGAGATCAGGATCAGCGCGGCGGGTGTCGTCTCGCTCGCCAGCTGCGCCGCGACGCCCGTTCCGACCGAATTGCCGATCATCACCACCTGCGACGGGCCGACGCCCTCGCGCTCGAGGAACCGCAGCGCCGCGCGCCCGTCGCGATAGAGGCCCTGTTCGCTCGGGCTGCCTGGATTGCCGCGGTAACCGCGATACTCGGCCGCGAGCACGCCGTAGCCCTCCGGCACCATCCGGTCGGTCGCGATGATGCTCGATGTCCAGTCGGTGCCGTTGCCGTGAAAATAGAGAATCGTCGGCTTGCCCTGCTGCGCCGCGCGATAGCCCGCCGCAAGGTCGAGGCCGTCCTCGGTGCGATAGCCGACCGCTTCGAACCCGCCGGCCATGGCGCCCTGCCCGCGCGGGGCGGGATAGATAAGCGGGCCCTGACCCAGGGCGAGGCCGATCGCTATCGCCGCATACAGCCCGATCAGGAGTCCCGTTGCAACGAGCACGGCCCGCTTCGCCCGCCGCATGCCGCGATCAGGCCCGCGCCTCTTCCACGCGCTCGTTTTCTCCGGACGAATTGTGTCGCAGCGCCTTGAGCACCGTATCGACGATATGCGGCGCGTTGAGCCCCGCCTCCTCGTACTGCCTGTCGGGCGCGTCCTGGTCCTGGAAGCGGTCGGGAAGGCGCATGGTGCGGATCTTGAGGCCCGCATCGGTGAGCCCTTCGTCGCTGGCGAAGGTCAGGACATGCGCGCCAAGGCCGCCCACCGCGGCCTCCTCGACCGTCACCACCACTTCGTGGCTGCGCATCAGGCGCTCGATCAGTTCGGTGTCGAGCGGCTTGGCGAAGCGCATGTCGGCCACGGTCGTGCTTAGCCCCTTTGCCTCGAGCTGGTCGGCCGCCTTGAGCGCCTCGGCCAGCCGCGCGCCGAGCGACAGGATCGCCACCTTGCTGCCCTCGCGCACAACGCGCCCCTTGCCGATTTCGAGCTTTTGCGGCGTCTCGGGGAGGTCCACGCCGACACCGCCACCGCGCGGATAGCGGAAGGCGATCGGACCGTCGTCGTACTCGGCCGCAGTATACGTCATATGGACCAGCTCGGCCTCGTCGGCGGCGGCCATGACCACGAAATTGGGCAGCGTCGACAGATAAGTCACGTCGAACGATCCGGCATGCGTCTGCCCGTCGGCGCCGACCAGCCCGGCGCGGTCGATCGCGAAGCGCACCGGCAGGTTCTGGATCGCGACGTCGTGCACGACCTGGTCGTAGGCGCGCTGGAGGAAAGTCGAATAGATCGCCGCGAAGGGCCGCATCCCCTGCGCCGCAAGCCCGGCGGCGAAGGTCACGCCATGCTGCTCGGCGATACCGACGTCGAAGGCGCGCTCGGGATGCGCTGCGGCGAAGCGGTCGACCCCGGTCCCGCTCGGCATGGCGGCGGTGATCGCGCAGATGCGCTTGTCGGTTTCGGCGAGCTTCGCCAGCGTGTCGCCGAACACGTTCTGGTAGGCGGGCGGGCCGGCCTTGGACTTGGCCTTTTCGCCGGTGACGACGTCGAATTTCGGGACGCCGTGATATTTGTCGGCGCTGTTCTCGGCCGGGGCGTAGCCCTTGCCCTTGGTGGTTACGACATGGACCAGCACCGGCCCTTCCTCGGCGTCGCGAACGTTTTCGAGCACGGGGATGAGATGGTCGAGATTGTGCCCGTCGATCGGCCCGACGTAATAGAAGCCCAGCTCCTCGAACAAGGTCCCGCCGGTGACCATGCCGCGGGTATATTCCTCGGCCTTTTCGAGCCCCGAGAAGACGCGGCGCGAGAGCTTCTTCGAGATTCGCTTGGCGAGGCTCCTGAGGCCGAGATATTCGCTGCTCGACACCATCCGCGCGAGATAGGCCGACAGCCCGCCGACCGGCGGCGCGATCGACATGTCGTTGTCGTTGAGGATCACCACCAGCCGGTTGCCCGCCTGTTCGGCATTGTTCATCGCCTCGTAGGCCATCCCCGCGCTCATCGCGCCGTCGCCGATCACCGCGATCCCGCGCCCGGGCCGCTCGTTCAATTTGTTGGCAACCGCGAATCCGAGCGCGGCGCTGATCGAGGTCGAGCTGTGCGCCGCGCCGAACGGGTCGTATTCGCTTTCGGAACGCTTGGTGAAGCCCGACAGCCCGCCGCCCTGGCGCAGCGTGCGGATGCGATCGCGCCGCCCGGTGACGATCTTGTGCGGATAGCACTGGTGCCCGACATCCCACACCAGCCGATCGCTGGGCGTGTCGAACACGTAGTGGATCGCCACGGTCAGCTCGACCACGCCGAGCCCCGAGCCGAGATGCCCGCCCGAGGTGCTGACCGCGGAGATCATTTCCGCGCGCAGCTCGTCGGAGAGCTGGCGGAGCTGGTCCTTTTCGAGCCGGCGCAGGTCTGCGGGATAGTCGACCGTGTCGAGCAGCGGAGTATCGGGGCGTTCGCTCATATGCTGGCCCTACACCGCGAAATCCGAACTGTCGATGAACGGTTTATCGACAGAAATGCACGGCTCGTCGCCATCAGGCGCATGCCTCGCACAGGCCGCGCACCTCGATGATCGGGCGTCGCGTGGTGAAGCGGTGCTTGCTCGCGACCCCGCGCACCTCGCGCGAGACGCCGTCGTGGTCGACATGCGTCGCCTCGCCGCATTCGTCGCACACGAGGAAGATGCAATCGTGCTCGCAGCCCGGATGCGTGTTGGCGAGATAGGCGTTGGCGCTCTCGACGCGCATGGCGAGGTTGTTCGCCACGAACAGGTCGAGGATACGGTAGACGCTGTTGGGCGCCACCCGCTTGCCGCGGGCTTTCGAGAGGTTGTCGGCGATATCGTAGGCCGAGGCGGGCCGCTCGTGGCGAGCGAGTTCCTCGAACACCGACTGGCGCATGCCGGTCCATTGTTCGCCCGATTCGGTGAGCGACTCCTCGGCCGCCTTCACCAGGTCCTTGCCGCTGTGCTCGTGATGCGAATGATCGTGCATGGCACGGTATATACTGCGCGCAGTGCGGAATTGCCAACCGGTTGGTGCGGTGGGAGGGGGAGTTTTCGTTGCGTGCGGTCGGGACGTCCGTCCCTCCCTTGCTGTTCCATCCCACGCCCCCGCCCGGAGTCCTTGTCGGGTGCGCTCATGACCTCCGTCATGAGCTTGCGGCACCGGCCCACTCCCCCGCCCTTCCACCCCGACTTTAGTATCCTAAGGGTGGAAGGGTGGGGGAGTGGGCCGGTGCCGCACCCGGTGGGCCGATGCCTGCCACGCAGTGACAGCTCGCGTCACCGCCGGAAAACAAAGCTCAATCCCGCTGGAAACTCGCCCGGTAATGCGTCGGGTACAGCCGCTTCAGCGCCGCGACCTTCGGCGCATCCCAGCGCAGGATGTAGCGATGCCGCGGGTTCTTCGCCGCGAAGTCCTGGTGGTAGGTTTCGGCCTTGTAGAACTTGCGATAGCTCTCGATCCCGGTGACGACCGGAGCGCTCCACACGCCCGAGGCCTTCATCTGCGCGAGATACGCGCTTGCGACCTCGCGCTGCTCGGCGCTCATCGGCACCAACGCGGCGCGGTATTGCGGGCCGACGTCGGGACCCTGCCGGTTGCGCAGCGTCGGGTCTGCGACGACCGAGAAGAAAATCCGCAACAGCTGGTCGTAGCGCACGATTTCGGGATCGTAGACCACCCTGACTGCCTCGGCATGGCCGGTGGTTCCGCTGTTGGTCTGCTTGTAGGTCGCAGTGCCCGCGCTACCGCCATGATAGCCGGACACCGCGCTCCTGACGCCCTTGACGTGGCTGAACACCGCTTCGACGCCCCAGAAACAGCCGCCCGCGAAGACCGCGGTCTTCAATCCGCCGCTCTCTTTCGACACGCGCTTGGCCGCCGGCGCTTCGACCACCGTCTCGGCGGCGAGCGCGGCAGGCTGGCACGCCGTCAGCGCGAGCGCGCAGGCCGACAGGACCGGGATGAAGCCCTTCATCGAAGGGTGGCGGCGGCGGCTTCGGGTACGATCTGCGTCAACAGATCCGGCGCCATTACTCCGAGCACGATCAGGCTGCCGGCGAGAAAGCCGATGGAGAAATTGCGGGCGAGGTCGGAGCGGAGGAGTTTCATCGGTCTGCTGTTTCATGGTCCGTGTGCGAATCGTTGCGGGCATGGATAGGGACGGCGCGCTTTCCGCATACTGAATGCGGCTGTTGCTGCGGGTTCATTCGCGCGGCGGGCGCGATCGGTTACGCCCGGTCGACACGGGTCCCCGCCTGCGCGGGGGTACGACACTGAAGGCAGAACGCCTTCAGTGCCTGAAGTGGCGCATCCCGGTGAAAACCATCGCCAGCCCGGCCTCGTTCGCCGCCGCGATCACCTCGTCGTCGCGGATCGAGCCGCCCGGCTGGATCACCGCGCTCGCGCCCGCTTCGGCTGCGGCGAGGAGCCCGTCGGCGAAGGGGAAGAAGGCGTCCGAGGCGACCGCGCTGCCCTGCGTGCGCGGCACGTCCCAGCCATGGGTCTCCGCCGCCTCGGCCGCCTTCATCGCCGCGATACGCGACGAATCGCGCCGGTTCATCTGCCCCGCGCCGATTCCCGCTGTGGCGCCGTCCTTCGCGTAGACGATCGCGTTCGACTTGACGTGGCGCGCGACGGTCCAGGCGAACAGGCAATCCCTGAGCTCCTGCTCGGTCGGTTCGCGCGTCGTCACCACTTTCAGGTCTCCGGCGGCGATCGCGCCGTTGTCGCGGCTCTGGACCAGCAGCCCGCCGGTGATCGGCTTGACCGCCAGCCCGCCGCGGCGCGGATCGGGCAGGTCGCCGGTGACGAGCAGGCGCAGGTTCTTTTTCTTCGCGAAGATTGCGCGCGCCTCGTCGCCGATGGCAGGCGCGATGACGACTTCGGTGAAGATCGTCGCGATCCGCTCCGCCGTGGCGCCGTCGAGTTCGGTGTTGACCGCGACGATCCCGCCGAAGGCCGACACGCTGTCGCAAGCGAGCGCCTCGTCCCACGCCTCGGCCAGCGTCGCGCGCTGCGCCACGCCGCACGGATTGGCGTGCTTGACGATCACCACCGCCGGATCGCCGCCGCGGAACTCGGCGCATAGTTCGAGCGCCGCGTCGGCGTCGCCCAAATTGTTGTAGCTGAGTTCCTTGCCCTGCAGCTGCTCGGCCTGCGCGATCCCGCGCCCGTGCGGACCCGCCGGCGTGTAGAGCGCAGCCTTCTGGTGCGGGTTCTCGCCGTAGCGCAGCTCGACCGGTGCGACGCCGTTGACCGCAAGGAAATCCGGGAACATTTTCCCTTGGTCGGCGAACGCGAACCATTGGCTGATCATGCTGTCGTATGCGGCGGTCGCCGCGAAGGCCTTGGCCGCCATCTTCTTGCGGAAATCGAGCGAGGTCGCACCTTCCCGCGCCTTGAGCTCTCCGAGAAGCGTCTCGTAATCACCCGGATCGGTGACAATAGTGACGAATTGGTGATTTTTCGCCGAAGAACGAACCATGCTGGGTCCGCCGATATCGATGTTCTCGATGATTTCGGGGCGTTCGGCGCCGCGCATCACGGTCGCTTCGAACGGGTAGAGATTGACCACGACGAGGTCGATCGCGCCGATATCGTGGGCATCCATCGCCGCGGCGTGCTCCTCGTTGTCGCGCACCGCGAGCAGCCCGCCATGGACCTTGGGATGGAGCGTCTTGACGCGCCCGTCCATCATCTCGGGAAAACCGGTCAGGTCGGAAATGTCGCGCACGCCAAGGCCCGCATCGCGCAGCGCCTTGGCGGTACCGCCGGTCGAGACCAGTTCGACCCCGCGCGCCGCGAGCGCCTGCCCCAGCTCGACCAATCCGGTCTTGTCGGACACCGACAGCAGCGCCCGCTCGATCTTCACGTCACTCACGCGAATTCACCCCATTTTCTTGAACAGCCAGGAGAAATTGCCCCCGCTGCGCTGCGCCATCCCTTCGATAACCAATTGCTGGATCGGGCGCGGGCGGCCCTGTCCGTCGACCCACATGCTTTCCTCGACCGACAGCGCGGTGTCGCCGGCATCGCCCGCCATGCGGAACTGCCAGTAGCTCCCGTCGGGCAGTGCCAGCCCGGCGCCCTTCCTGTCCTGCGACAGCCCGATCTCGATCCCCGGGCCGATATGGAAGCGGATCGCGTAGCCGACCTTGCCGCGCTTGCCCTTGCGGCCCGCCGGCACCAGCAGGTCCTCGCCGCGTAGCTCGGTGCCGTCGTCGCGCATGATCAGGATCCGGCGATGGATCAGATTGTAGCGCGCGGCATAGCCGTCATGGCTCGCCTCGATCCGCGTCGCCGAGCCGTTGCCGAGATCGAGCGCGCGGCGGTCGATCTCGACCTCGTTGACGCCGGCGCCGAGCTTGCCGCCCAGGTGCACCGCGGTCGAATTGGCGTTGTCGAGCACCAGCGCCGAATGCGCCGCGGTCGCGCGCAGCCCCTGCTCGATCCGCACCGGCACCTGCCCGCCGGCGAGCGCGGCGCCGCCGCAATTGACCACCAGACGCTGCCCCTGCGCGGAAAATTCGAACGCCAGCGTCGAGGCGCAGCCGAAGCGCGAATGCTTCGCCAGCGGCGGCGGCGCGGCGTCGAACTGGAGCACCGACTTGCCGCCCGATACGCGCTGGTAGCCCCATTGCCGCACATCCTTGAGCGGGCGCGTGCGCACCCCGCTGGCGTCGATCAGCGCAGCCAGACGCGAAGCGCGGATCGCCCCCGCGCCCTGCCAGCTGCCGAGCCCGCCGTCGCCGTGCTGCAGAGCCAGCAGCGGCGGCACCAGCAGTTCGAGCATCGATTGCAGCGCGTCGGGCACGTCGCGCCCTGCCGCATCGTAGCAGGCGGCGAGATCGACCAGCAGCGCGATCGCGTCCATCTGCGCCAGCGGGCTGCGCGACAGCACCCCGCCATCGTCCGACACGAGGTCGCCCAGCGCGCGCACCAGCCCCGCTTCGCCGTAAAGGCGGCGCGGCTTGCCCTCGGGCAGGAGCAGCCCGGCCGCGACGACCGCGCACCAGCCCGCGACCTCGCCCATCCGGTCGTTCGACTTGCCGATATTCTTGTCGAGCCAGCGCGCGGTCGTGGCGATCGCGCTCAGGACTTTCGGGCGCAGTGTCGCATCGCCGCCCGACAGCACCAGCGGCGCGTGTACCAGCCAGTTGAGCAAGCGGTGCCCGACATGTTCGACATTCCACGCCGCACCCTTGCCGGATCTCGGATTGGCCTTGAGCCAGGCGCCGAGCACGCGCTCGGCGGTGGCCACGCATTGCTCGCGCGGCGCGCTTGCGGAGAGGTCGCGCAGCCAGGCGAAACCGTGGACGGTGCGCTCGAACGGCGGGGTCAGCCGCGCGCTGGGCGCAAAATCCATCTGCGCGATCGGGGCCTTGACCCCGTTGACGAGGAAATGCCCCGCGCGCAGCGCGACGCCGGCGGCGCGATCGCCCGCGAGCGGACTTTCGACCGTACCGAGCAGGCGCAGCTTCGCCGGCTTGGCGAAAGGCGAGCTCAGCGTCGAACCCGGCACGCCGAGCCGGTAGGCGAGCCGGATCAGCCGCTCGCCCGCGCCGAGCGAGGGCGGGGCGAAATCGGCGATCGCGAGCGAGCGGCCGGGTTCGAGCACGTCGCCCTCCGGCACCGGTTCGAGCTCGCCGTCGCGCCCGAGCACATGGTCCGCCGCACCACCTTCGAGCGGCAGCGCGAGCGCTTCCTCGGTCGCGATCCGCTGCGCCTCGCGCTCGCCGGTGGTGATCGCGCCCTCGCTCATCCCCCACCCCTCAGTGCGGCGATATTCGCGGCATAGCGCTCCGGCCCGCCCCTGAAGGTGGCCGAGCCCGCGACCAGCACGTCGGCGCCCGCATCGACGCATTGCCGCGCAGTGTCCGGATCGACCCCGCCGTCGACTTCGAGATGGATCGCGCGGCCGGTAGCGTCGATGCGCTCGCGGATCGCGGCGATCTTGCGCAGCTGGCTGTCGATGAAGCTCTGCCCGCCGAAGCCGGGATTGACGCTCATCACCAGCACCAGGTCGACGAGGTCGAGCAAATAGTCGAGATGTGCCTCGGGCGTGCCCGGATTGAGCACCACGCCGGCCTTCTTGCCGAGCGCGCCGATCGCCTGCAGCGTGCGGTGGACATGCGGCCCCGCTTCGGGATGGACGGTGATGATGTCCGCCCCCGCCTCGGCGAACTGCTCGAGATAGGCGTCGACCGGCGAAATCATCAGATGGACGTCGAACGGTTTCGACGTATGCGGCCTCAGCGCCTTGATCACTGCCGGACCGATGGTGATATTGGGCACGTAATGCCCGTCCATCACGTCGATATGGATCCAGTCCGCGCCCGCTTCGTCGACCGCGCGCACCTCTTCGCCCAGCCGGGCGAAATCGGCCGATAGGATCGAAGGGGAAATCAGCGGGGTCGCCATTTTCGCTACGGATACTCGCTCGGCTCTTGCGCGACGGTCCGTCCCGAGTAGGCGGGCGACCGAATCGCGACAAGCAGAGCGCGCGCGCTTTTCCACGACTGGCCCACGATTGACCCACGCCCGAACGGGGAATTCAGCCGCAATTCAGGCCCGAATCGGTAGATGAACCGTCAGACGGGGACAGTCCCGATACTTGAAAGCAGCGCCTCGACATGCTCGTTTCGGCGGGTTCGGCGCAGGAAATTACCCGAGGAACAGCATGAAACACGGACTTCGTATTGCGATGATGGGTGCGGCTGCGAGCGCGCTGGCGCTGGCACCCGCAGCACAGGCGCAATACCGCAACAAGATCGCGCACAACCCCGCCGCGTGCAATTCGGGCAGCGGCCCGGCGGTCAAGGTGACCGTCAACGGGATCAAGACCTCGAAGGGCACGATGCGCGTGCAAACCTATAACGGCACCAAGGCCGACTGGCTCGAAAAGGGCCGCTGGCTCAACCGTGTCGAGGCGCCCGCGCGCAAGGGCACGATGACCTTCTGCCTGCCGGTGCCGAAATCGGGCAGCTACGGCGTCGCCGTGCGGCACGACATCAACGGCAACGGGAAGACCGACCTGCGCGAAGACGGCGGGGGCATGTCGAACAACCCCTCGATCAACATCTTCAACCTCGGCAAGCCGAGCTACACCAAGGTCGCGTTTTCGGTCGGTTCGGGCGTGACGCCGATCTCGATCGATATGAAGTATTGGTGAGTTGGAGCTAGTTTTCCGGCGGTGATGCGGCCTGTCGCTGAGTTGCGGTCGTTGGACCGCCGGTAGCGGCACGGACCGACTCCCCTTTCAGGAGTCTTTAGTTGCGTGCGGAAAGCACCTCCGTGCTTTCCTTGCTGTTCCATCCCACGCCCCCACCCGGAGTCTTTGTTGCGTGCGGAAAGCACGTCCGTGCTTTCCTTGCGGCACCAGCCCACTCCCCCACCCTTCCACCCCGACTTTAGTATCCTAAGGGTGGAAGGGTGGGGAAGTGGGCTGGTGCCGCACCCGGCGGTCCGATGCTTGCCGCGCAGTGACAGGTATCGCCACCGCCGGAAAACAAACCTCACCCCCCGCGCTTCCTCCATACCTCAAACAACACCCCCGGAGCCGCGAGCAGCGGGTGTTTTTCCTTCCACGGCGTCACTTCGACCGGCACGCCGGTATGCCGCTCGATCTTCCACGCGGCGTAGCGCGCTGCGCCTTCGAAGGTCGTGCTCGCCTTGACCAGCCGCAGCAGGTTGAGCGGCTTGCCCAAGCGGCGGCGGCGCTTCCACCAGCGCAGGATTTCGGCGCGGCGCGCGGCCGGCATCTGCGGCACGATTGCCTCGCCCTCGCGCGCGAACGCGATCCCCTCCGCCTCCAGCGCCAGCGGCAGCAGTCCGTCGAAATGCGCCGCATTGACCGACAGGATCGAATCCTCGCGCCCGGGCTGCTCGACCCGGAACTCGGCCCGGTAGGTGGCGCGGAACAGCGCGCGCCAGTAATCCTGCGCGGTGCCGCGGTCGGGGCCCAGCGCCACCGCCAGCCGTGCCGCGGTGCGCGCCGCCTGCGACAGCGCTTCCACGATCCGCGGCTCGACCTCGTCCTTCGCCCGCCACACCAGCGCGCCCGGCTGGACGAAGCGCGCCCAGATGGTCGTGTCCCGGCTTGCGCCGCGGCAGGCGCGGGCGAAGGTCTCGAACGCCATCGTCGCGACCTTGGCGCGCAGCACCCGTCCGCCGGTCTCCCATTCGTGATAGCTGACCCGCGGCCAGATCCGGTCGCGCTGCTCGCCCGGCAGCAGCAGGTAGAAATCGAGCACGCCCTCGAGTTCGCCGGTGCGCAGGTTGGAGCCGTAGAACAGCGCCGCCTCCGCGCCGGCTTCGCGCGCCAGCCGTGCGGCGAATGCGGCCACTTCGGGGCGCACCTCGGCCGCCAGCCGCTCGAGGATGCGTCCAGCGAGGGTTTCGGTCACGGAACCACGAATTCGAGTTCGGGACCCTGCTCGACCCGGTAGCGGCCCGGCGGGAACGCCTCGCCGTCGAGGATGAAGCGGTCGGCGATATCGAGCTCGAACCGGTCGACCTGGCGAACGTGAAACCCGGCGCTGTCGAGCCAGCCGGGCGACCAGCCGGCGAGGATCGCGGGCACGGCGGCGAGCAGGCGGCGCCCGGGCCGGTCCATCGCGGTCAGCTTCAGGCCCTCGCGATATTTGCCGAACACTTTCAGCCCGGCCGGGAAGCGATGCAGCGTCGAGGCGAGCATCACCGCGCGGCGGCCTTCGTAGCCGTTCCCGGCATGCTCGAGCGGCTCGCGCGCATCGCCGAGCAGGATTTCCATCTGCGCGCCCCGCCGCCAGACGTTGCCGTCGCTGCCGAACAGCCCCTGCAGCACGCCCCAGGCGCTGGTAACCGCGACCGCGAGGCTGTCGAACGCACCCATCCGGTGCGCATCCTGCCCCGCGCGCACGCCGAGCGTGAAGCCGCCCGCGCCCATGATGAAGCCGAGCATCGGATCGGCATCGCCTTCGACCGGGCATACCGACAGCGGCCGGCGCACGACGCGCCGGCCCCGCGGAAAGGCGTCGATCGCGTCGCACAAATTCCATCCGGCGGGCGCGCCGAGGTCGACGTTGAGCGCGTTGGTCTTGCCCTTGGGAAGCACCGCAAGCGCGGGCCAGTCGTCGCCGAACACGTGCTGCGCCGCGGTCAGCACGTCGCGCACCGTCCCGTCGCCGCCGTTGACGATCAGGTAATCGATCCCGCGCGAGGCGAAGTCCGACAGCGCTTCGGCGATCGCCTCGCGCCCTTCGGGCTGCGCGAGATGGACGTTGGGCCGCTCGGCGACTTCGAGATCGGCACCGCGATTGCGATGGCTGCGCGGATTGTAGATCACCCCGACGATCGGCGGCTCGTGCGGCGCCCCGCGGCCGGTGCGCGTGCGCCCGGCGGGCACGCCGTTGCGCGGCGGGAAGCGGTAGAATTCGTTGACGGGGCCGGACATTTGGGGCCGCCTTAGCCGCTGGGCCGGTGCGTTCACCACATTTTTCTGCCGACGCGGCGCTTCCTGTCGGGTATTGTCATGCGCATGCTGCATCCCGACCTGCTCGAATCCGCCCGCGCGCTCGCCGACCGCATCGTCTCGCTGCGCCGCGCGATCCATGCCGAACCCGAGCTCGGCCTGCACACGCCGAAAACGATGGCCAAGGTGCGTGAGGCGCTCGCGCACCTGCCGCTCGAATGGCGCGAGGGGGCCTCGACCACCGGGCAGGTGGCGGTGCTGAAGGGTGCCAAGCAAGGACGGCGCGTATTGCTGCGCGGCGATATGGACGCGCTGCCGATGGAGGAGAAGACCGGGCTCGACTTCGCCTCGACGATACCCGGACGGATGCACGCCTGCGGGCACGATACGCACACCGCGATGCTCGCCGGGGCGGCGGAACTGCTCGCGGCGAAGCGCGAGGAGCTGGCAGGCGAGGTGCTGTTCATGTTCCAGCCCGGCGAGGAGGGCTTCCACGGCGCGCGCTTCATGCTCGAGGACGGACTGCTTGGAGGAGAAGGGTACGGCCCGCTGCCCGATGCTGCCTTCGCGCTCCATATCATGCCCAACGCGCCGCATGGCGTGATCGCCGGACGCGCCGGGCCGCTGATGGCGGCGGCGGACCAGTTCGACATCACCGTCACCGGGCAGGGCGGCCACGCCTCGATGCCGCACGACACGCGCGATCCGGTACCCGCCGCGGCGGCGATCGTCTCGGCGCTGCAGGCGATGGTGACGCGGCGCTTCGACGCGGCGGATGCGGTCGTCGTCACCGTGACCCAGCTCGATGCCGGCACCGCGCACAACATCATCCCCGACCACGCGCGGCTCGGCGGGACGATCCGCAGCCTGTCGCCGCGCAACCGCGCGAAGCTGCACGAGTGGATCGGCGAGGTCGCGCAGGCAACCGCCGCCGCGCACGGCGTCACCGCCGAGACCGTCATCACCGAAGGCTTCCCGGTCACCATCTGCGACGAGCGCGCGGTGGCGCTCGGCCGGGCGGTGGTCGGCGAGAGCCTCGACGAGGAGCGCTGGCGCGAGTTGCCCGCGCCGATCATGGGGGCGGAGGATTTCGCCTACGTGCTTGAACAGGTGCCCGGCGCGATGTTCTTCCTCGGCGTCGCGCGCGAGGGCGACGACTGGAAGCAATGCTGCGGCATCCACAGCCCCCGCATGATGGTCGACGAGAGCGCGCTGCCGCACGGCACGGCAACGCTGGCGGGCTGCGCGCTGCGTTTCCTCGAACGCGGCTTCGACTGACGGATCGGCGGTTTACGCCGCGCGCCAAAAGCGACACATTCGCGTGCCGAGAGGCCGGACGAATCGGCCCGCCGCAACGAGAGAGGACGCCCGGATGAACGTGCCGAGCGAGGAACGCTATTATCCGACCTATGGCGAGGCGCTCGCCGCGCATGCCGCCAACCGGCCCGACCAGGTCGCGCTGCGCTACGGCGAGCGGACGACGACCTATCGCGACTACGACCGCCACGCGACGCAGATCGCCCACGGGTTCGCCGCTCTGGGGCTGGAGAAGGGCGACCGGGTCGCCTATTTCGGCAAGAACAGCGACCATGCGGTCGAACTGGCGCTCGGCGCCGCGCGCGCGGGGATGGTGTTCGTCCCGATCATCTGGCGGCTCGCCCCGGCAGAGGTCGATTTCATCATGCGCGATTCGGGCGGCGCGGTGCTGTTCCGCGAGGACGAGTTCGAAAGCGTCGCCTTCGACGGACGGATCGTCTCGATGGAGCGCGAGTTCGAGGCGTGGCGCGATGCGCAGCCGGACACGCCGGTGGAGACCGCGGTCGATGCGCAGGACGGGCTGCTCCAGCTTTATACCTCGGGCACCACCGGCCTGCCCAAGGGCGTGGTGCTGAGCCATCACAACGGCACGCATCTGCGCCCGCTGATGCGCGAGCACGGCATCTACTGGTATTGCGCCGATCCGGGCGACAGCGTGATCCTCGCCATGCCCTACGGCCATATCGCCGGGGTCGGCACCGCGATGGGCGCGGTGCTCGGCGGGCAGGAACTGATCATCCACCGCGAATTCGATCCGGTGCAGCTGATCGAGGACGTGCAGGAGCACTGCGTGAAGTGGCTGTTCCTCGTCCCCGCGGCGATCCGCCTGCTGCTCGCGCACCCGGCCGCCGAGAACGCCGATTTCTCGAGCGTGAAGGGGCTGACCTACGGCGCCAGCCCGATCCCGCTCGACCTGCTCAAGCAGGGGGTCGAGCGGCTCAAATGCGATTTCGCGCAGCTCTACGGCCTGACCGAGACCTTCGGCACCGTCGTCAGCCTGCCGCCCGAGGATCACCGGCCCGAAAACGTCGCCGGGCGCGAGCAGGTGATGAAATCGGCGGGCAAGCCGCTGCCCGGCACCGAGATCGCGATCCTGGACGAGGAGCTGAACCCGCTCCCGCCGGGCGAGATCGGCGAGGTCGCGATCCGCTCCGACAGCGTGATGCTCGGCTACTGGAACCGCCCCGAGGAGAACGAGAAGGCGCTGATCGAGGGCGGCTGGTTCCGCACCGGCGATGCCGGGATCGTCGACGAGGAGGGCTATCTCTATATCCAAGACCGGATCAAGGACATGATCATCACCGGCGGCGAGAACGTCTACCCGGCCGAGGTCGAGAGCGCGATCTTCGGCCATCCCGACATCGCCGACATCGCCATCATCGGCGTGCCCGACGAGAAATGGGGCGAGGCGGTCAAGGCGGTGATCGTGCGCCGCGAGGGCAGCGATCTCGACGAGGCGGGGGTGATCGCCCATGCGCGCGAGAGAATCGCGGGGTTCAAATGCCCCAAGACGGTCGATTTCGTAGACGCGCTGCCGCGCAACCCCTCGGGCAAGATCCTGCGCCGCGAACTGAGGGCGCCCTATTGGGAGGGGCAGGAACGGCAGGTGAGCTGAGAGGCTGGCGGCTTTACCCGACCGGCCGCCTCCGGGGTTGACATACCGCCGCCTGCCGCAATTGTGACAGGCGTTTCATTGGGATGGGGGAACACTTGAATCATCTATTACGCATCGCAACGCTTTTCGCCGTGTTGGCCATGCCGCATGCAGCGCAGGCGGGGACATGGCACGGGGATTGGCTGCTGTCGGCGAGCGGAAAGGGCTGCTCGCTCACTTCGAAGCTCGACGACGGCTCTCTCGCCAGCATGATGCTGGACAGTAACGGCCTGCTCGAGGTCTTCGCGATGAGCCCCAAATGGCGCATGGGCAAGGGCGAGAAGATCCGGCTCGATCTGCGCTTTTCGGACGGGTCGCACCGCTATCACGAGAACGGGCGCGGCACCGTGATCAACGGTACTTCCGGGGCCTATGGCCGCTGGGATCGCCAGTTTCACGCCAAGATGCTGCGCAATTTCTCCGGCGCCAGCCATGTCGATATCACGGCGGACGGCGCGGGCAGGTTGCGCTTCGGGCTCAAGGGCTCGGCCGACGGAATCGCGGCGCTACAGCGCTGCGCCGGCAACATCATCCTGCCGGGCGCCGACACGCTCACGCCCGATCTGAAGGAGATGCTCCAGCTCGGCAATGCGACGGTCGGCTTCGATTCGCGCAACTGGGCCTTCAACCGGTTCGATCGGAACGGAGGCTGGACCATCGCGCTGGTCGATTACGACGACGACATCGTCAGCTATCGCATGCACTACACCTTCAATCGCGGGATGAAGGGCTGGGTCGATATCCGCCAGTCGAGCCGGGGCACCTGCCTGTCCTATTGGGACCGGCAAAACACCTGCAAGCGAGTGGAAGTCTTTTGATGCGTCGGATTGGAACGCCGTTCGATACCCTGGCGATAGCCGTGGCGCTGGCGGCGGCGACGCCGGCTCTCGCCTCGTCGGACGCGCCGTGGCTCGCGCTGTCGGAAGCCGAATGGGTCGCACTGACCGGCGATGAAATGCGCGCCGAAGTCGAACTGGCCGACAACCGGCGGGCGATCGAACGCGCCGCCGAACGCGGCGACATTCGCGCGCAGGTGCTGCACGCCATGGCGCTCTACCGCGGCAATTGGGGCGGCGAGCCGGACCCGCAGGCAGCGATCGCCGAGCTCCGGCGCTTTTCCGATCTGAGCGACACGCGCGGCGCGCTGATCCTGGCCGAAGCGCTGCTGGCGCATTCGCAGGAGCGCGCCGACCGCGAACTGGCGCTCGAAATCTTCCGCTCGTTGCACGGCCGCGGCATCGCATCGGCCACGGCACAACTCGGCTGGATACACGAACGGGGCGAACTCGTGACGAAGGACGAGCAGCGTGCGTTCGCGCTCTATAGCGAGGCTGCGGAGGCCGGGAACGTGTTCGCCCGGCAGCAGCTCGCTTTCGCGCTGGTCAACGGCATGGGGGCGGAAAAGGACGCGGCACAGGGCCTCGTATGGGCCGAACGCGCCGCCGAAGGCGGTTCGGCGGAGGGCGCACGGCTGTTGGCGATCGCCTACGAAAAGGGGTTGGGGACGGATGTCGACGAAGCCCGCTCGACCTATTGGTACGGCCGGGCGCACGAGCTCGGCAATGTGTCGTCGTCGGTCCAGTACGCCTTGCGGCTCGCCGAAGCGAAAGGGATCGAACGCGACGAGAAGCAGGCCGCCCGTATCGCGCTGTCCGCAGCCGAGAGCGGGGATCCGACCGCCATGGAGCTGGTCGGTTTTTTCGCCGATCGCGGTATCGGCGGGCCGGTCGACGAGGAAAAGGCGTTTCGCTGGTACCTCAAGGCGGCCGAGGCCGGCGACCAGACCGGCATGCACCAGACCTGGATGCGCTATGCCGAAGGCAAGGGCACCGAGAAGGACTGGGACCTCGCCCACGCGTGGGCCGGCAAGGCGGCCGAGGCCGGCCATGTCGCCTCGATGTACACCTACGGCCGCACCTTCCTGACCGGCACCGGGACCGCCAGGGATCCCGCCACGGCCCGCCTCTGGCTGCAGCGTGCCGCCGACCAGGGGGACGAACGCGCGATGAAGCTGCTCGCCGAGCTGGTCGCCGACGGCACCGGCGGCGCGAGCGATCCGGCCGCCGCCTTCGCGCTGCGCCGCCAGGCCGCCGACGCCGGAGACGTTACCGCGATGCGCCAGGTCGGATTCGCGCTCTACAACGGCGACAACGGCGCGTCGGGCAAGGATGTCGCGGCGGCGCTGCCCTATCTGCGCGGTGCGGCGGAGGGCGGCGACGCGCAGGCGATGCGGTTGCTGGGTTATTTCTACCGCTATTCGAACACGCCGCTCGAACGGGACCTGGCGCAATCCGCGCATTGGTTCGGCAAGGCCTCGGAAGGCGGGGACCGCGTGGCGATGGGCCATTACGCCGTGCTGCTCGAAGCCGGAGCAGGCGTCGCCAAGAACCCTGCCGAGGCTGCGCGCTGGGCCGCGGCGGGCGCCGAAAAGGGCGATCCGCAATCGACCTACCTGCTCGGCAGGTACCACGCCCTGGGTTTCGGTATCGCGGCCGACCAGGCCGAAGCCACGCGCCTCTACGGCGAAGCCGCGCGGCTCGACTGGCGCGAGGCGATGTACTGGTACGGTATCCGTCTGCGCGACGGCCGAGGCGTTGCCGCGAACAAGCGTGCCGGGGCCGAGTGGCTCGGCAAGGCCGCCGACCGCGGCCACTCCGATGCCGCGCGCACATACGGCCTGATGCTCGACACCGCCGACGGCGTACCCGAAGACAAGCGCGCCGCGGCAGGGTATTTCCGCACTGCCGCCGAAGCCTACGAAGAAGCCGGCAAGCACGAAGACCTCGCCATCGTGCAGGATTTCCTTGCCGTAACGCTGACGAACCTCGGCGACAGTGCCGGGGCGCTCGCCGCTTCGCAGGCGTCGATCGCTGCGGCGAAACGCGCCGGCGACAGCGAACGGGCGGCACGGTATGCCTGCCGCTACCCGCAATTCCTCCTCCGGACCGATCCGTTTCTGTTCGCCCGCAGCAGGGAATCGCGGTTCGAGTACAAGCAAGCGTGGCCCAAGGCCTCGCTGGCGATGTCCGAACGCTATGGCGCGAGCTATGCCGAAGCCGCGCGCGACGCGAGCCGCTATGCCGACGATTGGGCGGGGCAATGCATGCAAAGCGCCGCATGGGCGCAGTCGCTGCGCCATTCGCCCGACCGCGATTACGCCGAGAACGGCTATCTTGCGCATACCCTCATGCTGGCGGCGGCGAAGAAATTCCTCGCCCTGGGCGATCGCAAGGAAGCCGGTGTGAGCTATCAGGAGGCGGCGCGGATGGCGCTGCTCGCGCGTGCGCCCGGCGAAGCCAAGGGCGACACCGATGCCGCGATGCGCCGGTTCTGCCGGACCTTCCTCGAAGGAGGGCAGCAGAGGCTGTACAGCCCGAGACAGATCGCGCTGGAAAAGGATTCCATCTTCCACAAGGATTGCGTGTTCAAGAACACCTATCGCTGAAGCGGCCGCGCAGAAGGATGGGTGGCGCACACGGACGGACGAAGTTCCAGAGTCGTTTTCAGCTTCGCTGAATCGGCACCGGCCCACGCCCCCACCCGGCCACCCCGACCATAGTAATCTATGGGTGGCCGGGTGGGGGCGTGGGCCGGTGCCGAAACCGTTTCAGCTTGACTGAAGCAAAGTCTAACGGAGCGCATGTGCGCTCAAGTAGTGCGAAGCGCGCTAGCGCAGAAAATATGGCGCACCCATCAGGATTACTCCGCCGCTTCGCGGCTGCGTCATCTGCGCGCCTGCGGCGCTCCGATTCCGAACCGGGTTCGTTCCCTCCGGATACGCCAAGGGGAGCGCCCCTCGCGGGACACTCCCCTTGGCGCACCCATCAGGATTCGAACCTGAGACCTCTGCCTTCGGAGGGCAGCGCTCTATCCAGCTGAGCTATGGGTGCCAAAGAACGTCAAACGCTCCGAGCAGGCGCGCGCTTAGCAAAGCGCTTCTCCGCTTGCCAGCGCATTCTCACCCGCACCCGGCGCATTAGCGATTTGGCAAGCGCGGCGCGCTATGCGGCAGGCATCATGAGCGCCGTTCCGCCCGATTTCTCCCGCCCGGCCAACGCGCCGGCCAAGCCGCCGCAGGGGCTCAGCATGCGCTGGAACGCGTTGCACGACGCGGCCGGGGCAGTCGCCGCGATGGCCGGGCTCGACGCCGAGAAGCCGAGCGCCGCAATGCGCGGTTTCCCGAGCGCGATCCGCGATGCGGGCGGGTGGAAGCTCGAACTCGCCGAACAGGGCATCGCGGACATGTCTGCCATGCTGCAGCCCGGCCTCGCCGCGCTGCTCGCGGTCAACGCCCGCGGGCAGGACGCCACCGCCGCCGCGCTGACGCTATGGCGCGAATTCCACGCTGCGCGCGAGGCGCTGCTGGCGCTGGTGCCGCAGGGCGGTTCGATGGGACCGCGGCGGAGCGCGTAGTCTTGTGTTTGGTTTTCCGGCGGGGACGAGACCTGTCGCTGCGTGGCAGTTGTCGCCCCGCCGGGAGCGGCACCGGCCCACTCCCCCACCCGGCCACCCCGACTATAGTATCCTATGGGTGGCCGGGTGGGGGAGTGGGCCGGTGCCGCAAGGGCTGGACGGACGTCCAGCCCGCACGCAACAAAGACTCCTCGCAACCCAGACCAACGCCCCACCCAAAATCCCGCTTGACCGAGTTCCTGCTATGTTCCAGCACAGGGCATGGCCACAACCTCACCCCCGTCCCCGATTCCCGAACCCGCAACACTCGACGCGCAATCGGTTTGCCGCGGGATCGCGCGGCTGTTTGCGCGCAACGATATCTGGTGCCTGCCGGAGATGCCGCTCCGCAACGGCCGCCGGGCCGACCTGATGGGGATCGATCCCAAGGGCCGCATCGTGATCGTCGAGATCAAGGTCGCGCGCGGCGATTTGCTCGGCGACGGCAAGTGGCCCGATTATCTCGATTTCTGCGACCGCTTCTACTGGGGCCTGCCGCCCACGCTCGACCGCGCCTGCCTCGAAAGCGAGGATTACAAACCCGATTGCTGCGGGATTATCGTCGCCGATGCCTACGACGCCGAGATCGTCCGCCCCGCCCCTTCGCATCCGCTCAACGCAGCGCGGCGCAAGAAAGAGGTAGAGCGGCTCGCGCGCGTCGCGCTGCGGCGGCAACAGGTCGCGCTCGATCCCGAATGCGCGCCATGGGGCATGGAAGAATAGCGCATACTGCGGCATAGGAGCGGCGATGCTTTGGGCCATCCTCCTCTCCGCGCTGGCGATGACCGCGATCGTGGCGCTGCGCTACCTCGCCAGCAGCGGGCTGTTCGCATGGGCGACCGAACGCGTGCGCCCGGGCCTCTATGCCAGCCTCAAGCCGCAGATACGGCGCGAAATCGGCTGGTCGCTGCTCTCGGCGGCAATCTACGGGGTGCCCGCCGGGGTGGTCGCGTGGGGCTGGCAGCAGCATGGCTGGACGCGGATCTATATGGACTGGGCCGAATACCCGCTGTGGTACCTGCCGCTTTCGCTGCTACTCTACCTGTTCGCGCACGACACCTGGTTCTACTGGACGCACCGGCTGATGCACCGGCCGCGCTGGTTCCGGCTTGCGCATGCAGTCCATCACGACAGCCGCCCGCCGACCGCGTGGGCGGCAATGAGCTTCCACCCGATCGAAGCGGTGACCGGCGCGATCGTGATCCCGCTGCTGGTGTTCCTCGTCCCAATCCACGTCGCCATGCTCGGCACCGTGCTGGCGATCATGACGGTGATGGGCGTGACCAATCACATGGGGTGGGAGATGTTCCCTCGCGCGCTGGTTCATTCGCGATTAGGAGGGTGGCTGATAACCGCCAGCCACCACCAGCGTCATCACGAGCACTATCTATGCAATTACGGCCTCTATTTCCGTTTCTGGGACCGGTTGTGCGGCACCGACCGCGGCCTGTCCGACGCGTTTGCGCGCTAGCGCTGGCGGGCGCCTCGCTCGCGCTGACCGGCGCCGCCGGGACGCCCGGCGTCAAGGTGACGGTCCAGGTGACCGAGCTCCGTTCGAGCGAGGGCGTGGTGCGCGCCTGCATGACCACCGACCCGAAGCGTTTCCCCAAGTGCCGCGGCGACGCCAAGGCCCATGCCGCGGTCGTTCCTGCGAAAAAGACGCTGACGCTGACCTTCCCGAATGTCGCGCCGGGCACTTATGCGATCGCGCTGCTCCACGACGAGAACGACAACGGCAAGGCCGACCGCGCGCTCGGAATGATGCCCAAGGAGGGCTTCGGCTTCTCGCGCGACGCCAAGATACGGATGGGGCCGCCGAAGTTCGACGAGGCGGCGTTCGAGGTCGGCAGCCGGCCGGTCAGCCAGACGATCCGGATGCGGTACATGTTGTAGTTGGTTTTCCGGCGGGGACGAGGCCTGCCGCGGCCTAGCAATCGTCGACCCACTGGGGCCGTCCCGTCCCGCGCCCCCGGAGTCTTTGTTGCGTGCGGAAAGCACGTCCGTGCTTTCCTTGCGGCACCAGCCCACTCCCCCACCCTTCCACCCCGACTTTAGTATCCTAAGGGTGGAAGGGTGGGGGAGTGGGCTGGTGCCGCACCCGGCGGTCCGACGATTGCCACCAAGCGACAGGCCTCGTAACCGCCGGAAAACAAAAAACACCCTCTCCGCCGCCGTGACGTCACTCCGGCGACGACGCGATCCGCTTAACGGTATATTTACCATGCCGCGCCAGAACGGAGCCCTGTTCAATAGGGGGCTTCGCATAAGTCATGGATACTCTGCGCGGAAACTTCGGTTCGTCCTTCGGCGACGACGACGAGCGCGACTACGATCCCGGCCCGGAACTTGGTGAGGACGAGACCGGCATCGAACCGCCCCCCGCAAGCATCGGCACCGACGAGCGCCGCATGCAGGTGCGCGCCTACAATCACTGGGCCAGCCTGCTTGCCGACCGCAACTTCCCCTCCATCGAGGATCTCGAACCCGACGCCCTGCCCGATTTCGGCCCGCACAGCGTGCTGCTCGACTTCACTGCGGGAATCGACGATCCCGTCGTGCAGTATCTCGGCACGGAACTGGCGAGCGAATGCGGCGACGGCGGACCGATCGAGAAGCTTTCCGACGTGCCGCCGCGCTCGCTGCTGAGCCGGATCACCGACCATTACATGCAGATTCTCGCCAACCAGGCGCCGATCGGCTTCGAGGCCGAATTCGTCAACCAGCGCGGGAGCACGATCCTCTATCGCGGAATCCTGCTGCCGTTCTCGAGCGACGACGACACGATCGACTTCATCTACGGGGTGATCAACTGGAAGGAGATGGCCGACCAGGCGACCACCGACGAACTGCTGCTCGAGATCGACCAGGCGCTGGGCGAAAAGCCCGACGACACCGAAACCCGCGCACCCGACCCGGTCACCGACTGGGCCGACGGTCCGGCGGGCGAAGGTTACGAAACGCCCGAGTTGCCCGAACCCGCCGCGGAAGAACCGGCAGGCACCGAAGTCGCCGGGGAGGCGAACGTCGACAGCGAGCCCGATTCCGTAGTCGATCTGCCGGCAGACACCGAAGTCGGCGACGAAGATTGGGGTGCGGAAGACGATTCCGGCGGCCTGCCCAAGCCGAGCTTCGGCATGGATGTCGACGCGCTGCTCGGCGACGACGAGGAGGATGCGGACGACGATTGGGGCGACGAGGACGATTCGCGTTTCGCATCGCTGCTCGGCGCTTCGCCCGAACCTTCGGGTGGCTACGACCCCGAAGAAGAGGCCGGCGCTGAAGAGACGGGCGACGATTGGGGAGCCGGGACGACCGGCACCGACACGGCGGAAGCCGCGCCGATCCCGGAACCCTACGAAGCCGAACCCGCCGCGGACGAAACCGCCGAGGAAGCCACCGACGAAGCCGGGCCCGTGGAAGAACCCGAGGCGGTGCTTCCCCATCCGGTTGAGGACCGGGCCGACGACGATTTCGACGACGGCGACACGGTAGTCGGCGAGCAGCGCGAGGAAGCGGACGAGCCGCTCGACCTCTACGACTGTCTCGCCGATGCGCGCGAGCTGGCGCAGGCGGCGCGCAGCAGCGAGGATCGCAGCCGTGCGGCGCTCTATGCCGCGGTCGGCCGCGCCTACGATGTCAGCCTCGCCGCGCAGGACGAGCCCGAACATTTCGAGGAACTGGTCACCGACAGCGGCCTCACAGTGCAGGATCGCGCACCCATGACGCCGGTAGTCAAGCTGGTGTTCGGTGCCGATTACGACAAGACGCGGCTGACCGAATACGCCGCCGTACTCAGCCATGCGCACCGTATCGGGGTCGAGCGCGGCGAACTGGCCGGGTTCCTCGGCGAGGCCGAAGGCGGCCTCAAGGGCGTGGTCAAGGCCGAGCGCCGGCTGCGCCGCGAGGAAAGCGGCAAGCCGGTCGAGCCCGAAGGGACGGTGCGCGCCAAGCTGGCGAAGACACTGCGCAAGCTCGACGCCATCGCATTCGAGGATATTTCCGGTGAGGGAGCCGAATTCGCCCTGGTGATGATCCGCCGCACCGAAACCGGCGAAGTCGAACTGCTCGGCGAAGTGCCCGAGGACATTGCGCTGATCGAGCGCGCCGGGCGCAAGCTGATCGGGTAGAATTATTTGTTGCTTGCGGGCTGGTGCCGCTTCTGGCGGTCCGATGCTTGCCGCAATGCGACAGGTCGCGTCACCGCCAGCAAAAAACCGGGTGGGGGCGTGGGATGGAACAGCCCCGGTGGTCCGATATTTGCCAAGCAGCGTCAGATCTCGTCTCCGCCGGAAAACCAGTGCCCCGGAAAACAATCCCACCGGCTTGAACCCCGCACGCCGCACCGGTTAGGGGTGGGAGACATGCCCCTGATCCCCGGACAGCCGCCCCGCATCCAGCCCTATTTCGGCTATCGCAACGAACAGCGCCTCGCCATTTCGGCGCGCGCGCTGCGCTCGGGCAAGCCCGGCTTCGAGCGCGGCGGCAGGCTGCAGGCGATGCGCACCATGCTGTCGCAATTCGCCTCGCGCGAGGTCGCCGGGCTCGAAGTGCGACTCGAATTCGACACCGCCACCGGCAAGCACGAGGTCGCGCGGACCACCGACCGCGAGGGCTTCGTCCATTTCGATCTCGCGCTCGACGCGCTGCCCTTCCCCGAGCGCCCGTCATGGGAAGTGGTGGTGCTGCACTGGCTCAACCGCGACGGCCCGCAATGCGTCGAGGGGCTGGTGTTCGTGCCCGGCAAGGCGACTCGCCTCGGAGTGATCTCGGATATCGACGACACCATCATCGAGACCGGCATCACCGGCGGCTTTCGCTCGCTGGTGCGCAACTGGCGCCGCGTGCTCGCGGAACTGCCCGAGGAACGTATCGCGGTGCCCGGCGCCGACGCCTTCTACGCCGCGCTCGGCGGGGGATCGGTGATAGTCGAGGAGACCGCCGATCTCGGCAGCCAGATCCCGACGCTCAACGAGCGGCCGTTCTTCTACGTCTCGTCGAGCCCGTGGAACCTGTTCTCCTACCTCGTCGCATTCAAGAAGACGCGCAGGCTGCCGATCGGGCCGGTGTTCCTGCGCGACTGGGGCCTCGACCGTGCGACGTTCGGGAGCGCGGGGCACGGGGCGCACAAGCGCCAATCGATCGACACCATCATCGGCACCTACCCGGACCTGCGCTTCGCGCTGATCGGCGACGACACGCAGGGCGATCTGCCCGCCTTCGCCGACGTGGTCGAGAAGAACCCGCGCCGGATCGCGGCGGTGTTCATCCGCACCGCAGGCGGAGCCCTCTCGCCCGAGGAGGTCGCCGCACGCGCGACGATCGAGGCCGCCGGCGTGCCGCTGTGGCTCGGCAGCACCTACGAGACCGGGCAGGCCTTCCTCAAGGCGACCGGGCTCGACAGGGATCGCAAGGCGACGAGAATCGTGGAGACGGTCGAGGAAACGGGGTGATGGTGCTTCCCCGGGGGCGGTTGGTCGGGGAGGAGTTGTTGTTTTCCGGCGGTGTGGAGACCTGTCGCTGCTTGGCAGATATCTGACCGCCGGGAGCGGCACCGGCCCACGCCCCCACCCGGCCACCCATAGGATACTATAGTCGGGGTGGCCGGGTGGGGGCGTGGGACGGAACAGCAAGGTCAGGACGGAGGTCCTGACCGCACGCAACAAGGACTCTCCCCGGCCCGGTACTATTTCAGTTTCGCCAATACCGACGCTAAAGCCCTCCCCGCATGACCAAAACGAGGAAACGCGTGATCTGGACCCTGGGCATCGTCGCGCTGCTGGCGCTCGGCGGGTGGTTAGCCTTCCAATACGCCGTCGCGCGCAACGGCCCGGCGGTGATCGACACGATCGACCGGCTCGCCGGCACCGAACGCAAGGTCGCGCTGGTCGAACGCGCGGTAATCGGCGACGCCCCGGCGCAGAAGCTGGCGGTTTACCGCTCGCAGGAAACCGAAGGCACCCTGCCGGTGATCCTGTTCGTCCATGGCGGCAGCTGGCGCGCGGGCGATCCCGACGATTACGGCTTTGTCGCCCGCGCGCTCGCCCCCGAGGGGTTCGTCGTGGTGCTGGCGGGCTACCGGCTGCATCCCGATGCGCTCTATCCCGACATGCTCGAGGACACCGCCGGCGCCATCGCCTGGACCAAGGCCAATATCGCGCGGCACGGCGGCGATCCCGCGCATATCGTGCTCGCGGGCCATTCGGCGGGGGCCTACAATGTCGTCATGACCGCCCTCGACCGGCAATGGCTCGGGCGCGAAGGGCTCGGATCGGGCGATATCGCGGGCGTGATCGGGCTCGCCGGACCCTACGATTTCTACCCCTTCGACAGCGATTCGACCAAGGCCAGCTTCGGCGAGGCGCCGCGGCCGGAGGAAACGCAACCGATCACTTACGCGCGCGCAGACGCACCGCCGCTGCTGCTGATGACGGGCGAGCAGGACACCACCGTCAAGCCGCGCAACACGCGCGCGCTGGCGCAAGCGGTGGGCGCCGAGGGCGGGCCGGTCGCGACGCGGTTCTATCCGGAAACGGATCACTCCGACATCCTGCTCGCGCTGGCCAGCCCGTGGCGGCACAACCGCCGTGTGCTCGACCCGGTGGTGGAATTCGCGCGCGACCCGGACGCTTTCATCCGAACTTCAGTTCCGGTTCAGGGCGAAACCCGCTAGCGTCGCATCCGATGCGCTTTCTCACCCATCTGATCGCTTTCGTCGCCGCGTTCGGCCTCGTCGTCGAGCCCGCCGCGGCGCAATCCGTGCTGCGCGACGCCGAAACCGAGGCGCTGCTCGACGACATGGCCGCACCGCTGGTCGAGGCCGCCGGGCTCGAGCCGGGCAATGTCGACATCGTGCTGATCAACGACCGCTCGATCAACGCCTTCGTCGCCGGCGGGCAGGCGGTCTACATCCACAGCGGTCTGATCGAGGCGGCCGATACCGCCAACGAGGTGCAGGGCGTGATCGCGCACGAGCTCGGCCATATCACCGGCGGGCATGTGATCCGCTACAGCGAGGGCATGGCCGATGCGAGCGGCATCTCGATCCTGTCGCTGCTGGTGGGCATCGGCGCGGCGCTCGCCGGATCGGGCGAGGCGGCGATGGGCGCGATCATGGCCGGACAGCGTGCGGCGCTCGGCAAGTTCCTCGCTTTCAGCCGAGTCCAGGAAGCATCCGCCGACGCCGCGGGCGCCGAATATCTCTCCGCGGCAGGTATTTCCGGGCGCGGCTCGCTCGCTTTTTTCGGCAAGCTGCAGAACCAGGAATTCCGCTACGGACGCAGCCAGGACGACGAGCAGGCCTTCGTCCGCACGCACCCGCTGTCGGGCGACCGCATGGCGCGGCTGCGCGAGGTCTATACGGTCGATCCCGCCTGGGACGCACCCGACGATCCCGAGCTGCAGGCGCGCTTCGAACGGATCAAGGCCAAGCTGTACGGCTACCAGGCCGAACCCTGGCGCGTGCTCAACGCCTATCCCGAGACGCGGCAGGACGTGCCCGCACGGTACGCCCGCGCCTATGCGTGGCACAAGGAGGCGCATATCGACAAGGCGCTGGCCGAGACCGACGCCCTGCTCGCGAGCGATCCCGACGATCCGTATTTCCTCGAATTGAAGGGGCAGGTGCTGCTCGAATCGGGCCGCCCGGGAGAAGCGATCGCACCGCTGCGCAAGGCGACCGAGCTGACCAACCACCAGCCGCTGATCGCCTCGATGTTCGGCCATGCGCTGCTCGCGACCGAGGATTCGGCGAACCACCCCGAGGCCGAGCGGGTGCTTCGCGCCGCTGTCGCGCGCGACCGCTACAACCCGTTCGCCTGGTACCAGCTCGGCGTGGTCTATGCCGCGCGCGGCGACATGCCGCGCGCGCGGCTCGCCAGCGCGGAGCAACAGGTGATGAGCCGGCAGTATCCGCTGGCCCTGCGCAGCGCGCAGGCGGCGGCGGCGGGCCTGCCCGAAGGCTCGCCCGACTGGCTGCGCGCGCAGGATATCGAGCTGCAGGCGCGCGGCGAGCTTGAACGCATGCGCGAGCGCCGGTAGCTCTCGAAATATGGCGAAATCCCTCTTCCTGAGCGCGGCGGTGGCGCTGGTGGCCGGCTTCGGCGGCGCGGCGGCATGGTCGCTGTCGGGCCTCGGCGATACGCAGACGCGCGAATACCTGCTCGACAACCCCGATATCCTGCCCGAGATGGCCGAGGCCTATCAGCGCAGCCAGAGCGCCGAACGGCTCGCCTCGATCGCCGACGAAGTGGTCGAACCCTTCCCCGGCGCTGTGCTCGGCAACCCCAATGGTTCGGTAACGCTGGTCGAATTCACCGATTACGGCTGCACCTATTGCCGCGCCAGCGTCGAGCACGTGCAGCAGCTGATCGCCGACAATCCCGATCTCAAGGTCGTGATCCGCGAATGGCCGATCTTCCAAGGCAGCGATGCGGCGGCGGGAATGGCGCTTGCGGCGGCGAAGCAAGGCAAGTTCGCCGCCTTTCACGACGCCATGTTCGAGCAGGGATCGCCGTCGGAGGCCAATATCGCCGCGGCGGCGCAGGCGGCGGGGGTCGATCCCGCAGCCGCGCAGCCGGTGCTGGCTTCGCAGGAGGTACAGGCGGAGCTGGGCAGGAACCACGCTTTCGCACAGCAGCTCCAGTTCAGCGGCACGCCGAGCTGGGTGGTGGGCGACCAGGTTCTCGAAGGCATGATCGGGGTCGAAGCGCTGCAGGATGCGATCGACGCCGCGAAGAAATAGCATGCGCGGCTGGCTCGCCGCCATGCTCCTGCCGCTCACGCCGCCCGCTCTCGCGGCGGATAGCCCGCCCGACGAGCACCGCACATGGCAGCACCTCGACCGGCAATTGTTCGACGTTGGCTGGAATTTGGCGGTCGCCAATGCCCCTTATTGCCGCGAGAGCGAGCCGTCGCTCGGCATTGCGCTGCGCGACATCGCGGCCGCCGCCGATCCGGGGCAGACGCTTTCGGTTTTCAAACGCGATGGCGGAATCGCGGTGCGGGCGGTGGCGTCCGGCTCACCGGCGGAGCGAGCCGGAATCGTACCGGGCGCGATGCTCGAAACGGTCAACGAGGCGATGGTCGCGGATTTCGGCTTCACCGAGCACTCCGACGGGCGGCTTGCCACATCGCGCGAAGCAATCGCGACCGAATTGCGGTCTAGTCCGCCGCCGGTAGTCGGCTGGACGGCACCCGACGGAACGTCGCACGGCGTCGCCATCGCTCCCGTCCTCGCTTGCCGCAGCCGGTTCGAACTCGCTTCTTCCGGCACGCACGCGTCAGCCAACGGAGAGCGGGTCGGGATGGGACCCGATTTTCCCGCCTTTGCCTATCCCGCCGAAGAGTTCGCCGCGGTCGTCGCACACGAACTCGCCCACATTCTGCTCGGCCATCAAGCCTGGCTTGACGGGCGCGGACGCAAAGCGGGGGATATCCGAGCGACCGAGCGCGAGGCAGACCGGCTCGCACCCTGGCTGCTGGCGAATGCCGGCCACGATCCGCGCGCAGCGATCCGCCTGCTCGAACGCATGCGTCCCGAGCCGCCCCCCGGCGGCCTGTTCCGCATTCGGGAAGGGTACAAATGGCGAGACCGGGTGAAGATCATCGCCACCGAGATCGAGGCCATGGAGCCCCATGTCGATGCGCAGAGCCGCGCCGATTGGTCGCGGCATTTCGTCCGCGACATCGACGAATAAAGTCGTGGAAGCGGTGCCTGCGCGGAGCCTTGGTTGCGTGCGGGCCGGACCTCCGTCCGGCCCTTGCTGTTCCATCCCACGCCCCCACCCGGCCCGAGTCCTCGTCGCGTGCAGTCGGGACGTCCGTCCCTCCCTTGCGGCACCGGCCCGCTCCCCCTCCCGGCCACCCCGACGTTAGTAGCCTATGGGTGGCCGGGAGGGGGAGCGGGCCGGTGCCGCTTCTGGCGTTCAGATGCCTGCCAAGATGCGACAGATCTCGACACCGCCAGAAAACGAAGCACCGGGTGGGGGCGTGGGCCGGTGCCGCTCCCGGCGGTCCGACACTTGCCAAGTAGCGACAACTCTCGTCACCGCCGGAAAACCAGCTACTCCGCAGCCTCCGCCTCTTCCTCGATCTCGTACAGCGTCGCGAGCGGCTTCGCCATCACCCGGCGCACCATCGGCTCGAAGAAGGATAGCGGCTCGCTATCGTAATCGGGATCGAACGCGGCCTGGTCGTATTTCTCGCAGAACTCGGCGCAGGCATCGAAATAGGGATGATCGCGGAATTTCTCGCGGCTGTCCTTGTCCATGCCGAGGAAGTGGAAATAGTAATAGCCCTGGAAATGCCCGTGATGCTGGCAGATCCAGTGCAATTCCTCGCTCACGAACGGCTTGAGGATCGCCGCCGCGACATCGGGGTGGTTGAAGCTCCCCAGCGTGTCGCCGATATCGTGCAGCAGCGCCATCACCACATATTGCTCGTCGCGCCCGTCGCGATGCGCGCGCGTCGCGGTCTGCAGCGAATGTTCGAGCCGGTCGACCGGAAAGCCGCCGAAATCGCCGTCGAGCAGCCTGAGGTGGTCGAGCACCCGGTCCGCCACCCCGCCGGCGAATTCGCGGAAATGGCCCGCGATGATCCCCCAGTCCTCGGCAGTGCCTTCCTTCATTTCGCGGAACTTCGCGCGCTCCGCCGCTCCATGGAGCGTCTGCTCGGTAACGTCCATTTGTCCAATCTCCTCGACCAGCGGTTTACACCAGTCGGCGGCCTGCGGCAAAACTATCTGACGCGCACCGCAAAATCGGCTAGAGCGGCAGGCCATGGCCAAGCTGCCGTTTCGCCCCACGCCGTTCTTCGCCAACAAGAACCGCGCCTTCTGGAACCTGCAATTCGCGGGCTGGGCGGGCGCGTTGCTGCTGCGCGGCATGTCGGCCTTCGCCAACGGCCATCCGGCCAGCCTGCTGGTGGTGATCCTGATCGCGACCATCACCGGTTTTTCGATCAGCCTGATCCTGTCGGTGATCTACCGCCAGCTGATCGGCCGCACCCCGCTGGTGACCTGGGGCTCGACCGCGCTGGTACTGGCGGTGGCGGTGGTGTTGTTCGCCTTCATCGATTCGTGGGTGATCGGCCTCTACCGCGCCGACAGCGATGCGGGTTTTGCGCAGCGCATCATCGGCATCTTCTTCTTCGACCTGACGCTGCTCGGCGCGTGGTCGGCGCTCTATTACGCGATCAATTTCTACGTCCAGGTCGAGGCGCAGGCCGACCGGCTCGAACGGCTCGAAATGCAGGCGACCAGCGCGCAGCTCGCCATGCTGCGCTACCAGCTCAATCCGCATTTCCTGTTCAACACGCTCAATTCGATCAGTACGCTGGTGCTATTGAAGCAGACCGAGCCCGCCAATGCGATGCTCACCCGCCTGTCGGGCTTCCTGCGCCACACGCTGATGACCGAACCCTCGGGCAAGGTCACCGTCGCACAGGAAGTCGAGACGCTGAAGCTCTATCTCGATATCGAGCGGATGCGGTTCGAGGAGCGGCTGCGGACCGAATTCGATATCGATCCCGACGCCGCCGAAGCCTGCCTGCCCGCGATGCTGCTCCAGCCGCTGGTCGAGAACGCAATCAAATACGCGGTCACTCCGCAGGAGGAAGGCGCGCGCATCTCGCTGTCGGCGAAGATCGTCGGTCCCCGGCTGCGGCTGTCGGTGTCCGACACCGGCCCCGGCCTGCAGGCGCAGACGCGGCACAGCCTGCCGCGCGCGATCACCGGCGAGCCCGAAACCGTGTCGACCGGGGTCGGCCTCGCCAATATCCGCGGCCGGCTCGAACAAGCCTATGGCGAAGACCACCGCTTCGAAATCCGCACGCCTGCCGAAGGTGGCTTCACCGTCGTCATCGAACTTCCGCACGAAGCCTCGGAGGAGGAGCAATCCGCCGAGGCCCCTTCCCCCGCCCTGCCGAAACCGGACGCGCCCTCACGCGTCTTGATCGGATCGGGCACCGCCCCCATTGGAAACACCACATGACCATACGCGCCATCATCGTCGACGACGAAAAGCTCGCCATCCAGGGCCTCGAACTGCGGCTCGAACCGTTCGAGGACGTCGAGATCATCGCCACCTGCAATAACGGCCGCGAGGCGATCCGCACGATCAAGACCGCCAAGCCCGACCTCGTCTTCCTCGACATCCAGATGCCCGGCTTCGACGGCTTCTCGGTGGTCAAGGGGGTGATGGACCTCGAGCCGCCGCTATTCGTGTTCGTCACCGCCTACCAGGAGCACGCGATCCGCGCGTTCGAAGCCAATGCGGTCAACTATTTGATGAAGCCGGTCGACGAGGACAAGCTCGCCGACACGATCGAGCGCGTGCGCCAGCGGCTGGCGGAAAGGAAATCGGCCGACGAGGCGGAAAAGCTGATGAACGTGCTGAGCGAAGTCGCACCCGGCGCGGCGGAGGAATTCGCCGAGGGCGAGGGCGAGAGCAGCGACCGCTACGAGAAGCTGATCAACGTCAAGGACCGCGGCCAGATCTTCCGTGTCGAAGTCGAATCGATCGAGCATATCGAGGCCGCGGGCGATTACATGTGCATCTATACCGGCGACAATTCGCTGATCCTGCGCGAGACGATGAAGGATCTCGAACGCCGCCTCGACCCGCGCCGCTTCCAGCGCGTGCACCGCTCGACCATCGTCAATCTCGACCAGGTCCGGCAGGTCAAGCCGCACACCAACGGCGAATGCTTCCTGGTGCTGGATAGCGGGGCCGAGGTGAAGGTTTCGCGCAGCTATCGCGATGTTGTGGCTCGCTTTGTGCATTAGTTTGTTTTTCGCTCGCACCTCCGTGCGAGCGTCCTCGGCGCGGTTCCTCCGCTTCGCTCCGGGCGCCTGCGGGCGGCCGGTCGGCCTTGCGGTCCGCTGGTCGCGGACCGGACCATTCCAGGCTTCTCGGCATGGCCCCGGTTCCTGGTCGCGGCAGCCAGAGCGCGACCGCGCGACGCCCGGTAGGGCGGAAGCCTAAGGGCCCGGACGGGCCCGCAGGCGCTTGAGGCCAAACAAAAAAACGGCCACACGCGAAGCATGAGCAGTTTCACCCTCCCCGGCTTCGATCTCGACCGCTTCGTGCACGAAACGCTTGCCGAGGACCTCGGCGAAGGCCTTCCCGGCGGGGGTCACGACGTCACTTCCGAAAGCGTAATCCCCGCCGAGGCGCGCTTCTCGGGCGTGATGGACAGCCGCGATGCAATCATGGTGGCGGGGCTGCCGGTGGCCGAGGCGTTCTTCCGCGCGCTCGATCCCGATATGACGATCGAAATGCTCGTCGAGGACGGCGCCGCGGTCCAGCCCGGCACCGATCTGATGCGCCTCACCGGCACTGCCCGCGCCATGCTGACCGCCGAACGCAGCGCGCTCAACACCGTCCAGCACCTCTCGGGCATCGCCACCATGGTGCGCGCATACGTCCGGGCGATGGACAATCCCGCCTGCACGCTGCTCGATACGCGCAAGACCATTCCCGGCCTGCGCCACCTCGAGAAATACGCCGTGCGGATGGGCGGCGGCAGCAACCACCGCATGGGCCTGTGGGACGCGGCGATGATCAAGGACAACCACGTGCTCGTCGCGGGCAGCGTCGGCGAGGCGGTGCGGCGCGCGGTCTCCGCAGGGGTGAAAGAGATCATTTGCGAGGTCGACCGGCTCGACCAGATCGAACCTGCCCTGCAGGCGGGCGCGACGCGGTTGCTGCTCGACAATATGGACCCGCCGACGCTGCGCGAGGCGGTCGGCATCGTCGCGGGCCGCGTCCCTACCGAAGCGAGCGGCGGGATAAATCTCGAGACGATCGAGGCCAAGGCGGCGACGGGGGTCGATTTCGTCTCGGTCGGACGCCTCACCCAAAGCGCCCCGGCGGCGGATATCGGGCTGGACTTCACGCCATTGTGAAGTGGTTGCTTGCCCGCGGATGGCTGGATGCGAGAACCGTATGGGTCGTCCGCAGCCTGGTCGCCCTCGCACTGATCGCCAGCTTCATGTCGTTCGACTACGCGACCGGCCATTATTGGATGTACTGGGACGAGCCGCGCGAACGCGCTGCCTTTTATCGGCTGCTCCCGGAATTGGTTCTGTTTGCAATCGCGCATGGGCTCGTACCGCTGATCTTCGCGCTGATACCACGCCGCATCACGAACATTCTGTTCTGGGCTTCCGCGGTCTATTTGCTTTTCCCGCTCTGGGAGACGCTGGCGGCGCTCGGCCGCAATGCGCATGCCCTCAATTATCCGATGGCGGAGTGGTTCGTCTGGCACGGTTTTGTCATTCTCGGCCTTGCCGTCTACACTGCGGTGCAGGCGGCGCGGACAGGGCGGGATGATGATTTCGACAAAGTCTTCGGCGAGTAGCCTTGTCGCGATCGCCGCATTCTTCGCCGGCACGACAGCGTCGGCTCAATCCTACCAATGCCGCATGCCGAAGATCACCACCGCCCCGCAAGTCGAGCGCGACGGGCCGGTGCGGCGGATGCCCGTCGCCGGCTACACGCTGGCGCTGAGCTGGAGCCCCGAATTCTGCAAGCCGCGTGAGGGGCAACGGAGCCATGCACTCCAGTGTTCGGGCCGCAACGGGCGGTTCGGGATGGTCGTGCACGGCTTCTGGCCCGAGGGCGCGCGCAGCTGGCCGCAATGGTGCCCGGCGCGGCGCAAGCCGACCGGCGCCGAGGTTGCAGGCCAGCTCTGCATCAGCCCCGCGACCCGGCTGGTGGCGCGGCAATGGGCCAAGCACGGCAGCTGCACCGGCTGGCCCCCGGCGACCTATTTCAAGGTCACCAATATCCTCTACCGCTCGCTGCGCTTCCCCGATTTCGACCGGCTGTCGCGCGAGGACGGGCTGACCGCTGGGATGCTGCGCGAGCGGTTCGTCGCAGCCAATCCGGGGTTTTTCGAGAGCGCGATCGGCGTGAAGCTCAACCAGCGCGGCTGGCTGGAGGAATTGCGGCTTTGTTACGGGAAGAATTTCAGGCCAGCGCGCTGCGATACACGGCGGTTTGGTGTGCCGGATGCAGATGAAGTGAAGATCTGGCGCGGATTGTGAATTTTCCGTCATCCCGGACTTGATCCGGGATCTTTTGCCAATCTGGAAGAGATCCCAGCTTTCGCTGGGATGACGGACTGGCAAGACGACGGGATTCGAACCCGCGAGGAATCAATGGACTCCTGAGCGGTCCCTTTCGGGCGCCGCCCGCAATCAGCCACTCTGCCACGTCTTGCCGCGGGTCAGCTAGCTTCCCGCCGGGTGTTTGACAATCGGCGTTCGTGAAGGGCCGTGAATAGAGGCAGGGAAGGGCTACCGCCGCTCCTTGAAAAACCCCCTCAGCAACTCCCCCGCCTCGCCCTCTCCCATGCCCGAATATACTTCGGGCCGGTGCAGGCATTGCTTGTGCTCGAACACGCGCGGGCCGTGCTCGACCGCCCCGCCCTTGGGATCGCTCGCCGCATAGTACAGCTTGCCGATCCGGGCATGCGCGATCGCGCCGGCGCACATCGCGCAGGGTTCGAGCGTCACCCATAGCTCGCACCCGCTCAGCCGTTCGTCGCCGAGCGAGCGCGCCGCGGCGCGAATCGCGGCGATCTCGGCATGCGCGGTCGGGTCGTGGTCGGCGCGCGGGCGGTTGTACCCCTCGCCGACGATCGCGCCGCCTTTCACGACCACCGCGCCGACGGGCACCTCCCCGGCCGCAGCCGCGTCGCGCGCCAGTTCGAGCGCGCGTTGCATCGGTGCGGGGATCGGCCAGCGGGTCATGAGCCGCGCGCTACCGTCCCTCGCGGAACGGCGCAACTTTGCTTGACGATTCGCCCCCTCGCCGCTATGCGCGCGCCTTTCCGGGACATCCCGACTGTTTGCGGCCATCGAATCGGTGGCCCCCAACCTTGAACGAACGAGAGCAATCATGTCGCGCATTTGCGAACTGACCGGCAAGGGCCGCCAGGTCGGCCACAATGTGAGCCACGCCAACAACCGCACCAAGCGGGTGTTCCTGCCCAATCTGCAGCACGTCACGCTGATGAGCGAGAAGCTCGACCGCAGCTTCAGGTTCCGCGTCTCGACGCAGGGCCTGCGTTCGGTCGAGCACAATGGCGGCCTCGACAACTGGCTCCTGAAGACCAAGGACGACAAGCTGTCGGCGCGCGCACTCAAGGTGAAGCGCGAGCTGAAGAAGGCCGCGAAAGACGCGGCGTAATTTTCCGGCGGTGACGCGACCTGGCACTGCTTGGCAAGCATCGGACCGCCAAGGCTGTTCCATCCCACGCCCCCACCCGTTGGGTTTTTCTGGCGTCTATTCGGACATAGCTGACGCTATATCCTGCGCCCGGCACCAGCCCACTCCCCCTCCCGGCCACCCCGACTTTAGTAACCTGTGGGTGGCCGGGAGGGGGAGTGGGCTGGTGCCGTTTCTGGCGGTCTGATGCTTGCCAAGCAGTGCCAGGTCGCGTCACCGCCAGCAAAACAAACACCCGGGTGGGGGCGTGGGATGGAACAGCCAAGGAAAGCACGGACGTGCTTTCCGCACGCAACTAACGACTCTCCCACCGCAGCTTGTACAGCAGCGTGTCCTGCAACACCGCGCCGTTGTCGTCGCTGATCAGCCACAGCGTCAGCGCGCCGTCTTCCTCGGGCACCACCGCCAGCCCTTCGAAATTGTCGTTCGGGATATCGGTGCCGAGCGTCGCGATGAAGCGCCCGCTCACGCTCGCATCCTCCTCGATTTCGGCCGGATCGATCACCGCCAGCGCGGTCGCGAAGCGCGGGGGCACGAAGGATACGATCTTGCGCAGCAGCACCAGCACGCGCCCGTCGGGCAGCGCCGCCATGTCGGTCGGCCGCCACGGCCTGGGAGCATGGAAGCGGAAGCGGATCGCTTCGGCGCCGTCGACCGGATCGGCATCGAACAGCAGGCCGGGAAAGTCGCCGCCGGCCCAGTCGGGTGTCCCCTCGCCGAGCAGCACGAAACGCCCGTCGGCGAGCCGGACGATCGCCTCCGGCCCCTTGTTCGAGGGCCAGTCGCGCATCCCCGGCGGTGCCACGCGCTGCGCGCCGGACAGGTCGGCACTATAGCGCTCGATGCTGTTGCTGCCTTCGTAGGCGATCCACAGCCGCCCCGTCGCCGGGTCGCGCGTCATCGCCTCGGCATCGACCAGCCGCTTGTCCGATTCGGCATTGCCGCCGATCACCCCGAAGCGCGGTGCCGGTTCGCCGCTGCCCGGCAGCGCGAATTCGAGCCACCGCCCGCGGTCGCTCGCCGCCAGCGCCCGGCCGCCCTCGAGCGTCACCAGCGCCGAATAGCTGCCGAAATGGCTGTTCGGGCTGGACAGCCGCCACAGCCCGACAAGATCGACCTCGCCCGCGCGTGCAAGCGGCAGGTCGAGCCGCTCGACCTGCAGGATCGGGCGAAAATCGTCCGCCGGGGGCTTCGAGCGCAGCCAGGTCCCCGGCGCGAGCGCGAGCGCCACCGCCGCCAGCAGGAGCAATCGCTTCACCGTCCCCGCTCGCCGCGGCTCAATCCATCGGCCCGGTGAACAGCAGCGGATCGAGCCGGGCACTGCGCCATTTGAGGCCCCAGTGCAGATGCGGCCCGGTCGCGCGCCCAGTCGAGCCGATATTGCCGATATACTGCCCCTGCCGCACCGTCTCGCCCTCGCGCACAGCGATCCGCGAGCAGTGCAGGAAGGCGCTGTTGAGCCCGTTGCCGTGGTCGATGATGAGCAGGTAGCCCTCGAGGCTGAACGGCGTGTCGGTCGCCAGCGTCACCACCCCGTCGGCCGGGGCGACGAACGGCGTGCCGCTCTCGCCGGTCGCGATATCGATCCCCGAATGGTAGCTGCCAGGCTCGCCGCGATAGATCCGCTGCGAGCCGAAGCGTCCCGAAATGCGCCCCTTGACCGGCCAGATGAAATCCTGCCGCCAGCCGCCGATATCGGCATCGACGCTGCGCGCGGCGTTGATCTGCGCCAGTTCGGGACGGCGGCGGCGCATGAACGCCTCGCTCGCCCCCCCGCTGCGACGCGCCACGTTCACCCGCTCGATATCCCAGTCGCGCGGCGAGATGGCAACCGGGCTCTCGATCGCCGAACCGTCGCGCAATTGCGCGTGCAGGGTTTCGGAGCGGCCCGCGTCGCGGTCGAAGGCGGCGAAAAAGCGGCCCTCCGAGTCGAGGTCGAGCGCCTGCCCGCCGAGCCGCGCCGAAACCGTGCCCTCGGGCGCCTGCCCGCGGATCCAGCCGCCCTGCGTCAGCTCGCCTTCGAACAGGAAGGTGGTGGGGCCGGGCGGCGGGGTGGGAGTGGGTGTCGGGGAAGGCGTGGGGGTCGGGCGCGGCGTCGCGATCGGCTGGACCACCGTGCTGTCGGGATCGGCGGCGCGCTCGCCCGGCCCGCCCCCTCCCATACCGCCATTGCAGGCGGCCAGCATGGCCAGCGCGGCGCCGGCGATCGCCTTGCGCGCCGCGATCACTCCTCCAGCATCCGCCTGGTGGCGATTGCGGCGCTGGCATAGGCCTCCTGCCGCTCGACCGACCAGTAGCGCAGCTCCTCGAGCGGGATCGGTTCGCCGCTGACCGCGCAGAAGACGTGCTGGCCGGGCCGCATGACGCGGAAACCGCTCGGACCGTATTGCAGCTTCGCCTCGCCGCCGCCCCTGTTCGAATTCATCAACATCGCGCGCGCCCTAGCAGGTCGGAATCAACCGAACAAATCATCCTGTCGCGCCTGTGTGCCGGCGGGACGTTTCGCCCCTCTGCGCGGTTTCGGCTGAGCGGGAGTTGAACCGGCCGGAACGACACCCAGGTCGCCGTCGCGGAACTTGATCGTCAATGCGGCCTCCTTCGCCGCGACGGCGCGGTCTGTAAGCGTGCGCCCCGCGCCATCGGTGATCCGCGCATAGCCGCGTGCGAGGACGCTGTCCGGGTTCAGCGACGTCATCATCCGCGCCAAGGCCGACAGGCTGGCGGTCCGATCCGCCACCGCCCGCCGGAGCAGGCGCGAATCGAGCCGGACGGCAGACGCTCGCAGGCGATCTTCGGCGCGATCCGTCTTCGATTTGAGCAAGTGCGACCCGAACGGGATTTCGCGCAACGCTTCGCGTCCCCTGCTCGCCCGGTCGGCAAGCCCGCGCCGCAGCCGCTCGGTCAACTCGTCGAGCGCCTGCACCTGCGGCTGGAGCAGCGCGTCGGGGCCGGGCAGGTGACGCGCGCGCGCTTCGAGCCGTTCGCGCCCGAGCGAGACGGGACGCAGGATCGCGCGCTTCTTGCGCGCGGCGAAATCGGCGAGCGTCGCAGCCAGCTCCGCGCGGACCGGCACCGCGATCTCGGCCGCGGCAGTCGGCGTCGGCGCGCGGCGATCGGCGGCGAAATCGGCCAGCGTGGTGTCGGTCTCGTGCCCGACCGCGCTGATGACGGGGATCGGCGAGTCGGCGATCGCGCGGACGACGGCCTCCTCGTTGAAGCTCCACAAATCCTCGATCGACCCGCCGCCGCGCGCGACGATCAGCAGGTCCGGCCTCGGAACGGGCCCACCCTCTTGCAGCGCACCGAACCCGCGCACCGCCTGCGCAACCTGCTCGGCGGCGCCCTGCCCCTGCACCAGCACCGGCCACACCACCACATGGCTGGGGAAGCGATCCGCCAGCCGGTGGAGGATGTCTCGGATCACCGCGCCGGTGGGCGAAGTCACCACCCCGATGCAGCGCGGCAGGAACGGCAGGCGGCGCTTCTTCGCTTCGTCGAACAGCCCCTCTGCCGCGAGCCGCGCGCGGGTCTTTTCGAGCAGCGCGAGTAGCGCACCCTCGCCCGCGATCTCCAGTTGATCGATCACGATCTGGTATTTCGAGCGTCCGGCATAGGTCGTCAGCTTGCCGCTCGCCACGACCTCGATCCCGTCCTCGGGGAGGAAGGTCAGCCGCTGCGCATTGCCGCGCCACATCACCCCGTCGATCACCGCCTTCTCGTCCTTGAGCGCGCAATAGAGGTGGCCCGAAGCGGCGCGCTTGACCCCCGACAGCTCGCCGCGCAGGCGGACGAAGCCGAACCGCTCCTCGACCGCGCGCTTCAACAGGTTGGAGATTTCGGAAATCGAATAGGGCTCGGCGTTGTCGCCCCGCTTTTCGCGCGCTACCAACCCGCTATCGTCTTGATCGGAACGGGAATCGGCCATGAACATCCTTCTGCTGGGCTCGGGCGGGCGCGAGCATGCGCTGGCGTGGAAGCTGGCGCAATCCCGGCTGCTGTCGCGTCCGGAGGATAAGTTCTACGCCGCGCCGGGCAACCCCGGGATCGCCGACCATGCCGAATGCATCGAGCTCGATGCTACCAACCACCACGAAGTGATCCGCTTCTGCGAGGAGAAGCAGATCGGCCTCGTCGCGATCGGCCCCGAGGCGCCGCTGGTCGACGGGCTCGCCGATTCGCTGCGTTCGGTGGGGATCGCGGTGTTCGGCCCGTCCAAGGCCGCCTCGCAGCTCGAGGGCAGCAAGGGCTTCACCAAGGATTTGTGCGAGCGCGCGGGCATTCCCACCGCAGGCTATGTCCGCACCGCCTCGCTCGCCGAGGCGACCGCCGCGCTCGACAGGTTCTCCCCGCCCTACGTGCTCAAGGCCGACGGGCTCGCCGCGGGCAAGGGCGTAGTGATCGCGCAGACCCGCCCCGAGGCGGCCGAGGCGCTGACCGACATGTATTCGGGCCGTTTCGGAGAGGCGGGCGCCGAAGTGGTGATCGAGGAATTCATGGAGGGTGAGGAAGCGAGCTTCTTCGCGCTGACCGACGGCGCCACCATCCTCCCCTTCGGCACCGCGCAGGACCACAAACGGGTCGGCGACGGCGATACCGGCCCCAATACCGGCGGCATGGGCGCCTACAGCCCCGCCCCGGTGCTCGACGCGACGCTCCACGGCGAAGTGATCGAGAAGATCGTCGCGCCGACGGTGAAGACGCTCGCCGACGAAGGCATGCCCTATTCGGGCGTGCTCTATGCCGGGCTGATGCTGACGCGCGAGGGGCCGAAGCTGATCGAATACAACGTGCGGCTAGGCGATCCCGAATGTCAGGTGCTGATGATGCGGCTCGAAAGCGATCTCGGCGAGCTGATGCTGGCCTGCGCGGAGAGCAGCCTCGGCGCGTGCGAGCCGGTGAAGATGGCGCGCGATACCGCGCTGACGGTGGTGATGGCGGCGAAGGGCTATCCCGGCACGCCGGAAAAGGGCGGGGCGATCGATCTCGGGGACGCCGAAGCCGAAGGGGCGAAGGTCTTCCACGCAGGGACCGGGCGCGGCGAGGACGGTGGGCTGGTCGCGAGTGGCGGGCGGGTGCTCAACGTCACCGCGACGGGGGCGAACGTGACCGAAGCGCAGAAGGCGGCCTATGCAGCCGTCGACAGGATCGATTTCCCGAGCGGGTTCTGCCGGCGGGATATCGGGTGGCGGGAAGTGGAGCGGGAGCGCGACTGAAGGCCTCGCCATGACCGAAGCCGAAGCGCTCCGCACGCGCGGGTTTTGCAGGTTTGCCGGAGCGGTCGCCGAAGAGCTCGACGGGCTAGCTGCTTTGCTTTCCGCCCACGACGCCGCGGGCGCGGGGCAGCGGCTCGCGGAAGAGCCGGCCTTGGCCGAATGGTTGGCTGCGTCGCTGCAGTTCGTGTTGACTACGCTGTCGATACCGGCCTCGCGCCCGGTTCGCGCGATACTGTTCGACAAATCGCCGGAGGCAAATTGGTCGCTTGGCTGGCATCAGGATCGCACCATTTGCGTCAGGGAGCGGCACGAAACACCCGGCTTCGGTCCGTGGACGGTTAAGCAGGGCCTGATCCATGTCGAGCCGCCCTTCTCCTATATCGAGAAGATGGTCACCTTGCGCATCCATCTCGACGCGGTGGACAGCCTGAACGCGCCGCTCCTTGTTGCCGAGGGCTCGCATGATCGAGGGAGGGTTGCCGCCGAACGCATCGACACGATTGCAAGGGCCTGTCCGCAAACCGCCTGCCTGGCAAACCCGGGCGACGTGTGGGCATACTGCACGCCGATCCTCCACGCCTCCCGCCGCAGCGCAAAACCGGCGCGTCGGCGCGTCCTTCAGGTGGACTATTCCGCCGACGATCTGCCGGGCGGTCTCGAATGGCTGGGCGTCGGCTGACTTCCTTTTTCACTGCGTCATTCCCGCGAAGGCGGGAATCCAGCCAACCTTGCTACCTGCTGGCAACTCAGCTGGACCCCCGCCTTCGCGGGGGTGACGGTGGGAGGTGGAAGCGGGAGGTTGGAGCGTTGGGACGCTACTCCACGGCCAGCACCACCGTCTTCACATGCACCGTATCGCCGAACGGCGAGGCGTCGTCATTGGCGGCGTTGGCGGCGATATGCAGCGCAACCGGGCCCGGCGTGTCGGGCGCGGTCCAGGCGAAGGTCCATTCGGCGCAGGCCTCGGCCGAGACCGGTAGCGGAGCGGTCGAGCGCACCGCTGCGTCCTTCGCCGCCTGCCCCTCGCCCGGCGCCACCGTGCCCGCCTCGCCCTCGGCGCGGCGGAAAGTGGCGAGATAGCCCGCGATGCCAGCCTCGCCCGGGGCGAAGCGCAGCGTCAGTTGATAGGTCTCGCCCGGCGCGGCGAGCGCGGGAGCGCCCTCCACCGTCAATGCCTCCGATTCCGCCACCGGCGCATCGCCGAAATGGCAGCTCGCGCAGGCCTCGCCGGGACGGTCGAGCGTCTTCCACGGCGCGCCTTCGGGATAGGCGCGCGCAGCGAACGGAATCGCGGCGAGCGGCAACGCCGCCATCGCCGCAACCGCGAGGAGCGGGCCTCTAATCAAGCGCGACGCGGCCGATCGTGTTGGTGTCGGCGCCGAACCAGATCGTGTTCGTCGGCGCGTGATAATGCATGTGCCGCACCGTGCCGCCGCCCGAGGGAACGTCGCCGGCGGCGAAGAACGCCTCGCTCGCCGGATCGAAGCCGACGAAGCGGTTGGGCTCGACCCCGGTCTCGACGAACCAGATGCGGTTCTTCCCGTCGACCGCCATGCCGTAGGGCCGCGACTGCGCGCCCGACGGCGCCGCCCATTCGGCGAAGTCGCCGCTCGCCGGATCGTAGGCGCCGACCATCCCCTCGGCATAGTCGACATACCAGATCCGCCCCTCCTCGGTGATGCCCATCCGGCGCGGGCGCGCGCCCGCACGCGGCAGCTCGTATTCGGTCAGCTCCATCGTTTCCGGATCGACCGAGGCGAGCTTGTTGGTGCCGAGCAGCACCGCCCACACCGTGCCGTCCGCGGCGACCTCGATCCCGTAGGGACGCGCCCGTTCGGTCGGGACGGGGACCAGCTCCACTTCGCGGCCCTCGCGCGTCAGCTTGCCGATGAAATTGCCGCCCTGGACGGTGAACCACAGATCGCCCGCGGCATCGAACACCAGCGTATGCGGATCGCGCGCCGCCGCGTCGGGCATGGCGATCTTCTCGATGGCGCCGGTCGCCGGATCGAGCATGCCGATATGCGCGGCGCGGTTGCCGGCATACCAGACGCCGCCGTCCGCGGCGACGATCAGGTTGTGGGGGCCCGCGCCCTCCTCGAGCGCGAACTTGGCGAACTCACCGGACACCGGATCGAGCCGCGCGACGTAATCGCCGCGCTGGCCGACGAACCACACTTCGTTTTCGGACACGGCATAGGGATCGCGCGGGCGGGTGTTGGCCCACGGCACGGTCCATTCGCGGATGTCGATCGTCTCGAGCGCCGCGGCAGATTCGTCGGCGGCGGGCTCCTGCGACGAGGCGGGCAGTGCGGGAACGAGCGCCGCAGCGGCGAGCGCTCCGGCCAGGGCGAATGTGACAGGCTTCATGGCATCCTCTCCGAAAGTACGGCTCTCCATACCATTGTCGGCCGGGAGGCAGAAAAGGTTTTCCTACACGGCTTTGGCGCGCTAGCCTGCTCCGCTCGCCGGTGCCGGGTCGCTGTTCGGGGGGGCGGGGGCGCCCCCTGCCGGGCGTCAGCACCGACAACGGCGGCAACATACTGTTTTAAAACGGGAAAATGCCATCGAGGCCGGTTGACACGGTGTCAACTTCGTCAACCGGGTGTCAACCGAGCTTTTCCGCCATCAGCGCCTGCAAGTCGGCCTCGGGCCGGGCGCCGTAATGCGAGATGATCTCGCACGCGGCGATCGCCCCGCGGCGCAGGCAGGTCGCGAGCGGCTCGTCGCGGACATGGCCGTAGAGGAAGCCCGAAGCGAACAGGTCGCCCGCACCGGTGGTGTCGACCACTTCGTCGATCGGCTCGGCACCGACTTCGGCCCGCTCCCCGGACTGCATCGCCACCGCGCCTTGCTCGCTGCGGGTGACGACCAGGGTCGGCACCTTGGGTGCAAGCGCGGCGAGGCCTGCCTCGAAATCCTCTTCCCCCGTCAACGCGGCGAGTTCGGTGTGGTTGGCGAACAGGATATCGATCAGGGAGTCCTCGATCAGCGCGCGGAAATCGTCGCCGTGGCGGTCGATCACGAACACCTCGGAGAGCGTGAAGGCGACCTTGCGCCCCGCCGCGCGCGCCGCCTCGATCGCCCGCCGCATCGCCGCGCGCGGCTCCTCCGGGTCCCACAGATAGCCTTCGAGGTAGAGGATTTTCGCCGCGGCGACCGCTTCGGCGTCGAGCGTTTCGGGCGGCAGGAACTGGCTCGCGCCGAGGAAAGTGTTCATCGTGCGCTGCGCGTCGGGGGTGACGAAGATCAGGCACCGCGCGGTGGCCGGCGGGCCGGGCCGCACGGGCGTGTCGAAATCGATTCCGACCGCGCGGATATCGTGCGCGAAGACCTCGCCCAGCTGGTCGTCGGCAACCTGGCCGATGAAGGCGCATTGCGCGCCGAGCGCGGAAAGGCCCGCCAGCGTGTTCGCCGCCGAACCGCCCGAAATCTCGCGCGCCGGCCCCATCGCCTGATAGAGCCGCTTGGCGCCGTCCTCGTCGACCAGCGTCATTCCGCCCTTGTTGAGTGCGAGCTCGTCGATCAGCTCGTCTTCGCACGGGGACATCACGTCGACGATGGCGTTGCCGATGGCGATTACGTCGTATCTGGGTTCGGTCACGGGAATTCCTTAGCGGTCAATGCGGGTTGGCCGCGCGCCTAGCCGCTTGTGCGGCCCGGGCCAAGGCTTTCGCCGCTGTTTGCGATTGACGGCGAGCCGCGCCGCGCGGCACAGCGGGTGCGATGAACGCCGTCGTGACCGCCCTGACCCGCGCACTGCCGCAATTGAGCGACGGCAGGATATTGAAAGTGCTGCTCAAATCGGTGCTGGTGACGCTCGCGATCTTCGTCGCAGTGGGCGTGGCGGGCTGGTACGGGCTGTCGACGCTGCTGGCGGGCTGGACCGGGGGCTACGCGGACGAGATCGGTGCGCTGCTGGCGGTGCTGGCGACGGTGATCGGCGGGTGGCTGCTGTTCCGGCTCGTCGCGCTCGCGGTGCTGCAGTTCTTCGCCGAGGAGATCGTCGCCGCGGTCGAGGAACGGCACTACCCGCACACTGCGCAGACGCTGCGCCGGCGCGGCTTCGGCGAGGATCTCGCCGCCAGCCTGCGTTCGACCTCGCGCGCGCTGCTGGTCAATCTGGCCGTGCTGCCGGTAGCATTGGTGCTGCTGGTGACGGGCGTCGGCACCGCGCTGCTGTTCTGGTTCGCAAACGCCTTCCTGCTCGGGCGCGAGCTGATGGAAATGGTGTGGTTGCGCCACCGCGCCGACAAGGCGGAGCAGCCGCCGATCTCGCGCCTGCAGCGGTTCGCGCTCGGCGGTTTCGTCGCCGCGCTGATGGCGGTCCCGTTCGTCAACCTCGTGGTGCCGGTGATCGGCGCCGCCGCCGCCACCCATCTCGTCCATCGCAGCAGAAAGGCCGCGACAATTGCGTAATCTCGCCCTCCTCGCCCTGATCCCCCTGGTCGGAGCCTGCGTGTCATCCGCCACAACCGCTCCGCCCGCGACGAGCGAGCCGAGCCGCCCGCCCGCCAGCGCCGCGCCGCCGCCGACCAACCCGACGCCCCCTCCGGCCGGCAGTTCGAGCGGCTTCCGCGCCCCGCGGGTGATGAACCTGCCCGGGGTCGAGGGGCTGATCGGCGCCAACGCAGCGACGCTGGCGCGCCAGCTCGGCCAGCCACGGCTCGACGTGCGCGAGGGCGATGCGCGCAAGCTGCAATTCGAGGGGCAGGCCTGCGTGCTCGACGTCTATCTCTACCCGCTCAGCCCCGGTGCGGAACCGACCGCGACCTATGTCGACGCGCGCCGCGCCTCGGACGGTCTGGATGTCGACCGGGTGTCGTGCGTGAAGGCGTTGCTCGGGGAATAGGGTTTTGTCGCAGCGACGAGAACCATCGCTGCTTGGCAGATATCGGCCCGCCCGGAGCGGCACCGGCCTACGCCCCCAACCCAATGTTTGTTTTCTGGCGGTGTCGAGACGTGTGGCAACTTGGCAGGCATATGATCGCCTGAAGCGGCACCGGCCCACTCCCCCACCCGGCCACCCATAGGATACTATGGTCGGGGTGGCCGGGTGGGGGAGTGGGCCGGTGCCGCAAGGATCGGACGGAGGTCCGATCCGCACGCAACAAACCAAAGTAACCCCGATTTAAGGGTATCCATGCGACAAGGGACCCAGCAAAGGGGGCCCTGGACGCCATGAGCATGCAATTCGCCGATCTCGCCCGCGCGGCTGCCGCCGACGGGGACATCGCGCCGCAGGAAATCATCGCCTTGCGCCGTCTCGGCTGGGGCGACGGACAGATCACGCGCGAGGAAGCAGAGGCAATCTTCGCCATCAACCGCTCGATCGAGCGGCCGAGCGGAGAATGGGTCGATTTCTTCGTCGAGGCGCTGGGAGAATTCGTGCTCAACGGCACCGAACCCAGGGGCATGTGCGACGAGGACGAAGCGCAATGGCTGATGGGTGCGCTCGATGCCGACGGGCGGCTGGAAACCATGGCCGAGCTCGAACTGCTGGTGCGCGTGCTCGAACGCGCGCGCAATGTGCCAGACACGCTCAAGCACTATGCGCTCGGGCAGATCGAAGCCACCGTGCTGACCGGCACCGGCCCGACGCGCTGCGGCGGCGAGCTGTCCGACAGGCAGATCACCGGCGCCGAATGCCGCTTGATGCGCCGTATCGTTTTCGCCAGCGGCGGGCACGGCCCGGCCGCGGTCAGCCGGTTCGACGCCGAAATGCTGTTCCGGATCAAGGATGCCACTCTGGGCGCCGACAACTCGCCCGAATGGCGCCAGCTGTTCGTCGACGGGGTGGCGAACTACCTCAAGGGCTTCACGCTGACCAATGCGCAGCTCAGCCACGAGCGGGTCAAGGAGCTCGAAGCCTTCGTCGCCGACAACCGCGTCAATGTCGGCCGCTTCATGGGCGCGATGGTCCGCGAAGTGCCGCAGGCGGCCAACCATTTCGGCAAGGTGTTCGGCCGGAAGCCCGATGCCGCGAGCTTCACCGAGCTCGAAGCGGGCGGCGAAATGGTCACCGAGAACGAGAAACGCTGGCTCGACACGATGATCGATGCCGATGGCGAGATCGACGAACTCGAGCGCGCGCTGCTCGACCGGGTGGCCGAAGACCTGAGCTAGAATCGTTTTCAGCTCCGCTGAAGCGGCACCGGCCCGCTCCCCCACCCGGCCACCCCGACCATAGTAGCCTATGGGTGGCCGGGTGGGAGAGCGGGCCGGTGCAGCATCCGTTTCAGCTTTGCCTGAACACCGCCTAGTCGCCCGCCTGCCGCTCGGCGCGTTGCGCCCAGAGTTCGCAGGTCATCCCCAGCAGGCCGAACCCGATCGCACCGGTCTCCGGGTGATCGAGCAGGTCGAACCAGCCCAGCTCCTCGCCGATCCAGATCAGCGCCAGCAGGACCGCGATCGCCATTGCGATCCGCCCGATCGTGCGGAGCATGCCGGTGGTCATACCATGAAGCTCTCGCCGCACCCGCAGGCGCCCTTGGCGTTGGGGTTGTCGAACACGAAACCGGCGGTGAAATCGTCCTCGCGCCAGTCCATCGTGCTGCCAACGAGATAGAGCACGCTCGCGCCGTCGATATAGAAGGTGCCGCCCGGGGTCTCGATCTTCTCGTCGAAACCCTCTTCCTCGGTGACGTAATCGACCGAATAGGCGAGGCCCGAGCAGCCGCGGCGCGGGGTCGAAAGCTTGACCCCGATCGCATCCTCCGGGGCCTTCGCCATCAGATGGGCGATGCGCGCTTCGGCGCCGGGTGTGAGGATCACGGCAGCCTTGGGGGCGGGGCGGGTTTTCGTTTCAGTCATGGTCCAAACCTATCCGTTCGGTTCGAGCGAAGTCGAGAACCATCGGCGCATCCGTGTCTCGACTTCGCTCGACACGAACGGTGAGAGAGCGGCTAGAGCATCCCCAGTTCGAGCCGCGCCTCGTCGGTCATCTTGTCGGGGCTCCACGGTGGATCCCATACCAGGTTGACCTCGGCATCGCGCACGCCCGGAACGCTGGCGGCGCGCAGTTCGACCTCGCCGGGCATGCTTTCGGCCACGGGGCAATGCGGCGTGGTCAGCGTCATGGTGACGACCACGTCGCCGTCCTCGGTCGCCTCGACCCCGTAGATCAGCCCGAGATCGTAGATGTTGACCGGGATTTCGGGGTCGTAGATTTCCTTCAGCGCATCGACCACCGCCCGCTGCAGCGCACCGCCGGAACCGCCGGCGCCCGGCTCTTCAGGCTGCTTCTGCAGGAAGCCTTCGAGATAGTCGCGCTTGCGCTCGAGCTTGTCCTTCGGCGCTTCGTCGGGATCGGCGACATCCTCCACCCGCGCGCGCGGCGGTTTGGGCGGGGTATCGACCACCGCCTCGTTCGGTGCCGGGGCGGCGATGAAATCCTTCTCGTCGCTGGGCTTGTTCATCATAGTGCTCCTAGGCGAATATCCGCCGGGTTCGTTCGATGCCGCGCAGCAGCGCTTCGATATCGCTCTCGTCGCTGTAGAGGCCGAAGCTGGCGCGCGCGGTCGCGGGCACGCCGAGATGTTCCATCAGCGGCTGCGCGCAGTGGTGCCCGGCGCGGATCGCGACGTTTTCCTCGTCCAATATGGTGCCGAGATCGTGCGGGTGAACCCCTTCCAGCGCGAAGCTGACGATCCCCGCGCTTTGCTCGGGCCCGAACAGGCGAACCGAATTGAGGCTCGCCAGTTCGCCGCGCAATTGCGCCGCCAGCGCCGCTTCGTGCGCGAACAGACGCTCCATGCCGAGCGCCTCGACATAGTCGATCGCCGCATGCAGCGCGATCGCCTCGGCGATCATCGGCGTGCCCGCCTCGAAGCGCTGCGGCGGCGGGGCGTATGTCGTCCCGGCGAAACTCACCCTGTCGATCATCGACCCGCCACCCTGATAGGGCGGCATCGCGTCGAGCAGTTCCTCGCGCGCCCACAGCACGCCGATGCCGGTCGGGCCGTAGGTCTTGTGGCCGGAGAAGACGTAGAAATCGCAATCGAGCGCGGCCATGTCGAGGTCCATGCGCGGGGCGGCCTGGCACCCGTCGAGCAGCAGCTTGGCCCCAACGCCGTGCGCCGCCTTCGCCGCGCGCTGCGCATCGAGCACCGAGCCGAGCACGTTCGACACATGCGCCAGCGCGACGATCTTGTGCTTCGCGGTGAGGTTCGCTTGGAGCCAATCGCAGTCGATCCGCCCGTCTTCGGTCAGCGGGCAGACGTCGATTTCCGCCCCGACGCGTTCGGCGAGCAATTGCCACGGGACGATATTCGAATGGTGTTCGAGCTGCGACAGCACGATGCGGTCGCCCTCGCGCAGATTCGCGCCGCCCCAGCTGTGCGCGACGAGGTTGATCCCCTCGGTCGCGCCCTTGGTGAAGACGATCTCGGTTTCGCTCTTCGCGCCGAGGAATACGGCCATGCGCCTGCGCGCCGCCTCGTAGCCTAGCGTCATCTGCGCCGAGCGCGAATAGACGCCGCGATGGACGGTGGCGTAGTCCCTGCCCAGCGCACGGCTCATCGCATCGATCACCGCCTGCGGCTTCTGCGCCGAGGCGGCGGTGTCGAGATAGTGCCACGGTTTGTCGTTGGAGGTGACCAAGCCCGGAAAATCATTTCTCACATCAAACCCCGTTCGGGCTGAGCTTGTCGAAGCCCTGCCCTGTTCTTCCGGCGCGGCACCGGAAGCGGAAAGCAGCCCCCTTCGGCTGGCTGGCACAGCCAGCCGCTCAGGACGGGCTTCGACAAGCTCAGGGCGAACGGAGGAGGGAGGGTTGCTCTCGGTCACAAATGCCGGTCCAGTCTGTCGAGCGCCAATTCCATCAGCCGTTCGGTCTGCGCTTCGTCGTCGAGCGCGACGAAAGCGTCGCCGATAAAGGCCTGCACCAGCAGCCGCCGCGACTGCTCGGGCGAGAGCCCGCGCGTGGCCATGTAATAGCGTGCCGCCTCGTCGAGCTGGCCGACCGTCGCGCCATGCGCGCATTTGACGTCGTCGGCGAAAATCTCGAGCTGCGGCACCGCGTTTACGCTCGCGCCCCTCTCGAGCAGCAGGCCCTTGAAGTCCTGCGCCGCATCGGTCTTCTGCGCATCGCGCGCGACGTCGATCGAGCCGAGGAAATTGCCCGTCCCCTGCCCCCAATGGACCGAGCGCACCACCTGGTTGCTGGTCGCTTCGGGCTCGGCGTGGACGATATGGGTGACGATCTCGCGCACCGTATCGCGCCCGCCCAGTGTCACCCCGCCGAGCTCGAAATGCGCGCCGCGCGCCAGCGTCGCCTCGACCTCGATCCGGCCGAAGGGCGCCCCGGCGATCACCGCGAACAGCTCGCAGCGCGCGCCTTCGCCGACCGCGATCCGCAGGCGGCGCAATTCGACCGCCTCGCCGTCCTCAATGATCAGGCATTCGCGCAGGCTTTCGCCCGCCGCGATGTCGATTGTGCGCCAGTCGTCGAGCACGGCGCAGCCTTCGAGCGCCTCGACCGCCGAATAGCGCCAGGCCTCATCCCTGTTGGTAGGAAGGGAGCGGCTCGGTAGGGTCGTCGCGTTCATCGGCGCTTCCGGCGCTGCTTGGCAAACTTCTTCAGCAGGCGACTTTTGGTGTTGCGTACACAGGCATCGATCGTGCGGTCGCTCGCCGCGCCCTTCCTGACGCATTCGGTGACCGCCTTGCACAGCTTCTTGTCGAGCGAAAGCACGCCACTCGACCCGTCCATGCCACAATACCACTTGCCGTCAGGCCCTTGTCCGACATTGACGCGGACGCTGTCGAGCCGCCGTGCGACGACGACAATATCGGGCTCGTCGGTCGCGGCCGGCACCGGCTGCGAGGCAAGCAGGAGCGTCGCAAGCAAGCTCATGCCGCCATCACCGCGTCGTAGCCTTCGCTCTCGAGCGCGATCGCGAGGTCGGGGCCGCCGGTCCTCACGATCCGGCCCTGCGACAGGATAGAGACCTTGTCGGGCCGCACGACTTCGAGCAGCCGCTGGTAGTGCGTGATCAGCAGCACGCCCTTATCGGGCCGATCCTGATTCTTGAGGCGCATGATCGCGTTGATGCCCTCGCCGACCACGCGCAGCGCGTCGATATCGAGCCCGCTATCGGTCTCGTCGAGCACCGCGAATTTGGGGTCGAGAATGCCCATCTGGACCATTTCGGCGCGCTTCTTCTCGCCGCCCGAAAAGCCGACATTCACGTTTCTCTTGAGCATCTCCATGTCGAGCTTGAGCAGTCCGGCGACCTCTTTCGCGCGCTTGAGGAAATCGCCGCCGGTCAGCGGCTCCTCGCCGCGCGCCTTGCGCTGCGCGTTGAGCGCTTCGCGCAGGAACTGGACGTTGGACACGCCCGGGATTTCGACCGGGTACTGGAAGCCGAGAAACAGGCCCGCGGCGGCGCGCTCGTGCGGTTCGAGAGCCAACAAATCCACCGTTCGCCCTGAGCCTGTCGAAGGGCCGTTGGCAGGCGTTTTGCCATCTTGTGCTTCGACAGGCTCAGCACGAACGGGGGTGGTGAAGCGCACCGAACCCGCGGTCACCTCGTAGCCCGGCCGCCCGCCGAGCACATAGGCGAGCGTCGACTTGCCCGCGCCGTTGGGGCCCATGATCGCATGGACCTCGCCCGCTTCCACGGTCAGCGAGAGGCCGGCGAGAATAGGTTTGCCGTCGATTTCGGCGTGAAGGTTTTCGATTTCGAGCATGCTATCCTTGTGGTGTCTGGCCTTGCGATGTCCGGGTGCCGTCAGAGAAGGCATCGATGCGGTCGAGAACCGTTTCGACCATCGCGAAACGATCGGCCCGGCTTCGGCCGAGATTGTAGTCGCGCAGCACGCGCTCGCCGCGCACCCTGGCTTCCTCGCGCACCGTGGCGCAGTCGCCGGCCGGGCCGGTATATTCGAGCGGATTGCCCTCGCCGTCGACGACCGGGACGCCCGCCTCGGCCTGGCGGCAGAGGAAATAGGGCATGACGGTGGGCTTGAGGACGGGCGGCAGCCCCATGACCGCAGGCTGCGCGTCTTGCGCGATGGCGGGCACGGCCTGGATGGCGAGCGCTGTTGCGGCGAGGCCGATTGCGGTGCGGATCATGATGCGTCACTCCCTGTTGTCGAACTGGCTTGCGAATCCTGCGTCTCGCGGCTGCGCGGGGCAGGCCGCGAATCGGCACGGTGGCGCCGGCGGGCGTCCTGCTTGTCGGCGATGCGGCTGCGCATGCCGAGCGTGATACGCTGCAGCACGGCGTCGATGTTCTCGAGAATATCGGCCGCCGCGATGCGCATCACGCGGATGCCGACCGCTTCGAGGCTCTTGTCGCGGCGCTTGGCGAGCGCCTCGTCCTGCCCGACCTCGTCGATCATGATCGCCATGCCGAGATTGTGGCAGTTGAAATCGACGATCGCCGAACCGACCACCGCGTGGCGCTTGAAGGTGTAGCGGCCCATGTCCGCCTTGGCGAAACGCTCGGCGAGCGCCTTGTGCGCTTCCGACGAATGCCGCCGCAGCTCGCGTGCACGTTCGTGCAGCGCATCGAGCCGCTTCTCCGAAATCTCCCATCCGCGGCCCTTTTTCCTGATCGCGGGCGCGGCGTCGGCGGTCTCGGACGGATCGCGGAGCTGGAGGGTCTTGCGATCGGTCATGTCGCGCAACCGGCTAGCTCAATCCGTTCAACAAATCCGTCTGACGAGTTCTCAGGCTCGTTGATCGCGCCTGCCGATATCGCATGACCAATGCAGCCTTTATCCATGCGTAGCCGGCCCGCATTAGGCCAATGAACAAATACGGGGACATCGGCAGTGCCAAGGTGGTCGGACAGGCGCTTAACCTCAGCGATAAACTGTTTCTGGCGTTTAGAATCTGGATCAGTATTTTTCTTGAAATCGCCAGCCTTGAAATGGTCTCGGGATAGAACCCAAACTTTGTAGGGGCCAAGTGGGGCGTAAGGCAGATCGACTTTAGTGTACTTAGCCATCACCCCACGCTCCGTTCCACCGAGATCGTCGGCAGCTTCTGAACCTCGGAAGCGAAACTGTGTTCGTCAGCCTGAACTTGTTTCAGGGTCCATCTCTCCACCGGCGATGTCGGCGCAAGCTGAGGAATGGATGCTGAAACAAGTTCAGCATGACGATTGATAGTCGATGTGCGAGCAGTCATCCGACCGATCCTTCCAGCGAAATAGCCAGCAGCTTCTGCGCCTCGACCGCGAATTCCATCGGCAGTTCCTTCAGCACCTCCTTGGCGAAGCCGTTGACGATCAGCGCCATCGCTTCCTCCTCGTCCAGCCCGCGCTGCATGGCGTAGAACAGCTGGTCGTCGCTGATCTTGCTGGTGGTCGCCTCGTGCTCGATCTGCGCGGAGGGGTTCTTGACCTCGATATAGGGCACGGTGTGCGCGCCGCAGCGGTCGCCGATCAGCAGCGAATCGCATTCGGTACGGTTGCGCACGCCTTCGGCATTGGGCCCGACGCGGACCAGCCCGCGATAGGTGTTGTTCGACTGGCCCGCGCTGATGCCCTTGGAAATGATCGTCGAACGCGTGCCGCGACCGTTGTGGATCATCTTGGTCCCGGTATCGGCCTGCTGGTGGTTGTTGGTCACCGCGACCGAGTAGAATTCCCCGACGCTGTCCTCGCCGTTGAGCACGCAGGAGGGGTATTTCCACGTCACCGCGCTGCCCGTCTCGACCTGGGTCCAGCTGATCTTGCTCCGCGCGCCCTGGCACAGCCCGCGCTTGGTGACGAAATTGTAGATCCCGCCCCTGCCCTCGGCATCGCCCGGATACCAGTTCTGCACGGTCGAATATTTGATCTCGGCATCCTCGAGCGCGACCAGCTCGACCACCGCGGCATGGAGCTGGTTCTCGTCGCGCATCGGCGCGGTGCAGCCTTCGAGATAGCTGACATGGCTGCCCTTTTCGGCGACGATCAGCGTGCGCTCGAACTGGCCGGTATTCTCGGCATTGATGCGGAAATAGGTCGACAGCTCCATCGGGCAGCGCACCCCCTCGGGAATGTAGACGAAGGTGCCGTCCGAAAAGACCGCCGAATTGAGCGTGGCGAAATAATTGTCGTGCTGCGGCACGACCTTGCCGAGCCATTTCTTCACCAGTTCGGGATGCTCGCGGATCGCCTCGCTGATCGAGAGGAAGATGACGCCGGCCTTCTTCAGCTCCTCGCGGAAGGTGGTGGCGACCGAAACGCTGTCGAACACCGCATCGACCGCGACCTTGCGCGCGCCCTTGACCCCGGCGAGCACTTCCTGCTCGGCGAGCGGGATGCCGAGCTTGTCGTAGACGTCCTTGATCTCGGGATCGAGCTCGTCGAGCGATTCGAGTTCGGGCTTCGCCTTAGGCTCGGCGTAGTAATAGGCGTCCTGGTAATCGATCGGCGGATAGCCGATCTTGGCCCAGTCGGGCTCTTCCATGTCCTGCCACAGGCGGAACGCCTTGAGCCGCCAGTCGAGCATCCATTCGGGCTCGCGCTTCTTGGCGCTGATGAAGCGGACGATGTCCTCGTTCAGCCCCTTGGGCGCGAATTCCTGCTCGATATCGCTCGCCCAGCCGAATTCGTATTCGGCCGCGCGGGCGGCGGCTTCCTTGGCTTCGCGATCCTGGATGTCGACTTGGTCGGTCATGCTTCGATTCCGTTCGCCTCGAGCGAAGTCGAGAGGCTGTTGCGTGAATGTGTCTCGACTTCGCTCAACACGAACGGAGTGGAGAGGCTCGTGAGCGTTATCCCCGCCAGCGCGCCGCGCAGCGCTTCGTTGACCACCGGCCAGTGTGGCTTGACCGAGCAGTTCTCGTCGTAGCAGCAATCCGCCGTATCGACGCAGGCGGTCAGCGCGATCGGCCCTTCGACCGCCTCGACGATATCGGCGACCGAGATCGCCGCCGCCGGCCGCGCCAGCTGCAAGCCGCCGCCTGCGCCGCGGGTCGAGCGCAACAGGCCGGCTGCGGTGAGCTTGCTGACCAGCTTGGCGACGGTGGGCGCGGGCAGGCCCGTTTCGCGCGCCAGTTCGGCCGCGCTCGTGCGGGCCCCGCCGCAATGGCGCGCCGCGGCGCTCATCGTGACGACCGCATAGTCTGCAAGATTGCTCAGGCGCATGCGGGTCAAATCGGAGTAATTCGCTCCGATTTCAACCGAAAACCCCTTGTTGCGAGTCGTTAGCAGGCAGGCAAGTCGTCAGCCCTTCTCGCTCGCAATCCAGGCCTCGACGTTCTCCTCGAGGATCGACAGCGGCACCGGCCCGCTGGTCAGCACCGCGTCGTGGAAGCCGCGAATGTCGAAATCCTCGCCCAGCTCGGCCCGCGCGCGCTCGCGCAGTTCCATGATCTTGAGCTTGCCGATCATATAGGCGGTCGCCTGGCCCGGATAGACGATATAGCGCTCGATCGCCTTGCGGATATCTCCGTCGGGATTGGGTGTGTTTTCGGTCAGGTAGGCGATCGCCTCCTCGCGGCTCCAGCGCTTGTGGTGGATGCCGGTATCGACAACCAGTCGACAGGCTCTCCACAGTTCCATCCCCAGCCGGCCGAAGTCCGAATAGGGGTCGGTGTAGAAGCCCATGTCCTTGCCCAGCTCTTCCGAATAGAGCCCCCAGCCCTCGGTATAGGCGGTCACCCCGCCGAAGCGGCGGAACGGCGGAACGTCGCCAAGCTGGGTCTGGATCGACAGCTGCAGGTGATGCCCGGGTAGGCCTTCGTGATAGGCGAGCGCCTCGAGCTCGTTCTTGCTCATGTCCTTGAGGTTGTAGAGATTGACGTAATAGGTGCCCGGGCGCGAGCCGTCGGGCGCGGGGCGCTGGTAGAACGCCTTGCCCGCGCTCTTCTCGCGGAACGCCTCGACCGGCTTGATCACCAGCGGATCGGTCGGCAGCGTGGCGAAGAATTGCGGCAGCTTCGCCTCCATCCGGTCGAGCACCGTTTCGGCATCGGCGATATAGGCTTCGCGCGTATCGTAGAAGAACTGCTCGCCCGTGCGGGTGTGCTCGAAGAATTCCTGCAGCGTCCCCTCGAACCCGACCTGCGCCATGATCGCGCGCATCTCGCCGTGGATACGCGCCACTTCGCGCAGGCCGATATCGTGGATTTCGTCGGCAGTAAGATCGGTGGTTGTGTAATTGGCGAGCAGCGCGCGGTAATAGGCCGCGCCCTCGGGGAAGCGCCAGACACCGTCATCGGTCCCGGCGATCGCCTGCTGGCGCTGCATCTCGGCGAGCAACCGGCGATAGGCGGGCGCGGCGGACTGCTCCCACGCCAGCTGCGCCGACGACACCAGCCTGGCACGCTCGTTTTCGGGCAGTTCGAGCGCATCGACCTTGCCCGCGAAATCCTTCAGCACAGCGTTTTCGAGCCCGGCGCCGAGCAGGTTCTCGATATCCGAAATGACGTAGGGATAGACCCATTTGGGCGGCATCACACCCTTGGCTGCGCGCTCTTTCGATTGCGCGGTCAGCGAATCTAGCACGCCCGCGACGCCCTCGATCCGGCTGACATAGGCGCGCGCATCGTTGGCGCTGGAGACCCGGTGGATATTGATCAGGAAGGCCGGCCCCTGGCTCTGCGCGCCGTTCATCTGGTCGAAGATGTAGCCGTAGTGGCGGTAGGGGAACCGCGCGGCGCTGCGCTCGGCCATGGCATCGAACAGGCGGTACGACAGCGCGTCCTCCGCATCGAGCTCGGCGACATCGAAATTGGCGCGCATCGTCGCGGCGGTCGACTGGAGCAGCTCCTGCTCGCGTATGGCGGCCGCATCGGAGACGTCGTCCCATTCGTCGTAGTCCGAATCGCGAATGCCGCGATAGGATTTCGAGATCGGCGACATCGCCAGCTGGCGCTCGTCATAGGTCTCGAACAGCGTGTCGATATCCGACGCCGGGTTGAGCGCGACGGTTTCGGAATTCTCCGCCCGCGTGGTGCGGGGCTCTTCGTAGCCGGCCGAGCATGCGGCCAGCACCAGTGCGCCGAGCGCCGCTCCGCCGAATCGTGCGATACCGGTCATCGAATTCTCTCCTCGAAACAAATACCCTGAGAGGGCCTTGCCCGAGACGGCCCGAAATGGCCACTGCGCAAAACGGGGCGCACAAAAAAGGGCGCACAAAAAAGGGGCGGCCCGTTTCCGAGCCGCCCTTTGTAGTCGAGGAACTCGCTGCATTGCTGCTTCGAGCCCTTCGGGTCGCACGGGGCTGATACCCGACGTCCACGCTCGATGATTGTATGTAAGCGACACTTTGGTGCACGCATTCATTACAAACATTGCCAGTTTTGGGTAAAAGTTGGATATTTCCGACACGCTCGACAGCCATCGGCTCTCTTGTCATAGGCGCGTGCGATGCTGTTCCCGCTGATCCGCCCGGCCCTGTTCGCGCTCGATTCGGAGCGAGCGCACCGGCTGACGATCGAAACGCTCAGGCTCAGTCCGGCGCGTAGGCCGCCGGAGCCAGGACCGCTGGCGGTCGAGATCGCCGGGCTGCGTTTCCCCAACCCGCTCGGCATGGCGGCAGGGTTCGACAAGGACGCCGAGGTGCCCGATGCGCTGCTGGGACTCGGTTTCGGCTTCGTCGAGGTAGGCTCGATCACGCCGCGCCCGCAGGACGGCAATCCACGTCCGCGCCTGTTCCGGCTGGCCGAGGACCGCGCGGTGATCAACCGGATGGGGTTCAACAATGCCGGGATCGAGGCCGCGCACCGGCGCCTGTTGAAGCGCGACGATACGGGCCGCACGCCGCGGCGCGGCATCGTCGGGGTCAATGTCGGGGCCAACAAGGAGGCGGCTGACCGGGTGGCGGATTATCTCGCCGGGATCACCGGCTTCTCGGCAGTCGCGGATTACATCACGGTCAATATCAGCTCGCCCAACACGCCGGGGCTGCGAGACCTGCAGGCCGGGGGCGAGCTGGAGCGGCTGCTGGCAGCGATTTCGGGCCATCGCAGCGACGGCGACCCGCCGGTGTTCCTCAAGGTTGCGCCCGATCTCGCGGCGGGCGACCACGAACGGATCGTGCGCGGCGCGCTCGACCACGGGATCGCCGCGCTGATCGTCGCCAACACCACCGTCTCGCGGCCCGAACTGCGCTCGCGCCATGCCGGCGAGACCGGCGGGCTGTCGGGCGCGCCGCTGGCGCCGCTAGCACTCGAACAGCTGCGCACCTTCCGCGCCGTGGCGGGCGACGCGATCCCGCTGGTCGGGGTGGGCGGGATCGGCTCGGCCGAGGATGCCTGGGCGCGGATTCGCGCCGGCGCGAGCCTGGTCCAGCTCTACAGCGCGATGGTCTATGAAGGCCCCGGCCTGCCGCGCCGGATCCTGCACGGGCTGGAGCGGCTGATGCGGCGCGACGGCTTCAATTCGATTGCCGAGGCGGTCGGGAGCGAATAGCGTCGCACCATGCCTAACCGTCTTTTCGCAGCCTGTGCCGGTGCCGTCCTCGTTGCCGGGTGTGCCACTCACTCCGTTCCCCCGTCGGCGCCTGTCGCAGCCGAACCGGCCTATGTCGGCGAGGTCAGCGCCGCCGATCCGCGCGCGGAAGAAGCGGGCATGGCGATGCTGCGCCGGGGCGGCAATGCGACCGACGCGGCGATCGCGGTGATGCTGGCGCTGACCGTGGTCGAGCCGCAGAGCAGCGGAATCGGCGGCGGCGGCTTCCTCGTGCGCGGCACGGCAGAGGGTGCGGTCGTGACCTATGACGGCCGCGAAACCGCCCCGGCGGGCGCATCGCCCGACTGGTTCCTCGCCGAGGACGGGTCGCTTCCGCCCTTCTCCGAATCGGTGATGAGCGGCCTCAGCGTCGGCGTGCCGGGCAATATCGCGCTCGCCGCCAGGGCGCATGCCGAACACGGCAGGCTCGAATGGGCCGAGCTGTTCCAACCGGCGATCGCGCTCGCGCGCGAAGGCTTCCGGATCAATCCGCGGCTCAACGGTTCGCTCGCTTCGCGCAGCGATCGCGCGGGGTGGAGCGAAAGCGGCAAGGCGCTGTATTTCGATCCCGACGGCAATCCGCGCGAGACCGGCGCGCTGGTGGTCAACGAGCAGCTGGCGCAGATACTCGAAGTGGTAGCGGCGGCCGGCCCGACCGCGTTCTATCACGGCGTCAATGCCGAACAGATCGCCGGCACCGTCGCCGCCGCCACCCCGCGCGAGGGCGCGATGACGGTGGCCGATATCCACGGCTACGAGGCCAAGCTGCGCGACCCGGTCTGCGGCACCTATCGCGAGCACCGCATCTGCGGCATGGGCCCGCCGACTTCGGGCGGCACCGCGGTGCTGCAGATCCTCGGCCAGCTCGAGCGGTTCGACCTCGCCGCACTGGGGGCGGAGAACCTGGTCGCCTGGCACCTGTTCCTCGAATCGCAGCGGCTCGCCTATGCCGACCGCGAGCTGTATCTCGCCGACGCCGATTTCGTGCCGGTACCCGTCGCCGGCCTGCTCGATCCGGCCTATCTCGCGCGGCGCAGCGCGCTGATCGATCCCGACACCTCGCTCGCGACGGTGGCGGCGGGCGTGCCCGACGGCGCCTCGAACGCGCTTGCCGACGGCGACGAGCCCGAGGAGAAGGGCACTTCGCATTTCGCGGTGGTCGATCGCGACGAAACGATGGTCAGTTACACCTCGACCATCGAAAGCGCGTTCGGATCGGGGCTGATGACGAGCGGCTACTTCCTCAACAACGAGCTGACCGATTTCAGCCGCGCGCCCGAGGTCGACGGCAGGCTGGTCGCCAACCGCGTCGAAGGCGGCAAGCGTCCGCGCAGCTCGATGTCGCCGATGGTGGTCTACGATCCGCAGGGGCGCCCGCTGCTGGTGGTCGGCGCGGCCGGCGGTCAGACGATCCCGGTGCAGACCGCGCGCAGCATCATCGGAGTGATCGATTTCGGCCTCGACGCCGAAACCGCGCTCGGCCTGCCCTTCGTCATGGCCTATGGCGACATGGTGCTGGTGGAAGAGAGCACCTGGCTGGAAAGCGCGATCCCGCAGCTCCAGGCGCTGGGCCATACGCAAATCACCGCGCGCGCCGCGCCGGTAAAGGCCGGAGCGGTGCTGCGCCGGGGAGATGGCTGGGAAAGCGCGCGCGATCCACGGCTCGAAGGACTGCTGGAACTGCCGTGAGCGGGCGCGCCGGGCTTGCCGCTACGGCGACGGGGGCCTAGAGCGCTGGGCGGTTTCAGGCGAAACCGCATCTGGGAGCAGGAGCGACAGCACGTGCAGCTTTCCGACCTCGATTCGGCCAACAATCTCGTCGAACTTTTCCTGAAGCGCGCCGACGAGGGCGGCGACAAGCCGTTCCTCGCCGCCAAGCGCGACGGCGAATGGCAGACGATCAGCTGGCGCGAGGCGGCCGAGCGCGTCTGCCTGCTCGCCGAGAGCCTGCGCAGGCTCGGCCTGGAAGACGGCGACCGGGTGGTGCTGGTCTCCGAAAACCGCCCCGAATGGTGCATCTCCGATCTCGCGATCATGGCGGCGGGCTGCATCACCGTGCCCGCCTACATCACCAATACCGAGCGCGATCACGTCCATATCCTCGACAATTCGGGCGCCAAGGCGGTGATCGTGTCGACCGACAAGCTCGCCCAGCCGCTGATCCCGGCGATATTCCGCACCGGCATCGTCGAGCATATCGTCCCGATCGACACGGTGCGCGGTTACCAGGGCGGCAATCTCGCCTGCCACGGCTGGGAAGGCATGATCGAAGGCGATGCCGCCGAGGCGCGCATGGCGGTCGAGGAGCGGATCGCCGAGATCCGGCGCGACCGCACCGCCTGCATCATCTACACCAGCGGCACCGGCGGCGCGCCACGCGGCGTGCTGCAGCATCACGGTGCGATCCTGTGCAACGTCAAGGGCGCGGCCGAAATCCTGGTCAACGATTTCGGGATTGCGGAGGACGAGCGCTTCCTCTCCTTCCTTCCGCTGAGCCACGCCTATGAGCATACCGGCGGGCAATTCCTGCCGATCGGCGTCGGCGCGCAGATCTACTACGCCGAGGGGCTGGAAAAGCTGGCGAGCAATATCGAGGAAACGCGCCCGACGATCATGGTGGTCGTCCCGCGCCTGTTCGAAGTGCTGCGCACGCGGATCATGAAGCAGGTCGAGAAGCAGGGCGGCGCGGCGCAGATGCTGATGGACCGCGCGCTCAATCTCGGCCAGCGCAAGATGGAAGGGCGCTACCGGCTCGGCGACAAGACGATCAACCTGGTGCTCGAGAAACTGCTGCGGCCGAAGATCCGCCAGCGCTTCGGCGGACGGATCAAGGCGATGGTCTCGGGCGGCGCGCCGCTCAATCCCGATGTCGGCATCTTCTTCGAATCGATGGGACTGACCATGCTGCAGGGCTACGGCCAGACCGAGGCCGGCCCGGTCATCAGCTGCAACCGCCCGAGCGCGGGGATCGCGATGGACACGGTCGGCCCGCCGATGCAAGGGGTCGAGATCAGGATCGCCGAGGACGGCGAAATCCTGTGCCGCGGCGAGCTGGTGATGCACGGCTACTGGCAGAACGAGGCCGAAACGCAGAGGACGCTGAAAGACGGCTGGCTGCATACCGGCGATATCGGCCATCTCGACGCCAAGGGCCGGATCAAGATCACCGACCGCAAGAAGGACATGATCGTCAACGACAAGGGTGACAATGTCGCGCCGCAGAAGATCGAGGGCATGCTGACGCTGCAGCACGAAATCGCGCAGGCAATGGTGAGCGGCGACAAGCGGCCCTATGTCGTCGGGCTGATCGTGCCCGACGCCGAATGGGCGCTCGAATGGGCCAAGGAGCAGGGCAAAAAGTTCGACCTCGCCGAACTGCAGCAATTGCCCGAATTCCGGAGCGCGGTGCGCGCCGCGGTCGACCGCGTCAACACCGATTTGTCGGTGATCGAAAAGGTCCGCCAGTTCGCCTTCGCCGACGAGCCCTTTACCATCGAGAACGAGGAAATGACCCCGTCGATGAAAATCCGCCGCCACAAGATCCGCGAGCGGTATCAGGAGCGGCTGGACGGGTTGTATCGGGGGTAGTGAACCGACGGTTCCGGCTCTTTTGGTGGGGCGCAAGCCTTGGTCGCGGCAGCCAGAGGGCGACCGCCCGACGCGCGGTTTGCGCGGAAGCCTAAGGGGCCGGATGGCCCCGCCGGCGTTTGAGGCCAAACAAATTACGCCGCTTCCTTCTCCACGAACTCCGGATAGAAACTCGGCGCGCGGTCGGACCAGCCCGGTGCCGTCGCTGCAGCCTCGCTGAGCGACTGGAGCAGCATCTTGCGCCGGCTCGGGCGGATCTGCGGGAGGCCGCTGGCAGCGCAGAAGGCGCTCGGCAGCCACGGGCGCGCTTCGGCGCCGAGCAGCCGCTCGTAGAGGAAGCGGAAGGCGGAGAAGCTGTCGATCCGCTCCTGCGCCAAGTCGAACGCGGCGACGCGGGTCAGCTTGCCGATAAAGTGCTCGATATTCTCGAACCCGGTCTCGCACGGAATGCTCCGGCGCAGCACCTTGAGTTCCTGGTAGGCGACATACTGGCTGCGGATCGCGGCGTTCTCCGCCGCGTCGCGCGCCCACAGCTTGAACGCGTCCTGCCGGCCGAGCCCGATATCGAGGCTGCGCTTGATATAGCGCTGCTCGCCGGCGGTGAAGCTGGCAAACTCGCGCATCTCGGCGATGGTCAGCGATGCGGTACCCGTGGTCGGCATGGCGATGTGTTCCCTGTTGCAGGGACGTTGTCGCCCAATATGGTTAACACCCGGTAAGCGCTGCCGCACCCGCAAGACAAAGCCGGGCCGGATGCAAAAAGGGCCGCGGTTTCCCGCAGCCCTTTTCGTAATCCGGGAAGGTCCGGTCAGACCTTGTCGCCGAGCGCGCCTTCCACTTCGCCCTTGAGGTTCTGGGCTTCGCCCTTCTTCTCCTGTGCCTTGCCTTCGGCGCGCGTTTCGGGGTCGTTGGAGGCCTGCTTCACATTGCCGGCAATTTCGTTCGCGATGCCTTTGCTCTTGTCTTTCAGTTCGCCCATCTTTTGTCTCCTGCATGTGTTGGCCGAGCGGCCGGGAGGGAACCGACCGTGGCAAGCCGCAGGAAGAGCGGCTCGGGAAATCAACGGGTTAGTGGCACGTCCGTTCCGAAGGATGCGCCGGAACGCGCGGAATCAGCGCCGATCGGATAAGTCCGGCCAGCGGACGAGCCAATCGTTAGATCAGACCCGCAAGCGGGCTTGAGGGATCGGCGTATTTGCGCGTCGCCATCCGGCCCGCGAGATAGGCTTCGCGGCCCCCCTCGACCGCCAGCTTCATCGCGCGTGCCATGCGGATCGGATCCTTCGCCTCGGCGATCGCGGTGTTCATCAGGATGCCGTCGCAGCCAAGCTCCATGCCGACCGCGGCATCGCTCGCCGTGCCGACCCCGGCATCGACCAGCACCGGCACGTTCGCGCCTTCGACGATCAGGCGGATGGTGACGCGGTTCTGGATGCCGAGCCCCGAACCGATCGGGGCGCCGAGCGGCATCACCGCGACCGCGCCGGCATCCTCGAGCTGCTTCGCCGCGATCGGATCGTCGACACAATAGACCATCGGGTGGAAGCCCTCGCTCGCCAGCGTCTCGGTCGCGCGGAGCGTCTCGCGCATATCGGGATAGAGGGTGCGCGCTTCGCCGAGCACTTCGAGCTTGACCAGATCCCAGCCGCCCGCCTCGCGCGCCAGCCGCAGCGTGCGGATCGCCTCCTCGGCGGTGAAGCAGCCCGCGGTGTTGGGAAGGTAGGTGATCTTCTTCGGGTCGATGTGATCCGTGAGCATCGGTGCCTTGGGATCGCTGACATTGACCCGCCGGACCGCGACGGTGACGATCTCCGCACCGCTCGCCTCGACCGCCGCGGCGTTCTGTTCGAAGTCCTTGTACTTGCCGGTGCCGACGATCAGGCGCGACCGGAACGTCCGGCCGGCAACGGACCAGCTGTCGTCGCTCTCGTCACCCGCGTCCTGCCCCCCGCCGACGAAGTGGACGATCTCGAGCATGTCGCCCTCCGCCAGCGCGGCTTCGCCCAGCGTCGAACGCGGCACGATTTCGCCGTTGCGCTCGACCGCGACCTTGGCCGGGTCGAGCTCAAGCTCTTCAGCCAGTGCAGCGATGGTGGGGGAGGAGGTGCGGCGTGTCTCGCCGTTGACGGTAATCGAAATGCTCATCTCGGGTGCGAGATAGCGCGCGCGCGGCGCAGTACAAGTCTCAGTGCGAGCAGCGCAGGTTCAGGACGTGGCCGAGCGAGACCATCGCCACGCCTATCATGGTCAGGATCGATTCGTGCACGCCGTGCGGCAGAGCGAGCGCGCCGCCCATGAAGCTCAGGCCCGTCATCGCGATCACGAAGGGCGCGGCGCGGCGATGCTGGATCGCGCCCCAGCCGATCGCGACCGCAGCGACGATCAGCGCGAGCGCCAGACCCCATTTGTGGATCGCCGGCGAGAGCAGGAAATCGCCCCCGAAGCCGAACGCGCTCAGGATGACAATGCTCGCGAGGCAATGCGCCGCGCACAGCCCGGACAACACCACGCCGGCGCGATCGAACCGCTCGCGAATCGAGAGATAGGCCTTGCTCACTGTGAAGCCCATGTATGTGATAATGTATCGTTTCGCAAGTGGCAAAGGGTCTTCGCGGATGATTTCTGCCTTGCGCTCGGCGCGGCTGGACCGCAGGAAGGCGCTGAATGGACGGACAAACCAAGGTACTGACCCGCGAGGACCAGGCGCCGCGCAGTGCGCGCGGACGCCCCGCGGCGCTGGCGCGCTGGCTGTTCGGCGTCGCGCTGCTGGTGCTGGCGATGGTGATCGTCGGCGGGATCACGCGGCTGACCGAATCGGGCCTGTCGATCACCGAATGGAAGCCGGTCACGGGCGCGCTGCCGCCGTTGTCAGACGCACAGTGGCAGGAAGAGTTCGCGCGGTACCGGGCAAGCCCCGAATATCGCTACGAGAGCGGTCCGGCGGGCATGACCTTGGCGGATTTCAGGTTCATCTACTTCTGGGAATGGTTCCACCGCCTGCTCGGGCGGGTGATCGGGCTGGCCTTCGCGCTGCCGCTGGCGTGGTACTGGCTGCGCGGTGCCATCCCTGCCGGATACAAATGGCGGCTGCTGGCGCTCTTCGCGCTCGGCGGGCTGCAGGGCGCATTCGGCTGGTTCATGGTCCGCTCGGGGCTGTCGGGCACGATGACCGACGTCAGCCATTTCTGGCTCTCGATCCACCTGCTCACCGCGCTGTTCACGCTCGGTGGACTCCTCTGGACCGCGCTAGACCTGCGGCAGCTCGCACGCGACCCGGCGGCACGATCGGCGCGGCTCACAGGTCTGGCGACGCTCGTTGCCGTCGTGCTGTTCGTCCAGCTGCTGCTCGGCGCATGGGTCGCAGGACTGAATGCCGGGCTGGTATCCGACACATGGCCATTGATGCAGGGCCGCTTCGTGCCCGAATTCGATGCGGCGCGCGGCGTGTTGTGGGGGGCTGCGCACGATCCGTTCCTGGTCCATTTCCTGCACCGCTGGTGGGCGTGGATCGCGGTTGCCGCGCTGATCGTGCTGGCGCGGCGCGCGAAGCGGACCGACCGCAGGGCCTCGATCTCGATCCACATCGCGTTCGGCACGCAGATCCTGCTAGGAATCGCCACCGTGTGGACCGGGGTCGAGCTGTGGGTTGCGGTGGCGCACCAGGCCGTCGGCGCGCTGCTCGTGGCCGCGACCGCGTGGGGCATGCATGTCGCGGGGAGGCGGGCATGAGCGCGCTGATCTGGTGCCCGTTCCCCGACCGCGCCGCAGCCGAGCAGGCAGCCGCGAAGCTGCTCGACGAAAACCTGATCGCCTGCGCCAATATGGTCGAGGGCGTGCACTCGCTGTTCGAATGGGACGGCGAGCGGGGCAGCGGAAGCGAATGCGGCGTGCTGTTCAAGACCCACGCGGACCGGCTTGCCGAGGCCGTCGCACGGATCGAGGCGCTGCATCCCTACGACACTCCGGCCGTGATGGGGTGGCGCTGCGAAATGCCGGGCAACGCGACCGCTGCATGGCTCGGAAACCTCACCGAGAAGGATGAATCGGCGTGAAGGCCCGGCGCGAATTCCTCGCCGCGCTGGCCGCGGCTCCGGTCCTGGCGACGGCAATGCGGTCGCAGGGTGCCTCGGCGCAGGCGCCGCTCTTTGCGCCGCCGAAAACCCCGATGCGTCTCACCCGGACGCTCGTGCGCCACCTGTTCGACGGCAAGCAGATCGTGGTGGAGCGCTCGTGGCGGATCCGGTTCGTCGCGCTCGGGCGCGGCTTCCGGGTCGAGGGCGAGCAAGTCGATGTTAACGTCGCTGCGCCCGCGGGGCTCGAAGCGCTCGCCCGGATGGAGCAGTCGCGCAGCGACGAAGCGATGTTCCCGCTTACGCTCGACACCCATGGCGCAATCGTCGGGATCGCAGCCGGACGGGAAGACGAGCTGGTCGACCGGGCGATCGAGCGGGCCAGGCAACGGATCGCCGTGTCGGACGAGACCGAGGCGGACAAGCGGGCGGGCCAGCGCTTTCTCGCCTCGCTGCTGCAGTTCTCGCAATCGGTGCTGAGCCACTGGCCGCGCTCGCTGTTCAGCCCCGACCGGGAACAGGCCGTAATCCGGCGCGCGATCGAATTGCCGGGCGAGCCTCCCGGCGAAATCGAAATCCGCATCGACGCCGCACGCAGCGGCGATACCGGCCTGCTGCTGTGGCTCGAACGGCAGATCGAAACCCGGGCGGGCGGCAGTTCGCGGCTTTCGGAGGAGCGGTTCAGGCTGGCCGAAGAGCCGGAACCCTGACCTCGTCGATCGCCACGGTATTATTATACCTCCGTCGAGACGCGCGGGAAAGCTTGACTTTCGGCGGATGAATCGACAAATGCGCGCCTTCTCGCGGACACGGACCTGCCGGATTCGCGTGCCAGACAGTTCAAGGAAACCCAGCCATGAAGGCGCTCCACAAGAGCACCCGGTCGATCAAGCCGGCCGAGGTCGAAAAACAGTGGCACATCATCGACGCCGAGGGTCTCGTCGTCGGCCGTGTCGCGGCGATCATCGCCAATATCCTGCGCGGCAAGCACAAGCCGAGCTACACCCCGCATGTCGATTGCGGCGACCATGTCGTGGTCGTCAACGCCGGCAAGGTGAAGTTCACCGGGCGCAAGATGACCGACAAGGTCTATTACAAGCACACCGGCCACCCGGGCGGGATCAAGGAAACGACCCCCGCCAAGGTGCTCGAAGGCCGCTTCCCCGAGCGCGTGCTCGAAAAGGCGGTCGAGCGGATGATTCCGCGCGGGCCGCTCGGCCGCGCGCAGATGAAGGCGCTCCATCTCTATGCCGGCACCGAGCATCCGCATGAGGGTCAGAACCCCGCCGTGCTCGACGTTGCTTCCATGAACCGCAAGAACAAGGCTGCCGTGTAATGGCCGACGAGAAGAAACCCGCCGAGAAGGCCGACGCCAAGGCTGGCAAGACCGAGGACAAGGTGGAAACCGAGGCGAAGGCCGAAGCCAAGACCGAGGAAGCCAAGTCCGACGACAAAGCCGAGCCGAAAGCGAAAGCCGAAGCCGAGCCCGAGACGGACGCCAAGGAAGAGCCCAAGGCAGAGGCCGAAGCCGAACCGAAGGCCGACGCCAAGTCCGACAAGGTTACCGATCTCGCCGATCTGGGCGATATCGCGGGCGACACGCCCGACGGCGATGCCGCCGCGATCGCCCAGTCGACCGCGCCGCTGCGCGAGCAGGAGCTCGACGAGCACGGCCGCGCCTATGCCACCGGCCGCCGCAAGGATGCGGTCGCGCGCGTCTGGATCAAGCCGGGCAAGGGCTCGATCACGGTCAACGGCCGCGATCAGGAAGTCTACTTCGCGCGTCCGACGCTGCGCCTGATCATCAACCAGCCCTTCGCGATCACCGATCGTGCCGGCCAGTTCGACGTCGTCGCCACCGTGCGCGGCGGCGGGCTGTCGGGGCAGGCGGGTGCGGTCAAGCACGGCATCTCGCAGGCGCTGGCGAAGTACGAGCCGGAACTGCGCGCGACGGTCAAGGCCGCCGGCTTCCTGACCCGCGACAGCCGCGTGGTCGAGCGCAAGAAGTACGGCCGCGCCAAGGCCCGCCGCAGCTTCCAGTTCTCGAAGCGCTAAGGCACTACCCGATCGACGATCACCGAGTGGGGCGGTCTCGCAAGAGGCCGCCCTTTTCGTTTGTTTTCCGGCGGTGACGAGGCCTGTCTCTGCTTGGCAATTGTCGGACCGCCGGGTGCGGCACCAGCCCACTCCCCCACCCTTCCACCCTTAGGATACTAAAGTCGGGGTGGAAGGGCGGGGGAGTGGGCTGGTGCCGCAAGGAAAGCACGGACGTGCTTTCCGCACGCAACTAAAGACTCCAGGTGGGGGCGTGGGATGGAACAGCCCCGGCGGTCAGTTACTTGCCAAGCAGAGACAGGCCTCGTCACCGCCGGAAAACAAAACGCAGCAAGCGAGCCGCTCCGGCTTCACCTACCGCTGCATGATCATCAGGCCCCAGGCGATCCCGGTCCCGACGAAGAACAGCGGCCACGACCACAGCACGTCCCAGCTCCCGACCGCCATATGATGGATATGGAGCTGCCCGCCGGTCGAGCCCGTGGAGCCGATCACGAGCGCGACCACGCCGGCCAGCAGCGCGCCGAGCGGTATCGCCTTGAGCAGTTCCACAGCAGCGCCCCCTTCGTCTTCGCGTGGTGAGCACCGGGTATGCGAACGGCCTTACCGCACCGCGGACGAAGCGGGTGAACGGTCAGCGTTAACAGGGTGGCAGGGATAATCCCCTCGCGCTCGATGCACCGGACTCAATGCCCCCGGACTCAATGTACCGGGGGGTCGGTCCGGGGAACCTGCCGCACCGGCGCGACCGGTTCGCCGGGGTTGCGCGGCGGGGTCGCATCCTCGGGGACGTCGTCGATCATCATGTCGCGCGTGCGCACATCGGCCAGGTTGCGCACGCGGACCTTCAGTTCCTCGCCGTTCCAGCTCAGCTCGTTGAAGCTCGGCGGGGTCGAGCGGACCCGTTGCGACAGCGTGCCCGCGCCGATCATCCGCACGCGCCCGTGGACCGTCTCCTCCATGATGTCGAACGCATCGTGGACATGGCCGCTCAGCACCGCGGCGACGGGGCGCCTGGCCAGTTCGGCGAGCGCCTTGCCGCCGTGCCGGGTCAGCGCAGTCCCTTCGGTGCCGACTTCGCGCAACGGATGGTGCGCGGCGACCAGCGCGCAGGTTCCCGCGGGCAGCGCGTCGATCGCCGCGAGGCATTTCGCCAGCGCGGCATCGGTGATCCAGCCCTTCGACCAGTTGAGCCGCGGCTGCGCGCGCACCGCGGTCTTGAGCGGAACGATGGCGAGGCCCGGCAGGTCGATTTCGCGCTCGACCAGTTCTTCCATCCCGCGGAACCGCCGATAGGGCGTGAAGAACCGCTCGAACGGGTTGAAATAGGGCATGTCGTGATTGCCGACCTCGACCGTGACCGGCGCCTGCAGCGAAGTGATCCAGCGCGTCGCCGCGGCGAATTCGTGATGCCGCGCGCGCATCGTCAGATCGCCGGTGATCGCGACCGCCGCCGGTTTCTTCTCGGCGATCTCCTGCTTGACCCAGTCGAGCGCGCGATTGTCCTCGAGCCCGAAATGGATGTCGCTGAGGTGGAAAAGAAGCGTTTCGTCAGTTGCCATGGCCAGTCGCTAGCAGATCGACTTCGCAGCGCGCTACCGCGATCTCCTCGCGCGATCCGCCCGTAACGGCCTCGCCGTCGATGAGGATGCCGATGCCGTCCTTGTCGGAATCTTCGAGCACCGCCTTGTCAACCAGGCCGAGCCGGTCGTGCGGGCCTTCGCGAAAGCGGCGGCGCAGCAGCGCCCAGCCCTGCTGGACGAATTCGCCCGCGCTTTCGGCATGAAAGGCGTCGATCTGGACTCCCCATTCGCCGGGAGTCAGTTCGAGCAGCGGGTAGCCACCGGTGCGGCCGAGTGCGGGTTCGCGGCAATGGACCATCGAACCGCCGGTGGTGCGCGACAGCGCGTCGGAGGCGGTTTCCACGATGCCGCCGATATCGACTTCGCGCATCGCCTCGCGCACATCGCCCCACGCCGTGCCGGGTCCGGCGAGAAAGCCGGCGAAGGCATCGCCGTGGCGGCAGCGCACGACCGAGGGCCGGACCGTGCGCGCTGCCCCGGCTGCGACCCGCTCGACGATCGTCCACATGTCCGCTTCGCGGTGGAGACGCTGCGAGAGCATGTTCATGGTCCCGCCGGGAAGCACCAGCACCGCACCCTCCCATCCGTAGAGGCGGGAAATGCATGCGTTGACCGTACCGTCGCCGGCATAGACCGCGACGGTCGGGATCGCTTCGGTCGCCAAGGTCGCGGCATCGGGCAGGTCGTCGGCCGGAAAACGGGTGAGGCGCTGCACCGGAAACCCGTGCTCGGCGAGGCACGATTGCAGCTCCTCGAGCGCGCGCGGGCTGTTGCTCCCGCTGCTGTCGTTGACGACCAGCCAGATGGGCGAGGGTGCGCTCATACGGGCTAAGCGCTGGAAAAGGGGGCGAGTTCCCGCGCCGTGCCGTGGCTCAGATACGGCCCGAAAGGATCAGCCAGGCGGAAACGCCGTTGACCGCCGAATAGACCAGGTAGGCCCAGGCCAGCGCAGGCCACCCGTTTGCCGCCAGCAACATGGCGGCGAGCAGGACGAGGAATTCGCACAGCAGCGTCGCCCTGCCGCCGAGACCGCCCAGCGTGCCGCGCAACTGGCCGAGCAGGCGATGGCCGCTCTCGAGCACCGCCTTGTGCAAGCCGAAATTGGAAATGCCGCACAGGAAGATGATCAGGATCGCCATGCACGCCATTGTGGAGAGCCGCCGGTCGATTGCCAATCGCCATTCGTCCGCCGGTTCGCGCGGTCCGTCCGGAAGGGGCTGCTTCCGTCGACGCCGCAATGCGCGTGGCAGAGTTTGCCATGATCGCACTCGCCCCGCCGCATAGAACGGCTTCCGCGGACAGCCTCCACCCCTACCCCCTCATGCCGGAGGCCCGCAATCGGAGGACACGACAATGAAGACCCCCCTCATGGCATTTGCCGCCCTCGCCACCATGGCCACCGCCCTGCCCGCCGGCGCGCAGGAGAGCATGGCGATCACCTATCGCGACCTCAACCTGCAGACCGTCGAGGGCCAGAAGGTGCTCGATCAGCGGATCGACCAGGCTGCGCGCAAGGTATGCGGCTACGACCAGATCCGCAGCGGCAGCCGGCTGCGTTCGAAGGAATCCACCAACTGCTACCGCAAGGCCAAGGCACAAGCCGAGAAGCATTTCGCCGCGGTCGTGGAAGCGCAGCAGCTGGGCGGCTGACAACCCCAAGCCGCCCACGTCTGGACCCGAGCCGGATCAGTCCCCCGGCTCGGGTCTTTTTTGTTGCGCCTCAAACGCCGGCGCTCGCGTCCGCTCGCTTGGCTTTCCTCGCTCCCTTCGGTCGCTGCGGGCGGCCCCGTGGGCCTATGGCTGCCGCGACCAAGAACCGGGACCAAGCAGTAAGGCTAGGAATGGATCGGTCGGCGACCAGCCGACCGCGAGCGCACGCGCGCGAGCCGCAGGTGCCCCGTAGCGAAGCGGAGGGAATAGCACCGAGGACGCACCCGCGGAGGCGGGTGCGCAAAACAAGAACAGGGCGCTTCAGCGCCCGGCCATCGCCTTGACCTTGGGCAGGTAGGTGCGCCCGATCCGCAGCGCCTCGTCGTCGTCGAGTTCGACCGACCAGACGCCGAGCCCGTCGTGCCGGAGGCCGCGGATGCGGTCCTTGCGCAGGATTGTCGAGCGGTGGATGCGGATGAATTCCGCCGGGTCGAGCCGCTCCTCCAGCCCGGCGATGGTCTGCAGCAGCAGGTAGGTGCGCCCGCCCTCCTCGAGTGTCCCGACATGCAGCCGGACATAGTCGCGCTCGGCATCGATGCGTCCGACCTGCGAGACGTCGATACGGAGCAGTTCGGAGCGGTGCGGCACCCACAGCTCCTCCAGCCACTCGCTTTCCGCACCCGCGCGTTCGCCGCGGCGCGCGTTGGCCCGGTCGATCGCGCGGCCCAGCCGGTCGGGGGCGACCGGCTTGAGCACGTAATCGACCGCGTCGAGATCGAATGCCTCGACCGCGAAATGATCGTGCGCGGTGACGAAGATCACCGCCGGGGGATTGTCGTGCCCGGCCAGCTTGCGCGCGACCGCGATGCCGTCGACTTCGGGCATGGTCATGTCGAGCAGCACCAAGTCGGGATGCAGCGCCTCGACAAGCCGCAGCGCGGCGGCGCCGTCGCTGGCGGTGCCGACCACCGACAATTGCGGGATCTTCGCGCAAATGACCTGCATCCGCTCGACCGCGAGCGGCTCGTCGTCGACGATCAGCGTGCGCAGCGGTTGCTCGTTTTTCTCGTCAGCCATGTTTCACCAGGGGCACGCGAATGATCGTGTGGTAACCGTCGGGAGCCGGGCCGGAAGCGATCGCGGCCTCCTTGCCAAAGCGCGCCTCAAGCCGGTCGCGGACATTAGCGAGGCCGATGCCGAAGCCGTGCGGGACATCGGCCGGGACGCCCGGCCCGTCGTCGCTGATCTCGACCACCAGCCGCCCGTATTCCTCGCGCGCCGACAGGCGCACCGTCACGGGCCGATTGACCGGCGCGACCGCGTATTTGACCGAATTCTCGACCAGCGGCTGCAGGATCATGCCCGGGATGCGCGCGTCTGCGAGTTCGTCGGGCAAGTCGAATTCGGGGCGCAGCCGGTCGGGAAAGCGCACTGCCTCGATCGCGAGATAATGCCGCTGCAGGTCGAATTCGTCGGCCAGCGCGACGTCGCTGACGGCATCGTCGGCAAGGCTGTGGCGGTAGAAATTGGAGATCGTCTGGATCATTTCCTCGGCGCGCTCGGTCTTGCCGGTCATCACCATCGAGGAGAGCGAGTTGAGCGTGTTGAACAGGAAATGCGGGTTGACCTGGTAGCGCAGGGATCGCAGCTCGGCCGCCTTGGCCGCCTGGCGGAATTCGCCCGCGCGCCGCTCCGCCGCGCGCGCCTGCGCCCCGGCCAGCAGGGCGAGATAGAGCGAAGCCCAGGCAAGCAGCAGGAAGTAGCGCCCGAGTGCGATGTCGGTCAGCTGGCGCCACTTGTCGAGACCGGTCGGCGCGGGCGCGATCAGCAGCGTCGCGGCCACTTCCTCTTCGCCATCGGCCTCGACCGGGCGGCCGTCCGACCCCTCCACCGGCACGCGGACGCTCGGCACGTCGACCAGCAGATTGCCCGCTTCGTCGCGATAGATGTTGACGCCCTGCTTCTTGCCGACTTCCTTGACGAACTTGTCCTCGATCGCGGAAAACATCGTCTGGTTGACCTGCGCGATCAGCACCGCGGCAGGCAGCGCGAACACCAGCGCGGCGGAAATCTTGACCCACAGCGCGCGGCGTTCGAACAGGCGCAGCACCAGCCACAGCACGAAGGTGACGCCGACCCCGGCCAGGCTCACCACGCCGCGACGCCACAGCATCTCGGTCTGGAGTTCCAGCCCGACGATCGTGCCGCGTATCGTAGTGAGCAGGAAATAGCACAGCCACAGCCCGACCATCGAGGCGATGACCGTGCGGGTGCGGAGATGGGCGCGTTCCGAAGAGCGAAAATATTCTGTCATTATCGGGCGCTTCTCTAGCCGGGCCGGGCGCCTGATTGCCAGCGCCGTCGTCGAGATCGCAACACCCTTCGTCGATAGAGCGGGTCGCTGGAGGGGCCACGGGAGTGCGCGGGAATTCCTGCGCTTTCCGGCGGAATCAGGCGTCGCGCGGCCCGGTCATCTGCTGCGGCACGACCCATTCGTCGAACTGTTCCGCGGTCAGCAGGCCGAGCGCCAGCGCGCTTTCCCTCAGCGTCGTCCCGTCGGCATGCGCCTTCTTGGCGATCTTCGCCGCATTGTCGTAGCCGATATGCGGGTTGAGCGCGGTAACCAGCATCAGACTTTCGTCGAGCAGCTTGCCGATGCGGCCCTCGTTCGCCTCGATCCCGACGACGCAATTGTCGGTGAAGCTGGTGCTCGCATCGGCGAGCAGGCGGATCGACTGCAGCACGTTGTAGACGATCACCGGCTTGAACACGTTGAGTTCGAGATGCCCGTTCGACCCGGCCACGCTGACGGTGACGTGGTTGCCCATCACCTGCGCGCAGACCATGGTCAGCGCCTCGCACTGGGTCGGGTTGACCTTGCCCGGCATGATCGAGGAACCCGGCTCGTTGGCGGGCAGCGCGATCTCGCCGAGCCCGCAGCGCGGCCCCGAACCGAGCAGGCGCAAATCGTTGGCGATCTTCATCAGGCTGACCGCGAGCGTGTTGAGCACGCCCGACATCTCGACCAGCGCATCGTGCGCGGCGAGCGCTTCGAACTTGTTGCGTGCGCTGGTGAAGCCGAGCCCGGTGATGTCCGACACCTGCTGTGCGAAACCCTCGGCGAATCCGACTCTCGAATTGATTCCGGTGCCGACCGCGGTGCCGCCCTGCGCCAGCTCGCTGAGCCGCGGCAGCGCGCCTTCGACGCGCTCGATGCCGTAGGCGATTTGCTGGGCGTAGCCGGAGAATTCCTGCCCCAGCGTCAGCGGCGTCGCGTCCTGCATATGCGTGCGGCCGATCTTGACGATATCGGCGAAGTGCTTCGCCTTGGCATCGAGCGCGTCGTGAAGATGCTCCAGCGCCGGCAGCAGCAGGTGCGTCACCTGCTCGACCGCGGCGATATGCATCGCGGTGGGGAAGGTGTCGTTCGACGACTGGCCCATATTGCAGTGATCGTTGGGGTGGACCGGCTCCTTGCCGCCGCGAACACCTGCGAGCATTTCGTTGGCGCGGCCCGCGATCACCTCGTTGGCATTCATGTTGCTCTGCGTGCCCGAACCGGTCTGCCACACGGCGAGCGGGAACTGCGCCGCGAGCGTGCCGTCGATGACCTCGTCGGCGGCTGCGACGATCGCCTTGCCGATCTCTGCGTCGAGCGCGCCGAGCGCCATGTTGGCCTGCGCCGCGGCCTTTTTCTGGATCCCCAGCGCGCGCACCAGCGGGACGGGCATCTTTTCGGTCCCGATATCGAAATTCTTCAGGCTGCGCTGCGTCTGCGCGCCCCAATAGCTTGCCGCGGGCACCGCGATCTCGCCGACCGAATCGGTCTCGATACGGGTCTCGCCCCCGTCGGGCGTGCGCAAGTCGCTCATCGAAGCCATACTCCTTCCGGTCGATTGCGTAGCCCCATAGCCACAGGCCCCGCCTAGGTCACGCCCCGCATTTGCAAAGAGCTTGGCGCTCGCCCGACCCTGCCGTAAGGCGCCCCACACAACAGGCAACACACAGGATTGACGAACTGTGTTATTGATGTAATACAGCTCGCGGAAACCTATGCAGACGACCATGGATTTTGCCGCCGCCCGCCGCGCGATGATCGACAGCCAGCTCCGCACCAGCGGGGTGAACGAACCGTTCGTGCTCGACCGCATGGCGAGCGTCGCGCGCGAGGAGCATGTGCCGCAGGCATCGCGTGCAGCCGCCTATATCGACCGCGCCGTACCGCTCGAAAACGGCCGCAGGCTCGCCGCGCCGCTGTTTTACGGAATGCTGCTCGCCGAAGCGAAGCCGGTTGGCGAGGACAGGGCGCTCGTGGTCGATAGCGGTGCCGGTTACCTGCCCGAATTGCTGCGCCCGCTGGTCGGCGACATGGAGATCGTCTCTCCCGAAGAGGCCGTCGCCGCGTCGCGCAAGCGCGGCGATTTCACCCTGCTCGCGATCGACGGGGCGGTCGAGCGCATTCCCGGATCGCTGGCGAAGCGGCTTGCCGAGGGTGCGCGCGCGGTCACCGGCCTCGTTCGCAACGGCGTCACCCGGCTCGCGATCGGGCGCAAGAGCGGCGCCGAGATCGCGCTGCTCCCGCTCGCCGAGATCGGCATTCCGCGGCTGGGCGAATTCGACGCCCCGAAAGGCTGGAGCTTCTGACCGTGAGCGGGAGGGCCGCCAGAACGATCCTGCTCGCCGGGGCTGCGTTCGTCGCCGCGCCGGTGCATGCGGACACGCTGCAGGAAGCGCTCACCCAGGCCTATCTCAACAATCCGACGCTCGAATCCGCACGGGCGACGCAGCGGGCGACCGACGAGAACGTGCCGATCGAGCGCTCCGCCGGGCTGCCTGACGTTGCCGCGACTGCCTCCTATTCGGAAGTTCTCGACGGAGCTTCGGCGCAGGGCCCGAACCGGCTGTTCGGCGCCGGACTGGATCTCGGCGTGCCGCTCTATTCGGGCGGCGCGGTTAGGAATTCGATCCGCGCGGCCGAAACCCGCGTCGAGGCGGGCCGCGCCGATCTGCGCGCGACCGAAAGCGCCATCTTCACCCAAGTGGTGGCCGCCTATATGGACGTGCTGCGCGGCCAGGCGCTGGTGGCGTTGTCGGCCAACCAGGTCGACGTGCTGTCGGTCAACGTCCAGGCGACCAGCGACCGGTTCGAGATCGGCGACCTGACCCGCACCGACGTCGCGCAGTCGCAATCGCGGCTCGCACTGGCGCAGGGCGACTATCGCAGCGCGCAGGCCAATCTCATCGCCTCGCGCGAGGACTATATCGCGCTCGTCGGCGAGGCGCCCGACGACCTCCGGCCCCCGCCGCCGCTGCCCGGCCTGCCCGCCGATCCCGACACCGCGGTGGAGATCGCGCTCGAGAACAATCCCGACCTGATCGCCGCGCGCGAACGCGCCGAGGCCTCGGGCTACGATATCGACGTCGCCGGCGCCGGCCGTTCGCCGACGGTGTCGGTGTTCGCGGGCTACGATTATTCGAACACGCTCAACAGCCTGCGCCTGCAGAACGGCGCGACCGCGCCGATCCAGACCGCGCGCGACGCATCGGCGGGCGTTTCGCTCAGGTTTCCGCTGTTCCAGGGCGGCCGCACTGCCGCGCTCCAGCGCCAGGCACAGGCGCGCTCCGCCGCCGCGCTCGAAAACGTCGTCGCCGCCGAGCGCGACGTGATCGCACAGGTCCGCGCGGCATGGTCGAGCTGGCAGGCTTCGCTGGCGATCATCGAGAGCTCGCAGACCGCCGTATCCGCCGCCGAGCTGAGCCTCGAAGGCGTGCGCGCGGAAAATTCGATCGGCAATCGCACCATCCTCGACGTGCTCAATGCCGAGCAGGAACTGCTCAATTCGCGCGTCCAGCTCGTCACCGCGCGGCGCAACGCCTATGTCGCGGGCTTCTCGCTGCTCGCCGCGATGGGCCGCGCCGAGGCACGCGATCTCGGGCTGGTCGACGAGGGTCTGCTGTACGACCCGGTGGTCAATTACGAGCGCGTGAAGGGGATTATCTGGGACTGGGATCGGGATCCCGATCCCGTGCCGCAATCGACGAGAACCGTTGACATCCCCGCCCCCGATGCCTCAATCCCCCCCACCGAGCCGGACGAGAGCACTCCTTACGAGGGTCTCGAGTAACAGCGGGGGCTGCCAATGGGTCATCACAACGAAGCTTCGGTCGAGGAAATCCTCGAATCGATCAAGAAGGTGATTGCGCGCGACAACCGTGCGGGCGCCGCCGTGCAACGCCACCGGCGCGAGACCGAAGGCGTCGTCGAGCCTGCCTTCGAGGACGAAGCCGAGGAAGTGCTCGAACTCGGCGAAGCGGATATGGCCGATGACGATGCCGACGCCGATGTCGACGCGGACGACGCGCCGCTGATGGCCGACGCTATCCGCGATTCGATGCGCGACAACATTGCCGCGCTGGCAATGCTGGCCCAGCCGGGGGCGCAGCCGCAGATCGTCCGCTCGGGCGAAACCTCGCTCGAAGGGCTGGTGCGCGAAATGCTCCGCCCGATGCTGGCCGAATGGCTCGACAAGAACCTGCCCGGCATGGTCGAGAAAATGGTCAAGGCCGAGATCAGCCGGATCGCGGGGAAGCGCAGCTGAGAAGTCTCGGCTCCGCCGAACCAGGACTGGTCCGCTACCAGTAGTGGGTTTTCCGGCGGTGACGTGACCTGTCACTCGGTGGCAGTTGTTGGACCGCCGGGGCTGTTCCATCCCACGCCCCCACCCGGCCACCCATAGGCTACTATCGTCGGGGTGGCCGGGTGGGGGCGTGGGATGGAACAGCAAGGGACGCACGGACGTGCGGCCCGCACGCAACAAGGACTCGGGCCGGTGCCGCTTCTGGCGGTGCAGTGCTTGTAGCCAAGCGACATCTCTCGCCACCGCCGGAAAACCACTCCAACCAAAACCGCTTGCACGCCGCGCCACGGCGAGTAGTCCTGCGCGCCATGAAAACACTCCCCGGGTCCCTGTTCGCCCTGGCCGCCCTTGCGGCCGCGTTTCCCGCCACTGCCCAAGACGCCCCACCGATGAGCGCGGAGGATTTGATCACGCTCCCGCGCCTCGGCAGCCCGACCGTCTCGCCCGACGGGCGCACCGCGGTCTATTCGGTCACCGTGACCGATCCCGAGAGCTACGCGCGCAACGGTGAGGTCTACCTGCGCGATCTTTCCGCGCCCGATGCTGCCCCGGTGCGCGTCGAACTCGGCGAAGGCGCGCACAGCTTCGCCTTCGGCTCCGAGGGCTGGCTCTATTTCCTTTCCGACCGGCCGGTCGGCGATGCCGAAGAGGGCACCTCGCAAGTGTGGAAGGCCGCGCTCGAAGCAAGCGGCAACGTCACCGGCCCGGTCCCGGTTACCCGGTTCGGCACTCCGGTCGACGGCTTCGCGCTCTCGCCCGCAGGCAACGCCATCGCGGTATGGGCCGAAATCGCGCGCGATTGCCCGCGCTTCGGCTGTGAAGGCGACGGCGCCGCGCATCTGCCCGGCCCCGGCGACGGGCGCCTCTACGAGGGCGACGATACCTTCGTGCGCCACTGGGACCATTGGGAAACGCCCGGGACGTTCAGCCGCGTGTTCGTCTACGGCCTGGGCGAAGGGGGCGCGGAAGGCGACGGCTTCGCCATCGACGGCCCGGCCGGCGAGGGCGCGCTGGTCGGCGACACGCCGCACAAGCCGTTCGGCGGCGGCGAGGACATCGCCTGGGCGCCCGACGGCTCGGGGCTCTATTTCGTCTCCAAGCAGGTCGATGCGAGCGAACCGGCCTCGACCAACACCGATATCTTCTGGTCCGCCATCGACGGGGAAGGCCCGGTCAACATCACTGCGGGCAACGAGGCGATGGACCTGTCGCCCGCGCCTTCGCCCGACGGCAAATGGCTCGCCTACACCGCGATGGCGCGGCCCGGCTACGAGTCGGACCGGCTGGTGGTCCACCTGCGCGACGTCGCGACCGGCGAGACCCGCGCGCTGACCGGCGATTTCGACCGTTCGTTCGGCTCGCTCGCCTGGACTCCCGATTCGCGGTGGATCGTCGCCACCGCGCAGGACGTGCTCGACACCCCCGCCTTCCGTATCGATCCGCGCAGCGGCGCGGTCGAGCGGCTCGACCTGATGGCGGGCAACGAGGCGCGGATCGGCGATGTCACACCGCTGCCCGGCAACCGCCTGCTGTTCAGCCGCAATTCGATCGGCGCGCCGTCGGAGCTGTTCCTGTCCGATGACTGGCAACAGGCGATGCCGATCACCTCGGTCGCCACCGAGCGGATGGGGCAGATGGCCGCAACCGTCACCACCCGCTTCAGCTTCGCGGGCGCAGGCGGCGACACCGTGTGGGGCCAGATCACCAAGCTCGAAGGTCACGACGGCCCGATGCCCGCGATCCTCTATGTCCATGGCGGACCGCAGGGCTCGTTCAACGACGGCTGGTCGACCCGCTGGAACCCGCGCGTGGTCGCGAGCCAGGGCTATGCGGTGATCTCGGTCGATTTCCACGGGAGCACCGGCTATGGACAGGTCTTCACCGACAGCATCAATCGTGATTGGGGCGGCAAGCCGCTCGAGGATCTGCAGAAGGGCCTTGCCGCCGCGCTCGAACTCGATCCGCAGATCGACGGGACCCGCGCCTGCGCGATGGGCGCGAGCTACGGCGGCTACATGATGAACTGGATCGCGGGGAAATGGCCCGACCGGTTCAACTGCCTCGTCCAGCATGACGGGCTGTTCGACATGCGCAGTTTCTATTACACGACCGAGGAGCTGTGGTTTCCGAAGTGGGATTTCGGCGGCTCCTATGCCGAGAACCCCGAGCTCTACGAAAAATGGAACCCGGTCCACCACGTCGACGAATGGAAAACGCCGATGCTGGTGATCACCGGCGAGAAGGATTTCCGTGTTCCCTATACGCAGGGCATCGCCAGCTTCACCGCCTTGCAGGAGCGCGACATTCCCTCGCAGCTGCTGGTCTTCCCGGGCGAGAATCACTGGGTGCTGGGGGCGAAGAACTCGCTGCAATGGCACGAGACCGTGTTCGCGTGGCTTGACCGCTGGCTCGGAGAGGAAACGCCGGGCGAATGACCTCCGCCAAGCAGCTGGCCAAGGCCGAACGCGCGCTCGCCAAGATCGGCGGCGCGCAGGTCGAGCGGCACATCTTCCTGTGCGCGCTGTCCGAGAAGCAGAAATGCTGCAACCGCGAGGAAGGCAAGCGCGCCTGGAACTACCTCAAGAAACGGCTCAAGCAGCTCGGGCTCGCCGGTCCCAAGCGCGCCGACGGCAGCGGCGGGATCCAGCGGACCAAGGCCGATTGCCTGCAGGTCTGCGAGGCGGGCCCGATCGCGGTCGTGTGGCCCGACCGCGTGTGGTACCATTCCTGCGACGAGGAAGTGCTCGAGGCGATCATCCAACGCCACCTGATCGGCGGAGTGCCGGTGGAGGAATACCGGTTGCGCGAGGGGGATTAGGGGTGAGTCGTTATCCGGCGGTGACGAGGCCTGTCACTGCTTGGCAATTGTCGGACCGACGGGTGCGGCACCAGCCCGAGTCCTTGTTGCGTGCGGGAAGCACCTCCGTGCTTCCCTTGCGGCACCGGCCCACGCCCCCACCCGGCCACCCCGACCATAGTATCCTATGGGTGGCCGGGTGGGGGCGTGGGCCGGTGCCGCTCCCGGCGGTCAGACGACTGCCACGCCGCGACAGGTCTGCATCGCCGCCGGAAAACAAACGCCCAATCTCAATCCCGCCGATTCCGCTCGTCCATGAGATCCGTGACGCTCTCGTCGTGGCCGGTTCCGCTCGACAGGAACACCAGCCCCATCAGCCCCGCGGTCAGCATCATCGCCGCGAACACGCCGAGCCCGGTCGCGATGTAGAAGTGGATCGAGACCTCGCTGCCGCTCTCGTGGAGGTAGAACAGCACCGCGGCGACCACCGCCAGCGTGACCCCCACCATGAACTTCATCAGCCGCTTGTAGCGCGCCCAGGCGAACGCGGCCTTGTCGGGATCTTCGAGCGGCGAGTCGGGAACCATGTGCGCCTCATGTGGGTCGAATGACCGCATTGCAACGGTTCGATTTGCCGAACGACAGCGTTTCGTGGCATTCTGCCGCCGGGAGAGAAAGGATTGTTCCGATGGATATTGCCCAGCTCATCGCCGGCCGTGCGAGCGCCGATGTCATTCGCTGCGACACCCATGCGAAGGTCCGCGACGTCATCGCCATCCTCGCGCGCAAGCGGATCGGCGCCCTGCCGGTGATGGACGGCGGACGAGTGGTCGGCATCTTCTCCGAACGCGACGTGATCTACCGGCTCGCCGAGGAAGGCGATGCCTGCCTCGAACGGCCGGTCAACGAAGTCATGACCGCGCCGCCGATCACCGTTGCGCCCTCAGTCAAGGCGGACCAGGCGCTCGGCCTGATGACCAAGCGCCGTATCCGCCACCTGCCGGTGGTCGACGGCGAGGTGATGTGCGGCTTCATCTCGATCGGCGACCTGGTCAAATCGCGCATCGACGAGGTCGAGCACGAGGCCGAGGCGCTGCGCGACTATATCCAGCACGCTTGAGTGCGGCGCGGCGAGTTCCTACATCGCAAGCCATGGCCGAGACGCTGACCCTGACCCCCGCCGCCGCGCAACGCGTCGCCCGGATCGCCGAGAAACAGGCGAAACCGGCGATCCTGCGGCTGTCGGTCGAGGGCGGGGGCTGCTCGGGGTTCCAGTACAGGTTCGACCTCGCCGACAGCGCCGAGGGCGACGATGCGGTCAGCGAGACCGACGGAGTGCGGCTGGTGGTCGATCCGGTCAGCCTCGATTTGGTCTCCGGCAGCGTGGTCGATTTCGTCGAATCGCTGGGCGGGGCGGCTTTCCGGGTCGAGAATCCGAACGCTGCCGCGGGCTGCGGGTGCGGCTCGAGCTTCGGTATTTAGGTGTCTTTTTTCCGGCGGTAACGAGAGCTGTCGCTTGGTGGCAATTGTTCGGACCGCCGGGTGCAAAGACTCCTCTCCCGCTAGCCAAGCGCACACTGCCGCCATAAGACCTCACGCATGAAAATCGCCAGCTTCAACATCAACGGGATCAAGGCCCGCCTGCCGCGGCTCAGGGAGTGGCTCGAGGAAACGCGTCCGACGGTCGCTTGCCTGCAGGAAATCAAGTCGATGGACGAGAACTTCCCGCACCAGGAGTTCGAGGAGATCGGCTACCACGCGATCTGGCACGGGCAGAAGAGTTTCAACGGCGTCGCGATCCTCGCCGACGGGGTCGAGCCGGTCGAGACGCAGCGCGGGCTTCCGGGCGAACCCGAAGACGATCACGCACGCTATCTCGAGGCCGAGGTGAATGGCGTGCGCGTCGGCTGCATCTACCTGCCAAACGGCAACCCGCAGCCGGGGCCGAAATTCGACTACAAGCTGCGCTGGATGGAACGGCTGCGCAATCACGCCGCGGGGGTGTGGGAGCAGGAAGTTCCGACCGCGCTGGTCGGCGATTACAACGTCATCCCCGAGGACAAGGACGTCTGGTCGCCCAAGGCGATGGCGAGCGACGCGCTGATGCAGCCCGAATCGCGCGACGCCTATGCGCGGATGCTCGCCGATGGCTGGACCGATGCGATCGACACGCTCAATCCGCGCGGTGGGGTGTGGACCTTCTGGGATTACCAGGCGGGCGCGTGGCAGCGCGATCACGGCTTCCGCATCGACCACCTGCTGCTGTCGCCCGAACTGGCCGATCGCATGACTGCGGTCGGGGTCGACAAGGACCATCGCGGGCGCGAGAAAGCGAGCGATCACGCACCGGTGTGGGTGGAATTGCGGGATTGAGTGTATTTGTTGCGGGCCTGACCTCCATCCGGCCCATTCCGGTCCGCTGCCCCCCGAGTCTTTGTTGCGTGCGGATCGGACCTCCGTCCGATCCTTAGCTGTTCCATCCCACGCCCCCACCCGGCCACCCCGACCATAGTAACCTATGGGTGGCCGGGTGGGGGCGTGGGATGGAACAGCCCCGGCGGTCAGACGATTGCCACCACGCGACAGGCCTCGTCACCTCCGGAAAACAAAACAGGCCCCGTCCCGAGAGACGAAGCCCGCTTCGTAGCTCCGATCGACCGGCGTTTACCGGTAAAAGATATGCGTGTTGATCGTCGCGCGGGCCTGCTTGGTGCGGCTCCAGCGCGGTTTGACGTAGCGGGCGTGGAAATAGAGCGAATCCGCCGCCTTGCTTTCCCACAGGCCTTCATGCGCGATGCGGGCGATTTTCCTGGCGCGCTCCCACGCGGCGGAATTGCGCCTCGCGCGCGGGATGCGGCCGTTCTTCACGAAGGAGAACTGCGCGCGCTGGGTGACGACGCCGCAATAGCTCGACGGGAACACGCGCGAATCGGCGCGGTTGATGACGACCTGCGCCACCGCCAGCTGCCCAGCAAGGGGTTCGCCGCGCGATTCGAAATAGACCGCGCCGGCAAGGCACTCCATTTCGGCCGAGAGCGCCTCGGGGGCGCGCGTTTCGGCGACCAGCTCGCGCAACGAGGCGGGGCGCTCTTCGTCGGAAAATTCGGTTCGGGCCGTTTCGTCGGTTTCTTCCGGGAGCGGCTGGACCACTTCCTCGGATACGAAGACCGGCATGGTCTCGTCGGTCAGCTCGGCCTGCGGCTGCGCGACGGTTTCGCCCTCCTGGGCGAAGGCGCCGGAACTCTCGGCGCTAGCAAGGGTAAAAGCCAGCCCCGCGGCAATCGCTGCCGCGCCGGCGAAACGTTTTCTGGTCATCTGTTCGTCAATTCGAGCGGTTGACGAGCCCTGTCGCAGGCTGGGACCTGGGTGCGTTGCTTGCGTTGTAAGTTAGGTCCGTTGCAGGCCTGCCGGCCGCCCCCCGTCTGCGTGCCAGCCGGTCGACCCCATGCCGTCCAAGCCGCCTGCGCTTTCGAAGTTGCGGCGGCCAAATAGGCGCACAGATGTTTAAGTCAACTTAACGTTCCAGCGATGCGACGAACCGTTCCGCATCCGCGACGTCCAGCTCGATAATCCAGCAATCGCTGTCCTGGCGCCTTCGCCGTGCCAGATATTCCTCGAATTCATGTTTGTTTTCTTCGGTTTGCCGCTTTGCAACAATATATGGCCGCGAACCGTCGGCTTGAGGCATCCGCTCATAAAGTGTCGCGTTTGCGCAATTATCCAAGGTTAATATAAGGATCGTGCCGGCATCCCGCTCGCCCTTGGCGATCACGGTGGCGAATCCCCCGGCGGCCTGCACCGCGCGGATCAGCCCGCCGACCGCGATATGCGCAGGAAGCCGCCCGTCCATGCTCAGCCGCGATAGCCTTCGAGACCCGACAGCGCGATGCGCGAGCGCATGAAGGTCCCCGTCCCGCGCCCGATCTCGTCGCCTTCCGCATCGACCAGCCGCGATTCGGCCACCAGCACCCGGCGGCGGCCGCTGATCCAGCGTCCCTCGGCGACCACCCGCCCCGCACGCACCGGCTTGGTAAAATGCAGGTTGAACGAGGTGGTCAGCAGGAAGCGATCGGTGACCAGCGTGTTCGCGGCGTAGAATGCCGCATCGTCGAGCATCTTGAAATAGATCGTCCCGTGCGCCGCCCCCGCCGCATGGTAGGCCTGTTCGGTCACGGTGAAGGTCACCCGCGCCTGCCCTTCGCGCGGTATCTCGATCTCGGAATCGAACAGCGCATTGACCGGGGCGGAGCGATACAGCCCTTCGAGCGCCCGATAGTGGAGCGCCGCACCGCCGCTCGGCTCAGGCGGCATCACGATCGGTTGCGTCGGCGAGCAGGACATAGAGCGCTTCGGCGCTGCCGGCCTCGCAAAGCGCCTCGTGCGTCGCATCGTCGCGCACCATGCGCGAAATCGCCGCCAGCGCGTGCAGGTGGGTGGCGCCGGCGTTGACCGGCGAAAGCAGCCCGATCACCAGGTCGACCGGCAGATCGTCGGCCGCGGCGAAATCGACCGGTGCCTCGAGCTTGAGCAGCGCGGCGACCGGCCGGTTGATACCCTCGATACGCGCATGCGGCAGCGCGACCCCGCGTCCGAAACCGGTGCTGCCGAGCGTCTCGCGCTCCTTGAGCGCTTCGAGCACGAGTCCCGCGTCGAGCCCGTAGGCCAGCGCGAAACGCTGCGCGAGCTGTTCGAGAATCGCCGGCTTGCTGTCGGCCTGCGCTAGAGCGAGCGCTTCGGGTGAGAGTTTGAAATCGACGTTCATGTCCAAATCTTGCGCGACCAAAATCGAAATACCGACCGAACGGCACCCTGTCGGCCGCGAAACGCGGTGTTTGCCCGGGCGTGACGGAATGCCGGTGTGCCCCAATCTGCGAGCGGGGCGGTCAGCGCGGTTCGACCCAGCCGATCGAACCGTCGCGGCGGCGATAAACCATATTATGCCGTCCGCTGCCAGCATTTTTGAAAAACAGCGCGTTGGTATCGCGCAGATCGAGCATCATCACCGCATCGGCGACGCTCGCTTCGGGAATGTCGGCGGTGGTTTCGGCGATGATCGGCGGCGCTTCCGCCTCGAGCTCGCCATCCTCGCTCTCGGCGTCGGGAGCGGCGAAGATGCGGTAGGACGCCTCCTCGTCCTTGAGCGCCTGCGCGGCCTGTTCGTGGCGGTCCTGGATGCGCCGCTTGTAGCGCCGCAGCTGTTTCTCGATCTTGCCCGCCGCCTGGTCGAGCGCCTGGTGCGCGTCCTGCGCCGCGGCATGCGCCTTGAGGATCAGGCCCTGCATCACATGCGTGACGATGTCGCAGCTGAACATCCCTGCCGGCGCCTTGCCGAAGGTGACCTGTGAGGAAATCGCCCGGTTGAAATATTTCTCGACGATGGCGTTCAGCCGGTCGGAGACATGATCCTGGAGCGCGCTGCCCGTTTCGATCTGGTGGCCCGAAACCCTGATATCCATCGTCGCTGTTCTCCTGCTGCGAAGCGAAGTCCTATCGGCCCCAGAGGGGCGATTCGATCGTCTTGATAAACGCCTCGTGCCGCGCGAGTTCCTCGGCGCCGGCGGCATGCGGGCGCGGCTCGCGCCGTTCGCGCGGGGTCGCGGCCGGGGCGCCGGCGAGCGCGACCGCCTTGTCCTCACCCGCTTCGGCGGCCAGTTCGAGCCCGATCTGGCGCCCGCCGGTCAGCTCGACATAGACCTGCGCCAGCAATTCGGCATCGAGCAGCGCGCCGTGCTTGACCCGGTGGCTGCGATCGATGCCGTAGCGGGTGCATAGCGCGTCGAGCGAGAGCTTGGCCCCGGGATGTTTCTTGCGCGCGAGCGCAACCGTATCGACCATCCGGCTGGTGCAGACCGGATCCATCGCGCACAGCGCCAGCTCGGCGTTGAGGAAGCCGAAATCGAACCCGGCATTATGCGCGACGAGCGGCGCATCGCCGATGAATTCGAGCAGTTCGGCGAAGGTATCGCGGAACAGCGGCTTGTCCGACAGGAAAGCGGCGGACAGCCCGTGCACCGCCTCGGCACCCGCCGGCATGTCGCGTTCGGGATTGTAATAGGCGTGGAACGTGGCGCCGGTTTCAACGCGGTTGACCAGTTCGACGCAGCCTATTTCGACCATCCGGTCCCCTGTCTGGGGGTCGAGGCCGGTGGTTTCGGTATCGAACACGATTTCGCGCATCGGACTCTGTATCGGACTCGGATCGCCCGGTTGCAAGAGCGCGACTCGCTCTTTTTTACGTTTCGGTGACGGTCAGCCGGTTGACCAGCGCGGCGACCTGCGCCTCGGTTTCGGCGAGCGTCGTGCCGGTGTCGATCACGTGGTCGGCGCGCGTGCGTTTCTCGGCGTCGGGAACCTGCAGCGACAGGATATGGGCGAATTTTTCCGGCGTCATGCCGGGGCGGGCGAGCACCCGCTCGCGCTGGATTTCGGCCGGTGCGGAGACCACCACCACGGTATCGACCAGCTCGTGCCCGCCCTTTTCGAACAGCAGCGGGATGTCGAACAGCACCAGCGGCGCGCCGGCGTGCTCGAGCAGGAATTCCTGCCGCTTGGCCGCGACGGCGGGGTGCACGATCGCCTCGAGCCGGGCGAGCGCGTCGGGATCCCCGAACACCTGCGCGCCGAGCGCGTCGCGCAGCACGCCCTCTGCGCCGGTCGAGCCGGGAAAAGCGGCTTCGATCGCGGATACCAGCGCGCCGCCCGGGCCCTGCATCCGCCGCACCTCGGCATCGGCGTCGAATACCGGCACGCCGGCGCCTGCGAACATCGCCGCGACGGTCGACTTGCCCATCCCGATCGAACCGGTGAGGCCGACGATCAGCGGCCTGCTCATCGGAGCAGCATTTCGCGTAGTTCGGCGTCGTGTTCGCGCGGGGCGTCGGCGCCGAAGAAGTGCCGGAAGGCGACGGCCGCCTGGCCGATCAGCATCGCAAGCCCGTCGATGGTCGCGAACCCTGCGGCCTCGGCGCGCGTGAGGAAATCGGTCCGCACCGGGTCGGTAACGATGTCGTAGGCGACGCTGCCGGGCGGCGCATGGCCGAAATCGAACGGCAATGCCGGCTGCCCGCGCATGCCAAGCGGAGTCGCGTTGACCAGCAGGTCGCAGCATCCTTCGCGGCCGTCGAAGGCGAAATCGGTCGGTTCGGCGAAATGGTCGAGGGTCGTGGCATGGTGCTCGCCGCCCGGATCGAATTCGTCGAGCAGCGCGCGCGCCTTGTCCGGATTGCGCCCGGCGAGGACGACGACGAAACCCTGCCCGGCCAGCCCGGCGACGATGGCGCGCGCCGCTCCTCCCGTTCCGAGCACGCGCGCCATGCGGAACAGGTGATTCTGCGCGAGCGTCGGCCCGAGAGGCTCCAGGAACCCGGCGACATCGGTGTTGTATCCGGTCAGCATGCCGTCGTCCGTGCGCACCACCGTGTTCACCGCGCCGACCTGTTGCGCCAGCGGGTCTATTCGGTCGCACTGCACCATCGCCGCCTGCTTGTGCGGCATGGTGACGTTGCAGCCGCGCCAGGCCGGATCCTCGCGCCGCCGTGCGAAATAGCCCGCGAGGTCGCCGGCGGAGACCCGTTGCGCCCGATAGTCGCCCTCGAGCCCTTTTCGCTCGAACCAGAAGCGATGGATCGCGGGCGATTTGGATTGCGCGATCGGATCGCCGATCACTTCGGCGTACGGAACGCTCACGGCAGCACTCCGCGCTCGCGCAACGCGCCAAGCACCGGCAGCAACGGCATGCCGAGCACGGTGAAATGACTTCCTTCGATGCGCTCGAACAACTGCACGCCGCGCGCCTCGATCCGGAACACCCCGACGCAGCCGGCGACGGCAGGCCATTCGTGGTCGAAATAGTCCTCGATGAAGGCTTCGCTCAGCGTCCTGACCTTCAGTTCGGCGGTCTCGGCGGTACTCCACACGAGCTTGCCGTCGACCGCCAGCGCCGCGGCGCTGTGCAGCAGCATGGTGCGGCCCGAAAAGAACCGCAGGTGTTCGCCCGCATGCTCGCGCGATTGCGGCTTGTCGAAGCGGCGATGGTCGACCGTCACCAGCGAATCGCTGCCGAGCACGGTCCGGTGCGGATAGCGGTTCGACACTTCGAGCGCCTTGGCCCCGGCGAGTTCGCGCGCGACCGCGTCCGGCGCGCGACCCTCCAACCCGGCTTCGACCGCGCGCTCGTCGATGGCGGCGGGAATCGCCTCGAACGGCACGCCCGCCGCTTCGAGCATCGCCCGGCGCGACGCGCTCTGCGATGCGAGGACGAGGATCATATCGGCTTCGATCCCAGCAAAGAGGGCGTTTCGTCCCCCGAACGCTGGCCGAGCAGGCGGATCGCCGCCGCGGCGGTCTCCTCGATCGAGCGGCGGGTGACGTCGATCACCGGCCAGCCATTGTCGGCGAACATGCGGCGGGCGAATTTCACTTCATCGCGCACGCGCTCGTCGTCGGCATAGGAGGTTCCGGTATCCTCGTGCAGGCTCAACAGGCGATTGCGGCGGATCTGGACCAGCCGGTCGGGGGCGGTGGTGAGGCCGATCACCAGCGGATTGCGCAGCTTATACAGCGCGTCGGGCGGCGGGCTCTCGATCACGATCGGGATATTGGCGGTCTTGTAGCCGCGATTGGCGAGATAGATGCTGGTCGGCGTCTTCGAGGTGCGTGACACGCCTGCCAGCACGATATCGGCCTCCTCCCAGTTCTCGTGCCCGACACCATCGTCATGCGCGATAGTGTAGTGGATCGCGTCGACACGGCGGAAATAGGCCTCGTCCATGAGGTGCTGGCGCCCCGGTCGCCCATGCGCCTCCTGCCCCAATTGCGCCTCGAGCGCCTCGGTCACCGCGTCGAGCGCGGGCACCGCGGGCAGGCCGAGCTGGCGGCAATGGTCTTCCAGCCGCGCGCGCGTCTCCTCGTTGACGAGGGTGAACAGGACGAGGCCGGGATGGGCCGATATCTCGGGCACGATCCGGTCGAGATGCTGGCGCGAGCGGACCATCGGCCAGAAATGGCGGTCGACCTCGGTATCCTCGAACTGGGCCAGCACCGCCTTGACGACCATTTCGAGCGTTTCCCCGGTGGAATCGGAGACGAGATGAAGATGCAATCGGCTCATGAAGGTGTCGGTCGGCCAGTGAACGAGGGTTGTGGAGAAGGTCCGGGATAAACCACGGGACAGCGCCGTCGACAAGTTCGGGCGGCGATTCCATGCCCGATCCGAGTCCTTCGCCCCGGCACTTGTGGACATGCGAACAGTGTTTTCCGCAGGCTGGGGATAGCGGGCAAAAGCTTTCGTTGACTCGGCAAATGCATGAGTCGCGCCTGCCGGCGGCCTGTTCAAAGCGGGACAAATCGGGCAGGGGGCGCTTGTCCCCGCTTTCCACAGGGCCAACAGTCTCCAACAATCTTAATAAGAATCTTTATTTAATTGGATTGACCCCGACCCGATGCCCGGAATCCTCCTCGATACGCTGAACGGCAGGCGCGGCGATGGCGTGCCGCTGTGGCTCATGCGCCAGGCGGGGCGCTACCTGCCCGAATATCGCGAGCTGCGCGCCGAAAAGGGCGGCTTCCTCGAACTGGTCTACGACACCGACGCCGCGGCCGAAGTGACGCTGCAGCCGATCAGGCGGTTCGGGTTCGACGGGGCGATCCTGTTCTCCGACATCCTGATCGTCCCCTACGCGATGGGGCAGGATCTCGCCTTCCTCACGGGCGAAGGACCGCAGCTGTCGCCGCCGCTGGTCGATGCGGCACTCGATTCGCTCGCAGCCGTGCCCGAGCGGCTCGCGCCGATCTACGACACGGTGGCGAAGGTGAAGACTGCGCTGGGCGACGAGACGACGCTGCTGGGTTTCGCGGGCAGCCCGTGGACGGTCGCGACCTACATGGTCGCGGGCGAGGGGAGCCGCGACCAGCACGCCGCGCGCGCGATGGCTTATCGCGACCCGGACGCGTTCCGGGCGATCGTCGACCGGATTGCCGCGGTCACGATCGAGTACCTGTGCGGGCAGATCGAGGCCGGGGCCGAAGCGGTGCAGCTGTTCGACAGCTGGGCGGGCAGCCTCGCGCCCGACGAATTCGAGCGCTGGGTGATCGCCCCCAATGCGGCGATCGTGGCGGCGCTGCGCGAACGCCATCCCGCGACCCCGGTGATCGGTTTTCCCAAGGGCGCGGGCGAGAAACTGCCCGCCTATGCGCGCGAGACGGCTGTGCAGGCGGTCGGGGTGGACGAGGCGCTCGACCCGGCCTGGGCGGCGCGCGAACTGCCCGCCGGCATGCCGGTGCAGGGCAATCTCGATCCATTGCTGCTGCTTGCGGGCGGCGCGCGGCTCGAACAACGGGCGGAGACCGTCCTGCGCGCCTTTGCCGACCGGCCGCACGTGTTCAATCTCGGCCACGGGATCGACCGGCGCACGCCGATCGCGCATGTCGAGACGCTGATCCGCACGGTCCGCGCATGGCGGGGGTGACGCGCGCGGTCCGAGTTCCTACATCGCCGCCATGCAGGATGTCCTCGCGATGACCTATTTCTGGCTCAAGGCTGGCCACATCATCTTCGTCATCTTCTGGATGGCGGGGCTGTTCATGCTGCCGCGCTTCTTCGTGTACCATCAGGAAGACGGGCCGCCCGGAAGCGAGGCGGACGCCGTGTGGATCGATCGCGAGCGCAAGCTGCTCAAGATCATCCTGCTCCCGTCGATCGTCGTGGTGTGGGCGCTCGGGCTGACGCTCGCCTACGCCACCGAAGTCTGGGCGCAGGGGTGGTTCCATACCAAGCTGCTGCTGGTCTTGCTGCTGTCGGGCTATCACGGCTGGATGGCGGGCTACGCGAAGAAGCTGGCCAGAGGCGAGCGCCCGTTCGAGGGTCGCAAGCTGCGCCTGCTCAACGAGGTGCCCGGCATCGCCGCAGCGCTGATCGTGGTGCTGGTCATCATCAAGCCGTTCTAACCCGGCCCGTTCGCGCTTTGCGGCGAGCCGAACGCCGCCGATCCCGAATCGAATTGACGCCGCGCCGCAGCTGACATATTTCGCGTGTCACCAATCCCGGTCGAGGTTCCTTGCTTCAGCAGGAGCCGGGTCCGCTTTCTCCAAGCCCATACGACCTGCCGGCCGATTCCCACCTACTGGAAATACATCATGCATCTCAAGGATCTGAAACTGAAACCGCCGGCAGAACTCGTCGGCATGGCGGAAGAGCTGGGCGTCGAGGGCGCCTCGACCATGCGCCGGCAGGACCTGATGTTCTGCATCCTGCGCGAACTCGCCGAGGACGAGGATTACGACGACAAGATCATGGGCATCGGCACCATCGAGGTGCTGCAGGACGGTTTCGGCTTCCTGCGCAGCCCGGAGGCGAACTACCTCGCCGGGCCCGACGACATCTACGTCTCGCCCAACCAGATTCGCAAATGGGGCCTGCGCACCGGCGACACGGTCGAGGGCGAGATTCGCGCGCCTAAGGAAGGCGAGCGCTATTTCGCGCTGACCAAGCTCACCAGCGTCAATTACGAGGATCCCGAGCAGGTCCGCCACCGGACCAATTTCGACAATCTCACCCCGCTCTATCCTGACGAGAAGCTGACGCTCGACAGCGCCGATCCGACGGTCAAGGACAAGTCGGCGCGGGTGATCGATATCGTCAGCCCGCAGGGCAAGGGCCAGCGCGCGCTGATCGTCGCCCCGCCGCGCACCGGCAAGACCGTGCTCCTCCAGAACATCGCCAAGGCAATCACCGACAACCACCCCGAAGTGTTCCTGCTGGTGCTGCTGGTCGACGAGCGGCCCGAGGAAGTCACCGACATGCAGCGCTCGGTGAAGGGCGAGGTCATCTCCTCGACGTTCGACGAGCCCGCCAACCGTCATGTCCAGGTCGCCGAGATGGTGATCGAGAAGGCCAAGCGGCTGGTCGAGCACAAGAAGGACGTGGTGATCCTGCTCGATTCGATCACCCGCCTCGGCCGCGCCTACAACACCGTCGTCCCGAGCTCGGGCAAGGTGCTGACAGGCGGTGTCGACGCCAATGCGCTGCAGCGGCCCAAGCGCTTCTTCGGCGCGGCGCGCAATATCGAGGAAGGCGGCTCGCTGTCGATCATCGCCACCGCGCTGATCGATACCGGCAGCCGCATGGACGAAGTCATCTTCGAGGAGTTCAAGGGCACGGGCAACTCGGAAATCGTGCTCGACCGCAAGGTCTCCGACAAGCGCATCTTCCCCAGCCTCGACGTCGGCAAGTCCGGCACGCGCAAGGAAGAGCTGCTGGTCGACAAGGACGTGCTCTCCAAGATGTGGGTGCTGCGCCGGATCCTCATGCAGATGGGCACCGTCGACGCGATGGAATTCCTGCTCGACAAGATGAAGGATTCGAAGAGCAACGAGGACTTCTTCGCCAATATGAACCAGTAGCGTGCTCTCGGCCCGGAAAGCCGCGATCACCGGCGCTCCGGGAGCGGGCAAATCGACGCTGCTGGCCGAACTCGCACGGCGGGGAATCGCGACCGAAGCCGAAGGGGCGCGCGCGATCCTCGCGGCGCCGGGCGGGATGGAGCTGCGCGCCGAGCGCCCGCTCGACTTCGCGCTTGCCATGTTCGAAGCCGAGCTGCGCACCTGGAATGCCGCGGAAGCGAGGGGCGGCGTCACCGTATTCGACCGCGGCTTCCCCGATATCGTCGGCTTCCTGCGGCTCGAAGGGTTCGCCGTTCCAGCCGAGATCGACCGCGCCTGTCGCAGCCTGCGCTACGACGGGCCGATCTTCCGCGCGCCGGCTTGGCGGGCGATCTACCGGCGCGACAGCGAGCGAATCCAGAGCTGGGAGGAAGCCGTCGCCAGCGACGATGCCGTAACACGGGCCTGGCGCGACTACGGCTACGATCCGGTCGACCTGCCGCTGGCGGGAATTGCCGAACGCGCCGCTTTCGTGGAAACATGCCTCGATGGTTGAGAACGCGCAATTGCTGCAGGCGGTGACCGAGTTGATCGGGCGCGGCAAGCAGGACGAGGCGATCGCCCGCGTCACCGAAGCGGCAGAGCAGGGCGACGACTGGGCCGCGCTGTGCCTCGCCGAATGGAAGCTGACCGGGCAGGGGATCGCGCGCGATCCCGCCGGCGCGGTCGAACTGCTCGAAGCGGCGGCCGGACGCGGCGCCGATGCCGCGGCGCTGCGCCTCGTCACGCTCTATGCGAGCGGGACGGGGTGCGAGCCGGATTACGCGCGCGCGCTGGCGCTGGCGGAGCGGCTCGAGCAGCATGGCGGTTTGATCGCGGCGCAATGCGTGTTCCTGCGCCAGCATGCCGGAGAGCCCGGGCCCGACGGCGAAGAGCTGTCCGGCGATCCGCGCGTCGTGCTGTTACGCGGCGCGCTGCTGCGCGAGGAATGCGCGTGGATCCGTGCGCTGGCGGAGCCGCGGCTCGAACCGTCCTTCGTCGAGGAGCCGGGCACGGGCCGGCGCATCCCGCACCCCGTGCGGACCTCGGACGGGGCCAGCTTCGGCCCGCTCCACGAGGATCTGGTGGTCAACCGCATCAACCGCCGCATCGCGCGGCTGAGCGGCACCGAATACGAATGGGGCGAGCCGCTGCACGTGCTGCGCTACGCCCCGCAGCAGCAATACCGCCCGCATGTCGATGCGCTGCCGGGCGTCGCCAATCAGCGGCAATGGACCGCGATCGCCTATTGCAATGCGGGTTACGAGGGCGGCGAGACGCATTTCCCCCGGCTCGACCTGACTGTGCGCGGCGAGGAGGGCGACCTGCTGCTGTTCGCCAATACCGACGGCGATGGCGGGAGCGACAAGCGGAGCGAACATGCCGGGCTACCCGTGAGTGCAGGGACCAAATGGATCGCGACCCGCTGGATCAGGCAGCGCCGCTATCACCCGTGGGAGCCGGAAACGGCGCGGTAGCTCCAGTAAGATAATGTCAACGCGAAGGTAATACTCTTCCGGCGACGAAAGGGAAGCGCCTTGGAACATTTGCTCTACCGCTCGCGAGCGAGCGAGAATTTCGATCCGGGTCAGGTCTTCACGATCATCCAGACCTCGGCGCGCAGGAACCCGGGGCGCGATGTGACCGGGTTCCTCGCCTTCGCTCATGGCACTTTCGTCCAGCTGGTCGAAGGACCGGCCGAGGCCCTCGACGGCCTGCTGGGCGACCTGCGAAACGACGGCCGCCACTGCGAACTGGAAGTGCTCGAACGGCGGCCGATCGAGCGGCGCAGATTTCCCGAATGGCGGATGGAACGGCTGGCGGTCGGGGACGGCGACGCTTCCCGACTGGAAGAACGCCTGCGGGAGGCAGGGATCGAACCGGCCACGATCCGGACGGTGCTCGAAACCTATCGCTGCGCAAAGGCCGCCTGAGCCAGAGTCGTTTTCAGCCACGCTGAACCGGCACCGGGTCGCTCCTCACCCGGAGTGTTGTTTTCCGGCGGTGACGCGGCCTGTCGCTGCTTGGCAATCGTCGGCCCGCCGGGGCGGAACAGCCAAGGATCGGACGGAGGTCCGATCCGCACGCAACAAACGACTCCAGGCCGGTGCCGCGTCCGTTCCAACTTGGCTGAAACGGAATCAAGCATCCACGCCGCGTCAGCCCTGCCGTTCGAGCTGCGCGGCCATCATCTCCCACACCTTGTTGACCGCCTTGAGCGGACGCACCATCACCTTGAAATCGATAATCTTTCCGTCGGCATCGAAGCGGATGAGATCGATGCCGTTGATGTGGATGCCGTCGAGTTCGGTCTCGAATTCGAGCAGCGCGTCGTCGCCGTCGACCAGTTCGCGGACATAGGCGAAGGAATCGTTGCCGAGCGTCGCTCCGGCGGCGCTGAGATAGGCCGTCACGACGGCTTTTCCGCGCTGTGGCGTGTGCACTACGGGCGAATGGAACACCGCGTCCTCGTGCAGGATTTCCGCCAGCGCCGCGGGCGAATTGCCGCCCTCGACCACCGCATGCCACCGCTTGAGACCGTCTATTGCCGACATGTCGCCTCTCCGAAAGTGTCCGCGCGCGCCGCGTCCCAATGGTCGGCGTATTGCGTACCGCCGGGCGCGTCGAGCAATTCGCCCGGGGCGAGGAAGTGATAGATGCGGTCGATGCTGTCCGAGCGCGCGCTGTTCTGCCGCTCGGAGATATGGCACGGCTCGATCTGCCACGGATTGTCGAGCCCCATCGCGACGACCATTTCGCGCAGCGCATGAAGCGTGTGGCGCTGGAAGCGTGCAACGCGTTCGGACTTCTCCGGCACCACCAGCCCGCGCTGGCGCGTCGCGTCCTGCGTCGCGACGCCCGTAGGGCAGCGGTCGGTGTGGCATTTCATCGACTGGACGCAGCCCAGTGCGAACATGAAGGCGCGGCCGGCATTGCACCAGTCGGCGCCGAGCCCGAAATTCATCGCCATGCCCGCGCCCGAATGGACCTTGCCCGCCGCGGCGACCTTCACCTGGTCCTTCAGCCTGGTGCCGACCAGCGCGTTGCGCACCAGGATCAGGCCCTCGCGCAGCGGCATGCCGACGCGGTTGGAAAACTCGACCGGCGCCGCCCCGGTGCCGCCCTCGGCGCCGTCGACGACGATGTAGTCGAGCACGATGCCGGTCTCGACCATCGCCTTGGCGATGGCGAACACCTCGTGCGGCTTGCCGACGCACAGCTTGATCCCGACCGGCTTGCCGCCTGACAGCTCGCGCAGTTGCGCGGCCCATTCGAGCAGTTCGATCGGGGTGCGGAAGGCCGAGTGGCAAGGGGGCGAGACGACCGTCTTCCCCACCGCGACGCCGCGCGTGGCGGCGATTTCCTCGGTCACCTTCTCGCCCGGCAGCACCCCGCCATGGCCCGGCTTGGCGCCCTGGCTGAGCTTGATCTCGACCATCCTGACCTGGTCGATCTGCGCGGTGTCGGCGAATTTGGCCGGGTCGAACCCGCCGTCTTCGGTGCGGCAGCCGAAATAGCCGCTGCCGATTTCCCACACCAGGTCGCCGCCATGTGCGCGGTGATAGCGCGACAGCCCGCCTTCGCCGGTGTCGTGGTAGAAGCCGCCCGCCGCCGCGCCCTTGTTCAATGCCATGATCGCATTGGCCGAGAGCGAGCCGAAGCTCATCGCCGAGATATTGAGCAGCGCGGCCGAATAGGGCTTCGTGCACTGCCGCGACCCGACATCGACACGCCATTCGGTCGGCGCCTCGGCGTTGGGCACGATCGAATGGGCGAGCCATTCGTATTCGTCCGAATAGACGTCGAGTTCGGTCCCGAACGGGTGCGAATCGAGCTGGCCCTTCGAGCGCGCATAGACCAGCGCGCGCTCGTCATGGTTGAACGGGCGGCCCTCGAGATCGCCCTCGACCACATAGGCGCGCAGATAGGGCCGCAGGTCCTCCATCAGCCAGCGCACCCGCGCGAGCAGCGGGTAATTGCGTCTAAGCGTATGTTTTCGCTGGAAAAAATCCCACAATGCGATGGCGAGCAGCGGCAGCGTGACCAGCAGCCCCCAGCGCAGCCATCCGACCCACGCGAACAGCGCGCTCAGCGCGAGCAGCACGAGCGGCAGCACGAAACGCGTGAACAGCTCCGCCGAATCGCGCCAGTCGGCCCGGTTGTGGATCAAGCGAGATGCTCGGCGAAGAATTCCGCGGTGCGCTTGTCCGCCAGCTGCGCGGCGTCCTCGTCGCGCCGCTTGCCGAATTCGGTCGCGAAGCCGTGGTCGAGCCCTTCGTAATCGTGCAGCGTTACTTTGGGATGGTCGTCCAGCCCCTCGTGCATCGCCTTCTGCGTATCCTTGTCGACGAAGCCGTCCGCGGTCGGGATATGCAGCATCAGCGGGTGGGCGATCGAATGCTTCTCGCGCAGCAGCCAGTCGATCCCGACCCCGTAATAGCCGACGCTGGCGTTCACGTCGGTCCGCGCCGCGGTCATGTAGGCGAGCCGCCCGCCGAGGCAGTAGCCGACGCAGCCGACTTGTCCCACGCCCTCCTGCTGCCGGATGAAGTGGATCGTCGCCTCGATATCGCGGATGCCCTGGTCCTGGTCGAACTTGTTCATCCATTCGAGCGCCTGCTGGAACTCGGGCTCGACATCGGGATCGAGCTCGATGCCCGGCTCGAGCCGCCAGAACAGGTCGGGCGCGACCGCGAGATAGCCGTCCTCGGCGAGCCTGTCGCATTTGCGGCGGATCCCGGCATTGACCCCGAAGATCTCCTGGATCACGACGATCGCCGCGCGCGGATCCCCCGCGGGCCGCGCGACATAGGCGGAAAAGCCGCTGTCGCCCGACAGCGTTTCGATGGTGACGGTCTCGCTCATTGGTGTATCCCTTGCTCCTCTCGACGCGACGACAAGGCCCTAGCCCTTGCGTACGGCGAATGCCAAACCCAGCTTGGTCTCACTACCGCAACGGAGAAGACGCGATGAAGGTCCATGTGGAAATCGATTGCACGCCCGAAGAGGCGCGGACCTTCATGGGCCTGCCCGATGTCGACAAGGCCAACGCGGTCTATGTCGATGCGATGGCCAAGGCGATGAAGGAGGTCAGCAACCCCGACCAGCTGCAGCAATACGCCAAGCAGCTCGCACCGATGGGGCAGATGGGGCTCAAGATGTTCCAGAGCTTCGTCGAAGGCGCCACCGCCGCCTCGACCGGCACCAAGTCCACCAAGTCGAAGAAGGACGACGATTAAGCGCCGTTAGCCACCCCGAAATGGATACGATCTTCGCCTTGTCGAGCGGTGCGCCGCCCGCGGGGATCGCCATCGTCCGGGTCAGCGGCGCGCAGGCGGGCGAAGCGATGCGCGTGCTGGCGGGCGAGGGTGTTCCCCCGCGCCGTGCGGTGACGCGTACGCTGTGCGATGCGGGCGGAGCGGTGCTCGATCGCACGCTGGTGCTGTTCCTGCCCGGCCCGGCGACCGCGACCGGCGAGGATGTCGCCGAATTCCATCTCCACGGGGGCCGGGCGGTGGTCGCGGCGGTCGAGGCCGCGCTCGAGCGTATCGAGGGCCTGCGCCGCGCCGAACCGGGCGAATTCACCCGCCGCGCCCTCGCCAACGGCAAGCTCGACCTCGCCGAGGCCGAGGGGCTGGCCGACCTGCTCTCGGCCGAGACCGAGCTCCAGCGCCGCTCGGCGATGGCGATGGCCGGGGGCGCGCTGTCGCAGCGCGTCGGAGCCTGGCGCGACGGCGTGCTGGCGCTGTCGGCGCAGGTCGAAGCGGCGCTCGATTTCGCCGACGAGGACGATGTCGCGGGTCTACCGGAGGATTTCGCGCGCGCGGTCGAGGCGCTGGCGGCGGAGCTGGCCGGCTGGCTCGAGCGCCCGCGCGCCGAATTGTTGCGCGAGGGATTCCGGGTCGTGCTTGCAGGTCCGCCCAACGCCGGAAAATCGACACTATTCAATGCATTAGTAGAGAATGAGGCGGCCATCACCGCGCCCACCGCGGGCACCACGCGCGACGTGCTCGAACGCAGCGTGGCGCTGGGCGGGGTGCCGTTCACTTTCGTCGACACTGCCGGCCTGCGCGAGCGCTCGGACGATGCGGTCGAAACCATCGGCATTTCGCGCGCCCGCGCCCAGCTCGACCGCGCCGACCTTGTGCTGTGGCTCGGCCCCGAAGGCGAGGGGCCCGCGGGCGCGCGCGAAGTAGAGGCCAAGACCGACCTCGCGGCGACGCCGGCGAAGTCGCAACCCTGGGCGCGCGTCTCCGCGCTCGGCGGCGAGGACGTCGACGAACTGCGCCGCGCTCTGATCGACACCGCCCGCGCCGCGATGCCCGCGCCGGGCGAGGTCGCGCTCAACGCCCGCCAGCACGCTCTGCTCGCCGAGGCGCACCGCGCGCTCGCGACGATCGCGCCCGGCGAGGACCTGCTCCTCACCGCCGAAAAGCTCCGCCTCGCCCGCGTCGCCTTCGACCGCCTGATCGGCCGCAGCTCGACCGAGGACATGCTCGACGCGCTGTTCGGGCGGTTTTGTATCGGGAAGTGAAGCCCAGCGAATTGGCAAGATCGCCCGTCGCCCGCAAATTGGTTGACTGCTCGATTTTGGTGGCAAAATGTTGACGGAATCCGGGAGATTCTCTATATGTTCGTGTGGAGAAATCCCCATGCCTCATTCGTCACTCGCCATTGCAAATGAATTTTTGCAGCGCGCCCAAGGTGGGCGCCCGCTTACGCATATGCAGGTCCAGAAGCTGGTCTACTTGGCCCACGGATGGAATCTTGGTGCATATGGTGAGCCACTGATCGAGGATGATGTCGAAGCTTGGGAGTTTGGTCCCGTTATCCGCCGCCTATACGACGCGATGAAATGTTTTGGCCGGGGGCCGGTTCGGCGCCTTCTTCGCTGGGGTGACGATACGCCATTCGATTTTGATGACGCCGAAGAAGCTTTCGAGCAGCTTACGCCTCAAGAAATCGATGTGATTGATTTGGTTTGGCAGAAGTACGGCAATTACCCGGCTTTTCAGCTTTCGGCATTGACCCATCAAGAAGGCACTCCTTGGTACAGGGCTTTTGCAAAAGCTCGCAATTCGGTGATTAAGGATGCTGAAATACGTGGTCATTTCGAGGGGCTTCTCGCAAAAGCATGAGCGCTGACGAGCGTCTGAACGAAAAGCTTGAGGCTGCTATCGATGCGAGCCTTCCAGCCGTCCAGAGCAAGCGGTCGCGGGATGATAAGGACGCGAAAGAAGAGGCGTCGCTCACGCACCAAATTCAACGGGCGGGCCTTGAAGGTCTTCGCGAAGACAATCGCAATAAGAAGGCTAACCGCAGGCTCCGATGGCGATATGCCAAGTGGGTGTTTCGATACCTTGTGGTTTTTTCGCTTTTTTCGGCACTTATCGTGATCTTACATGGCTTTGGTATCGGTAGCTTCGCTCTTCCGGATCTCGCTTTAGGGGCGCTGGTAGGAAGTACGGCTGTGAGCGCAATCGGTCTGGTCGCTGCGGTGGTAACTGGACTATTCCAGAGTTCCTGACTCTGCGCCGCGAAAATAAGAAATGGTGTTTCACGTGGAACAACGCTCTTATTCACCGCACAGCGTTCCACGTGAAACACCCCTTTGACCCGCCCGCAGCGCTGCTCTAACGGCGCAGCCATGCGCGAGAGCTACGATATCCTGGTGGTCGGCGGCGGGCATGCCGGGGTCGAGGCGGCGTGCGTCGCCGCGCGGATGCGCGCGCGCGTGGCGCTGGTCAGCTTCGATCTCGAGGCGATCGGGGCAATGAGCTGCAATCCGGCGATCGGCGGGCTGGGCAAGGGGCATCTGGTGCGCGAGGTCGATGCGTTCGACGGGGTGATCGGGCGCGCCGCCGATGCGGCGGCGATCCACTACCGGATGCTCAATCTTTCCAAGGGCAGCGCGGTGTGGGGGCCGCGCGTGCAGGCCGACCGCGCGCTGTTCAAGACCGCGGTGCAGCGGGTGGTGCGCGCGCAGGACGGTCTCGACCTGGTCGAGGGCGAAGCGGCGGCGCTGCGGATCGCGGGAGGGCGCGTTATCGGGGTCGCGCTGGCCGACGGCACCGTGCTCTCGGCGCGCGCGGTGGTGCTGTGCACCGGGACCTTTCTCGGCGGGATCCTGTATCGCGGCGAGGAGCGGTTCGAAGGCGGGCGGATCGGCGAGGCCTCGGCGCAGCGGCTCGCCGAACAGATGCGCGAGGCGCTGCCGATGGCGCGGCTCAAGACCGGCACCCCGCCACGGCTCGACGGGCGCACGATCGACTGGGCGGCCTTGCCCGAGCAGCCCTCCGACGGCGAGAGCTGGACAATGTCGCCGCTCAGCGGGGGTAGGGCGAATCCGCAGGTGTTCTGCGCGATCACCCGCACCAATGCGGCGAGCCACGATATCATCCGCGCCAATCTCGACCGCTCGCCGCTGTTCTCGGGCGCGATCGGGGCCGAGGGGCCGCGCTATTGCCCCTCGATCGAGGACAAGATCCACCGCTTCGGCGACCGCGACGGGCACCAGGTGTTTCTCGAGCCCGAGGGGCTGACGACCCACCTCGTCTATCCCAACGGGATCAGCACCTCGCTGCCCGAGGATGTCCAGCTCGTCATGCTGCGGAGCATGGACGGGCTGGCCGAGGTGGAGATGGCGGTGCCGGGCTATGCGGTCGAATACGACCATGTCGATCCGCGCGCGCTGACGACCGGGCTCGAATGCCGCGCGATCCCCGGGCTCTATTGCGCGGGGCAGATCAACGGCACCACCGGCTACGAGGAAGCGGCGGCGCAGGGGCTGATCGCGGGGATGCACGCGGCGGCGGCGTGCCTCGGGCGCGATCCGGCGCCGCTCGACCGGGCCAATTCCTACCTCGCGGTGATGGTCGACGATTTGACTTTGCAGGGGGTGACCGAGCCCTATCGCATGCTGACCGCGCGCGCCGAATACCGCCTGCGGCTGCGCGCCAACAATGCCAGCACGCGGCTGACGCCGCTCGCGATCGGGGCCGGCTGCGTCGGCGAGGAGCGGCGGCGCTGGTTCGAAGCGCGCGAAGAGCGACGCGGGGCTTGGCAGGCGGCGCTGCAGCGGCCCGTGCCAGCGACCGAGCTCGCCAGGGCGGGGTTCCACGTGAAACGCGATGCCGGGCGGCGCACGCTGGGCGAATGGCTCGGCCATGGCGGGATCGATCTTGCCGCGCTCGGGCCGTGGCTGGACGACGGCCTCGATCCGACCGACGAGGTCGCGGGCGAGGTGGCCGAGGATGCAGCTTATGCGCCCTACCTGGCCCGGCAGGACGCCGAATTGCGCGATTTGCGCGCGAGCGAGGCGGTGCGGCTGCCCGAGGATTTCCCGTGGCGCGACGTGCCCGGCCTGTCGAACGAGATGGTCGAGCGGCTCGGCGCGGCGCGTCCGGCGACGCTGGCGGCGGCGGGACGCGTGCCCGGCATCACCCCTGCCGCGTTGTCGGCAGTGCTGGTCCATGCGCGCAAGCACGCGCGGCAGGCGGCATGATCGCCGACGAAGCGACGGCGCGCGCATTCGTCGGGGAACTGTGCGACGCGGCCGCCATGGCGCGGCTCGAACGGCTGATCAGCGCATTGAGGGCGGAGAACGAACGGCAGAACCTCGTCGCTGCGGCGACGCTTGATATCGTGTGGCAGCGCCATATCGCGGACAGCGCGCAATTGCTCGGCCTTGTTTCACGTGGAACGTCAGTCCGCAAAGCGGAAACAGCGCCATGGGTGGATCTCGGCAGCGGGGCGGGGTTCCCGGGGCTGGTGATCGCGGCGATGCGCCCCGAAACCGAAATGATCCTGGTCGAATCGCGCCGGAAACGGATCGACTGGCTCGTGCGGATGGTGTCAGAGCTGGAGCTTGCCAATTGCCGCGTGGAGGGACGTCGGCTCGAGCAGGTCGAAACCGTCCCGGTCGGGGTCATCACCGCGCGCGCCTTTGCACCGTTGGAGGCAATCCTCCGTCTATCCGCACGATTTTCCACAGAGCGGACCTGCTACCTGTTGCCCAAGGGGCGCTCGGCGGCGCAGGAACTGCAGGACATGCCGCGCCGGATTCGCAAGACGTTCCACGTGGAACAATCGCGCACGGACGCGGATTCCGGCATAATCGTCGGCCGATTGAGCAAGGAGGCCCTGGCCAAGCTATGATCACCATCGCCATCGCCAACCAGAAGGGCGGGGTCGGCAAGACCACCACCGCGATCAATATCGCCACGGCGATGGCGGCGACGGGCTGGAAGACGCTGCTGGTCGATCTCGACCCCCAGGGCAACGCCTCGACCGGCATGGGCATCGAGGCCGCGAACCGCGAAAATTCGAGCTACGACGTACTGATCGACGAAGTTCCCGTCGCCGAATGTGTTTCCGCGACGTCGATACCCGGTCTCGATCTGGTTCCCGCCACGGTCGATCTGAGCGGTGCCGAAGTGGAGCTCGTCTCGGTCGAGGACCGCACCGCACGCCTGCGCGACGCGCTGGCGGCGCATCAGGGCCACGATATCTGCTTCATCGATTGCCCGCCGTCGCTCGGCCTGCTGACGCTCAACGCGCTCGGCGCAGCCGATACCTTGCTGGTGCCGCTGCAATGCGAATTCTTCGCGCTCGAAGGCCTCAGCCAGCTGTTGCAGACGGTCGAACGCGTCCAGCAGCGCTTCAACCCCGATCTCGGCATTATCGGCGTCGCGCTGACGATGTTCGACCGCCGCAACCGCCTGACCGACCAGGTCGCCGACGATGTGCGCGATTGCCTCGGCAATCTGGTGTTCGAGACGGTCATCCCGCGCAATGTCCGCCTGTCCGAAGCGCCGAGCCACGGCATGCCCGCGCTGGTTTACGATCATTCCTGCCCCGGCAGCCGCGCCTATATCGCCTTGGCGCGCGAGCTGATCGGGCGCCTGCCCGAGCAAAGGAAGGCCGCATGAGCAAACCCGATCAACCCGCCACCGTTGCCGGCACCCGCCGCAGCGCGGCAGACAGGAAGAAGAAACTCGGCAAGGGGCTTGGCGCATTGCTGGGCGAAACCCGGCGTGAAGAGCCCCTGGTCACGTCGGTCCAGGATGCTGGCGCGGAGGAAAAGGACGACAAATCAGGGGGTTCGCCCCTGAGCGGACTCGCCTCGCTGGCCGTCTCCGCGATCGAGCCGTTGCCCGGCCAGCCGCGCCGGTATTTCGACGAGGATGCGCTGGACGAACTGGCGGCGTCGATAGCGGCGCGTGGGGTGATCCAGCCGATCATCGTGCGTCCGCTCGCCGGCGGGCGTTACCAGCTGGTGGCGGGCGAACGCCGCTGGCGCGCGGCGCAGAAGGCGCGGCTGCACGAAATTCCCGCACTGGTCCGCGATCTCGACGAGAGCGAGGTGATGGCGCTCGCTCTGATCGAAAACCTCCAGCGCGAGGATCTCAATCCGGTCGAGGAAGCGCGCGCCTATCAGCGCCTGTCGGACGAAGAGGGGATGACGCAGGCGGAAATCGCCGGGCTGGTCGACAAGTCGCGTAGCCACGTCGCCAATTTCCAGCGATTGCTCGTACTGCCGGCCGAAGTGCTCGACATGGTCGAGAGCGGCGCGCTGTCTATGGGGCACGCACGCGCGCTGATCGGAAACGAGCGCGCGGTCGAACTGGCCAAGCAGGCGGTAGCGAAGAAATTGTCGGTACGCGATATCGAAGCGCTCGTACGCGTCGGCGAAGAGGTCGTGAAACCCGGACGCAAGAGCCGCTCGTCGCGCGATCCGGCCAAGGATGCGGACATCGCGGCGGTCCAGGGCCATCTGGAGGAATTTCTCGGTCTGTCGGTGCGAATCAAGACCGATTCCGATCCGCGTTCCGGAGCGGTCACGATTCGTTACTGCACGCTCGATCAACTCGACCTGATCTGCCAGCGCCTGACCGGTGGCGATCTCTAGAGATTCCGTAGGCCATTGATAATAAAAGTATTCTTCGAAGGCTTACGCAGAGGTGATTAACGAAACACCGTTCACACGTTAACCATGACCGGCAACAAAGACTGAACCTGTCGTCCCTTACAAGCCACTCCACGGATGGGCCGCAAGACCCGTTCGGCGGGGCACCCGGGACGGTCGCCCCGCTCGGGACAAGACCATTCTTGGAAGGGACCAGATACAATGATCAAGACGCTTCGCATGGGCGCCGCCGGCGCCGCTATCGCCGTGCTCGCAATGGCTTCGGCCGCCAACGCCGCCGAAACCGAAACCGCGACCGCCGAGGCCGATATCGTCCAGGCTTTCACGCTGACCAACGACACCGATCTCGACTTCGGCGCCATCGTCAACGCAGCCGGTGGCGGCACGGTCGTCGTGGCGACCGACGGCTCGGTCAGCTGTGGCGGTTCGCTCGTCTGTCACGGTTCGAGTTCGGCTGCGGCCTTCTCGATCGACGGCGGAACGATCGGCAAGAACCTCTATATCACGCTGCCCGACACGTCGAGCGGTTCGCTGGTGATGGAGCATTCCGACAAGGCTGCGCTGCAGCTCGCCGACCCGACGCTGCTCGACGCTGCGGTGGAAATCGAACTCGACGGCTTCACCACGACCTCGGACGGTTCCGACGCCAATGGCGATTTCGTGACCGTCGCCGACGACGGCTCGGGTGTCGGGGAAGCCGGCTTCTCGGTCGGCGGCACCGCCACGCTCGACGGTTCGGAAGTCGAAGGCACCTACAGCACGACTTTCAGCGTCACCGTCGACTACGAGTAATCCGATCGGTCTCCGCCCACAGCGGGGACAAGGGAAAAATCGAGGGGGGTGCGTCCGCAAGGGCGCGCCCCTTCGTGCATCGACGGCTCGACCAGCGCGCCGTTTCTGCCGCGCTGGTTAGCTTCGCCTTAACCATATTCGCCTAGGCCGGGATCGAGCCGGTGCGTCTCCCGCCCGGTCGGACCAGGGACCAGACAAGATCATGAAACACCGCCTGTTTTCGCATATCCGTATCACGCTTGCAGCTGCCGCGATGGCCGGCACGGCGATTCTGTCCGGCACCCCCGCCGCCGCGCAGGGCGATCTGCTTGTCGCGCCGACGCGGGTCGTTCTGGACGGACGCCGCGGCACCGAGGTCATCCTCAGCAATATCGGCACCGAGGAGGCGACCTATCGTATCGGGTTGGAGCTGCGCCGCATGACCGACGAGGGCGGGCTCGTCGACGTGACGCCGGAACAGGCCAATGCGGCCGAACAGGCTGCACTCGACATGATCCGCTACGCCCCGCGCCGAATCACGCTTCCGCCGGGTCAGCCGCAGGCGGTCCGCCTGACCGCACGTCCGGGAGCCGACCTGCCCGACGGCGAATACCGTGTGCACATGTCATTCCGCGCCATCCCGCGCCCGGTCTCGGTGACCGAGGAAGAGGAAGAGCAGGGCGGCATGCGCTTCAGGCTGATCCCGATCTACGGCGTGACGATCCCGATCATCGTGCGCCACGGCCGGCTCGAGGCGCAGGTCGCGCTGGCGCAGCCGCGCATCGAACGGGGCGAAGACAGAAGCGCGATCAAGCTCACGATCAATCGGAGCGGCGAAGCGTCGACCTATGGCGACCTCCAGATCCGCCGCCAGGGCAGCGAGGAAGTGCTTTATTCGGCGCGTGGCCTGGCGGTCTATGCCGAGGTCGATTCGCGCGAATTCACCCTGCCGGTAGCCAACGACCAGCTTGCCCGTATCCAGGGGCCGGTTCGTGTGGAGTACCGCGAGGCTTCCGGGGCGGGCGGCGGTCTCATCGCCGCGATCGACACGGTCCTGCAATAGGGCCGAGGCCTTTCGCCGGCCGAGCCGACAATGTTGCGCGTCCGATCCTTCGCACTAGGCGCCATCGCATCCGTTGCGGTGGCGCTTGCTGCGTCTGCTCCGGCGACGGCGCAGTCGGGCTGGCAGGCCAATGACGACGATTTCCTGCTGCTCAAGATGACCCTGGGCAAACACGAGTTCGTCAACGAAATCCGCGGCTACCAGACGGACAGGGGTGTCTGCCTCGATCTCGGCGACGTCATTCAGTCGCTCGATTTGCCCGTGCGCCTCGACAAGAAGTCGCGCCGCGCAACCGGCTGGTTGTTCTCGGAGGACCAGACCTTCACGATCGATCGTGACTCGAACAGGGTACAAAACGTGAACGTCGGTACGGCGCCGGTAGCCGACGACATCCACGACACCCCGGAGGGGTGGTGCGTGCGGGTCGAAGCGTTGTCGAAATGGTTCGGTATCGGTCTCAAGACCGACCTGTTCAACGCGGCGATCCGCATCGACGAGACCGCCAAACTGCCCTTTATCGAGGCGCTCGAGCGCAGAAGTCGCGCCGCGCGACTTCGGACGAAGAAAAAATCGTTCGACCTGGCCGAATATCCGCGCGCCGATGCCGAATACCGTATGTGGCGGACGCCCTCGGTCGACGTGAACATGCGCGCGCGTTTCTCGGGCGGATCGAATGCCAGCGGGCGCGAATTGCGCTACGAGGCTCTCGCGGCGGGCGAAATCGGCAAGGTCAGCTATACCGCTCGCCTCGCTTCCGACCGCAATCTCGAGCCTGCCACGCTTCGCGTGACGGGCTACCGAAACGACCCCGACGGCAACCTGCTCGGCCCGCTCAAGGCGACACGCGTCGCGGGTGGCGATGTGGAGCTGAATGCAGGCCAGCTGACCGGACAGAGCGTGGTCGGGCGCGGCGTGTTCGTCGGGAACCAGCCGATCGGCCGCTCCTCGCGCTTCTCCACCACGACCCTGCGCGGCGCCTTGCCGTCGGGCTGGGATGCCGAACTGTACCGCAACGGGCAGTTGATCGCCTTCCAGGGCGAAAAAGGCGACGGACGCTACGAATTCGAGGAAATCGACCTCTACTTCGGCCGCAACGATTTCGAAATCGTGCTCTACGGCCCGCAAGGTCAGATTCGGCGAATCCGGGAGGAGGTACCGGTCGGCCAGCGCATGATCGAGCCGGGCAAGACCTATTACTGGGCCGGGATCCTGCAGCAGAACCGCGACCTGATCTCGATCGGTGCGCCGCGGTTGTCGGATGCGGATTCGGGACATTGGCGCTGGGGTGTCGGTGTCGAACGCGGTCTCGACGACAGAACCAGCGCGGCTCTGGGCTATCAGAGCTTCGTAAACGACGGAAAACGGCGCCAATTCGTCGAGGCCAACCTGCAGCGCACCTTCGGGGCGATGCACGTTTTGCTCGCCGGCGCGCATGAACTCGGGGCGGGCTTCGTCGCCGAGGCGAACGCGCTCGGCCGCGTCGGACCCGTCAACCTCGCCGCCTACACGACTTGGGTGTCGGGCGAGTTCAACAGCGAGTTCACCGGGGGCAATCTCGCCTTCCGGGCGGGCTTGCGTGCCGATACCTCTTTGAAATTAGGGAGTTTTACCCTTCCACTGCAAGCCGGGTTCAACCACTTGCGCCGCGACGGCGGGCGAACGGTCAACGAATGGTTTATCGGCAGCAGCGCGCGCGTTCTCGGCACGCTCGTGCGTGCAGAGTTGCGCGGCAATGCGCAGGGTGGGCTCGAGGACGAACCGGAGGACGATGGCACAAGGCTGCGCCTGTTGGCGAGCCGGCGGCTGTTCGGCCTCAGCATGCGCGCCGGCGCCGATTTCTTCCTCGACGGACCGGACAAGGGCCTGCACAGCGCGCGGCTCGACACCGGCAAGCGGCTCGACGACAGGTCCGACATCAATTTCGAGATCGAATATGACGGGGTGGACAAGGACACCGAATTCGCGCTCGGCTACACGCGGGATTTCGAGCGGTTTTCGCTCCGCACCGATGCCAGCTATCGCACGGACGGCGCGTTGGGCCTCAATGTCGCGCTTGCGTTCAGCCTCGGGCCGAACCCTGTGAACGGGGGAATCCGCGTCACCGATACCAGGCTGGCGCAGAACGGCCAGGCGGCGGTGACCGTCTTCCGCGACGACGATGGCGACGGACGGATGTCGCCTGGCGAGGAGCCGCTCAAGGATGTTATGATCGAAGCCGGATTGCGCTTTGACGATGCCGTTACCGCCGAGAACGGCAAGGCCGTGGTCGACGGATTGCGCCCGTTCCAGCCGGTGCTGGTCGGGGTCGACGAAGCGTCGCTGGAGGATCCGTTCCTGGTCCCGGCGGTAAAGGGCGTCGTCGTCGTGCCGCGTCCGGGGGTTATCACGCATGTCGAACTGGCGATATCGCCCTCGGGCGAGGTCGAGGGCACGATCCTCTCGCCCAACGGGACCGAGCAGCCCGGGGTCGAGCTCGAGCTGCTCGACGCGAACGGCAAGGTCGTCGCCGCGACGATCAGCGAATTCGACGGCTTCTTCCTGTTCGAGCGGGTACCTTACGGCCGCTACCGCTTGCGCGTCGCCGCCGATGCCGCGCGCAAGCTCGCCGTGCGCAGCGCGATCGAGCAGCCGGTGGCAATCGGGCGCGATGCCGATATCGCACGGCTCGGCGCAATCAAGCTGCGGACGGGAGGAGACGGTGTCGCGCGGCTCGAGGAGTCTGCGACCGGGCCGTCGCCTTAGGCTCCGTTTCCGTCAGGCTGAAACCACCTCTAGCGCGACTTGGTGTATTTGGTCCGCTTGGCCGGTTTCGGTGCGGGGGCCTTGCGGTAGATGACGCGCCTGGACGGCTTGCGGTAGCTGCGCGTTTCCTCCTCGACCCATTCCTCGGTGACGGTTTCGCGCACCACCGCACGCTGCGGAACGGCGACCAGCACGGGGACGTAGGTCATGTGCATGGCGTAGCCGTAATGGCCGTAACCGTAGCCATAACCCTGGGCATAACCGTGTCCGTATCCGTAACCCGGATAGGCATATCCCGCCTGGTGGCCGTAGCCGCCGCGGTACCGCCCGGCCATGTAGTCGTCGAGCCAGGCTTCGCAGGCTTCGCGCGCACGGCGGCGATCGCCCGAACCGGCTATCGCCGAGCCGATCGCCAATCCGGCCAGTCCGCCGACTCCGGCACCGATCAGCGTTCCGGCGAGCCGGTTGCCGTCGGCGACGCGGTTGCCGATCACGCCGCCCACCGCGGCACCGAGAATTCCGCCACCCACGGCGCCGCTGTTGCGGCGGCGCGGGTTGCGATAGCCTTCGCGGCAATCGTCGAGCCATGCTTCGCGGTCGAAATCGGCCGGCAGCGGCGCGTAGCCGCTCTGCGGTGCGGGGTAGTGGTAGCCTTGCTGCCTGTGAGGCGGAGCGGGCCGGTAAGCGGGATAGGGAGCCGCAGCAGGAGGTGCCTGCCGGTATTCGACCTCGTATTGCTCGTAATAGGGATCGTATTCCCGATACTCCTCCGGCACGCGCTGGACCACCGGCTGCTGGCGGTAGACCACCTCGGCGGTCGTGGGCACGGGCTGCGCATATTGATAGGTTCGCTGCTCGTAGGTCATTTCGGGGGTCGGTCCGGACTGGGCCAGTGCGGGCGCGGCGGCGGCCAGTGCGCAGCCGGCAGCTCCGAACGAAAACAGGTGGCGAACGGTCATGCGGATTCCCCAAACTCGATTCGCGCAGGACCGATTCCCGCGCATTAACGGAAAATCTACCATCGTATCGCGCCAGTTCCCAAGGCCGGCCCCGGGGATGTCCCGTTTCGGGGCGGTTCGTCGCGCGCCGGGTCAGATCCGGTCGGAAATGACCACCGCCAGCCGCTCGATGCCCGCCGCATCGTCCCGGTCGAAGCGCGCCGGGAGCGGGCTGTCGAGGTCGATTACGGCCACGACCGTCCCGTCGCGCATGACGGGCACCACGAGTTCCGAACGGCTCGCTGCATCGCAGGCGATGTGGCCGGGGAAGGCGTGCACATCATCGACCAGCTGCGTCTCGCCCGATGCTGCAGCAGCGCCGCAGACGCCTTGGCCGAGTGGAATACGGATGCAGGCGGGGCGCCCGATGAAGGGACCGAGCACGAGTTCGCCGCCGATCGTGCGGTAGAATCCTGCCCAGTTGAGGTCGGGCACGAATTCGCGCATCAGCGCGGCGATGTTGGCCATGTTGGCGACGCCGTCGCTCTCGCCTTCGGTGAGCGCCGCGGCGGCATCGGCCAGTTGGCGGTACAGTTCGGGCTTGGCGAGGTCCGCGTCGGGCTGGAAATCGTACATCGGCGCCCGCTCTAGCGCGCTGCGCCATTGCCGCAAGCCCGGCTTGGCCCTATCCAGCGCCTATGAGCATCGGCCGCAAGATTCTCGTCGGACTTCTCGTCCTCCTTCTCATCCTCGTCGCGTTCGCCGTCTGGGTCTATCGCGGCGATACGGCCGACTTGTCGGTCGATGCGGTGACCGGAACCGATCCCCAGCTCGAGGAAGCGGATGCGGAGATGTTCCCGACCGTCCGCATCGCCGAGCCGGTCGGCTGGGCGGACGATGCGGTACCGCAGGCCGCCGAAGGTCTCGCGGTGACGCGTTTTGCCGACGGGCTCGACCATCCGCGCGTGCTCCATGCACTGCCCAACGGCGATATCCTCGTCACGCTGACACGCGCGCCTGCACGCGAGGACGGCGGAGGGATTACCGGCTGGATTGCCGACATGCTGATGAGCCGTGCGGGGGCCAAGGGCGTATCGGCCAACCAGCTGGTCCTGCTGCGCGATACCAACGGCGACGGCGCGACCGAGGCGCCGGTGGTACTGACCGACGAGCTGGATTCGCCATCGGGCATCGCCTGGGGCGACGGTACGCTCTACGTCGCCAATCACGACGCGGTGCTCGCCTTTCCCTACAGCCCGGGCGATACCGCGCTCGGCGGCGAGGGGCGCAAGCTGATGGATCTGCCGCCCGGCGGCGGGCACTGGATGCGCAATCTCGAACTCTCGCCCGACGGCGCCAAGCTTTACGTAGCGGTGGGGTCGGTTTCCAATATCGGCGAGCAGGGGATGGACGTCGAGGAGGGCCGCGCGGCGATCTGGGAATACGATGTCGCCAGCGGCAGCGCGCGCGTGTTCGCGGCGGGCCTGCGCAATCCCAACGGGCTGGCATGGAACCCGTGGAGCGACGAGTTGTGGACCACCGTCAACGAGCGCGACATGCTCGGCTCGGACCTGGTGCCCGACTACCTCACCAACGTGCCGCTCGGCGCGCAGTACGGCTGGCCGTGGATCTACTGGGGCGACAATTACGACCGCCGCGTCGAGGAACCGATGCCGCAATACATGCAGGAATACACCCGCCGGCCCGAATACGCGCTAGGGCCGCATGTCGCCGCGCTGGGGCTCGTGTTCACCGAGGAAGGCAGCCGGATGGGCGGAGCGTTCGGGCAGGGCGCGTTTATCGCGCGGCACGGCTCGTGGAACCGCAAGCCGCCCTCGGGCTACGACGTGGTCTATGTCGCGTTCGACGAGCGCGGCAATCCGCAGGGCAAGCCGGTGAAAGTGCTCGGCGGCTTCCTGACGGGCGAGGGAACCACGCGCGGGAGGCCGACCTGGGTCGAATGGGCCGGCGACGGCGCGCTGCTGGTCAGCGACGACACTGCAGGGATCATCTGGCGCGTGATTGCTCCGGGGGCCGAACCCGCCGCGGCGATCGAGCGCCGGCGCAGTGAACCGCTTGCTCCGCGGCGCGAACTGACGGGCAATGCCACGGCCACGTTCCGGGAGGACGACGATCCGCGTTAGATCTGTTGAGGCAGAGTTGAGGCGGTAGCGGCATGAGTCCTGGTTGCGTGCGGGCCGCACGTCCGTGCGTCCCTTGCGGTACCGGCCCACTCCCGCGCCCGGCCACCCATAGGATACTATGGTCGGGGTGGCCGGGCGGGGGAGTGGGCCGGTGCCGCTTCTGGCGGTCCGATGTCTGCAAATCAGCGACAAGCCGCGTCACCGCCAGAAAACAAAGCTCCGGGTGGGGGCGTGGGATGGAACAGCCAAGGGAGGGACGGACGTCCCGACCGCACGCAACAGAGCCTCTAAACCACTTTCCCCGCCCGCCCCGCCAGTTCCGTGACATATTGCCACGCGGTACGTCCCGAGCGCGCGCCGCGTTCATTGGCCCAATCCATCGCGCCCTCTTCGGACCAGTCGAGCCCGTAGGCCTCGGCATGGGCGCGCACGATCTCGAGGTAGGTCGCCTTGTCGCAGGCGTGGAAGCCCAGCGCGATCCCGAACCGGTCGGCCAGGGCGAGCCGATCATCGACCACGTCGCGCGGATTGACCGGATCGTCCTGTTCCGAAAGCTGCCGGGCGAGGATCGCGCGCCGGTTCGACGTGACGGCAAGACGGACATTGCCCGGCCGCGCCTCGACCCCGCCCTCGAGCCAGCTGCGTAGCCGCCGGGGCCCGAGCGTATCGTCGTCGTCGAAACCGAGATCGTCGATGAAAACGAGAAAGCGGCGCTCCACACCCGCCAGCAGCCGGAACAGCGCGGGCAGGGTTTCGAGCGCGGCCGATCCTACCTGGACCAGTGCGGGGCTGTGTTCGTGCCGGTCCTGCGCCGCCACCATCGCGGCGCGAAGCAGCGCCGACTTGCCCATGCCGCGTGCGCCCCACAGCAGCATGTCGTGCGCCGCATGGCCGCGCGCCAGTCGCTCGACATTTTCCACCACGCGCTGCTTCTGCCGGTCGATTCCGATCAGGCGTGCCAGTGGCAACGCATCGATCTCCGCAATGCCGCGCCCCTCGGCCCCGTCCCACACATAGGCCGGGCAGGCGGTCCAGTCCGGATCGGTCACGTCCGTCATTGTCAGCCGGCGAGCTGGTCGGAGGTGAGCGTGTAGAGCGGCTCTGCGCCTGCGACAGCAGAGGATTTGAGGCCCGCTGCCTCGGCGACGACCCGGTCGAGGAAGAACCGCACTGTCGCCGGCTTGGTCGCGGCGAGTGACGGTGCCTCGCCCGCCTCGACCGCGCGAAGTTGGGCGAGCAGTTGCCACCCGGCGACCGCCACTGCGCACATGGTGCAGAACGGTACGCTGCCCGCGAGACGGTCGTCGAGGCTGGCCTCGTCGCGCATCCAGGTGGCGATCGCGGCGCAATCGCCCGCCAGCGCGAACAGCGCGGGCTCGTCGGCGGTGTCGCGCGCGATATCGGCCATCAGCGCGGCGAACACCTCGCCCCCTTCGAGCCCGAGCTTGCGCGTGACCAGATCGGCCGCCTGGATCCCGTTGGTGCCTTCGTAGATCGGCGCGATGCGCGCGTCGCGGTAGTGCTGCGCGGCGCCGGTCTCCTCGACGAAGCCCATCCCGCCATGCACCTGCACGCCGAGGCTGGCGATCTCGATCCCGATATCGGTGCCCCACGCCTTGAGCATCGGCACCAGCACGTCGGCGCGGCGGGCGGCGGCTTCGTCGCCGATCGTCCCGCGGTCGACCTGCCCGGCGGTGTAATAGAGCAGCGCGCGCGCGCCTTCGGTCAGCGCCTTCATCCGCAGCAGCATCCGGCGCACGTCGGGGTGCTCGACGATCGCCACCGGCGACCTGTCCGCCGCTCCGGCGCGCGCCGACTGGATCCGCTCGGCGGCAAAGGCGATCGCCTGCTGCGTCGCGCGTTCGCCGATCTGGACGCCCTGATTGCCGACATTGATGCGGGCATTGTTCATCATGGTGAACATCGCCGCCAGCCCGCGATTCTCCGCGCCGACCAGCTCGCCGATACACGCGTCGTTGTCGCCGTAGCTCATCACGCAGGTGGGCGAGGCGTTGATGCCGAGCTTGTGCTCGAGGCTGACGCATCTGAGGTCGTTTTTGGGGCCGAGCGAGCCGTCTTCGTTGACGTGATATTTCGGCACGACGAACAGCGAGATGCCGCGGCTGCCCTCGGGTGCATCGGGGAGGCGCGCGAGCACCAGGTGGACGATGTTCCCGGCCAGTTCGTGCTCGCCCCAAGTGATGTAGATCTTCTGGCCCTGAATGCGGTACTTGCCCGCGTGTTCGCCGCCCTCGATCGGGGTGGCGGTGGTCCGCAGCGCGCCGACATCGCTGCCCGCCTGCGGTTCGGTCAGGTTCATCGTTCCCGACCATTCGCCGCTGACCAGCTTCGGCAGGTATTTCGCCTTCTGCGCATCGCTGCCGTGATGGTCGAGCGCCTCGATCGCGCCGACCGACAGCATCGGCAGCAGGTTGAACGCCATGTTGGCGGTACCGAGATTCTCGAGCACGTTGCAGGCGAGCGTGAAGGGCAGGCCCTGCCCGCCATGTTCTTCGGGCGAGGCGATCGCGTTCCAGCCCTGTTCGACATAGTGGTCGTAGGCCTCGGCGAACCCATCGGGCGCGCGGACCACGCCGTTTTCGAGCCTGCTGCCTGCGAGATCGCCGCTGCGGTTGAGCGGTGCCCACTCGCCCGCCGCCAGCGCGCCGACGCCCTCGACGATCGCCTCGACCAGGTCCGGCTCGGCGGCGGCGAAACGCTCGCTCTGCGCCAGCTCGGCGATCCCGGCATTGGTGCGGATGGCGAGCAGCTGGTCCTGCGTGGCGGGCGAATAGGGAATCACGGGGGCAACATCCTCTTGGCTTGGCGGGCCATTCACCTATAGGCCGCGCCCATGACGGGCAAGAACGCTACGCAAGTGCTGCCGGCCGATGCGGCGGGCATCGTCCGCGCGGCACAGATCCTGCGCGACGGCGGGCTTGTCGCCGTTCCGACCGAAACCGTCTACGGCCTTGCCGCGCGCGCCGACGATGCGGATGCGGTGGCGCGTATCTACGAGGCGAAGGGCCGTCCCTCGTTCAACCCGTTGATCGTGCATGTCGCGAACGTGGAGCAGGCCAGGCGCATAGCCCGATGGAGCACCGATGCCGATATCGTTGCGGACGTCGCCTGGCCGGGGCCGCTGACGCTGGTGCTCCCGCTCGCCGCGCGCGCCGCGCTCGCACCCGCAGTGACCGCCGGGCTCGATACCGTGGCGATCCGCATGCCCGCGCACCCGGTCATGCAGGCGGTAATCGCTGCAGCGGGAGTGCCGCTCGCCGCGCCGTCGGCCAATCGCAGCGGTTTCGTCAGCCCGACCAGCGCAACGCATGCAGCCACTCTCGACGGGCGGATCGATCTGGTTCTCGATGCGGGCGAGTGCGAGAACGGTATCGAATCGACGATCCTGGCGATCCGGCAAGACGGCACGTGGGAGGAATTGCGCCCGGGCCCGGTCGATGTCGACGCGATCTTCGATCACTATTTCGAGGATGTGGCGCGTGAGCGCCCGCGTGCCGCCGCGGGGCGAATCGAGGCGCCGGGGCAGCTGGCCAGCCATTATTCGCCCGGCAAGCCCGTCCGGCTGAACGCCAGCGTGCCGGACGATGGCGAATATTTCATCGGATTCGGGCCGATCGCGGGTGATTTCTCGCTGTCCGAAACGGGCGATCTGCGCGTTGCAGCGCAGCGTCTCTATCAGGCGCTGCACCGGGCATCGGCCGCGCCGGAACCGCGGATCGCGGTCGCCGAAATTCCGGACAGGGGCCTGGGCCGCGCCATCAACGACCGATTGCGCCGCGCCGCAGCCTAGTCGTCGTCGGGTTCGGCGGGGATGGTCGGCAGAATCCCCTGGATTTCGGCATAGGTGGTCTGCGCGTTGCTGCACGCCCGGCGGTCGCCGTCGCGGCAATCGTCGAGCTGGTCCTCGTAGCGGCGCTGCAGCTTGCCGAGCCGTTCTTCGCGCTTGCGGATCTCGCGCCCGCGCTTCTCGTCGGCCTCGGACTGGCTGGTGGTGGCGAGGTCGACCGCCTTGCCCGCAACCCGTACCGGGGCGGTTGCGACGTCGAAGGCGGTCTTGGCGACGCAGCCCGGCAACAGCAGGGCTAGCGCTGCGGACAGGGGAAGGGCTATGCCGCGCATGGAAATTCCTTTCCCGCGCGGCATAGCCGCTTCCGGCTTTGCCGTCGATGAATCAGCTTTCGCTGTCGCCGGTTTCCTCGTCGTCCGCCGCCGGGGCGGTGGCGCGGCAGGTGACCGTGCCCGAACCCATCGAGTTGACGGTGCAGGTCGCATTGCCGGTGATCGTGACATTGCCCGATCCCATCACGCTCGCCTCGACCTTGCCGTCTGAGGCGAATTCGGCATCGCCCGATCCCATGATCGAGATATCGGCGCCGTCGACCTTGAGCCCGGCGGCTTCCATGCTGCCCGAACCGGCAACCGTCAGGTCGAGCGATTTCGCCGAGCCCGCGGCACCGAAGGTCCCGGAGCCCATCACGTTCACGTCGAGCTTGTCGGCGCGGACACTCGCCACGTCGAGGCGTCCGGTCCCGGCAATCGTTACACTGGCCTCCTCGGCCATCGATTGCGCCGCCACTCCGCCCGACCCGGCGATCACGATCGCGCGCGGGCTCGGCATGGTGACGCGCACGGTCGCGCGCCCGTCGACATCGCTGTCGTTCTCGCGCAGGATGCCGAGCGTACCGTCCTCGAGCGTGAAACGCATCACGTCGACCGCGTCCCGGTCGCCTTCGACATCGATCGTCAGCGTGTCGCCGTCGGTCAGCACCACGCTGTCCGGTGCGGCGAGCACCAATTCGGTCGGCGGATCGCCGCTCATGTCGAGCTCGGCGAGCGGCACGCCCTCGCTGTCGCCGATCGAGATGTTCATGTCCTTGCAGCCGGCGAGACCGGCCGCGAGCGCGACCGCCGCGATGGGAGCCAGGCCGCGCAACAGTTTGGCGAAATTCATTGTATCCTCCTCGAAAGCGAGCTGCGAAAGCGTATTGCCGACATAATACAGCAAACGCGGCGCATCAAGGGGGCATACGAAAAGGGCCGCCCTCGCGGACGGCCCTCGTCGTTCCGAAACGGCGCCGATCGATCAGGCGTCGTCGTCGTCGTTGTTGTAATATTGCGGCGCGTGTTCGCGCAGCACGTCGAGGATCTTCTCGAGCGCGGTCGGCTCGTCGGTCTTCTCCATCGCTGCCAGTTCGCGCGCGAGGCGGCTCGATGCGGCTTCGAAGATCTGCCGTTCGGAATAGCTCTGCTCGGGCTGATCGTCGGGGCGGAACAGGTCGCGCGTCACCTCGGCGATCAGCACGATCTCGCCCGAATTGATCTTCGCTTCGTATTCCTGCGCCCGGCGGCTCCACATGGTGCGCTTGACCTTGGGCTTGCCCTTGAGCGTATCCATCGCCTCCTTCAGCGTCTTGTCGGAAGACAGCTTGCGCATGCCGATCGATTCGACCTTGTTGGTGGGTACGCGCAGCGTCATGCGCTCCTTCTCGAAGCGGAGCACGTAGAGCTCGAGCTGCATGCCGGCGATTTCCTCGTTCTGCAGCTCGATGACACGGCCGACGCCGTGCTTGGGATAGACGACATAGTCGCCGACTTCGAAAGCGGGGGCATTGCTTGCCATGCACATTCCTTTCGTCGCGGTCGGGCCCGTCGCGGAGTGTCAAGGGGGCCAGCGCCCGGGCCTAGCGGCGCGGTCGAAACCCTCGTCTGAACTGTCGCGAGTGGTCCTGCCTTTCCGTACTGTCTCGACCGTCACCGGGACCAAACCGGTGCAGTTGCTTACATTATATAACACAATCGCAACAAAATTGCGAGTCATTAGGTTGGCTGGTGGTGACGATGGCTGTCGCGGCGTGGCAATCGTCGGACCGCCAGAAGCGCCACCGGCCCACTCCCCCACCCGGCCACCCATAGGATACTGTGGTCGGGGTGGCCGGGTGGGGGCGTGGGCCGGCGCCGCAAGGATCGGACGGAGGTCCGATCCGCACGCAACAAATGACTCCGGGCGGAAACGTGGGACGGAACAGCCCCGGCGGTCGGATGCTTGCCAGGCAGTGACAGGCCTCGTCACCTCCGGCAAACGGACTCCCCTCAATCCCCCTCGCCGGGCTCGGGCGTGAAGTACTTGTCGAACTTCCCTTCTTCGCCCTTGTGCTCGTCGGCGTCCGCGGGCGGTTCCTTCTGGCTCGTGATGTTGGGCCATTCGGCGGAGAACTTGGTGTTGACCTCGAGCCATTTCTCGAGGCCGTCCTCGGTATCGGGCAGGATCGCCTCGGCCGGGCATTCGGGTTCGCACACGCCGCAATCGATACATTCGCTGGGGTTGATGACCAGCATGGTCTCGCCCTCGTAGAAGCAGTCGACCGGACACACTTCGACGCAGTCGGTGTACTTGCACTTGATGCAGGCGTCGGTGACGACATAGGTCATTGCGGCGATATTCCCTTGCTGGCTGAGCCTTCGCCCGCTGCTAGGGCCGATTGGCCGAATCCGTCAAGCATCCGATAGCAGCGCTGTGCTTCCGCGGCCGGGCCGCGGCGTTGCGGAAGCGACGCGACCTCGATCACCCTGACCCCCTTGCCGATCGGGAAGGTCAGTACATCGCCCTCGGCGACGGGATGGCTGGTGCGCGAAACGCGGCTGCCGTTGCAACGGACATGGCCGGTTTCGACCAGCTTCTGCGCGAGCGAACGCGATTTGAGAAACCGGAGCCGGTACAGCAGCTGGTCGACCCGCATCAGCGGACGAGGTCCTTGAGCGCGGCGAAGGCGTTGCCTTGGGCGGGCTCTTCGCGGCGCTCGGCGCGCTGCTGCCTGCGCCGCGACGGACGCCATTCCCAGCGGTCGGGAGCGGGCGGACCGAACGCGCCCTCGGCCAGCTTCCTGCCGCGCTGGACGCGAAAACCAGCGGCGCCGAGCAGCCGGTGGAAACTGTCCTCGGCCAATCCGGTCGAAATTGCCAGCGCCGGGTCGAGGTGGAATTTGCGGCTGCCCGATTTGCTGCGTGCCTCGTGCGCGGCGCGCAGGATCTTCTCCGCCACGTCGATGCGCACGAACTGCCTGCCCGCCGGGCGATAGCCCGAGGGTAGCTTACGCGCACCCTCGACGACCGGGATCATCGCTTCGTCGAGCGGCCGCCGGTCGGCCCCGATCGCGTGCAGCAATTGTCGCGGCGCGGGCTTGAGCAGATCGCGCGAAAACACGTCGAGCGCGCCGAAAGTGACGCCAAGGCGGCGCAGGAACGGCCTGAGTTCCTTGGGAAGATGCTGCAGGCCCGCCTTTTCGCGCGCGACATGGCCCTTGCCCGCGATCAGCGTAAGGAGCAGCGCACGGGCCTGCGACCCGGCCTGCGGATCCTTCGACGCGGCGAGCATTTTCGCAAGCGGAGCGAGCGGCTGCAAACGGTCCGCCAGCCATGTCTCCAGCGCGCCGAGAAAGCTCCTGCGGGCATCGTCCGGGAGCAGACCGATTTCGCGCTCGGGCACGATCCGGGGCGCCGAGGGATCCTCGCCGATCTCGAGCTTCGCGATCCGCCGGCCGTCCCAGCGGAGCGAGCCCTTGGCGATCTCGACGCCGTCGAAGCCCGATTCCGCCAGCGCTGCGGCGCGCTCCGACAGCAGCATCGGCAGCGCCTTCTCGCCTGCGGCAAGCAGCATGCGGCGGTCCTCGTGATTGGCCTGGTGATCGACGGTAAAGGTGAATCCCTGCAGACGCCCGATCGGCTCGTCCTCGACCGCCACGGTGCCGTCCTGCGCGACGGAAACGGGCAGCAGCGAGGCATCCTGTCCCAGCGTTTTCATCAGGATCGCGGTCCTCCGGTTGACGAATCGTTCGGTCAGCCGCCCGTGTAGCGCATCGGACAGCCTGGCTTCCACCGCCCGCGCGCGCGCCGCCATCTCGTCGCGCGCCAGCACCCAGTCGGGCCGCTGGCAGATATAGGCCCAGCTGCGGATCGCCGCGATCCGACCCTGCAGTATGTCGATATCGCCCTGCATATTGTCGAGTTCGGCGATCCGCGCGGCGACATAATCCGCGCCGAGATGACCCTCGCGCAGATCCTGCCACAGCCGCGCGACGAAGCGGGCATGCGTATCCGCGCCCGACTGGCGAAAATCGGGCAGCGAACAGGCTTCCCAGAAGCGCCGTACCAAGCCGGGGGTGCGGATATCGGCGGCGAGCGGTTCTTCGGCGAGGCGCTTGAGCACCGCAAGATCGATTGCCTCCGGCGCGGGCGCGAGTTCGGGCTCGTTCGGGGGTGCTTCGAGGTCGGCGATCAGTGTGGCGAGATCGTCGAAACGCGGTTCGGCCTCGCGCCAGAAGAGCCTGGTGAGCGGCGCGAAACGGTGTTCCTCGATCGCGTAGACTTCTTCCTCGGTGAATTCGAGCGGAGGGCCCCCGGAACCCCTGGCGCCGCCCGCCAGCGTGCCGAACGTGCCGTCCTGTTGATGCCGCCCGGCGCGCCCGGCGATCTGCGCCATTTCCGCCGGATGAAGCCGCCGCTTGCGCCGCCCGTCGAACTTGGTCAGCGCGGCGAAAGCGACATGGCGCAGGTCGAGATTGAGCCCCATCCCGATCGCGTCGGTGGCGACGATGTAATCGACCTCGCCCGACTGGAACAGTTCGACCTGCCGGTTGCGCGTTTCGGGACTGAGCGCGCCCATCACCACCGCCGCGCCGCCCCGAAAGCGCCGCAGCATCTCGGCCACGGTATAGACCTGCTCGGCGGAGAAGGCGACGACCGCGCTCCTCGGCGGCAGACGCGACAGCTTGCGCGCGCCGATATGCGTGAGGGTCGAGAAGCGCGGGCGCTCGATCACCTCGGCGCGCGGGATCAGCGATTTCACCACCGGCTCGAGGGTCGCCGCGCCGAGCAGCATCGTCTCCTCGCGTCCGCGCGCATGCAGCAGCCGGTCGGTGAAGACATGCCCGCGCTCGGGGTCGGCGGAGAGCTGCGCTTCGTCGAGTGCGACGAAAGCGTGTCCGCCGCCGTCCCTCGCCATCGCTTCGGCGGTGCACAGGAAATAACGCGCATCGGGCGGCTCGATCCGCTCCTCGCCGGTGATCAGCGCGACCGCCTTCTCGCCCTTGATCGCGACCACCCGGTCGTAGACCTCGCGCGCCAGCAACCGCAGCGGGAAGCCGATCGCCCCGCTCGAATGGCCGCACATGCGCTCGATGGCCAGATGCGTCTTGCCGGTATTGGTCGGCCCGAGAACCGCCTTGATCGTACCGTCGCTCACGCGGCGGTTCTGGCAGTGCACGGCAAGCGCGGCAAGCATCGGTCCCGTGTGCTGCACAGCCTGTCCGACGAGGGACTCGGATCGTCGCAGCTTAGGCCGTCCTTAACTTTAATCGCACAGGGTTTGGCGGCATAGGAAACGCTCGGGTCGGGTCGCACGAGTCCGTCAGGGAATGCGGCCCCGTTTGGAGGGTGCGTGTACACGCAACGCGAACAGGACAGCATCGAACAGGCCGCGGCTGCCGACACCGGCTGGCGCGCGGTCGCGCTGTCGCATGCGCAGATCCTGCCCGACCGGAAACCGCAGGTGCTTCAGCGCGCGAGCGGTGTCGCCGAGCGATACGTTGAGAAATATCGGGCCTGGCGGTTCGACGTTTCGGAAAAGCTCGACCGGCTCGACCTCGCGCCCGATCTCGCCAGCGGAATCGGCAGCCGGACATGGTTTCGCGGCCTCGGCACTCTGATCGGCCTGTCGGCGCTGGCGATCGGGTTCTGGCCCAGCTTCGGCCCGCTCGAAGCCGCACCCGCCATGCAGATCGACGAGGCCGCGCGCGACGAGTTCCGCAGCCAGATGATCATGCCGCTCGCGCTCGGCAGCGACAGCGGGCGCCATATGGGGGCGACGTTCGACGTCAAGCCGCTCGAGGCCGCGCCCGAGCGCCCGACGCAGCAGCTGGTCGCGACATTGTCGCGCGGCGACAGCTTCCAGCGCATGCTCCGGCGCGCCGGCGTCGGTTCGGGCGATGCGGAGCGGATCGTCGAGCTCGTGGCGCGCGCCATTCCGCTCGACGAGATCGAATCGGGCACGCAGGTCGACATCACGCTCGGCCGCCGTCCCGAACCGGGCGCCGCGCGCCCGCTCGACAATCTCTCGTTCCGGGCCCGCTTCGACCTCGCGCTCGAAGTGTCGCGCCAGGACGACAATCTCGCGCTCACCCGCAAGCCGATCCGCGTCGACGATACGCCGCTGCGCATCCGCGGCACGGTCGGACGCAGCCTCTATCGCTCGGCGCGCGCGGCCGGCGCTCCGGCGAGCGCGGTCCAGCAATATCTCAAGGCGCTGAGCGAACAGATCGACATGGACCGCCAAGTGCGCGCGACCGACACGTTCGACATGATCGTCCGATATCGCCGCGCCGCCACCGGCGAGCGGCAGGCGGGCAAGCTGGTCTACGCCGGGATCGACCGCGGCGGCGAACCGAAGACGCAACTGATGCGCTGGGGCAGCGACGGGCGCTTCTACGAGGCGTCGGGCGTCGGCGAACAGCGCAGCGGGCTGGTCGCGCCGGTGCCGGGGCGGATGACCTCGGGTTTCGGCATGCGCCGCCATCCGATCCTCGGTTATCGCCGGATGCATAGCGGGGTCGATTTCAGAGCGAGCTACGGCACGCCGATCGTCGCGGTGACCGACGGGCGGGTGCAGGGCGCGGGCAGGATGGGCGGCTGCGGCAATGCGGTGCGGCTCAATCACGGCGGCGGGTTGCAGACGCGCTATTGCCACATGAGCCGGGTCGCCGTCAGCCGCGGGCAGAGCGTGCGGCGCGGGCAGGTGATCGGCTATGTCGGTTCGACCGGGCTCTCGACCGGGGCGCACCTCCATTACGAGATGTATCGCGGCGGGCGCGCGGTGAACCCAGCTTCGGTCCGCTTCGTCACCCGCGCGCAATTGTCGGGCGCCGATCTGCGCAAGTTCCGCGAGGCGCTGGCGGCGATCAAGACGGTCGGCGCGGGCGCAGCGCTCACCGAACTCGCGCCGACAGCGGAAGAGTCTGCTGCGGAGGAGCCCGAGCGCGAGATCGACAAGCTCGAACGGCCCAAGCGGGTGGGGTGATGATCCGGCCTGAGTCCCCGCGAAGGCGGGGACCTCGTGCCAGTAGCGGAGTGCCGGTGGCCTGAGGTCTCCGCCTTCGCGGGGACGCGCATGACTTGTCCGGCGCACCGCTTTGCGGCAACAGGCGCGCATGACCGCGGCCTATCCCAATCTCCGCCTGCGCCGGACGCGCGCGACCGGCTGGAGCCGCGCGCTGCACCGCGAGACGGTGCTGACGCCGGCCGACCTGCTCTGGCCGCTATTCGTCACCGAAGGCGAGGATGTCGAACAACCGATCGCCACGCTGCCGGGCGTCTCGCGCTGGTCGGTCGACCGGATCGTCGCGCGCGCGAAGGAGGCGATCGATCTCGGCATTCCCTGCGTGGCGCTGTTCCCCAACACCCAGCCGGACCGCCGTTCGGATGACGGCGCCGAAGCGCTCAACCCCGACAATCTGATGTGCCGCGCGATCCGCGCGATCAAGGATGCCTGCGGTGCGGATATCGGGGTGCTGACCGACGTCGCGCTCGACCCCTACACCGCGCACGGGCAGGACGGGCTGCTCGACGATGCCGGCTATGTAACAAACGACGATACCGTCGCGGTGCTGGTCGACCAGGCGATCAACCAGGCCGAGGCCGGGGCGGATATCATCGCGCCCTCGGACATGATGGACGGACGGGTCCGGGCGATCCGGATGGCGCTCGAGATGGGCGGGCATGCCAACGTCCAGATCATGAGCTACGCGGCCAAATACGCTTCCGCCTTCTACGGCCCGTTCCGAGATGCTGTGGGCAGCGGCGGGCTGCTCAAGGGCGACAAGAAAAGCTACCAGATGGACCCCGCGAACGGCGACGAGGCGTTGCGCGAGGTCGCGCTCGACCTTGCCGAAGGCGCCGACAGCGTGATGGTCAAGCCGGGCCTGCCCTATCTCGATATCGTCCGCCGCGTGCGCGAGCAATTCGGCGTGCCGGTGTTCGCCTACCAGGTCAGCGGCGAATACGCGATGATCGAGGCGGCGGTCGCCGCCGGGGCGGGCGAGCGCGACGCGCTGGTGCTCGAAACGCTGACCGCGTTCAAGCGTGCGGGCTGCACCGGGGTGCTGACCTACCACGCCACGCATGCCGCCCGGCTCCTGAATGGCTGACATCGTCGCCGAGACCGAACGGCTGGTGCTGCGCACGATCGAGGAAGGCGATGCGGCGGAGCAGCACCGTGTGCTCAACACGCCCGCGGTGATGGAGCGGCTCGGCGGGGTCAAGGAACTGCACGAGATCGAGGCCAAGCACGCCAGGTCGATGGCGCTCCATGCGAGCGAGGGGTTCAGCTTCCTGTTCATGATCGAAAAGGCCCATAACGGATTTTCCGGCGGCGAGATGGTCGGCCATTGCGGGCTCAAGCGGGTCGACAATCCGCTGGCGAAGAATGTCGGCGACCACGAGATCGGCTGGCTGGTGCGCGAGGACCGCTGGCGGATGGGCTATGCCGAGGAGGCGGTGCGCGCGGTGCTCGACTGGGCCTTCGAACGCGTCGGCGCGCCGCATGTCGTCGCCTTGACCAGCGAGGCGAATGTCGCGAGTTGGAAGCTGATGGAAAAGCTCGGCATGGAGCGGCGGCGCGATCTCGATTTCGACGATCCCGCCTATCCGCCCGAGGATCGCACCACGATCCTCTACAGCCTGAGCGCCGAACGTTGGCGGGAATTGGGGCAGGAGAGCCGAGCATGATCATTCGACCGGGCGTCCACATCGTCCCGATCCACGGCAAGACGCCGCGCATCCACGACAGCGCCTTTATCGCACCGGGCTGCACGATTATCGGCGACGTCGAGATCGGTGCCGACAGCTCGATCTGGTACAATTGCGTGCTGCGCGCCGATGTCAGCCGGATCGTCATCGGCGAACGGAGCAACGTGCAGGACGGCAGCGTGCTCCATTGCGACCCCGAACGGCCCGGCGACCCCGACGGCTCGCCGCTGCTGATCGGCGACGATGTGCTGATCGGGCATATGGCGATGGTGCATGGCTGCGTGATCGAGGACCGCGGCTTCGTCGGGCTCGGTGCGATCGCGATGAACAAGGCGGTGATCGGCTCGGACGCGATGCTCGCCGCCGGCGCGATGCTGACCGAGGGCAAGGTCATGGCCGCGCGCGAACTGTGGGGCGGCCGCCCGGCGCGCAAGATGCGCGACCTCGACGATGCGGCGATTGCCGGTATGCGCATGGGCGTGGCGCATTACGCCGAGAACGCGCGGCATCACGTGGAGGCGGTGTCGCAGGCGCTAGGCTAGCGCTGTTTTCGGCTTGGCCGAACCGGCACCGGCCCGCTCCCCCTCCCGGAATTTATGTTTTCCGGCGGTGACGAGACCTGTCACTAGGTGGCAAGTGTCAGACCGCCGGGGCTGTTCCATCCCACGCCCCCACCCGGCCACCCATAGGATACTATGGTCGGGGTGGCCGGGTGGGGGCGTGGGATGGAACAGCCAAGGGAAGCACGGAGGTGCTTCCCGCACGCAACAGAGACTCCGGGTGGGGGAGTGGGCCGGTGCCGCATCCGTTTCGACTGCGCTGAAACAGAGTCCGAAACGGCGTCACGACGGCAGAGGTTGCGTCGCGCAACTTCGTCCGGACGCTGCTGGCGCGTGATCATTTGACCGGGAACGGGTCAGGGCAAGCCGGTCGCGCTACGCGGCCGCAGCCGGCTGCTTGAGGTGGCGCATCATGTAGGGGACGTAGTCGGCCTTGCCGAGTTCGACGCCCCCGGCGCGGGCGATCGCGTAAAATGCCATCAGGTGGAAATAGAACTGCGCCATCGACCAGTCGCGGACGTATTCCTCCGCCGTGAGCGCGAAGGCCATCCCGTTCGGAAGGTCGAATTCGACCGGCGCATCCGCAGCCGCGAAGGCATCGGGCGCCGCCGCTTTCACCGCATCGCGCGCTTTCGCCACCATCGCCTTCGCTTCGGCGAAGTCGGCCGGATCCTCTTCGTCGAGCGCGAGGTCGGTGCCCGCGAGCCGGTTGAGCGTGTTCAGCACCTGGTAGGTCGTGAAGCGCACCTGGGTCGCGAGCGGGAACATGTCGGGCGCGAGGCGGGCGGCGAGGTCGACCTTGCCCGACTGCTCGACCTTGTCGAGAAGGTGACCGAGCGTGCCGAGCATCTGGTCGAACGTGGCAAGGGTGTTTGTGGCGTAGGACATCGCAGGCTCCCTATTCGTTGCAAATTGCAACTTAATTGGGGCAATGTGCTGCGTCAATCCCTTATCAGCGCGCGCAGCGCCTCGATCCGGTCGGCCTCGTGCGGCGGCTTGTCCCAGCGGATGCGGTGGATGCGCGGGAAGCGCATGGCGAGGCCCGATTTGTGCCGCTTGCTGGCGTGCACGCTGTCGAAGGCTACTTCGAAGACGAGGCTCTTGTCGGTCTCGCGCACCGGGCCGAAACGGTCGACGGTATTGCTGCGCACATGCCGGTCCAGCTTTTTCAGTTCCTCGTCGGTAAAGCCCGAATAGGCCTTGCCGACCGGCAGCAGGTCGGCCCCGCTGTCGGGATCGCCGTCCCAGCAACCGAACGTGTAGTCCGAATAGAAGCTCGAGCGCTTGCCGCTGCCGCGCTGGGCGTACATCAGCACGCAGTCGACCAGCAGCGGGTCGCGCTTCCACTTGTACCACAGCCCGGTCCGGCGGCCCGCGACATAGGCACTGTCCCGGCGCTTGAGCATCAGTCCCTCGATCGCATCGTCGCGTGCGCCTTCGCGTATTTCGGCGAGATGCGCGAAATCGCGCGCCTCGACGACGCGGCTCAGGTCGAAATGGCTCTCGGGCAAGCGTTCGATGAGAGCCTCGAGCCGCGCACGCCGGGCGGTCCATGGCAGTTCGCGCAGATCCTCGCCTTCGAGCAGCAGCACATCGTACAGCCGCACGAAGGCAGGATAGTCCGCGAGCATCTTCCTGCTTACCGTCTTGCGACCGAGCCGCTGTTGCAGCGCATTGAAACTCGCCGCCCCGCCTTCCTCGCCGCCCTGGTGCGCGCCGCGCACGAGCAGCTCGCCGTCGAGCACGGCGGGGAAGGGCAGCACGTCGAGCAGTTCGGGAAAGGTCGCCGAAATATCGTCGCCCGAGCGCGAATAGACCCGCGTTTCCTCGCCCGCGCGCACCAGCTGCACGCGGATGCCATCCCATTTCCATTCCGCCGCATAGTCGGCGAGATCGACCACCGTCTCCTCCAGCGGATGCGCGAGCATGAAGGGCCGGAAGGCGGGCAGGTTGTCGATGTCGGGCGGCGGCTCGCCTTCCGCCGCCCAGGCGAACAGTTCGGGGTAGGGCGCGTCGAGGCCGTGCCAGTATTCCTCGACCTCCTCGACCGGCACGTCGAACGCCTGCGCGAAGGCGGTCTTGGCGAGCCGGCCGGAAACGCCGATCCGCATCCCGCCCGTCGCCAGCTTGAGCAGCGCGTAGCGGCCGGAGGCGTCGAGCCGGTCGAGCAGTTCGGGCAATTCTGCCTGCACGCTCTTGCGGGTCATGCCGGACAGCAGCCCGACGGCCTCGCCGACGCTCGGCGGCGACGGCGGGTGATCGGGGGCGGGCCAAAGCAGGCTCGCGGTCTCGGCCGTATCGCCGACGAAATCGCGGCTCAGCGTCCACAGCACCGGCTCGACCCGTTCCTTCATCAGATTGCGGATCGTCGAACTCTTGACCGCCGGAAAGTCGAGCCCGTCGCTCAGCGCCGCCAGCGCCCAGCCGCGGTCGGGATCGGGGGTTGCGCGCAGGTATTCGGCAATCAGCCGCAGCTTCTCGTTGCGGCTGCGCGTATAGACCAGCGCGTCGATCAGGGCGGCGAAGTGTTTCATCATTCCTCCCCGGAACGGGGAGGGGGACCACCCGCAGGGTGGTGGAGGGGCACGTTCCACAAGCTCGACACCTCTGGCACGTGCCCCTCCACCATGCTTCGCATGGTCCCCCTCCCCCGGTGGGGGAGGAACTTGCACTGCTCAATCATCCTCATCCTCACGCCCGACCATCGCCAATGCCCGCGCGCGCCGCTGGTGCAACTGACACCAGCGCAACAGCGCGTCTTCGCGGCCATGCGTGATCCAGGTTTCCTGCGCGTCGACTTCGTCGATCGTGCGGGTCAGTTCGCTCCAGTCCGCATGGTCGGAAATCACCAGCGGCAATTCGACATTGCGCTGCCGGGCACGCTGGCGCACGCGCATCCAGCCCGATGCCATCGCGGTGACCGGATCGGGCAGGCGGCGGCTCCAGCGGTCGTTGAGCGCCGATGGCGGGCAGACGACGATCGCTCCGCGCATCTGGTCCTTCGTATGGTCGGAGACCAGCCGCAATTCTCCCAGTTCGACTCCATGCTCTTCGTAGAGACGGCACATCTTCTCCATCGCGCCGTGGAGATAGATCGGGGCATCGTGCCCGGCGCGGCGCAGTTCGGCGATCACCCGCTGCGCCTTGCCCAGCGCATAGGCGCCGACCAGCACGCAGCGCTCGGGATAGGCGGCGAGCCGATCGAGCAGCTTGGCCATCTCGTCCTCGATCGGCGGATGGCAGAACACCGGCAGGCCGAAGGTCGCCTCGGTGATGAAAATGTCGCAGGGCTGCACTTCGAAGGGCGGGCAGGTCGGATCGGGCCGTCGCTTGTAGTCGCCGGTAACGACGACCCGCTCGCCCGCATGTTCGAGCAGGATCTGCGCGCTGCCGAGCACGTGGCCTGCCGGGACATAGGTCGCGTCGACCCCGCCGGGCAGGCGGATCGTCTCGCCGTATTCGACCGGAACGGCCCTGTGCGGGACTTCGCCCGCCTCGTCCTCGGCACCGGTGCGATAGCGCAGCTCCATGATCGCCAGCGTCGCAGGCGTGGCGACGGTCTCGCCATGGCCGCCGCGCGCGTGGTCCGCGTGGCCGTGCGTCACCAGCGCCTTGTCGACCGGGCGCGAGGGATCGATCCAGCAATCGGCCGGCACGACGTGGATGCCGTGCGGTTCGGGCCGGATCCATGAGAAGGGTGCGGGCATGCAAGGGCAACGGCACGGCCCATCGGGCGGTTCCGCGCGATCGGGCCGGGGACGCTGGACTCTGTTTCAGCAAAGCTGAAACGGATGCGGCGCTGGCCCACGCCCCCACCCGGCCACCCATAGTTTACTATCGTTGGGTGGCCGCCGTCCGGGGGAAGCATTCCCCCGGAATCCTTCCTCGCCCGAACGCGGGGAGCGGGCCGGTGCCGATTCAGCGAAGCCGAAAACGACGCTAGGGGTTCTGCGCGCTCCTGATCTTGTCGAGGGTCTTGGGGCTGAAATCGCCGGTCGGCGGCGGATGCCCGTCGACGCCGTCCGACATCAGCCCCTCCTGATCGTGATCACCGCCGAACAGGTGCCCGATCTCGTGCACCACCGCGTCGATCAGCCGCCATCCGGGCCCCGAATTGTTGGTGGCTTCCAGTTCGCCGCCGCTGGCCCAGTAGATCAGCGCGCCGGTCCCCTTGGTGCCGTCGGCCTCGCCGGCGACGCCGCCCACACCCGCGCCGTCGGCATCCTCCCAATGCACCCCCTGGAAGGCGCCGAGCAGGTAGGCGGTCCAGATATCGGGGTCGTCATGATAGTCGAGCGCGCTGTATTGGCTGAAAAAACTGCGAATATAGGTGATGTCGCGGTCGGTCTTGAGATTACCGACGAAGGGGAACGATCCGGCGCTGTGCCTGAGCGTGTCGAGCCGCGGATAGACATAGGCCGGGAAATAGGCGTTGTCGGACGTGTCGCGCAGCCGGTCGTCGGGCGGCAGCGGGATCGCGGCGCCGTCGTTCCATGGGCCGGTCGTGCCCGGCGATCCTGCCAGCGCGATCGGGGCGATATCGTCGTCGACCATGGTGAAGGTCTGGCGGATGATGGCGTTCAGCACCGCCGGATCGTTGAGATTCGATCCGGCTATCGTGATCCGGTCGTCGGTGCTGCCATTGGCGGTGTTGCCCGCGACCGCGAAGCTGTAGCCGGCGACGCTCAGCCGCCCGCCGCGGAAGCTGTCGACCTGTCCGCGCGGCCCGTCGGCCGAGGGCGGGCGCTGGTCGACGATATCGGCATTGGTGAACAGCGTCTGCGCCGGCAATCCGCTGATCGTTCCCGCCGGCTGGATGCGGTAGATCGTGCCGCTGACCTGCTGCTTCTCGACCGCACTCATCGAATCGAGTTCGACGTGGAGGAAGCGCCACACGGTCAGCGTGTCGGACACGAAATGATCCGCTTCGCGCACTTCGGCGTCCTCGGGCGTTTTGCCGCTGTCGAGCACCGCCGGATCGACGATCCGCGCGCCGTCCTCCCACTTCTTGCCCAGTTTGGTGTCGTCGTTCTCGATCCGTCCGATGAAATCCTCGTCGCCGAACGCGACGACGCGGAAATTGTCGCCCGGCTGCATGGTCACGCGGAAGCCGGTGCGATGCTCCTCGCGATTGACCTGGTATTCGAGCCTGCTGCGATCGTTGAGCGTGAAATCCCCGTTGCCCCCGCCGAAATCCTGCCGGTTGTCGCCGCGGCTGGTTTCGTCGTCGACTTCGTCGTCATTGGCCGACGGATCGTCGATGTCGAAGGAGCGCAGATAAAGCAACGTGGCCCGGGGCGGCGGCGCCGCCATCCTGATGACCAGTTCGACCTCGTCGCGCCGGTTCTCGGTCGGGCTTGCGCCGACGAAACGCTTGCCCGGGAACACGCGCACGGGCGCATCCTTGTCGGGGTCGGCGACCGGTCCGCCCGCGCGCGCCTCGACGATCGGGTGGTTGGGGTCGGGATCGAGGTTCTCGTCGTCGTTGCGGCTGTTTTCGATGCCCTTCCAGCTCAGTTCGTCGACGCCGAGCACGGTAAAGGCGACCGTGTCGGTTTCGGCCGGAGCGCCGCTTTCCGGACGGTATTCGAACTCCCATTCGATCTCGCCGGTCTCTTCGCTGACTTCGAGCCCCTCGACCCACAATTCCTTGACGTATTCGCCGTCGCGCAGTTCGAATTCCTCCTCGATCTCGAGCGGCTGGTCCGATTTCGACCACAGCGTCCCGGGCGCCTTGGTCTCGCTCTCCCACAGCTTGAACTTGCCTCCGCCCGACACGGTCTTGAGGATCGCTTCGCCGCGCGCGTTCTGCGGCAGGGTCATGACCAGCTTGGCGAGATCGTCCTCGGCTTCGCCGACCTCGGTATCCTCGTGATCGAAAATGCCGTCGGCATCGTCATTGTCCCAGTTGACCCAGGTCATACCGCCGAGCTCGTCCTCGCTTTCGGGTACTTCGGCACCTCCGGTGCTCTCGCTGTCGGTTACCTGCAGGTCGATCACCTTGCAGAAATGCACCGCGTCGATCAGCACCCGGCTGTCCTTGTTCAGCATCGGGCCGTTAAGCCCGCCGAACGTGGCCGCGGCGGGGTTGATGCTCGACATGATCTGGAACTGGATCGTGGCCTCGCTCGGATCGCCGCTCCCGCCCATCGGGTTGCGGTCGATCGGCAGGCGGAACTTGATCCACCCGTCGCGGTCGCGGCTGCGATAGACCGAGCGGATATCCATCGCCGTCGCGCCGGCCACCGGCATATCGCCGCCCGCGTATAGCGAGACGCTGGCGAACAGCACGTCCGTGCCTTTGAGCTCGTCGCGATAGGCGCCGCAGATCGCGTTGCCGCCCGCTTCGACCGGGATGCGCAATTCGCGCGCCGAGCCGCCGCGGGTCGCGCCGAGCGGGCAGTTGTCCTTGCAGGTCAACGTGCCGCCGGGCAGCGCCAAGTTTTCGAGGATCCGGCGGACCTGCGGGGGGATCTGCGCCGCCCCCTGCAGCCGGTTGCGGATGTCGAGATAGAAGTTCTTGAGTTCGATCGCGGTACCGCCTTCGAAGGCCTCGCCGCTGCGGAACACGGTTTCGAAATCGCGCAGTTCGGGCGGGAACTCGCGCACCGATTCGTGGCGGCGATAACTGCCGAAACCGATCGGATGCTTGCCGCGCCAGCGTTCGAAACTGCCGTTCGGGATATTATCCTCGTATTCGTCCCAGACCGGCTCGTCCTCGAAAGCGCGAATCTCGGTTGGGGCGAGCATGTTGTCGCCGGGATCTCCGGCCGGGCCGCCCCCGCCGCCCTGCGGCGCCGCGCACAGGTTCTCGCTGCCGGGCGTGCCGGGGATTTTCGGCACATGCCCCGGGCGCTGGGCACAGGCCATGATCGTCATCTCGCCGACGATTTCGCCGGTCTGCGGGTTGCAGCAGGGATAGCTCGCATTGGGATCGATCTGCGGCTGTTGCTGGGTGGTGGCGATGGCGGGCCATGCCGCCGCCAGCACCAGCGCCGCCGAAATTCCGAAAATCGTGCAAACCGCGCCGATCGTGCGCATGATGTGTCCCCCACTGGCGACCCCTCGCCGCGCGCGAGTATGCACATTGCGCCGGTGAGGGCAAACTTCCGCCGGAACGGAGCGGCTATCAGCCGTCCTTTTCGCCCTTCGTCTCGGGACCGCCGCTCGCATCGGCATCGGGCTTTTTCGGCGCAGCCTTCTTGGCTGCGGTTTTTTTCTTGCGCGCGGGCGGCTTGCGTTTCGCCTTCGGCGGAGCCGGGGTGAGTTCGAAGCTCGGCTTGCCGTCCTTGAGGCCGACATGGACCTCGCCGCCATCGGCGAGCTTGCCGAACAGCAGTTCCTCGGCCAGCGGCTGCTTGATCTTCTCCTGGATCAGCCGGCCCATCGGGCGCGCGCCGTAGAGCTTGTCGTAGCCCTTGTCGGCCATCCAGTCGCGTGCATCCTGGTCTAGCTGGATATGGACGTTCTGTTCGGCCAGCTGCAGCTCGAGTTCGAGGATGAACTTGTCGACCACCCGCGCGACGGTGCTCTTGCCGAGATAGGCGAAGGGCACGATCGCATCCAGGCGGTTGCGGAATTCGGGGGTGAACATCTTCTTCACCGCTTCCTCGCCCGCATCCTCCTTGGAGACGTTGCCGAAACCGATGCCCTGGCTCGCCATGTCGGCGGCGCCGGCATTGGTGGTCATGATCAGCACCACGTTGCGGAAATCGACCGTCTTGCCGTGATGGTCGGTCAGCCGGCCGTTATCCATCACCTGCAGCAGGATGTTGAACAGGTCGGGATGCGCCTTCTCGATCTCGTCGAGCAGCAGCACGCAATGCGGGTTCTGGTCGATCGCATCGGTCAGCAGCCCGCCCTGGTCGTAGCCGACATAGCCCGGAGGCGCGCCGATCAGCCGCGAGACGCTGTGCCGCTCCATATATTCGGACATGTCGAAGCGCTTCAGTTCGATCCCCATGATCGAGGAAAGCTGGCGCGCGACCTCGGTCTTGCCGACCCCGGTCGGGCCGGTGAACAGGAAGCTGCCGATCGGCTTGTCCGGATCGCGCAGCCCTGCGCGGCTGAGCTTCATCGCGGTCGACAACCGCTCGATCGCCGGATCCTGCCCGAACACGACGTGCTTCAAGTCGCGCGAGAGGTTCTCGAGCGCCTTCTTGTCGTCCTTGCTGACCGATTTCGGCGGAATCCGCGCCATGGTCGCGATCACCGCCTCGATCTCGCGCGCGGTGATCTTCTTCTTGCGGCGGCTCGGCGGGACCAGCATCTGCATCGCGCCGACCTCGTCGACCACGTCGATCGCCTTGTCGGGCAGCTTGCGGTCGTTGATGTAGCGCGCCGACAGCTCGACCGCGGTCTTGAGCGCGTCGGGCGTGTATTTGACCTTGTGATGGTCCTCGAACGCGGATTTGAGGCCCTTGAGGATCTTGATCGTGTCCTCGATCGTCGGCTCGTTGACGTCGATCTTCTGGAACCGGCGCAGCAGCGCGCGGTCTTTTTCGAAATGGTTGCGGAATTCCTTGTAGGTGGTCGAGCCGATGCAGCGGATCGCGCCGTTGGAAAGTGCGGGCTTGAGCAGGTTGGACGCATCCATCGCCCCGCCGCTGGTGGCGCCGGCGCCGATCACGGTGTGGATCTCGTCGATGAACAGGATCGCCTCGGGCATGTTCTCGAGCTCGTTGACGACCTGCTTCAGCCGTTCCTCGAAATCGCCGCGATAGCGCGTGCCGGCGAGCAGCGCGCCCATGTCGAGCGAGTAGATCACCGCATCCTGCAGCACTTCGGGCACGTCGCCCTCGGTGATCTTGCGCGCGAGGCCTTCGGCGATGGCGGTCTTGCCGACGCCGGGATCGCCGACATAGAGCGGGTTGTTCTTCGAACGGCGGCACAGGATCTGCACCGTGCGATCGACTTCGGGTCCGCGGCCGATCAGCGGATCGACCTTGCCGGCTTCCGCCTTGGCGTTGAGGTTGACGGTGAACTGGTCGAGCGCGGTTTCCTTCTTGTTGTCGCCCTTGCCGTCCTCTGCCTTCTCGCCTTCCTCGGCGCCCTGCGGCGGGCGCGCTTCGAGCTGCTTGCCGCCCTTGCCGATGCCGTGGCTGATGAAGCTGACCGCATCGAGCCGGCTCATGTCCTGCTGCTGGAGGAAATAGACCGCGTAGCTGTCACGCTCGGAAAACAGCGCGACCAGCACGTTGGCGCCGGTGACGGTGTCCTTGCCCGACGACTGTACATGCAGGATCGCGCGCTGGATCACCCTCTGGAAGCCGGCGGTCGGCTGCGGATCGGCATCGTCCTCGGTCTTGAGCGACTGGTATTCCTGATCGAGATACTGCTTCACCACCTCGCCCAGCTCGGCGATGTCGACCCCGCAGGCGTTCATCACTTGACCCGCATCGTCGTCGTCCACCAGCGCCAGCAGCAGGTGCTCGAGCGTCGCATATTCGTGGCGGCGGTCCGATGCGTGGCTGAGCGCGGCATGGAGCGTCTTTTCGAGGTTCTGTGCGAAACTGGGCATTCGGCGATCTTTCGTGGCTAAAGGCGGCGACCGCCTTGCGGAAGAGTATGAAGAAACGGGGTTAACGAAACCTTATATGGGACGATGCCGGGCGATTGCGAAACCTTGTGCGAGGAAGCGGTCATTTCGTGCACGGTCCGCTCAACCCCGAGGGAAGGACCCGAGTGATGATCAATCCGGGGAAATCCGGGTCGTTCGCATTGCTCGAATCGAAGACGCGATTCCGCTCGAAGCGGCGCATGATCTGCCCCCGTTCGGCCGTGTCGATGAGGAAGCCGCGCACGCGGGTGCCGGAAACGAGCAGCGCGAGATCGGGTTGGCCTTCGACGAGCAACACCAATTCCCGGCTGCGCATGCCGGTGTGATGGATGATGCGATCGTAGTGGCCGATGACCTGCGCTCTCATCCCGGCATGTTCGATCGTCTCGCCGACTTCGAAATGCCGCACGCATGCCCGCGGCCACAGCAGTGCCAGCTCGTCTCCGGGCGCACAGGCCGGCATGGGCGGGCTCGGCAAGGCGGATGGCGCACACAGCGAACGTATGCAGAAGACCTCGTCGGTCGAACAATCCTCGATCGGCGCCCACTCCAATCTGTTGCTCTTGAACGTGTGAAGCGAGCCATCGGCGAGATCGATCCGGAATACGGGGAGAACCGTATAGGCCGGTTCGTGGAAGTTCGCCTTCGGCGCGTTGGCCGTCAGGACCATGCCGGACAGCGCCAGGAGCAGCAAACGCACGCGGTGCATCTAGGAACCCGACGTCTTGAACAGCGAATCCGCCGCCGCCCGGTGCGCGGCGGCTCTGTCGCGATGCGCCTTCACCCGTGCGATTTCCGCTTCGAGCAGTTCGATCCGTTCGGCCAGCTCGTCCTGCGAATAGGGGGCGAGATCCTCTCCGGCGAGCTTGCTCGCGGCATCGCCCCTGGGGCGCGGGAGGTCTTCGAGATCCATCGGGGTGCAGCATCGCAAGCCGGAACGCTTGCTGTCAATGAGAGGTGGGGTTAGGTGACGCGGCGCACAAGGGGCTGTCGCCCGTTCGCAACAGGGGCGCAACGGGCGGCGACCGGATCATTTCGCGCATGAGGGGCAGGCATGGCTGGCGAAATTCCCGAGCAGATGACTGCAATCGGCTTCGATGCGCCGGGGGGCCCGGACGTGCTGCGGCCCGAAACGGTCGCGGTGCCGCAGCCGGGCGAGGGGCAGGTACTGCTGCGCGTCGCCCATGCCGGCGTCAACCGCCCCGACTGCATCCAGCGGCAGGGCCTCTATCCGCCGCCGCCGGGCGCCTCGCCGATCCCGGGGCTGGAAGTGTCGGGCGAAGTGGTGGCGGTCGGGCCGGGCGTGCCGGAGGACTATCTCGGCGAGCGCGTCTGCGCGCTGGTCTCGGGCGGCGGCTATGCCGAATACTGCCTCGCGCATATCGGCCATTGCCTGCCGGTGGCCGGCGGCATGCCGATGGACGAGGCGGCGGCGATCCCCGAAACGCTGTTCACCGTGTGGCACAACGTGTTCGAGCGCGGCTGGGCCAAGGAGGGCGAAAGCCTGCTGGTCCATGGCGGCACCAGCGGGATCGGGACGATGGCGACGATGCTGGGCAAGGCGTTCGGGCTGACGGTGATCACCACCTGCGGCGACGAGGCCAAATGCGAGGCCTCGCGCGGGTTCGGGGCGGACCTGTCGATCAATTACCGCGAGGCCGATTTCGTCGAGGACGTGAAGAGCTTCACCGGAGGGAAGGGCGTCGAAGTGGTGCTCGACATGGTCTCGGGCGATTACGTGGCGCGCAACCTCAAATGCCTTGCCGAGGACGGGCGCCACGTGACCATCGCGGTGCTCGGCGGGATGCAGGCCGAGCTCAACATGGCGGTGATCATGTCGCGGCGCTACACGCTGACCGGCTCGACGCTGCGCCCGCGTTCGGACGCGTTCAAGACGCTGCTCGCGGGCGAGATCGAGCGCAACGCCTGGCCGCTGTTCGAAGAACGCCGCCTGCGCCCGGTGATGGACGAGACCTTCCCGCTCGCCGAAGCCGCCGCCGCGCATGCGCGGATGGAAGCGGGCGACCATATCGGCAAGATCGTGCTCGAGGTGGGATCGTAACGCACAGTCCATCTCGTCATCCCCGCGAAAGCGGGGACCCATCTCCCGCCCATGCCCAATGAGCGAACGCGGCGGCTGGGTCTACATCCTCGCCAACCGCAAACACGGTGCGCTCTACACGGGCGTCACCGCCGATATCGCCGCCCGCATGGTCCAGCACCGCGAGGGCAAGGGCAGCGCCTTCTGCCGTCGGTACGAAATCTCCAAGCTGGTCTATTGCGAGCACCACGACCGCATCGAAGATGCGATCGCGCGCGAGAAAGCCGTCAAGAAGTGGCGGCGGGCGTGGAAAGTGGAACTGATCGAGCGCGATAATTCGGACTGGCGCGACCGTTGGTTCGAGATAAACCGATGAGCAGGGTCGGGAGATGGATCCCCGCTTTCGCGGGGATGACGGGGACTTGTCCGGGAATCTGCATGACAATCCCTTGACACAAACACGCCTCCCGACTCCGAACCGTCACCGGACTGTGAATCGGTTGTAACAAACTCCTGCCACGCCAGCGGGCACAAGGGCTCGCCGCGGGGGTTTCGACCATGTCCGACGAACACATTCCGGATTTCACCGAACAGCTCGGCGAACTGGCCAATGTCGCCAGCTTCCCGCCGGTCAGGAGCGCCATCCCGGAACCGTCGGGGATGAAGCGCACGCGCTACCGCACGATCTGGATCAGCGACGTCCATCTCGGCACCAAGGGCTGCAACGCCGAGCTGCTGATCGACTTCCTCGACCGCACCGACAGCGACACCATGTACCTGGTCGGCGACATCATCGACGGATGGCGTCTGAAGAAGAAGTTCTACTGGCCGCCCGAACACAACGATATCGTCTGGCGCATCCTCAAGCGCGCCAGGCGCGGGACGCGGATCGTCTATATCCCGGGCAATCACGACGAGATGGTGCGGCCGTTTTCGGGCATGAATTTCGGCGGCGTCGAAATCCTCCGCGCGGCGTTCCACGAAACTGCCGACGGGCGCCGGCTGATGGTGCTGCACGGCGACGAGTTCGACGCGGTCATGCTGGCGCATCGCTGGCTCGCCTTCGTCGGCGACACGCTCTACCACGTGACGATGAAGCTCAGCGGGTGGGTCAACGCCGTCCGCACGGCGTTCGGCCTGCCCTACTGGTCGCTGAGCAAGGCCGCCAAGCACAAGGTCAAGAACGCGGTCGAGTTCATCTCGAAATACGAGGAAGTGGTGGCGCGCGCGGCCGCCGAACGCGGCGTCGACGGGGTGGTGTGCGGCCATATCCACACCGCCGAAATCCGCGCGTTCGCGCAGGACGGGCGGACCATCGAATATTACAATGACGGCGACTGGGTCGAGGGCTGCAACGCGCTGGTCGAGCATTTCGACGGGCGGATGGAACTGCTCCACTGGCCCGAGGAAGTGGCCAGGCGCGAGGCGGCGGAGGCCACGCTCGACGATCCGGACACACCCGATACGAGACGTGCCGCGTGAACCGGATCGCGGCGATCCCGGCAGAGGATACAGGCACCGTCCATCACCCGCGGAAAATCGCGATCGTCACCGATGCGTGGCTGCCGCAGATGAACGGGGTGGTGCGCACGCTGACCACCACCTGCAGCCTGCTGCGCGAGCGCGGACACGACGTGATGGTCGTCTCGCCCGACCTGTTCCGCTCGCTGCCGTGTCCGACCTATCCCGAAATCCGGCTCGCCATGCCATGGGTCGGGGCGGTCGGACGCAAGCTGGCCGGTTTCGCGCCCGACGCCGTCCATATCGCCACCGAAGGACCCTTGGGGCTGATCGCGCGACGCTATTGTGCGCGGCGCGGCACGCCGTTCACCACCGCCTATCACACGCAATTCCCCGATTACGTGTCCAAGCGCACCGGCATCTCGCCAAGCGTCTTCTGGCGCTACATCCGCTGGTTCCATTCGCCCGCGCAGCGGATCATGGTCGCGACCAGTTCGATCCGGGGCGAATTGCGCGAGCACGGGCTCGACCGGCTCCACCACTGGAGCCGGGGGGTCGATCTCGATTGCTTCGCCCCCGATGCGCCGCCGCCGGCCGAATACGCCGCGCTGCCGCGCCCGATCCAGCTCTATGTCGGGCGCGTGGCGGTGGAGAAGAATATCGAGGCGTTCCTGTCGGGGCGCTATCCGGGCAGCCAGGTGGTGGTCGGGGACGGTCCCTCGCTGGCCGAGTTGCGGAACCGGTTCCCCGAGGCGCATTTCCTCGGCCGGCGCAGCGGTCGCGAACTGGCGGGATGCTATGCCGGGGCCGACGTGTTCGTCTTCCCCAGCCGTACCGACACGTTCGGGCTGGTGATGATCGAGGCGCTCGCCTGCGGCACCCCCGTCGCCGCCTATCCGGTCGCGGGGCCGGTCGATATCGTCACCGACGCGGTCGGCGCGCTGTCGGAGGACCTCGACCGCGCCATCGCCGCCGCGGTGCTGTGCGACCGCAGGGCCTGCGCCGAATACGGCCGCAGCTTCAGCTGGGACGCGGCGACCGACCAGTTCGCTCAGGGCCTCGCGGCACTGGAAGGGACGCCGTTCGCGGCCTGAGTTCGCTTCGACGCTTGCCCAATCGCGGGGGATGTCCTAGATCGCCGGGTGCAACGGCCGCTCCGAAAGGGGCGGCCCTTCTATTTTGAAATCCATGAAAGGGACGCCCGATGGCCGACCAACCGACCCCGCTAATGCCGCATGCGACTGCCACCTGGCTGGTCGACAACACCGGCCTGTCGTTCGAACAGATCGCCGAATTCTGCGGCCTCCACATCCTCGAAGTCCAGGCGATGGCCGACGACCTTGCCGGCAGCAAATATACCGGCCGCGACCCCTTGCATTCGGGCGAGCTGACGCAGGAAGAGATCGACAAGGGGCAGGCCGATTCGAGCTATTCGCTGGTGATGCAGAAGGCGCCGGTCGAGGTCACCCGCACCAAGGGCCCGCGCTACACCCCGGTGTCGAAGCGGCAGGACAAGCCCGACGGCATCGCCTGGATCCTGCGCAACCACCCGGAAATCTCCGATGCGCAGATCGGCAAGCTGATCGGCACCACGCGCAACACGATCGGCGCGATCCGCGATCGCACGCACTGGAACATCCAGAACATCCAGCCCAAGGATCCGGTCACGCTCGGCCTGTGCTCGCAGCGCGAGCTCGACGCGGTCGTCGCCAAGGCGGCCAAGAAGGCCGGCCTGACCGAAGGCGAAGGCGTCGCGGTCGACAGCGGTTCGGACAGGGAAAAGCTGATCGCCGAACTGCGCGCCGAGCGCGAAGCCAACGAGAAGGCCGCTGCCGAGGCCGCGCAGGAAGCCGAAGCCGCCGCCTGGCTCGAGAACAAGCGCGCCGAGGAAGAGGCTGCGGGCGAAGGCGAGGGTTGAGTGTGATTTTCCGGCGGTGACGCGACCTGTCGCATTGCGGCAAGCCGGGCGCAGGGCAGCGCGAAGCGATGCCCGAATGGACGCCACAAAAACGCGCCGGGTGGGGGCGTGGTATGGAACAGCGAGGATCGGACGGAGGTCCGATCCGCACGCAACGAAAACCCCCTTTTTCCTTGCGCCGCCGGGCCTTACGCACCATCTCGCTGACATGGATGTAAGTAAGGCGCCCTATCACCATCCGCTTCCCTGGGACACCGCGTTCGAGGCGGTGACGCTGCCGCAATTGTTCGCGCGCAGCACCGAGCGCGCTCCCGGTGCGCCGCTGGTCGACTTTCTCGGGCGGATCTATTCCTACGCGCAGCTGCACGACGAGGCGCGCCGCTTCGCCGCCGGGCTGCAGGCGCTCGGTATCGGGAAGGGCGACCGGGTCGGGCTGTTCCTGCCCAATGTGCCGATCTACGTCTCGGCCTATTACGGGGCGATGATGGCCGGTGCGGTCGCGGTCAATTTCTCGCCGCTCTACACGGTCGAGGAGCTTGCGCAGCAGGTCGAGGATTCGGGCGCGAAGCTGCTCGTCACGATCGACGCGGCCAGCCTGCTTCCGACCGCGCTCGAAGTGCTCGACTCGTCCTCGCTCGAGCGCCTGGTGGTCGGGCGGCTCGGCGACATGCTTGCGCCGCTCAAGCGCATCGCTCTCAAACTGCTCGGCCGCAAGAGCATCTCCGCGATACCGCCCCGCGCCGACGTGTTGCACTGGTCGAGCTGCACGCTCGAATCGGACCTCGAGCCGGTCGCGTGCTCCCCCGACGATCTCGCGCTGCTGCAATATACCGGCGGCACGACCGGGCGGCCCAAGGGGGCGATGCTGACGCATGCCAATCTCGCCACCAACGCGCTGCAGGTCGACGCGATCGATCCGTTCGACCGCGGCGAGCCCGATATCATCATGGGCGCGCTGCCGCTGTTCCACGTCTTCGCCAACACCTGCGTGCTCAACCGGACCGTGGCCAAGGGCGGCTGCATCGCGATGGTCCCGCGCTTCGAGGCGGGGCAGGTGCTCAAGACGATCGAACGGGTCGGCACCACCGCCTTCCCCGGCGTGCCGACGATGTTCCAGGCGCTGCTCGACCACAAGCGGATCGCGAAGACCGATTTCTCCTCGCTCAAAGTGTGCATTTCGGGCGGCGCTGCGCTGCCCGCGCCGGTGCGCGAGAAGTTCGAGGCCGCCAGCGATGCGCGGCTGGTCGAGGGGTACGGACTGACCGAGAGCAGCGGGGTGGTTTCGACCAATCCCTACCAAGGCCTGCGCAAGCCCGGCACGATCGGGCAGGTGATCCCGCAAACGCGGGTGAGGCTGGTCGACAAGGAAGATCCCACCCGGCCCGCTCCCGAGGGCGAGCCGGGCGAGCTCGTCGTCGCGGGGCCGCAGATCATGCAGGGCTACTGGAACCGGCCCGACGCCGCCGCGACCGCTTTTACGGAGCTAGACGGCGAGCGCTGGCTGCGGACCGGCGACATCGCGACGATCGACGCGGACGGCTTCATCGCCATCGTCGACCGGAGCAAGGACATGATCGCGGTCGGCGGGTTCAAGGTGTTCCCGAGCCAGGTCGAGGCGGTGCTGCTGCAGCACCCGGCGGTCAAGGAAGCGCTGATCATCGGCGTGCCCGACGACTATCTCGGCGAGACGCCGCGCGCCTATGTGACGCTGGCGGGCGAGGTCGAGCCTGATACGCTCAGGGACTGGCTCAATGCGCGCGTCGGCAAGCACGAGCGGCTGTCTGGCGTCGTTATTCGCGACGAACTGCCCAAGACGATGATCGGCAAGCTCGACCGCAAGGCGCTGCGGGAAGAGGTGTTCGGGTAGGGTCGGTTCTGGGAGAGCTGAAACGAAAGCGGGACCGACCCACGTCCCCACCCGGCGCGTTATTTTCCGGCGGTGACGAGACCTGTCGCTGCGTTGCAGTCATCGGACCGCCGGGGCTGGTGCCGCTTCTGGCGGTCCGATGCTTGCCGCAATGCGACAGGTCGCGTCACCGCCAGCAAACAAACCCGGGTGGGGGCGTGGGATGGAAAAGCAAGGATCGGACGGAGGTCCGATCCGCACGCAACAAAAAAGGGCGGCACGCGGCCGCCCTTTCCACTCCGATACGATAAAACCCTAATTCGCGAGGCTGAGCTTCGGCTCTTCGCCAGGCGCCTTGGCGGGCTGTTGCTCGGCGCGGGCCGTCGCCGGCTTGTCCGACGCACGCTGGTTGGGCACGCGGTGCGCGAAGCGGCCTTCGACCTCGGCGCCCTGTTCGATCGTCAGTGCGTCGTAATGCACGTCGCCTTCGATCCGGGCGGACTTGAGCACGACCAGTTCGCGCGCGGTGATGCTGCCCACCACATGGCCCGCGAGCCGGGCACTTTCGGCCTCGATCCCGCCATTGATCGTGCTGCCTTCGCCCTGGACGAGCGAGGCGCAGTGGAGGTCGCCCTCGATATTGCCGTCGACATGCAGCTCGGTCGATGCGCTCACATCGCCACGGATGGTGACGTCGGCGCCGATCACCGAGAAGGTCGAATTACTGCCGGCCACGGGCCTGGCTTTCGGTGCTGGCGAGTTCGGGGACCCGTCGGGCTTCTTCGAGAACATTGGGGGCAATCTCCAGGAATGGGCGCGGATTGACCGCGCGATCGTTGATACGCACCTCGAAATGGAGGTGCGGGCCGGTCGAACGGCCGGTGTTGCCGATTCCGCCGATCACGTCGCCCGCGGCGACCTCTTGCCCCACTTTGGCGGAAAATTTCGACATATGCGCGTAGCGCGTCATCAGCCCGTTACCGTGGCTGATCTCGACGACGTTGCCGTAGCCGGACTTGCGTCCGACGAAGCTGACCCGGCCATTCGCAGCGGCATAGATCGGCGCGCCGACCGCGCCCTTGAAATCGAGCCCCTTGTGCATCGCGCCGCGGCCGGTGAAGGGATCGCGGCGATAGCCGAACCCCGACGACAGGTTCATGGTGCTTGCGGGCCTGACCTGCGGGATGCCGTCGAGGCCGCGTTCGAGCGCGGTCATCCGCGCGAGGCTGAGGCCGAGGCGTTCGAAGCGCGGATCGATCTCCCCGTTGGCGCCGGTGGCGAGCAGTTCGAGCGGGCCGCCCATCGCTTCGCGTTCGGCGCTGCGCAGCATGGCGTTCGGATCGAGCCCGAGCTTGCGAATCGCGGCGGCGGCGCGCGAGGAGCGGATGTCGGCGTAATGGGTGAGGCGTTCGACCAGCGCGAGCTGGCGCGCTTCGATCCGCGCGAGTTCCGCGGCTTCCGGGATCGCGCTGCTGACCTTTTCGATCATCTCGGCCGCTTCGGACGAGGAATCGGTCACCGTGCCTTCGGACTTGACGTCCTCGGGCAGCGCTTCGACCATCTGTTCGAGGAATTCCTGCCGCTTGGCGAGGTCCTGCGTCACGTCGTCGAGATTGTCGCGATAGGCGCCGACACGCTCTTCGGCGGTCGCGACCTTGGCCTCGCGCTCGAGCATCGCCAGCCGGTCGGCCTGCGCGCGGTATTGCGTCCAGCCCATCACCGCGAGCGAGATCGCCCAGGCGAGCAGCGCGATCAGCACCGCACCCGCGGCGACCATCTGCACCTTCGACGTGATCTTGATGAAGCGGACCTGCCCCTGCGATCGCATGAAGAATTCGCGATCCGGGAACCAGTCCCGCAAACGTGCTGTCCATCCGCCGGCGGCGTTAGGCTTGCTCAAAACGGTGACCCCACGTCCCAATGTTTGACCCGCAGCGCGGCTAGCAAACAAAACCCAATGGGTCGAATCGGTTAACCGTCCGAAGGGGCGAGTGGGGGGAGTCGCGCGATGAATCGTTTTGCGGCGGCGAAATTTTCTTCGCTCGCCGGGAACGAAACGCTCGAAAATGCATTTGCCGCCCTTCGCATTGCTGCCTGACTCGGCCGAATCCGGCTGCTAGGGGCGGTGAATGGAGCAATCGATGCCCAGTCCCGATCCGGCACACAATGCCGACTGGCGGATCCGTCCGTGACTGCAAGGCGGATCGGCCTGCTGGGTGGAAGCTTCAATCCGGCGCATGGCGGACACCGGCGGATTTCGCTGTTCGCGCGCGATGCGCTCGGGCTCGACGAGGTGTGGTGGCTGGTCTCGCCCGGCAATCCGCTCAAGCCGAAGACAGGCATGGCGCCGCTCGGCACGCGCATGAAATCGGCGATCCGCCAGGCGCGCCGCGCGCCGATCCGGGTGACCGCGATCGAGCGCGAACTGGGCACGCGCTATACGGTCGATACGCTGTCGGCGCTGACCCGGCGCTATCCGAAGAAGCGCTTCGTCTGGCTGATGGGGTCGGACAATCTCGCGCAGTTCCACCGCTGGAAGGACTGGCGAAAACTCGCGCGGATCATGCCGATTGCAGTCATCGCGCGGCCCGGCTATGATGCTGCCGCTATCGCAAGCCCCGCGATGGCCTGGCTGAACCGATACCGCGTATCGGCGGCCGGATTTACCGACGGGGGCGAATGGAGCGCACCGGCACTGGTGGTTTTGCGTTTCGACCCGGACAGCCGATCGGCCACGGCCCTGCGCCGCGCCGACCCGGACTGGGCTTCGCATTATTCCGACGTCCCGCCGCGCGACCGGCTGACCCGTCGCCTCGTTCCGATACGGGAGGATATGCAGGCGCCATGATGCGCATTGTATTTCCGCACCCGATCGGGACTTTCCCACAGGAGCACTGCTTTCGCCCATGAATACGGCGCACACATCCCGGTCGTCCACGTCCACGTCGCCCGCCAATGACAGGGCCGCTTCGCCGGCCGATATCGGGGCCAAGCCCGGTTCGCTGCACGCGCTGGTCGTCGACCAGCTCGACGACGACCAGGCGCAGGAAATCGTCTCGATCCCGCTGGAAGGCAAATCGAGCATTGCCGATCACATGGTGATCGCGTCGGGCCGCTCGACCCGGCAGGTCGCCTCGATCGCGCAGAAACTGGCGGAGAAGATCAAGCAGGCCGGGCATGGTCCCGTACGCCTCGAGGGCCTTCCCGCCGCCGATTGGGTGCTGCTCGATGCGGGCGACGTGGTGGTCCACCTGTTCCGCCCCGAAGTGCGCAGCTTCTACAATCTCGAACGCATGTGGGCGTTCGGCGACGCGCCTCCGGTGGCGGCGGGCACGGCGTAATTTTCCGGCGGTGACGAGGCCTGTCACTGCTTGGTAGTCATCGGACCGCCGGGGCTGTTCCATCCCACGCCCCCACCCGGCCACCCATAGGCTACTATTGTCGGGGTGGCCGGGTGGGGGCGTGGGATGGAACAGCCAAGGGCCAGACGGAGGTCTGGCCCGCACGCAACCAAGGACTCCTCGCTAGCCTCCACTCCGCCGCTCTGCCAGAGCTTCGCCAGACACCAGCCATTCCACGGAACGTCCGATGCTCCTCCATGTGATCGCGCGCGGCAAGATCGGTCGTTCGCCCGAAGCAGATCTCGTCGAGCGCTATGAAAAGCGCATCGGATGGCCGCTCAAACTGACCGAATTGCCTGAAGCGGGCGGCAGGATTCCTGAGCCGGAAACGCCGTACAAAACTGTACTTCTCGACGAGCGCGGGAAGCAGCTCGGCTCGGAGGAACTCGCCGGCATCCTGCAGCGCTGGCGCGAGGACGGCATGCGCGAGGCGCGCTTCGTGCTCGGCGCGGCGGACGGGCATTCGCGCGAGGAGCGCACCGGTGCCGACCTGCTGCTCGCATTCGGCAAGGCAACCTGGCCGCACCTGCTGACGCGCGCGATGCTGATGGAACAGCTCTATCGCGCCACGGCGATCCTTGCCGGGCATCCCTATCATCGGGCAGGATAGAGCCATGCATCGCCCGTTGCTCGCCCTGCCGGTCGTCGCGCTGTTCGCAGCCGCTCTCGCCGCGCCGTCGGCGCAGCGCCAGCAATCCTATGACGGGCCCGAGGAAACGCGCGAGGCACTGCAGCGCGCGCAGCGTCAGGCGGCCGAGGCGGAACGGCGCGGCGCCCGGCTCGAAAGCGAAGCGCGCGCGGCGACCGAAGCGGCCGAAAAGACTGCGCGCGAAGCCGCGGCGCTGGCTGCGCGCATCCAGCAGGCGGAGGCAGACATCGCGGCGGCCGAGGCGCAGCTTTCGCTGATCGACGGCCAGCGCGAACAGCTGTCGCGGCGGCTGGCCGAGCGACGCGAGCCGTTGGTGCGGCTGACTGCGTCGCTGCAGAAGCTGGCGCGCCGGCCGCTGGTGCTGTCGGCCTTGCGCCCGGGTTCGCTGCGCGAGACTGTGTATCTGCGCGCGATTCTCGAAACGACGATCCCCCAGGTGCGCGAACGCACGGCTGCGCTGAGGGGGGAAATCGAGCGCAGCAGGGCGCTCGAAAGAGACCAGCGGCAGGCGCTTGCCACGCTGCGGACGAACGAGGAGCGTCTGGACGAACGGCGGACCCGGCTGGCGGCGCTCGAGACCCGCCAGCGGCTCGAATCGCACAGTGCGACGGGGGCCGCGGACCGCGAGAACGAGCGTGCGCTGGCCCTGGCCGAAGAGGCGCGCGATCTCGACGCGCTCGTCGACAGGCTCGGGGAAGCGGGCAATTTGCGCAGCGAGCTCGAAGCCCTGCCCGGCCCGGTCATGCGACCGGCGCAGCCCGAAACGGCGCGGGTTGCGGCAGTCCCGTCCGCCAGCCCGAGCCCCGCACGCAGTACCGCCCCGGCCGGATACCAATTGCCGGTAACGGGGCGCACGATTGCCGGGTTCGGAACCGAGACCGGCGGCGGAACGCTCAGCCGGGGAATTTCGATCGCTCCGCGCGAAGCGGCGCAGGTCATCGCTCCTGCCGGCGGACGGGTTGCCTTTGCCGGCCCCTATCGCGGCTACGAGCGGATCGTGATCCTCGAGCACGCCGATGGCTGGACCAGCCTCGTCACCGGCCTCGCGCGCGCCGATGTCGCGGTCGGCGACGAACTGGTCGGCGGAGCACCGCTCGGCGTGGCCGGGGTCGAGCGCCCGGTCGTGACGCTCGAGCTGAGGCGCGCCGGCGAGCCGGTCAATCCGCTGGATCATGTGCGGTAGGCGGGGACGAGAGTGCTTGTTACGTGCGGTCGGGGCGTCCGCCGCTCCCGGCGGTCCGACGATTGCCACCTAGCGACAGGTCGCGTCACCGCCGGAAAACAACCAACCCACACCCGGTAACAACCACACTGCCGCGCATCCCACCCCGGGACGCCCGGACAAACCTCATCTGGCATTCATGACTCTTGCGCGATAGAAGCGTCATCCGAAGGAGCCCTGTGCCATGAAGTTTGCCGCCCTCGTCAAATCCGCCGCCTTGGTCACTGCGGTTGCGATCATTCCCGCGACCACTGCGGGGATGGCACAGGTCGACGGTCGCGTCGGCCCCGAATTCGCCAAGCTGTTCGCGACCTACGAGCGGATCAAGGCTGCCTATGTCGAACCGGTCGACGACGAGCAGCTGATCCGCGGCGCGATCGACGGCATGCTCGGCAGCCTCGACCCGCATTCGGCCTATCTCGACGGGGCCGACCTGCAGCGGCTCGAGACGATGATCGACGGCAATTATTCGGGCCTAGGCCTGTCGGTGCAGATGGACGATGGCGCGGTGAAGGTGATCTCGCCCTTCCGCGGCAGCCCGGCGATGGAAGTCGGGATCAAGGCGGGCGACTACATCACCCATCTCGATGGCGAGCTGATCTATGGCGGCGATCTCGACGATGCGGTCAGCCGCATGCGCGGCCCGGCCGGAACCGATATCCGCCTGACCATCTTCCGCCCCGGCCGCGACGAGCCGTTCGACGTGACGGTGACCCGCGGGGTGATCGAGCTCGAACCGGTCACGCACAAGCTCGAAGAGGGCAATATCGGCGTCATCATGGTCAACGAATTCTCGCGCGACGTCGGCGCCGACGTGTTCGCGGCGTGGCAGGAGCTGCGCACCGAGGCGTCCGGACGTCTGCAGGGGCTGGTGCTCGACTTGCGTTCGAACCCGGGCGGTTCGCTCGACGAAGCGGTGGCGCTCAGCGACCTGTTCCTGACCAAGGGACGCATCGTGTCGCAGCGCGGACGCGCGCAGGGCGAAACGATCTTCTTCGATTCCGAAACCGTCTATCGCGGCGAAATCGCGCGCGACACGCCGATGATCGTGCTGATCGACGCCGGCTCGGCCTCGGCGTCGGAGATCGTCGCCGGTGCGCTGCAGGATCATCGCCGCGCGGTGATCATGGGCGATCGCAGCTTCGGCAAGGGCAGCGTGCAGACGCTGCTGCCGCTCGGGCGCGACGCGGCGCTCAAGCTGACCACGGCGCGCTATTACACCCCGGCCGGCCACTCGGTGCAGGAAGGCGGGATCAAGCCCGATATCAGCGTGCCGCAACTGTCCGATCCGGATCTCGAAAAGCGCGCCCGGTTCCGGATGCGCGAATCGGACCTGCGCGGCCATCTCGTCAACGAGGCGGCGCTCAAGGACGAGGAACTCGAGCGCGACAAGAACGACGATCCGCGCTTCCTGCTCACCGCGGCGGAGTTGAAGGAACAGGGCGTCGAGGATTTCCAGCTCGATTATGCACTGCGCACCTTGCGCCGCACCGCTTCGACCAACATGGCGCGGCGCAACTGACGGGCCTTCGATGACGCTCTCCCGACGCGGCAAACTCGCGCAACGTCTCGCGCTCGGCGTCCCCGCCGTGCTGCTCGGCGGTGCCTATCTGGCGGAATACGGCTTCGGCCTCCATCCGTGCGAGATGTGCTGGTGGCAGCGCTATCCGCATTTCGCCGCGCTCGCGCTGGCGCTGCTTTCCACGGTCGCGCCGCCGCGTCGCGTCTGGATTGCGCTCGCAGCCGCGGGAATCCTCGTCTCCGGCGCGCTCGGCCTGTTCCATGCCGGCGTCGAGTACGGTTGGTGGGAGGGCATGACCGGGTGCACGGCTGCGCTCGGCAGCGGGTCGGGCAGCGCATTCGACAACGTCATGAACGCCCCGCTGGTGCGCTGCGACACGGTCCCGTGGAGCCTGTTCGAGGTTTCGCTGGCCGGGTGGAATTTCCTCATCTCGACCGTTAGCGGAATCGCCATCCTGCGGTTGCTGGCGAAGGACAAGGCATGAGCAAACCCGATATCGAACGGATGATCCGCGTCGACCAGGCCGGGGAATTCGGCGCGACGCGCATCTACCAGGGGCAGCTCGCGGTGATGGGCGACCGGCACCCGATGTCGGCGGAAATCAAGGCCATGGCCGAACAGGAAGAGGGTCATCGTGCGCGCTTCGACGCGCTGATGGCCGAACGTGGCGTGCGTCCGACCGCGCTGCAGCCGTTCTGGTCGGTTGCGGGCTATGCGCTTGGCGCGGCGACCGCGCTGCTCGGGCCCGAGGCGGCGATGGCCTGTACCGCCGCGGTCGAGGAGGAGATCGACCGGCACTATTCGGCGCAGCTCGACGAGCTGGCCGAGAGCGATTCGGACCCCGAGCTTTCGGACATGATCGAGGAATTTCGCGAGGACGAGCGCGAGCATCGCGACGCGGCGCTGGCCGCCGGGGCGGAACGGGCGCCCGCCTATCCGCTGCTGTCGGGCGCGATCCGGCTCGGCTGCCGGGTCGCGATCAAGCTCGCCGAACGCGTGTGAGGGTCGGAACCGCTTGGGGCTTCGGCGCGCTTCATATAGAGTTCACTGCAACCGGCGCTAGAAAGTCGCCGACACGCCATCGAATGGAAACCGCCATGCAACGCCTTTTCGCCGCTTCCGCCCTTGCCTGCGCCACGATCGCGCTGCCGCTCACCGCCCAGGACGATGTGGCCACCGAACTCGGCGACGATGTCCGAATGTCGATCGTCTATGGCGAAGACGAAGCGCCGGTCTGCGCCGAGGACGAAATCTGCGTCGTCGCGCGGCTGCCCGAGAACGAGCGCTATCGCATCCCGCCGACGCTGCGGTTCAGCGACGATCCCGCCAACACCGCGTGGACGCGCCGCGTCGAGCGGCTCGAAGTGATCGGCAATTTCGGCACCATGTCGTGCTCGCCCACGGGCGCGGGCGGGATCACCGGCTGCACGCAGGAGATGATCCGGCAGGCCTATGCCGACCGCGCCGAGGGCTCGAATATCCGCTTCAGCGAGCTGATCCAGGCCGCGCGCGAAGACAGGCTGTCGCTGATCGACGAGCAGGCGGCGGACGAACAGGCGCGGGTCGAGGAGCTCGAGCGGCAGTATATGGAGCGGCTCGAAGCCGAACGCGCGGCCGAACTGCCCGACGAACAGTCGGTGGCGGTCGAAACGGGCGATAGCGTCGCTCCGAGCGAGGACGCCGAGCCGATCATGGATTCGCCCGAGCGCTGAACCCGGCACGGTTGAAGCGCGCTTAACCAAATTGCGCTAACCGGCTGCGAATGAGCAAGCCGCGCACAATCCTGACCGTCTTCGGCACGCGCCCGGAGGCGATCAAGCTGTTCCCGCTGGTGCATGCGCTCGAGGCGGACGAGCGATTCGTCTCGCGCGTCTGCGTGTCGGGCCAGCATCGCGGCATGCTCGACCAGGTGCTCGAAATCGCCGGGCTGGTTCCGCACCATGATCTCGACCTGATGCACCCCGACCAGACGCTCGACGCGCTGACCGCCGGCCTGCTGACCGGGATCGGAAAGGTGCTCGACGAGGAGCGGCCCGATTTCGTCGTCGTGCAAGGCGATACCGCGACCGCCATGAGCGGCGCGCTTGCGGCCTACTACCGCAAGATCCCGGTCGCGCATGTCGAGGCGGGGCTGCGTTCGGGCGATATCCACCATCCCTGGCCCGAGGAGGTCAACCGCAGGATAATCGGCAGCTTCGCCGCGCTGCATTTCGCGCCGACCGAAACCGCGGCCGAGGCGTTGCGGCGCGAGAATATCGACCCGGCGGCGATCCACGTCACCGGCAATACCGTCATCGATGCGCTGCATTGGATCACCGACCGGATCGAGGCGCGGCCCGAACTGGCGCAGGGCCTGACCTCGCTCGAGCAGCGCTTCGAAGGGAGGCGGATCGTCGGTATGACCAGCCACCGGCGCGAAAATTTCGGCGACGGCATGCGAGCCATCGCCGATGCGGTTAAACGCATTGCTGTTCGAGATGACGTTGCGGTTATCTTCCCCGTGCATCTCAATCCCAATGTCCGCGCGGTGATGAACGAGGAACTGGCCGGGCTGGACAATGTCGCGCTGATCGAACCGCTGGACTATCCGCATTTCGCGCGGCTGCTCGATATTGCGTACCTCATGCTGACCGACAGCGGCGGCGTGCAGGAAGAAGCGCCTGCGCTCGGCAAGCCGGTGCTGGTGATGCGCGAAACCACCGAACGGCCCGAGGGCGTCGAGGCCGGCACGGCGAAACTGGTCGGCACCGATGCCGATCGTATCGTCGCCGAGACCGAACGCCTGCTCGACGACGAGATGGCCTACGCCGCCATGGCGCGGGCGCACAACCCGTTCGGCGACGGCAGGGCGGCGAAGCGTATCGTCGAACTGCTCGCGCGCTGAAGCGGGCATCCGTTACCCGGATGTTTACCACTTCTCCCTAACAGTCCTGCCTCGAATAACGGACAGGATATCCATGCAGCGCGACACCAAACCGCATGTCTGCGTCATCGGGCTCGGCTATATCGGGCTCCCCACCGCCGCGATCATCGCGCGCGCCGATTGCCCGGTAACCGGGATCGACGTATCGGAGCGAGTCGTCGAAACGATCAACCGCGGCGAAATCCACATCGAAGAGGTCGATCTCGACGGGTTGGTGCGCGGCGTGGTCCAGCGCGGGATGCTCAGGGCCTCGACCCAGGTTGCACCCGCCGACGTGTTCGTGATCGCGGTGCCGACACCGTTCGAGAAGGACGGGCAGCATACACCCGATACGTCTTACGTCATGGCCGCCGCGACCGAGGTCGCCGGCGTGCTGAAGCAGGGCGATTGCATCATCCTCGAATCGACCTCGCCGGTCGGCACGACCGGGGCGATGCGCGATCTGATCGCGGGCCTGCGCCCCGATCTCAAGCTTCCGGGCAAGACCGAAGAGACGCCCGATATCGCGATCGCCTATTGCCCCGAGCGCGTGCTGCCCGGCCGCATCCTCGAGGAACTGACTCACAACGACCGCTCGATCGGAGGCATCACGCCGCGCTGTGCGAGGAAGGCGCTGGCCTTCTACAAGCGCTTCGTGCGCGGCGCCTGTGTCACCACCGATGCGAAGAGCGCCGAAATGACCAAGCTGGTCGAGAACGCCTATCGCGACGTCAACATCGCCTTCGCCAACGAATTGTCGATCATCTCCGACGCGATGGGCCTCGACGTGTGGGAGGTGATCAGGCTCGCCAACCGCCATCCGCGCGTGAACATCCTCCAGCCCGGGCCGGGCGTGGGCGGACACTGCATCGCGGTCGATCCGTGGTTCATCATCCACGGCGCGCCCGACGCCTCGCCGCTGATCCGCACCGGGCGTGAGGTCAACGACGCCAAGATGCACCATGTCGTCGCGCGCGCCGAGGCTTTCGTAGCCGAAAATCCGGGCGTGCCGGCCGCTTGTCTCGGCCTCGCATTCAAGGCCAATATCGACGATTTTCGCGAGAGCCCCGCGCGCTTCGTCGCCGCAACGTTGGCGCGCAAACATGGCGAGCGGATCAAGATCGTCGAGCCCTATGCCGCAGAGCTGCCGCGCGAGTTCGAGGGGACCGGTGCGGAACTGGTCGACCTCGACTACGCGCTGGAGAATTGCGGCATCCTCGTGGTGCTGGTCGATCACGACGTGTTCAAGGCGGTTCCGTTCGAGGAACGCGCTCGCGCGCTGGTCTACGACACGCGCGGGATCTGGCCGGATATCGGCGCCCCGCCGCGAGCAGCGGGGTTGCGCCTCGCCGGTTGATTTCTTGCCTGGAGTATTGGTAGCGTGCGGGCCAGACCTCCGTCTGGCCCTTGCGGCACCGGCCCACGCCCCCACCCGGCCACCCATAGGTTACTATAGTCGGGGTGGCCGGGTGGGGGCGTGGGCCGGTGCCGCTCCCGGCGGTCAGATGCTGGCCAAGCAGCAAGACTTATCATCGCCGCCGGAAAACAACCCTAGTGCCGTGCCGCGCAATTGCCTAACGCTCGCCGCGCATGGCTGAGCGGCTCCTCTATATCGTCAACGATGCCGGCTTCTTCTGCTCGCACCGCCTGCCGATCGCGGTGGCGGCGCAGGCCGAAGGGTACGATGTTGCGGTTGCCTGTCCGAACGATGCCGGGGCGGGCAGGATCGCGGAAGCGGGACTGCGCCATATCGGCCTGCCGCTCGGTCGAGGCAAGATCGGGCCTCTCGGCGAGGTGAAGGCGCTGCACGCGCTCGATCGGCTGTTCGCCCGTTTCCGACCCGACCTGGCGCATCTGATCACTTCGAAGCCGATTATTTACGGCGGCCTCGTTTCGCGGCGGCGCAAGGTGCCTGCCGTCGCGGCGGTGTCGGGTCTGGGGCATGTGTTCATCGACGAGGGCGCGAAGGCCCGCCTGCTGCGCAGGATCGCCCTGCTCGGCTATCGCATGGCCATGAACCGGCCCGGCCTGTTCCCGATCTTCCAGAACCGCGACAACCTGGCGCTGTTTCGCGAGGCCGGTGCGCTCCACGAGGAACCGACCCTGATGCGTGGTGCGGGCACCGACTTGGCCGATTTCGACCCGGCGCCCGCCGACAATGCCGTGCCCCGCCTGATCCTGCCCGCGCGCATGCTCTACGCCAAGGGCGTCGCCGAATTCGTGGAGGCGGCGAAGCTCCTGCAAGAGCAGGGGATCGAGGCGGAATTCGTGCTCGCGGGCGATCCCGATCCGGCCAATCCGGCGAGCATTCCCGAAGCGCAGCTACGCGCATGGGATGCCGACGGAGTGGTTCGCTGGGTCGGGTATCGCGCGGACATCGCTGCAGCGCTGAAAGAAGCCGACATCGTCGTCTTGCCGTCGCACAACGAAGGATTTCCCAAGACGCTTGTCGATGCCGCGGCGGCTGGCCGGGCGGTGGTGACCAACGACGTGACCGGCTGCCGCGATGCGATCGTTCCGGGGGAAACCGGCCTGCTCGTCGCGCCCCGCGATCCGCACAGCCTTGCTGCGGGAATGCGGGAATTGACCGAGGACAAGGCGAAGCGCCTCGCTTTCGGCGCGGCGGGCCGGAAATTGGCCGAAGAACACTATGCCATCGAAGCGATCGTTGCGCAGCATCTCGACCTGTACCGCAAGGCGTTGCGGACATGATGCGCGTTGCGGTCACCGGAGCGAGCGGCTTCATCGGCCGTGGCGTGGTGCAGGCGCTCGACGATGCCGGCTTCCGCGTCCGCGCCATCGTCCGTTCGCAGCCGGTCCCCGGCTCGCTTCCGGAGGACGCCGAGGTTTGCCGGCTGGCGGGACTCGCGGAAGACCCTGAAGGTCTGCGGCAGGCGTGCAGCGATGCCGACCTGATCGTCCATCTGGCCGACAATCCCGAACGCGCCGAGGCGGACAGCGGTTCGGCAACGCTCGCGCGCTCGCTTGTCCGGGCGGCGGTAGACGAGAGCGTCCCGCGCGTCGTTTTCGCCAGCTCGATCTACGCGACGTTCGACGAGCGCGGGCAGGCCAGCGACTACGGGGCGGGCAAGCGCGAGGCGGAACGCATCTTCGCCGATACTCCGGGCGTCGATACCGTCGTCCTGCGCCTGCCGCCGGTCTACGGACCCGGCGGCAAGGGCGGGTTCGCGCTTGTGACGAAGCTGGTCCGGCGCGGCTGGCCGCTTCCCTTCGGTCTGGCGAGAGCAAAACGGGCCTACCTCTCGCGTGACAATCTCGCCGCTTTGGTCGTGGCCCTCGCGAAGGCCGACGGCGCCTCGTTCCGGGCCGCATCGGAGCACGTGTGGGAGCCAAGCGACACGGCGGTATCGACGGCGGATCTAGCGCGCGCGATCGCCGCTGCGACCGGCAAGACGCCGCTACTGCTCCCCATGCCTTCGGCGGCGCTCGCACTTCCGGCGGCCTTGCTCGGCAAGCGTGCGGGCGCGGAGGCAATCTTCTCGTCTCTCGAATGCGCCGACGACGCGAAATTGCGCGAGTTGACCGGCTGGCATCCTTCGACCGATCTGGTCGCTAACCTCGGCTATCTGCGCGACTAGCGCGCGGCGTCGCCCGATCCGCCGCCGAGTGCGGTTCGCAGGATCAGCTCGAGATCGCCGAAAAAGCTGCGGTCGGCGACGTAGGCGGCATCCGTTTCGGCCAGCCTGACCGGAGTCGACATGTCGATACCGGCGATCTGGGCCGGTCCGGTGATGCCCGGCCGCACGGCATAGACGCCGCGTTTGCTGCGTTCTTCGACCAGCTCCTCCTGCACCGGCAGGCACGGCCGCGGGCCGACGAAGCTCATATGGCCGAGCAACACGGAGAAAATCTGCGGCAGTTCGTCGATCTTGGTCTTGCGCAGGAAAGCGCCGACACGCGTGATCTGCGCCGCGCCGACCTCGTGCGAGGCCGCCTGTCTGGTGCCGGCGCTCATCGTGCGAATCTTGATCAGCGTGAATGCCCGGCGATGGCGGCCCACGCGCTCCTGCCGGAAGAAGGCCGGCCCCGGCGAGTCCAGCACGACTGCAACCGCCGCCACGGCAAGGACCGGGATCGCGACCGGAAGCAGCGCTAGCGCAAAGGCGAGGTCGAACAGCCGCTTCGCCATGGCATCACAGCGTTATCTTCTTTTTCTTGGTCCGGTTGGTCCGCTTCGATCGCTTAGACCGCGTCCACAATGCGGTGCTGCGCGCCATCAACGCGATGGAGAGCGCGAACAGCGCGCCCACCGCAGCAGTGCGCAGCGGATAGTCGACCAGCGAGTGAACCAGCACGATACCGGTCGCGAGCGATCCTGCGAGGCCGTAGAAATTCTTGCGGTCGCCGGTCCACAGCGCGAGCGAACGCCGCACCCACCAGGCGAGGAACAGCACCACCGCGATCATGCCGAGTACGCCGGTTTCGAGGAGCAGTTCGAGATAGTCGTTATGCGCGTGATTGATGTAGGTGGTGGTCACCTGCGACGGGTCTTCGAACATGCGGTAGACATCGCCGAAGGTGCCGATCCCCGACCCGAACGGGAAGAAGGCCCAGCCCGCTTCGAGCGTCGTTGCGGCGATGCCCTGACGCGACATCGGGCCGGTCGCTTCGAGCGCCGATCCGGTTTGCTGCAAGCCCGAATTGGCAAGCGCGATAACCAGCACGACACCGGCCAGCCCCGCCGCGAACAGGACCCACGGGCCGGGCAGTGCGATACGCGGGGTCATCAGCACGTAGCTCGCTGGCAACACGACCAGCAGCAACCCGACCCCTGCCATCGAGCCGGTCAGCAGCACGCCGCATACGAGCACCAGCAGTACCGCCGCGAACCCGAGGCGCGCCGCCGGCACTGCGGCTTCGTCGCGTTTGGCGTAGCTCGCATACAATGCCGCCAGCAGGGCGATCGCGACAAGCAGGAAGGTCGCCTGGTGGTTGCCGTTGGCGAAGAAGCCCGCCCCCTGTCCGAAGCCGCTCCGCTGATAGAGGTACCAGCCCGAGTCGGCCCCGTGCAGGACCTGCATCGCACCGAGCGGAACCGAGGCGACGGCGATCATGCAAACCGCGATCGCGACCCGTTCCGCCCTGAAATCGAGCAGTTTGGTCGCGACGTAGACGACGGCGACCGCCGGCAGCAACCACATCAGCGAGGCCAGGCTGTCATACGGTGCGAGCGAAAGACCGAGCCACGGGCGCGATTGCCCCATCAGGTCGAAACCTTCGGCGATCGTCGACCGGCCTGGCAGGGCCGGCCATAGCGAAGCCGGAAGCGGCAGGAATTGCAGGGCCGCAACGAGCACGAGCAGCACTGCTGCCCACCACAGCAGCGGCTGCCGGGTGCCGGTCGGCGCGCCGTTTGCGGTACAGAACCCGACCACCAGCATGGCTAGCGCCAGCACCTGAAGCAGGAAATTGACCAGCAACCCGGCGCCGCTCGCCCCGCCCATCAGCAGGCACAGAGCGATGAAGATCGCGAGCACGATGTCGTAACCGCCGCGGATCATCGGGCGCCTCCCGCCGGGCGCAGCGTCACCTTGGCGATCGATACCCGCTGGCCTTCGCCTTGCCGCAGCTCGCCGCGCCCTTCGAGCGCGATCCACTGCGCGTCGCAGCCCGCGGGTACGGTAAAGCGCGCGCTCAGGCCGGCGTTTGCGCCGGACGGAACGGGACGCTCGACCAGCGTCGTTTCCGAGCCGGCGCAGCGCACGGTCCAGGCAAGACCTCCACCGTCCGGTTCCTCGTTCGATTGCGTCACGGCCAGCTCGTAGGAGCCCGGAGCCAGCAGCACCAACTGGCGCAGGAAGGTGGCGCTGCCGCGCCCGAAATAATCGACCGCCGCGCCGCCGTTTGCGGAGAGTTCGCCGACACCCTGCCGGTTTCCGGAAGCGTCCCAATTGAACGGCGCCGGAGCGGTGCGATCGGTCAGGTCGCCATTGTAGAGCTGGCCGGCGCTGCCCCGCTCCACGCCGCTGCGTCGCTGCCATTGCGCGAAGGCCGTGGCGTATTCGCCCTGTTCGACCAGCGCTGTCAGAAGCAGCCGGTCGGAGCGCAATCCCGTACCCGCACCGCTGCGCGGATCGTTGGCGAGAAAGGCGGTCAGCAATTGCGGCGAGAGGTCCGCCCGGGCCGCCTGGGCGGCAACATGCCCGTAGCTGGCGGGGTGGTCCTTCAGGATTTCCGCCAGCAGCGCAATGTCCGACGGGCTGCGCACGACCTTGAGCCATTCGGCCGTCAGCGGCTCGCTCAGCTCCGGCTCGAGACGGATGAGCGGGATCAGTTCGCCCACCATCGGCTCGACTTCGCCCCTCCTGCCATAGATCTGGAGCAGCGACAGGCGCGCAATCCGCGATCGCGGGCGCCGGTCGCGGGCTTCCGCCAACAGCGCTTCGGCGCGGGCCACGTCGTTGTCCTGCAGGGCTGCGAAGCCGAGCAGTGCGAACGGTTCGTGTGCCAGCGGTGCGCTGCGGGCGATCTTGCGCAACTGCTCGGTATCGCCGGATGCGATACGCTGATTTTCGGCAAAGTCGTGCTCGATCCGCGCCAGCGCGCCCTTCGGGGTGGGCGGCAGCCAGACTCCGGTGTCTTCGCTTGCCGCAAGCCCGAGCGAATGGGCGGTACCCCAGGCGGCCAGCGGCAGCGCGAGTACACCCAGCCCTATGCCCAGGGCTATTCGCAACGGTCGGCGCTCGCGCCGCGGTTCGGGCATGGCGTCAGGAACCGTCCCTGCTCAGGGTGATCTTGCGCGTGGTTTCGCGCTGGCCCGACCTGCCATAGGTATAGTCGTAGTAGTAATAATAGTCGCTGTCGGCGAGCTTGGCGGGGAACTTGGTCAGGATGGCACCCGCGATCCGCGCATGCGAGGAGTGCAGGCGGGTGATGGTTTCATTGACCGCTCCGATGCGTGCGCCGCCGCTTTCGATGACGATAACAGTGGCTTCCGCGACCGAGGCCAGCAACGGGGCGTCGGCGAGGCCGATCACCGGCGGACCGTCGACGATGACCACGTCGTAGTCGCGCTTGGCCTCCTCGATAATCGCGTGCAGGCGCGCCGAGGCCAGCAGTTCGGCGGCGTTGCCCTGTCCGCGCCCGGCGGGCAGGAGAGAGAGGTTGGCATGCCCGGAGGGCTGCGCATGGGCCGACAGCGAATCCTCGCTGGTGAGGAGATGCATCAGCCCGCCCTGTCCCTTGTTCGAGGATTCGAATGTCGGCCGCCGCATGTCGCCGTCGACGAGCAGTGTGCGCTTGCCGATGCGGGAGAAACTGCGCGCGAGCCCGTAGGCCGAGGTCGACTTGCCCTCGGCCGGACGGGTCGAGGTCAGCGCGATGACCCTGGGGGTGCCCCCGTCGCGGATGAACTGCAAGGCGGTCCGGGCAGAGGAATAGGCTTCCGACACGCTCGATTTCGGGTCTTCGAGCTCTTCGAGCGTTTCCTCTTCCTCCTCTGCTTCGGGAACCACGCCGAGCAGGCGCAGGCCGAGGCGTTGCCGGACATCGCCGGGCAGCTTGACCGTATCGAAAATCAGCTCGAAGGCGATGGCGAGCAGGATGCCGACGACCAGGCCGAGCAGCAGCCCCGCGATCAGATTGAGCGGAATGTTGGGGCGGAACGGCGCTTCCGGGAGCCGGGCCCGGTCGACCAGCGAAACCGGGCTCTTGCCGATACCGCCGGTCACGCCGATTTCCTTGTAGCGCTGCAGCAGCGCATCGTAGAGCGCGCGGTTGGTGTCGACTTCGCGCTGCAGGATGTTCGACTGGATCGTCTGATTGCGCTGGCCGAGCACCTCGCCCTTGAGCGAATCGACGCGGCTCGCGAGTTCCTGCTCGGCATCGCGCGCGGCCAGGAACTCTGCGCGCAGGGTGTTGAGGTCGCCGCCGGTGAGCTGCTGCGTCTCCGATGCGATCGCCCGGTCGAGACCGGCGATACGCCGCTGCAATTCCTGCATCTCGGGGTAATCGGGCCGGAAGAGTTCGAGCTTCTCCTCGTACTCGGTCTGCAGTCTGGCGCGTTCCTGGCGCAGGGCCGACGTGCCCGCGACCACGGCGCTGTTGGGGCCGGCCTGCTGCGCCTGGCGATAGCGCTGCTCCGCATTGATCCGTTCGATACGGGCGGTGGTAAGCGCTGCATTCAGCGCGGAGAGCGAGCTGTCCTCGAGACTGGCACCTTCGACGATCTGGCCGGATTCGTTGGTCGTGCGCGCACCGACGATACCCGATTGCTGCGCGTAGGCGTTGAGCGCGCGTTCGGAAGCCTCGAGTTCGGCCTGGACGGTCGCCAGCTGGTCCTCGAGAAATTCGCGGGCGAAGGACGAAGCATCGTAGCCGCGTTCGAGATTGGTCTGGATGAAATTCTCGGCGAAGGAATTGACCACCCTGGCCGCCTGCTCCTTGCTGGGAGAGGTAAAATAGACGCGCACGAGCTGGCTGCCGGCTTCGGGTGCCACGGTCAGGCCGGCCCGCAATTTCTGCGTTGCCTGCCGCATGCGCTCTTCGCGCGAGGCTTCCGGATTCACGAAATCGGTATCGGAAACGAGGTTCATCTCGCGCGCCACTCGCTGGGCGAGCGTATCCGATTCGAGCAGGCCGTATTGCGTTTCCAGGAACGACTGTTGCTGGCGCCCCCCGCGCTGGATGACGGTCTGCCCCTCGAGAATCTCGACTTCCGGCGGATTGAGCTCGAGCAGGACCGAGGCCCGGTAGAGCGGGGTCATCAATGCGGTCGCCGCCGCAGCGATCGCCAACCCTGCGGCGATGCAGGCGAGAATCAGCCAGCGCCGCTCCACGATCGCGCGGCGGATCTGGTCGATGCTGAGATCGCCGGGACCGATCTGCGTCGGATAATAGGTGTCTCCGGGATACGCCGCATTGTCCTCGGGCGTGGCCGAGGCTGCGGTGAAATCCCTGCGTCCGTTCGGGTTTGATCCGTTCATAAGTCCCGTTGCATCCTGACCAGAATCAGATTCTGGTGAAAATCGTCAAAACCGTGAGGGTCTGCAGAATCTCGCGAAGTTCCGCCGGAACGCCCTGCACGCTGTCGACATAGATGATATCGCCCGGATAGATCGCCGGGTTCTCCGCTTCGCCGGCGCGGATCGCTGCCAGGTCGAATGCTGCGGCCTTGGTGACCCCGTCGAGCTTCCGGAACACCGCGATACGCCGCGGATTGCCACTTTCGCCGACGCCGCCCGACAGCGCGATGGCGGTCATCAGGTCGGTTCCGCCCTTGATCGGAAAGACGCCGGGCTGGGCCACGCCGCCATCCACGACCAGAGTGCTCTGCAGGCTCTCGGTGATGGTGACCGAAATATCGGGATCGCGCAGATAGCGCGCGCCGTATTGCTGCTCGAGCGTCGAGGCGAGCTGCTCCGGCGTGAGATTCAGTGCGTTTACGGTGCCGATCAACGGCAGGTCGAGCGTGCCACCGACCGAGACCTCGTAGGGTCCGGACAGGTCGGGGACACGGAAGATCGTGACCTGCACCTTGTCGAGCGGCGCGATCAGGACCTCGGCGGGCACCCTCGTGGTCGAACGGTCGGGCGGGCCGAAGCCGGCAACATCGTACGGCACGGGTCCGCCGCGCGTCTTGCAGCCGCCGAGAAGCGCGAGCGCCGACATCAGCGCCACAGCGACTTTCCAATGCGAATTTCGAGTGGCGCTCGCCGCGCGGAACTCTTTCATTTCTTTAGCGAACCCCGGTTTCGATCCCAAAATACCGCCTCCCCGGCAAGCGGGTTGCGGGCCATCGTATGGCGTCCCGGTCGGCCCTTGGCAAGTTTCTTGCCGCCCGGAGTCTCATTGTGGTGCGGGAGCAACGGGTTGAAAACCGACCCGAGTCGCGGCAAGGGCGCACCGAGCCTGCAGCAGGACCCCGATGGCATCCCCCGAGACAACCGCACCGTGCGTGCTTCATTTCATCCCGCAGGACGGCATCGGCGGCGCGGAGATCGCCGCGCGCAGCGCCACCCGCGATCCGGCGGCCAACGTGCACGTGCATGCGATGTTCAACGGGTTGTATTCGGGCGAGGGGGCGATCGCCAATCCGCGGCTGACCGGGAACGCGACGCGTTTCGCCTTCTCGCCGCGCAGCATCGCCGGGGCTCTCGCGAAAGTGCGCGAACTCGACCCGCAGGTGCTGGTATTCTCGCTCTGGCGCAGCTTCGGTGCCTTTCTCGCCTGCAAACTGCGCCACCCGGACCGCAAGTTCGTGACGTTCGTGCACAACGAGCGGATCGCGAACAGGATCGACTACTGGCTGACCGAGCTGATGAAGCGCGGCTCGGACGAAATCTGGGTCGATTCGCAAGCCACGCTCGATGCCCGCCTCGACGCGAACGAGAAGCGCCGCGCACGCATTATCTCGCTCCGCCTCGACCGCAACGAAAGGGAGCCGCGCAGGGATCCGGCGCCCCGCTTCGTCTATTGGGGGCGGTTGGCCGAGCAGAAGCGCATCGATCGCGCGATTGCGCTGTTTGCCGAGATTGCCGCGAACCGGCCGGATGCGCACTTCACGCTCATCGGACCTGATCACGGCGTCGGCGACCGGCTGCGGCGGCAGGCCGAAAGCCTGGGGGTTTCCGGGCAGCTGACCTTCCATGGCCCCTCGAGCCAGCAACGGATCGCCGAGCTGGCCGGGAATGCCCGCTTCTTCCTGCAGCTTTCGGCCCATGAAGGCATGGCGATGGGCGTCGTCGAAGCGCTGGAGGCGGGGCTGGTTCCGGTGGTCACGCCGGTGGGGCAGATGGCGGTCTATTGCCGGGACGGCGAAAACGCGCTGGTTTGCCGCGACCGGGCCGAAACCGCGCGGCGCCTGGGCGCGCTGATCGACGATCCCGGCGCTTATTCGCGCATGAGCGCAGCAGCCATCGCCACTTTCGCCGATCAGCCGGTCTACACCGAAGACGTGGCATCCGCCGCCCTCGAGTTGGCCGCCGGCGAAGGCGATGGGCGCCGGGACGGGGACGGACCGCTCGAACGGGCACGACCGGGCGGAACGGGAGCGGCCGGTTGATTACCAAGACTTTCATCTGCGGCTGCGGACACAGCGGCACCACGCTGCTCGCCAACATGCTGGCGGCCAATCCGCGGGCCTATGTGCCGCAGTTCGAATCCTACATGTTCTTCAAGGACGATCCGCGTCCGTTTCTGCGCCGCTATTACCTGAAGACACTGCTTCGCGGTCGGCGGCACTTCGTCGAGAAGACGCCGCGCCACGTCTACCGTATCGACGAAATCCGCCGCTGCGTCGACGGCGCGCGCATCGTGCTGATGGTACGCGACGGCCGCGATGTGAGCGCATCGTTCGAGAAGCGGCACGGCGAACTCGAAACGGGCAATGCGCGCTGGCTGGAAGCCAACGAAATCGTGCTTGCCGAACGCGATGCGCCCGATACGATCCTGCTGCGCTACGAAGATCTCGTCAGGCAGCCCGAAGAATGGCTTCGCCGCGTGTGCGAATTCACCGGCATCCCGTTTCGCGAATCGATGCTGCGGTTCCACGAAAGCCAGCGGCTCTGGTTCGGGGGCAAGGAGATGGCCCAGGCGAGCGGCGCGCAGGGCGAGGATCACGCCAAACTGCGCAACTGGCAGGTCAACCAGCCGTTGTTCGACGGATCGGGCAAGTGGAAGAAGGCTTTCCCCGACGGTGCGCCGGCAGCGATCGTAACCGGTCGCGGGGCGGACCTGATGCGTGCATTCGGCTACGATCCGGACGAGGATCCGGGGCGGCCGGAACCGGAGTGAAGCCCGGCCGGACGGCCAGACTCTGTTTCAACAAAGCTGAAAACGACTCTAGACGGATTCGGCAACCACGTCCTCGAAGCTTCCGATCGCCGCAACCCGGCCCTGCTCGAGCCGTACCACCCGATCGCACTTGCGCACCGTGGTCAGGCGGTGCGCGATCATCAGGATGGTGAGATCGTCTCCCAGCGCATCGATCGCTTCCATGACCGCAGCCTCGGTCTGGTCGTCGAGCGCGCTGGTAGCTTCATCGAGCACGAGGACGCTTGCCTGCTTGTAGAGCGCGCGCGCGATACCGATGCGCTGGCGTTGCCCGCCCGACAGGCGGACCCCGCGCTCGCCGATCACGGTTTCGTATTGCTCCGGCAGGCCCTGGATGAAGGCGTCGATGTCGGCCCGCCGCGCAGCTTCGCGCACGCGCTCCATGTCGATGTCGCCCGATTCGCCGAAAGCGATATTGCGAGCGAGCGAATCGTCGGACAGGAAGATGACCTGCGGTACGTGCGCGACCTGGGCCTGCCAGGCCGCGCGATTTTCGGCCCCGAGCACCTGCCCGTCGATCGCGATGCTGCCGCCGACCGGTTCGATCAGGCCCATCACCATGTCGATCAGCGTGCTCTTGCCGCTGCCCGTCTTGCCGATGAAGCCTACGCGCGTGCCCTTGGGGATGACCAGGTCGATGCCGCTCAGGGCATCGCGATCGCCTTCCGGATAGCGGAATGTCACGTCGCTGAAGGCGATCTCGCCGGCGAATGGCAGCGGTGCGATGTCGGCCGTCCGGTGTTCGAGCCGGTCGACCATTTCGGGTCCTTCGAGCAGGTCGACCACATCCTGCATCGCCTGCTGCGCGCCGGTCATATGGCTGTATCCGGCATAGACCTGCTGTACCAGCGGGAGCAGGCGCTGCGCACCGAAAGCCAGCGCGCCGAGCGTTGGGACCGCCGCCAGCAACCCCCCTTCGCGATCGGCCATGTAGAGCGCCAGCAGCGCGATCGCCGCCACCCCGGCCGCCTCGACGGCGTAGCGCGGGGCCAGGCTGAGCATGTGGTTCGATGCCTGGGCGACCCGCAGGCGGTGGTCGTAATAGGCGAAGGACTTGAGGAACACGCCGTGCGAGCGGTCGAGGATTATGTCGCGAATGCCCCCGACCCCCTCCTGCACCGCCTGCAACCTGCCGGTATGCGCATCCGCCACGATCCGCGAATTGGAACGCAGCTTGCGCCGGGTGAAGAAGCTGACCGCGAGATAGATCGAACAGAACGCGACGGCGGCGAACATCGCCGCCATCGGGTCGACCATGATCAGCGCGGCGATGATCACCAGCGACATTCCGCCGGCGGTGATCAGGTCGATCCCGGGCTTGACCACGCTGGTCAGCACGACCTGGACCTTGTTCACGCCGCTCAGGATCTCGCTCGAATTGTGCGTCAGGTAATAGATGTAGGGCCGCTGCAGAGCGCGCGCGAACAGCTCCACGCCGAGATCGTAGCCGACCCCGAAAATGAAGCGCCGCGAAATGGCGAGCAAAGCGAGGCGGACGATCGCGGCGCCGATCGCGGCGGTGATCAGGATCGCCGTGGCGAGCAGCAGGAGGTTGTCCGGAGGGACGATGCCGAGCCATTGCAGCGCGTCGCGGAATATTTGCGCGCCGGTGCCGTCGGGCTGCGAAACGACGGTCAGGAAGGGGATGATCGCACCGAACGTCGCCAGCTCGGCGATCGAGCCGAGAAAGGTCATGCCGATCACCAGCCAGAACTGGCGCCGCCGCCGCAGCGGCAGCTTGCGCGCGATCGCCTTGACGGCTCGCGAAAGGGTGGCCTCGCTCATGGCGGCGTCTCTAGCCCCGCCCCTGTTGCACCGCAACACGGCCGTCCGTTGCGGCAGTGCGCAGAATCGCCGCGAGCCGCCCGGCATAGGCGGCGGGCGAATAGAGCGCGCGGTAGCGCTCGCGCGCCGCGGTATTGATACGCTCGGTGGCGGGTTCGGCGAGCACCGCGAGGACGGCTTCGCTCGCCGCGGCGACATCGGCATGCGCCACCACCCTGCCGGTTTCGCCGGCGACTTCCGCCGCGCCGGTGCCGGCAAAGGAGATCACAGTGCGCGAACAGGCCATCGCCTCGGCGAGGACGAGGCCGAATCCTTCCTCGCGGCTGGTCAGCAGGAAGACGCTCGCGCGTTGCATGTAGGCAAAGGGGTCGGGATCGAACGGCTTGAATTCGATCCGGTCCTCGAGCCCCGCCGTGCGGATCCTGGCAGCCTCCGCCTCGGGCGCGTCGCCGCCGAGCCACCAGAACCGCACCGTGGGGTGGGCGCGGCAGGCTGCGATCGCGATGTCGGTGAAGATGTCGGGTCCCTTGCGTGCGATGACGCTGGCTGCGTTGAGCACGATCGGCGGGTCCTCGGGCGCTACCGGCTCGAGATAATGCTCGGGCATCGAGCGGCAATTGAGGATGTTCTGCGGAAGCTCGCATCCGAGAGCGTCGGCGACGTTGCGCGCGGTTTCGTCCGAGATCGCCAGGTGCGCGAGATGCGGATCGCGCATCAGCGCGGCGGCCCGAACGAACTGCGGCTCGCCGTGGCGCGCGCGAATCTCGTCGAACTTGCTGGCGGCGTTCCGCCACAGCACGAAGGTCGGGATGCCTCGCCGTTTCAGGATCGCCAGCGCCAGCGCCAGCAGCCGCGGCCGCCGCATGAACAGGATGCCCGAATTGAGGATCGCGAAGTCGATAGCGCCGAAGCGCAAGCCGTAGAGGAAACGGCAATCGTCGAGCAACGAGCGAACCGGCGACGGGCCGAGGCGCATCAGTCTTATGTCGATCCCGCGCTGCGCGAGATCGTCCGCCGAGGAGGCGAAGGAGGTGAGCGATTGCCGCGCGGCATAGCTGACGATCCCGCGCAAGCGCTCGTCCGGAACCGTTTCCGCGGGGCGCCCGTCGGCCATCCGGATCACTCGCCGTAGCTGTAGCCGAACATGGCGATATCGTCGGCGTAGATCTCGCCCACGGTGTCGCGCAGTTCGCCGGTGAAATATTCGGTATAGTCCGAACGCTCGGAGACGTTGCGCCGCGGCAGGTCGCACCCGACGCCGATCGTGTCGCAGATCTTGGCGAAATCCTCGGCGATATTCTCGAACCGGCCGATGAAGGAGACGATCTGTCGGCCGCGGAAATCGGTCACGAAATCGACCTGCGGGCGGGGGCCGTGAATGTCGAGCAGGTATTGCGCTCCGCTTTCCAGGTCGCCGACGAATTGCTCGAACGTGTCGACGTGGGCGATCCAGGGATAGCCCATCCGCCGGTAGAACGAGTACATCGACACCACTCGGTCCCACGGGTTGCGGACGAAGGCGAAGCTGAAATAGTCGTCCCAGCCCTGCGGCATGCGCTCGATCCGCTTGCGGCGGCGGAACAGGCCGGGCCGCACCGTCTCGTCCTGCTGCCGGCGATGGAATTCCGCCATCGTCTCGTGGATCGTCCGCCGGTGCGCGAGCCCGCGCGAGGCGTGCCTGTCGAGCGCCGCGGTGACGCTCTTCCCCGCCGTCTTGGGGATATGCACGAAAATGAATGTCTTCTCGGTCGAGATGATCAAGGCTCGTCTCTCATGGCAGGACTGCGGCGATAGGGGTGTCGACAACGCGCCGCAGGGGCGCAAAAGGGGGAGGGAGAGTGCTGGCCCGCAGCGCAGCGTGCTCTTATGGGAGCCTTGATGATAAAGCAATTTCTAAGGCGGTTCGGCCGGCAGTCGCTGCAGATCGTGCATGACGACGACAACCTGCGCATCGCGCGACTCGGCAAAGGCGAGGGTGCGCGCGCGGTGCTGTGCTTCACCGGCGTCGGTCTCGGCATGGGCGGGGTCCAGACCGAGGAGTTCGTCGGCATCTCGCAGCGCATCGGCGGGAGTTCGATCTTCGTCACCGACAAGCGGCGGACGTGGTTCAACGGGATCGATCCGGCCGACCTGCAGCGGCGGCTCGAACCGCTGATCGACGGGCGCGAGGTGGTGACGCTCGGCAACAGCATGGGCGCGTTCGGGGCGATCTGGGCGACCAGCTTCCTGCCCGTCGCCAGCGCGATCGCCTTCGCGCCGCAATTCTCGGTCCATCCCGGGATCGTCCCGCGCGAAACCCGCTGGCGCGAATGGCGCGACCGGATCGAGGCATGGCACTATCCCGACCTGACCCGGCATTTCACCGGCGGAGCGCGCTATTTCACGTTCAACGGCGCCGAGGACGAGGAGCACTGGTCGCATTTCAAGAGCGGCGAAAACCAGACGCATGTGCTCGTGCCCGAAACCGGCCACGATGTCGCCAAGACGTTCAAGGAGCGCGGGATTCTCGGCGATGTGATCGCCGATTGCCTCGCAGGCGGCGATGTGCTGCGGCGGATCGAATCTGCCGGGCTCGCCTGCCGCCGGATCGGCTGATCTAGCCCGCTCTCATCCGCGCGCAGTATTGCGCCTGGGTTTCCATCGTCAGCCGCCCCGCGTCGCGCAGACGCGCGGCCTCGGCGAGAATGTCCTCGAGCCTCTCGAACGTGCCGGGCGCGTCGATGATGTTGTGCGGATGGAGCCAGACATGCGCGACCCTCCCGTTGCGCGCGGCGTCGGACAGGCGCGATTTCCAGCGCATCCGGCTCGCGGCGCGCGGGACCAGCTTGCGCGGCCCGCTCTGCCAGTTGAGCATCTCGCCCGAGGGGATGACCGTCAGCCCGGCCGCGTCGGCGCAGGCAGGTTGTGCGCGGTCGAACGGGTTCAGTTCCGCAGCGAACATCGCCAGCCTGCCACGCCGCCTGGGGTGCGCCCTGAACCCGGCATAACCCGCCTCGGCGAGCGCTTCGGGATACCCCTCGAGGTTGCGCGGATAGACGAAGGTTTCGAGCGTCAGCCCCTTGCGCTGCGCGACCTCGGCGCAGGCGGTGAGTTCGCGCCGGACATCGGCCTGTGCTACCAGATTCTCTGCCAACGGCAGGTGGGTAAAGCCGTGGCAGGCGATCTCGTGCGTTCCTGCATTCTGGCCCCCCTCACGAACCATGTCGAGCAGTTCGGGGCGGCTCCATCCGGCAAGATCATCGGTGTCCTGCGCCTCGCGAAAGGCGGTCAGCCAGTTCGCGCCTTCGATATCGGTGTCGGCGAACCGTTCGGCCATTTCCGCCTGCTCGTCCCCGGACAGCAGGAAGGCCATGACGAAGGCGAAGCTCGCGGGCACCTCGTAGCGGCGGAACAGGTCGAGCAGCGCGCGGTAGGCCGCGACCAGTTCCTCGCGATTGAGATGCGCGTGATGCCGGGCGGACAGATGGTCCGCCATCCCCCATTTGCCCTCGCAGTCGAGCGAGACGATGAAGGTACCTTTCCTAGTCATCGGGCCGCCATCAGGTGAAGTCGAAATCGCCACCGATCAGGTCCCACCCGTCTTCGAGAAACGGGTTGCCCGAATGCGATGCGGCGTCGAGCGTGCGGGCGATCAGCGGGGTCTTCTTGAGCGACAGGAAGCCGAGCTTGCGGAACATCGGCGCGCGCCCGGGAAAGGTCGCGACGGCGTGGAGGAAGTTCGCGCCCGCCTGTGCCGCATCGTGCATGGCGACGCGGATGGCCGCTTTCTGCGCGTGATGGTCGATCCCGACGATATCGTTGAGGTTGGCGCGTTTCATCCGCCCGGCCTCGTCGAGTTCGATCGCCCAGACGGCGAAGGCCGCGAGTTCGCCGTCGCGATACAATGCGACCCAGCGATAATCGAAGCGGCCCGCGGCCTGGTAGCGGAAATCGTACCATGCGGGGGTGCGCCGGATACGCCACACGCCGCCGCCGGTGTGGTTCTTCAACGCGCCTTCGCTCGCCGCGAGGCAGGTTTCGAGCGCTTCGTCGGCAGGCCGCTCGCGCTTGACCTCGAAACCCGCCGGAGAGTTGCTGATACCGAGCCCCAGCACCGGTTTCGCCATGCCGCCGAGCGGCGCGGCGCCCGCCAGCGACAGCGGACGGACATAGCTGCGGATGAAGCCCGGCGAGGACCATGAGAGCTTCTTGAGGTAGCCGTTGAATATCGCCTCGTTCGGCGCGCCGAACAGCACCGATATCCCGCGTTCCGCGGCGAATTCGGCGCTCCTTGCCGCCAGCGTCGGAAAGATGCCGCGGCCGCGCAGGCGCTCGTCGGTCATCACGTCCATCGCCTCGCCGCCGCGCACGGTCGCGTGGCCGTCGGTCAGTTCCATCGGCCACAGCGTGAAGAACCCCGCGACGTCGCCGTCGACTTCGGCGACCGCGGCGGCGGGCAGGCCGTCCATGGTCCGTTGGAACCGCATCCGGTCGTAGCGTTCGTCGCGGGTGCGCTGCCACACGCGGGCGTAGAGCGCGCGCAGGCCCTCGAAGTCGTTTTCCGCCACCGGGCGGACGGTGATGTCGGGTTGGCGGTCGCTCATCGTCAGGGGTTCGGGTGCGTCCGCGAAGCGGTCAGCGTCGCATCGGAGAAGACCGACTGGTATGGCACGAACGAAGTCGACTTGTTGCCCGCGAACAGGAAGGTTGCCATCGCGACGACGTTCAGCACCACGATCGCGGTGCGGACGAGGAATTGTTCGGTCGAGTCCTTCCATAGCCGCGGGAGGTTGGCCTGGATGATCAGGGCGACCCCGGCGAAATACAATGTCATCCGGTCGGTCGCGGTGGGGAACAGGAAGACCGGGATCATGGCGAAGGCACCGATCGCCGCGAACCAGTCGACAATCGGTATCTTGCCGTAGATCTTGATCCACCGCCTGCGAAAGAAGAAGTAAGCCAGCGCGGGGCCGGCCGTCAGCATGACATGGAAAACCGCGCCGGGGGCGTTGGACGCTTCGCCGCCGAGATAATTGCCGGCATATTCGTCGATGCGGGAGCCCGCCGTGCCGACGAGATAGGTCACGATCGCGCCGACCACGATCGCGCCCCCGATGCGCTGCACCGGCGTCATGCGCGTCTCGAGAATGATGATCGGCAGCAGCGCAAGGGCGCTGAAGTGGAAGCTCGCGGCGGCCACGATCGCGGCGAGCTTGGCCGGAGTGCCCCATCGGTACCAGCGTGAGAGCAGGAAGAAGATGATCCCGATCGCCATCGCCTGGCGCAGCCCGCTCATGGCAACGGCGATCGACAGGTACGGGATCGCCGCGACCAGCGCGAGCATGGGTTCCTGGCAGGACCGCGCGAGCGAGAACAGCCCGATGCAATAGACGACAGCGGAGATGAACACGAGCGTGGTCATCCCTCCGCCGAGCAAGTCGATCGTCCGGACGAGCAGGCCCCAGCCGATTTCGCCGTCGGCGATCATGGCGGCCAGCGGCATCGTCTCGTAGCGTGCGAAATGGGTCGAGTAATTGTACCAGTCGGGTCCGATTTCGAAGCGCAGGCCGATCACCGATAGGAACAGCACGAACACGATCCCGAGCAGGATGCTCGCCTGCAGCGGCCGCCTCGCCGCGATCGCGAACAGCGACGGCAGGCCGATCATGATGAAATAGGGAAACATCTAGTAGTCCAAATCGTCAAACTCGTCAGGGACATAAACGCCGGCGGAAGGGTCGATACCCTCGGAAAAGATCGATTGATAGGGGACAAATGAACTGGATTTGTTTCCGGCGAAGAGAAACACCGACATGGCAATCAGGTTCAGAACGATCAGTGCGATACGCACGGCACCCTGTTCTGTCGGCCGCTGCCAGATTTGCGGCAGATTGGCCTGGATCACGAGGGCGATGCCCGCAAAGTACAGCGTCATCCTGTCGGTGGCGGTCGGGGCGATGAATACCAGCAGCAGCGCGACAGCCCCGATCCCGGCGAACCAGTCGATCACGGGGAGGCGGCCGTATACCGTCAGCCAGCGGCGGCGAACGACGAAATAGACCAGCGCCGGTGCGGCGGTAAGCAGCACATGAAATATCGCGCCCGGTGCATTCGCCGCAGCGCCGCCCACCATGTAGTTGGTGGAATATTCGTCGAGCCGCGAACTGGCGGCCAGCGCCAGGTACGAGACCGCGCCGCCGATGGCGGTGGCGGCGAAAATGCGCTGGGCCAGTGAAAGGCGGGCCTCGAGGACGATGACCGCCCACAAGGCAAGCGCGCTGAAATGGAAGCTCGCGGCGACGAGAATGCCGAGGATTTTCCACAGCATCGGCCACCGGTACCAACGGGCGAGAACGAGGAATACGACGCCCATGGCCATCGCCTGCCGCATGCCGCTCATGGCCACCGCGATAGAGAGATAGGGTACCGCCGCGACCATTGCGATCATCGGTTCCTGGCATGCGCGCGCAATCGCGCACACGCCGAACGTGAAGACCAGCGCGGACATCAGCGTCAGCCCGGTCATGCCCCAGCCGAAACTCGTTGCGAGCTTGACCACGATGCCCCAGCCGACTTCGCCGTCGGCCAGAATATCGGCCGCCGTCATGTTCTCGTAGCGGTTGAAGTGGGTGGTGTAGGCGAACCAGTCGGGTCCGATATTCCATCGCAGCCCGATAACACCCACGAAGATCACGAAAACCACGAACAGGTAGAACGACGCCTGCGCCGAACGCGACGAATACAGGGCGGCGACTGCAGGTACCCCGATCATGAGGAAATAGGGAAGCATCGCGCTCCGGCGAAAATTCTGTTGCGGCCCACCGATGCGTAACCTGCGCGGCGCGCCAAGACCAGCCTCGATTCCGCAAACCGGCAACGGCATTCGCGTTTGAAGCCCTTGCCCGGGCCATGCTAGCGACGCTGCAGCAATTTCCACGGTACCGCCGGCGGGCGGCACGACGGGGCGTCCATGCCGAACTCGACAGGCGATCACATGACCAGGCTGCCGCTTTCGGAGACGCAGGTCGACCGGTCCATCGCGGCGATGGAAGAACGTTTGCAGCCGTTCGATCTGGCGTGGCGGCAGGAACTGACGCTTACTGTCTGCAACCGCGCGCGTCTTGCCTTCGCGAAGAGCGAGGTGTGGGCGAACGTCGTGGCCGAACGCGGCGATCCTGCTGCGGCGAATGTAGCCCCGGAGCGCACGCTGGCGTTTACCGTCGAACAGGCTCTCGCAAGGTCCGGCGTGCGCCGTGCGGGCCGGTTCCGCCGCCGCACGGGCGTGGCGGCGAAGTCGTTCTTCGCCACGCTCGCAGCGCTGATCGGCTTGGCTGTCCTCGCGCTGCGCAGCCTGCGCTGGCCGCGCCTTGCTTGGCAGCGCGGGCGCACAGTCGTGGTGCTGCACGCCGAAGCGGCGAACCGCACCGCGCATGTGCGCAAGGCGCTGGCGCAGCGCGATCCTGCCTCGACCGACTTAGTGCTGGCGGGCCGCCCGCATGTAAGTGCAAGCCGGGTCAGGGCGATGCTGGACGAGGCCGGATGGACGGGAGGATTTGCGCTGGCGTGGGATTGGCGCGCGGCGATCGGCGGCCTGCGCGAGGGATTGCGTATCGCCCGGCAGGCGGGGCCGGCGATGCTGGCGGCGGGATACCAGCCGGGTTTTGCCCCTCTTCTCGCGATCCAGCTTCGCATCCTGATCGGTACCGCTTCCGCGTGGCGCTGGCGGCACGGCGAGAGAAGGGCCGAGGCGGTGGTGTTCGGGCACACCGGGCGTGCCGACACGGTGCTGCTCGAGCGGGCGATGCAGGCGGGCGGGGCGCGCAGCGTGCACTGGATGCACGGGCTCAGCGACGGGCGCAGCTACCAGGGGGTGTCGGACCTTTGCGTCACCCTGTGCCGATACGATTGCGAGTGGCACGATCGCGCGCTCGACTATCGCCGAAACGTGGCCTTCGCCCTGCCTCGGCCCGCATTCCGGACCGGACCGATGCCGGGCTGCGTGGTCATGACTAATCTGACCCATCCCGACTACGCGCCCTTCGCCGAGGTCGGCCCCGCACACGAGCTCGCACTGATCGAGACGGTACGAGAGTGGGCGCTTGGCGAAGGCGCAGACCCCGGAAGCGTCGTATGGAAACCGCATCCGGTGTTCTACTGGCGCGACGCAGAGACGCGCGCGGCGGTTTCGCGCGCTGTGGCCGAGGCGGGCTTCACGCTGTGGCCCGAACCCGCGATGCCGTTCGGCGAAGCGGCCGAGTACGAAACGCTCGTCGTCACGCCGTCGGGTATCGCGGTGGATATGCTCAAGCAGGGCCGGATACCGGTCATGGCCGCGATGGCTCCGATCGAACCCGAGCACGTACTGGCGCGCTTTCCCGTTCGGGTGCACGACGTCGCGAGCCTGCGCAATGCCGTCGCGATCCTGCAGGATCGCGCGCAGGCCGAACGCCTGTTCGAGCAGACGTGGGAAGCGGTCGGCCCGGGCGAAGCGGGCGATCTGGAGAGAATCGAACGCGAACTCGGCCTGCGGGATTGAACGCACGCCTTGCCGCGGCCTATCCCGTTTGCAGGGCAGCGACCGATTTGCGCGCTTCTGCACCGAGAACGGCGGCCCGCTGGCGGATCGATCGACGCAGTGCGGCACCGCGCGCGAGCAGCTCGCTCGCTTCAGCCGCCATCGCGGCGCTGTCCGCTGCGCTCGGCCACGGATCGTATTCGTGCGGATCGGCGTATCCGAGCTGGTGCTGGAGCGCGATCATCTTGTGCGAGTTCGAGCCCATGAACACGCACGGCGTGCCGCCCAGCGCGGCCATGATCGACGGATGCCAGCGGCCGCTGACATAGAGGCTCGCTTCGCCCAGCAGCGCGACATGCGCGCGGATCGGCGAGGCGATCGGGAACAGCGGCGCGCCGGTCTCGCGCGCGACGGCTTCGAGGAAGGAGTCGCCGTTGCACGCGGGCTGGAGGACGACCGGCAGGCCGCATTCGCGCAAGGCTGCGACGAGGCCGGGGAAGGCCGCGGCGGCGCGCGGTTTGTCGTGGGCCGCGCGCGAACTCCCGCCGACCAGGATGTAGCCCGCGGCGGGATCGACGCCGTGATCGGCGAGGAATCGTTGCACCACCTCGCGCTGGCGGAGAAATTCTTCCGAGTTCAGGTCTTCGGCCCAAGCGAAGACCGCATCCGGGAACATCGCCGCCTTCGCTCCGGCGCGCGGAAGGTGCTGGCGTGCGAAATCGAGGCTGACGGGATCGCGCAGCGCGAAGGCATCGGCGCGCGCCAGCACCTCGTCGGCGACCGCCAGCGTCTCGGCATCGGGATCCTGCCCCGGCGCGGGCGAGGCCATGGCGTTGAGGTAGAAAAGTGTCTTGCCGCGCTGCTGCAGCATGTCGCACAGCGTGAGGATGAACAGCAGCCGCTGGCGCGCCGGAGTGCCGAAGATCAGATCGCCCTCGCCGTTGACGAGCGCGCCGTCGCATTCTTCCAGCCATAGCACCAGCGCGCGTGCATCGGCGCTGTAGGCCTGCGCGCGCATCAGCGCATCGGCGTTGCGCGCGAGATCGTGCGTGATCGCATCGCGCGTGCCGAGCGCGTCCATAACCGCGCCGATGGCCGGCCCGGCGAGCGGCAGCGCGCGCACCTTGTTGCGGTTGAACAGTTTGGCGAGTTGACCGTAGGCGGCATCGCCGATCCGGTCCGAGACCGGCCAGCGCGCCTGGATCATCCGCGTCGGCACCGGGCCGATCAGCTCGGCGTGCTGCTCGGCCAATTGTCGCAACGCTATGCTCGTCGCGCGGCAGCCGAGATTGAGGCTGTCGCTGTTGTCGCCGATATAGAGCAGCTTCATGTCGGCATGCCCGTCAATATCAGGCGGCGGGCTGGTCGCCCCCGCCGGTCCATTTGAGCTTGTCGCGCATCGCCTCCTCGACCGGGGTCAGGTCGCCCTGCTTGCAGGTCAGCGAGCGGCTCACCGCCTTCACGTCGCGGCACAGGCGGCGCAGGCCGTCGGGTTCGAGCGAGGCCGAATGGTCGGTGCCCTTCCAGGTCCGGTCGAGCGTGAAATGCCGCTCGATCCATTCGGCGCCGAGCGTCAGCGCGGCGATATCGGCGGCGATGCCGAGATGGTGGCCCGAAAAGCCGATCCCGCCGACGCGGCCGTCGAACTTGTCCTTGAGCCGCGTGATCTCGAGCAGGCACAGCTCGTCGAAATTGACCGGGTAGCCGCTGGTGCAGGCGTAGAGCAGCAGGTCTTCGGCGCGCCCCTTGTCCTCGAAGAATTCGACGATTTGGTCCTCTTCTTCCTTGGTCGTCATGCCGAGCGAGAGCTGGATCTGACCCTTGAACTCCTCGCACAGCACGGTCAGCATCGGCCAGTGCAGGTTGGAGGCGGAAGGGACCTTGAGGAATTCGGGTTCGAGCTGCGCCATCTCGCGCGCGCTGGTGACGTCCCACACGCTGGTCGAATAGCCGATGCCCTGCTCCGCACAGTGATCCATCAGCTCCTTGTGCTGGTCGGTGTCGAATTCGAGGAATTCGCGGTGCGCGCCATAGGTGTCGCCGTAGGAATTGACCGGATTGGGGTGCGGCGCATCGTACTGTTCGGGCGGGAGCAGTTCGCGATTGTTGCGCTTCTGGAACTTGACGAAATCGGCCTTGCAGGTCTTGGCCGCGATCTCGATCATCTCCTTGGCGATCGCCATCTCGCCCTTGTGGTTACAGCCGATCTCGGCGACGACCTTGGCGGTGTGGTTTGGGGTCAGCTCGGTCATAGACAAGTCTTTCGTATTCCAATCGTTTCGATGCAGCGGTGCATCTACAAATTCCGTGTGAACCCGCCGTGACGGTGTGCCGGGCGGGCCTTAACCGTCCCGGCTTTCAGGGCAAGCCATTTCGCTGTTCGAGCAGCATGTCGGCCAGCTCGCGCACCGCGCCGTTGCCGCCCGCATTCTGCAGCACCAGCCGCGCCGCGTCGCGCGCGGCTTCGTGCGCATCGGAGGGTGCGACCGGGAAGCCGACCGCGCCCATGCAGTCGAGATCGTTGACGTCGTTGCCGATATAGACCGTGTTGGCGAGGCTGACGCCCGTTCGCCGTGCCCAGTCCTCCAGCGTCGCCAGCTTGGTCTCGAGCCCGTGCACGCAGTCGAGCCTGAGCTTGTCGCAGCGCGCGCGCACCACCGTGTTGGCCTCGCGCGAGAGCACGATCATCGGCAGCCCGGTGCGCGACAGCAGGTCGATCCCCATCCCGTCCGAGCGCGAGCAGCGAACGTGTTCGACCCCGTCCTGGTCGATGATCACGGTGTCGTCGGTCAAAACCCCGTCGAAATCCATCACCAGCGCCTCGACCGGCTGCGGCAGCGCGGCACGCGCTGCGGCGCTGCGGCGCGCGCGCATGCGGCTCTCGATCGCTTCGAAATCGGCCGGCGTGTCGATCTCGCCGATATGCTCCTCGGGCATTTCGGCGGCGGCGACGCGCCCGAAGAAGCGGTGCCGGTGCGCGCGGAAACCGGCCAGCCTCATCGCGTAGCCCGATCCGGTCTCGAAATACTCCGCCGGGCGGTCCTGCCGCAGCTGGCGCACGCTGCGGTCGTGGTTGACGCCGTGGAAATCGCCGCTCGCGTCGGGCCGCCAGACGAAGTGGTGGAATCGGGTGGCGAGAAAGGCGCTGTCGGCATCCTCGCGCTGCAACGTTTCGACCAGGGCATCGATATCGTCCGACGAGGTCAGCGGCGAGGTGCACTGGAGGAACACGAACACCTCCGGCTGCGGGGCGCCGTCTGGAAAGAGCCTATCGAGCGCATGCAGCAGCGCGTCTTCTGAACTCGCCTTGTCGCCCGCGAGTTCGGCCGGGCGGTCGACCACCTCGGCGCCGAACCGCCGCGCAACCTCGGCGATTTCGGGATCGTCGGTCGAAACCGCAACGCGCGTAACGTGCCTGCTGCCGTTCGCCGCATCGATCGTATGCGCGAGCAGCGGCTTGCCCAGCAGCGGGCGGACGTTCTTGCGCGGCAACCCTTTCGAGCCGCCGCGGGCGGGGATGATGGCGACGATGTCCTGCTGGGGGCTGGCGGGCATGGTGGGGTCTCTTGCGGAACGGCCCGGGGCGGATAGGCCGTTGCCCGGCATTTGTCACGCCGCGGGCGTCTGCGCCTTGCCGGTCGCGTCGTTGTCGCGGCGATGCTCGAAATCGGGAACGATCCGCTTGAGCAGGTCGATGGCGTCTTCCGCGCTCCCTGCATCCTCCATGGCTTTCAGCAATTCGCGCAGCTCGCGCCAGTCGAGATGCCCTTCGCGTGCCATGCGGATGCGCGGATGCTTGGTCGCTTCCGGGTTATCGCCGATCAGCAGCTCCTCGTAGAGTTTCTCGCCGTCGCGCAGGCCGACCTCGACGATCTCGATATCGCCGTCGGGGTGCCTGTCGTCGCGCAAGGTGAGCCCGGACAGCTGGACCATGGTCCGCGCGAGATCGTAGATCTTCACCGGCTTGCCCATGTCGAGCACGAACACTTCGCCGCCCCTGGCCATGCCCGCCGCCTGGATCACCAGCGAGGAGGCTTCGGGGATGGTCATGAAATAGCGGGTGATCTTCCGGTCGGTCAGTGTGATCGGGCCGCCCGCCTCGATCTGGCTGCGGAACAGCGGTACCACCGACCCGCTCGATCCGAGCACGTTGCCGAAGCGCACCATCGAGAAGCGCGTATGGCCGTTCTTCTCGGCATAGGCCTGCAACACCTGCTCCGCCGCACGCTTGGTCGCGCCCATCACGTTTGTCGGACGCACCGCCTTGTCGGTGCTGATGAGGATGAAATCCTTGACCCTGGCGGCATGGGCGGCCTGCACGACCTCGTGCGTTCCCGCGATATTGTTGCGGATCGCCTGCACCGGGTTCGCCTCGACCAGCGGCACGTGCTTGTAGGCGGCGGCGTGATAGACCGTGTCGATCGCGTGCTCGCGGAAGGTTTCCTCGAGCCGCACGCGATCGGTCACCGAGCCGAGCACAGGGACGATCTCGATCGCGAGCCCGAGCGCTTCGGCGCGCGCTTCCAGTTCGCGGTGGATGCGGTAGAGCGCGAATTCGCCGATCTCGAACAGCACCAGCTTGCGCGCCTTGAGGCCGACGATCTGGCGGCACAACTCGCTGCCGATCGATCCCCCGGCCCCGGTCACCAGCAGCGTCTTGCCGACGGTGGTCCGGCCGAGCAGCAGTTCGTTCGGCTTGACCGGTTCGCGCCCGAGCAGGTCCTCGATCTCGAGCGGGCGGATATCGCTGACCGTCACCGAGCCGTCGACCAGGTCGCGCATCTTGGGCAGCGTTTTCACCTGCACCTTGTACTCGGTCAGCTCCTCGACGATCGCGCGCCGCCGGCTGCGGCGCAGATTGGGCAGGGCGAGCAGCACTTCGCTGGCATTGGTGCCGCGGATGATATCGGGCAGCTTGCGGTTCCAGTGCACGCGGATCCCGTCGAGCTTCTGCCCGTCCAGCCGGCGGTCATCGTCGACGAAGCCGACCACCTGCATTTCCGGGTCGGAGCGCAATACGCTGGCCAGTTCCTGTCCTGCGCTGCCGGCACCGTAGATCAGCACGCGCTTGACGACACCGCCGAACTGCGTGCGCCCGAGCACATCGACCATGAAGAAGCGCGCCATCACGCGCAGGCCGACGATCATGCAGAAGAACACGATCGGCTGCAGGATGCCCGCCGTGCGCGGGACCTCCTGGATACCGACCAGCGTGTACACCACGAGCATGCACATGCCGTAATAGAACCCGGCGCGCACCAGCGTGCGCAGCATGCCTAGCCCGACATAGCGGAAAATCGTCTGGTAGACGCCGGCGAGGAGGAAGATCGGCACCATCAGCGCGACCGCGCCGATCGACAGCCGCAAGATCGCCTCGTCCCACAGGATCCAGCGGCCGATCCGCAGCGAATAGGCGATCCAGATCGACTGGAACAGCAGCGCCAGATCGAGCGCGAAGACGATCAGCTGCTTTTGCGGACGCGACAGCGCGGCCAGGCGCTGCAACAGCGCCTTGAAGATGTCGCTCGCGAAGCTCGTGATCCTCTTCATCGGTCCGTCCATGGTCCCCGTCCGACATAGCAGGTCGCTCGCGAAAGCGTGCAGTGACTGTGCATCGGATTGTAGCGAGAATAGTGCGGCGCGCTCGCAGCCGCAACATAGCGCTGAAAATAGTAGAAAATCCGGATATTTGGCGGCGTTCGGGCCGTCAGAGGCCGTGATATTCCCGGTACCAGCGGACGAATTGCGGGACGCCGGTCTCGATGCCGGTGGTCGGCTGGTAGCCCAGATCCTGCTGGATCGCGTCGATATCGGCATAGGTCTTCTGCACGTCGCCGGCCTGCATCGGCAGCATTTCCATCTCGGCCTTCCTGCCGCATTCCTCCTCGAGGATGCCGATCACCTTCATCAGGTGCTCGGAGCGGTGGTTGCCGATATTGTAGAGCCGGTGCGGTTTGGTGCTGCCGCCGGCCTTGACCTCGCCGTCGTCGGGCGTCGGATTGTCGATACAGGCGACCACGCCCGAGACGATATCCTCGACGAAGGTGAAGTCGCGATACATGTCGCCATGGTTGAACACCGGGATGGTCTCGCCCGCGAGGATCGCCTTGGTGAAGATCCACATCATCATGTCGGGGCGACCCCACGGCCCGTAGACCGTGAAGAAGCGCAACCCCGTCAGGGGCAGGCGGTAGAGATGCGCGTAGGTCTCGCTCATCAGCTCGTCGGCCTTCTTGGTTGCGGCGTAGAGCGAGAGCGGGTGGTCGACCCGGTCCTCGACCGAGAAGGGCAGTTTGGTGTTGCCGCCGTAGACGCTCGAGGAGCTGGCATAGACGAGGTGCTCGACCTCGCGGTGGCGCCCGATCTCGAGCATGTTCAGGTGCCCGGCGAGGTTCGCCTGGACATAGGCGTGCGGGTTCTCGATCGAGTAGCGCACGCCCGCCTGCGCGCCGAGATGGACGATGCGGTCGAACGCCTCGTCCTCGAGCGCGGTTTCGAGCGCCGTCATGTCGGAGAAGTCAACCTTGTGGAAGGCGAACCTGTCGCCGCCTTCGTCGCGCAGGCGATTGAGGCGATCCTCCTTCAGGCTGACCTGATAATAGTCGTTGAGGTTGTCGATCCCGATCACCTCGTCGCCGCGCGCCATCAGGCGGTGGGCGAGGGTGGATCCGATGAAGCCGGCCGCGCCGGTGATCAAAACACGCACTGTTTCCTCCGTTCGCCTCGAGCGCAGTCGAGAGGCATTGGCGCGACCGTGTCTCGACTTCGCTCGACACGAACGGCTGTATTGCTTCCTTCTAGAGTGTCCAGTCGGCGCCTTCGAGGACGCCCTTGAGATCGGCTAGCGTGCCGCCGTCGTTCAGCCTGTCGCGGAAAGCGCCGGCTCCCATGTCGAGATATTCGCGGTGCGGGACCGCCAGCAGCACCATGTCGTAGGTCCCGTCCAGCGCACCGGGATCTAGCGTGAGCCCGTATTCGTGCTGCGCCTCGTCCGCATCGGCCTGCGGATCGTGCACGGTCACGTCATGCCCGCGCCCGGCCAGCGCGGCGATCAGGTCGGCGACCTTGGAATTGCGCAGGTCGGGCACGTCCTCCTTGAACGTAAGGCCCAGCACCAGCACGCTGCCGGGCTTGCCGCCGCGCGCCGCGTGCAGCCGCTCGGCGACCCAGCCGGCCATGCCGTCATTGATGCTGCGCCCGGCGAGGATCACGCGCGGATCGTGGCCAAGCTGTTCGGCGCGGGTCGCGAGGTAATAGGGATCGACCCCGATGCAGTGCCCACCGACGAGGCCGGGGGTGAAGGGGAGGAAGTTCCACTTGGTGTTGGCCGCCGCGAGCACGTCCCACACCGAGAGGTCCATCTTGCCGAAGATCTGCGCGATTTCGTTCATGAAGGCGATGTTGATGTCGCGCTGCGCGTTCTCGATCACCTTGGCCGCCTCGGCCGCCCTGATGCTCGCGGCGCGGAAGGTGCCGCCGCTGGTGACCGCGCCGTAGAGATCGGCAACCTTGTCGAGCACCGCGGGGGTCTGGCCCGACACGACCTTGGTGATCCTGTCGATCGTGTGCTCGCGGTCGCCCGGATTGATCCGTTCGGGGCTGTAGGCGAGGAAGAAATCCTCGCCGCAGGTCAGCCCGGAAACCTGTTCGAGGATCGGCCCGCACAGGTCTTCGGTAACGCCGGGATAGACGGTGCTTTCGTAGACCACGATCGGTTGGCGGCCGCCGGCATGCGCCGATTTCAGCATTTCGCCGACCGTGCGCGAGGCGGCTTCGACGATTCCGAGGTCGGGCCTGTTGTCGCCGTCGATCGGGGTCGGGACGGTGACGATATGGAAATCGCTCGGCGGGCACTGCGCGGGATCGGCGGTCAGTACGAGCGAGGAGGCCTCGAGCCGCTCGCGCTCGATCTCGCCGGTGCGGTCGTGCCCGGTTTCGAGTTCGGCGATGCGGCCGGTATCGACATCGAATCCGACCGTATCGAACCGCTTCGCCAGCGCGACCGCCAGCGGTAACCCGACATAGCCGAGGCCGATCACCGTCACGCGGTGCGGGGCTGAACTCATGGGCCGGAAATCCTTCGCGTTGGCGTCGCGGCCCCCTTAGGTGCGCGCCGGAGGCTTATCAACCTGGCAAAGAAAGACCTCAACGCCGGATGACGATTTCCCCGCCGCTTAGGTCCGTTGGCCGCACCTGCGTGCGCTTGCCGTCGGGCCACACCACTTCGATCAGCGATACGGCGCGCGCTTCGCCGAGGCCGAAATGCGCCGCGATCGGATCGAACGACTGGTAGCCGCCGCTCGCCTTGACCGGGCGGACCTGGCACTTGCCCGGGCGGACCCGCGTCTCGCCGCCGGTGCAGATCGTCACCCGCGCGCCGACCGCCATCGAATTGCCGCCCGGCTGCCGCAGATAGACCCACAGCGCCTTGCCACTCGGCCGGTCGTTGCGGTGGACGATCACATTGGGACCCGACAGCGATCGGATCAGGTCGACATCGCCATCGCGGTCGTAGTCGAGCCGCGCCGCCGCGAGCGAGGGCAGCGTATCGGCGAGGCCGAATTCCTCGCTCGCATCGACGAAGCGGCCGTTTTCGTTGCGGTAGGCGCGGTTGAGATCGCCCTCCGGCGCGCGCGCCCAATAGCCGGTCAGCACGTAGAGATCCTGCCACCCGTCCTGGTCGAGATCGGTAAAGCGCGCATCCCAGGTCCAGCCCGGCTTGTCGACGCCGTTGGCGACGCCGTCCTCGCTGAAGCCGCCGCCCGCTTGGCCCGTGAGCAGGATATTGACCACGTTGTGCGTCGGCCCGAGTTCGGCGTCGAGCGCCTTGTTCGACGGCTTTTCGGTCAGCGGCACCAGCAGCGTCTCGCACAGTTCGACGAATCGCGGCGTGTTGCCCAGCTCGCGGCGGCAGCGGCGGTACATCCGCTCGTCCGCCGCGTCGGTGCGGTTGCGGTTGTAATACTGCGTCATCGCGCGCGCGGCGCATTGCAGGCGATAGGTCCGGTCGCGCATCCGCTCGCAGCCGCTCTGCAGCCCCGCCTGGTAGGCGCCCTTGAGCTTGGAAATCTCGTTCAACTCGCCGACGCAGGCATCGGTCTGCGCCTTGCTCCAGCCGGTATCGGCGCCGACCTGCCTGCACAGGGTGATCAGGTTGGCGGTCCGTTCCTGCGTGCTGCGCGCGCGGCTCGGCATGGCGATCTCGCCGCCGTAATAATCGGGGATCAGGTCGTTGTTGTAGTCGCCCTCGTCGTAGCTCATGCTGGTGCGCACACGATAGGGGAACGGCACCCGCTCGCCGCGCGCGACCGCATACGTGCCGTCCGGCTCGAACAGCGCGAATTCGTCGGTATTGGCGACGTCGTCGCCCGACAGCAGGTCGATCGTGCCGTTGCGGTCGAAATCGCTCGCCAGCATGGTCAGCGTCTGGCCGGGATAGGCGTCGGGGACGCGCTCCTCGAACGCGCCGTCGCCGCGATTGAGCAGCAGCCGGTTGGGCTGGTTGTCGGCGTAGCGGTTGCCGAAGCCCGGCGCGGAAATCCCGATCCCGGCATTGCCGACCGCGATGTCGAGCCGCCCGTCGCGGTCGAAATCGGCGAAGGCGAGCGACTGCGTCACCGCGCGGTCGTCGCCCGGCAGTTTGACCATGTCGGCCGCGTCGAACCCGCCGTCGCGGTTCCGGAACAGGTAATTGCCCGAGCGTTCGGTGGTCACGACCAGGTCGAGCGCGCCGTCGCCGTCGATATCGGCGAAGGCGACGACGTGGACCGTGGCCTCGTCGACCGGGCCGAGATCGGCCTGCTGGCGCACGAACTCGCCGCCGATATTGGCATAGAGCGCGACGCCGCCGTCGAGGAAGCTCTTGCGCAGCGCCAGGTCGGTCCAGCCGTCGCCGTGCATGTCGCCCGCTGCGACCCCGCCTTCGAACAGGTGGAAGAAGGAGCGCGCGAGCGAGTGGAGCGGCTCGGTAACGCCGATCCCGATATCGCGCCCGACGACCCGGCCGAATACGGGGCCGTCGCCGGTAGCGGTCGCGCCGGCGCCGGGGAGGGCGCGCAGCTCGATCGCGGAGACCGGCTCGCCCGATTGCTCGAAGGCGAGCGCTTGCGTTTCGATCCGCTGCGCGTCGATGCGCGGGCGCAGTTCGGCCAGCGGGACGGCGGTTTCGGTGTCGGGCGCTTCGGGCCAGGTCGCGCCGCTTTCCGCGGCGAGGATCGCGCGATAGCTGTCGAGCTTGTACTGCTCGGCCGTCGGCGCGAGCTTGTAGGCGAGCAGGCCCGAGCACACCGCGGCGCACACCACCATCGCCCACAGCGACACCGCCGTCCGCAGCGAGATCGCGCGCCAGATGACGATGAAGGCGTAGACGCTGAACGAGCCGAGCGCGACGACCATCGCCGCGCCGTAGGAATCGCGCATGCCGAGGCTGAGGATGATCGTCGTCAGGATCACATCGAGCGCGATCGGCGCCGGGGCGAAGCTCATGACGATCGCGACCAGCAGCAGGCCGATCAGGAACATCGTGGTGCTGCCGCTCGGCAGTACACCGACCATCGCGGTCGGGCTGAACACTTCGACGAAGAACGCGCCGAGCAAAGCGGCGGCGAACATCATAGGCACGGTGACGATGAAGATGAACAGGAAGTTGCGGCCGTAGGTCCGCGCGAACCACTTGATCGTTTCCCACACGCCGTATTCGCCGGCTTCGAATTCGCGCGGGGCGAGCTTGCGCATCAGCCAGCCCGACAGCCCACCGAGCTTCTGGTCGGCCGCGCTCGCCTTGCGCGCATCGCGCGTGGCCTCGGTTTCGCTCTTGAGGACGAAGCGGCACAGCAGCGGCACGCCGACCAGCACCATCACCAGCGAGGCGAACAGCTTGGTCGCCGCGACCTGCACCGGGAGCAGCGCGAAGCTCATCGTCACCACGATCACGTTCAGGGTGGGCGAGGCGATCATCGCCGACAGCGTGGTCTCGAGCCGCAGCCGTCCGGCATGCAGGCCGAGCGCGATCGGCACCGCGCAATTGACGCACACGCCGAGCGGCGCGCCGATCATCGCCCCGAGCGCCGAATTGGCGAAGCCGTTGCGGAACGAGCGCTTCTGCAGCAGCGAAAGCAGCGTCAGCGCCATCGCGCCGAACAGCACGCCGAAGGTCATCCCCTTCATGTTGGTGACGATCCAGTTGACCGTATTGGCCCACAGCGTCGAGAGGAACGACGCGCCCGGTACCACCTCGATCGCGATATCGAAGGACAGGCCCGACAGCGGCGTGTCGCCGCCCATCAGCGCCTTCTCCTCGAGCGCCGGATAGCGCGATCCGGACCAGAAATAGACCGCCAGCATCGCGGTCAGCAGGATCACCAGCGGCAGGCGCAAATCGCGTCTGGGGCCCGGTTCGAGCGCGCTGGTGTCGAATGCCGTGTCGCCGATGGCGTTCATGTCGCCGCTTCCCCTCTGGTCCGTCCCGGTGCGCCCCGCGCGTCGAGGAAACTCCTATAGCGCGCTTCGGCAACGGCAAGCAGTTCTTCGTGATCCGTCGCGAATCGGGATAGTCGCTCGTCGCCGACCGGGCGATAGGGCTTGCCCGATCCGGGTTCGAGCGCCTTGGCGTCGATCGCCGGATCCCATTCGGCCGTACCGCCGGTAGCAAGCCCGAAATACTCGCATAGAGCGGCGAAGCGCCCGGCGAGGTCCGGATAGGCGACCTCGAATACATCCTCATCCGCATCCGCGAACGCATCGAGCGCTGCGCAATAGCGTCGGGCGGCCGCCAGCATCAGCGGATCCTCGTCGAGCGAATCCAGTTCGGAAACGCCGTCATGCCGCGCCTGTGCGATATCGCGCTGCAAATATTGCGGCGGCCCGCGGTGGATCGATTCGAACACCGGGGTCGGTTCGCGGTGGAGAAAGGCGAAGCGCGCGCCGGGCAGGGCGGCGGCGATCGGTTCGCGCCACTGGTGCGTCTGCGAATTGAACTTGACGACCAGCGCCTTGCCCTGCGCCATCGCCCAGTCGCGCCATTGCCCGATGACGCGCGCGCCGGCTTCGGCGGCTTCGTCCGGCGAAAGCGTATCGTCGAAGCCGGTTCGCAGCACGCGCATGAAGGGCGGTTCGCTCAGCACCACGGCCTTGCCGGTCGCCTTGAGATTCTGCGCCAGCAGCGTCGAGCCGCAGCGCGAAACATGGTAGATTCCGCCGACATGCGAGAAATCTGCGGGCACGGCGGTGCGCGCGCGCCAGTTTTCGAACGGCTCGATCGCGTCGAGCGGTTGGCTTTCGGGAAGGCTGCGGACGAAGAAGCCGTGGCGCCAGTCGAGCCGCGCGGGGTCGATCAGGCTGACCATGCGGTGGGCGCCGACCGTGCGGAACGCGTAGGGAAGCAGCGCCGGGCCGTCCGTTCTAGCCATGCTGCCGGACAGCGAACGGGCGACGATGCTGCAGCAGCAGAAACGACAACGCCGGCAGAATTTCTGCCGGCGCCGGTTGATAATCGGTAGAAATCAGGACGGGATCGGAAGTCCGGTGAAGTCCTCGTCGAGATCGACGCCGATCTTGCCCGCGACATCGGAAACGCTGGCGATCACATCCATCGACGGTTCGATCCAGACGCGCTTGGTTTCGGTGCCTTCGGTACCCTTGCGATTCGCTTCGTTCATATCTGTTCCCCACTGGATTTAACGTTTCTTTAGGGTTTCGCGCCTTGGGAATCAACGGTTTTTCGAGTCCCACCAGACTGTCGTTCCGTCCTTGCGCTTGCGAACGTGGCTGCTGACGGCGAATCGTCCCTGTTCGAAACGGTTTTCCGGCAAGCGAGTCGGCGCGACCGCATGATAGAACCAGCTCGGGAAGGCGACCAGTCGATTCGGAACCGATTCGATCCGGCTGAACCAGGCGGGCGATATTTCCTGCGAGGCGGGCTTGCTGTCGAGCACATAGAGATCGCCGCCGCTGTAGCGCGGCTCGGCCTCGCCGAAATAATACAGCCAGGTGATCGCGCGGCCGGCCTCGCCATAGGCGGCGTGGTTGTCGCTATGCGCCTTGAAGAACCCGCCATCGACGTGATTGGTCAGCTTGAGCTCGATCCGGTCGACCTCGAACGCGGGCAGGCCGAGGCTGTCGCGCATCGCGGCGAGGCTCTCCTCGATAAAGCCGAGAAAGAACTCGCGTTCCTGCGTGAAGGCGTAGTCGAGCAGCGTCCGACGGCGGTCGGGGTCGTAGGACGGCGCGGCGTCCTCGTTGGTCGCCAGCGCATCGCGGAATTGCGCCTTGCGCTCGCAGGCATGCGCGTGGAGCGCCTGCATCCGTTCGCGCGGGAGGAAGTCGTCGACCAGCACGACCGGCGCGATCGCGAAGCCGCCACTGGAGAACAGCCCGTAGGGAATCGCCGACCAGTCGTCGAGCGCGATCCCCTCGGGCGAGCCCTCGCTCGCAAGCCAGCCCGCGAGCGCTTTCCTCGCGCCCGCCATGTCGCCCTTGCGGCGCAGCAGGTTGGCGCGCGCCAGACCCTGTTCGGCTCCGCCCCCGCGCGCATCGAGCGCGGCGAGCAGCCCCGCATTGACCGCCCCGTCGCCGAGGCGCTCGAGATGCTCGAAAGTCTCTTCGGCGGAGGCAAGCACGGCGCGGGCCTAGCCGGCGAAGACGACCAGCCCCTCTTCGCACAGCCTGGCATAGAGCCCGGTCACGTCGCTGCGGCATTTCTCGGGCGCAACCTCGAAGCGTTCCGACAGGCGCTCGACGATATCGGCCACGCTCGCCTGCCCGTCGGTCAGTTCCCACACTTCGCGCGCGGTCTCGTTGAGCTCGACGAACTTGCCGGTGTCCATCGACATCAGCACGGTCACGTCCTGCGATTCGGTCGCCAGCACGTCGTCGGCCCTAGCGGGAACGGAGCTCGGTTCGATGGCTTGGGTCATGCGGTCTGTTCCGGTCCTTCGGCGATTGTTTCGGACATTGCGCGGCTGATGGCGGAAACCACGAATTGTGTCGAGTCGCTCGCGCGCGGGCGGGCGATCATCACGAGCGGAATCCGGTCGGCGATCCCCGCCCATGCCTGGTAATGCCGCGCCGCGTGCGAGCCGACCACGTAGTGCCGCCGGTAGGTATGCTTGACCAGCGCCGCGATCGCCTGCCCTCCCTCGAGGCGCATCACCGCCGGTTCGGCGCGGTTGCTGCGTTCGAGCACGAATATCCCGCGCAGCGGCGCTTCGCCGTCGAGAAAGTCCGCCGCGCGCGGGAGCGCGTATTTGTCGCGGTCGTCGGGGAGCTTGCGCAGTTCGGCGGTCTCGCGGCCGAGCCCGGCGAGCGCCGCGCCGGTCAGTTTCGCCTGCGGATAGCCCGAGACCACCTGCGGCGGCGCGACGTCGGAGAAGACCGCGAGATCGTCGCTCATCATCCGCGCGCCGTGTTCGACCAGCCACGCCGCGCTGGTCGACTTGCCGGTGCCCGACTTGCCGCAGATCGCGAACGCTGCGCCATGCTGCGCCACGACCGAACCGTGCAGCACCTGGCGGCCGCGCTGGTGCAGCACCGCGCCGAGGCAGCTGCCGAGCAGGTAGGACTGGACCATTTCGGACGCGATTCCCGCGACCGGGGCGTAGCGCACCTCGCATCCGCCGCGGACATGGAACCGGCCGACGCGGGGCACGTGCAGCAGCAATTCCTCGGCGCTGGCGGCCCAATGCAGCGTTTCGGTCTCGACGTTCTCGATCGCATCGGGCACCGGGCCCTCGCACATCGTGACGTCCGCCCCGCCCTCATCGGTCGGCTGCGGGCCGAGCAGGGGGATATCCGAGCGGATCGTCATTCCGTAGGCGCGGCTGGTGAAGGTCACGATATACTTTCGGAATCGGGTCTTGCGGCTGCGGCCCGGATGCCCGACAGGCTGGCCCGACGCAACCACCGGGAGACAGCTGGCACATGGCGGGACTGGGCGCGATTTCGGCGAAGACGCTCGCGCTGCTGGTCGACCCGGCGCATCTGCAGCCCGACGCGATCGCCGCGGCGCGCGCGCGCTTCGGCGAGGGGACCAACCGCCACCTCGTGCTCGACGGATTCCTCGCTCCGCACCTGCTGCCGCTGCTGCGCAAGGCGGTGGCGGAGGATGCCGAATTCGAGGATAACCTGAAGCTCGCCAGCGCCTCCACCGCCGACAAGCCGCCCGGCGATCGCGGCCCGCGCGGCAAGGTCGATTCCGGCACTTTCTACGACGCGCCGCCCGAGGACCGGTTCATCTGCCAGAAGCGGATGATCGGCGCGAAGCCCGGCCGGGGTGATACCGCCGCGATGAAGGCGGAGAGTTTCGTGCGCGACATGCTCGCGAGCAGGCCGCTGCACGACTGGCTCGGCGCGATAACCGGCTGCGAAATCGCGCAATCGGGCGGGATCAACCTCAAGCTCCACGGGCCGGGCCATTTCCTCAAGCCGCACAGCGATGCGCGCGAGGGGCGCAAGCTGTGCGCGGTGATCTACCTGCACGAGGACTGGCGTGCCGACTACGACGGGCGCTTCGTGCTGCACCTGGTCGATGGCGGCGAAAAACGGATCGACACCCTGCCCAACCGCATGGTGCTGTTCGAGGCCAATGGCGAGAACATCCACTCGATCGAGGCGATCGGCGAGGTGCCCGAGGGCTGGTGGCGCGTGAACTACACGGTGTGGTTCAACTGAATTTCGCCAGCAATCGGCGCAGCCCGAGCAGCGGCCCGGCGGCGACCAGCAGCGGAAAGGGAATCGGCTTCGAGCCGTGCCGCGCCACGTCGGTGGGGGAGATCAGGTAATAGCGCAGCAATTCGGCGCGATAGGCCGCGCCATCGCGCAGCAGCAGGCGGGCGCGGAAGGTGCGCCACGCGCTCACCAGCCCGTGTTCGCCGGGGATCGCCTCTTCGCGCAGCGCCGCCATCATCGCATCGATCAGGCCGTCATGGACCTGCGACGGATCGTGGGCGGCCGGGAGAGGCGAGCCCAATACCTCACGGCACAGCGCGAGCCCGGTATGGAACGCGCGCCCGCAACGCGCTTGCCCGGCAAGCTGCGCGGCCTCGGCACATTCGTCCTCGCCCAGCCGGGCGAGCATGCGGTCGATATCGGCCAGCCATTTGAGCCGGAACCACAGATGTCGCGCGCCGTGGCAGAGGAGGTAGGCGAACAGCACCGGTGCGCTCAGCACCTGCACGTCGAGCCCGAGGCGCCCAATCCGCATAGGCTCGGACCGCGCGAACAGGAAATCGCCGTCCCAGGGCGGGAACATGCTGTTGCGCGACAGCCGCCAATGCAGTTCGAGCGAAGTCCGGTCGCTTTCGCGCCACAGTGTGTGATCGGCGGCGACCCGGCGATAGGCGGGCGGCGGTTCGCCCGCGATGCTCGCCGCGTGGCCGGTGGAGGCGAAGCCGCGCCCGTGCAGCAGCGTGACCGCGCGCAGATCGTCGAGCCCGACGAGCAGGTCGAGATCGATCGCGCGCCGGTCGAGCGGCTCGTCGTAATAGCGCTCGCCGATACTCGCCCCCTTGAGCAGGAGGAACGGGATGTTCGCCTCGGCGAAGGCCTGGGCGACTTCGGTCAGGACGGCCTGCGAGCGGATATTGCGGCGATGCTCCTGCAGGCGAAGCCTGGCCAGCCGCCTCGCGGTTGGCGCACCGACGGGTATGCCGTTGTCGGCGACGACGGCCGCGAGCAGCGCCTCGACCCGGTGCCGCCGCGCGAGATCGATGAGCGCGCTCCATTCGCTCTCGCTGCGCTCGCGCTGCCGGGCCGCGTTCTCGCGCAGCCCGACCAGCGCGGCGAGATCGCGCAGCGCCGGGGGGAGTTCCGCCGCGGCGTCAGCCATCGCGCTCGGACCACAGGCACAGCAGCGCAAGCAGCTGGATCTGCTTCTTGACCATCGGGCCACCGAAATCGCCGTTGCGCCGCGTCTCGTCGAGCGTTTCCAGCGCCGGCCCGATCCGCGCGTAATCGGTCACGCGCGGATCGCCGCGGTGCGCCTCGAACAGGGCGGTCAGCTCGTCGGCATGCAGCGTCATGTTGAGATGCGCCCACGGGATCGTCGCCTGCCCCTTGTCGCTGCGCAGCCGGACGCTCTCGGGCAGGTGCCCCTTCATCGCCTCGCGAATCATCCGGCGGTTGTAACCGAACCGGTATTTGAGCCGCGCGGGCAGGTTGTGTGCGAATTCGAGCAGCCGGATGTCGAGCATCGGGTAGCGGTATTCGAATCCGCGCGCGGCGGCGCCGACACCCGAATCCTGCAACCGGTAGGCGATATGCGGGCGCGCCATGATCGCCGCTTCGCGCTCGCGCATGGTGCCCGACAGCGGGCGGTCCTGCTGGCGTTGCGAAACGCCATGGCGGGCGAGGAAATCGGGCTGGCCGAGCCCGGCGATTGCGCTCGCCTGCGCCTTGACCCCGGCAGCGGCGCGTCGTTGCAGCCCGATGCGCGCGATCCCGCTGCGATAGAGCCAGTAGCGTGCACCCCCGGCCAGCGCCCCGAAACGCGCGACGAGGTGCTCGCGCAGGGCCTCGCGGTCGCATTCCTCGAGCAGCGATTCGACATAGCCGCCGCCCAGCGTGGTCGCGAGCTGGTCGCCGCCGAAGCCCGACAGCAGCACGCGGATATCGCGCTCGCGCATGATATCGGGCAGCTGCTCGCCTGCGGCGTTGAGGTCGTTGCGTGGCGGGGCGCCGTGCCGCGCGAGCGTGCGGCGCAGCGTTCCGACCAGGCTGTCGGTCTCGCCGGTGATCCATTCCTGCACGATGCCGGGATTGTCCGCCAGCAGCGGTGCCAGCGCCTCGCGGTCGTCGAGAGCCTCGGACCGCCGCGCAGCTTCGGTATCGGGCAGGCCGTGCGAAAAGGCGTGCAGCGTCTTGCCGACGGCAGACAGTATCGGGCCCGCGGTCACCGCGATGCTGCCCGAATCGAGGCCTGCGCTCAGCTCGCACGCGACGGCTCCGGGACTGCGCAGGCGGCAGGCGACGGCGCGCGCGAACAGCCGGTGGAATTCGTGCGTCGCTTCCCCGGGGTCGATTGCCAGCGGCCGGTCGCGAGTCGGCAAAGACCAGTAGCGTTGTGCGCGCTCGCCCGCCTGGTCGATCGACAGCACATGCGCCGCGGGGACGGCGCGGATCGCACGATAGGCGGTCTGCTCGGCATCGCGCTTGGCCAGCGCCAGCGTGTCGGCGAGCCACGCCTCGTCGCGCTTGAGGTCGATGCCGGGCACCAGGCGCAGATATTCGATACAGCTCGAGACCGCCACAAAGGGGCCGACTCCGGCCCGGTAGAGCGGCATGGCGCCGACGTGGTCGCGCACGAGCAGCAGGCGGCGCTGCGCCGCGTCGTGCAGGACGATGGCGAAATCGCCGAGCAGCAGCCGCGCGAAACCGGGCCCGGCATGCCGGTAGGCCGCGGCGGCGATGTCTTCGTCGTCGAGCTGCGCCGGATCGCCGAGACCGAGTTCGGCGGCGAGGTCGATCCGGTTGTCGAGCCGTCCGGCGAACAGCATCGCCAATCCGTCCCCGAAATCGAGGCGTGGCCGGCCGAAGCGCGGGACGGCGTCGCGCTGGAGGCACAGCATTGCCGCGCAGGGGACCTCGTGCCGCAACACCCGGTCGCGCGGCCAGTCGCAGGCGGCCTCGATGCGGTCGGGCAGGCCGCCTGCTACAGCGGGGGGCAGCGCCTCGCCGCCGGGCGAGAAAAGGGCGAACAGCAGGCTCATCGCGAAGCGCGGGTTGCGCCGGGCTCAGGTGTCGAGCGCGATATCGGGCGCGTCTTCCTGCTTCATCCCGACCACGTGATAGCCGGCATCGACATGGTGCGTCTCGCCGGTCACGCCCGAGGACAGGTCGGACAGGAAATACAGCCCCGCGCCGCCGACATCGTCGATCGTGACGTTGCGCCGCAGCGGCGAGTTCAGCTCGTTCCATTTGAGGATGTAGCGGAAATCGCCGATCCCGCTCGCCGCCAGCGTCTTGATCGGCCCAGCGCTGATCGCGTTGACGCGGATGTTGGCGGGTCCGAGGTCGTTGGCGAGATATTGCACGCTCGTCTCGAGCGCGGCCTTGGCGACGCCCATCACGTTGTAATGCGGAATGACCTTTTCCGCACCGTAATAGGTCAGCGTCAGGATCGACCCCCCGTCGGGCATCATTGCAGCCGCGCGCTTCGTCACCGCGACGAGGCTGTAGGCCGAGATGTTCATCGTCATCAGGAAATTGTCGAGGCTGGTATCGACATACTTCCCGCGCAGTTCGCTCTTGTCCGAAAAGCCGATCGCATGGACGACGAAATCGAGCGTGTCCCAGCGCTGCCGGAGCGTGTCGAAGGCGCGGTCGAGCGCAGCCATGTCGGACACGTCGCAATCGAAGGTGAAATCGCTGCCGAGCTGCTCGGCGAGCGGCTTGACCCGCTTGGCGAGCGCCTCGCCCTGATAGGAGAAGGCCAGCTCCGCGCCGTGCTCGCGCAGCTTCTGCGCGATGCCCCAGGCGAGCGATTTGTCGTTGGCGAGCCCCATGATGAGCCCGCGCTTCCCCTCCATCAGACCGCTCATTCCGCCGTTTCCTCCTGCTGTTCCGCCTTGGCCGTGCGCTTCGCATCGGCGCGCCGCCGGTCGTCCGCCTGCCCGATCCGGTTTTCCTCCTCCTCGGGCGTTTCGGCCAGCGCCGCGTTGAGTTCGGCGCCGATCACCACCCCTAATCCCACCAGGTAGAAAAAGAAAAGCGCGATCATGATTCCCGACAGCGCGCCATAAGTTAGATCGTAGGTGAAGAAGTTACGCAGCACCGGCGGCATTGCGACCGTCACCGCGACCCACCATAGCGTCGTCGCCAGCGCGCCGGGCCATTTGGGATAGCGGCGGTGCCGGTAGGTGTGCGGCGTGAGGCTGTAGAACAGGAAATAGATCGAGCCGAACAGGCCGACCGCGGGGATGATGCGCGAAAGCTTGAGGCTTCCCAGGACGTTCGACAGCTGCGGTACGTAGGCCTCAATGAATTCCTGCGCCGCGCCGATCATCACCTGCGCGATCAGCGACAGCATCAGCAGCACCACGGCGAGGATGATGATGCCGGTCGACAGCAGCCGGTAGCGCCAGAAGGCGAGCGTCGCCTCGGTGCCGTAAGCGCGGCGCAGGATGTCGCGGATGGTCTCGATCAGGCTGCCCACGGTCCACAGCCCGACCGCGCCGCCGGCCCATAGCAGCCAGCCGCTGCGCGCCTCGATCACGTCGCGCGCGACCGGCTCGATGACGTTGCCGACCACCGGCGGCAGCGCGTAGAGGATCGCGTCGACCGTCGCCGCCCTCTCCGCCTCTTCGCCGATGAAGGAGAAGATCGCCGCGCCGGTGATGAAAAAGGGGAAGATCGCCAGCACCGCCATATAGGCGAGATTCCCGGCATGGATGAAACCGTCATTATAGGCACCGACGAGCACGCGCTTGGCGACGTTCCACACCCGCGTCCCCGGGCCGACCTTTTCGCCGATCCGGTGCCGCAACGCTTCGCGCCGCCGCTCCTCGGGCGAAAGCGAATGAACCCGGCGGCGTTCGGGTTCGGGCAGGTCGGCTTCGCTCATCGCTCTCCAGCTGGTGCGGGAGCGTCACACTCCCAGTTCGGCACGCGGATTGCCCGTGTCCTGCCAACCTTCGAGCCGCTTGGCCAGTTCCGAAATGTCTTCCGGCATCTGGATTTCGAGCGTCACCAGCTGGTCGCCTCTGGTGCCGTTCTTCTTCGAAAAGCCCTTGCCTTTCAGTCGCATCACCGTGCCGCCGTCGGTACCGGGCTTGATCGTCAGCATCACCGTGCCATCGACGGTGGGGCATTTGACCCTGGCGCCGTTCAGCGCCTCGTCGAGCGTCAGCGGCAGGTCCATGCGCACATCGTCGCCCTCGCGGCGGAAGAATTTGTGCTTGTCGACCGAGATGGTCACGAGACCGTCCCCGGCCCCGCCCGGCCCCTGTTCGCCCTTGCCCTTGAGCCGCATCTGGGTGCCGTCCTCGACTCCGGCGGGGAGCTTCAGATCGATCGTCTTGCCGTCGGACAGCGTGATCCGCTGGTCCTTGCGCGTCGCCGCGTCGACGAACGGGACGCGCAGCCGGTAGCCGATATCGGCCCCCTTGCGCGGGGGAGGGGGCGGTCGCCGCCGCTGGCCGAACCCGCCCGTATCCGGACCGCCCGCACGCCGGCCACCGCTGCCGCCGCCGAACAGCCCCTCGAAGATATCGCCGAGATCGACGCCTTCCTGCGAAAAGCCCTGGAAATCCTCCGCCCGAAAGCCGCCCTGCGGGCCGGCGCCTGCGCCGCTGCGAAATCCGCCCCCACCCATTCCGGCGCCCATGCCGGCGAAGGGATTGGTCGGATTGCCTTCGGCATCGATCTCGCCGCGGTCGAACTGCGCGCGCTTGTCCTTGTCGGACAGCAGGTCGTAGGCGTTGGTGACCTTGCTGAATTTCTCCGCCGCCTGCGGATTGTCCTTGTTGCGGTCGGGATGCAGCTGCTTTGCGAGCTTGCGATAGGCGCTCTTGATGTCCTTCTCGGACGCGGTGCGCGAAACGCCAAGGGTCGCGTATGGATCGCTCATGGCGTGTTAGCTAGGTGCAACAGCGGGCGCGCGCAAGCGGCGCGAGACTTTCCTACATGCGCGGCGCGCGATAGGGCGCTGGTCATGACCCTGCTGCATCCGACTCGCCCGCCACGCGCCGTGGCTGCGGCCACAAGGCCACGGATCGGTGTGACTTTCCGGCGCGCGGTCGAGGGGTCTGTCACATGTGTCAACACCCCGTCAGGAAACTGCTGTGAAAGCTGAACAGAGCGCCATTCCCGACGGCGATCCGATCGCGCTGTTCGATGCGTGGTTCGCCGAAGCGCGCGATTCGGAGCCGAACGATTCGAACGCGATGGCGCTCGCCACCGCCACGCCCGACGGTGCGCCCTCGGTGCGGATGGTGCTGCTCAAGGGGCACGGTCCGGAAGGCTTCACCTTCTACACCAACGCGCAGAGCCGCAAGGGCGGCGAAATCCGCGCCAATATGCGCGCCGCGCTGTTGTTCCACTGGAAGAGCCTGCGCCGCCAGGTGCGGATCGAGGGTCCGCTCGAGGAAGTGAGCGCCGAACTGGCCGACGCCTATTTCCGCTCGCGCGCCTTCGTCTCGCAGGTCGGCTCGGCGGCATCGGACCAGTCGCGCCCGCTCGACGAGCGCGCGACCTATCTCAAGCGGGTCGAGGAGTTGGAGGAAGGCTGCAAGGCCAACGGCGAAGTGCCGCGCCCACCGTGGTGGACCGGATTCACGCTGACCCCGGAGCGGATCGAGTTCTGGCTCGACCGTCCCAACCGGCTGCACGACCGGCGGCTGTTCACCCGCGAGGATGGCGGCTGGACCAGCACGCTGCTTTACCCGTGAGGACCGGTCCGTGACCGACCGCGCCTTCCTCGCACGCAGCGCCGCGCTGGCCTCGATTTCGGTCGCGGTGCTGCTGGTGACGCTCAAGACCTGGGCGACCTGGCGCACCGGTTCGACCGCGATGCTCGGCAGCCTCGCCGACAGCGCGCTCGACCTGATCGCCAGCCTCGCCACGCTGACCGGCGTGTGGATCGCGGCGCAGCCGGCGGACGAGGATCACCGTTTCGGTCACGGCAAGGCCGAGGCGCTGGCGGCGATGTTCCAGGTCATGCTGATCGCGCTGTCGGCCTCGGCGATCGCCTTCCGCGCGATCGTCCGGCTGATCGAAGGCGGGCGCACCGAAGCGGCCGGCGAAGGGATCGCCGTGTCGCTGGTCGCTATCGGCGCCACCCTCGTGCTGCTGCTGTGGCAGCGGCATGTCATGCGCCGGACGCGCTCGGTCGCGATCCGCGCCGATCACGTCCACTACCAGTCCGACCTGCTGCTCAATCTCGCGGTGATCGCGGCGCTCGCGCTCGACCAGTATCTCGGCTTCGCGCGCGCCGATCCGCTGTTCGGACTCGCGATCGCGGCCTGGCTGCTGTGGGGCGCGTGGCGCGCCGCGAGCGAGGCGGTCGACCAGATCATGGACCGCGAATGGCCCGAGGAGAAACGGCTCGCTTTCGTCGAAGCGGCGGCGAAGCATCCCGAACTCTCCAACCTGCACGACCTGCGCACGCGCAGCAGCGGGACGCACGATTTCGTCCAGTTCCATGTCGACCTGCCCGGCGACATGACGGTCGACGAGGCGCACGATATCATTGAGCGCGTGGAAGCCGATCTTTGCAGGCAATTCCCCGATATGGAGCTACTGATCCATATCGACCCGCAAGGTCATGTCGACGAGCCGGGCAACCCGCTGGTCGAGGCGGACGAATTCGAGAAGCTGGACCAGGAAAAGCAGGAAAAGGACGCCAGGTGAGACTGCCCTATTGGCATATCGACGCCTTCGCCGACCGCCCCTTCGCGGGCAACCAGGCCGGGGTGATGGTACTCGACGAGTGGCTCCCCGACGACGTGCTCGTCGCGATCGCCGAGGAGAACAAGTTCGCCGAGACCGCCTTCCTCGTGCGCGATGCGAGCGGCCCGGAAAATGGAGGCGCGGACTGGGAACTGCGCTGGTGCACCCCGACCTACGAGATCGCGCTGTGCGGCCACGCGACGCTGGCGAGCGGGCACCTGATGCTCTCGCATGCGGATTACATGCCCGATGCGGAGCGGGTGACATTCCGCACGCGCAAGTCGGGCGTGCTCGAAGTGCGCCGCGCGGAGGCGGGCTACGAGTTGGCGCTGCCCGCGATCCGTACCGAGCCGGGCGAGTGGCCCGAAGCGGTCGCACTGCTCGGCGCGGAGCCGCAGGAGGTGTGGCTCAGCCCCGATCGCTACGGGATCTACCTGTTCGGGAGCGAGGAGCAGGTGCGCGCGCTCGACCCGGAACTGCGCGGGCTGAAGGCGCTGGGGACCGACCAGTTCATCTGCACGGCGCCCGGAAGCGAAACCGATGTCGCCAGCCGCGTCTTCGTGCCCGGCGGCGGGGTCGACGAGGACAGCTTTACCGGCTCGGCGCACGCCGCGCTGACGCCGTTCTGGGCGCAGCGGCTGGGGCGCGACAGCTTCACCGCCTTCCAGGCCTCGCAGCGCGGCGGGCACGCGACCTGCCGGCTGGAGGGCGACCGTGCCTGGCTCGGCGGTCCGTGCGTGACGGTGGTGGAGGGGAGTTTCTACCTCGACGGATAAAGTTCGAAGATATCGGCCACTTCCTGCAGCATCGCCGTGCGCTGCGGCGCGTCCGAATGGCCGAGCCGGACCACGGTCAGCTTCTGCTCGGGCGAGACGACGATATACTGGCCCATATGCCCGATCGCAGCGAAAGCGGTCTGCGGCACGCGGTCGGGGAATAGCGGGTGCTCGCGCTCGCCGGTGGGACGGTTAAGCCAGGTCTGGCCGCCATAGTGCGGGCTGCGCGGGCTCGGCGTGGTCATGAACTCGATCCAGCGGCGCGGGATCAGCTGGCTGCCGCGATACGAGCCCTTGTTGCGCAGGAATTCGCCGAAGCGCGCCCAGTCGCGCGCGGTGCCGTGGATCAGGCTGCCGCCGATCAGCGTGCCCGACGCATCGTATTCGGGCACCATCGAGTTCATCGCCAGCGGGGTGAACAGCCGGCTCTCGAGATAGTCGTCGACCGCGCGGCGGCGGATATCGGGATCCTCGCTGTCGGTCAGCACGCGCGCGGCGATATCGGCAAGGATCACCGTGGTGTTGCTCGAATATTCGAACTGCGCCCCCGGCTCGGCCTCAAGCGGCTGTGCCTCGGCCCAGTCGGCCATGTCGTTGCGTCCGTCCATGAACAGCATCCGCACTTCGGAGCTTTCATAGGGCGGATCGCCCGCTTCGGTGTGGTCGAGGCCCGAGCGCATCTGCAGCAGCTGGCGCAGCGTGATCTCGCCGCGCGGATCGCCCGGGCGCTGCCAGCGCGGCACCGGGGGCGATTCGTCGAGATGCAGCCGCCCGTCCGCGACCAGCATGCCGATCATCACCGCGGTCACTGTCTTGGCCATCGACCAGCTGACGAAGCGCGTGTCGGCGTCGTAACCGGGCGCGTAGCGCTCCGCCACCACCACGCCGCCATGCATCACCACCACGGCGCGCGTCTCGCCGAGCCCGTCCCTGGCGAACAGATCGTCGAGCTCGCGCGCGAGCCGTCTGGTCGGAGCCCCGGCATCGTCGCTGACCGCGGCCAGCGCTGCGTCCGTCAGCGGCGGCGGTGCGGCAGGCTCGCTGTCGCACGAAGCAAGGGTTGGCAGCAGGGCCAGGGCGGCGATAAGGGAGGCGGGACGGGACGGCATCGGGCAATCCCTCGCGCAAGGGAATCGGCTTGGCAATGGCAAATATGGGGACCTGCAAATCGCGTCGCTGGCCGTGGTGGCTGGCCGCCGTCGTCGTGCTGCTGCTGGCACTCGGCTGGTATTTCCGCGCACCGATCGCGGGCTATGCCGGAGTCTCGACCGCCTACAGCGCGCGGGTCGCCTGCTCGTGCCGCTTCGTCGCCGGACGCGATCTGGAGGATTGCGGGAAGGACAGGCTGGCGGGGATGGAACTGGTCACGCTGACCGAGAATGTCGAAGCGAAAAGCGTCACCGCGCGCTTCCCGCTCGTCGCCAGCGACACGGCCTCGTATCGTGAAGGCTATGGCTGCGTGCTTCAGAAGTGGGAGGATTAGGGCGGTTTTCCGGCGGTGACGAGACCTGTCACTGCTTGACAGTCATCGGACCGCCGGGAGCGGCACCGGCCCACGCCCCCACCCGGCCACCCATAGGATACTATGGTCGGGGTGGCCGGGTGGGG